>MDTD01042501.1_pt1 | contig 389997 bp, 376 predicted proteins | sample 811221 | NCBI WGS metagenome assembly MDTD01 (sample SAMN05326646, study PRJNA326480) | marine metagenome | isolation source: seawater | place: Pacific Ocean: South West | collected 2011 | reverse complement strand
CGGGGGATCACCCGGCGCGATCTATACGCTGAAATGGCGCAGCGACACCGGCATCGTCTGGAAGACGGTCGTTCCGATCCAGATCAACTACGAAGGGCCTTACTACGGTCAGAGCCGGTTGCGCGGGCAGCGCTGGACGCTGATGCGGGGCACGCGCGTCATCCAGCTGGACACCGCCACGGGCGCTCTCGTTCTCAATGAGATCTGGCCGGGTGCGGTGAGCGAAGGCGGCGCTCAGGTCTACGATGCCGTCACCGACACGCATCTGGTCCGCGGCAGCCAGGGCTGGGCGAAGCTCTTCCTCAATCGCGGCGGCGGTGGTGGAGAGACGCTCTCCGGCATCGTCTCCGACCTTTGCGCCCGTGCCGGCCTTGGTCTGTCCGACATAGACGTCGCCGATCTCGGGGCGACGGTTCCCGGCTATGTCATCGGCCGGCAGACCACCGTGCGAGGCGCCGTCGAGCCGCTGGCGCAGGCCTATTTCTTCGACGCGGCAGAGAGCGACGACGCCCTGCGGTTCCGGACGCGGGGACGACCGCCCGCCGCGACCATCGATGCGGATCTTCTGCTGCCGCTAGACGAGCGCACGGGCGAGAGCTGGCGTGAGCGCCGCACGCAAGAGGTCGAACTGCCAGAACGGGTCAGCGTCGTCTACATGGACGCGCAAGCCGACTACCAGCAGGGCACTCAGAGCGAAAAGCGCACCTCCCTGCCGCTACCGACCATGCATTCGCGCAACCAGTCCAGCGTGGAGCTGGCCCTTGCGCTTGATGCGACGACGGCCAAGCAGATCGCAGCCAAGACGCTCTACAGCGCCTGGATCGAACGCAGCGCTTACGAAGCAGAGCTGCCAGCCGACTGGCTGCGCCTCGACCCGACCGATGTCGTGGACGTGGTCTTTGCCTCGGGCTCGACCTTCCGGACCCGCATCACCCGTCTCGACGTCGGGGCCGATTTCTCGCTCGCCGTGAAAGGGGTTTCGGAGGCTGCCGCCACCTACGTCTCCAACGTGGCTGCCGATGGCGGCTCCGGCAAACCGGTCCAAATCGTCGGCAGTCAGGCCGCCACGCGGCTGATCCTGCCGGATCTTCCGCTGCTGCGCGACACCGATGACACCGGCGGGTCGGGGTCGAGGATCTATTACCTCATGGGCGGCTTCGGTGGCCCGGGCTGGCCCGGCGCATCTCTCTACCGCAGCGCCGACGGAACGGCTTGGGCACAGGTCGGGCGATCCCTGAGCGAGGTGGCTTGGGGCGCCACGGCGAACCCGCTCGGCAGTCCGACGTCTCCGTTCGCGACCGATGAGACGAACAGCCTGACGGTGTTCATGACCACCGGCGGCGAACGGCTTGAGAGCGTCACACAGGACTCGATGCTCAGCGGCGCCAACGCGGCCCTTGTCCTCAAAGCCAACGGCGAGCCCGAGATCATCCAGTTCCGCGACGTGGCGCTGAACCCGGACGGCTCCTACACCCTGTCCGGGCTTTTGCGTGGCCGCCGTGGCACCGATGTCTTCGTGGACGGGCACGAGGCCGGCGAATTGTTTGTCCTCCTCGACCCCGACGATGTCGAGACCATGGTCACCTCGCTCGGCGATCTCGATCTCCCCCGGTCTTGGAGGGCGGTCGGCTTCGGCACGATCTTCGAGGATGCGGAAACATTGGTCACCAGCCATACCGGCCGAGATCTCAAGCCCTACGCGCCCTGGAACGTGCAGGCGGCTCTGACCGGCAGTCCGGCCAACATCAGCCTCTCTTGGGCCCGGCGGACCCGGATCGGTGGCGAGTTGAAGGACGGCACCGGCCTCGTGCCGCTCGGCGAGACCTCCGAGGCCTACGAGGTCGACATCCTCTCCGCCCCGGGCGGCGCGGCGAAGCGGACGCTCGCCGCGACGAGCCCAAACGTCGTTTACGCCAATGCCGACATCCTCGCCGACTTCGGTGTGGTTCCGTCGTCCCTGACCGTCGCCGTCTTCCAGATCAGCGCCGTCGCGGGCCGCGGCTTCCCGCGCACCGTCACTTTGGAGATCAACTGATGCCCAGCCCCAATCTGGCCGTGACCCATGTCGCGGCCGCCCAGAACCAGAAAGAGGTCACGATCAACGACGCGGTCGATGCCCTCGACAACGCCATGAACCAAGCACTGTCATTGGCGATGGCCGACGCCAACCTGACGCTGACTGGCACCCAGGCCAACCGGAACGGCCTGATCATCCTCACCGGTACGCTGACGGCATCCCGGACCCTGACGCTGCCCGCCAATCACCGGCGGCTGGCGATCCGAAACGCGACGAGTGGCGGCCAGGACGTCCGCGCCAAATATGCAGGTTCCGGCGCAGAGGTCGTCATCGTTCCGGGCGCGACGGTGCTGGTTCAGGGCAATGGCAGCGATCTCTACGGGGTCGGCGGTGGCGCTGGTGCATTGGGCGATCTCATCGACGTCTCCATCGCCGGCGCCGCCAACGGCGACGTCCTCCAGTTCGATGGTGCTGCGTGGGGCGCCACCGGTGTCGGCATCTTCAACCGCGCTCTGCTGCCCTTCCGGGGCGCGCTGCTGCGACGCTCGACCAATTTCAGCGTCGCAACGACGGGCGTCTACGTCGGCGTGCCATGGCAAAGCGCCGAGTACGACAGCGACGCATTCTGGGATGCCGGCCAGCCCACACGTCTGACCATTCCGGCCGGTGCCACCAAGGTCCGGATCGTCGGCAACATCGAGTGGCAGACCTCACCGACCAGCCAGCTGGTCGAGGTACGCAAGAACGGCAACAGCGTGCTGGGCGGTGGGTCCTTCATCGTGCGCGGCGACAGCGGCTACTCCAACCAGATGCGCAACCTGTCGAGCGCGGTTCTTCCGGTATCGGCGGGCGACTGGTTCGAGCTGGCGGTCTATGTCGGCACGGCCGGGGAGCTGCGCGGCCTTGAGCGCACGTGGCTGGCCATCGAGGTCGTCGAGACCGCGGATGCGGCCGATCCCCCGGCCGACATCAGCGGCTACAAGGCCGGGCAACCGGCAGCGGACGAGGTGATAGCGCGGGTGCCGTTGGCGCGACGCACCCGGCTGAAGATCGATCTTGCCGGAAGCCATGCCAGCGCCGAAGCCGCCGCAACCGCGAGTGCGGATTTCGACATCCGGGTCGACGGCGTGAGCAGCGCCACCATGCGCTTCGCCGCCGCCGCCACGAGCGCCACCTTCATCGCCGCCAGCGAAACCGTGCTGGAGCCCGGTCAGGTGCTCAGCGTGGTCGCGCCATCGACGCCCGACGCCACGCTCGCCGGGATCGGGTTCACGCTGGCCGGCACGCTGGTCCTCTGATCAATCCCGGATTGCGTCATGGACAAGGAACCAGAAAGCGGGGCGCTGATCGCGCTTCCGGCCGCTGAGTTTGAAGCCCTGCTGGAGCGCGCGGCCGAGACGGGCGCGCGGCGCGCCCTGCATGAGGTCGGTCTCGATGGCCACGATGCGGCCGAGGACATCCGCGATCTTCGCTCGTTGCTCGCGGGTTTCCGCCTCGCGAAACAGACGGCCGTCCAGACCGCCGTGCGGCTGATCACCACCGGCGTCCTGCTCGCCCTGATGGCCGGCATCGCCATCAAGCTGAAGCTCTTCGGACCGACGCCTTAGCCCATCTGCCCGACCCATCAGACCACCGCCCGCCCTCGTCGAGGAGCGGGCTTTTTTGTGCCTGGAGACCTGCCATGACGACAATGACCTACAAACACTGGCGCGACGTGCCCGAGCGCTCGTGGCGCTGGAAGAATTTCTCCCCCGCCGAGATCGCCTGCCGAGGCAGCGGCTCCCTGCGGATCAACGAAGATGCGCTCGACAAGCTCCAGGCGCTGCGCGATCGGCTTGGCAAGCCCCTCATCGTCCGTTCGGCCTACCGCAGTCCGGCGCATAACCGGGCCGTCGGCGGCGCGCCACGCTCGACGCACATGGACGGCACGGCCTTCGACATCGCCATGGCGAACCACGACCCGGTCGCCTTTGAGGCGGCGGCGCGAGAGGTCGGCTTCCTCGGGTTCGGTTTCTACCCGCGCTCCGACTTCATGCACATTGATCTCGGTCCTGCGCGGCAGTGGGGCGAACGCTTCCCGGTTCGGGCGACGGCGTTTGCCGCGGAAACGCTGCCGGCGCGCGAGGTGCTGGCCGACAGCCGCACGATGAAGGGTGGCGGCGCGGCCGGTGTGGCGACGCTCGGCGCCGCGGGTGTCGAGGTTGCGCAGAGCGTCCTGACGGACACCCAGTCCGCGATCCTGCCGCTCGTGCCCTACCTCGATACGCTGCGCTGGGTGTTCATCGCCTTAGCGCTCGCGGGCGTTGCCGTCACGATCTACGCGCGGCTTGATGACTGGAAGCGGGGGCGTCGATGATCGCCGCTCTGTTCACCGGGATCGCGGCCGCCCCGTGGATCCGGGCGGCCCTGCATTACGCGGCCATCGCACTCGCCGTCCTTCTGTTCTTGCTGGCCCTTCGGCGCTCCGGCGAGCGTGCGGGACGGCTGGCGGAACGCCTTGAAACCATGGAGAAGGCCAATGACGTCCAACGTCGGATGCTGGAAGCGGCGGCTCGCCGTCCTCGCGATCGCAGCGATCTCGCTGACCGGCTGCGGGACGGTTCGTTCTGAGGACGGCAGGCTCGCGACGTGCCCGCCCGTGGTCGAGTATGGCCGGGAGTTCAAGGTGCAGGCGGCGGAGGAGCTGGCCCTCCTGCCGGGAGGTTCGGTCATCGCTGAGATGCTGAGCGACTACGCGGTGATGCGGGAGCAAGCGCGAGTGTGCGATGGGTCGAGGGCATGGCGTTGACCGGCAGACGTCGCTACTCGACGACTGGATAAAATGGCTGCCCCCAGTCCTCCAAAAGGTTGTCCATCATTAGGGTCAGGACCCATTGATCATTGGCTTGCGGCATGATTCAGCCTCAGCAAGGAGACTGACCAATGAGCAACCTTTTCTGGCTGACGGAGGCGCAGATGGCGCGGCTCCAGCCCTTCTTTCCCAAGAGCCATGGCAAGCCGCGGGTCGATGACCGGCGCGTGCTGAGCGGGATAATCTTCATCAATCGCAACGGGTTGCGGTGGCGGGATGCGCCGAGGGAGTACGGCCCTCCCAAGACCCTCTACAACCGCTGGAAGCGGTGGAGTGACAAAGGGGTCTTCGCCCGGATGATGGATGGCCTGGCCGCCGAGGCCGCTGTTCCGAAGACGGTGATGATCGACGCGACTTACTTGAAGGCGCACCGCACGGCGACCAGCCTGCGGTCGAAAAAGGGGGCCCCGGCGACCTGCGCGGCCGTCTGATCGGCCGAACGAAGGGCGGCATGAACACCAAGCTGCATGCCGTCACCGACGCCGAGGGGCGCCCTCTCCGCTTCTCCATGACCGCCGGCCAGGTAAGCGATTACACCGGCGCCGCGGCCCTGCTGGGCAGCCTGCCAAATGCGGAGTGGTTGCTGGCCGACCGCGGTTATGATGCCGACTGGTTCCGAGAGGCGTTGAAAGACAAGGGGATAAAGCCCTGCATCCCGGGCCGGAAGTCACGCGGCAAGCCAATCAAGCATGACAAGCGCCGCTACAAACGCCGCAACCGGATCGAGATCATGTTCGGGCGACTGAAGGACTGGCGACGGATTGCTACCCGCTACGACAGGTGCCCGACGGTCTTCCTCTCCGCCGTCGCCCTCGCAGCAACAGTCATGTTCTGGCTATGACGCGAGAACGAGTCCTGACCCTAACGTGGGCAGGACCATCACGTTACGTTTTTGCATGATCGATTGCATTGAGTTTCCTTTCGCATTTTCTTTCTGCCTCGCCAAAACGGGGCAATCCGCTGTCAGTCCTACCAAAAAACAGGACATGAAGACCAACCGATTTTTCACTTGAAGCTCTAGTTGCTGTAGGTGCTATGTCGATCTGAACTGTCCGAATCCCGAGGTCCGTTCATGCCGTCTGATATCCACCGCCATGATGATACCGACGCTCCGCAGGCATCCGGCGACGGCTGCTGCGAAGGCAGTCGAAGCTGTGGCGACGTCGCTCCAGTGACGCCCGCGCCGTATGCCGGGCGCAGCTTTCAGGTTTCAGGCCTCGATTGCGCCGAGGAGGTCGCGATCCTGAACAAGGTGGTCGGCCCGAAGATCGGCGGGGCGGAGCATCTCGCGTTCGACGTGATCAATGGACGGATGACCATCCTCGACAGCGCAATGCAGGTATCGGACGGCGAAGTTGCAGAACTGGTGGCAAGCACCGGCATGACCGCCAAGCCCTGGGATGCCGAAAACGCGTCGGTCGACCAGGCGGCCCATCTTGCACGACAGCGGCTGTTTACGGCGCTCAGCGGCGGCTTCTGGGCCGCGGGATTCCTGTGGCACATCATCGAGACCGGCATGGGCGGGGCGCTCGGCCTTTTCGCGGGGCACGGCGAAGCGCCGATGCCGCTGGTCGAGGCAGGGCTGTTCGCGGTTGCGATCCTGTTCGGTGTCTGGCTCGTGGCACCCAAGGCATGGTCGTCCGCTCGGCGGCTGTCGCCGGACATGAACCTGCTCATGGTTGTCGCCGTGGCCGGTGCCATCGGGCTTGGCGAATTCTTCGAGGCGGCGACGGTCGCGTTCTTCTTCTCGCTCTCGCTCTACCTCGAAAGCTGGAGCGTCGGGCGTGCAAGGAATGCGGTCTCGGCGCTCTTGGATCTTGCACCACCGACGGCGCGCGTGATCCGCGAAGACGGAAGCGAGGCCGACGTTCCGGCGGCTCAAGTCGCCGTAGGCGCAAGCTTCATAGTACGCGGTGGCGACCGTATCCCGCTGGATGGTGAGGTGACGGACGGCGCGGGCGCGGTCGATCAGGCGCCAATCACCGGAGAGAGTGCGCTGGTCACAAAGGAACGAGGCGACGAAGTCTATGCCGGCACGATCAACGGCGAAGGCACATTGACGGTGCGCGCCACGAAGGCCGCCTCGGACACCGTCTTGGCCAAGATCATCCGCATGGTCGGCGACGCCCATGCCCGCCGCGCGCCGGTGGAGCAATGGGTGGCGAAGTTCGCCCGCATCTACACGCCTATCGTCATGGCTCTCGCCATTGCAATTGCCCTGCTGCCGCCGCTCATTTTGGGTGGGGCCTGGGATTATTGGTTCTACAATGCACTCGTGCTGCTGGTGATCGCCTGCCCGTGTGCTCTGGTCATCTCGACACCGGTCTCCATCGTCGCTGCACTCACCGCCTCTGCGCGGGCCGGGGTGCTGATCAAGGGTGGTGCATATGTTGAGGCACCGGGCAAGACCACTGCACTGGCCATGGACAAGACCGGCACGATCACCATGGGCGAGCCCGAGGTGGCGGCGGTGCATCCGCTGGGCAAAGCATCGGCGCAAGATCTGATGACCCTCGCCGCTGGACTGGAGGCACGTTCCTCGCATCCCTTGGCGCGCGCCATTCTCACGCGGGCAGAAGCCGACGGCATCAATGTGTCCGCCGCGGAAGATACCCGAACCGTTCCCGGTAGGGGACTTGAAGGACGCACAGACGGCCGGTCGATCTGGCTGGGGTCCGACCGGTTTGCCGAGGAGAAGGGTTTCGGCGACGCCATTCCAAAGGATTTGCGCGACCGCATAGAAGGCGCCGGCAGCACCCTTGTTGCCGTGGGCGACGACACCGGCGTGACCGGCATCCTGGAATTGCGCGACCGTATCCGCCCCGACGCCAAGGGCATCGTGGCACAGCTCCACGCGCAAGGCGTGAAGACCATCGTCATGCTGACGGGCGACAACGAGCGGACAGCGCGCGCCGTTGCCGCCGAGGTCGGCATCGACGAGGTCCGTGCCGAGCTTCTGCCCGAAGACAAGGTGACAGCCATCGAAGAACTGGTCGAAACGCATGACATGGTGGCCATGATCGGCGACGGAGTGAACGACGCCCCCGCCATGGCGCGTGCGCATTACGCCATCGCGATGGGTGCTGTTGGTTCGGACGCGGCAATCGAGACGGCGGATATTGCCCTGATGACCGACGACCTCGGCAAGGTGCCTTGGCTGATCGGTCATTCGCGCCGGGCCATGACGATCATCCGTCAGAACATCGGCATTTCGCTGGCGACGAAGGCGCTGTTCGTCGGGTTGACTGCCTTCGGCATGGCCTCGATGTGGGGCGCCATTGCGGCGGATGTCGGTGTGTCGTTGCTGGTTGTGGCCAACGCGCTGCGGCTGTTGAACGGCCACAAGGCCAAGACGCCGCCATGCCGCGGCGAGCCGGTTGGCGAAGGCTTGTCCAAAGGGGCGCTGGCACATGGTCATTGAACTGAGAGAACCCGGAGAGGAGCCGAGACGAGACATGAGCGTGAAGGGCAGGATGATGTGTCCGGTTTGCGAGGTGCCCTTGAGCATGACCGACCGCCAGGGGATCGAGATCGACTTCTGTCCCGATTGCCGGGGTGTCTGGCTCGACCGGGGCGAACTGGACAAGATCATCGAGCGTTCGGCACCCGATTTGGCGCCTCAGCGCGTGCCTGAGCCGCGCGGCTACGACGATGATCGCGGCTACGGGCGCGGAAAGCACGGCGGCGGCGACGGCAAGCACGGCTACCGCCGCAAATCCTGGCTTCACGAGTTGTTCGATTAAGGCCTGCCGGGGCCTCCCTGCCGGTCGCCCTCAAGGCGCTGCGGTAGGCACACAAGGCATTAAGCGGTGAGCAGGTTGGCCCACAGATGGCAAATGCCGCGCTTGCCCACGGACATTGATCACGCAGCATTGGCAAGGTAACGTAATGTCCATATCAGGCCTCACGAAAGAGGCATCGAGCAGTGAAAACCATCCGATTTCCCCGCCGCGCCGTCCTGTTGGGCGGGTTGGCAGCGTTTCTGTCCGGCTGCGCCAGCAAGTTCCGCAGCTATGGCGGACCCGAGGTGACCCGCGTTCGGCTTTACAAGGGGCAGCGCTTGCTTGTTCTCGACGGAGCCGATCGAGTATTGCAAACCTATCCGGTCGGACTGGGTTTTGCTCCTGAGGGGCACAAGCAATTCGAGGGAGACGGCCGGACTCCGGAGGGCACCTACATAGTCGATAAGCGCAACCCTGAAAGTACGTATCATCTTTCAGTTGGTATCTCTTATCCGAATGAGGCCGACATCGCCTTTGCCGAAGCGCAGGGCTTTTCCCCCGGCGGCGACATCTTCATCCATGGTGGTCCACGCCCCGGCATCGATCCGACGAACGTCCGCGACTGGACAGCTGGCTGCATCGCGGTCACAGATCGGCAGATCGAGGACATCTATGCAATGGTGAAGGACGGAACACCTATCCACATCTTTGCATGACGGTCTTTCTCATGCGGCGGAAACGAGCCGTCGCATTGGCCGTCAGAGCCCAGCTCCACGAAGCCAAGATGAGCGCCAACAGCATCCAGTCCCCGAAGCTCGCGTAGAGTGTCGGCGGACGCGCGGAGGGCAGACTAGCGTCGATGATGCCCGTTTCGCCGGTATCGAGCCGCGCAACGATCTCTCCGTTCGCGTCGATGACCGCAGAAATGCCCGTATTCGCGGCTCGGATGACAGGAAGGCCTTCCTCCACGGCGCGCATACGTGCGGAAGCCAGATGCTGCTCCGGTCCGATGCTGGTACCAAACCAGGCATCGTTGGTGGCGTTGAAGATCCAGTCAGGCCGGAACAGGTCGTCGACCACATGGCCTGGGAAGATGACCTCATAGCAGATCGCCACGGCGACCAGCGGCACACCCGGAAGCGCAAGCGTTCGCGGGCCCGGACCGGGCGTGAAATCGCCCAGCCCCGCTGTCAGCCGCTCGACCGGCAACCAGCCGCGAAATGGCACGTATTCGCCGAAGGGCACGAGATGGTGTTTCGCGTATCCGGTCAGGATCTCGCCGGTCTCGTCAAATGCCTGGACCGTGTTGAAATATCGGATCCCATACTCGCTCGGTACACGGTCCGGCACACCGGTGAGCAGCACCCTGCCGTCCGGTAGCGCAGCGGCAATGCGATCCCGCGCCTCCGTATCCTCATCGAGGAAACCCGGAAAGGCGGTTTCGGGCCAGAGAAGAACGTCGAAATCGCCGGGCCGGGTTGAAAGCTCAAGATAGCGCGCGAATGTCGCCTCGCGGTTCTCGGGCGCCCATTTCTCCCCTTGGGGAATGTTGCCCTGGACGATGCGCAGGTCGACACCGGGTGGCTGTTGTGCATCCGACTGGAGGCGAAGCGTGCCGACAGCCCACATCGTCGCGATGCCGGCCAGCGCCATGAGCGAAACGGTCAATCGTTGCCGCCCGGACGCCATGACAGCCGCGCCGGGAAGTGCCGCGACGAACACGGTGAGAAAGCTTAGCCCATAGCTTCCGACCCAGGCGGCGGTCTGGCGAAGGGTGGCGTAGTCTACAAGTGCGTAGCCGGCGAGGTTCCACGGAAAACCTGTCAGAACGTGACCACGCAACCACTCGGCCGCGGTCCACGAGGTCGCGAACAGGAGGCAGGCCAAGAGACTGCCCATGGCTCCGCGCCGCGCGATTTCGGCGAAAAGCGCGGCGGCAATGGCCGGGAAAATCGCGAGACCTGCGGACAATCCCGCGACGGCCGGGATCGCCATCGTCCCGAACCGCCCGGCCTCGACGTAAAAACTTTCCGCGATCCACGAAATCCCGAAACCGAACTGGCCAAGACCAAACGCCCAGCCGACGAGGAAAGCACGCCCAAAGGAGAGATCGCGAAGCCCGACAAACAACGCGGAATAGGCAAGGGGAACGAGCAGGAGAAGCGAGAAAGGCGGGAAAGTCAGAACCGCCAGCGCCCCGGCGACGAAACCAAGCGTCATCCGCGAAAGCAGACGGTAGCGCAGAGCGATGCGGTTCAGAATTTCCGGCTTCACGACTTGACCGAACGCCGCGCGCTGATCCATGGCGCGGCGAGCAAGAGCCCCACGCCACTGACCACAAACACATCGGCCATGTTGAAGGCAGGCCAGTGTGCGGTGCCAATGTAGAAATCGAGAAAGTCTGTTACAGCCCGATACCGCACACGGTCGATGACATTGCCCAGGGCTCCGCCAATGATCGCGCCATAGGCAAGCGTTTCCACCGTATTGTCGGCGCGAAACAGCATAACCCCCAGCCAAACACAGATGGCAAGAGCGAGAGCGATGAGGCTCCACCACGGCGCGCCGCCCAGCATCCCAAAAGTCACGCCGTCATTACGATAAAAGACGAGGTTGAATCCCGGAAACACGGAAATCCCGGCGCTTAAAGTGGCGGCATTCGCAACGACAATGGCTTTTGTTATCTGATCGATCGCGAACGCAGCAAGTGCTGCTAATACGCCGATCATCGGAGATACCTTGTTTAGTGACATTGCCTCATCCCAACCAGACATCAAGGAACAGCATCAGAACGAGCCCGACTGCGAGACCGAGCGTCGCCCTGTTCTGATGGCCGCTGCGATGCGTTTCGGGGATAATTTCGTGGCTGATGACGTAGAGCATTGCGCCCGCGGCAAAGGCCAGCCCCCATGGAAGCAGCGGTTCCGACAGTGTGATGATCCCGGCCCCAAGCAGGCCGCCAATCGGCTCGACCATGCCCGTCAGCGCCGCGATGCCCCAGGCGCGCAGCTTCGGATATCCCTCGCCCAGCAGCGATACAGCGACGGCCAATCCTTCGGGCGCATTCTGAAGCCCGATGCCGACAGCAAGCGGCAGACCGCCCTCCATACCTCCGGATCCGAAGCCGACCCCAACCGCGAGGCCTTCGGGGAAGTTGTGGATCGTGATCGCGATGATGAACAGCCAGACCCGCCGCAAAGACGCCGCTTCGGGCCCTTCGCGTCCTGTCTTGAAGTGCTCGTGCGGCAGCTTTTCGTTCATCAGGGCGACAGCCCCCATGCCCAGAAGGATCGAGACGCATACGATGGCCGCAGGCATCGCGCCGTTTTCGAACATCGGCTCGGCCGCATCCAATGCGGGGATGATCAGCGAAAAGAACGAGGCTGACAGCATGACACCGGCAGGGAAGCCGAGCGACAGGTCGCGCGTGGCCCGGGACGGGATGCGCCCGAACAGCACGGGAGCTGCTCCGACTGCCGTGAGCGAACCGGCGGCGAGACTTCCGAGAAAGCCGAGCATTATCGGAGACAGATTTTCCATGGGCGGGCCAGATTATCCTTCGGCGTAGCTCGAAAAGACTTCCGTCGACCCGTCCTTGCGGATGAGGAAGACATCATAGGCCTCGCGGTCGTCTTCTGGCCCCATGCCGGGCGAGCCATAGGGCATCCCAGGCACGGCGAGACCGACTGCGTCCGGGCGCTCATCGAGAAGGCGGCGGATGTCAGCGGCCGGGACATGGCCTTCGATCACGTAGCCCTCGATTAGCGCGGTGTGGCAGGAGACCATGCGCTGCGGCACGCCATTGTCGAGCTTGAAGCGAACCAGCGACCCACCGAACATGTCCTGGCCGGTCGGCACAAAACCGTTCTCTTCGAGGTGGTTCATCCACGAGAGGCAGCAGCCGCATCCGTTCGTCTTGCGGACGTCGATCGCCGTCGTCTCTGCGAGGGCCTGGGCCGCCGGGAAAAGGGCGAGCGTGATGGCAAGAGCTTGGGTCATGCGTTTCATGGGTCAGAGCCTTTCGGTTGTCGTTTCGGCAATCTCGCTGCCGAGGTTTTCATTCAGAAGCGCCCGCGCCTCGGCCAGACGCGAGAGCGCGGCGGTATCATCCGCTTCGCTCTCGGCTGCTTCGGCGAGCCGGTCGTCAGTGAGGGGGTCAGTCGGGCGCCCATCCACGAGGACTTCGTAGTGCAGGTTCGGGCCTGTCGCCGTGCCGGTCGCGCCGACGCGGCCGATCACATCTCCCGCCGCCACGCGTTGGCCTTGTACCAGGCCCTCCGGCACGGCGCTCAGATGCGCGTAGCGCGTCATGGTGTCGGACCCGTGCGAGATTTCAACCACGCGACCATAGCCGCCGCGCCAGCCGATGAAACTGACCCGCCCCGGTGCCGTCGCTTGAACCGGTGTCCCACGTGCCGCTGCGAAATCAACGCCGGTGTGCATCCGGACGTTGCCAAAGACCGGATGCGTGCGGCGTCCGAACACCGAGCTGAGGCGCGCGCCCTCGACCGGCTGTGCGAAGACGCGCAGCACCTCGCCATCGACGTAGATCGTCGCCTGACCGCTGCCGTCGTCCGGCCATACGATCTCGTAAAGCGAACCGCCGATCTCCAGTGCGGCGAAGGCGAGCTCGGGCTGTCCGATCCTGTCCTCGCCGACCCGCGCCTCGCGCCAGAGAAGCCTTAGTGTCTCGCCACCGGCCATCTCGCGGCGGAAATCCACGGTCCCACCCAGCATCTGCGCAAGGTCCACGGCAAAACGGGCGGGTATCCCGGCTTCGTCGAGTGCCGCGAAGATCGAGCTGTTGATCACGACTTCGCCGGCAAGGGTTACGATCTCCGGATCCGGAGCCACGACCTGTGTGGACAACTGCTCGCCGAAAACCACCTCGATCCGAACCCCGTCCTCGACGGCGAGTGAGACGGTGCGGGGGCTGCCGTCCATGGTCGAAGCAACAGTGACCGAGTGCCCCGGCCGCAGCCGTCGCAGATCGTATTCCGCGCCAAGCGCGAGGGCAACTTCGGCTCTGTCAGGTGCCGCAAGTCCAGCTTCGGACAGCAAGAAATCGAGCGTCTCGCCAGGTGCAACGTCGCGCGACCACGTCGACAGCGGTGGCTCGATCGCCCGTACCGGCCTGTCGGCAACAGCGACCTGCAGAAGGGGCAGCGGGCTGAGATTGTGTGCATCATCTGCCCATGCCGTCACGGGCAGCGTCACGGGAATGTCAACGTTCTGGGGGACTTCAGGACGTTGGGGCATCCAGCTACCTGCCTGGGCAAGTTCCGGCGGCACGGGTTCTTTCGACAAAAGATCGGAGATGGCGATAGCCGCACCCGAAACCGTCCCCGCAATTGCAACACAAGCCGCCATAGTTCTGAGCCTCATGTCGCCCCCTCCATTTCTTCTGCCAGCGCGCGACGGATCTTCGGCACCGCGAATTCTCTGGCTTCGTGATAGTCGATCATGGTGACGAACCGCCCGGAGGCTGCGAACAGGAAGACGCTCGCGGTGTGGTTCATCGTGTAATCGCCGCTCTCCGTCGGCACCCTTTCGTAGGTGGCGCGGAAGCCGTCCGCGACGCGCGCTATCTGCTCCTCCGGCCCCGTCCAGCCACGGATCGCAGGATGGAAGTAGCCGACATATTCGGCCATCGTTTCGACAGTGTCGCGCTCGGGATCGACCGTGATGAAAACCACGTTCATCTCGTCGGCCTCGTCTCCCAGATCGTCGAGCCATCCCGAAATGTCAGAGAGTGTGGTCGGGCAGACATCGGGACAGTAGGTGAAGCCGAAGAACGCCATCGTCGGTCGCCCGATGAGGGTTTCCGGCCCGACCGCGTTGCCCTCATGATCCGTCAGACGGAAGTCCATCTCGGTCAGGGCCACAGGCAGCTGCCCGACAGGTGCGGGTGCACCGGGTCCGTCGACCCGCCACCAACCGACGAAGAGCATCAGGGCGACCGCCCCGACACCAGCCGCACCATACCCCAGGATCGCCCGTCGCCGCATCAGTCCTGCGGCCCCCTCGCGGCGATGCCGAGGATCGGCACGTCGACCGTCACTTCGCCTCCGCCGTCGAAGAGCAGGGTCAGCGGAAAGGTTTCCCCTTCCGTCATCGGTTCTTGCAGCCGCATCAGCATTGCGTGCAGGCCCCCCGGCTCGAGCGCGACGCTCTCGCCCGGGGCGATTGTGATCTCGCCCGCCGGGCTCATCGAACTCACACCTTCGGCATTGGTCTTCGTCTCGTGGATCTCGGGCATCATCGCGAGCGGTGTCTTAAGGCCGATCAGCGTTACCGGCTCGTCGCCAGCGTTGCGGATCGTCATGTAGGCCGCCCCGGGACGGTTCATCCCGATGGAGGCGCGGGACCACGCGTTCTCGACGACGACATCCTCGGGTCCGGCCAGCGCGGGCACCGAGAGCCCTCCAAGGGTCAAAAGCGCCGCCAGTGTGCTGGTTAAAATATACTTTTTCATCGTTTTGATCCTGCCCTTTCCATTCATTTTTGCGCGGAAGCGACTTCGGCAGCCACCAATCGCCGCAGTTCTGCCTCCCCGAACGGATCGAGCGGCTTGCCGTTCACGAAGAATGTGGGCGTCTGGCGAATTCCCACGGTCTCTACATCGGCACGATCCTGATTCAGGATCGCCACTACACCCGGTGCCAGCATTTGCGTGCGCGCGGCCTCGGCATCGAGCCCGGCCGTGGCGGCGACCTGTAGGATCAGGCCGGGCGCCGGGGCACCGTGTGACGCCCATCTCGGCTGTTCCCGCAGAACGGCCTCGAGCACCGGCACGTAAACGTCCTGCATGCGCGCCGCCTCGAGCACGCGGATGGCTTCCTCGGATGCCGCGCCGTGGAAGGGCGTGTAGCGGATCACGACGCGGACAGCTTCCCCATGCTCGGCCATGATGTCCTTCACGATGGGATGAAAGGCGCGACAGGCCTCGCAGGCCGGATCGAAGAATTCGACGATCGTGACGGGCGCATCCGCAGGCCCGAGGATGGGCGAGTAGGGGCGGATCATCGCCTCCGCAAGTTCCGGAGCAACGGGCTCCGCTTCGGCCACTGGGCCGGGGCGGTTTGCAAACCAGGTGGCTCCGCCGAAACCGGCGGCGCCGAGGGCAAGAACGGACAGGATCAGGCCGCGTCGATTCATGTTCGTGTGTCCTTTAATGAAAGGGCCGACAGCGCCCCGATCAGCGCGAAGGCGGCGAGCGCCATCAGCGGGATAGGGATGCCGAAGACCAGTTGGTTGTCATCGGTGCAAGAGGGGCCGGTGGCCGTGCAGGGCTGGATGCGTTCGGGAACAAGACCGACGTACAGCCCCATGTGCCACAGGGCGATTGCGCCGCCGCCAAGCGCCAATGCGATGCCGTAGCGCCCCACACGGCCGTCCCGCCACCAAAGGCCCAGCCCGAGGATAATGGCCAAGGGAAACATGAAGGCGCGCTGGAACCAGCACAGCACACAGGGCGTCTGCCCCAGCACCTCGCCGATGAAAAGCACGGCAAGCGAGGCGACAAGCGCGATGATCCACGCCAGCCCGAGGGCTGTTTCTCCGGATATGCGGTTCATGTCGATCAGATCCTCTCTTCCAGATCGGCGAGAATCTCTTCGGCCGGGGTGCCGTAGGGCCAGGAGTCGGCAAAGCCCGCGTCGGGATCGAAGAGGAACAGATGCGACGTGTGGCCCATCGTGTAACCATCCGGCGCCGCAGCCTCTTCGACGCGTTCAAAGAAGATCGGAAACGTCTCGGATGTGGCGGCGATTTGTTCCGGCGTGCCCGTCAGCCCGATGATGCCCGCATCGAACAGCGGGACGTATTCGGCGAGTGCGGCGGGCGTGTCCCGTTCGGGGTCGATTGTTATGAAAATCGGCTGGACCTTGGCGGCATCGTCGCCCAGACCGTCCATCACCGCCGCGACCTCTGACAGGGTCGTCGGGCAGACGTCGGGACAGTTGGTGAAGCCGAAAAACACCAGCATCCAGCGCCCCGCAAAGTCCTCCTCGGTTCGAACCATACCCTGGTGGTCCGTTAGTTCGAATTCAGCGAAAAAAGGCGGTTCGGCGTCGGTTCGGGCGCTATCGGCACGATAATCGGACCAGAGCAAAAGCCATACGAAGGCAAGCGCTGCCACGCCTGCCAAAACCCAAAGAAATTTCTGCGCCGAAGTAAGGGACAATCCTGTTCGCCTGCTTTTGATTCTTATTGCATGTGCGTATAAATCCTCTAGCAGCTAGAGGTTCAAGCGCGAAATCATGGTATAGCTTGAACTCACGCGTCTGTGAATCCGACACTTGTTTATTCCGACGACAAAACCTACACAAACTGTATCTTTTTCATGGAGGCGAAAATGCTCACGATCGGTACTCTGTCAAAGAAGACCGGCACAAAGGTGCAGACCATCAGGTACTACGAACAGATCGGACTCATGCCCGAACCCGGCAGGTCCGAAGGCGGGCAGAGGCGCTACGACAATGCACAGCTTGACCGACTGTCCTTCATCCGCCATTCGCGGCAACTCGGTTTCTCGCTCGATGCGATCCGCGAGCTGCTCGACCTCAGCGACCATCCCAACCGACCCTGCGACGAGGCTGATGCCATCGCGCGTCGCCAGCTCAAACAGGTGGAGCAGCGCATGGCCCGCCTGAAGGCGCTGCGCACGGAACTGAAACGCATGGTCCACGAGTGCAGCGGCGGGCGGACAGCGGATTGCCGGGTGCTGGAGGTGTTGCGGGACCATTCTGAATGTCTGACCGAGCACGACGAGATTGGGGCCTGATTGGGCTCTGTTGCAACAGAGCCGTCTTCTGGCGCCGCGACAGCGTGCTGAAGTCGGGCACAGCCCAGTCCAGGCCGATCAGGCGCAGCAGGCTCTCGACGAACCCGGTTGTATGGCGCAGGGCCATGCCGAACAGCACCTTCATCGTCAGGCAGGTCTGGATGGCGGCGTCGCTGTCGTCTGGCTGGCGCCCGCGCTTGCCGGTGGGCGCGGCTCCCCACATCATGGCGGGATCGAACCAGATCGTCAGCGAGCCCCGGCGCTTGAGCGCCTCGTTGTAGGCTGGCCAGTTCCGGGTCTTGTAGGTCGGGGGTATCGGTCTGCTCATGCAGCCCAGCTACCACGCTGGATTCACAAGATGAATCCCCTCAGACCATTTGTGCAACAGAGCCAGCGAACGCCCTTCTGACCGTCGCGCAGATCGCAGGCGGGATCGTTTCGGGCAGTCTCGCGCTGATCGCGGATGAGCTGCACAACTTCTCGGATATGGCGTCGCTGGTGATCGCTTTTGTCTTGGCCCCTTAAAACTGTGCCAGTTTGAAGTTAGCTTTGGGGGAGGTTCAGGTGGCACGGAAGCGGCATTCGGACGAGGATATTCTGCGGCTTTTGCGCGAGATTGAGGTCCATCTTGCAACTGGGAAAGACGTTCCGTCAGCATGTCGCATGGCTGGGATCAGCGACGCGACCTACTACACGTGGCGCAAGAAGTTTGGTGGCATGGGCCGGTCCCATCTATCGGAGATGAAGTCGCTTCGTCAGGAGAACCAGCGCCTGAAGAAGATCCTTGCTGAACTGGAGCTCGATAAGCTGATCCTGAAGGAGAGCCTGGATTTTTTAAAACCCAAGGCCTGACGCGGGAGCAGCTCCGCCAGGCTGTTGTCCACACGCGTCAGAAGCTGGCCACGTCGGAGCGCCGGACCTGCCGTATGGTTGGCCTTAGCCGCTCAACATTGCAGTACAAGGCCGCCAAGAAAGATAACGAGGAAGAGCTGCGTCTCGCCATGATCCGGCTGGCGAAGCAGCATGGCCGCTATGGTTATCGCAAGATCGCCGAGTTGCTGCGGGTTGAAGGTTGGGCCGTCAACCACAAGAAGGTTGAGCGTCTCTGGCGCGAAGAAGGCTTGCAGCTTCCGGAACGCCATAAGAAGCGCAAGCGCCTCTATCACAAGGACAGCTCCGTCATCCGGCTCAGACCGCACTATCCGGATCACATCTGGTCTGTCGACTTCGTGCACGACAAACTCAGCAGCGGTCGGCCTTACAAGATGCTCACCGTGCTCGATGAGTATACCCGCGAAGCGTTGTGCGTCACCGTACGCGCCACCATGAGCGCGAACGACGTGCTGGAGGCGCTGTACCCTCTGATCCTGAAACGGGGGAAGCCGGAATACATCCGCTCGGATAACGGCCCGGAATTCATCGCAGCACCCTTGCAGGAATGGCTCATCAAAGTCCGCATCAAACCGCTCCGGATCTATCCGGGAAGCCCCTGGGAGAACGGATACAACGAGCGGTTCAACGGGACACTCCGCCAAGAGGTCCTGAACGCCGAGTGGTTCTACTCGACCAGACAGGCGCAAGCGGCAATCAACATCTGGCTCCGACAATACAACCAGATCAGGCCGCATCACGCCCTCAACATGCGACCGCCGGCACCCGAAACACTACTGGAGTTCGACCAAATCGTTGGCCCAGACAAATGGGGCTAGACACACTCGCGTTTGCGAACTGCGTAAAGCTGCGCATACGAGGAAATGCTTGGAAGTGGGCGGGTGTTGTGGGCGATTCGCCATGGCTTATCAGAGAGTTAGAGGATGAGTCCTTTCCCTCCAAGATTTACGAAGCAATTCGCCACGATTCTCCCGGATTCACTCTTGAGCGCTATTCTTTGCACAAACCAGTCAGATTGTTGCGCAATGGTGAGCAGGGCTACGTGAAATGTCCGCATGAGCGCGGCTGGCCACTCGCGTTTGCGAACTGCGTAAAGCTGCGCATACGAGGAAATGCCTGGAAATGGGCGGGAGTTGTGGGCGATTCGCCGTAGCTTATCAGAGAGTTAGAGGATAAGTTCTTTCCCTCCGCCATTCCCCTTCTCACGAAGCTGCCCCTCGTCGACCGTGCCCGCTGGTTTTGCTGTGACCGGAGGGATAGCGTTGCGTCATGGCCATGTTCGACCTTCTCATATTCCTCCAACTCATCGGCATCGCAGCCTTCGCCGTTTCCGGAGCGCTTGTCGCGGGTGAGCGTCAAATGGACTGGTTTGGCGTGATGGTGCTCGGCGTCATCGTCGCCGTTGGCGGGGGGACCGTGCGCGATCTTCTGCTCGGAGTGCCCGTGTTCTGGACGCAGGCATCCTGGTATGTGGTGTTGGCGGGGGTCTGCGCGCTCGGCACCATTCCGCTTGCAGGCTGGGCTTCGCGGGTGCGCCGGCCGGTGGCAATTGCCGATGCTGTCGGGCTCGCCGTCTTCGTGGCGCTTGGCACGCGCAAGGCGCTCGAGGCCGGAACCTCGGGTTTCGTCGCCGTGATCATGGGTGTCGTGACCGGCATTGTCGGCGGCATTATTCGCGACGTCCTTGCCAACCGGACGCCGACCATCCTGCGCAAGGAGGTCTATGCGCTTGCCGCGCTATGCGGCGCGGCGCTCTTCGTGCTTGCCGATGTGGCCGGGTTGTCCGCTGGCCTCTCGCTCTGGATTTCGATCATGGCGACACTGGCCATCCGCATAGCCGCCATTCTGTTCAACTGGTCGGTACCAACCCTCAAGGTCGAACCCGATCAGGACTAGGGACGAGGCGGTTCCTGTGGATGGAGGCTACCGCCTGTCACATTGCGTGAGTAAACTGCAATGGGCTGACGAGACAGGGGGGTAACAATGGCCAGATTTTTCATGATCGCCGCGGCGCTGCTAACCGCGGGTTTGATCGGTGCGGGGAAGGCGCCCGCGTGGGCGGAAGATCGGCAGGAGCATGCGGAGTGGGGATATGGCGCCGGTGACGGGCCTTCGCGCTGGGCCGACATCAGCCCGGAATTTGCGACATGCGCGAGCGGAGAGGAACAGTCTCCCATCGATATTGCGGGAGAGCATCCGATATCGTCCTCGGTGCTGAAGATCGACTATGCACGCGGACAGGCCAGCATCGTCAATCTCGGGCATACGGTGCAGGTGAAGGTGGCGCCGGGAAACATGCTGACCTTCGGTGACGCGAAATACGAGCTGCTGCAGTTTCACTTTCATACGCCGAGCGAGAATACGTTTCACGGGATGCATTTCCCGCTTGAGGCGCATTTCGTTCATCGCGACGAAGAAGGAAACCTTGCTGTTGTCGCGCTGATGGTGCGCCCGGGTGGGGCGGGCGCTCTCGATTTGCTCCCCGTGCCTGCAAAGGCGGGAGACGAAGAGGCGCTTGGAAAGGATTTCAGCCCCGCATCGATGCTGCCGCCAGAGCTCGCCTATCTTACTTTCGCGGGGTCGCTGACGACGCCGCCCTGCAGCGAGGGTGTTCGCTGGATCGTCCTGAAGGAAACCGTAACGGCGAGCATCGAGACGTTATCGCGGCTTTCGGAGGTGCTCGGACGAAACAACCGTCCGGTCAACCCGCTTAACGGGCGTGAGGTTCGAGAAAGCCACTGAGCCAATCCGGACTTGTACCTGCGGTCTCCAGCCCTAGCTTCTTCATATCGCGGCTTCGATATGAGGACAGGTTTTGCCGGAGAATGCATTCGCGCGGCTCGAGGAAATAGCTGCCTGGATGCCCGCATGGGCAATCGTTCCCATACTGCTTGGCCTGGCCATAGCAATGGCCATTGGGCTGCACAGCATTACCATCCGCGTTCTCACGGCAGCATTCTCTCGCCGGGCGATCTATGTTCAGACATTGCTCCGGCGAACGAGGAGCCTCACGCGTGTGGTCGCGATTTTCATCGCATGTGCACTGGTGCTGCAAGCGTCACCGCTTGAAGAGGATACGCTTTCTGTCTGGAGTTCGGTTCTTGGTGCGTTTCTCTGTGCGATTGTCGGGTGGACGGCAATCGCGGCGGTTCATATCGCGAGCGATATCTATCTCGCGCGGTTCCGGATCGATGTTGCCGACAACCTGCAGGCGCGAAAGCACGTCACGCAGATCCGGATTCTTCGCCGGGTTGCCGATACGCTGATCGTGCTGCTTGCACTTGGCGCGGCGCTGATGACCTTCGACTCCGTGCGCCAGTATGGCGTGAGTATTTTCGCATCGGCGGGCGCGGCAGGTCTCGTGCTCGGCCTTGCGGCGCGCCCCGTTCTCGAAAACCTGATCGCTGGAATACAGATTGCCGTGACCCAGCCGATCCGCATTGACGATGCCGTCGTTGTGGAAGGCGAGTGGGGCTGGATCGAGGAGATCACCGGCACTTATGTCGTCATCCGCATCTGGGACTGGCGCCGGCTCATCGTACCGCTCTCATATTTCATCCAGAACCCCTTTACCAACTGGACGCGAGAAAGCGCGTCCATCATCGGCACTGTCTTTCTCCATGCCGACTACACGCTGCCTGTCGACGAATTGCGCAGCTATCTCTGCGAACTTGTGAAGGCAGAGCCGCTCTGGGATGGCAAAGTCTCGGTAATTCAGGTGACGGATGCGACCGATCGCACGATCGAGATCAGGGCGCTCGTCAGCGCGCGCACATCTCCGGATGCGTGGGATTTACGCTGCAATGTCAGAGAGAAGCTCGTTGCCTGGATTCGCGACCATCATCCCGAATCGCTTCCTAAAATACGCAGCGTCGGCGTAGGCGAAGAAGAGAACAGTGGAAGAATTCTCGCGAGTGAACTTTCCTGAACGCTCGATGATGTCTCCGGTTCCGAAATCGCGTCGGATTGTGGAAAAAAGCCCGAGATACAAGGCGTTTTTGTGAAATTTGTGCTGTGCGGTTGCTAGTGCGGATGCGCTTTGTTAGCTTGCCCTTGCTGTGAGGGCATATCCATACGCCGCATCCTACGCATGTGGCGCTGTCCCCAGTCGTATCCCGCAGTTTTGCTGCCTCGCCGCAATTTGACGGCTTATTGGGATGCGGCCCGTTTTCGTGCGTATGCGCGGCTTACCTTTTGCGGGCTCAGAAAACCGATCTCATAGGTTGCCGGCCTCTTCTGGCCGGTGCCGTTTGTGCTTATGGCGGCGTAGAAATCGCAAGCGCGGTTTGCCGCCATCTCCTGAAGGAACGTCACCATGGAACAGAGCAAGAAAAAACAACAGGAATTCGGCGAAGATCCGCTAGCTGTGCGTGAAACCGATCACTATCAGCACGAGTATGTCGAATCCTTTGTCGAGAAGTGGGACGACCTGATCGACTGGGACAGCCGGGCGGAAAGCGAAGGTCGCTTCTTCATCGATATTCTGAAGGAGCGCGGCAAGCACAAGATTCTCGATGTGGCAACAGGCACGGGGTTCAATTCCGTACAGCTTCTGAAGGCCGGGTTCGATGTCACGAGCGTCGACGGCAGCGCGGAAATGCTCTCCAAAGCCTTCGAGAATGCGCGCGATCACGGCTTTGTCATGCAGACTGTCCATGCGGACTGGCGCTGGCTCAACAAGGATGTGCATGGAAAGTTCGACGCGATCATCTGTCTCGGAAATTCATTCACGCATCTCTTCGATGAAAAGGATCGACGCCGCGCACTCGCCGAATTCTATGCCGCGCTCAAGCATGACGGAATCCTGATCCTGGACCAGCGCAATTATGACGCCATTCTCGATCGCGGCTTCAGCACGAAGCACAAATATTATTACTGCGGAGACCAGGTGACGGCCGAGCCGGAGCATGTCGACGATTCGCTGGCGCGCTTCCGCTACACATTCCCGGATAACAGCGTCTACCACCTGAACATGTTCCCGCTGCGGAAGAACTACACGCGCCGGCTGATGCACGAGATCGGCTTCCAGAAGGTCGTCACCTATGGTGACTTCGAGGCGACCTACAAGGACGAGGAAGCCGACTTCTTCATTCACGTTGCGGAGAAAACCTACAATGACGAGTAAATCGAACGCAGTCGCCCAGGCAGAGGCCTATTACGACAGTCCGGATGCGGATTCGTTTTACTTCACCATTTGGGGCGGTGAGGACATTCATATCGGAATGTACAAGGACGATGACGAGCCGATCATCCCCGCAAGCCATCGCAACGACGAGACGCTCGCCTCGATGCTGAAAGGCGTGGATGCGAACACCGTCGTCCTCGATATCGGGGCCGGTTATGGCGGTGCGGCGCGGCATCTCGCCAAGACCTATGGCTGCAAGGTGATCTGCGTGAATATCAGCGAGACGCAGAACAAGCTCAATCGCGAGCTCAACAAGAAAGCCGGGCTCGAAGACAAGGTCGAGGTTCTGTATGGCGATTTCGAAGCCATTCCGGCGGACGACAACAGCATCGATGTGGTCTGGTCGCAGGATGCGATCCTGCACAGCGGCAACCGGCCGAAGGTTCTCGACGAAGTGAAGCGGGTTCTGAAGCCCGGCGGACAGTTCATCTTCACCGACCCGATGCAGGCCGATGATTGCCCGGATGGTGTGTTGCAGCCGATCCTCGACCGCATTCATCTTGAAACGCTTGGCAGCTTCGGCTTCTACGACAGGGAGCTCACGGCTCGCGGCTTCGAGAAGGTCGACGTCAAGGAAATGACGCATCAGCTTCGCCGCCACTACTGGCGCGTGGGTGAGGAGCTCAAGGCGAACTACGAGAAGCTTACCAAGGGTTCCAGCACGACCTATCTCGACAACATGATCAAGGGGCTCGGCCATTGGGTCGACGGCGCCGACAAGGGCTACCTCGCCTGGGGCGTCATGCATTACCGCTTGGCAAAGTAGCGCGGCAGGCATAGATTTCCCGTCGCCGGGGCGATCCCGGCATGCAAGGATCGGCAAGATGACGTTCTCGGCTCACATGCAGGGCAACTGGTGGACCACCAAGAGGGTGGCCCCGTAACGTCGTCTTTTGCGATCAAACCGGACAAGGCCGCCCCCTCTGGAGGCGGCCTTTTCGTTTGAGCGGATTCATCGACAGGCGCCTCCGGCGGGTGCGGCAAGGACCGCAAGCAAGGAGGAAGCGAGATGAACGCCCATATCGTTGAACACTCGAAGGAGTTCGATCTTGGAGGCGTCGTGCCCTGGGGCCGACGGCTATGGGAATACCGTGCTTTCTTCGGGCTGGATGAGTTCCCGCCCTTGTCGCCCATTCTCGACGCCGGCGGCGGGCCGGCATCTTTCGCGGCCGAGGCCGCCCGGGAGGGACTGACGGTCGTCGCCGCCGATCCGATCTACGCGCTGGATGCCGACGTTATTGCGCTCCGTTTCGAGGAGACGGCGGCGGCGATGCGTTTGGGGCTGAGGCGGGCTGCATATCGCTTCAACTGGAAGCAATACGGATCGGAGGCCGCCGTTCAAGGATTGCGACGAGAAGCGCTAGATCTCTTCCTGGAGGATTTCGAGGCCGGGAAGGCCGAGGGGCGCTATGTGCCTGCGTCGTTACCGGAGCTTCCCTTCGGCAATGCCTCGTTCCGCCTCGCGCTCGTTTCGCATTTCCTATTTCTCTATGGCGACGATCTCAATTTCGCGTTTCATCTGGCATCGGTGCGTGAGCTGTTGCGCGTGGCGGACGAGGTTCGAATCTTTCCGCTTCTCAATCTGGATGGACTGTCGTCGAGCCACCTTCCGGGCGTCATGAGCGAGATGAGGCGTGGGGGAGCGGAGGTCGAGCTCGTCCGCGTTCCGTTCGAATTCCAGAAGGGAGCGACGCGGATGCTTCGTCTGCGCCGTGGCTAGAGATTCCCGGAGGCGAGAAAATCGTCGATGGCGCCGAGAGCTTCCGGCTCGTCGAGGAAGGGGGCATGACCGCGGTCCTTTACAACCACGCTCTTCATTGCCGGGTTTGCGTCCGCCATGCGCGCCATGATCTCGGCGGTCAGTATGTCGGAGTTTTCGCCGCGGATGGCGAGCAGAGGCATCTGGGAGAGCGACTTGAATTGCGGCCAAAGCGTAGGGATTTCGCCTTTCGATGCCTCAAGCCCCTTGCGCATTGCCGTGCCGATTTTCGTGTCGTAGTCAATTTTCGGCGCGCCGTGTTCCTCGGCGAAGGTGCGGCGCGCGAATGTGCGCCAGTCTTCCGCCGACAGGTTCGGGAATTCGCGTTCGTTCATCATGCGAAGCTTTACCGCCGCTTCGTCCCATGTCTGCGGTGTTTCCATGACACCCACATAGCCTGCGATGCGAGCAATCCCCTTCGGGTCCACTTCGGGCCCGATATCGTTCAGAATCGAGGCCTTGATGACGTTCGGCCGGAAGGCGGCAAGCGCCATCATGATGAGACCGCCCCGCGAAGTGCCGACGAAGACGGCCTGTCCGATGCCTGCCGCGCCCATCAGGTCGAGCGTATCCATCATCTCATGGACGGGCGTGTAATCTGCCCAGTTGTCGCAATAATCGGAACGGCCGCGTCCGCGCAAATCGGGGCAGAGCACGCGCCGCTGATCGCTCAGGTGTCCGGCGAGCGGTTCGAAGTCCTTGGAATTTCGTGTCAGCCCCGGAAGGCAGATGACTGGCGTTCCAGGCGCGGTCCGTTCGCCATAGTCTCGGGCGTAGAGTTTGAGCCCATCCTGGCTTGTGTAGAAGAGGTCCCTGTATGAGCTCGACATTTGAGGGCTCCGCTGGTTTGGGCGAGGATCATGGTTCGGCAAAGCCGTTCGAGCAAGTCCGCCGCGCGGGGTGAGATGCGCGAGGGGTCAAAGGTCTCCCGACTCGACGACGGGCGCCATTGCTCCCTCCGCGGGTACCGCCATGGGGACCGGAGCATTCGTTGCCGGCGTGACCCCGGTGCCTGAGGAGGAAGGCGGTGCAAGCGGTATGTTGCTTGGGCGGGGTGTCGGGGCAGGTGTCGTGATAGGCGTCGAGCCGATGTACCGGCGCAGGTCATCTTCGATGCGCACCGGTTCCGCCTCTCCGCTAAGGCGTCCGCGATAGACTTCCAGATTCTCCATCACGCGCTGCACATAGTTGCGTGTCTCGGAGAAGGGAATGCTCTCGATCCAGTCTATCGGGTCGACTGCCGTCGAACGAGGATCGCCATAGTCGTTCACCCACTGCCGAACACGGGAGGCGCCCGCGTTGTAGGCCGCGATGCTCATTATGTAGGAACCCGAAAATTCGTTCTGCACCAGGTCGCCGAGATGGGCGGCGCCGAGGGTCGCGTTGTAGACCGGGTCTGTTAGCTTCGCGGGCGAATAGGGAAGGCCGATCTGGCCTGCGACCATTCTCGCTGTGCGCGGCATCAACTGCATGAGGCCCCGAGCGCCTGCGGGGCTCAGTGCCTGAGGATCGAATTCGCTTTCCTGGCGAGAGAGGCCGTAGACAAGCGCGGTTTCGACCGGTGGCCCGCGATGCGTCCATTTCGGCATGGACCCGGTCGGATAGGCATAGTCGGCCAGCACGATGTTTCGCAGGGACGCCGCTTTCGCGATACGCAATGAAAGCTTGGAGTCTCCGAAGGAAAGGGCGAGATCGGAAAGCGCTGCAAGTTCGGCCGGGTCTTCCAGAATGTCCGCAAGGTGGAGCATGAAGGTCCAGAGCGTTCCCTCGCGGTCGAGGTCCTGCAGAATTCGCACGGCGTGGACGAGTTCCCGGTTGTCGAAGCGCTGCTTGATATCGCCGGTTCTGGGCGGTGTTGCGGGAAGGCGCAGCTTGCCGTCACTCCCTCCAGATGCGAGGGCTGCCGTTGCAAGCTGTCCGTAGAATGTTGTCGGATAGTTTGCGGCATCGCGGTAGTAGGCCGTCGCCTTTTCGCGGTCGCCGGAGGCAGCTGCGGCGCGACCCGACCAGTATTCCGCCCGGGACTTGCTTATCGGGGTCGATACGCCGCCACTCAGCTTGCGAAAATGGACGAGAGCTGCGTCGGCTTTATTGAGGTACTGGAGGGCGATCCAGCCGGCCAGGAATTCGGCTTCAGCGAAGTCGACACCTTCGCTCAGCCCGTTGCCGGCGGCGATCTTGTAGGCCTCTTCGTAAAGGCCCTGCGACATTGCCTTGCGAGTGAGGATCTTGCGCTCAACCCACCAGCTGTCGGGGCGCACCATTTTGTGCGGTTCCGTCGGAGCCGTGAGCAGCAAAGGCAGGGCGCCATGCTCATTGCCGCGGCGGCGTTCATAGCGCACCTGATCGTACAAAAGGCCGGGATCGGCGCGAAGCGGTGCGGGAACCTGAGAGAGCGCGCTCGGAGCCTTGCTTGAACCGGCGATGAGCTGGATACGGGCATCGGCAAGCGCACGCTCGGCCTGTCCGACAAGTGCGGCCGTGGTTCTCGCATCGCTGGTTCTTTGTTCCCAGAGAAGGCGGGCGAGCCTGGCTTGCTGTGCTTCCGTGTTGAGGTACTTGCCATAGGCGGCCAGAATTTCCTTCTGCCGGGAGCTACCGAAATCGTTCTCGATCCAGGCGCGCCGAATCCACCCGGCACCTTCATCCGCACGGCCGACCTCGATCAGCGTCTTGCCATAACGGATGCGGCCTTCTCCGGTTTGCGGAGGGTGATCCTCAAACCAGGCGAGAAGGTCGTCATTCGACATGGGATAAGAGAGGAGCGCTCGTTCGGCACGGGCTTCCAGGATAAAGCGCCGAGGCCAATCCGGGTTCTGTTCCATGAAGCCGACGATCTCTGCGAATGCCGGTGCGCTGTCGTCCGAAATCAGCCTCGTCCAGACGATCAGCTTTGCCGCTGTCGGATCCGCGATTTGTCCCCGATACTGGCTTGCGGCGGTCCAGTTGCCCCGGTCCGCTTCGTCGAAGGCGGCGCGCGCGGCCATCATGTCCGCTGCTCCAAGGCCGGAGAAAGTTCCCTTGGTGGCGGTGGGCGCCGTCGGGGCAGTCAATGTGGCGGTCCTCGGGGCGCTGCTGGCGGTCTGCGTTTCGCCGCCGCCGGGGCGGGCAAGGGGCAGGGAGGCGGAAGCCTGAGCGGCCGTCGCGCAAGCCGAAAGGGCCGCGACCGCCATGGCGGCAGCGAGACGAGGGAAGGACAACCCGGAATCAATTCGCACGGCGCAAACCCGATACAAAGTTACGGAACCTCTCACGGGCCGGCCCGGCGGGCGGCCCTGGGTCCGTTAATCGCGCTCCGAAATCCGGCGCAAAATGCCTCAACGCCCAGATATTCCACCATTCAGACTACTCATGTGCTAACACGCGCCGCAATAGGCCATATGCGCCCAAACCCCCGGTTTCTTGCCGGGTTTGCCGCTTATGGTTATCTTGCGCGCCTTCGGGAGCACCCCGTCCGCAGAAACCGGGGAAACGGAGCCTAAAGCCATGTTCAAGGGATCGTTCGTCGCACTCATTACGCCGTTCAAGAACGGCAAGGTGGATGAGGCTGCGTTCGTCAAACTTGTCGAATGGCAAATCGAACAGGGAACGCATGGGCTCGTTCCATGCGGGACGACGGGCGAGTCCCCGACGCTTTCCCATGACGAACACAAGCGGGTCGTGGAACTGTGCATCGAGACGGCGCGAGGCCGGGTGCCGGTGATCGCCGGAGCCGGCTCCAACAATACGCTCGAAGCGATCGAACTGACGGCCTTCGCCAAGGAGGCGGGGGCGGACGCCGTGCTCAGCGTAACCGGCTATTACAACAAGCCGTCGCAAGAAGGCATCTACCAGCATTTCAAGGCGGTGAACGAGGCCGTCGATATTCCGATCATCCTCTACAATATCCCCGGCCGGACCATCGTGGACATATCGCTCGAAACCATGACCCGGCTTTTCGAGTTGAAGAATGTGGTGGGCGTGAAGGATGCGACGGCGAATCTTGCGCGGGTTAGCCTGCAGCGCCAGACGATGGGCGCGGAGTTCTGCCAGCTTTCGGGCGAAGATGCGACGGCGCTCGGCTTCAATGCTCATGGCGGCGTTGGCTGCATCTCGGTAACTGCGAACATCGCGCCGGCCCTTTGCGCGGAGTTTCAGGAAGCGACGCTGGCGGGCGATTTTGCCAAGGCGCTTCAGATTCAGGACCGGCTGATGCCGCTTCACAACGCGCTGTTCCTCGATCCGAATCCGGCGCCTGCGAAGTACGCGGCGAGCCTGCTTGGGTTCTGCGAAAACGAATTGCGGTTGCCGCTGGTGCCGGCAAGCGCTGGAACCGAAGAAAAGGTCCGCAGCGCAATGCAGCATGCCGGGCTGCTCAACTGACGAGCGAGAAATCGGGGAGAGATGTCCTCCAAGAGCGGCGGCGCCAAAAAGAAGGCCTCTGATGGCCGGAAGATCATTGCGGACAACCGCAAGGCGCGCTTCAACTACAGCATCGGCGAAACCTTCGAGGCAGGTATAGAACTGAAGGGCAGCGAGGTGAAATCGCTGCGCGGCGGTCAGGGAAGCCTGAACGAGGCCTATGCCCAGGCGACGCGGGATGGCGAGATCATGCTTGTGAACGCCTATATCCCGGTCTATCTGCAGGCGAACCAGTTCAATCACGAGACAAGGCGGCCGCGCAAACTACTGCTTCACCGGCGCGAGATAGACAAGCTGACGGCAGCCGTGCAGCGGCAGGGCATGACCATCGTGCCTTTGAAGATGTATTTCAACGATCGGGGACTTGTGAAAGTCGAGATCGGTCTGGCGCAAGGCAAGAAGCTTGCGGACAAGCGCGAGACCTTGAAAGAGCGCAGCTGGGAGCGCGACAAGGCCCGTCTCTTGCGCGAGAAGGGCTGACAGAGGCGTTCAGCCGTCTATCCGTCTACGAATGGCGCCAAACACGTCATGGAACATTTCCGGCGTCAGCCGGCGCGTGTTCGTGTTGTAGCGGGAGCAATGATAGCTGTCGAAAAGATGTAAGCCTCCGCCCAGATCGTGATCCGCCCCATGGGCGAAAGTGGCGGAACTCTTTCTGATATCCCGAGCGGACAACACAGCGTCATGCGCGATCCGGCCCAGGGCCAGGATTACTTCCAGACGCGGCAGTGCGGCTATGCGCGCCTTCAGAAAGCCCAGGCAGTTCCTGGCTTCCGCCGGTGTCGGCTTGTTCTGCGGCGGCACGCAACGCACTGCGTTGGTGATCATGGCACCGGTCAGCTTCAGGCCGTCATCGGGCCGAGCCTCGTAGCTTCCCGTGGCAAATCCGAAATCAAGCAATGTGCCGTAGAGAAGATCGCCGGCGTAATCCCCGGTGAAGGGGCGTCCGGTGCGGTTTGCTCCCTGAACGCCTGGCGCGAGGCCGACGATCAGCAGTCTGGCGTTTTCATCGCCGAACGAGGGGACGGGCGCGTTGAACCAGTCGGGATGGGCGGCATGGTTTGCTTCGCGGTAGGCGACAAGCCGCGGACATAAGGAACAATCGAGCGGAGCTTCGGAGCCGTAAACTGTTGTCATCACCGGTCAAGCACGCGCGGGACGGTCGAAATCGTCTTCCTCGTCCTCGTCGTCATAGTCGTAGCCGTCATCGTCATTACGGATCGGCGAGGCAGGGCGCTCCGAATGGCTCCGGCCGACGATATCGCGAAGCGTTTCGAGCTCGACGAACTGATCGGCCTGCCGGCGAAGTTCGTCCGCGATCATTGGCGGTTGGCTTCGCATGGTCGAAACGACCGTTACGCGCTTGCCGCGCCGCTGGACCGCGTCGACGAGCCGCCGGAAGTCTCCGTCTCCGGAGAAGAGAACCATGTGGTCCAGCTTGTCCGCGATCTCGAGCGCGTCGATGGCCAGTTCGATGTCCATATTGCCCTTGATCCGGCGGCGGCCAGTGGCGTCGGTGAATTCCTTGGCGGGTTTGGTCACGACCGCGTAGCCATTGTAGTCGAGCCAATCGATCAAGGGCCGAAGGGGTGAATATTCCTGATCTTCTACGAGGGCAGTGTAGTAAAAGGCGCGGATCAGCGTGCCCTTGCCACGGAAATGGTTGAGAAGACGCTTGTAGTCGATATCGAAACCGAGGCCGCGGGCAGCCGAATAGAGATTGGCACCGTCGATGAAAAGAGCGATGCGCTCATGCGGATAAAATATCATTCAACAACTCCCAGGCCCCGGCCCGAATAACAGAAGCAATTGTCCAGCGCGGCGCGAGCCCGGCCGGAGCGGGAGGAATATGACCGAAGTCCCGGATTCCGCAAAGCGATGCGCCATTCACACCCAGTTTCAGGGATAGATCGGAAGGTCGCGATGTTGAACCCGATCCTCATTGCTCTGGGCGGTAACATGGCCTCCCCAAATGGGCCGCCGGCGGCAACGCTTCGCGCGGCGCTCCGGATCATGCTCGCATTCGGCATCCGGGTGGACGCCGTAGCGCCATTTTACAGCACACCGGCAATGGCTGCTTATGCACAACCTGATTATGTGAATTCTGTGGCTCAAATAGAGGCGGCAGACACTCCGCAGAGCCTCCTGGACAAGCTGCACCGGATAGAAGCCCTTTTCGGCCGTGTCCGCCGGGAGCGCTGGGCGCCACGCCCTCTAGACCTCGATCTTCTGGATTTCAGGGGTGAAGTGGTGCCCGCAAGGGGGGCGCGTGGTCTGGATGCGGGGGTAGGACCACTGCCGCTGGCGCTGCCTCATCCGGGGATCGCGGCCCGGGCATTCGTGCTCCTGCCGCTCCGGGATGTGGCTCCGGGGTGGCGGCACCCGGTGACTGGCAGAAGCGTCGGGGAACTCATAGCGGCTTTGCCAGAGCGGGATGTGGCGGCAATCCGGCTCAATAAAGGCTGAAATCGTCGCAGTTTGGCCCATAAGAGCCTGTTCTGGCTTGCTTTCTGCGGTATCAGCGCCTACATACAGGCAAAATCTCTATCCCATACCGGAGTAACAAATGGCCCGCGTGACCGTTGAAGATTGCGTCGACAAGGTGCCCAACCGATTCGAGCTGGTTCTGCTCTCGGCGCACCGTGCGCGCGCCATGTCGGCCGGCGCCGAACTTACCGTCGATCGCGACAACGACAAGAATCCGGTTGTGGCGCTTCGCGAGATCGCCGAACGCACCATCACGCCGGAAGATCTGCGCGAGGATCTGATCGGCAGCCTCCAGAGCCGCGTCGAGACGGAGGAACCCGAAGTCGAGAACATGCAGCTTCTCATGTCTGGTGAAGCGGCTGGCGAAGTTCAGGACACGTTCGGTTCGGTCGAGGGCGGCGGCGAGCGGATGAGCGAGGAAGACCTCCTGCGCGCCATCCAGAGCCAGATCGACTCGCCGCAGCAGAAGTCGGCCGATGCGGACGACATGGACGGGGAAGACTGAAACAAGGGCGAGCAAGGCCGGGATAAGCGGCCTCAGGCCCAGACGTCATTCGGTTTAAGCGCCGCCCGGCCGAAAGGTGAGGGGCGGCGCTTTTCGTTTGGACGGCGCGGAGGCGCGTTAGGAAGATCGCAAGAGAGGACAACGGAGAATTCAAGGCATGTTGCGTCAGTATGAGCTCGTCGATCGCGTGCTCGGCTACGATCCGAAAGCGGACGAAGCCCTGATCAACCGTGCCTATGTCTATGCCATGAAGCAGCATGGCAGCCAGAAGCGCGCCAGCGGCGACCCCTATTTTTCTCATCCCATCGAAGTAGCAGGCATTCTCACCGACCTGAAGCTCGATACGGCTACGATCGTGACGGCGCTGCTGCATGACACGATCGAGGATACCGGCTCGACGATGGATGAGCTTACCAAGCTCTTCGGCCCGCAGGTCGCCGGTCTTGTCGACGGCGTGACCAAGCTCACCCGGATCGAGCTGACTTCGGAGCGATCGAAGCAGGCGGAGAATTTCCGCAAGTTCCTGCTCGCCATGTCGAACGACATTCGCGTTCTGCTGGTAAAGCTCGCCGACCGGCTTCACAACATGCGGACGCTCCACTTCATCTCGTCGGCGGAAAAGCGCCAACGGATCGCGCTGGAGACCATGGAAATCTACGCGCCGCTTGCGGGTCGCATGGGTATCCAGGAGATCCGCGAGGAGCTTGAGGACCTCGCCTTCAAGGAGCTGAATCCCGAGGCCCGGGAAGCTCTTATCAAGCGGCTCAACGAGTTCCGCGAGGCGAGCGGCGACTCGGTGAAGAAGATTGCAAAGGAAATTCAGACAAAACTCGAAGAGGGCGGTCTTGCCTGCGAGGTGATCGGCCGCGAGAAGCGTCCTTATTCCATGTGGCGCAAGATGGAACGCCGCGCCATTTCACTGGAGCAGCTTTCCGACATTTTCGGATTTCGCGTCATCGTGAACGAGGTGCCGGATTGCTATTCGGCGGTCGGTATTCTTCACACCAACTGGCCGATGGTTCCGACGCGCTTCAAGGACTACATCTCGACCCCCAAGGCAAACGGCTACCGTTCGATCCATACGACGATCATCGGGCCGCAGAAGAAGCGCGCCGAGGTGCAGATCCGAACGCGCAAGATGCATGAAGTCGCCGAATACGGCATCGCCGCGCATTGGATCTACAAGGAAGGGGGAGCGGGAGCGGATACGTCAGGGGAATTTGCTGCGACTTTCCACTGGCTTCGCCAGCTTATCGAAATGCTGGAGCATGGCGCTTCGCCCGAAGAGTTTCTGGAGCACACGAAGCTCCAGATGTATTCCGATCAGGTTTTCTGTTTCACGCCAAACGGTCTTCTCATCACGCTGCCGCGCGGCGCCACACCGATCGACTTTGCCTATGCTGTACATACGGACATTGGCGACACCTGCGTTGGCTGCAAGATCAATGGGCGCCATATGCCCTTGCGCACCCGGCTTGAAAATGGCGACGAGGTCGAGATCATTCGCTCGCAAGCGCAGCGTCCGTCACCCGCCTGGGAGGCGTTCGTCGCGACGGGCAAAGCGCGGTCGGCCATAAGACGATCCATCCGGGCAACGAAGCAGGCCGAGTTCAGCCGCCTGGGGCGGCAGATCGTGAAGAGCGCTTTCGAGGCGGCGGGGAAGGAGGCGAGCGACACAATTCTCGAGCGCGCGCTCGGGCCGCTTCGCAAGCCGGATCTGGACGAACTTCTGGCCGCGGTCGGAGACGGCACGCTGAGCGCGCAGCAGGTGTTGCTGACCGTATATCCTGCGGAGCAACCCAAGAACGGACGCAAGAGGCCGATCAAGGGCAACGGCAAGGACGAACGCGATGGGGCGGTCAGGGTTACGGGACGGGCGGCCGGTCTCGCCGTTCGTTTTGCCCCGGATATGTTTCCGCTGCCCGGCGAACGCATCGTCGGCATCATGATGCCGGGCGAAGGCATCACGATCTATCCGATCGACGCACCGGCGCTCGAAGAATTCGATGGAGATACAACGCGCTGGATCGATGCGACATGGGACATCGATCCCGAGCATCCGCAGACTTTTCCCGCGCGGCTCCGCGTAACGGCGAAGAACGAGGTTGGTTCGCTCGGACATATCGCCACGTTGATTGCCGACTACGGCAGCAATATCTCCAATCTTTCCCTCGCGCAGCGCGACATGGATTTCTACGACATCCAGCTTGATCTCGAGGTGAGGGATCTCAAACATCTGACGCGCATCATGTCCGCACTGAACGGGCTGTCATGCGTCAATACCGTCATCCGCCCGCGGCGTTGAACGTCGTCGGCCTGTTCAAAACCAGCCGGTGAAGAGAAAAATGGATCAAGAAAAGGTTCTGAAGGAATTCGAGAAGGCAGGCGCGCTGCTTCGCGGGCATTTCATTCTTTCATCGGGCCTTCACAGCCCGGTTTTCCTTCAGAAGGCGCTTGTATTCATGAACCCGGCGCGCACCTCGAAGCTCTGCAAGGCACTTGCGGCGAAAATATCGGAAGAAGTGGGCGGCCCCATAGATGCCATCGTTTCGCCAGCCGTGGGCGGTATTATCCCCGGCTACGAAACGGCAAGGCATATGAAGGTGCCGGCTATGTATGTCGAGCGGGAGAATGGTGAGTTCGCGCTCCGGCGCGGCTTCGAGCTCAAAAAAGGTATGCGCGTTGTGATGGTCGAAGACATCGTGACGACAGGACTTTCGTCCCGCGAATGCATCGAGGCAATCCGCAAGACGGGCGCGAAGGTCGCAGCCGCGGCCTGCCTGATCGACCGGTCGGGGGGCAAGGCGAAGGTGGGCGTGAAGCTGATCTCGCTCGCCAAGATCGCCATTCCTGCCTATCCGGCGGACAAATTGCCGAAGGAACTTGCGGCCATTCCGGCCGTGAAGCCGGGTAGCCGCCATCTTGCCTGAGAGGGAAATCGCTTAATTGTTTCGCCGCCGCGTAGAGCTGCATCCGCTTGAAAAGCTGAGAGAGACGTTCTGGCCACGTTCGGGCTGGAAGCGGACGCTTCAGTATGGCTGGCGACGCGTCTGGCGGTTGTCCGGCACGCCTCATGCAATTGCCTTGGGGGTTGCGGCCGGAGCCTTTTCCTCCTGCACGCCTTTTTTCGGCTTCCATATCCTGATGGCAATGGCGATCGCATGGGTCGTGCGCGGCAATCTGATCGCAAGCGCAATCGGTACTTTCATCGGCAATCCGCTCACATTTCCGGCGATCTGGCTGGTCGTCTATGAGGTGGGACGCTACATGCTCGGCACGCCCGTGCCTGCAAATCCCGACGTTGCCGAAACACTTCAGAGTGCCCGCGCCTTCGACATGATCCTGCCATTGCTCGTTCCGCTGACCATCGGAGCGATACCGGTCGGCATCGTGCTTGGCGGTGTCTGCTATTTCATTGCGCGGAGCGGTGTCGAGGCCTATCAGACCCAAAGGCGCAAGCTGCTCGCCGAACGCGTGCTCTTGCGGAACGGCGATGTCGGTGTTCATGCTGTGCCGGAGAAGGCCGCCGAGGCAGCGAGAAGCGAAATTACACGGGGGGATCCGGCATGAGCGGAAACCTGCCTCCATATCTGAGGCTTGGCGTCAATATCGACCATGTGGCGACGATCCGTAATGCGCGCGGCGGGGAGCATCCGGACCCGGTGCGGGCGGCGGAACTTGCGGCTGCAGCGGGCGCCGATGGCATCACCGCGCATCTGCGCGAGGACAGGCGCCACATCCGGGATGCGGATATCGCCCGGCTCAAGGACCTGGTGGGGCTGCCGCTCAACCTCGAAATGGCGGCGACACCGGAGATGCTCGACATTGCATTACGGCACCGTCCGCATGCTTGCTGTATCGTGCCGGAGCGGCGCGAGGAGGTGACGACCGAAGGCGGGCTCGATGCGGCGGGGCTCCACAATCACCTGAAGCCGATCGTCGACCGGCTCCGCGACGCGGGTATCCGCGTGTCGCTCTTCATCAATGCCGACACGAGACAGCTCGAAGCCGCCGTATCTCTAGGCGCGCCGGTCGTGGAACTTCATACGGGCGCTTATTGCGATGCTGCCTTCGCACGCGAGAACGCGAAGCGCGACGCGGAACTTGCAAGGCTTGCCAATGCGGCGAAGGAAGGCGCGGCGCTGGGCCTCGAAGTCCATGCGGGGCATGGGCTCACCTTCGATACGGTGGCGCCGGTTGCGGCGATGCCCGAGCTTGCCGAACTCAATATCGGTCATTTCCTGATCGGCGAAGCGATCTTCATCGGGCTCGAGGGGAGTATCCGCAGGATGCGCGCGGCGATGGACGAGGCCCGGGGGGGGGCGACCGAAGGGCGGGCGGAGCGCGCATGATTATCGGAATCGGCAACGACCTTATAGACATCAGGCGCGTGGAGAAGACGCTGGAGCGCTTCGGCGACCGCTTCGTCGAACGGATTTTCACGGATATCGAGAGGCGGAAGTCGGACGGGCGGCGGATGCGCGCGGCTTCCTATGCCAAGCGTTTCGCGGCGAAAGAAGCCTGCTCCAAGGCGCTCGGGACGGGATTCCGGCGAGGTGTCTTCTGGCGCGATATGGGTGTCGTGAACATGCGGGGAGGGCAGCCGACCATGGCGCTGACCGGCGGTGCGCTGCTGAGGCTCAACGAGATCACGCCACAGGGTATGGAGCCCGTCATTCACCTCACGATCACGGACGATCATCCGCTGGCGCAGGCTTTTGTGATCATTTCAGCCGTACCAAGGGTCTGACGGGCAGGGGGAGACGGCGCGGCGGATTGTGGTAAGGTCCGCCGTTTTTCGGGGGAGCCGTGGGGCGATGAGCAGGAGTTGGAAGATGGCCATGAGCGAAAATGCCAAGAAGCTGCGCGGCAGTTCATGGGCAGAGAATGTCCGGACGATCGCCTATGCGCTGCTGATTGCGCTTTTCATTCGCGCCTTCCTGTTCCAGCCCTTCTTCATTCCATCCAGTTCGATGGAGTCGACGCTCCTGATCGGCGACTATCTTTTTGTCGCGAAGTACAGCTATGGCTATTCCAAGCATTCGCTGCCGTTCTCGCCACCGCTCTTCAGCGGCCGCATTTTCGATGACGAGCCCGAGCGCGGCGACATCGTGGTCTTCAAGCAGCCGATCGACAACCACACCGATTTCATCAAGCGCGTCATAGGCTTACCTGGCGATACCGTGCAGATGAAGGATGGCGTTCTCTATCTGAACGACAAGGCGGTGCCGCGGGTTCGCGTGGACGATTTCATCTATCGCGATCCCACGGGAAATGTCCGCCGCATCCCGCAATACCGCGAAACGCTGCCGAACGGCGTCTCCTATATTACGCTCGACATGATCCGGGACAGCGTGTGGGACAATACGGGCGTCTATATCGTGCCGCAGGGCCACTATTTCATGATGGGCGACAACCGCGACAATTCCAGCGACAGCCGTGTGCCCGACGCGGTGGGGTACGTGCCCTTCGAGAACCTGATCGGCAAGGCGGAAGTCATTTTCTTCTCCGCGAACGGGACGGCGTCCTTCTGGGAAGTCTGGAAATGGCCGTGGGCCGTCCGCTGGGACCGGATCGGCAAATGGGTGGAGTAAGCGCCAAGCTCGGAAAGAGATTGGGCCATGAATTCAAGGACTTGGGGCTTCTTTCCCAAGCGCTGACTCACCCGAGTGCGGATGGTGCGAACTACCAGCGCTTCGAATTTCTCGGCGACCGGGTGCTCGGCCTCGTCATTGCGGACTGGCTGGTGCGCGATTTTCCGGACGCGGATGAAGGCGAATTGGCCATCAGATTCAATGCACTAGTGCGCAAGGAAGCCTGCGCGGAAGTGGCGGAGCGCCTCGACCTCGGCGCCCACATCACAATGGGTGCGGGAGAGGAGAAGGCCGGCGGCAGACAGAAGGCCGCTATCCTCGCGGATGCCTGCGAGGCGGTGATCGCCGCGCTCTATCTCGATGGCGGGATCGCGCCCGCACGAAAGCTGATCGAGAAGGAATGGGCGCATCTCCTTGAAAAATCAGGGAAAGCCCGGCAGGACGCGAAGACCGCATTGCAGGAATGGGCGCAGGCGCGGGGCCACAAGGTGCCGAGTTACGAGCTGATCGAGCGGACGGGACCGGACCATGCGCCGGAGTTCACCGTCGAGGTGCGCGCCGGGAATGCCAAGCCCTTGCGGGCGAAGGGAAACTCGAAGCGGCAGGCGGAGCAGGCGGCGGCGCAGGCCATGCTGGAAGAGCTTGGCGTCTGGCCCGCGTGAGGGATAAGTCACGACCCACTGTCATCAAAACGTCATTGAAACGTCACATGAACCAAGAGTCAGAAACAGGCACGGAAAAAGCGGGGACAAGCCGGTGCGGCTTCGTCGCCATCATCGGCGCGCCCAATGCGGGGAAATCGACGCTGCTCAACCAGCTCGTCGGATCGAAGGTCGCGATCGTCACGCACAAGGTCCAGACGACCCGCGCGCGCATCCGCGGCATCGCGATGGAGGGCGACACGCAGATCGTCTTCGTGGACACGCCGGGCATCTTCAAGCCGAAGCGGCGGCTCGACAAGGCGATGGTGGAAGCAGCCTGGGGGGGTGCGGGCGACGCCGACCTCATCATCCTGATGGTCGATGCCGAACATGAGCGGGCCGAAGACCTGGAACGGATTCTCGAAGGGCTGAAGGAGCAGGGCCGCAAGGCGATCCTCGTCCTCAACAAGGTGGACACGGCGAACCGCGAGAAGCTGCTGAAGCTCGCGCAGCGGCTCGACGCGACGGGGCTCTTCACCAGGACCTTCATGATCTCGGCGCTGACGGGCGACGGGGTGAAGGACCTCAGGGCCTATATCGCGGGCGAGATGCCGGAGGGTCCTTGGCACTATCCCGAAGACCAGGCGGCGGATGTGCCGCTGCGCTCGCTCGCGGCGGAGGTGACGCGCGAGAAGCTCTTCCTCAGGCTTCACGACGAACTGCCCTATTCGCTGACGGTCGAGACCGAAAGCTGGGAGACGAAGAAGGACGGCTCGGTCCGCATTCAACAGGTGATCTTCGTCGAGCGCGACAGCCAGAAGAAGATCGCGCTCGGCAAGGGCGGCCAGACGATCAAGACGGTCGGCCAGCTCGCGCGCGAGGAGTTGCAGGAGATGCTGGGAACGAAGGTGCATCTCTTCCTGTTCGTGAAGGTGCGCGAGAACTGGTCGGACGACCGCGAGCGCTACCGCGAGATGGGACTCGATTTCCCGGAGAAGTGAGGCGGATGCCAAGTGCAAGACTCCTCCCGACACCAGCCCGATAGGGTAAGCTGCGGGAGTCGCGGGCACCCCGGGAAGACCTTGCCCTCACAAACCAGAACAGGGCCATGCTTTACATCGAATTGATGATCGTTCTTTCGCTGACCGTGGTGAACGGGCTTCTGGCGATGTCGGAACTTGCCATTGTCTCTTCGCGGAAGGCCCGGCTCGACCATATGGCGAAGGAGGGGCATCGCGGCGCGCGAACGGCGCTCTCGCTGATCGCCGATCCGAGCCGGTTCCTGTCGACGGTACAGATCGGTATCACGCTGGTCGGCGTCGTCGCTGGCGCGTTCAGCGGGGCAACGCTGGGCGAGCGACTGGGCCGCTGGCTGTCGCAGTTCGAACCCTTGAGCGAACATGGCGATACGGCCGGTATCATCATCGTCGTGGTGGCGATCACCTATCTTTCGCTGATCGTGGGCGAGCTTGTGCCGAAGCGGATCGCCCTCACCAATCCCGAACGCACTGCCGGTATCGTGGCGGGGCCGATGCAGATGCTGTCGCGCCTCGCGGCGCCTGCGGTCTGGCTTCTCAAGATCTCCACCGATACGACGCTGCGGCTGATCGGCCTTGGCAGTGCGCGCGAGTCCACGGTGAGCGAGGAGGAGGTGAAATCGCTCATTGCGGAAGGAACGCGCGCCGGTGTCTTCGTTCCCCAGGAACGCGAAATGATCGAGGGTGTGCTGCGGCTGGCGGACCGCACGGTCGCCGCGATCATGACGCCGCGCCCCGAGATCGTCTGGATCGACCGGAAGGCGGATGCGGAGAGCATCGCACAAACCATGCGCGAGAATCATGTCTCGCGACTGGTCGTCTGCGAGGGGACGGTGGACGAGGCCGTCGGCGTCGTGCATGCGAAGGACCTGCTGCCGGAGGCGCTGACGAGCGGGCGTTTTTCGCTCGACGCCGCAACAGTGCAGGTTCCCATCGTGCCGGAGAGCAAGGAAGTGCTGAAACTTCTCGACCGTTTCAAGCGGGAGAAGGTGCATATCGCCATAGTGGTGGACGAGTATGGCGCGACGCAGGGCATCGTCACGCTGACAGACATTCTGGAATCGATTGCGGGCGACCTGCCGGAACAGGGGGAAGAATCCGGCCCGGCCATACACCTCAGGAGCGACGGCACCTGGCTCGTCGACGGGGCAGTGCCAGTGGATGAGTTCGCCGCCCGGTTCGGCATCGGCGCGGTCAGAGGCGATTTCCACACAGTCGCCGGGCTTGCGCTCGATGCGCTCGGGCATTTGCCGGAGCCCGGCGAAACCTTCAACCTGGGCCGACATCATTTCGAAATCGCCGATATGGACGGCCGGCGGATCGACAAGCTGATCGTGACGCTGCTGCCGGAAAGTTCCGAAGATGGACTGGCGTGACGAAGGGATCGTGCTGTCGGCGCGCGCCTATGGCGAGACGGGCGCGATCCTCGAACTGTTCACGCGCGAGCAAGGGCGGCATCTCGGCCTCGTGCATGGCGGCGCGGGGCGGCGAATGCGGAGCGTGCTCCAGCCGGGCAACAAGCTCTCGGCACACTGGCGGGCGAGGCTTTCCGAACATCTCGGCACCTATCAGGTGGAGCTCGTGCGGCCGCTGGCGGGGCTTCTCATGGACGATCCGCTGGCGCTGCTGGCCTTGAGCGCGGCGAGCGCCGTATGCGGCATCGTGCCGGAGCGGGAGGCGCATCCGGCGCTCTACGACGGCTATGAGGTGTTGCTCGAAACCATGCAGGACGAGCATGTGTGGCCCGCGATCTTCGTGCGCTGGGAACTGGGGCTCTTGCAGGAGCTCGGCTTCGGGCTCGACCTCACGCGCTGCGCGGCGACGGGGAGCCGCGACGACCTCGTCTATGTGTCGCCGAAAAGCGGGAGCGCGGTGAGCCGGGGCGCGGGCGAGCCCTACAAGGACAGGCTTTTCCGGCTGCCGGCGTTCCTTGTGGGCGCGCAGGCGGGGGAGGCCACGAATGAGGACGTGGCCGAGGGGCTCAGGCTCACGGGGCATTTCCTCGAACGGCACCTTTTCGCGGCGCATGAGCGCCACCTGCCCGATGCGCGGATAAGGCTGATGGAGAAGATCGCCGCAAGGGCAGGGTGAGAGCCGAATCGCTGGTATATTGGGGAAAGAATGCGCGCGAGTTTTAAGCGATAGCAGGAAGCTCGCTGTTACCTTTCAGTGTCATCCCGGCGAAAGCCGGGAACCACTCGCAGTCCCATTTGCCGCAGCGGTTGGGACAAGAGCGCAAACGGTGCCGCCGACACGGCAAACGTCCCGCTCTTGCTGAGGGAACCAATGGGTCCCGGCTTTCGCCGGGATGACAAGTGAGGGGTCAGGCGAAACTGTGCCGAAAGCCGGACCTGTGAAGATCAAAGTGAACGAGAAGACCAAGACATGACCAAGGCCGTTACGCCGCCGGAGCCCGAACACGAGATCAATCTGCGCGAGGCGCTGGAAGAGCGATACCTCGCCTATGCGCTCTCGACCATCATGCACCGGGCGCTGCCCGATGTGCGCGACGGGCTCAAGCCGGTGCATCGCCGCGTGCTCTATGCGATGCGGCAGCTGAAGCTCGAGCCGGGGCAGGGCTTCAAGAAGTCGGCGCGCGTCGTCGGCGATGTGATCGGCCGCTATCACCCGCATGGCGACCAGTCGGTCTATGATGCGCTGGTGCGCCTCGCGCAGGATTTTTCCGTACGCTATCCGCTTGTCGACGGGCAGGGCAATTTCGGCAATGTGGACGGCGATAACGCGGCGGCCATGCGCTACACGGAAGCGCGGCTGACACCGGTCGCGGCGCTGCTGCTCGACGGACTCGACGAGGATACGGTCGATTTCCGCGAGACCTATGACGGCGAGGACAAGGAGCCCATCGTGCTGCCGGGCGCCTTCCCGCAGCTTCTCGCGAATGGCGCCTCGGGCATCGCGGTCGGCATGGCGACGAGCATTCCGCCGCACAATGCAGCCGAGCTCTGCGACGCGGCGCTGCATCTCATCAAGTATCCGAATGCGCGGACGGAGAAGCTCGTCAGCTTCGTCCAGGGGCCGGACTTCCCGACGGGCGGCATCATCGTGGAGCCGCGCGCGGCAATTATCGACGCCTATGAGACGGGACGCGGCGGCTTCCGCGTGCGCGCGAAATGGGAGCAGGAAGAACTGCCGCGCGGGCTCTGGCAGATCGTCGTCACGGAAATTCCCTATCAGGTGCAGAAGTCGAAGCTGATCGAGAAGATCGCCGAACTCCTGCAGGCGAAGAAGCTGCCGCTGCTCGAAGATGTGCGCGACGAAAGCGCGGAGGAAATCCGGCTCGTCTTCGTGCCGAAGTCGAAGACGGTGGAGCCCGAGCATCTGATGGAGTCGCTCTTCCGGGCAACGGAACTGGAAAGCCGCTTTCCGCTGAACCTGAATGTGCTTTCGGCCGGACAGGTGCCGGGCGTGATGGGGCTTCGCGACGCGCTGCGCGCCTGGCTCGAACACCGCAAGGAAGTGCTGGTCAGGCGCTCGCGCTTCCGCCTCGACAAGATCGAGAAGCGGCTGGAGGTGCTGGAAGGCTATCTCAAGGCCTATCTGAACCTCGATGAGGTGATCCGCATCATTCGCGAGGAGGACGAGCCGAAGCCTGCGCTGATGAAGCGCTTCAAGCTGACCGACAATCAGGCGGAAGCCATTCTCAACATGCGCCTGCGGAGCTTGCGCAAGCTCGAGGAAATGGAGATCAGGGGCGAGCACAAGAAGCTCACCGCCGAACAGAAGGAACTGAAGGCGCTGGTGCGCTCCGACGCGAAGCAGTGGGAGCGCGTGAGCGAGGAGATCAAGCAGGTCAAATCAACCTTCGGACCGAAGACGAAACTCGGCGCGCGGCGGACGGCCTTCTCCGAGGCGCCTTCCATCGAGTTCGTGCCGGTCGAGGCGATGATCGAGAAGGAGCCGGTGACGGTGGTCTGCTCCAAGAAGGGCTGGATCCGCACCATGAAGGGGCATGTCACGCCGGACCAGGAAATCAAGTTCAAGGAAGGCGACGGACCGCGCTTCATGCTTCATGCGGAGACGACCGACAAGGTGCTGCTCTTCGCGACGGATGGGCGCTTCTACACGCTTGACGTCACCAAGCTGCCGGGCGGACGCGGACATGGCGAGCCTGTGCGCCTGATGATCGATCTCGACGAGAGCCGCGATATCGTACAGCTCTTCGTGCATGAGCCGGGACGGAAGCTCATCGTCGCCTCGCATGAGGGCAATGGTTTCGTGGTGCCGGAAGACGAAGTGGTGGCGATGCGGCGCGCGGGCAAGCAGGTGCTGAATGTCGGCGGCACCGACGAGGCGGTGGCCTGCGCGGTGGTGAAGGGCGACCATGTGGCCGTGATCGGCGAGAACCGGAAGCTCATCATTTTCCCGCTCGCGGAAGTGAACGAGATGACGCGCGGCAAGGGCGTGCGCCTGCAGCGCTACAAGGATGGCGGGCTCGGCGACATCAAGACATTCACGCTGAAGCAGGGGCTGATCGCCTATGACCGCTCGGACCGGGCGCGGACCTTCGACGGATTGAAGGAGTGGCTGGGCCAGAGGGCGCAGGCAGGGCGCCTGCCGCCCAAGGGCTTCCCCGTGGGGCACAGCTTCGGCGGCGGGTTCGGCGCGGAGTAGGTTTTCCGGGCAGGGGCACCCCCCACCCGATGCTCAGTCGATGGTGATCGGCTGGCGGAGTTCGTGGCCCCAGTAGCGGATGAAGAGGATATAGTCGCCCGGCTTCACGCGGGCGGGGTCGAGCGAGAGGGAGAACTCGCCCGAAATCTTGTGGTTCGCGTCCAGGCTCCCCCGCATTGGCACATCGACGCAGGGTTCGTCTCCGCGCTGCGACTGCACGAGGTTCATGTCCTCGTCGGCCACGAACCACTGGAAGATGTCGCATTGCGAGGCGATCGAGAGTGGCAGGGGCTCGTCGGTATTGTTCGTGAGGGTGACGGCGACATCGAGGGAGAGAGGTCCGCCCTGCGTCCACGTCACGGGCTGCGTGACGCGGGCGGTGACTTCCACCGGATCGCGCAGGTCGACCCGGCCCGTGCCGAGATAGAAGGCGATGACGCCCGTCATGGCGAGGACGACCAGCGCCAGGCGGATCAGGTTGCTGCGGGCATTGGCTGCCGCGCTGTCGGGGCCGTTCATGGACATCAGAAACCTGTAGTGCCAAAGATCACACGTGGCAACCAGGTGGCGAGACCGGGGAAGCTTGCGATGACGACGAGCGCGAGGAGCTGCAGCATCACGAAAGGAACGGCGCCCCTGTAGATCTGCGCCGTGGTGACGCTTTCCGGCGCAACGCCGCGCAGATAGAAGAGCGCGAAGCCGAAGGGCGGCGTGAGGAAGGAGGTCTGGAGATTGACCGCCATCATGACGCCGAGCCAGACGGGGTTTACCCCCATCATCAGCAGGATGGGCGCGACGATCGGCACGACGACGAAGATGATCTCGATGAAATCGAGAAAGAAGCCGAGCGCGAACATGATCAGCATGACGGTGAGGACCGCGCCGAAAGTGCCGCCGGGCATGGAGGTGAGGAATTCATGCACCGTGTCGTCGCCGCCAAGGCCGCGGAAGACGAGGCTGAAGAGCGCGGCGCCGATCAGGATCACGAAGACCATGGAGGTGATGCGCGCGGTGGACTGCGAGACCTCGGCGAGGACGCCGCTCTGCCAGAGGCGGAAGAGGGAGGCGGCGAGGCCGACTGCGACACCGGCGATCAGCACCCATGCGAGCCAGATGCCCGCCTGATCCGTGCCGGAGATTTCGCTGCGGGCTGTGCGCAGGTCCATGAAGGAGGTGAGGACGAGGAGCGCGACGAGACAGAGCGCGGCGGTGCGGACCGCGCGCTTCATGCCGCCCGCGCGCTCGCCAGCGAGGAGGATCGAGCCGACAGCACCCAATGCGGCGGCTTCCGTTGGCGTCGCGATGCCGCCCAGGATCGAGCCCATGACGGCGATGATGAGCGCGACGGGAGGAACCAGCGCGCGCAGCGTGCTGCGATAGAGATCGGCGGTGGAGATGCTTTCGTCCACGGGCATGGCGGGCGAGGATTTCGGATCGAGCGCGGCGCGCACGGCCTGATAGAGGATGTAGAAGCCGACCAGCATGAGGCCGGGAATGAGCGCGCCCGCGAAGAGATCGCCGACCGAAAGCGTCTCGGGCGAGAAGATGCCCTGTTCGAGCTGCGCCTTCTGATAGGAGTTCGCCAGCGTGTCGCCGAGAAGGACGAGGACGATGGAAGGCGGGATGATCTGGCCGAGCGTGCCCGCGGCGGCGATGGAGCCCGATGCAAGCGCGGGATCGTAGCCGCGGCGGAGCATGGTGGGCAGGGCGAGAAGGCCCATGGTGACGACGGTCGCCCCGACGATGCCGGTGGAGGCGGCAAGCAGCGCGCCGACGATCGACACGGAAAAGCCGAGGCCGCCGCGCAGGCGCCCGAAAAGGCGGCCCATGTTTTCCAGCAGTTCCTCGGCGACCTTGGAGCGCTCCAGCATGGTGCCCATGAAGACGAAGAGCGGCACGGCGATGAGCACGTCGTTCGTCATGTTGCCGTAGATGCGCTGCGGGAGCGCGGCCATGAAGCCGAAATCGAAGACGCCGAGCGCCATGCCGATGAGGCCGAAAAGAAGCGCGACGCCCGCCAGCGTGAAGGCGACGGGGAAGCCCGTGAGCAGCACCGCGCAGGCGGCGACGAACATCAGGACATCGAGGGATTCGCGGAGGTCCATGGGGCGCGGCCGCCTTCAGAGGATGGGCGAGGCTTCTTCCACGGGCTTTTCCGCCCCCGAAAGAATGCGCAACGCATGGATGATGGTGGAAAGACCCTGCAGCGCGAGAAGCACGGCGAAGACCAGGATCACGCTTTTCAGGAGGTAGACGCCCTGAATGCCGCTCGTCTCGCGGCTGCCTTCGCGCACGGCCCATGAGGCTTCGACATAGGGCAGCGAGACATAGAAGATGAGGAAGCAGACGGGCCAGAGAAGAAACAGCGTGCCCAGGAGGTCGACAAGCGCCTTACGGGCGGGCGGCATGATCCGGTAGAAGACGTCGACGCGCACATGGGCGTTGTGGAGCAGCGTGTAGCCCGCGACGATCATGAACATGAGGCCGTGCATGTAGACGATCGATTCCTGCGCCCAGATGGAGCCGACGCCGAAGACATAGCGCTGCAGGACGACGACGAACTGCACCAGCACCATGAGGAGCGCGAGCCAGGAGAATGCGCGCCCCACACGCTCGTTGAAGGCGTCTATCAGGCGGGCGATGCGCGAGAGTGCTTCCATGATGCCTGTCAGCCGCGCCGCGCCTGCACGAAACCTTCGTCGCCGATACGCGTCCATTCGCTCGTCGTGTCGAGGAAGGAGCGGAAGCTCTCATAGACCTTCGCGGTGTAGGCGTCTTCCTTGGCAGCGTCGTCCAGCACTTCCTTCGAGGTCTTCTTCAGCGCGGCGACCACATCGTCGGGGAAGCGGCGGATCATGACGCCATGCTTCTCGACGAGGGTCTTGAGCGCGTCGCCGTTATGCGCGTTGTATTCGGCGAGCGTGTAGTCGTTCTCGGCGGCGCAGGCGGCGCGCACCACGGCCTGCTGCTGTTTGGTGAGGGATTCCCAGACGCCGAGATTGAAACCGGCGGCAAGCGAAGAACCCGGCTCGTGGAAGCCCGGCCAGTAGTAGTATTTCGCGAGGCGGTAAAAGCCGAAGGCCATGTCGTTCCAGGGGCCGACCCATTCGGCGGCATCGATGGTGCCGTTCTGGAGGGAGGGGAAGATGTCGGGGCCCGCGAGCGTGACCGCTGCTGCGCCGAGGCGGCGCATGACCTCGCCGCCGAGGCCCGGCATGCGGATCGAAAGGCCCTTCAGGTCATCGAGCGAGTTGATTTCCTTGCGGTACCAGCCGGGAAGCTGGACGCCGGTATTCGCCGCCATGAAGGGTTTGATGTTGAAGCCCTTGGCAAGCTCGTCCCAAAGCTCCTGGCCGCCGCCATGATAGATCCAGGCGTTGATTTCCGCGGCGGTCATGCCGAAGGGGACGGCGGTGAAGAAGTTGTAGGCCTTGGACTTGCCCTGCCAGTAATACTCCGCGCCGTGATAGATGTCGGCGGCGCCGGAGGAGACGGTGTCGAAGCTTTCGAGCGCGGGGACGAGTTCGTTCGCCGCGAAGACCTTGATATCGAGCTGGCCGTCCGTCATTTCGCCGATGCGGGTGGCGAGGCGCTCGGCCGACATGCCAAGACCGGGATAGTTCTTCGGCCAGGTGGTGACCATCTTGAGCTGTCGTTTGCCCTGAGCGATGGCAGGCGCGGGCATGGCGGCGGCGGCAAGACCGGCAAGGCCGGCGCCAGCCAGAAACGAGCGGCGTTTCATCGAAGACTCCCCGATCTAATTCCCCGGAACGGCCGGTTTCCGGCCATCCATCCCCAAATTGAAGGGGTACAATTGGCGGCCAGTATAGGCGCGCGTGCGCGAGGTGCAACGGCGGCGGGGGCCGGTTTTCGCGTGGGCGGGATTAAAAATCAGCAGGGTTGGGCGGTGCGCCGCCAGCCCTCGGGCATCAGGGCCTCGAGGGGCGCGAAGCGGGTCTTGTAGGACATCTTGCGGGAGCCATCGACCCAGTAGCCGAGATAGACATATGGAAGGCCGAGGATGCGCGCCCGCTCGATATGGTCCAGCACCATGAAGGTGCCGAGGCTGCGCGGGGTCTCTTCCGGATCGTAGAAGCTGTAGACCATCGACAGGCCGTCATCGAGTGTGTCGGTGAGGGCGGCGGCGAGAAGCGGGGCGGTCTCGCCCGGCTCCGACGCCCTCCGGCGGTATTCGACGATGTTGGTGTGGATGGTCGTGTCCTCGACCATCGCCTTGTAGTCCTGCTCCGTCATGTCGGCCATGCCGCCATCGGCATGGCGCGCGTCGAGATAGCGCCGCAACAGGCCATATTGCTCGTCCGTCGCGGTGGCGGCGCGCGAATGGCCGCGCAGATCCTCGTTGCGCGCGAGAATGCGGCGGAAGGTCCGGCCCGGCCGGAACTCGTTCACCACAACACGGACGGAAATGCAGGCCTGACAATCCTCGCAGGCCGGACGATAGGCGATGTTCTGGCTGCGGCGGAAGCCGGCCTGGGTAAGCGTGTTGTTGAGCGAGACGGGCTCGTCGCCGAGGAGATGGGTAAACACCTTCTTCTCGTAGCGGCCTTCCAGATAAGGGCAGGGCTGCGGCGAGGTGATGTAGAACTGCGGGAACCTTATGCGGGACTGGTCCGTCACTGCCTTCTCGCGCTGGTTTTCTCGGCGCCCTCAGAGGCCGTAGTACCAGGGCGCAAAGAAAGAATAGGCCAACCAGAGCAGAATGACGAGAGGCGTTCCCGCCCGCACGAAATCGCGGAACTCGTAATGGCCGGGACCCATAACCAGGAGATTCGTCTGGTAACCCATCGGCGTGGCGAAGGAGCAGTTCGAAGCGAAGATGACGGCGTATACGAAGATCATCGGATCGACGCCGAGCTGCATTGCGGTGCTGATGGCGATGGGGGTGAAGAGAACGGCTGTCGCGTTGTTCGTCAGCACGTTGGTGGTGACGGCTATGGCGAAGAAGAAGGCCGATAGCATGACCGGTACGCCATAACCCTGGAACATATCGACGGAGGCGACGGCAATGGCCTGCGCGCCGCCCGTGACTTCCAGCGCGGTGGCGACGCCGAGCATGGCGCCGACCATGAGGAAGATGCGCCGGTCGATGGCGCGGGCGGCCTGACGGATGTTGAGGACACCGAAGGCGATGATCGCGAGCGCGCCGCCGATAGCGGCGATCTCGATGGGCAGGATTCCGGTGAGTACGGTTGCCACCATGACGCCGAAGATCGCGAGCGCGCGATGCGCAAGCTTCGGATCCGGCAGTTCGGTCGCCGACCATTCGAGCAACAGTACGTCGCGATTTTGACGGAGATCCTGAATCCGGGACGCCTTGCCGAGAACGAGAAGGACGTCGCCCGCCTCGAGGCGGATGTCGTTCAACAGGGTGCGGATCATGCGGCTGCGGCGCTGGACGCCGAGCACGATACAGCCGGTCTGGTGGCGGAAGGCGATCTGCTCGATGGTCTGGCCGATCATGCGAGAGCCTGGCGCGACCACGGTTTCGGCGAGGATGAGCTCGCCGCCGGGCTTTGCCGGACCGCCATTCGTTTCCACGCCTTCCGCGAAGCGTTCCTCAAGCATGCCCTCGAAGATACGCGAGCCGGACTTCAAGGCTTCAGTGAGCGTCTGGCGCGTGGCGGCGACGATGACGACATCGCCCGCCGACAAGGTGACATCCTCGAAGGGCGGCAGGATCGGATGTTCGCCGCGCTGGATCATGCGGACCGTCATGTCGCGCAGCGGCGGAAAGAGGCCCGCTTTCGAGCTCACGCCGAGAAGCGGGTGACCGGCGGTGATTTCGAGCTGGGCGATATATTGCTTGCCGCCACCCGCATCGCTGCCCTGCAGTTCGATGGTGGGGCCGCCGCGATCCGGCACGAGATGCGGCACGACGAGCGTGGAATAAAGGAAGCCGATACCGGCGAGGAAGAGGCCGGGCACCACGAAATCGAAAATGCCGATGGGCGGCAGATGCGAGGTGAGCACGACGCCCGCGGCGAGAAGGTTCGTCGAGGAGCCGATGAGGGTGGTCATGCCGCCGAGGATCGAGACATAGCTCAACGTCATCATGACCTTCGGCGCGCGCTGGCCGAAGCGCCCGGCAAGCGTCGCGAGCACGGGAATGAACATCACCGCGACGGGCGTATTGTTCAGAAAGGCGCTGATGACGGCGACGAGAAGGAAAGTGAAGAAGATGGTGAGGCCGGGCCGCGTCGAGCCGAGATCGGCGACGTAGCGAGCGGGCGCATCGAGCGCGCCTGTCTGGAACATGCCCTGGCCGACAACGAGCAGCGCGAGGACGGCAAGAAGCGCGGGATTGGCGAAACCGGCAAGAAGCGCGGTCGGTCCGAGAAGGTTTCGCCCTTCATCGCCGGGCACGGGGAAAAAATAGAAAAAGAGCAGCAGCGCACTGAGGATCGCGAGGGCCGAGACCTCGAGCGAGAGACGTTCCATGCTGAAGAGGATGACCGCGGCCAGAATGAAGCCGTAGGTCACCCACATCTGCCAGACGAAATCTATCTCCATGCGCGCATCTCTTCAGGGAGCACAATGCCGTTCACGGCTTTCGTGCTTCGTAGTGGAACTCGTGTCTAGCGAAATTGGCCCCGGTTCAGACTGAGCTGCTACGGACGAAGACAGTACCGCAAAGATAGTCGTGGAGACAGCGGCGGCGTTCGTTGAAGAAGGGCACGACGAGGACGAGAAATGTGCCGACCGTCACGGTGACATAAAAGAGAATCGTCTGGAGAAGGGCCTGAAGGTAGCCCGGCCGGTGCCCGTTCCAGGCGCGCAGTTCGATTCCCTGCCAGCGCATGCCGGGCGTAGCCGAATGCCGCCCGCCCAACGTGAAGGTGAAATAGGCAAGGGCAACGAGCGGCGACAGGGCGGCACCGGGCCAGAGAAGGCCGAAGGTCAGAATGCCCAGAACGCCGAACAGAGCCGAAGCAAGGACGATCAGGATGCAGACGACCAGCAGGTCCGCGAGAAAGGCGAGGCAACGAGCCATGATGACGCCGTCGAAGGCGCCGGCAGGCCAGCTGAAACTTTCCGAAGCGGAAAGGCCCGTGGGAGCTACATTGTTGCTTTCGCTCATCTTTTTCCCGTCGTTCAGAAAAACGGCCCTATTCACATAAGGGCTGGAAAAAGGGAAAGCAAGCGGAGCGAAGGAGACTCCCGCCCCGGATCAGGGGCTGAAGCCGGGAGGCGTGACCGGCGCTTCGCGCAGAAGAACCACGGAAAGGCGGCGATTTGCGGCCATATAGGGGTCTTCCGGGAAGAGCGGTTCCGAATCCGCCTTGCCGACGACCTGATAGATGCGGTCGTTGGAAAGGCCCGCGCTTTCCAGAATGCGGCGCGTCGCGTTCGCGCGGTCCGATGTGAGTTCCCAATTGGAATAGCCGGGCCGGCCGGAGACGGGATTCGCATCGGTGTGGCCGGAGATGCTGATGCGGTTGGGCAGGCGCACGAGAATCTTCGCCACTTCCTCAAGCAGACGGCGCGTGCGCTCGTAAGGTTCGACATTGCCCGAGGGGAACATGGAGCGGCCGTCCTGATCCACGATCTGGATGCGCAGGCCTTCGGGTGTTTCGTCGATGATGAGATTGCGCGACAGTTCGGCGAGGTCGGGGTTCTCCCGCATTGCCTGACGGATGCTTTCCGCGGCGCTCTGGAAGTTCTTTGCGTCGCGCATCGACTTCTGCTGCATCAACTCGTTCATCTCGGCCGCGCGCTTGGCTTCCTTCTCCGCGAGTTCGGGACTCTTCGGCTGGGCGGGGGTCGAGATGGTCATGACGACCTGCGGTTTGGTGCCGGGCATGCGCGCGCCCGTCTCGTCGAAGGCGGTGCCGCCCATGATGCCGCCCGCGCCGCTTGTCGAGCGGCTGACATTCGACGGCGCGAAATAGTCGGCGAGGCCCTGCTTCTGTTCAGGCGTCGTCATGCTGATCAGCCACATCAGCAGGAAGAAGGCCATCATGGCGGTCACGAAGTCGGCATAGGCGATCTTCCACGCACCGCCGTGATGGCCGTGGACGACCTTCTTGACCTTCTTGAGAATGATGGGCTGTTCGTTCGACGCCATGATGCGTTACGCGCTTTCTGCCGAAGGGCTCAGCCTGCGGGCTGCAGGGCGGCGGTCGACTGTTCCACTTCGGTGAAGGTGGGACGGACTTCCGACATGAGCGCCTTGCGGGCGAACTCGATGGAGACGGCAGGCGCATAACCGGCCATATGGGCGAGGAGGCCAGCCTTCATCGACAGATAATATTTCGACTCGGCCTCGTAGATGTTGCGCAGCGACTGGGCCATGGGCGCGAAGAAGCCATAGGCGACGAAGACGCCGAGGAAGGTGCCGACGAGAGCGCCGCCGATGAGATGGCCGAGAACTTCTGGCGGCTGATCGATCGAGCCCATTGTCTTGATGACGCCGAGCACGGCCGCGACGATGCCGAGAGCGGGCGTGCCGTCGGCGAGTGCCTGCACGGCGCCGACGATGCGCTCGCGCTCCTGATGATGGGTTTCGAGTTCCTCGTCCATCAGGGCTTCGAGTTCATGCGCGTTCTCGGTGCCCAGCGTGATCATGCGCAGGTAGTCGCACATGAATTCCACCGCGTGATGGTCGGAGGAGAATTTCGGGAACTGGCCGAAGATCGTGCTTTCGCGGGGATTTTCGACATGCGCTTCGAGCGCGAGATTGCCCTTGCTCTTGGCGAGTTTGAAAAGCGTGTATTGAAGGCCGAGAAGTTCCAGATAGGCGGCCTTGTCGTAGCGGGGGCCCCGGAACAAGGTGCCGAAAACGCCACCCATGCCCTTCAGAACCGCGGGCGGATTGGCGATCACGAAGGCGCCGATCGCGGCGCCGAGAATGATGACGCCTTCGAAAGGCTGCCAGAGCACCTCGAGATGCGCGCCCATGGCGGCATAACCGCCAAAGACACTCAGAACGACTACCAAAATGCCAACAATCAGCCGCATCTGCCCAGCTACTTTCCTGCAGGTTAAACCGCGGCTCCCGACCATCGGCAGCGAGACCGCCCCATCTCTGCGGGCATTCTTGCGGGGCGCCTCTTAACAGCCGGTTTAACCAAGACGTTTTGCGCGAAAATCTGCGGATTTGCGCGGGATGGTGTTGCGTGGCGGTGCGCGGCTGGCTTAAACCGGGGCAAGCAGGATTAACGATGCGTTACAAGGCGGAGCCCCGGGGGCGCCGCCGCAGGGAGTTTCAGACCAGATGACGGCCGAGACGGTGACCAAGGGCGGGGCCCATGACGTGCGCAAGTTCCGCAATGCGCTCGGCTGCTTCACGACCGGCGTCGCCGTCGTGACGACGCGGGAGGGAGGCAAGGAACCGATCGGGATCACTGTCAATTCCTTCTCGTCCGTCTCGCTCGACCCGCCGCTGGTGCTCTGGTGCCTCGACAAGGGGTCGGACACGCTGGACGTCTTCAGCAAGGCGACGCATTTCACGGTGAACGTGCTCAGGGAAGAGCACAGGGAGATGTCGTCGCGGCTCGCCCGGAAGGGCGGCCACAGCCTGGAGGGCATCGAGGTTGTGGAAGGGGAAAGCGGCATTCCGGCGCTGAAGGAAGCGCTGGCGCACTTCGAATGCGAGATCGATGCACGGCACGACGCGGGCGACCACGTGATCATGGTCGGGCGGGTGCTCAAGTTCGACTATGTCGAGGACGGCCGGCCGCTGCTCTATCACCGCGGCGGCTACAACTTCCTGCCGCCCGTCGGCTAGGTCTTTTTGCCGGAATTTTCCGCTGCGTCGAGCGCCGTGAGATTATCGCGCATCCGGCGCAGGCTTTTCAGCATCGTAAGATAGTCGTCCCGTTCGATGCCGTCGATTGCGGCGGCATGGATGCGTTCGTAGTGCTGCTGGCCGATATGCTTGTTCGCGTGGAGCAGGGGCGTCAGGTAGATGCATTTCGCACGGCCGTCGGTCGGGTGCGTGCGCCGCTCGACAAGGCCCATATCCTCCAGTTCGCCGACATAGATGCCGACGGAAACCTTGTGTATCGAAAGGGCGTTCGCCAGTTCCGTCTGGGTCTGGCCATCGCGTTCGAGAAGTTCGATGACGATGCGCGTCTGATTGCGCGTGAGACCCGTGCGCCGGTCGTAGATCATGGCGAGCATCTCGCCGACATCGGTGATCGCGCGCAGGAAATTCTCCGGCGCGAAGATGTCGTTCGCATCGTCTTCCAGCGGTACCGCTTCGGCGGCGATTCTTTTTCTTGTCATGCCCCTCAGTCCCGTTGCGTCACGAAAAAACACGCAAAGTGACAGTATCAAGACGGAGCCGCCGCGCAATTTCGCTCAAGACAAAAAAATGACGCGTGGTTTTTCGTCGAGGCGCTTGACGTTCCGGCGCGGCGATGATTTCGTAAACCAAGTTTACTAAAAATTCCGCCGGTGGTCACCCGTTAATAGCGGGGGAGGAGGCCCCGGACAAACGGAAAGCCGGATGGGTTGGGGGTGGGGACGTGTCCCCGGGAGGAGCAAGCGAATGCCTGAAGAAGCGACAAGCGTGGATTCCGCGGCGGGTGCGGCGGAGGGTGCGGCGGCAAACGGAGCCGAGGGCGCCGCGAACGGCGCCGCCGATATCATCGCCCAAGGCGGCAGCGGAGATGTCTGGTATTCGATCGGTTCGCTGATCGACAAGGGCGGCCCGATCGTCGCGATCCTGCTGGTGCTTTCCGTCATCGCGGTCGCGATCATCCTGTTGAAGATCGTCCAGTTCTGGAGTGCGGGACTTTCCAAGCGCGGGTTCGTCGATCCCGCCGTGGACAAGGTGGAGCGGGGCGATCTCGGCGGGGCACTCGACATTCTCAAGAAGCAAAAGACGCCGCTCGCCAGGGCGATGGCGGCGGGCGTCAAGGCGAAGATGCGCGGCGACCTGCGCGACGAGGACGTGGCGGCGGAAATCCAGCGCGTGGGGACCATGGAGATCGGCGCGCTGCAGCGCTATCTGCGCTGGCTCGAAGTGATCGGCAATATCTCGCCGCTGCTCGGCCTGCTCGGCACGGTGATCGGCATGATCAACGCCTTCCAGAGCCTGGAGGCGGCCGGAACGCAGGTCGATCCGGCGCTGCTTTCGGGCGGTATCTGGGTGGCGCTTCTGACCACGGCGGTCGGTCTCATCGTGGCCCTGCCGGCGATTACCGCGCTCAATCTTCTCGAGGGCAAGATCGACCAGGTACGGCTGTCGATGCGCGACGCTTCCTCGCGCGTGATCGCGGCGCTGCATGCAAGGCCGGGTGCGACCCAATCCAGGGCGGCGCAATAGCGGACCGGCGGGAGTGCTGAGCATGTTCGAGGAACCCATCCGCAAGAGAGGGATGGCCAGCCTGACGCCGCTGATCGACGTGGTGTTCCTGCTGCTCATCTTCTTCATGCTGACGACATCGTTCCTGCAGGAGCAGTCGCTGTCGGTGGTGACGCCCGCGCCGAGCGCGGACGAACTGCCGAAGGATGCGCGCGTGGTCGAGATCTGGCTGAACGGCGACGGAAGCATCGCCATCGATGGCGAGCCCGTGGAACGCGCGGCGCTCTCCGAAGGGCTGAAGGCGGCAATCGGCGAACGCAAGGACATCACCGTGACCATCCTCGCCGAGAAGGGCTCGCGCACGCAGGCGCTCGTTTCCGCCGTCGAGGCGGCGCGGGAGTCCGGCGCGAAGAATGTCGGCACTGCACGCGTGGAGAAGATCGCGAAATGATCGAATTCGACGAAGAGCCGCCGCGCAGGCAATTCGAAACGCTGGTGCCGCTCATCAACGTGGTGTTTCTGCTGCTGATCTTCTTCCTGCTCGCAGGAACGATGAAGCCCGCAGAGGATGTCGCCGTGTCGCTGCCAGAGGGCATGCTCAACGATCGCGAGCAGGAGGTGCCGACGACGCTCATCGTGGAGGCGGACGGGTTCGTCTGGCTCGGCGACAGGGTGATGGATGCGCAGCTTTCGGGAGTGATGGTGGAGAAGCATCTGAAGGACACGAATACGAAGCGCGTCGCGATCAAGGCCGATGCCGATGCGCCCGCGGAAGCCGTGCTGCAGCTTATGGAAGGATTGAGAGAAGCCGGCGTCGAGCAGGTGACGATCCTGACGGAGAGAGGGCAATGAGCGTTGCAGGCGCCGCGACGGAGGAGATGCAGCCGCGCGAGTTTCGCCTGCGGAACTTCCTGATCGCGTCGATTGCGCTGCACGGGCTGCTGTTTCTCTCCTTCCTGTTGACCTTCGGCGGCATATTCGGAGGACCGGGGCCGGGTGGCGGCGAGTCCGTGACCTTCCAGCTTGCGGCGGGATCCGCCAATGAGCGCTATGCAGCGCCGCCGAAACCCATCGAGGAACCCAAGCCGGAGGTGAAGCCCGTGCCGCCGAAGCCGCCGGAGCCGAAGAAGGAAACGGCGGTGCGCAAGTCGGCGAAGCCGATGCCGCCTCCGGAAGAAATTCCCGAGCCGACGCCCGAGCCCGTGGAGCAGCCCGCGACTACCGGCGGGGGAACGGAAGGCGGCACGGCCGGTGGCGCGGGCGGCGACGCGCAGGAGACGATACTCAACAAGAAGGGCGATTCCCTTACCGCAGGCCAGATACGCGCGCAGATGACGGGCAAGACATTCGTGCTGGAGATGGGCCGCATCGACATCCAGGGAAGCAGCCGCTACGTGGAGACGACCATCCAGCTGCATCCGGACGGAACGACGGATGTCGACCTCAAGCATTATTTCTTCCAGACTTATCATCGGGGCAGCGGCAGCGCGACGACGCGCGAGGAATCCGGCGAGGGAACCTGGTGGATCGAGGGCAACCGCTGGTGCCACAGCTCCAAGGCCATCCAGTACGGCACGCGGGACTGCTACGACATGACGCGCGAGGGCGACATCGTGCGGCTCTACTACGCGCCATGCACATGGCAGTCCTCGCAGCTCTGCCGCTCGGGACATATCGCGGCCGAAGGGCGGATCGAGTAAGTTTTTCACAGGCATCAGGCAAAGGCTTCCGCGCGATGCGCGGGAGCCTTTTTTGCGCTTGTAGCTGGCAGCCTGTTAGATAAGGCGACGAGGAAGCGAAACGAGGAGACCGCAGGTGAGCAAGGTCGCATTTATCGGGCTTGGCGTTATGGGATTTCCGATGGCGGGACATCTCAAGAAAGCCGGACACGAGGTTACCGTCTACAACCGCACGGGCGCGAAGGCGGAAGCCTGGGTGAAAAGCCATGGCGGCGCAGCCGCGGCGACGCCGCGCGAGGCCGCCGCGGGAGCGGAGTTCGTGTTCGCCTGCGTAGGTAATGACGACGATCTGCGCGAGGTGACGGTGGGCGAGCACGGCGCCTTTCACGGGATGAGGGAGGGCGCGATCTTCGTCGACCACACGACGGCATCCGCCGCCGTCGCACGCGAGCTCCACGCCGATGCGAAGGCGCGCGGGATTGCATTCATCGATGCGCCGATTTCAGGCGGGCAGGCGGGCGCGGAGAATGGCGTGCTGACCGTCATGGCTGGTGGTGAGGAGAACGCCTTTGCCAGGGCGAAACCCGTTATCGATGCCTATGCGCGGATGGCAAAACTGATCGGCCCCTCGGGCGCGGGGCAACTTACCAAGATGGTGAACCAGATCTGCATCGCCGGTCTCGTTGAGGGGCTTGCGGAAGGCCTGCACTTCGCGAAACAGGCGGGGCTCGACGCCGAAGCCGTGATCGAAACGATCTCGAAAGGCGCGGCGCAGAGCTGGCAGATGGAAAACCGTTACAAGACGATGATAGAGGGCAAGTTCGATTTCGGCTTTGCCGTCGACTGGATGCGCAAGGATCTTTCCATCTGCCTCGACGAGGCAAGGCGGAACGGCGCGCATCTGCCCGTGACGGCGCTGGTCGACCAGTTCTATTCGGAGGTTCAGGCGATGGGCGGCAAGCGCTGGGATACTTCAAGCCTTATTGCAAGGTTGAACAAGGCATGACGAGTTCCGGGCGGCAGCTTCGTTTCGCATCGGTCGGGGATGTGATCCGGCGGCTCGATCCATCCTATCCCGTCTTCTGCATCTTTCCCGACCTGTTGAAGGAGCGGGCGAGAACCTTTGTCGAAGGCTTTCCGGGAACCGTTCTCTATGCGGTGAAATGCAATCCGCATCCCTATGTGCTGAAGGCGCTCAACGAAGGCGGGATCGAGCATTTCGATACGGCGTCGATTTCCGAGATTGCCAAGGTGACGGAGCAGCTTCCCGAGGCGCATTGCTACTTCAACCATCCGGTGAAGGGACGCGGGGCTCTCGAAGCGGCGGCCGATGTCTATGGCATCAAGGATTACGTGGTCGACCATCCAGACGAACTCGAAAAGCTCGTCGCGATAGCGGGGACCGACATCACCGTCGAAGTACGGATCGCGACGCCGAAGGGCAAAGCCGTCTACGATCTTTCTGCGAAGTTTGGCGCCGCGCCCGACGACGCGGCGGAGCTTCTGAAACGAGCGCAGGGGCATGGCTGCCGGACGGCGCTTGCCTTTCACGTCGGGAGTCAGTGCCTCGACCCGGCGGCCTTCCGTGTGGCGATGGAGATGGCGAGAAAGGTTGCGGACAAGGCAGGCGTCGCACTCGAATATCTCGATGTGGGAGGCGGGTTCCCGGCGAGCTACAAGCAGGACGTGCCGCCGCTGCAGAGCTATTTCGACACGATCGCGGATGCGAAGGAGAAGTTGTGGGCCGGAATGCCGCTTCTCGGCGAGCCGGGGCGGGCGCTCGTCGCCGAGGGATGCTCGGTGCTGACGCAGGTCCATCTCAGGAAGGGCGACGATCTCTACATCAATGACGGAATCTACGGGTGCCTGTCGGAAATCAGGGATGGCGATCTCGATCCGCCCGTTCGAGCGATCCGCAAGCAAGGAAACGTGGAAGGGCCATTGCGTCCGTTCCGTGTCTTCGGGCCAACCTGCGACAGTCTCGATGTGCTGAAACTTCCCTTCTATCTTCCCGAAAATATCCGGGAGGGCGACTGGATCGAATTCGGTTTGATGGGCGCCTATTCCATAGGAATGCAGACGGGCTTCAACGGCTTCATCACCGATACGATCGTGCGGATCGACGGGATGCACGAAGAGTTCGTTTCATAATTTCCGAAATTTGTTTCTGAGGCAAAACGAATTGATCCGTTCACGGAGCGTTCTCAAATTAAGGTTGACGTAAATGTTAACGGCGATAACATGTAAATTATCGAGACAAAGCGGGAACGCCGGTGGAGTGACGGGCAATGCGCGCGCGGATGCGGGGACAGAAGACGGGCTACCATCATGGCGACCTGAAGCAGGGGCTGATGGAGGCCGCCGCGACGCTGATCGATATTCGCGGGCGGCATGCGCTGACCATGAGGGAAGCGGCGCGTCGTGCGGGCGTGTCGGAAGCGGCGCCTTACCGGCATTTTTCAAATCTCGATGAGCTACTCGGCGCGGTCGCGCTCGAGGGGTTCGACATGCTGATTGCGGATGTCGACGGCGCTTCGAGCGCCAAGGCGGTGAGGGAAGCTTATCTCGGCTTCGCGCAGGATTTTCCCGGCCGCTACGAGCTGATGTTCGGGAAGCTCGGCGACAGAAAAACGGCGACGCGACGTAAACATCTCGTGTCCGATCTGGCGGAGCTGACCGAGAGGGCAGGAGGACTCGCGGCGCTGCATGGCGAGGCGTCGCTCCGGCTGGCAGGGCTCGACGCCTGAAACCGTTCATCAACCCCCGGAATCAGATGAACGACTTCAAGTCCTTATTTTATCGCCTTTCCGGACGGTGAACCGGTCTCCGCGTCACCCGGAAACGCTCTAGCCCGCCTTCAGGAGCTTCGCGGCTTCCAGCGCGAAATAGGTGAGGACGCCATCCGCGCCCGCGCGCTTGAAGGAAGTGAGGCTTTCGAGGATCACGCGGTTGCGGTCGAACCAGCCGCGCTCGATAGCGCCGGCGATCATCGAGTATTCGCCCGAGACCTGATAGGCAAAGGTCGGCATGCCGAACTCGTCCTTCACGCGCCGCACGATGTCGAGATAGGGAAGGCCGGGTTTCACCATGACCATGTCCGCGCCTTCGGCGATGTCGAGCGCGACTTCGCGCAGCGCCTCGTCGCCATTCGACGGGTCCATCTGGTAGGTGCGCTTGTCGCCCTTGAGCGCACCGGAGGAACCAATGGCGTCACGGAACGGCCCATAGAAGGCCGATGCATATTTTGCCGCATAGGACATGATCTGCGTGTTCGTGTGGCCCGCTGCTTCGAGCGCGTCGCGGATCGCGCCGATGCGGCCGTCCATCATGTCGGAGGGGGCGATGATGTCGCAGCCTGCTTCGACCTGAACGAGGGTCTGCTTCACCAGCGCCTCGACCGTTTCGTCGTTCAGGATCACGTCGCCGTTCATCAGCCCGTCATGGCCGTGGCTCGTATAGGGATCGAGTGCGACGTCGCAAAGCACGCCGATATTCGGTACGGCTTTCTTGATGGCGCTAGTGGCCCGGCAGACGAGATTGTTCGGATCATGCGCGAGGGAGCCCACCGGATCGCGATCATCCGCCGGGGTGAACGGGAAAAGGGCGATGACGGGAATGCCATGAGCAGCGGCTTCCTCGGCAGCGGCGACGGCTTCATCCACGCTCAGCCGGTCCACCCCCGGCATGGTGGGCACGGCTTCGCGCTTTCCTTCGCCCTCCACCAGGAAGAGCGGCCAGAGGAGATCGTTCGCCGAAAGGGCATTCTCGGCGACGAGGCGGCGCGACCAGTCGCTCTTGCGGTTGCGGCGCATGCGCGTCGCCGGAAAGGAGGGAGCGGGGTTCTTTTTCATCATGGCGAAACTCATACTCCACCAGGGGAGAGGGGCGCAATCTGGCGCTTCACCGCCGCGCAGGCGCATTGCCGCAGCGTCAGGCTTTTCAGGTAAGGGCGGTTTCGTTGACAGGGTCAGGGGCGGCCAGTATCACCGCAGAAAAGCCCTGACGGGCATATGGGAGGCTCAAAGATGCGGTTCGAGCTCACGGAAGAGCAGCAGGCATTCCAGGACGTGGCGCGGAACTTTGCGGCGGCGGAACTTGCGCCCCATGCGGCGGATTGGGACCGCGACTCCTTCTTTCCCGTGGACAAGCTGCGCAAGGCGGCGGAACTGGGCTTTGCCGGTATCTATGTGCGCGAGGATGTGGGTGGCTCGGCGCTGAGCCGCATCGACGCGGCGCTCATTTTCGAGGCGCTGTCGGAGGGCTGCACTTCCACGGCGGCGTTCCTGTCGATCCACAACATGGCGTCCTGGATGATCGACAGTTTCGGTACCGAGGAGCAGCGGCAGAAATGGCTGCCGAAGCTCACGCCCATGGAACTCATCGCGAGCTACTGCCTGACAGAGCCTTCCAGCGGCTCGGATGCGGCATCGCTCAAGACGAAGGCGGGGCGCGATGGCGATCACTATGTGCTGAATGGCGGCAAAGCCTTCATCTCGGGTGCGGGCACATCCGATATCTATGTGTGCATGGTGCGCACGGGCGAGGCGGGGCCGAAGGGCATTTCCTGTCTCGTGGTCGAAAAAGATACGCCGGGCGTGTCCTTCGGCGCGCCGGAGCGGAAGATGGGCTGGAACAGCCAGCCGACGGCGCAGGTGATTTTCGAGGATGCGCGCGTGCCGGTGGCGAACCGGATCGGCGCGGAGGGCGAGGGCTTCAAGATCGCGATGTCCGGCCTCGACGGCGGACGCATCAATATCGGCGCCTGCTCGCTCGGCACGGCGGAGGCGGCGCTGAAGCGGGCCAAGGCCTATCTCGGCGAGCGCGAACAGTTCGGCCGCAAGCTCGCCGATTTTCAGGCACTGCAGTTCAAGCTTGCCGACATGGCGACGGAGCTGCAGGCGGCGCGCCTGATGATCTACAACGCGGCCACGAAAGTGGACGCCAAGGCGCCGGACGCGACCATGCAGGCGGCGATGGCCAAGCGCTTTGCGACGGATGCAGGCTTCCGCGTCATCAACGAGGCACTGCAGATTCACGGCGGCTATGGCTATCTCAAGGATTTTCCGCTGGAGCGGCATCTGCGCGATGCGCGCGTGCACCAGATTCTCGAGGGGACGAACGAGATCATGCGCGTCATCATTGCGCGAGAATTGCTGAAGGGTTGAGAGAAGAAGAGCGATGAGCGAGGAAGCGGAAGTTCTGTTCGAGAAGCGTGGCGTTGCGGGCGTCATCACGCTCAACCGGCCCAAGGCGCTCAATGCGCTGACGCTCGCGATGGTTCGGCTGATCCATCCGAAGCTGAAGGAATGGGCGGCGGATGAGAGCGTCCAGTGCGTCATCATCGAAGGGGCAGGAGAAAAGGCCTTCTGCGCGGGCGGTGACATTCGCGCGCTGCATGACTGGGGCCGCGCGGGCGACCCCTCGGCGCTCGCCTTCTGGCGCGAGGAATACCGGCTCAACACCTATATCAAGCGCTATCCGAAGCCCTTCATCGCGCTGATGGACGGTATCAATATGGGGGGCGGCGTTGGGCTATCCGTACACGGATCGCATCGCGTGGCGACGGAGCGGCTGACTTTCGCGATGCCGGAGACGGGGATCGGTCTTTTCCCCGATGTCGGCGGGACGTTCTTCCTGCCGCGCGCACCGGGCGAGACGGGCATGTATCTTGCGCTGACCGGTGCGCGGCTGAAGGCGGCCGATGCGATCTATGCCGGAATTGCGGACAGCTATGTGCCTTCCGGACGGCTGGAGACGCTCAAAGACCGGATCGCGGGCGGGGCGCCGCTGCACGAGGCGCTGAAGGAAGTGGCCGAAGATGAAGGTCCCGCGCCGCTCGCCGCGATGCAGGACGATATCTCGAAGCATTTCGCGAAGGGATCGGTTTCCGAGATCCTCGCTTCGCTACGCGCCGATGGCGGCGAATGGGCGGCAAAGACGGCGGAGACGATCGAGACGAAATCGCCGACCTCGACGCTTGTCGCCTTCCGGCAGGTGCGCGAGGGCGCGAAGCTCGATTTCGAGGAGTGCATGAAACTCGAGTTCCGCCTCATCAACGGTTTCATCAAGGGGCACGACTTCTACGAGGGCGTGCGCGCCGTGGTGATCGACAAGGACCAGGCGCCGAAATGGAAGCCTGCGGCGCTTGCCGAGATGAAGGCGGGCGATGTCGACAGCTATTTCGCGCCGCTCGGCGCGGGCGAACTGACGTTCGACTAGAAAAGGCGGAGGAAGCTCATATGGCGGCGATCGGATTTATCGGACTCGGCAATATGGGCGGGCCCATGGCGAAGAATCTCGTGAAGGCGGGGCATGAGCTGAAGGTCTTCGACCTTGCTCCCGCGTCGGTGGCGGCGCTGGTCGAAGCCGGCGCGAAGAAGGCAGCGAGCGCAAAGGAGGCTGCCAGCGAGGCCGATTTCGTGGTGACGATGCTGCCGGCGGGCGAGCATGTGCGCTCGGTCTATCTCGGCGATGATGGCCTCATCGCCGCGGCACGCAAGGGCACCGTCTTCATCGACAGCTCGACGATCGATATTCCTTCCGCGCGTGAGACGATCGCGGCGGCGGAAAAGGCCGGCATGATGATGCTCGACGCGCCGGTTTCGGGCGGTGTCGGCGGTGCGGAAGCCGGTACGCTCACCTTCATGGTTGGCGGAACGGACGAAGCCTTCGCCAAGGCGAAACCTATCCTAGAGAAGATGGGCAAGAATATTTTCCATGCAGGTGCGGCCGGGAACGGGCAGGTCGCCAAGGTCTGCAACAACATGATCCTCGGCATTTCGATGATCGGCGTGTCGGAAGCCTTCGTGCTCGGCGAGAAGCTCGGCCTCGACGCGCAGACGCTTTTCGACATCTCGTCCACGGCGTCCGGCCAGTGCTGGTCGATGACTTCCTATTGCCCGGTGCCGGGACCGGTGCCGACCTCTCCGGCGAACAGGAACTACCAGCCGGGCTTCACGGCCGCGATGATGCTGAAGGATCTCCGCCTCGCACAAGATGCGTCCAAAACGGCGCGAACGCCGATCCCGCTCGGCGCGCAGGCGGCGCAACTTTATGCGCTCATGGAGGCGGCGGGCGAGGACAGCCTCGATTTTTCAGGCGTCATCAAGCTGATCCGCGGAGAAATATAGCCTTAATCATAATGGGTTCGCTTCGGTGTCGGCTCAGGATGGCTTAATGCCTCGTTAGGAGCCTCACGCCTATTGTGACGCGTTGCAGCACAGGAAGTGCGGCACAAGTCTTTATTTGCGTGAGGTTTTTGGGGGCACCCCATGGCTATGACCAACCTGAAGAGCGAACCCGCCGTCGTGGATCAGAAGGATCCCGGCCGCAAGCTGGCCTATCTGGAGACGCTGACTTATGTGGAACGGCTCCACAGGCGGCTTCTCGACGTCATCAAGGACGAGCTTGACCGCATCCGCGTGTCGGAGATCAACAGCGTCCAGGCGCTTCTCCTTTTCAATATCGGCGACTCGGAAATGACCGCCGGCGAACTTCGGACGCGCGGCCACTATCTCGGCTCGAACGTATCCTACAATCTGAAGAAGCTCGTCGAAGCCGGGTACATCCATCATCAGCGTTCGCGCTCGGATCGCCGCTCGGTACGCGTGCGGCTGACGGAGAAGGGGCGTGCGATCTGCGCCGCGATCGACGAGGTCTACAACAAGCATTGCGCGATGCTGACCGAAGCCGGCGACATCACGAGCGAGGAACTGCGGCAGGCGAACGCCACGCTCTACAAGCTCGAACGCTTCTGGACCGACCAGATCCGCTTCCGCCTCTGAGGCGCGTTAACCATGCGTGACGGCCAGGCCTGCGTCTCCCCCAGGACGCGGGCTTTCGCCGTTTCCCCGCTTGCTGAGCCGGGGGATGCCCTGACGCGGGCAGCACGCTAGTTGCATTTCCATCACTCGAGACGGGAACTCCGCTCCGAACCGGGGCAGAGAACCGGATACTGACCCCGAATGCGACAGGTTTCATGGCAATCTGCAGGCATGGCTTTGGCGAGATGCGCTTGGTGTCCCGAAATGGTAAACCGAATGCATATGGGGTTGCCGGAAAGACATCCGGCCGATTGCTGCGGGGCTGCGTGAAAAAGGCGTTCTCATTTTTGGCTTTTGCGATCTCCCTGACGGCGGGGCTCGCGGCTCTTTCTGTGCTGGCGGGACCTGTCCGGGCCGAGACCACCTCCTATGGCGCAGAGGAGACCCATTGGGTCGATCCGTGGGCGACGAGCGCGACCCCCCTCGAGGGACAGAGCGCCGTCGAAGCGCCCTTGCAGCGCAACGCGACGCCCACATTGAGCGAAAGGTCCATCGAGCAGCTTTCGGCGGCCATCGAGCACTATCGCGGTATCGCAGCCTGGGGTGGCTGGAAGCGCGTGGCGGCTGGTGAACGGCTTGAACTCGGCGTTCGCGATCAGCGCGTGGCGCAGGTGCGCGAGCGGCTCATGGCGACAGGCGACATGCAGGCCTCGCCGGGCGATGCCTATCTCTATGACGAAGCGGTGATGGAAGCCGTGAAGCGCTATCAGGCGCGAAACGGGCTTGAGCCCGACGGAATTGTCGGCCGCCGCACGATCGCCGCGATGAACGTCCCGGTCCACACGCGCATCCGTCAGCTCGAGATCAACCTGCGGCGTCTTTCCGCGCTGATGCCGAAACTCGAACGCCGCTACATCTTCGTGAATATCGCGGGACAGGAAGTGGAGGCGGTCAACAATGGGGCCGTCGAATTCAACGAGCGTGTGATTGTCGGCAAGCAGACGCGGCAGACGCCCGAGATTACGAGCCAGGTGACGTCGATTACCTTCAATCCCTATTGGTACGTGCCAAAATCCATCGCCATGGCGGACATGCTGCCGAAGATAAGGAGCAATCCTTCCTATCTGCAGCGGCAGGGCATTCGCGTTCTTCAGGGCTGGGGCGACAATATCCGCGAGCTGAACCCGGCGAGTATCGACTGGTCGAACCCGCGCGTGAACGAGGCCTATTACCTGCGGCAGGACCCCGGCCCATGGAATTCGCTCGGCTCCCTCAAGATCAATTTCCCGAACAACGACGCGATCTTCCTGCACGACACGCCGACCAAGACGCTGTTCGGGCGGCAGGAACGCAACTTCAGCTCGGGCTGCGTGCGTGTGCGCGATGTGCGCGGGCTGGTTGCGTGGATCATGGCGGGGGACGATGCGAGCTGGAACGAGCAACGCGTCGAGGGGATGGTCGATGCCGGTCATTACCGCAACGTGTCGCTTGCGGTTCCCATCCCGATCTATCTTGCCTATCTGACGGCCTGGGCCGAGGCCGACGGTGTCGTGAATTTCCGCGACGACGTGTATGATCGCGATGGAAGCGTGAACACGAGCGCGCTCGACAACTGAAATCCAGAGCGGCAGGCAAGGCGGATGCGCCCGGCAAAATTCCCCTATCTCGAATTTGACGGGCTTCTCGCCTTCGCGCATCGCGGCGGCGCGGGCGCCTGGCCCGAAAACACGATGCCCGCCTTTCAGGGCGCGGTCGATCTCGGCTATCGCTATATCGAGACGGATGTCCATGCGACGCGGGACGGGGTTCTGCTCGCCTTTCACGACGACATGCTCGACCGCGTCACGGACATGAAGGGCGTTGTTGCCGAGATGGACTATGCAGAGGTCCGCAAGGCGAGGATTGCAGGGACGGAGCCTATTCCCCTGATGGCCGACCTTCTTGCGGCCTGGCCCGAGCTGAGGATCAACATAGATCCCAAACGCGACAACGCGGCGGAACCGCTGATAAAGCTCCTCAAGGATGCGAGGGCGGTGGAGCGCGTCTGTGTGAATTCCTTTTCCGGGCGGCGCACGGCGGGTATTCGAGACGCATTGGGGCCGAAGCTCTGCACCGGCATGGGGCCGCTTTCGACGGCCCGGCTCCGTTTTTCCAGCTGGGCGGGACCAGCGGCGGGCCTGCTTGGCGGGTTCGTGGAGGGATGCGCGCAGATTCCAACCGAGCAATATGGAATCCGGCTGGTGGATCACGCACTTGTCGAGCGTGCTCACGAACTCGGGTTGCAGGTTCATGTCTGGACGATCGACGACGAAGCCGAGATGCGGCGCCTCGTCGAGATCGGCGTTGATGGCATCATGACCGACGAGCCGGTTCTGTTGAGAACCGTTCTGAGTGATCTCGGCCTTTGGGGTTCCTAGAAGCCCGCGTCATACCCATGTATATGTTCTGCGACAATTCGCGGCTGGTGAGGCTGGGGAGGCGGGCTAAGCTGTGCTAGAATCACACGAAAACAGGCGAGCCGGTTTCGAGCCGGCGGCGAGGACAGGAACGCCATGGACTACGAGCGGAAACTCAGCGAGGCGCTGCGCGCTGTAAAGGATGAGGGGCGCTATCGCGTCTTCGCCGACATCGTGCGGCACCGGGGCTCGTTTCCGCGGGCGACCTTCCACACGCCGGAGGGGACCAAGGATATCGTCGTCTGGTGCTCCAACGATTATCTGGGCATGGGCCAGCATCCCGCCGTGATCGAAGCGATGCATCGCGCGATCGACGAGGTGGGCGCGGGTTCGGGGGGTACAAGGAACATCTCCGGTACCACGCATTACCATGTCGAACTCGAACGCGAACTCGCCGACCTGCATGGCAAGGAAGCGGCGCTTCTGTTCACATCCGGCTATGCGGCGAATGACGCGACGCTTTCGACGCTGGCGCGTATCCTCGGCGATTGCGTCATCATTTCGGACGAAATGAACCATGCCTCGATGATCGAGGGCATTCGCCGCGGGCGCGGTCCGAAACGCCTCTGGCGGCATAATGATCTCGCACATCTGGAAGAATTGCTCAGCGAACTAGATCCCGACCAGCCGAAGATCGTGGCTTTCGAATCCGTCTATTCCATGGATGGAGATATAGCCCCTATCGGAGCTATCTGCGATCTCGCCCGCAAGTATGGGGCTCTTACCTATCTGGACGAGGTTCATGCCGTGGGGCTTTACGGCCCCAGGGGCGGCGGTATCGCCGAACGTGACGGCGTGCTCGACAAGGTCGACATCATCGAAGGAACGCTGGCCAAAGGCTTCGGCGTCATGGGCGGCTATGTTGCGGCCTCAGCGGACCTCGTCGATGTGGTGCGTTCCTATGCGCCCGGCTTCATCTTTTCGACGTCGCTTGCGCCTGTGCTCGTCGCGGGCGTGCTTGCCGCCGTGAGGCACCTGAAGTCGAGCAATGTAGAGCGCGAGGCCCATCAGGAGCGCGCCGGGACGTTGCGCCGGATGATGGCCGATGCGGGGCTTCCCGTGATGTGGTGCGAGAGCCATATCGTGCCGGTGATGGTGGGCGACCCCGTCGTCTGCAAGCAGGTAAGCGACGAATTGCTGTCCGACTTCGACATCTACGTCCAGCCGATCAATTATCCGACCGTCCCGAGGGGCACGGAGCGGCTGCGCTTCACACCTTGTCCGGTTCACACAGACGACATGATGCGCGATCTGGTGAAGGCGCTGGACCAGGTCTGGACGCGCCACAAGATTCGACGTGCCGCCTGATCGAGCGGGCAATAACCCCGGGAGCGGGGGGAACGGAAGCGGCGAAGGCCGCGAGGTAATCTTCGAATACATGCCTGTCGGCGGCAGCGTCAAAGTGACGGCTGTCGACGTTGCAACGGGACTTGAAGTCTCGGTGGTCGGCCCATCGACTGCCGCGCAGCATGAGCTGGAGCGTATAGCGGTACGAAAGCTGCGCTACATGCTCGAGAAGAAGGAAAAGGAAGGGCAGGAACCGGAAAAGAAGACACCACCTGAATCTTCCGGCGGTGGGATCGTCGTCTGATCCTATTTCTTCTTTCGGGGTTTGCCCGGGGTGGCGGCGCCGACGCGCCCAAGCCCGATTTGCTTGGCAAGCTTGGAGCGCTGAGCGGCGTAATTGGGGGCGACCATCGGATAGTCGTGGGGCAGTCCCCAGCGCGCCCTGTATTCCTCGGGCGTCATGCCGTATTGCGAGCGCAGATAGCGCTTCAACATTTTCAGCTTCTTGCCATCTTCCAGACAGACGATGTAGTCGGCGGTTACCGATTTCTTGACCGGTACGGCGGGTGTCAGATCGGTCTCCCGATCCGGTGAATTCTGGTCGAGGTTGCTCAGCGTCGAATGAACGGTGCGGATCATTCCTGGAAGTTCGGCTGCGGATATCGCGTTGTTACTGACATAGGCCGCCACGATTTCGGTCGCCAGCCGGAGAATTTCCGTCGTGTCCGCGGAAGCAGAAGATTTTGTCTCATTCATTACGAGAACTTGCCTTGCAGGGGGTGATTCTTCCGCATATGCGGTGCAAAAGTGCTCATTTCCAAAGCGGTATATCGAGTCTAGACAAGGACATCAAGATTATCATCTTGGTGCAGACCCGTCTTAACCTTGGCAAAACAAGGTGAATCCATGGTTTGCCAATCTGATCTGCAGCTAAACAACTTGGATTCGCAAGTAAACTTTCGGTTTCTAGTCTCGGTTAAACTATACTCACACATATTTGCTTGACCCGTCGGCGATTGCGTCCGTTTCACCCTGCATTCCGGCAAGAACCCCGGACGGACAGTCGCACCAGATTTTCAGCAAATATTTGTGGCCAATTGGCGGCCGCTGACGAGATGTGGTATCACGCGCGGATCGAAACCGGGCGGCCGCCCAGGGTGGCCATGGCGCGCGCCACGCGTTGCGACTTGCCGGTTCGCGGCCCCGGAAGAATTCGAACCGAAACGAAAAGGTAGATTTATGTCTTTGAGCGATGCCGCCGCCGGGCGAGGCACTTTCGCCGGTTTCTTCACGGACGGGCTCGCGGAGAGCGACCCCGAAATCCTCGACGCGATCAAGCGCGAACTCGACCGTCAGCAAACCCAGATCGAACTGATCGCTTCCGAAAACATCGTCTCTCGCGCCGTTCTGGAAGCGCAGGGGTCGATCATGACCAACAAGTACGCCGAGGGTTATCCGGGAAAGCGGTACTACGGCGGTTGCGAGTTCGTCGATATTGCCGAGGAACTGGCGATTGCCCGGGCAAAGAAGCTGTTCGATTGCTCTTATGCAAACGTGCAACCGAATTCGGGTTCGCAGGCCAATCAGGGCGTGATGATGGCGCTGCTGAAGCCCGGCGACACGATCATGGGCATGAGCCTGGCGGCGGGCGGCCACCTGACGCATGGTGCGGCGCCCAATCAGTCGGGCAAATGGTTCAACGCGGTTCAGTACGGCGTCCGGCAGCAGGATCATCTGATCGATCTCGACGAGGTCGCGAGCCTCGCGAAAGAGCACAAGCCGAAGATGATCATTGCAGGCGGGTCGGCCTATCCGCGTGTGATCGACTTCAAGGCGTTCCGCGAGATTGCCGACAGTGTGGGCGCGCTGCTGATGGTCGATATGGCGCATTTTGCCGGCCTCGTGGCCGGCGGGGCGCATCCAAGCCCGCTTCCTTATGCCGATATCGTTACGACGACGACGCACAAGACGTTGCGCGGTCCGCGGGGCGGCATGATCCTCTCGAACAACGAGGAAATCGGAAAGAAGATCAACTCGGCGATCTTCCCGGGCATTCAGGGCGGCCCGCTCATGCATGTCATCGCAGGCAAGGCGGTTGCCTTCGGCGAGGCGTTGCGTCCCGACTTCAAGACCTATGCGAAGTCGATCGTGGACAATGCGCGTACGCTTGCCTCGACGCTGGCCGATGCGGGCCTCGCGATCGTCTCGGGCGGCACGGATACGCACCTGATGCTAGTGGATCTGCGTCCGAAGAGCCTGACCGGCAAGATTGCTGAAGCGGCGCTCGAGCGCGCGCATATTACCTGCAACAAGAACGGCATTCCCTTCGATCCCGAAAAGCCGATGGTCACGTCCGGCGTAAGGCTCGGTACGCCTGCGGGCACGACGCGCGGCTTCGGCGTTGCAGAGTTCGCGCAGATCGGCAAGCTCATCACCGAAGTGCTGGACGGGCTCGCCAAGAATGGCGATGAAAAGAATGGCGATGTGGAAGCCGCGGTGCGAGATCGCGTGATCGAGCTCTGCCGCCGTTTCCCGATCTATGGTGGGCCGAAGTAATCCGTTCCGCGACAGGACGGGTTAAGCAGTGAGGGGGCTGGCAGCGGATGCGTTGTCCATATTGCGGTAACGAAGACACGCAGGTGAAGGACTCGCGTCCCACCGAAGACAATACGGCCATCCGCAGGCGGCGCTTCTGCACCGCCTGCGGCGGCCGGTTCACCACTTTCGAGCGCGTACAGCTGCGCGAGCTGACCATCATCAAATCCAGCGGACGCAGGGTTCCTTTCGATCGGGACAAACTCATGCGTTCCGTGCAAGTCGCCATGCGCAAACGCCCGGTTGAGCAGGAGCGCATTGAGCGTATGGTGAGCGGTATCGTGCGGCGTCTCGAAAGCATGGGCGAGAGCGAGATACCCTCGGCCATGGTAGGCAAGCTGGTCATGGAGGGCCTGAGTTCTCTCGATGCCGTCGCCTATGTCCGTTTCGCCTCGGTCTACCGGAACTTCCGCGAGGCCAAGGATTTCGAGGAGTTTCTGGGCGAGCTCAGCGGGCCCTTCGAAGGGGCGATGCGCGAGGAAGACGAGGACCGCTGATCCTTCGGGCCGCCAGCCGCGAGCCCGGAAAGGCATCGCGGGAGAGCCCGCCGGCAGGGATGGAAATGGTTCGGCCCCAGGATATTCATTTCATGAAAGTGGCATTGACGCTCGCCGAGCGAGGGCTGGGGCAGGTTGCGCCGAACCCCGCTGTCGGCTGCGTGATCGTGCGTGAGGAAGACGGCTCGCCACGCGTCGTCGGTCGCGGCTGGACCCAGCCGGGCGGAAGACCGCATGCCGAGACGGAGGCGCTTCGCCGCGCCGGTCCACTCGCCAGGGGCGCGACTGCCTATGTGAGCCTTGAGCCCTGTGCTCATCAGGGCAAGACGGGTCCTTGCGCCACGGCTCTGATAGAGGCGGGCATTGCGCGTGTGGTTGGCACCATAACCGATCCCAACCCCGAAGTAGCTGGGCGTGGCTTTGCCATGCTGCAGGCGAAGGGCATAGAGGTGACGGAAAATGTCTGTGCCGCAGATGCCTACTACCTCAATGAAGGCTTCTTTCTCACCATGTCCGAGCGCCGCCCGCTGGTGACGCTGAAGATCGCGAGTTCGCTTGACGGGCGAACGGCAACGCATGACGGGCACAGCCAATGGATCACGGGAGAGGCCGCGCGGAAGCGGGGACATCTGCTTCGGGCAACGCATGACGCAATTCTCGTCGGCAGCGCAACGGCCATCGTGGACGATCCCGAACTTACTTGCCGGCTGCCCGGGCTCGAGGGGCGCTCACCCGTCCGCATCGTCGCGGATGGACGGCTTCGTCTGCCGCTGACCTCCAAGCTGGTGCGCGATGCGAAGAAGGTTCCTGTATGGGTTCTGACGCTGCCGGGAGGCGACGAACATCGCCGTGCGGCCTTCGAGGAATGCGGCGTCACGCTGATCGACGTCGAGCCCGGCGATGGCGGTCTCATGAACATGCGCGCCGCGATGGAAATACTCGCCAAACATGGGCTGACGCGGGTGCTCGTGGAGGGCGGGGCGCGTCTCGGCGCGTCGCTCCTGCGCGAGCACCTGGTTGACCGGATCGAATGGTTCCGGGCGGCGAAGGTGATCGGCGGAGACGGTTATCCAGCCATCGCGGCTCTGGGCGTCAAGAAGCTCGGCGATGCACCCGGCTTCGTACTTCGCGAGACAGCGTCCGTAGGTGGCGACACGGTCGCAAGTTTCGTTCGCGGAGGGTGAGAATGTTTACGGGCATCATCACCGATGTGGGGCGCATCCGTTCCGTCGAAAAGCGCGGCGACACGCGCTTTGTCATCGAGACAGCCTACGACCCCGCTGGCATCGATCTCGGTGCGTCGATCGCCTGCGCCGGCTGTTGCCTGACCGTCGTGGAGAAGGGTAGCGATGCTGGCGGTAACTGGTTTGCCGTCGACGTGTCGCAGGAGTCGCTCGACTGCACCACGCTCGGTACCTGGAAAGAAGGCACGAAGATCAATCTCGAACGCGCGCTGAAGGCGGGCGACGAACTCGGAGGACATGTCGTCAGCGGGCATGTGGACGGGGTAGGCCGGATCGTCGACATAAGGCCGGAGGGGGACTCCCTGCGCTTCACTTTCGAGGCGCCGGAAGGGCTTGGCCGGTTCATAGCGCCCAAAGGTTCGGTCACGCTGAACGGCACCTCGCTCACCGTCAACGAGGTGGAAGACCCGAAACCCGGCGGAAACGCTGGGGGAACACGCTTCGGCGTCAACATCATCCCGCATACGCAGCAGGTCACGACCTGGGGACTGGCGAAAGCGGGCGATCCCGTTAATCTTGAAATCGACATGCTGGCCCGCTATGTCGCGCGGCTGGTTCAGAAGGACTGATATCCGTGTACAAGGAATACCTCTCCCCGATCGAGGACGTCATCGAGGACGCGCGCAACGGCAAGATGTTCATTCTTGTCGACGCCGAAGAGCGCGAGAACGAGGGCGATCTCGTCATTCCGGCTCAGATGTGCACGCCGGAGGCCGTCAACTTCATGGCGAAGTATGGCCGCGGGCTGATCTGTCTTTCGCTGACGGGCGATCGCGCCAAGCAGCTCAACCTGCAGCTCATGTCCTCGACCAACCAGTCGCGTCATCAGACGGCCTTTACGGTTTCCATCGAAGCGCGCGAAGGCATTTCGACGGGCATTTCGGCGCATGACCGCGCGCATACGGTGTCTGTCGCCATCGACCCGACAAAAGGCGCGACGGACATCGTGTCGCCGGGACATGTCTTTCCGCTCGTCGCGCGAGACGGCGGCGTTCTCGTTCGCGCCGGACACACGGAAGCGGCGGTCGATATCGCCCGGCTCGCGGGCCTCTATCCGGCTGGCGTCATCTGCGAGATCATGAATGACGACGGCACGATGGCGCGGCTTCCCGATCTCGTGCAGTTTGCTCAGCTTCACGGGCTCAAGATCGCGACCATCGCGGATCTCATCGCCTATCGCAGGCGCTACGACAACTTCATTCATCGCGCCATCGAAACCGAACTCGACAGTGCCTATGGCGGCGAGTTCAAGATGATGGTCTATCTCAACACCGTCGAATATGCCGAGCATATCGCGCTGGTGAAGGGCGACATTTCCGGCCCTGAGCCCGTACTCGTGCGTGTGCATGCGATGAATGTCTTCGACGATATTCTCGGTGCGACGGGCCCCCGTTCCGACATTCTGAAGGAATCCATGCGGATCATTTCCGAGGAAGGGCGGGGCGTCATAGTGCTCATTCGCGATACGACGGCCACCGTCGTTTCCGACATGCTGCTTCGCAAGGGCGAGGGAGGCGAACAGGGAATGCCGCGCCGTCTGCGCGAATATGGCGTCGGCGCGCAGATTTTGCTCGACCTCGGCATTCATGACATGGTCCTTCTGTCCGACACGGACCGGAGCATCGTCGGACTCGAAGGCTACGGGTTGAAAGTGGTCGGGCAGCGTCCGCTGACGAAGGGCGCCAGGACGCGCGCAAAGGAGACGACGTCGTGACGACCGAAGCCCATATCCTCATCATCGAGGCTCGCTTCTACGAGGAATTGGCGGATGAACTTGCCAAGGGCGCAATCGAGGCGATCGAAGCGCGCGGCGCGACCTGGCAGCGCGTTTCCGTGCCCGGTGTGCTTGAAATTCCGGCAGCGGTGAAATACGCGCTCGATGCGATGGCGCATGGCGCCTTCACGAAGAAGATCGATGGTTTCGTCACGCTCGGTTGCGTCATCCGCGGCGAGACCACGCATTACGACATCGTGTCGAACGAGTCAGCCCGCGCGCTCATGGATCTTTCCGTGGAGCGTTCGCTTGCACTTGGTAACGGTATCCAGACGGTCGAAAACGAGAAGCAGGCCTGGGCGCGTGCCCGGGTGAACGAGAAGAACAAGGGCGGCGGCGCCGCCAATGCTTGTCTCGACATGATCGAACTCAAACGTAGTTTCGGCGCTTGATGCCGTTCGAGGTTCTTTGAAGACGATGGCAGTTCCAGTGAAGCCCGAATCCGGCGGCAGCCTCGACCCGAAGGCGCGTTCCGCTGCCCGGCTGGGAGCGGTGCAGGCGCTCTACCAGATGGATGTCGCTGCGACGCCGCTCGACGATGTTATAGAAGAGTTTGTCGAATATCGCCTGGGCAAGGATATCGAGGGTGTCGATATCGAGGACGCGGATGCAGCCCATTTCGAGGATATCGTGCGTGGCGTTGTGCGCGAACAGCGCGAACTGGACCGGCAGGTGAATGCTGCGCTCGCCAAGGGTTGGACGCTGGCTCGGATCGATTCAACCCTGCGTGCGGTTCTTCGTTGCGGCGCCTACGAGCTTCGACGCTGCAAGGACGTACCGCTCAAGGTCGTTATCAACGAGTATGTGGACATTGCCCATGCCTTTTTCGAGGGCGACGAGCCGGGCGTCGTGAATGCCGTGCTCGACCGGCTTGGACGCGAGATCAGGGGCGGGGCGGGAGCAGAACATGGCTCCGGCGGACAAGGCTGAGGGCAAGCGCCCTGACGAGTTCACACTGATCGAAGAGGTCTTTGCGCCTCTTGCAGCAGACGCGCCCGGCGCCTTTGCGCTGAAGGACGATGCAGCGCTCTATCGAGCGGGCGAGGGGTGCGAAACGGTTCTTACCGTGGATGCCATCGTCGCCGGAGTCCATTTCCTCCCTGACGATCCACCCGAAAGCGTGGCGCGCAAGCTGCTTCGGGTGAACCTCTCGGATCTTGCGGCAAAGGGCGCCATCCCCAAAGGCTATCTTCTGGTCACGGCCTGGGCCGACGAGACAAGTCTCGGCTGGATCCGGCGTTTCGCTGGGGCGCTACTCGAAGACCAGCGGCGCTATGGCCTCGCCCTGTGGGGCGGCGACACGGTGCGCACGACCGGCCCTCTCACGCTTTCGCTGACCGCCATCGGTGAAGTCTCCGCCGGAGCCATGCTGCCTCGCGGGGGCGCGCTGGAGGGAGACGACGTTTATGTTTCGGGGGCGCTCGGCGATGCGGCGCTCGGCCTTGAATTGCTCAGGGGCAAGCTGACGGGGCTCGGCCCGGAGGACGCAGACTATCTGATCCGGCGATACCGAGAGCCCGACCCCCGATCCACCCTGGGGCCAAGGCTTTGCGGAATCGCTTCCGCGGCGCTCGACGTATCGGATGGCCTTCTGGCCGATCTCGGGCATATCTGCGATGCCTCTGGCAAAGGGGCGCGAATCGAACGCGACAGGCTGCCCCTGTCGGATGCCGCCAAACGGGCGATAGAGAGGGATTCCAGCCTTTTTTCGTTCGTTGCCGGTGGTGGTGACGACTACGAAATCCTGTTCACCGCGCCTGCGGCAATGGCCGGACAAGTGAAGGCGGCAGCCACGGAAAGCGCGGTGGCCGTAACGAAAATCGGCTGCATCTCCGGGGCAGGCGAAGGGGTGACCCTTGTGGATGGTTCCGGCCGGTCAATCCCGCTCAAACAATTGGGATATCGCCACTTTTAGCCCCGGAGCGGTTGGGGCTGCCGGTTGCTTTCCGGGGGCCAATTTGGCATCTTTCCGCGCGATTTCTGCATTCGGCAGGGGGGAGGACTTCCGGTGTCCAAGTGCCGGAAGGACAGAGTGGCAAATCCCGCCGGTCATCCTTTCAAGGGAACCTAAGGACAAAACAATGAGCACTGCTTTGTGGGCTATTATCGGCTGCGGCGTGCTTGCGGTCCTCTACGGTATCTGGGCTGTGCGCTCGGTGCTGAAGCTGGACGCGGGCAATGCGCGCATGCAGGAGATCGCGGCAGCGATCCAGGAGGGCGCCAGCGCCTATCTCGCGCGTCAATACACGACCATCGCCATCGTAGGCGCGGTGATTTTCGCCGTGGTCTGGTATCTGCTGACCCTCAAGGTCGCCGTCGGCTTCCTCGTCGGCGCGACGCTTTCGGGTGCGGCTGGCTATATCGGCATGCTGGTTTCGGTGCGTGCGAATGTGCGCACGACCCAGGCCTCGAGCTCAAGCCTCGCCGCGGGCCTCAGCGTCGCGTTCAAGTCGGGCGCGGTTACGGGCATGCTGGTTGCGGGCCTCGCGCTTCTCGCCGTTGCGGTCTATTACGCGGTGCTGACCGTTCATCTCGGCTACGAACCGGGTTCGCGTGAAGTGATCGACGCGCTTGTCGCGCTCGGCTTCGGCGCCTCGCTCATCTCGATCTTCGCGCGTCTCGGCGGCGGCATCTTCACCAAGGGTGCGGATGTCGGCGGCGATCTCGTGGGCAAGGTCGAAGCGGGCATTCCGGAAGACGATCCCCGCAACCCGGCGACGATCGCCGACAATGTGGGCGACAATGTCGGCGACTGCGCCGGCATGGCGGCCGATCTTTTCGAGACCTATGCTGTGACCGTCGTGGCGACGATGGTTCTTGCCTCGATCTTCTTCGTGGGCGAGGGCGTCTCCTCGATGATGACCTATCCGTTGGCCATCGGCGCTGCCTGCATCGTGACCTCGATCATCGGTACGTTCTTCGTCCGTCTCGGCAAGAGCAACAACATCATGGGCGCGCTCTACAAGGGCTTCATCGCCTCTGCGGTGCTCTCGCTCGTCGTGCTCTACTTCGTCACCGACTGGATGATCGGGCTCGATGCGACCTACACGGTGGGCGCGATCAGCTTCACCGGCATGACACTCTACTATTGCGGCGTTGTCGGTCTTGCCGTCACCGGCCTCATCATCTGGATCACCGAGTACTATACGGGCGTGAACTTCCGCCCGGTGAAGTCGGTTGCCGCCTCGTCCGTCACGGGCCACGGCACGAACGTCATCCAGGGTCTCGCGGTTTCGATGGAAGCGACGGCGCTGCCGGCTCTCACCATCGTGGTCGGCATTCTCGTCACCTACAGCCTTGCCGGTCTCTTTGGCATTGCCATCGCGGTGACGACGATGCTCGCGCTCGCAGGCATGGTGGTCGCGCTCGACGCCTTCGGTCCGGTCACGGACAATGCGGGTGGCATCGCGGAAATGGCCGATCTTCCGGCAGACGTCCGCAAGACGACCGATGCGCTCGACGCCGTGGGCAACACGACGAAGGCGGTCACCAAGGGTTATGCGATCGGTTCGGCGGGCCTCGGCGCGCTTGTTCTCTTCGCGGCCTACACGGAAGACCTGACCTTCTTTGCCGCTAACTCCGATACCTATGGCTATTTCGCCGGTGTGAGCCCGAACTTCTCGCTTTCGAACCCGTATGTGGTGATCGGCCTATTCATTGGCGGCCTTCTGCCCTACCTCTTCGGTTCGATGGGCATGATGGCGGTGGGGCGCGCAGGCGGTGCCGTCGTCGAGGAAGTGCGCCGCCAGTTCAAGGCCGATCCGGGCATCATGGCCGGCACCTCGAAGCCTGACTATGCACGGGCGGTCGACATGCTGACCAAGGCGGCGATCAAGGAAATGATCATCCCGTCGCTTCTGCCGGTGCTTTCGCCGATCGTTCTCTACTTCGCGATACTCGCGATCGCGGACAAGTCGGCTGCCTTCTCGGCGGTCGGCGCGATGCTGCTCGGCGTCATCGTTACGGGTCTCTTCGTCGCCATCTCGATGACGTCCGGTGGCGGTGCGTGGGACAACGCGAAGAAGTATATCGAAGACGGCAACTATGGCGGCAAGGGCTCGGAAGCCCACAAGGCAGCCGTCACGGGCGATACTGTTGGCGATCCCTACAAGGATACGGCTGGCCCGGCAGTCAACCCGATGATCAAGATCACGAACATCGTGGCGCTTCTGCTTCTTGCGGTGCTTGCGCACTCGTAAGGGCGGCAGCCTTTCAAATTAAGAAGCCCCGCGGAGCGATCCGCGGGGCTTTTGTTTTTGCATTTCCGGGAAACCCGGCTGTGTGCGATCCATCAAGTTACCGGCGGTTCGTCGGATTGCCCGTGCCGACCGACGGGATGCCCGTGCTCTGATTGTTGAAACGGCCGAGATTGCCGAAGAGCTGTCCGAGGACGGTGAGTTCCTTGCCGCGCGTAGGCGTCTTTCGGTCGACGAAGTTGACGATCTGCCCGTCTTCAAGGCCGTAATAGGCGACCTGCTGGACGACGTCCGTCTTGTCGAAATAAACCGCAGCAACCGTGCGCTCGATCTCCTTTGGTTCGTAGAAGGCGACGGTTTCGAACTTGCTCGAAATGTAGTACCAGGCTTCGCCATCGACGGTAGAAACGGTCGAGGGAGAGCCCATCACGCTGCGAACCTGCTCCTTGGACGAGCCGGTCTGAAGCTTGTCGAGATCCGCCGGATCGAAAATGTAGCCCCGCTCTTCCACAATAGGGGAACAGGCCGACATGGCGACCGAACCGAGCGCCAGACAGACGGCTGTCAGGGCGACACGGGCAGGGCGGCGCAGTCGGAACGAATTCATGGTAGAGGCCTCCTGGAGCCTGAAAGGTGTGCCGTTGACCTACCCTTGTCGCGGGGTAAATTCAATCGGCATGTGCGATATGGGCCAAAACCTACCACCCGAGGCTGGAGTGACGCCATGATATGGAAAAGGATTTTTGGCCGTTCCCGTGACGACGATACACCATATGTCCTTTACGGGCTGCTGGTGACGCAGGCGCGCAGCCCCGTCTTTTATACCGAGATGGGGGTTCCCGACACGGCGGAAGGGCGATTCGAGATGGTTGCCCTGCATGTGCATCTCGCGTTGCGGCGTCTGAGGGCGGGCGGCCAGGCAGGGAAGGAACTTGGCCAGAAACTCTTCGATGTGCTTTTCGACGATATGGACCAGACACTCCGGGAAATGGGGGTTGGAGACCTTTCGGTAGGCAAGAAGATCAAGGCGCTCGCCCAGTCCTTCTATGGCCGCATGCAGGCCTATGACGAAGCGCTGGTCGATGATGGGGACAAGCTGGAGGCAGCGCTTCGCCGGAATATCCTGCCCGACACGGCGATGGCCGGCGACCATGCGGCGAGACTTGCCGCCTATGTCCGTCAGGCGGAAATGGAGCTCGCCGCACAGCCGGTTGAAGACATTCTGCTGGGACGAGTGGTTTTCACGCAACCCGGCAAGGCGGAAATCGAGGGGGCTTTGTGATGGGACCCTCGCCGAAACAGGATTTCAGGCTCTTCGTTGCCGTGACCGATGTTCCGCCGAACGGGAAGGAGATCTCCTTCGTGGCTGATGAAGTTGCACGAAAGGAACTCGCGCGCCGCTTCGGCATCCCGGAAGTGGTGTCACTTTCCGGGGCGGCCAAAGTGCGGCCTTATCGAAAGGCGGGCCTGACGGTGGAGGCAAGTTTCAAGGCGGAGGTCATTCAGGCTTGCGTCGTCACACTCGAGCCTGTTCACCAGTCGATCAAGGAGAGTTTCAAGCAGCGCTATCTGCCCGAGCACATGATCGAACCTGAAGTTGCCGAGGTTTCGAACGAGCGCGAAATCCAGATCGATGTCGAGGCAGAAGATGCTCCAGAGCCGATGGCCGGCAATGGCGTCGAAATAGGGGAGGCTGTCGCGGAGCGACTGGCGCTCGCTCTCGACCCCTATCCCCGCAAGCCGGGCGCTGCCTTCCAGACAGATGTGGAAGAACCGGGTGACGCTCCGGAAAGCAAGCCAAATCCCTTTGCTGCGCTGGAAAAACTCAAGAAAAATTATTGAGTTGGCGCGATTCGATGGGGCTTGCGGCTATTGTCTGGTACTCGCGAGGCTGTATCTTCGGGGCGCGCATTCGTGATTTGAGAATGGGCGCCGGACAGGAACGGGGGTAGCCGGGTGACGCAAGGACTGACGATAGCGCTGGACGGGATGGGCGGCGACCACGGGCCGGAAACGGTCATCGGTGGTGCCGAAGTCGCGTCCATTCGTCATCCGGACGTGCGGTTCGTCATTTTCGGCGACGAGAAGAAAATCCGCCCGCTGCTCGAGAAGCATCCGCGTGTGGCGCAGGCGAGCGAGATCGTTCACACGGAAGTCTCGGTCTCGATGGACGACAAACCGAGCCAGGCGCTTCGCCGCGGACGGAAGACCAGCAGCATGTGGATGGCGATCGATGCGGTGAAGACCGGTCGTGCGCAGGCTGCGGTTTCCGCGGGGAATACCGGCGCCCTCATGGCGATGGCCAAGGTGATCCTGAAGACCATTCCGAATGTGGAACGCCCGGCGCTCGCGGCACTCTGGCCGACGGCGCGCGGTGAAAGCGTTGCGCTCGACCTGGGGGCGACGGTTGGTGCCGATGCTTACCAGCTAGTTCAATTCGCGGCGATGGGCGAAGCATTCGCGCGCGTGATATTTAATGTCGAGCAGCCGACGGTCGGCCTTCTCAATATCGGTGAGGAAGAGGTCAAGGGGACCGAGGAGGTGAAGGCCGCCGCACAAATGTTGCGCGAGGCGCACCTTCCGATCCGCTTCCACGGTTTCGTGGAAGGCGACGATATCTCGAAAGGTACTGTCGATGTCGTCGTGACCGACGGTTACACGGGGAACATAGCGCTCAAGACGGCGGAGGGTACGGCGCGCCTGATCGTCGGCTATCTTCGCGGCGCGATGCAGAGTTCGATCATGTCCAAGATCGGCTATCTCTTCGCGCGCGGGGCCTTCAAGGCGCTCGCGACGAAGATCGATCCACGCGCTTCGAACGGCGCCGTCTTTCTTGGGCTAAACGGCCTTGTGGTGAAAAGCCACGGCGGAACCGACGCGGTGGGCTTTGCCGCCGCGATCGACGTGGCGGTGGATGTCGCCTCGGCCGATCTCGTCAGCAAGATCGTGACGGATCTCGACCGCCTGAGCGGCATCGAGAACGCCCGCCGCACACATAACAACGAAATAGCGGAATCCGAGGCAGCCCTGTCGTGAGTGTTATTCGAACTGTTGTAGCCGGTGTCGGCAGCTATCTGCCGACCCGCGTCGTCACCAATGACGATCTTTCGAAAATCGTCGATACGACCGATGAATGGATCGTCGAACGGACCGGCATTCACAGCCGGCATATTGCCGCCGATGGTGAGCTCACGTCACATCTGGCGCTTGCCGCCGCGCGCAATGCCATTGCGGATGCCGGGATCGACGTTCAGGAGATCGACACCATCATCCTGGCCACGACGACGCCGGATAATACCTTTCCCGCGACGGCGACCACGGTTCAGGCCGAGCTTGGCCTCTATCACGGCGCGGCCTTCGACATTCAGGCTGTCTGTTCGGGCTTCGTCTACGCCATGACGGTGGCCGATACCTTCATCAAGACGGGACAGTCGAAGACGGCACTGGTCATCGGCGCCGAGACCTTTTCCCGGCTTCTCGACTGGACCGATCGTACGACCTGCGTGCTGTTCGGCGACGGCGCGGGCGCCGTTGTTGTAAAGGGAGAATCCGGGGAGGGGACAAATTCCGATCGCGGCGTCCTGACGGCCCACCTCCATTCGGACGGACGCTACAAGGAAAAGCTCTATGTGGATGGGGGGCCTTCCTCCACGCAGTCGACCGGGCATGTGCGCATGGAGGGGCGAGAGGTGTTTCGCCATGCCGTGGTGAACATTGCCGAGGCCATAAAGGAATCGCTGGAAGCCACGGGTCTCAAGGCGGAAGACATCGACTGGTTTGTGCCGCATCAGGCCAACAAGCGTATTCTCGACGGTACGGCGAAGAGAATCGGCCTGCCGCCGGAGAAGGTGGTGATGACGGTTGGCGAGCATGGCAACACGTCGGCCGCATCCGTTCCGCTCGCGCTCGATGCCGCGGTGAAAGACGGCCGAATCAAGCGCGGCGATCTGGTATTGCTTGAGGCGATGGGCGGCGGCTTTACCTGGGGGTCGCTGCTTTTCAGATTTTAAGCGAAAGGCCGCGCAGGCCGTCGCAGAGTGCCCCGAAAAATTAGGCCATATCCTGAATCTCGCATATCAGGGAAAACGGCCATCCCTTTGATATTGACGGGTTTCCGGGCGGGCAATAGGCTTCACGACGAAACTTCAGAGGTGGAGGCCATGGGGGAAACAGTCACGCGCGCGCATCTGAGCGAGGCGGTCTATCAGGAAGTCGGTCTGTCGCGGAACGAGTCGGCGGAACTCGTCGAGCTTGTGCTGGCCGAGATTGCCGACAGCCTCGCCAAGGGCGACACGGTGAAGCTTTCTTCGTTCGGTTCGTTCTCGGTCCGCAAGAAGGGCGGGCGGATGGGGCGCAATCCGAAGACGGGTGAAGAAGTGCCGATCAAGCCGCGGCGGGTGCTTGTTTTCCGCCCGAGTCATGTTCTCAAGGAACGTATCAACGGCGCTCTTGCCGGCCGGTCGGCGGCCGCCGAATAAGCTCTCGAGGAACCGCCCTTGAGCAGATCCGTCTTCGCAAACCGGATTGAAGAAGACCAGCAGGGGCCTCATTTGTCTGTGCAAAAGTCACCCGACGCATTTCGGACCATCAGCGAGGTCGCGAGCGAACTCGATGTGCCGCAGCACGTCCTGCGTTTCTGGGAAAGCAAGTTCAACCAGATCAGGCCGCTGAAGCGCGGCGGAGGGCGGCGCTACTACAGACCAGAGGATGTGGACCTGCTGAGGGGGGTGCGTACGCTCCTCTATAATGACGGCTATACCATCAAGGGCGTCCAGAAGGTCTTTCGCGAGCAGGGCATCAAGTTCGTCGCGGAGACGGGGCGCGGCACGGTCGACACGTCGCTGGCCGAGCTTGCGCGCGAGGCCGTGGAGCGCGGCGAGCAGGAGGAGCGGGAAATTCCCGGAAAGCCTGTCAGCGCGAGCGGGCGCAAACGGCTGGAGGCGCTTCTCGAGGATCTCATCTCGCTCAAGGACGAGATCGACGAGACCTTGTGGGAGAGCGAGGACGAGGAGAGCTGAGGCCCCCTCGAAAATCCGAAAATTCCTTGAAAAATGCGGGTTTGGGCCGTTGCCGCGATGCGCGGTCGCGTCTATATTCCGCGCCTCCGGAAGGGATTCTTCCATTCCGGATTACCGGTTCGTCGGAGCGTAGCGCAGCCCGGTAGCGCACTTGTCTGGGGGACAAGGGGTCGTGGGTTCGAATCCCGCCGCTCCGACCATTCCCGCCCCGCAAGGGGCAAGGTCGTCCGTAGCTTAGGGAGCCACCCCGATGATTGGCCAGGTTCTTCCGGTCGTTATTTTCCTGCTCGTGATCTTCGCGCTGAACAAGATCGTGACCGGCCGCTTCGGCTGAGGCCGGGCGGGGATAAAGACGGCTTCGCGACGGACGACCGTCATTGAAACGTCATCATAACGTCACAAAAGAAACCGGCGCGTCTGCGGCCTTCGGCCCGGCGGTGGTTCTACGCCTCGTCGGGGCGGACCATCCAGACGATGAGATATTTGGCGGGAAACGCCCAAATCACACCAGCGGTGATGTAATACAGGAACTGGACCAGCCCGTTCTCCGGCAGGTGCCCGCTCACCGCGATCGTCATGATCAGAAACGAATAGAGCACCAGAAAGGTCAGGAGCACGATCGTGCCGATGAGCTTGCGGGTGCGGATGCCGAGGCGCATGGGCCGTCTCCGGTCGTCTTCGTTTCGGGATGGCCTTCCATAAGGCATTCGGGAGATTTGCGCAAAGCACCCGTGGGGCGCGATGCTGCAAGCGCGGCGACCTGTCGCAAGCAAAGGCGGCTAGGCTTGGCGCGGCGGGCGGGGTAAGTGTTTCAGCCATGAGCGTTCTTCCACGCATCAATGCGGTCGAGACGGCCGACCGGAACCGGCGGGCGATTGCCTGGTGGCTCTTCGGCGTGGCGATGCTCGTCTTCATCATGGTTGTGGTGGGCGGACTGACAAGGCTCACCGAAAGCGGGCTGTCGATCACCGAGTGGAAGCCCGTGACGGGCGCTATCCCGCCGATGAGCGAGGAGCACTGGCAGGAGGAGTTCGACCTCTACCGCCAGATCCCGCAATACCAGCTCATCAACAAGGGCATGTCGCTTGACGAGTTCAAGACGATCTACTGGTGGGAGTGGGGCCACCGCTTTCTCGGCCGGCTGATTGGCGTCGCGTTCCTCGTGCCCTTTCTCTGGTTCGCGGTGACGAGACGCGTCGAGCGCTCGATGGTGCCGCGGCTCATCTTCCTTTTCGTGCTGGGCGGCATGCAGGGCGTGCTCGGCTGGTGGATGGTGATGAGCGGGCTCGTCGACCGGACGGAGGTGAGCCAATACCGGCTCGCCGCGCATCTCGGTCTTGCGACGATCATCTTCGGCGCGCTGATCTGGACCGCGCTCGACATGTGGCATGGCAAGAGCACGCGCTTCCTCAGCGGGCTTTCGAAGGCGGCGCTTGCGCTGATCGCATTGATCTTCCTGCAGACGATCCTCGGCGCCTTCGTGGCCGGCATCCGCGCGGGCCTCATCTACAACACCTGGCCGCTGATGGCGGGCGCGTTCATTCCGGACGGGCTCCTCGCGATGAAGCCTGTCTGGCACAATTTCTTCGAGAGCCATCTGACCGTGCAGTTCCAGCACCGGATGATGGCCTATCTGCTGCTGGCGGTGACGGCCTGGCATGCATATCGCGCGCGCAAGACGGAAGCGGCGGGAACGGCGAACCTCCTTTTCGCGGCGGTCGTCGCGCAGGCCGCGCTCGGCATCTGGACGCTGCTCTGGGTGGTGCCGATCCCGCTCGGCGCGGCGCATCAGGGCGGCGCAATGATCGTCTTCGGCATTGCGGTCTGGCACGCGCACAGGCTGGCGAAGTAGGGCGGGCGGGATTCGCGCAGAGCCGCAGAGAAGATTTCATCTATCAATCAGTTCGTCATGCCCGGGCCCTCCTTTGTGTTTCAATGAGGCCGGGCATCCAGTGTGAGGGACTGGGGCTTCTTCCGCTCAGCAGAGTCTTGCGAAGAGGGACGGCGCGTTCCGCGCCTTCTGGATTGCCGGGGCAAACCCGGCAATGACGTGTTTGTTTTGCTTTTTGGAACATCGACCGCTGCGGCAAGTTGAATTGCGAGTGGGGCCCGGCTTTCGCCGGGATGACACGGAGTGGTGTGGTGAAGGCAGGGATCTGGCTCACGCCTCAACCTGAAAAATCAGGCGCCGGACGCTTTCGTATCCGGCGCCGATTTTTCTTTCTCCCCCTCAAGGGGGGAGTCTTTCGCGGTTTGTTTCCTACGCCTTCAGGGCCTGGTCGAGATCGGCGATGATGTCGTCGGCGTCTTCGATGCCGACGGAGAGGCGGACGACGTCCGGGCCTGCACCGGCGGAGGTCTTCTGTTCATCCGTGAGCTGACGATGTGTCGTCGAGGCCGGGTGGATGATGAGGCTGCGCGTATCGCCGAGATTGGCGAGATGGCTGAGCAGTTCGACCTTGCCGACCAGTTTCACACCGGCCTCGTAGCCGTCCTTGAGGCCGAAGGTGAGGAGGGCGCCGCCGCCCCTGGGCGAATATTTCTTCATCAGTGCATTCGAAGGGTTGTCTTCGAGGCCCGAATAGGAAACCCAGGAAACCTTGGGGTGGGCTTTCAGGAATTTCGCGACCTTCAACGCATTGTCGCAATGGCGCTGCATGCGCAACGGCAGCGTCTCGATGCCCGTCAGGATCATGAACGCGTTGAAGGGCGAGATGGCCGGGCCGAGATCGCGCAGGCCGAGCACGCGGCAGGCGATGGCGAAGGCGATGGGGCCGAAGGTCTCGTGGATCTTGAGGCCGTTATAGGAGGCGCAGGGCTCCGAAAGTGTCGGATACTTGCCGTCCTTCGACCAGTCGAACTTGCCGCCATCGACAATGATGCCGCCCATGGAATTGCCGTGACCGCCGAGGAACTTCGTCGCGGAATGGAGGACGATGTCGGCGCCGTGCTCGAACGGACGGCAGAGATAAGGCGAGGCGAGGGTGTTGTCGACGATGAGGGGGATGCCCGCATCATGCGCGACCTTGGCTATGGCTTCGATGTCGGTGACGAGGCCGCCGGGGTTCGCGATGCTTTCGATGAAGACGGCTTTGGTCTTGGGGCCGATGGCCGCCTTGATGCTGGCAGGGTCGGTCGCGTCCGCCCAGTCCACTTCCCAGCCGAACTTCTTGAAGGAGTGGCCGAACTGGTTGATGGAGCCGCCATATAGCTGCTTCACGGCGACGAAGTGGTCGCCCGGTTCCAGCATGGTGTGGAAGGTGAGCATCTGCGCGGCATGGCCGGAAGATACGGCGAGCGCGGCCGTGCCGCCTTCGAGCGCGGCGACGCGCTCTTCGAGAACGGCAGTCGTCGGGTTGGTGATGCGGGTATAGATGTTGCCGAAAGCCTGGAGGCCGAAAAGCGAGGCCGCATGATCGACATCGTCGAAGACGAAGGACGTCGTCTGATAGATGGGGGTTGCGCGCGCACCGGTCGTCGGGTCCGGCTGCGCACCGGCATGGACGGCGAGGGTATCGAATTTACGGTCGGTCATGTTTGCCTCTCTTGCTTGTTTCTTCTTCACCCTCCCCCTGTGGGAGGGTCAAACGGTCGAAGACCGTTTGGGGAGGGGTAAGGAAAGGATACTCAACTTTCTCCGAAGCGGATTTTGCGGAGCGGAAGCTCTTTCCCCTCCCCGAAATTTACTTCGCTGCGCTCGAAAATTTCGCCCCTCCCACAGGGGGAGGGTGGTCCAGATGGCAAAGTTGGGAACCTTTGGCTCTGGCCCCCCGGCCTCCTTGGTTTTCAAAGGAGGGCCCGGGGGTGACGACTAATAATGGTGGAACGCTACATCCCCAGTCTCGGCATTTCGATCTTCGGGCAGCGGTTCATGACGACGCGCAGCCCCGCGGCGCGGGCGCGCTTTGCGGCTTCCTCGTTCACGACGCCCAGTTGCATCCAGACGAATTTCGCGCCCGCCTCGACGGCTTCGTCGGCGACGGGGCCCGCAGCTTCCGAATTGCGGAAGACATCGACCATATCGACTTTCTCCGGAATGTCGCCAAGTGACGCATAGACTTTTTCGCCGTTCAGCTCCTTGCCCGCGAGGCCGGGATTGACCGGGATGACGCGGTAGCCCTTGCCCTGCAGGAAACGCATGACCTCGTGACTGTCGCGGGCGGGGTTCGCGCTCGCGCCGACAAGTGCGATCAGTTTCGTGTTCTTCAGAATGTGTTCGACGTCGCCGGGTTCGACTTCACTCATGACTGTTACCTGTCTTCCCATTTCGGTTCGCGCTTTTCGATGAAGGCGCCGATGCCTTCTTCCGCGTCGCGGGCGAGCATGTTCTTCACCATGACTTCGCTCGCATAGTTGTAAGCCTCGGCGAGCGGCTTTTCGAGCTGCTCGTAAAAGGCCTTCTTGCCGATGGAGACGGTAAGGGCGGATTTCGACGCAATGATGCCGGCGAAATGCGCGACGGCGGCATCGAGTTCCGCCGCCGGGACGACGCGGTTCACGAGGCCCATTTCGGCGGCGCGGGCGGCGGAAATCATCTCGCCGGTCAGCAGCATTTCCATCGCGTGCTTGCGCGTGACGTTGCGCGAAAGGGCGACCATCGGCGTCGAGCAGAAGAGGCCGATATTGACGCCGGGCGTGGCGAACTTCGCTTCGTCGGCGGCGACGGCAAGATCGCAGCTTGCAACGAGCTGGCAGCCCGCTGCCGTTGCGATGCCATGCACACGGGCGATGACGGGCTTCGGGCAATTGACGATCGCCTGCATGAGCGTACTGCAGAGCTTCATCGTCTTCGCGAAGAAGGCGCGGCCGCGATCCTCCGCGACACGGGCGGCGGTGAGTTCCTTCAGGTCATGGCCGGCGCAGAAACCGGGACCGGCGCCGGCAAGGACGACGGCGCGGATGGAGGCGTCGTTGCCCACGGCCTCGATCTCGCGGGTGAGGGCGATCATCAGCTCTTCGGAGAGGCTGTTGCGCTGCTTCGGGCGGTTCAGCGTGAGGGTCGTGACGCCGTTCGCATCCTCGCGAAGGAGGACGGGCGCGGCGGGGGCCGCTTTTTCGGCGGGCTCTTTCGCTGGCTGGCTCATGGCGCGCTCCCTTTCTCTTTGTTCTTTTGTTTTGGAGAGCATAGCGGGCGGGAGGGGTGGAGTCAGGTGCCACATTCCGCAAGCAAAAGAAGGATGTCATCCCGGGATTTATTCCCGGGATCCATTGGCCTCTCGTTTTGCCGAGAAGTGGATTGGGTCCCGGCAACAAGTGCCGGGATGACACTTTTTGTTGGGGCTATGGCCGGATGCGGTAGAGCACATGGCGCTTCAGGCGGTGGCCGTCCTCGACATTCGGGTGGTCGAAGTCTTCCGCCGGGTCGCGGGTCATGCCGAGGCGGGCCATGACGGATTGCGAGCGCGTGTTGGTGGCGGCCGTGAAGGCGACGATTTCGGGGAGGCCGAGGGGACCGAAGCCGTGAGCCAGCGCGGCGCGGGCGGCCTCCGTCGCATAACCCTTGCCCCAGCGCTCGCGCGCGAGGCGCCAGCCGATCTCGACGGTGCGGGCGGGCGGTTGCGCGACGAAGGGTGCGTCGAAGGTCACATACTGCATGCCGGTGAAGCCGATGAAGGGCGCAACGCCGGGCAGCTCCAGCGCCCAGAAGCCGAAGCCGTGCTTTTCAATGTGTGCCTGGAGACGGGCGGCGACGGCATCGCTTTCCGCGCGGGTGAGCGTCGAGGGGAAATGCTCCATCACCTCCGGGTCCGCCGACATGGCGGCGAAGGGCTCGAAGTCGTCGTCCGTCCAGGGGCGGAGGAGGAGGCGTTCTGTCTTCAGCGGGGTCATGCGGGGCTTCCTCAACCGGGCGGGCGGCTTTGTTTTCGCCTCGGTCCGGGACTGCGCTCCGGACCTCGGCGTTTTACCGCCGCGGACCATGAGGTAAAAGCGTCAAAACATTAGTCGGGAGGGGCGAGGTGGCCGAATTGCAGCCGGTGATGAGCGTCGAGGAGCTCGAAGCCTTCATGGAGCGCGAGTTTCCGCAGATGCGGATGGGCGCGGATACGACCACGATCGAGACGGTGGGGCCGGGTTTCGCGACGCTCCGGCTCGGCTTTTCGGAGCGGAATCTCCGGCCCGGCGGCACGATTTCGGGGCCCGCCATGATGGCGCTCGCCGATTACGCGATGTATGCGGCGGTGCTCGCCCATATCGGGCCGGTGGCGCTGGCCGTCACCACGAGCCTCCATATCGACTTCATGCGGCGGCCGGAACAGGCCGATATTCTGGCGAAGGCGCGGCTGATGAAGCTTGGCCGGGTGCTGGCGGTGGGGGCGGTGGAGCTCACCCAGGAGGGGCTTTCGGGGCCCGTCGCCCATGCGAGCTGCACCTATTCGATCCCGCCCCGGGGATAAGTGAGGTATTCAGATACCCCATTCATAAAAGCCCGCGAATAAAGCGCTTTTTGGGACGGGACCCGGTTCAATGTTGTTGACAGGGCGCGTGCGAGGCCCTAGAAGCAGCGCCGAACCGGGCCGCACGACGCGGCCCCTACTGTTTTCTGATGCCCGGGATTTTCGCCATGAAGACCTACTCCGCGAAAGCCTCCGAAATCGAGAAGAAGTGGATCGTGATCGACGCCGAAGGCGTCGTCGTCGGCCGTCTCGCGTCTTTCGTCGCGAACCGCCTGCGCGGCAAGCACAAGCCGACCTACACGCCCCACATGGATTGCGGAGATCACGTCATTATCGTCAACGCCGGGAAGGTGCAGTTCACCGGCAAGAAATATGACGACAAGCGCTACTACCGCCACACGGGCCATCCCGGCGGCATCAAGGAGACGAGCCCGAAGCGCATTCTCGAAGGCCGTTTCCCGGAGCGCGTTCTCGAACTCGCGGTGAAGCGCATGATCCCGCGGGGGCCGCTCGGCCGCCAGCAGATGACGCATCTGCACATCTATGGCGGTGCGGAGCATCCGCATGAGGCGCAGCAGCCGGAGAAGGTCGACTTCGCCGCCCAGAACCGCAAGAACGTCAGGATCGCATAGTCATGTCCGAAACAACCACGCTCGAAAACCTGAAGGGCGCGATGGAAGGCACGGCCGCGCCGGAAGCGAACGCCGCTCCCGCCGAGCCGAAGCTCGACAAGTTCGGCCGCGCCTATGCGACCGGCAAGCGCAAGGACGCCGTTGCCCGCGTCTGGATCAAGCCGGGCTCCGGCCGCATCAGCATCAATGGCCGCGAACTGGAGCGCTATTTCGCGCGCCCCGTTCTGCGCATGATCCTCAACCAGCCGCTGGTCGTGACCGCGCGCGAGAACCAGTACGACATCACCGCGACGGTGACGGGCGGCGGGCTCTCGGGCCAGGCGGGCGCGATCCGTCACGGCCTTTCGAAGGCGCTGACCTATTTCGAGCCCGCGCTTCGCGGCGCGCTCAAGAAGGAAGGCTTCCTGACGCGCGACAGCCGCACGGTCGAACGCAAGAAGTACGGCAAGGCGAAGGCCCGCCGCAGCTTCCAGTTCTCGAAGCGCTGATCCCTCGCAAGGGTTCATCGGAAAGGCGCTTCGTGGAAACGAGGCGCCTTTTTCGTTTTGGCTTCCCCCCAACCGGGAAATTCGTACACGAATTTCCCGGCCTCCCCTCCAGGGGGCGGCGGGAAAGAAAGAGCAGAGACTATGACCACGAAGGTTTTCATCGACGGCGAAGTTGGCACGACGGGCTTGCAGATCCGGGCGCGGCTCAATGGCCGCGACGATCTTGCTTTCATTTCGCTGGGCGAGGAGAAGCGCAAGGACGCCGCCGCGCGGAAGGAAGCGCTGAACGAGGCCGATATCGTGATCCTGTGCCTGCCGGACGACGCGGCGAAGGAGGCCGTGTCGCTGATCGCGAACAAGACGACGCGGGTCATCGACGCCTCGACGGCGCATCGCGTGGCGGAGGGCTGGGTCTATGGCTTTCCGGAGATGTCGTCCGAGCAGACACAGGAAATCGCCGGCGCGATGCGCGTCACCAATCCGGGCTGCTATCCGACCGGCGCGATCGCGCTTGTGCGGCCGCTCGTCATGGCGGGGCTGATGCCGGAGGGCTGGCCGCTCACGGTGAACGCGGTCAGCGGCTATTCGGGCGGCGGCAAGCAGATGATCGCCGAGTTCGAGGACGAGGCGGCGCCGAACTACACGCTGGAAGCGTTCCGGGCCTATGCGCTTTCGCTCGCGCACAAGCATGTGCCGGAAATGCAGAAGAATATGGGGCTCGCGAATCCGCCGCTCTTCGCGCCGAATGTCGGGCGCTATGCGCAGGGCATGATCGTGGAGGTGCCGCTGCAGCTCTGGGCGCTGCCATCCGCGCCTGCGGTCGCGCGCGTGCATGAGGCGCTGACGGGCTGTTACGAGGGGCAGCGCTTCGTCTCGGTCGCGCCGCTCGAGGAAAGCGCGGCGATGACGAAGCTCGATCCGGAAGGGCTCAACGGCACGAACGAACTCAAGCTCTTCGTCTTCGGCAATGAGAAGACGAAGCAGGTGCGGCTCGCGGCGCTGCTCGACAATCTCGGCAAGGGTGCGTCGGGGCAGGCGGTACAGTGCCTCAACATCATGATCGGGGCCGACGAGGGGCTGGGCGTGAATCTGTAAGTTTGGTCGCGTTTCCGGACGGCGAACCGGCATCCACTTCGCCTGGAAACGCTCCTAGACCTTCAGCAAAATCACGCCCGCGGCGACGACGAGAGCCGCGGCGACGGCGCGTGGCCCAAGGCCTTCCTTCAGGATGAGGCCGGAGATGAGGGCGGCGAAGACGACGCTCGTCTCGCGCAGCGCCGCGACGGGGCCGAGCGGTGCGAGCGTCATCGCCCAGATCACCAGCCAGTAGGCGGCGACGGACATGACGCCGCCCGCGAAGCCATAGGCCATGGCACGCTGGGGCTTCAGGAAGGCGCGGCCGCGCCGCCAGAGCACGATCAGGAAGAAGATCAGCCCGTCGCCCGCGAAAAGCCAGATGACATAGACATGCGGGCTTTCCGCGATGCGGCCGCCGAGACCGTCATTCAGCGTGTAGGCGGCGATGAAGAGCGAGGTGCCGAAGGCGTAGGCCAAGGCGCGCGGATCGTTCGGGAGGCCCGCGCCATTCGTGCGGCGGAAGGCGAGGCTGACGATACCGAGCGCGATGAGGCCGACGCCGACAAAGGCGAGAGTGGGGAGGATTTCGCCGAGCCAGAGCGCGCCCACGATGGTGACGATGGCGGGGGCTAACCCTCGCGATAGCGGATAGACCTGACCGAAATCGCCATAGTGATAACCCTGCACGAGGAAGAGCTTGTAGCCCGCGTGGAGCGCGAAGGAGAGACAGAGGATCTTCCAGACGTCGAGCGGCGGCACCGGCGTGACGAAGAGGAAAGGCAGCGCGACGAGGCCCGTCGCCGCCGCGATCCAGCCCATCATCATCAGCCGGTCGGCGCCAGTTTTCACGAGCGCGTTCCAGCTTGCGTGAAGCAGGGCGGAGGCGAGAACGGCGAGGGTGACGGTGAGGGACAAGATGCGGCATCCGGCAGGGGCCGCAGGATTGCGGCGACCGGCAAGCTAGCCCTTTACGGGCGGGAAGCCGAGAGCCCTTTTCGGCGAAGCGGTTTGCGCCGCCGCGCTGTAGGATGCCGGGCGGGAGGGGACCAGATGACGAATGAGGAAATGCGGCTGCTCGACGTGGATGGCGAAGGCTTTCCCTATATCGAGGCGGGGGAAGGCGCGCCGGTGGTCTTCATGCATGGAGCGCTTGGCGATTGCCGGACATGGGAGCGGCAGGTGCGGCTTCTGGGGCGAAGCGCAAGGGCGATTGCCTATACGCAGCGCTATTTCGGAGATGCGCATTGGCGGCCGGACGGGCCGCCTTTCGGCACGCGCTGCCACGGCGAAGACCTGATCGGCTTTGTCGAAGCGCTGGGGGCGGGGCCAGTGGCGCTTGTCGCCTGGTCCTATGCGGGCCATGCCGCTTTCCACGCGATCCGCGAACGGCCGGAGCTCTTCTCCCGCGCGCTCATCTACGAGCCGGGCGTGCCGAGCTATGTGCGCGACGAGGCGGCGCTGGCGCGCTTTGGCGAGGACGCGCAGGCGATGTTCGGGCCGATCTTCGAGGCGGCGGGGCGCGGCGACATGGAGGAAGCCGTCCGCAGGCTGATCGACGGGTCGGGCGGGCGCGCGGGATACTTCGAGGCGCAGGAGGAGCGTCGGCGCGAGATCGAATTCGACAACATGCATACGATGCCGTTGCTGCTCGCGCAGGAGGCGCCGCCGGAAATCGGCGCGGACGATCTTGCCGCGCTTCGCGTTCCCGTCACCGTGATGTGGGGCGGGGCGACGCGACCGGTCTTCTCCATTCCTTCACGGGCGGCGGCGGAAGCCATCGGCGGAACCGCGCATCGCGAGATCGCGGGCGCCGGTCATCTGTGGCCGGATGAAGAGCCGGAGGCGTTCGTGAAGGCGGTGAGGGGGTGGTTGGGGTGAGGCAGGGGGAGGAGTGTGCTGCGGTGCCGTTACCCCCACCCGAGTTTCACCCTCGCAAAGGGAGAGGTGAAATGTCGGTCGCCCGCTTCATCCCGTCTACGTCATTGCGAGGAGCGGAGCGACGAAGAACTTTCAATACAAACCTCAGTGTCATCCCGGCGAAAGCCGGGATCCATCTGAGGGTCGGCAAATCCGGTAATTCCCATGGGCCCCGGCTTTCGCCGGGGTGACACCTGTTGTTCTGGTCAGGTTGCCCGCGCTAAAGAATCTTTCGAAGAGGACGCTGCTTCGCGGCTTCTGGATTGCTTCGTTTCGCTCGCAATGACGAAGAAGTTTAGGACGTGGATGGCCCGGACAAGCCGAGACGGTGTGCGGGAGATGATTGTTCGAACTGCCCCCGCCCCAAACGGCCCACTCTTGTTTGTCTTTGCAGACAAACTGCAAAGAGGGCCGTTTGACCCTCCCCGAGGGGAGGGTGGGAAGAAAGACATGCGGATGTCTCAGTCTTCAGACTTCACCAGCACGTATGAGCCCGGGGCGTCTTCGAGCACCTTGAGCTTGCCGCTGCCGGGTTTGCGGGCATCGACCATCGGGCCTGATTTTTCCGAGAGCCATTGTTCCCAGTCGGGCCACCAGGAGCCCTTGTGGTCGGTCGCGCCGGCGAACCATTCATCGGGCGTATCCGGCAGGGCGTCATTCGTCCAGTGATTGTATTTGCCGCTTGAGGGCGGGTTGATGACGCCCGCGATATGGCCCGACCCTGCGCAGATGAAGCGCACGGGGCCGCCGAAGAGATGCGTCGCCTTGTAGACGGAGTTGTAGGGCGAGATGTGATCCTCGCGGCTCGACTGCAGATAGACCGGCACCTTCACATCGTTCAGATGCAGTTCCTCGCCGCCCAGGACCATGCGGCCTTCGGCGAGCTTGTTCTCCAGATAGCACTCGCGCAGATAGAAGACATGCATGGCGGAGGGGAGCCGCGTCGCATCCGAATTCCAGAACAGGATGTCGAAGGGCATGGGCTCGCGGCCGAGCAGGTAGTTGTTGACCACGTAGTTCCAGATGAGGTCGTTCGAGCGCAGCATGTTGAAGGTGGTGGCCATGGTTGACCCCTTCAGATAGCCGCCTTTCTCGTGCATCTGCTTTTCGATGTCGGCGATCTGTTCCTCGTCGATGAAGACCTTGAGTTCGCCGGCTTCCGTGAAGTCCACCTGGGTGACGAGGAAGGTCGCGGACTTGATGCGCTCGTCCTTGCGCTGCGCCATATGCGCGAGCGAGCAGGCGAGCAGCGTGCCGCCGATGCAATAGCCGACGGCGTTCACTTCCTTCTCGCCGGTTGCCTTCTCGACCGCATCGAGCGCGGCATAGACGCCCTCGGTCATGTAGTCCTCGAAGGTCTTCAATGCGAGGCGCGCATCCGGGTTCACCCAGCTTGCGACGAAGACCGTGTAGCCCTTGTCGAGGCACCATTTCACGAGCGACTTATCGGGCGTGAGATCGAGGATGTAATATTTGTTGATCCAGGGGGGGAAGATGACGAGCGGGCGCTTGTAGACCTTTTCGGTCGTCGGCTCGTACTGGATCAACTGCATCAGGTCGTTCTGGTAGACGACCTTGCCGGGCGTCGTGGCGATATTCTCGCCGAGGCGGAAGGCGGACATATCCGTCTGCTGGATCTGGATGTGGCCGTGGCCGCGCTCGATATCTTCCAGCAGGTGCTCCATGCCGGAGACGAGGTTCTCGCCATTGGTCGCCAGCGTGGTGCGCAGGATTTCCGGATTGGTGAAGAGGAAGTTCGAGGGCGAGAAGGCGTTCGCCATCTGGCGGACATAGAAGTCCGCCTTTTCGCGCGTGTGCTGGTCGACGCCTTCGGCGAGCTTCACGCGGTCGGTCATCCATTTGCTGGTGAGCAGGTAGGACTGCTTCATCAGGTCGAAGATCAGGTTTTCGTGCCAGTCGGGATCGCGGAAGCGCTTGTCCGAGCGGCTGGGCGCGGCGACGGGCGGCACGTCCTCGCCGAGCAGGCGGCGCGTCAGATTGGAGGCGAGGCCGACATAGCCTTCCCACAGCGCGGTCTGCGCCTCGACGATCTTCGCCGGATTGCGCATGTAGCTCGCGGCGATATCCATCAGCGTCCGGCCGACGCGCTGAAGGTCATGCAGAGCGTGGCTCGCGTCGGAGGACGAATCGTCGGTACGCATGAGCTGGCGAGCGGCCTTCTGCCCGAGGTTCGCCGCATGCATGAGGTTGATCGCGAGGCGGCCGAGATCGGGCATCACATATTCGCGCGTATTCGCGTCGGGTTTACCGGCGGCGGGCTTTTCGGCAGCGGGGGCCGCCTCCGCTTTCGGGGCCCTGGCGGACGTTCCGGAAGCCTTTGCCGCCGCGGGTTTCCGGCGCTGCTTCTTCGGCCTGGCGGGTTTTTCCTTCGCGGGCACGGCTTCCTTTTCGCCGGTCGTGTCCTTGAGGCTCATAAACGCTTCCCTGGGGGCTCTTTACGGGTTTCGGGCGCATCCGCCGCCCTGCGGGCGCGGCCCGTCGATCAACAGTTTATCGTCACAAGCGTATACTATACGCTTGATCATGTCCGCCCGATGACGCGGAAACAGGGACAGGAAACAGGCGCAAAAGCCTGAGCAGCAGGAGTGAGACGATGCCGGAGATGGCGATGAGCCGGGGTGTGAACAGGGTTGCCGCAGCGGCCCGCGGGTGCGGAATTGCTGCGGCGCTGATCATGGCCGGGCTCGCGGGCGGCTGTTCGGCGCTGTCGGACGACGCGAAGCCGGATGCGGCCTATGGCGGCACTCCCTCGCAGGCGCCCGCGGATGCGACCTTCCCCGATCTGCGCGACGTGCCGCAGGCGCAGCCCGCGGCGACGCCGCTCGAGGAGCGCAAGGAGATCGCCAAGGGGCTCGCCGCCGACCGCGAGAACGCTCTCCACAGCGACCAGGTGCTGCGCGGCGGCACGGAAGCGCCCGCGCCCGCGCCCTCCGTCTCGCGGCCCACGCCCGTGCCCGCGCTGGAGGATGTGCCCGAGGGGGTGGACAAGCAGTCGCTCTACGAGAGCGCGCCGGTCATTCCGATGCCGGGCGAGCGGGGCGGCCATAGCGACTATTCCAAGGTGCTGCCGCAGCAGGAAGTGCAGACGGCCGCCAAGGAGCCGGAGGAAGAGCCAGAGGTCATGACCGAGGACGGCGCGGCGGCCGAACCGGCCGAGGACACGGGACCGGAAGTGACGGCGGCGCCGACGCGGCATGTGACCGTGAAGCCGGTGATCGGGCAGCCCTGAGCGGGGGTGCCCGGCGGGGCGGGGAGAGGCCCAGCTTTCCGCCATAAATCGGCCATGAGGGCAGAGTCATAATCCGCCATCCGGGGCCGTTTTCGCATGGCCCGACCCACCCTTTGGCGTTATAAGACGCCGTGAACGGCTGCGGGCCCGAATCGGGGCCGCTGACGGCGTATCGCGTCCTCCAGGATTTGGCCATGAGCGAAGAGTTCCACCGCATTAAGCGTCTGCCTCCTTACGTTTTCGAGAGCGTGAACAAGCTCAAGGCCAAGGCGCGCGCCGAGGGCAAGGACATCATCGATTTCGGCATGGGCAATCCCGACATGCCGACGCCGCCGCATATCGTGGAGAAGCTCGTCGAGGCCGTTCGCGACCCGAAGACGCATCGCTATTCCTCGTCGCGCGGCATTCCCGGCCTGCGCAAGGCACAGGCGGCCTATTACGAGCGGCGCTTCGGCGTGAAGCTCAATCCGGAGACGGAAGTGATCGCGACGCTGGGCTCCAAGGAGGGCCTTGCGAACCTCGCCCAGGCGATCACCGCGCCGGGCGACGTGATCCTCTGTCCGAACCCGAGCTATCCGATCCATGCCTTCGGCTTCATCATTTCGGGCGCCGTCATCCGCTCCGTGCCCTTCGAGAGCGAGACGGGCTTCTTCGACATGCTGGAGCGGGGCGTGCGGCACAGCGTGCCGAAGCCGACGGCGATCGTGGTTTCCTATCCGTCGAACCCGACGGCGCAGGTGGCCGATCTCGATTTCTACCGCGAAGTGATCGCCTTCGCGGCGAAGCACGATCTCTATGTGATCTCGGACCTCGCCTATTCGGAAATCTATTTCGACGGCAATCCGCCGCCCTCGATCCTGCAGGTGCCGGGCGCGAAGGAGCGAACGGTCGAGTTCACCTCGCTTTCCAAGACCTTCTCCATGCCCGGCTGGCGCATGGGCTTTGCGGTCGGCAATGAGCGGCTCATCAACGCGCTCGGCCGCGTGAAATCCTATCTCGATTATGGCGCCTTCACGCCGATCCAGGTGGCGGCGACGGCGGCGCTGAACGGGCCGCAGGATTGCGTCGCGGAAATCCGGGCGACCTACAAGCATCGCCGCGACGTGCTGGTCGACAGCATGGCGCGCGCGGGATGGGACATTCCGAGCCCGCCCGCGAGCATGTTCGCGTGGTCGCCGATCCCCGAGAAGTTCCGGCATCTGGGCTCCATGGGCTTTGCGACGCTGCTGCTGGAGAAGGCGGATGTGGCGGTCGCGCCGGGCATCGGCTTCGGCGAATATGGCGACGGGCATGTGCGCATCGGTCTCGTCGAAAACGAGCAGCGCATCCGGCAGGCGGCGCGCAATGTGAAGCGCCTGATGCAGAATGCCGACCAGATCATCGCGGAATATGAAGACCGGCTCGGCATAAGCGCGAGCGTGGTTCCCCATCCGAGCGCGAAGCAGACGAGCGGAGCGGGGCGGACGTGAGCAATTCCCTACGCATCGGCATTGCCGGCCTCGGCACGGTTGGGGCGGGCGTCGTCAAGATTTTGGCCGGTCGCGGCGAGCATCTCGCGGCGGCGTGCGGGCGGCCGCTCGAACTCGTCGCCGTTTCGGCGCGCGACAGGACCAAGGATCGCGGCATCGACCTTTCCGGCGTGCGCTGGGAAGACGACCCGATGGCGCTCGCTTCGGCGGACGACATCGACCTCGTGGTCGAGCTCATCGGCGGCTCGGAAGGCATCGCGCGCGAGCTGCTGGAAGCGGCGCTCAAGGCGGGCAAGCATGTCGCGACCGCGAACAAGGCGCTGATCGCGCATCACGGCACGGCGCTGGCGAGGCTCGCGGAAGGCGCGGGCGTCGCGCTCAACTACGAAGCGGCGGTGGCCGGCGGCATCCCCATCGTGAAGACGATGCGCGAGGCGCTGGCGGGCAACGAGATCCGCAGCATTCACGGCATTCTCAACGGGACGTGCAACTACATCCTGACCGAGATGGAGACGACGGGGCGCGACTTCGCCGACGTGCTGAAGGATGCGCAGGCGCTCGGCTATGCGGAGGCCGATCCGACATTCGACGTGGGCGGGATCGACGCGGCGCACAAGCTCGCGATCCTGGCGAGCCTTGCCTTCGGCACGGAAGTGGACTTCGCCAATGTGCATGTCGAGGGCATCGAGAAGATCAGCGCGACGGACATCGCCTTCGCAAAGGATTTCGGCTTCAAGGTGAAGCTGCTCGCCATTGCGGAGAAGAGCGACAAGGGCATCGTGCAGCGCGTGCATCCAGCACTTGTGCCCGAAGGGACGCCGCTTGCGGCGGTCTCGGGCGTCTATAACGCGGTGGCCGTGGATGGCGACCGGGTGGGACATCTCGTGCTCGAGGGGCGCGGCGCGGGCGAGGGGCCGACGGCGTCGGCCGTTCTCTCCGACATCGTGGACATTGCGCGGGGGCTCATCGTGCCGCCCTTCATCGTGCCGGCGACGAAGCTGAAGGCGCCCGCGACGCCGCTCATGGATACGCACAAGAGCTCGTTCTACCTGCGGCTTCGCGCGGTGGACCGGGCGGGCAGCATGGCCGCGATCACGCGCGCGCTCGCCGAGGCGTCGATTTCCATCGAGCGGATCGTGCAGCGCGGCGGCAAGGGCGACGAGAGCGGCAGGCTGCCGGTCGTCTTCGTGACGCATGAAACCGACGAAAGCACGATGGCCCGCGCGAGGGCCCTGCTCGCAGAACATGAAGACGTGGCGGGAACGCCGCTGGTGATCCGGATCGAGGATGGCGAGCTCCGCTGAGCCGCCGGCTAACATGACGCCCGGGGAAACGGGCCTGGGAATGGGGAACTGAGATGGTTGCGAAGAAGGCTGGCCTGAACCGCATGCTGGCGCTGGAGATGGGACGCGTGACGGAACGCGCCGCCGTCTGTTCGTCCTTCTGGGTGGGACGCGGCGACGAGAAGTCGGCGGACCAGGCCGCTGTCGATGCGATGCGCAAGGAACTCAACGTGCTCGACATCGACGGCACGGTGGTGATCGGCGAGGGCGAACGCGACGAGGCGCCGATGCTCTATATCGGCGAGAAGGTGGGCACGGGCGCCGGGCCGAAGGTCGATATCGCGCTCGACCCGCTGGAGGGCACGACGCTGACCGCGAAGGCCATGCCGAACGCCATGGCCGTTCTGGCGGCGGCGCAGGGCGGCACGCTGCTCAATGCGCCCGACACCTATATGGACAAGATCGCGATCGGCGGCGGCTATCCCGAAGGCATCATCGATCTCGACGCGAAGCCCGCCGACAACATCAAGGCGCTAGCCAAGGCGAAGAAGGTCGATGTGTCGGAAATCACGGCCTGCATTCTCGACCGGCCGCGGCATGCCGACCTGATCCGCACGGTGCGCGAGGCGGGTGCGCGGGTGACGCTCATCACGGATGGAGACATTGCGGGCGTGATCGCGACGACGGACCCGGAGACGGGCGTCGATATCTATATGGGCGTGGGCGGTGCGCCGGAAGGCGTGCTCGCGGCGGCGGCGCTTCGCTGCATCGGCGGCCAGATGCAGGGCCGCCTCGTGACGTCGAGCGAAGAGCAGAAGGCGCGCGCGGCCAAGATGGGCGTGAAGGACTTCAACAAGAAGTTCGACCACACCGAAATGGCGTCCGGCGACGTGATCTTCGCGGCGACGGGCGTGACCGATGGCTGGCTTCTCGACGGCATCCATCATGTGCGCGGCGGCGTGACGACGCATACCATCGTCATGCGCTCGGCGACGGGCACGGTGCGGCGCCTGAAGTCGTTCCACGCCTTCCTCGACAAGTTCAAGTAACCGGTCGGATCGCTCCGGTTCGCCCCCTCGCCAGGCGAGGGGTATGCTTTCCTGCATGAACGGTTCCTCGGGAAACGATTCTCCGGGAGCGGCAATGGATTCGGACATGGCGCTCGCAAACAGGCATTTCCTAGGCGTCGAACGCTCGGCGACGGGGCGCGCCTGGACGAGCCGCCTTGCCGACGAGCGGCTTGCGCTCGCCATCGCGCAGCGCGAGGGCTTGCCCGAGATCATTGCGCGCGTGCTGGCGGGGCGGGGCGTGGCGCCGGAGGACTGCGCGGCCTATCTCGCACCTTCCCTGCGCTCGCTGATGCCCCATCCGCACGAAATTGCCGATATGGAGAAGGCGGCGGCACGCATCGCGGCCGCCATCATGGCGGGGGAGAGGGTAGCGGTCTTCGGCGATTACGACGTGGACGGAGCAACGTCGAGTGCGCTTCTTTACCGTTTCTTCAAGGCGGCGGGGAGCGACCTGCGAATTTATATTCCCGATCGCATTCGCGAGGGATACGGGCCCAATGCGCCCGCGCTCAAGAGACTGAAAGACGAGGGCATCGATCTCGTCATCACGGTCGATTGCGGAACCATGGCGCACAAGGCGCTGGGCAGCGCCGCGGATTACGGACTTCCCTCCATCGTCGTCGATCACCATCAGGCAGAACCTGCCTTGCCTCCCGCTTTCGCGCTCGTCAATCCGAACCGGATGGACGATACGAGCGGACTCGGCCAGCTTGCGGCGGTTGGCGTGACCTTCCTTTTCGTGGTGGCGCTCAACCGGGCGCTTCGCGAGGCAGGCTGGTACTCGAACCGCGACGAACCGGACCTGATGCAATGGCTCGATCTCGTGGCGCTCGGCACAGTCTGCGATGTGGTACCGCTGACGGGGCTCAACCGGGCCTTCGTCGCGCAGGGGCTTCGCGTGATGCAACGGCGGCAGAACAAGGGGCTCGCCGCGCTTGCCGATGTCGCGAGAATGAACGGTACGCCGGCACCATATCATTGCGGCTTTCTGCTCGGACCGCGAGTGAATGCGGGCGGGCGCGTGGGGCGGGCCGACCTCGGGGCCCGGCTGCTGACGACCGAAGACGCGGCGGAGGCGCGCGCCATCGCGGAAGAACTCGACACGATGAATGCCGAGCGGCAGGCAATCGAGGCGAAGGTGCTGGAAGAGGCAATTCAGCAGGTGGAGGAAAATCTCTCCGCGCGGAGAGCGAACACGCTGCCGCCGCTCATCGTTGCGGCGGGCAAGGGGTGGCATCCGGGTGTGATCGGCATCGTTGCGAGCCGCCTCAAGGACCGTTTCGAGCGTCCGAGCTTCGTCATCGCGCTTGACAAGAAGGGCGAAGGAAAAGGGTCGGGCCGCTCGCTCACAGGTGTCGATCTCGGCCGCGCGGTGACGGCGGCGCTCGAAGCGGGGCTTCTCGTCAATGGCGGCGGGCATGCCATGGCGGCGGGGCTCACGCTGCGCGAAGAGAAGCTCGAGGATTTCGAGGCGTTTCTCTCGAAGCGCATCGCGGACGATGTCAGCGCGGCTTCCGAAGCGCGGGCGCTGAAGCTCGACGGCGCCATTGCGGCGCGGGGGGCGACGCGAGAGCTCTACGAGCTTCTCCAGCAGGCGGGCCCCTATGGCGCGGGGAACGCAGAGCCGAGATTTGCCGTGCCTTCGGTGCGTGTGGTCAGGGCCGACATCGTGGGCAAGGCGCATGTGCGGGTGATCCTTGCAGGCGAGGATGGCGGGCGGCTCAAAGGCATTGCCTTCAGGGCTGCGGAATCGCCGCTAGGAGCGCTGCTGATGGACAAGGGAGCGGGGCTTCTGCACGTCGCCGGGCGGCTCAGCTCCGACGAATGGCAGGGACGGCGGGACGTTCAGTTCACGATAGAGGATGCCGTTCCGACCCGAGACGCCACGCCCTAGTCAGCCGATCAGCGAAGCGCGGCGATCAGCTGACGAAGAGCCTTTTTCAGGGGAGGCTTCTGGCGACGCAACTTGTTTGCCCTGGCTGCAACCGAAGCCATGAGGATCGCGTCGTTCGTTTTCGGTAGCGATTTCCTGAGCGCCTCGATCAGAAACGGATCTCCGAAAATCTCGTACCACATCTTCTGTTCGGCGATTCTCGCCTCGAGCGTCATCTTCTTGCGCCACGCGGCAGGGAGATTCAGGCCTGTTGCAAGGGGCGACGAACCATAGCGTATGCCCGGAGCCGAAAGCCATTTCCGCCACATATTGAGATCGGTCCAAATGTCGTCCGGCGCGGGGCTCCACCCCTCGGGCAGGTTCTTGTAAGCATCCATACGATGCCCGGCAAAGGACAGGCCGAATATGTTGGTCTTCGTTTCCATCATGGCGCGTCGCGTCTCCGGATCGTTCAATCCGCCCGCGAAACCCATGACGTGATGAGGGCCGATCAGCGAAGTATGCCGCGTGTGCGCGAAGTCCGCCTTTTGCAGCAAACGCTCCATCACGGCCAGATGATCCGGGAACCAGAAATCGTCGTCGCTCAGATAGCAGACAGCTTCACCCGTTGCCTGCATCAAGGCATCGTGCCGGGAGAGTTCGCCATGCCGCTGCCCCTTCTTGTATTTCAGGAACCTGACCCGGGAATCCGACTTCGCAAAATGCTCGACAGCCCTGTGCGTTCGCGCAGGCGCGCCGTCGGAGACGACGAGAAGTTCGAAATCCTTCCTGGTCTGACGCAAAACGCTCCTGATGGCGCATCTGATCAGGTCGCCATTGTTGAAGGTGGGGATCAGGACGGTGAAGCGCATATATCAACCAAAGGCGAGATCGATGCTTTCCTGGATCGCGGCAACGATCGCCGTTTCGTCGGCCAGACTTGAATATGGAGGCGGCCCGCCTGCGAGATGCCGAAGAAAGGCTTTTAATTCCGCATGTAACGGCATGTCGTCGGCGACGAGCCGCTCCTCGAAATCACCGCTCTGAAGGGTGCCGCGGGGGCGGATGACGATCCGGCCATAATTCGCGTCGTCGAGTTCGCAAGCGGCATCCCGGCAGGCGAGAACAACCGACCGATGTTTGTTGGGCTTGCCGGCGGAAACCTCGATCACGACGGGCGTTCCGCTTGAAGTGCTTGCGCGGACAATGACGCCATGGGGACCCGAGATCGTCGGATCGGGCATTGCACTCAGGATGGAGGGCACTTCACCCAGAACATGCAGTGCGATCGACATGTCGTGAGGCAGCAACGTCCATATCGAGTTCACATCCTTGTGGTGATTTTCCCAGCCCATCCTGAATGTTCGCAAACCGAGAAGAGGACCGAACTCCTCTTCGGAAGCAATGCGCGCGAGTTCGCAGATGCCGGGATGGTATCGCCACTTGTGCATGGTGAAGACAAGACGTGATGCTTCCGCAGGCAAATGGCGGATACGTCCGATGTCTTGAGAAAGAGGCTTCTCGACAAAGATCGGCTTTCCGCGTGGAAGAAGCGCTTCCACCGCGTCGAGGTGAGACGTCGTTGGAGAAGCAACTACATACCCGTCGCAGTCAATGGAGAGATCCGATACCGAACCGACGATGGATGCCGCGCCGCCTTTGCTCGCGCGCGCAATCGAGGCGTCGGACCTCGCTACGGCCTCGACCCGCGTACCGAGATCGCGGAGATCGCGGAGAATATGGCGTCCCCAATCGCCTACGCCGACAAGGCCGATACGTGGCTCTCCGGCGCTCATCCTCTGCTTGCGCCCATGTGAGGGCGAGGCGCATCGCCGCTCAGCCGGGTTTGCCGGAGAAATTCCTCGACCATTTCCTTGTAGCTTCCGGCTTCCCTGTCTCGCGGGGAGAGGACAGGATCTTCGACGGACCAGGGAAGTTGCAGCGCGTCATCGTTCCAGTGGCAGCCGAGTTCATCCAGCGGTGACCAGTATTCGTCGACCGAGTAGACGAGGAAAGATGGTTCCGGAAAATAGAAGGCGTGCCCGACCCCGGGAGGGATAGTGACGCCGACCGGCCGGTCGCCCCTCAGATCGAGAACCGCCGAGAGTTCATGGGTGGGTGATTCGGGCCGAACATCCCGAAGGGCAAGCAGCATTCGCCCCGATACGGTGACCAGATAATCGGAGTGTCTGACGTGAAGGTGAAAACCGCGCAGTGTGCCCGGACGGCTATGGACGGCATTCCACTGCACCGGCGAAATGACCGTGGGCCACGAGCGCCGGTATATTTCAGCCAGACAACCGCGCTCGTCCTCGTGAAGCTCCAACGGGGCAATCAATACACCGTCGGGCAAGCGGTCTGCCTGGGCGGGCTGCTGGTTCAAGGGATTCCCCGGCGAGCTGAATTCTGGAGAATAAGTCTAACGGTTTCCGGTTCCGGAAGTCACCCTTCGGGGCGATACAAAAAACCGCAGATTTCGGCGGGCCGAGCCTCAAATCCGGGGTTGCCAGAGGGCGCGCTGCCCCTTATAAGGCGCGCTCGTGGCGGGCTTTCCCGCCGGGCCGTTTCGCGGCCTTGTGTGCGCCCTTCGTCTATCGGTTAGGACGCCAGATTTTCATTCTGGAAAGAGGGGTTCGACTCCCCTAGGGCGTACCACTTCCCCTTATTCTCGCTTGTCATCGAGTTTCGTGACGTTCGACGTGGCGAGCGGCGGCTCGAAGACGCCAACGCGATGGAACCAGCCTATCGCGCTGACGACCCGGCCCTTCTCGTCGAAGACCGGCGCGGCGGAGGCACGGGCCCGTATCGCTTCGCCCGTGATCTCGTTCCGGATCACGATCGGCTGATCGATGACCGTCTTTCCTTCGAGAGCCCTCGGGAAGATACGGTGAGGCCCGTCGAGCAAGGTGACACCGTCTTCCCGATAGAAACCGGCCGCCTCGGGCCAGCTCGCGATATCCGCATCCCTCATCAGGTCGCCGACATGCTTGCGCGTGAAGCGGTTCATGAAACGAATACGGCCGCCCGCATCCACGATGACGATGCTGCCTTCGATGCCGTCCATGGCTTCCAGCAGAATGTCGCGATGGGCACGGTAGCGCTTCGCCTGATACTCGAGGGAGAGTTCGCGGGTGACGGGCCTTAGCCGCAATATCCAGGCGGCCTCGCCCCGGTGCAGCGAGAGCGAATAGGCATCACCGCCGATGGAGACGTCCTTGCGCTTCAGCGAGGTGCCTTCGTCCACCGCCTTCGCCACGATCTCGCAGAGCCATGAAGCGGTCTCGCCAAGATATTCTCCGAGAGAACCGAATTCACAGTCCTGACCGGGACGGGCGGGGCCTTCCGCCTTGAAGAGGCCGAGGGCCTTCTCATTGGCATGATGAACGCGGAGAGCGGAATCGAGGACCAGGACCGGATAGCCACTGCTTTCGAGAAGATCGGCGAAAAGCGCGCCGGAAGGCTCTACGGGTGCATCCGGCCGTTTCATTACAGGTATAGGCATAGAAACTCCCCAGAAGTTCCAGCCGGATTGGCGATTTATTCTCGGCGGCAACAAGATTTCCCGGTCAAGAGGGGGAAGAAATACATCGCTACCGGTTAACGCGAGGCTATTGCGGAAGGAAATCCAAAGTCCTTCCGGCATTAATTTTCACGCAGAAACACACAATTGGGGGAAAGGCGGGCTCAGTAGGCGCCGAAGCTGCCGGGAGAACCGCCGCCGGGGACGATGTAGGTCTTGCCTTCATCGTCATAGCATTCGGCATAGCCGAAGCGGACGGCGCTGTCGGAGTCGCCCGTCATCTTCTGGCGGCACTCCGTTGGGTCGAGCCCCGGATCGCGCTGATCGTAATGACCCCATTCGGGAGAAAGCCTGTTGTAGTGGGCATTCTGATTGCGCTGCTGCACGTAAGGCTCCCAGCGGGAGTCCAGTTCATTGCCGACGCCGGGGCGAAAGCCGTCCAGGCCCGGATGCATGGCGTCGACCTCATCCGCCACCGCGACGGAGGCGGAGAGGAGGCCGAGGCCCAGAACGGCCGTGTGAAGCAGCGTTCTCATCATGCCATGAAGTCTAGCACGGAGCCCTACCAGTGTCCCGTATTCGGCATGGAGGCCCAGGGCTCCTTCGCCGGGAGGGGCGCGCCCGCCTGCAGCAATTCTATGGAGACGTTGTCCGGCGAGCGCACGAAGGCCATGCGCCCGTCGCGGGGCGGACGGTTGATGGTGACGCCGGCTTTCATCAGCCGGTCGCAGGTCTCGTAGATGTCTTCCACCTGATAGGCGAGGTGGCCGAAATTGCGGCCTTCGCCAAGCTCCTCGGGGTCCCAGTTCCAGGTGAGTTCGACCTGCGCGTCCTTCTGTCCCGGCGCGGCGAGGAAGACGAGGCTGAAGCGGCCTTCCTCGATGTCGAAGCGGCCGAGATTTTCGAGCCCCAGCTTGTTGCAGTAGAAGTCGAGCGATTTGTCGAGATCGCTGACGCGCACCATTGTGTGCAGGTATTTCATGGGATGTCCTTGATGTATGCGGCTTTTGCCGCATGATTCACCATGACGCAGAGAAGGTCAAAGAGACGGGAACGCCATGTCGAGCGAACTGAAACGAGCAATCGAGGATGCATACCGCGTGGTGATCTTCACCGGGGCGGGGATCAGCACGGAATCGGGCATTCCCGATTTCCGAAGCCCTGGCGGCTTGTGGACCAAGATGGCGCCGATCGACTTCCAGGACTATCTGCGATCGGCCGAAATCCGCGCGGAGGCCTGGCGGCGGAAATTCGAGATCGACAAGACCATCGTGAAGGCGGAGCCGAACAAGGGTCATATGGCGATCGCCAAACTGGTGGACGAGGGCAAGGTGAGCCACGTCATCACGCAGAACATCGACAATCTGCACCAGAATTCGGGCGTGCCGGCGGAAAGGATCATCGAGCTGCATGGCAACGGCACTTACGCCAAGTGCCTCGATTGCAGCGCGCGCTACGAGCTCGAATGGGTGCGCCAGCAATATGAGGCATCGCTCGCCGCGCCCGATTGTCCCTCCTGCGGGGGCATCGTGAAATCCGCCACCATCTCCTTCGGGCAGGCGATGCCGGAAGAGGAAATGAACCGCGCGCATGAGGCCACGCTCGGCTGCGACCTCTTCATCGCTATCGGCTCTTCGCTGCAGGTCTACCCGGCGGCGGGCTTTCCCATTCTCGCGAAGCGGAACGGGGCGCAGCTCGTTATCCTCAATCGCGAGCCGACGGAGCTCGACCAGATTGCCGATCTCGTGATCCATGACGAGATCGGACGCACGCTCGCGCCTATCGCGATGTTGAATTGAAGAGGGGTTGAATTAGCGCGCCGTAGCCCAGCCGCCAGCGACGGGGATCAACTGGCCGGTGATGAAATCGGAGGTCGGCCCGGCGAGGAAGGCGACGATGGCGGCGGCTTCCTCCGGCTTGCCGAGACGGCGGAGCGGGATGTTGCCCAGTATCTTCTCGCGCGATTTGGGATCTTCGAGGAGCGAGGCCGGGAAATAGTCCGGGCTCTCGATGAAGTTGAAGGCCAGCGCGTTCACCTGAATATTGTGGGAAGCGAGTTCCTTTGCGAGCGTGAGGGCGAGGGAGTTCGCGGCACCGCGCGCGGCGGCATAGATGCTGTAGTTCGGGATGCCATTGAGCGGCGCGGCCGAGGAAAGGAACAGGATCTTGCCCGCCTTCTGCTGCTTCATTTGCGGCACGGCGGCGCGCGTCATCGCGAAGGATTTGAAGACGAGCGCCTCGAAGGTTTCGTGGAGGTCCTTGTCGGTTGCCTCGTCCACTGGGCCCCGAACGGCGGGCCAGGCGTCGTTGTTGACGAGCACGTCGAGACGGCCCTCGGCCTCGATCACCGCAGCGACGGCCTCTTCCGGCTTCTGCGCGGAGAGGGCCCGGACGCCGGGCGCCTTTTCCTCGAAGGCGGCGCGGGCGGCGGCATCCGAAAAGCTCGCATCGACGCCATAGACATGCGCGCCTTCGGCCAGCAGCGCGCGGGCGGAGGGGCCGCCCACGAAGTGAGCGATGTCGGTTATCAGGATGCTGCGTGCCATGTTTTCCCCCGCCAAATCAGGATTGTCAGTTCTTGTCTGGCCGTGAGACTGTGTTGCCTCGGACGCAAGGTCAAGAACAAGGGGAAGAGACGTGGGGAGCAAGGCCGAGTGGTGGAAGGGCGCTGTCGTCTATCAGATCTATCCGCGGAGCTTCCGCGACACCAACGGGGACGGCATTGGCGACCTGAAGGGCATCGAGGAAAAGCTCGACCATGTGGCGGGGCTCGGCGCGGACGCGATCTGGCTTTCGCCCTTCTACCCGTCGCCCAACAAGGATTTCGGCTATGACGTGTCGGATTATTGCGACGTCGCGCCCGAGATGGGGACGCTTGCCGATTTCGACCGGCTGGTGAAGGAGACGCACAAGCGCGGCATGAAGCTCATCGTGGACCAGGTGCTGGCGCATACATCCGAGCAGCATCAATGGTTTCAGGAGAGCCAGCTATCGGCGGACAACGCGAAATCGGACTGGTACGTCTGGGCCGATGCGAAGGAAGACGGGACGGTGCCGAACAACTGGCTCTCGGCATTCGGCGGGCCGGCCTGGTCGTGGAACCCCGTCAGGCGGCAGTACTACCACCACAAATTCCTCAAGAGCCAGCCGAAGCTCAACTTCCACAACGAGGAAGTCGTCGATGCATGCATGAACGTGCTGCGCTTCTGGCTCGACAGGGGCGTGGACGGTTTTCGGCTCGATGTGGCGAATGCCTATCTGCACGATGCGAGGCTCACCGACAATCCGCCGCTGCCGATGGAAAAGCGCACATTCATGGATTGGGCGCATGCGCCGCGGCTGCAGCAGCACATCCATGACGCGAACATGCCCGAGAACGAATGGGCGATGAAACGCGTGCGCGCGGTGATGGAGGAATATGACGAGCGGCTCGCCTTCGGCGAGTTCTCGGAGCGGCAGGAGATGCTCGGGCTTTATGCAGGTGGGCTGGAGCGGCTGCATACGGGCTATACGTTCCACTTCCTCGAGGACTGGAGTTTCGAGCCGCCGGTCTTCCGCGAGTATTACGAGGATCTGCTGGCGCCGCTCGCGGACCTCTTTCCCTGCGTGACCTTTTCGAACCATGACATCGTGCGGCCGGTGACGCGCTGGGGCGGAGGGCAGGGCGACGACGCGCTGGCGAAGCTCGCTCTCACGATCCTCGTCGCGCTCAAGGGCACGGTGCTGATGTATCAGGGCGAGGAGCTGGGGCTGCCGGAGGTGGACCTCGACCGGAAAGACATCAAGGACCCGGTTGGCGACCTTTATTTCCCGTGGGTGAAGGGGCGCGACGGCTGCCGCACGCCGATGCCCTGGGAGAGCGGAGCGGAGGGCGCCGGCTTCACGACGGGCACACCCTGGCTGCCCATTCCCGACTATCACAAGGTTCGGGCGGCGGATGTGCAGGCGGGCGATATGAACTCGGTGCTAGCGCATGCGAGGCAAATCGTGGCGCTGCGCAAGGCGCATCCGGCGCTGAAGTTCGGCGATATCCGCTTTCTCGATACGGAAGGGAAGGTGCTCGCCTTCATGCGCGAAGCCGAAGAAGAGAAACTTCTCTGCGTGTTCAACCTCGGCGTGGAGGCGGCGAGCTACACGCTGCCGGAGGGCGCGGGCAAGGCGGTGTTCGAGCTCGGTGAGGTGAAGCGGGATGGCGAGGCGCTGTCGCTGGGTTCGAGGAGCGGGGCTATTTTGAAGGCCTAGGCCTGCTCATTCTTCCGGCGCGTTTCGAGCTCCGCCTGCGTGTCGATATCGGTGAGGGCGGCGTCGTCGGGCATGGGGACTTCGCAGACGGCATCGGCATTTTCGCCGATCAGGTGTTTTGCGCCGGTGTCGCCTTTCACGTCCATCATGGCGGCAAACCATTCGCTGCCCCAGAGGACGGGATTGCCGCGCTTACCGGAAACGGTCGGTACGCAGATGGTGCGGCCTTCTTCCGGATCGAAGGCGGCGATCAGCCTGTCGAGATGGGCGGCGCGAATATCCGGCATGTCACCGAGGCAGACGAGAACGCCATCCGCATCTTCCGGCAAAGCGGCGAGGCCCGCACGGAGCGAGGTCGACAGGCCCTCGGCATAGTCCGGGTTGTGGACGAAGGTGACGGCTTTCTCAGCGAGGGCGGCGCGGACTTCCTGTTCCGCATTGCCGGTGACGACAATGACCGGACCGACGCCGCTTTCCACTGCAGCTTCCACGACATGAGCGACCATGGGCTTGCCGTCCAAAGGCATCAACAGTTTGTTCGGACCCTGCATGCGGCTCGACCGCCCCGCGGCAAGGACGAGAACGGCAATGCGCGCGCGGGCGCCGGGCGCGGCGGCACCCTCGCGGGGCTGGGGCCGGGTCGGGATTTCCTTTAGCAGTCCGCCAAGGCCCATCCCCATGATGTCCCGCGGCGTGACCTCAAGGCCGGCGAGAAGGCGCGCGAGCACCCAGTCGAAGCCGTTGAGCTTGGGCGAACGGGCGCAGCCGGGCAGGCCCACCACCGGCGTCTCTCCGTGGCGCGCGAGGAGAAGGAGATTTCCCGGATCGACGGGCATGCCGAAATGGAGGATGTCGCCGCCCGCCAGCACGATACCCGCGGGCACGACGTCGCGGCGATCGACCGTGGCCGAGGCGCCGAAAACGAGGATGGGCGAGAGGCCCTCGCCTGCAAGCGCGCGCACGGCATCCGCCACGGCATGGGCGGTATGCGGTACGCGGATTTCGCGGGCGATGCGGCTTCCCATGGAGGCGAGGCGGGCATCGAGGATCGCGCGGCTCTTCTCCAGGACGGTTTCCTTCGTGGAGGGAAGCTGGGTCGCGACGAGGCCGATGCGATGCGGTTCGAAGCGCCGGAGGGTCACCGGGGCCGCACCGTCGCGCGCAATGGCGAGCGCCTTTTCGAGATCGGCGCGGGGGACGGCAAAGGGGATCACCTTCACTGTCGCGAGCATCTGACGCTCGGCCACGGTTTCGAAGGGGGCCAGGGTGGCGACGGTGAGCGCCTCGCCGATGCGGTTGATGGCGTTTATGCGTTCCGGGTCGATTTCGACGACACCCGCGGCTTCGGCAAAGAGGTTGGCGCGGCCGGTGAAGGGGGCGGAAGCGCGGATAGAGAAACCGGCGAGCGCGGCGGCCAGAGTACCTGCGGCTTCGTCTTCCGGCACGTCGCCTTCTTCAAGGCGCGCGGCGACGATGTGGCCGATACCCGCCTCCTTGAGCGCGTTGATGTCCGCCCGGCTCAGGAGGCGGCCCTTCTTGAAGGTTTCGCCGCCCACCTTCTGCGAATGGGCGAGGATGGCGCCTTCCGCCTCGTCGAGGCTCATATCGCCGAAGATCATTTGCGAAGCGTCTCCGTGATTTCGGCCATGATGGAGATGGCGATTTCGGCCGGGCTTCTGGCGCCGATGGCGAGGCCGACCGGCCCGTGGATGCGGGCGATTTCATCCTGCGAGAAGCCCGCATCCGAAAGACGGGCGACACGCGAAGCATGAGTCTTCTTCGACCCGAGCGCGCCGATATAGAAAGCGGGACTGCGAAGGGCCGCCTGGAGCGCCGGGTCGTCGAGCTTGGGATCGTGGGTGAGGGTGACGATTGCGGTGCGCGCATCGGGCGCGAGGGCGGCCATGGCCTCGTCCGGCCAGCTGGTGAGGAGACGCATTTCCGGGAAACGCTCCGGGGAGGCAAAGGAGGTGCGCGGGTCCACCACCGTCACGTCATAGCCTGCGATGCGGCCCATCTGTGAGAGAGGCTGCGCGATATGGACGGCACCGACAAGGATCAGACGGAGCGGCGGGTTGAAGGGGTTCAGGAACCACTCTCCGCCGGGCCCTTCGACAATGGCGCCGCGGTCGCTGGCGAGCACTTGAGATGCCGCTTCAATTAACCATTTTTCTTCTTGTGTATCAGATGGATAAACCAGTTTCTGGATTCCATCTGTTAACCTTGTGGCGAGCGCAACGGCGCGCTTTTCGGCGCGGTCACGGACGAGTTGCTGGAGGATATTCGCGTCCATTTCAGCCCGTCACTGGTTCAACCATGACCCGGATGCGGCCACCGCAGGCGAGTCCGACTTCCCAGGCCATGGCGTCGGTGACGCCATATTCGAGGACTTCCGGTTTGCCGGTTTCGAGCGTGTCGAGCGCGCGGGTGACGACATCGCCCTCGATGCAGCCGCCGGAAACGGAGCCGATGAAGGTCGCATCGTCGCGAATGGCGAGCTGGCTGCCGACCGGACGGGGGGCCGAGCCCCATGTTTCTATGACGGTGGCAAGCGCCACCTTGCGGCCCTCGGCCTGCCAGCGGGCGGCTTCCTCAAGGACGTTGTCATGGCTCAGGGCGTCGCTCATGCAGCTTGCCTCCCTCGGGATTGCGGCGTCCTGTCGATATGGGGATCGGACAATGCTTCGACCAGAGAGGCAAGGGAGGCGATGTTGTGGACCGGCCGGAACTCGTCCACATGGGGAAGGATCGCCTTCACTCCCAGTGCTTTGGGCTCGAAGCGTTCGTAGCGGAGAAGCGGGTTCAGCCAGATGACGCGTCGGGCGCTGCGGTGGAGCCGGGCGACCTCCGGGGCGAGACCTTCGCCTGCATCCCGGTCGAGACCGTCCGTGACGAGAAGGACGGTTGCGCCCTGGCCCAGCACCCGCCGGGCCCAATCCACATTGAAACGGCGAAGCGTTTCGCCGATGCGCGTGCCGCCGTCCCAGTCCTCGACGCGGGCGGCGACGCGGGCGAGGGCCTCGTCCACATCGCGATGTTTCAGCTCGCGCGTCACATTGGTGAGGCGGGTGCCGAACAAAAAGACATGCACACGGTCGCGGTCGTTCGTGAGTGCGTGGAGGAAGTGGAGAAAGATGCGGGCATAGACAGACATGGAGCCGGAGATGTCGCACAGGACGACAAGCGGCGGACGGCGGCGGCGATAGTCGCGGCGTTTCAGGGGAATGACGCCGCCTGAGCGCAGCGTCGCGCGGAGCGTCGAGCGCATATCGACCAGATGACCGCGCACCGCCGGCCGGGTGCGTCTCGTGCGGGTTTCATCGAGCGCGAGGCGGAGGCGGGCGATGGCGGATTTGGCCTCGGCAAGTTCGGCGACCGACATCTTCTCGAAGTCTCTTGTGCGCAGAAGCTCTTCCTTCGAGAAGGTTTCGCTGCGGTCGATTTCGATGTCCGGTTCTTCCTCGATGCTCCGGCTGCCTTCGCCGAAGAGCGCTTCGGCGAGACGGCGGCTCGTTTCCTCCCCGGTGGTGCCGGGCGGCGTTTCGATCTCCGGCAGCATCAGCGACATCATCTTGTCGAGGAGCTTCGGGTTTCGCCAGAAAACGTGAAAGGCCTGCCGGAATATCTGGTCTTCGTCGTGGCGCTTCACGAGCGTTGCGTGGAGCGTCCAATAGAAATCCTCGCGGGTGCCTATACCCGCGGCTTCGACGGCCTCGACCGCATCCAGCACCTGGCGGGGACCAACGCGGAGCCCGGCGCGGCGCAGCACGCGCGCGAAATGCAGGATGTTTTCGGAGAGGCGGCCCGCGGAGGCTTCCATGTCATTCCGCCGCCGCGGCCATCCGGATCTCTTCCAGGATGCGCGCGGCCTCGCTGCCCGCGACGCGGGCAATGTCGTCCTGATATTTCAGAAGGGCGCCCAGCGTATCGTTGACGGATTGCCGGTCGAGAGAGATGGCATCGAGGGCGGTGAGCGCCTCCGCCCAGTCGATCGTTTCGGCGATGCCGGGGTTCTTGTAGAGGTCGAGGCCCCGCAGCTTTTGCACGAAGGCGACGATTTCGCGAGAGAGCTTCTCCGGTGCGCGCGGCGCTTTCTGCTTCAGGATCGCGAGTTCGCGTTCCGCATCCGGATAGTCGACCCAGTGATAGAGGCAGCGGCGCTTCAGCGCATCGTGGATTTCACGCGTGCGGTTCGACGTGACGATGACGATGGGCGGATGTTCGGCCTTGATGGTACCGATTTCGGGGACGCTTACCTGAAAGTCGGACAGCACCTCCAGAAGATATGCCTCGAAGGGCTCGTCCGTGCGGTCGAGTTCGTCGATCAGCAGGACGGGCGGGCCTTCGACCGCGGGTTCGAGCGCCTGCAGGATCGGACGGCGGATGAGAAAGCGTTCGGAGAAGACATCCTTGCCGAGTTCGGTGCGGTCCTCGACTCCCTCAGCCTCCGCCAGCCGGATTTCGATCATCTGCGCCTGATAGTTCCACTCATAGACGGCGGCGCCCGTATCGAGGCCTTCGTAGCACTGGAGGCGGATAAGGCGGCGGCCGAGCGCATCGGCCAGCACCTTTGCGATCTCCGTCTTGCCGACGCCCGCTTCGCCTTCAAGAAGGAGCGGGCGGCCCATTTTCAGCGCGAGGAAGATGACGGTGGCAAGAGAGCGGTCGGCGACATAGTTGCCGCGCGCGAGAAGCTCGACCGTTTCGTCGATATTGGATGGCAGACTCATGAACTCAATCCGGGCCGGAAGGCCTCATTAAAGGGTTATCCGGCAGCCGCTACCGCGCGCTTCGCCATCACGGTGACGAGGTGGGCGCGGTATTCGGCGCTGCCGTGAAGATCGCTGTTGAGGCCTGTAGCCGGCACCTTGATGCCCGCGACCGCTTCCGGCGACCAGTTCTTCGATAGCGCCTCTTCCATGTCGTTGACGCGGAAGACGCCGTTCTGGCCCGCGCCGGTGACAGCGACGCGAACGCCCCAGGGGCCCCTGGAGACGAAGACGCCGACCATCGCGTAACGCGAGGCGGGATTGCGGAATTTCATGTAGGCGGCTTTTTCGGGATGCGGGAATGTCACTTCCTTTATGATCTCGCCGTCCTGCAGGGCGGTCTCGAACATGCCCTTGAAGAACTCGTCCGCCTCGATGAGGCGCTTGGTGGTGTGGATCTTCGCATCCAGACCGAGACAGGCGGCGGGATAGTCAGCGGCCGGGTCGTTGTTCGCTATGGAGCCGCCAATCGTTCCCATGTGCCGGACGGCGGGATCGCCAATGCCGCCCGCGAGCGCGGCGAGAGCTGGGTTATGCTTTTTCACGTCTGCCGATTGCGCAACCGTTGCATGGCGCGTCGCCGCGCCGATCATGATGGCATCGCCTTCGGCGCGAATGAAATCGAGGTCCTTGATGCCGCCGATGTCGATCACGTCGCTCGGCATGGCGAGGCGCTGCTTCAGCGTGGGGATCAGCGTCTGGCCGCCCGCCAGGATTTTCGGATCGTCCGCCTTGCCGAGAAGGGCTTCAGCGTCCGCGAGTGTCTTCGGGCGCTCGTAGTTGAACTGGTACATGAGACTCTTCCTCTATTTGGCCTTATTCGGCGGCGGCGCGGGAGGTCGCGGCTTGTGCCGCTTCCCAGATGCGCGCGGGCGTTGCGGGCATTTCGATTTCGCGGATGCCGAGAGCATCGGTGACGGCATTTATGACCGCAGGGGGCGAGGCGATAGCGCCTGCTTCGCCGCAGCCTTTCATGCCAAGCGGATTGGACGGGCATTCGGTCTTCGTGAATCCCAGCGTGAAGCTCGGCAGGTCGTCCGCACGGGGCATGCAATAATCCATGTAGGAGCCGGTGACGAGCTGCCCGGAATCGGCGTCATAGACGCCGTGTTCGAGAAGCGCCTGACCGATACCCTGCGCGATGCCGCCATGAACCTGGCCCTCGACGATCATCGGGTTGATGACGGTGCCGAAGTCGTCCACCGCGACGAATTTCGCAATCTTCACGATGCCGGTATCGGGGTCGATCTCGACTTCGCAGATGTGGCAGCCCGCAGGGAAGGTGAAATTCGTCGGGTCGTAGAAGGCGCCCTCCTTGAGGCCGGGCTCGATATCGGCGGAGGGGAAGCCGTGCGCGGTGTAGGCGGCGAGCGAAAGTTCCGCCCATGCCAGCGACTTGTCCGTGCCCTGCACGGTGAAGACACCGTTCTCGAAGACGATGTCCTCGACAGCGGCTTCCATCAGGTGCGCCGCAATCTTCTTTGCCTTCGCCTCGATCTTGTCGAGCGCCTTCGCGATGGCGCTCATGCCGACGGCGCCGGAACGCGAACCATAAGTGCCCATGCCGAACTGCACCTTGTCGGTGTCGCCATGCACGATCTCGACATTTGCGAGGGGCACGCCGAGGCGAGAGGCGACGAGCTGGGCGAAGGTCGTCTCGTGGCCCTGGCCGTGGCTATGCGAGCCGGTGAGGACTTCGATATTGCCGGTCGGGTTGACCCGGACTTCGGCGCTCTCCCAAAGGCCGACGCCCGCACCGAGCGAGCCGACAGCGGCGGAAGGCGCGAGGCCGCAGGCTTCGATATAGGACGAAAAGCCGATGCCGCGGAGCATTCCGCGCCTCGCCGCCTCCGCCTTGCGGGCGGGGAAGCCCTTGTAGTCGATGGCATCGAGTGCTGCGTCAAGCGAAGCAGCGTAGTCGCCCGCATCGTAGTTCATGATGACGGGCGTCTGGTGAGGGAACGTCTTTACGTAGTTCCGGCGGCGGATTTCGGCCGGATCGATGCCGGTTTCGCGCGCGGCAGTCTCGACGATGCGCTCGATCAGATAGGTTGCCTCGGGGCGGCCAGCGCCGCGATAGGCATCGACTGGCGCGGTATGCGTATAGACGCCGTCGACCTCGACATGAATGGCAGGAAGATCGTATTGGCCCGACAGCAGCGTGCCGTAGAGATAGGTCGGCACGGCTGCGGAGAAGGTCGAGAGATAGGCGCCAAGATTGGCGATCGTCTTCACGCGCAGGCCGAGGAACCTGCCGTCCTTGTCGAGCGCGAGTTCGGCGTGGCTCAGATGGTCGCGGCCATGCGCGTCCGAAAGGAAGGCTTCCGAGCGGTCCGCCGTCCATTTGATGGGGCGGCCGACCTTTGCCGCGGCCCAGACACATGCCGTTTCTTCGGCATAAATGAAAATCTTGGATCCGAAGCCGCCGCCGACATCCGGCGCGATGACGCGGAGCTTGTGTTCCGGCGCGACGCCGACGAAGGCGGAGAGGACGAGGCGCGCGACATGCGGATTCTGGCTTGTTGTATGGAGCGTGTAGATGCCGGTGCCCTTGTCGAACTCGCCGATGGCGGCGCGCGGCTCCATCGCATTGGGAATGAGGCGATTATTCTTGAGGTCGAGTTTCACGACGCGGTCTGCCTTCGCGAAGGCCGCTTCCGTTTCCGCCTTGTTGCCCAGTTCCCATTCGAAACAGGTGTTGCGTGGCGCTTCCGCGTGAACCTGCGGCGCCTTGCCATCCTGACAGGAGGAAAGCGAAACGGTGGCTGGCAGCGCCTCGTAGTCGACCTCGATCAGCTCTGCCGCGGCGCGAGCGTCGGCAAGCGTTTCGGCAACCACCATCGCGACGTGGTCCCCGACATAGCGGACCGTATCGAGGGCGAGGATCGGATGAGGGCCGACTTTCATCGGCGTGCCATCCTTTGAGGTCACGGTCCAGCCGCAGATAAGGCCGCCGATCCCGTCATTTGCGACATGCTTGCCGGTGAAGACGGCAACCACGCCAGGGGCCGCCTCGGCGGCTGATGTATCTATCGATTTGATCCGCGCATGCGCATGCGGTGAACGAAGGAAATATGCGAAGGTCTGGCGCGGGCGGTTGATGTCGTCTGTGTAGTGGCCGTTGCCGGTGATGAAGCGGTAGTCCTCCTTGCGGCGGACCGGCTGTCCAATGCCTTCACCCGATGCTGCGTCCGACATGAGATATCCTCCTCCCGGTTAGATTTCTCTCTTGCTTGCGTCAGCGCATCTCCTGCGATGCGGCGAGGATCGCCTTCACGATGTTGTGGTAACCCGTGCAGCGGCAGATATTGCCTTCGAGCTCCTCGCGTACCGTTTCTTCATCGAGGCCGGGGTTTCGGCGGATCATGTCTATCGCGGTCATGATCATGCCCGGCGTACAGAAGCCGCATTGCAGACCGTGATGTTCGCGAAAGGCAGCCTGAACCGGATGAAGCTCACCGTTCTTCGCCAAGCCTTCGATGGTCAGGACCTCGGCGCCTTCGGCCTGCGCGGCGAGCATGGTGCATGATTTCACGGCGCGGCCATCCACATGCACGACGCAGGCGCCGCATTGGCTGGTGTCGCAGCCGACATGCGTCCCGGTGAGGCCTAGTTGTTCGCGGATGAACTGGACAAGCAGCGTGCGCGCCTCGACATCGGCGCTTGCGGGCTTGCCGTTGACCGTCATGGAGACAACGGGCATGCGACTTACCTCCCTGAAATAGCTGAGCCTCGGCGGAATTGGATTTCCGCAGCGTTTTGAAGAGTCTCCGCCCTCGGCTTTCCGCCGTCAAGCACGAGGCCGGGGATGGCCATCAAAAGCCGATGAACCAGACAAGCAAGATGAGAGCGATTATCAGCAAAGGTGCCCAAACCCAGGGCGACAGGCTCATGCCGGCTTCTTCGTCCGGTACCAGAGGAACGCCGGTGGGCGAGATGCTGTCGTAATCGGGCGATTTGGTCGGAATGCCGTGTTCCATCTCGTCGACGATCTCGGGTGTTTCCGCGCCCGCAGCCTCGACGCGGCTTCCGCCGGTAAGCTGGGAGAAATTGTCGAAAAACTCCTGGGACATCCGGGAGGCCGTTGAATCGATGAAGCGCTGGCCGATCTGGGCGAGCTTCCCGCCCACCTGGGCATTCACCGTGTAGGCGAGGAGCGTTCCGCCCTCAGCCTCGGTGAGCGTCACTCTGGCCGAACCCTTGGCGAAACCTGCGGCCCCGCCATTGCCTTCCCCGGAGATCGTATAGCCGTTGGGCGGGTCGATGTCGGTGAGCTTCACCTTGCCCTTGAAGCGGGCGCTGACAGGGCCGACCTTCGCCTTCGCGACGGCCTCGAATTCGTCATCGGCAATCTTGTTGACGGATTCGGCGCCCGGGATCGACTTCTGCAGCACTTCCGGGTCGTTGAGCGCGGCCCAGACCTCCTCGCGCGGTGCCGGAATCCTGTATTCGCCTGACATTTCCATGGGGCGCGTCTCCTTCTTGGTTAGGCTTCCGGCGCGTCGCGCGCAGATCGAGCTTCATTATATGTAGGTAAGAACCAGCGTCATACCCAGCAGAACGGCGATCCACAAAACCATGGACCCCGTTGGCCATGTTCGCGCAAGAGGGCCTTGCGGTCCGTGGGCGCGATAGACACCGGCGATAAATCTGTCCACGCGGCCTGTCGTGACGCGCGCCGCGAAGCGCCATGATCCGCTTACAAGGTAGCGCATACCCCCGAGTATCGCCGAGAGCGGGCGACGATAGATCCAGTCGGTATCCAGCAGCAGGCCGCGCGCCGCCTGCGGAAAGAAGCGGAGCTTGACCGAAAGGGCGAAAGCGAGCGCAACGAAAGCAAGGAGCTGCAACTGCGAGAGAATGTGGGAAACGGTGTAGGGCTCATAGGCGACATCGTTCGGCAGGAGGCCATAGAGAACGGCCGGGAAGACGCCGATGCCGATGCAGAGAAGGGCAGTGAGCCCCATTGCGAGATGCATGTGAACAGGCGCTTCTTTCGGCCGCTTGCCGCTGTCGGAGCCGAAGAAAGCGAGCCACGGAAGCCGCAAACCTGTGTGAAGAAAGGCACCCGCCGAGGCCAGAAGCAGGGCGAGCCAGACATAGAGATGTTTCTCGTAGCCGCTCGCGCTGAGGATAAGGGATTTCGAGACAAATCCCGAGAGGAAGGGGAAGGCGGCAATGGATGCGCCGCCAACCAGGCAGAAAATCATCGTCAGCGGCATGGTGCGATAGAGGCCGCCCAGCGCCGTCGCGCGCGCGGTGCCGGTCCGATGGAGAACAGCGCCAATGCCCATGAAAAGGAGCGCCTGATAGAGAACGCTGCAGACCGCGTGAGCGATGCTGCCATTGATGGCCAATGGGGTGCCGATGCCTGCCCCGACGACCATGAATCCAAGCTGGCTGTTGAGCGAATAGGTCAGCACGCGGCGCAGGTCGTTCTCGGCGAGGGCGAAGAAGACCGGAAAGAGCGCCATCGTCGCGCCGATATAGATCAGCAGTTCCGTTCCCGCGAAACCGCGCAGCAGCGCATAGACGGCCAGCTTGGTCGTGAAGACGGAGAGGATCACCGTTCCGGACACGGTCGCGGCAGGATAGGCGTCATGCATCCAGTTATGCAGCAGAGGAAAGGCGCATTTGATACCGAATGCGATGAAGATCGCCCATGCGGCAAGACTGTCGAGCTGCATGCGCGAGAAAGCGACGGACCCGGTATCGAAATAGAGCAGGACGACACCCGCCATGAGAATGACGCCCGATCCCACCTGGATGATGAGATAGCGCATGCCGGTGGCGAAGGCACCTTCGGTGCGGCGGGCCCAGATGAGGAAGACGGATGCGATGGCCGTGCCTTCCCAGAAGACGAAGAGGGCGACGAGATCGGCTGCAAAGACGGCGCCGATCGCAGAACCCGCATAGAGAAGGCCCGCGACCTGCTGGATGGTATCCCGGACATGCCAGGCATAGATGGCCGAGAGAAACGCCGCGACCGAGAAGATAAGGCCGAAGATGCGTGAAAGATCGTCGATCCGCATCAGCCCGATATGCATCCCCATGACATTGAAGGTGCCGTAGGTGCCCGGCTGGAGCGGCCAGAAGATGGCGATTCCGGCAAGGGGGACGAGAACGGGCACGAGTTGCCGCAACACGCCTCTCGGAACGAAGGGCAGCAGGACCGCAGCGAGAACATAGACGGTTGCTGGGGTGAGAAGCTCAGGCATCGGCGTTCTCCCGGCCGAGATCCGCCTCGGGATGGGCTTCCGCTTCAACCGAGTGCGGCGCGTAATAGTTTTCGCCGCGCCTCAGAAGAGCACCGGCGGCCTTCGCGGCGATCAACAGGAGCGCGCCCATGAACAGTCCGAACACCGCGTAGAACCCGGTACGCGCCTCGAGCGGAAAGTAACTGTGCCTGTGATGGAAAAAGTCCGCCGCGGCAAGCCCGGCGCAGAGAACCGCGAGCGCCAGGACAAGGCGTGTCGAGTTACTCATGGCGCGGCCTCCGGCAGGATCGGAATACTGAGCAGATATTCATAAAGGCCGCCAACGGCGAAGAACACCACGACACAGCCAAGGGCTGTGAGACAGATCGGGATCAGGCAGAAGAGTGGCGCCTCCTCGATGCCTTTCGACGGTGCCGCGGCGGCGTCCAGCGAATGGGCCATCCTGTCTCTTGCCGGTGCGAAGAAAGCACGTCCCGAAATCGAGAGCAGATAGGCGACATTGAGAAGTGAGCTCAACATCAGAACCGCGATCAACGCCATTTGACCTTCGTCGGCGGCAGCGAGCAACAGATACCACTTGCTCCATGCGCCGGCGAAAGGAGGGAGCCCGATGATGCTGAGCGCGGCGATGGTGAAACATATGAAGGTCACGGGCATCTTGCGGCCGAGCCCGTCCAGCTCGCTTACCTTCGTCTTGTGGGCGGCGACATAGATTGCGCCCGCGCACATGAAAAGAGTGATCTTGCCCACAGCGTGCGTCACGATATGCATCGAGCCGCCGATGACGCCCATCTGATTGGCGAGAGCCATGCCGAGCGTGATGTAGGAGAGCTGGCTGACCGTCGAATAGGCGAGCCGCGCCTTCAGGTCGTCCTTGGTGAGCGCAACGATCGACGCAATGAGGATGGACGCGGCGGCGATCCACATCAGCCAATCGGATGCCCCCGTCTTGCTCAGGAAGCCAACGCCGAAGATGTAGGTTCCGACCTTCAGCATGGTGAAGACGCCCGCCTTCACCACGGCCACAGCATGAAGGAGAGCGCTGACGGGCGTCGGGGCGACCATTGCCGCGGGAAGCCAGCGATGGAAAGGCATCAGGGCAGCCTTGCCGATGCCGAAGGCGAAGAAAGCAAGAAGGAAGGGCGCGTAAGCCGGATCGATCTTGCCTTCGAGAATGCCGCCGGCGCGGAACTCCATCGTGCCCGCAATGTTCCAGGTCCAGATCACCGCGACCAGCAGGAAGAGGATCGAGGTCGTCATCAAGATGCCGAGATAGACGCGCGCGCCGGAACGTGCTTCCGGCGTCTCCTTGTGAGCGACGAGCGGATAGGTCGAAATGGTCAGCACTTCATAGAAGATGAAGAGCGTGAAGAGGTTGCCTGAGAAGGCAATCGCAAGGGCGGAGGCAATGGCGAGGGCGAAGCAGATATAGAAGCGCGTCTGCTTCTTTTCATGCGCTCCTCGCATGTAGCCTATCGAATAGATGGCCGTAACGATCCACAGACCGGAAGCGACTGTCGCGAAGAGCATGCCCAGGGGCTCTATCGCGAAGTTGATCACCAGGCCCGGCATGACCTCGATGAGCGTTACGGAAGGCCGGGCGCCGTCCATGACGGACTCGAGCAGGCGCAGGACGACCGCGAAGGTGGCGACCGAAGCCGCAACGCTGATGCCGTCGCGAATGTTCGGACGGCTGCCGGAGGCTGCGATGAGGAACATCGTCACAGTCGGAATTGCAAGGGCCAGGAGGAGGGCGTTCGCGTCGGTCATTGCGCCTTACTCCTGCCAGAGAATTTGCGACTGGCCGATCAGCGCATCGGCGGCCCGGCTCGCGGCAGTCGTTGTGAGAGAGGCGCTAACGCCGAACCAGATGGAAAGACCGACAAGAATCCAGGCCGGAACAAGCATCGACAGCGGCGCTTCCTTGCGAGTTATCCCCTCGGGTGCCGGCTGCAGATAAACCGCCTCGACAACCCGCCAGACATAGATGATGGCGAGAAGCGACGAGGCCATGATGAGAAGCGCAACCGGCCACCAGCCAAGTTCCAGCGCGGCCTGTACCAGATACCATTTGCTGATGAAACCGACGGTGAGCGGCAGGCCTATCAGGCTGAAACCGCCGGCAACGAAAGCCGCCGCCGTCCAGGGCATGTCGCGGCCGACGCCGCGCAGGCTGGAGATCGAGCTCGTTCCCGTGGACAGGACGAAGCAACCGGCAACCATGAAGAGCGCGCCTTTGGTCACGGCGTGATTGAAGAGATGCACAATGCTCGCGAGCAGACCCGTATGCGTCAGGAATGCAAGTCCGAGGAGGATGTAGCCAATCTGGGCAATACTCGAATAGGCGAGCATGCGCTTCAGGTCGTCCTGGAAGATGGCGACGAGCGAAGCGGCAAACATCGCGGCCACGGCGAGAGGAAACACGACGAGTTTCAGCGTATCCGCCTGAAACTCGAAATCAAATCCGAGTACCGTGAACATGAAGCGCAACATCACGTAGACGGCGACCTTGGTTGCCGTCGCCGCCAGAAATGCCGTCACCGCCGAAGGGGCGAAGCTGTAGGCATTCGGAAGCCATAGATGGAGCGGAAACATGGCGAGCTTCAGGCCGATGCCGATGAGAATGAAGACGAAGCCCATATGCAGCGTGCTGCTGTCTCCGTGATCGGCGATCCTCACGGCGAGGTCGGCCATGTTGAGCGTGCCCGTGATCATGTAGAGCATGCCGATACCGATCACGAAGAAGGTCGCGCCGACCGTTCCCATGATCAGGTAATTGTAGGAAGCGGTGAGCGCGCGTTTGTTGCGCCATGCGCCCGATGCGACCAGTGCATATGTGGAAAGCGACGATATTTCCAGGAAGACGAATACGTTGAAGGCGTCGCCTGTGATCGTTACCCCCAGAAGACCCGCCACGCAGAGCAGAAAGGCCGTGTAGAAAATGGGCTGACGGTCCGCGGGGATTTCGTCGGCAACGCTTCTGTAGGCGTAGGGCAGCACGAGGGCGGCGACGCCGGAAACGATCAGCAGAACGAAGGCATTGACGATGTCGACGCGGTATTCGATTCCGATCGGCGGCGCCCAGCCGCCCATATGATAGGAGATGATGGAACCGTCATAGACCGACGCGAACAGCGCGAGGGAAATGGCGAATGTCACGAAGGAGACGATGGTGGCCAAGGCCCATGCCCACGCTCCACGTCCGAGGATAAGGCAGAACGGCGCGGCAATGATCGGCAGCGCGACCTGAAGCGCAGGCAGGTTCGATACAATCAGCGCCATCATCGACCGGAAGCTCCTCGCGTGACGCTGACGTCCACCTCCATTTTCTGTTCTATCTCGGCGATTTCATCTTCTTCGACCGTTCCATAGGTTTCGCGGATCCGGACGGCGAGGGCGAGGGCCAGAGCCGTCGTCGCGATCCCGACGACGATGGCCGTCAGGATGAGAACGTGGGGAAGCGGGTTGGAATAAAGTATGTCCGGCTCGTCGATGAGGACAGGCGCCGTGCCGCCCGTGATCTTGCCCATCGAGATGTAGAGCATGAAAACAGCGGTCTGAAATATGTTCAGGCCGACGACCTTCTTGATGAGGTTTCCCCGGCTCACGGTGATGTAGAGGCCCGTCATCATCAGGATGACGAACATCCAGTAGTTGTAGTGGCTCACCACAAATTGGAAATCGAAACCCTGCTCGGACATTACCAATCCTTGTCGTCGAGTCGCGGATTGTGGCTCGCGAAGGCGATAAAGAGGGAAAGCATGACGGAAGCGACCGTCATGCCGACGCCGAACTCCACGATGACGATGCCCCACTCCTGCGCATGTACCGGATTTTCAGCGAGCGCGTAATACCCAAGGAACGGTTCGCCGAGCAACATGGTCACGACGCCCGTTCCGGCAAAGATCAGTGCGCCGACGGCCGAAAAGACATGCAAGGCGCGAGGCGGCACGATCTTGATGAGCGCATCTATGCCGTGAACGAGCGAGTAGAGGATGAACGCGGCAGCGAAGACCACGCCCGCCTGAAACCCGCCGCCGGGGCTGTATTCGCCGTGGAACTGAACGTAGAGCGCGAAAACCAGCATCGGAGGAATGAGGAGCTTCGATACGACGCGGAGAATGGAGTGGTGTTCCATGCGGTTACTCCTTTTCCCTGTCCGCTACATCGTCATCCCGTTTGGGATGAGATGCGCCCAGAAGCAGCAGTACGCCGACCAGGGCGGCAAAGACGACGAAAACCTCCCCCATCGTATCGAAGCCGCGATAGCTGGCGAGAACGGCGGCGACGACATTGGGAATGCCGATTTCCTCCGGCGTTCGCTGCAAATACTCGGGAGCGACATGAGTCTGGATCGGGTTGTCGGCGGCGCCGAAGGGCGGCATGTCGAGGGTGCCGTATATCAGGGCGGCGCCAGTGACCAGGCAGACGAGGAGAGGAAGAAACACCGAATGCGACGGAGGTTTTTCCTCTCTGACCGTGAGGGCCAGCGTTCCGAGCATCAATACGGTCGAAATGCCGGCGCCGACCGCAGCCTCGGTGAAGGCGACATCCATGGCGTCGAGAGTGACGAAGAGGCCAGCCGAAAGCAGGCTGAAGACACCCGCAAGCATCGCGACGGCGAAGAGATTGCGAACGCGCACAATGGCAATTGCCGTGATCACGAGAAAGGTGAACAGCAATATGTCGATGATGGCTATTCCAATGACATTCGCCGTCACGGCTGCATCTCCTTCCGCGGTTGCTCTCCGAGAACATCGGCGGTTTCGTTACGCCGCAGGCGAACGGGCCGTAGACCGGCCACAAAGGAAGCGTTTGCCACCGCATGCGTCGCGGTCGGACCGGTGACAAACAAGAAGAGGCCGATCAACGCAAGTTTCAGCGTCGTTTGCGTGAGACCGGTCTGGAACATCATGCCGAGCAAAATCAGCTCTGCCCCGACCGTGTCGATGACGCCTGCGGCATGAATGCGCGACCACACGTCGGGAAGGCGAACGAGGCCGAAAGCTCCGATGAGGACGAAGGCGCCGCCGACCGTGAAAGTGATCGCGCTGGCGATATCGAGTGCAAGATCGAGGAGGGCCTGATCCATCATGCCTCCTCCTGCGAAGCCGTCGTTCGTCCGAAGGTGCGGTAGCGGAAGAACTTGAGGATCGCGATGGTGCTGACGAAATTGATCAGCGCATAGAGCATGGCGATATCGAGGAAGTCGGGCCTTTCCGTCACAAAGCCGAGAGAACTCAGGATGAGTACGGTCAAGGTACCGAACGTGTTCACCGCCAATACGCGATCATAAAGTGTCGGCCCGACGAAAAGACGAACGAGCACCAGGAGTACGGCGACGAAAAGTGCCGCCGTTATCGCAAGGAACATGACCATCTCAGCGTGTCTCCACCGCCGCCACGCGCCGGGCTATTTCCTGGAAGCCTTCGGCGGCGGAAGCTTCTTCCGTGAGGGCGTGAACCAGAAACTTGCCGGGAACCGCCTCGACCGTGACCGTGCCGGGTGTCAGGGTTATCGAATTTGCGAAAATCACGTGCCCCATGTCGGTCTTCAGAGGGCTTGGCACAGCGATCAGCTGCTGGTTGAGCTGCATGTCGCGCGACAGGATGACCTTGGAAACGGCAACTGCGGATTTGAAGATTTCGCCTCCAAGCCAACTCCAGTAGAGCGGCAGAGAGAGGCGCAACTGCAGCGGAACCGCTTCGTCATCGAGCAGCTTCATGCGCGAGGCCAGATAGACCGTGAAGAGGCAGGAGAGAACGCCGAGCGAGAGCAGGAACGGCTTGAAATAGCCGGACAGAGCCAGCCAGAGCGCAAACAACGCAACCAGTAACCCGACGGCCTTTGTCATTTTCTCCCTGCGGACATGTGGCGCGATTGGCCAGGGCGGGGCGCCGGTTGCCCGGTCATTATGCCGGGGCCGCACGAAGCGCGACCGACAAAAACAACAGTCGGCCGATGCGCCGGAACCCCTGAGGATGTGCCTCAATATGCAATGCGGTTGCGGGCAGGGCAAGAAAGACCGGAAATTCCGGGCGAAAAATCAGACTTTCCTGACAGCTTTCAATGCTCAGGCAACGCTGTTATAGTTGACATAATAAAGAGGGGGCCTTGGGGGAGGAACCACGGGCCATCAAGAAATTCCGGTTCGGCCAATACTGAGGCCTGACCTTTATTGACTGTCCGGATGTTGATCGTGGTGGGGATGGAAGAGCGTTTGGAAAGTGCGGCGGATTCCGTGGACGTGTCTTTCGAAGTCACGGGCGTCGTCAAATGGTTCGATGCGGTCAAAGGCTATGGCTTCATCATTCCCGACGATGGGCGAGACGATGTTCTCGTGCATCTATCCTGCCTGAAACAGGCAGGGCGAGAAGGGCTTGAGGAAGGCGCGACCGTCACTTGCGAGGCCGTTCGCCGGCCCAAGGGAAATCAGGCAATCAAGGTTCTGGATGTGGACGACACGACCGCGGTGAAGCCTGCGGCCGCAGGCGCGCGGGCGGCAAACCGTTCGGCCGCCGGTCAGGTCGTGCCAATCGGCGATTTCGAAACGGTGACGGTGAAGTGGTTCAACCGGGCCAGGGGCTATGGCTTTGTGACACGCGGCGAGGGCACGCCGGACATATTCGTGCACATGGAAACGCTTCGGCGATTCGGCATTCGCGATCTTACCCCGGGACAGGAAGTCAGGGTGCGTTTCGGCGAGGGGCCCAAGGGACTCATGGTGGCCGAGATGCAGCAGGACGCCGCGTTGGGCAACTAAGCCCGGTTCATCCAGTCAAAGCCGCGTGCTATAGGACGGAGAGCCGCCGTCCGGTGGTGCATATCCATTTTTCACCGAACCTGGCGCGATGAACGAAGAAGATGACGACAATCCGCCGGAAGGATTCGTCCTTTCGACGACCAGAGGGCCATATACGAGCCATAACGGCCCTTTCTACCACAAGGTCACGCCTGATGGATTTGCGCATGGCGTACGCGTGAAGAAGCGTCACTGCAATTCGCACGGCATCACGCATGGCGGCATGCTGATGGCTTTTGCCGATGGCCTTCTCGGAACCGCCGTGTGGCGCGAAACGCAGACAGCCGCACTGACGATCCGCATGAACTCGGATTTTCTGGCTTCCGCCCGGCCGGGCGATTGGCTGGAAGGGACAGCCCGTGTGACGAGAGCAACGAGGTCGGTCGCCTTTTGCGAGGCCGAGCTACATGTCGGCAGCCGTGCTGTCATGAAAGCAAGTGGCGTCTTCAAACTCATGCCTCGCCACAAGGCGAAGGATTGAGTAGCTGCCTCAACGGGTGTATTTGCAAGGCGAAGTCGGGGCGTAGCGCAGCCTGGTAGCGCATCTGCTTTGGGAGCAGAGGGTCGGGAGTTCGAATCTCTCCGCCCCGACCATTCACTTCAGCGTCTGCAGACAACAAAACAGGCGACCCCGCCCGGGGCCGCCTGCCGGCGCCTGGTGGCCTGCGCGCCGGATCAGGCGGCTTCGGGCATGGAAAGACCGGCTTCGCTCGGGGCGAGCCACCAGGCCCGGGCGGCAAGACGCTCAACCGCGACGGCGGGCCAGACATGAGCGCCGTGGCGCAGGACCGGACCCGTGAGGTCGAGTACGCATTCGATGTCGAGCCGGTTGAAACCCCGGGCAGAGAGCAGGAAAGCGGCGGTGTCACGGTCGAGATAATGGGGCGAGAGGCTCATTGAGGGTCTCCTTCGTCTCGGAAGGGCTAGTTCAGGCTTGATCGTGAGTCGCCGGGGTTCCGGCGATGGTCTTGTTATCGCTTGCAAATTCGTCGCTTTTGGGGCGATAAGAACAAGGTTTCGCGACGGTCGCCCCGCCTGTGGGGCAAGAGTTTCGAGGGATCAGAATTGGCACGCGCCCGCATCTACAAACCCGCCAAGACCTCCATGCAATCCGGCCGGGCCAAGACCCGGAAATGGGTGCTCGATTTCGAGCCGGGCAGTGCGCGCAAGGTCGAGCCGCTCATGGGCTGGACCAGCTCGGGCGATACGAGAGCACAGGTGACCCTCCGCTTCGACTCCAAGGAGGAAGCGGTTGCCTATGCAGAGAAGCATGGCATCGAGTATCAGGTTTTCGAGCCGAAAACCCAGCGGCGTTCGATCAAGGCCTATGCCGACAATTTCAAGTTCGGCCGTCAGGGGCTCTGGACACATTAAGGCCGGTTTCCGGTCCCGTAGCTCAACCGGATAGAGCATCGGCCTTCTAAGCCGAGGGTTGCAGGTTCGAGTCCTGCCGGGATCGCCATTGCGGCTATCAGTCCTCGATATCGAGAGTGCGCAGCGCCGAGGCCTTCAGGGACTGCCGGAGCTTCCCATAGCCTTGCCACGGATCGGAACGGGGGGTCCTGAAAGCCCCGGAGACCGTGACTTCGTTCGCGGCCCTTACCTTCGAGAGTTCATCCCAGAAGACAGGCCATGCAACCGGAGCGCCCGCCCGGGCGCGCGGCGAATAGGGCGCAATCGCAGTCGAGCTGCGGTCATTGCGCAGATAGTCGATGAAGATGCGGTCCTTACGTGCGGCCTTGCTCATTTTGGCCACGTAGCGTTCTGGATTGTGTTCGGCCATGCGATTGGCGACTGCAGCCGCGAAGGCCTTTACCGTCGGCCATTCGTGGCGGCGGACGAGCGGTGCGACCACGTGAATCCCCTTGCCACCGGTGAGCATGGGAAAACTTTCGAGACCGAGTTCGCCGAGTGCGTTGCGGATCTCGGATGCGGCGCTCTTTACCCGCTCGAAGGGAATGTCCTCATCGGGATCGAGATCGAACACCAGGCGGTCCGGTCGTTCGATGTCGTCCACCCGCGAACCCCAGATGTGAAATTCGAGGACACCCATCTGCGCGGCGGAGACAAGGCCCTTCGTATCCTTGATGTAGAGATAGTTCTCGCGTTCCTTGGCGCCTTTCACTTCAAGCTCATAGAAGCCGCCGCCGAGTCCCGCGCCTGCGTGGCGCTGGAAGAAGCATTTCTTCTGCCTGCCTTCCGGGCAACGGACGAGGCTCACCAGCCGATTCTCGATGTGAGGCAGCATCCATTCGGCGGCCTGTTCGAGGTAGCGTGCGAGTTCGAGCTTGGTGATGCCCTGATCCGGATAGAGAACCCTGTCCGGATGGGAAATCCGGACGCCTTTGACAATAGGTGGGCTGTCCTCTGCTGCCATTATTTGTCTTTCCGAGGGCTAAGGGGGTGTTCGAGGAAGCAAGCTAGTCTGCTCACCAACGCCGGAAAGGCGCCGAAGTGCCAAGATACTGCCTTATTTCTCCATATCGTCGAGAGTCGGGAAACCTGACCAAGCTGTAACTTGAGGCCGGGAGATGGCATGCGGATCATTGCAGATGGCAGGAAGTTTTCCGCCTGGCGCCGCATGGGGTCCGGAAAACAGGGAGGATTGAAAATGTACCGCAAGAATGGCGCGATCGTTTCGCGACTGATGGAAATTCCGGCGAAGCCCGTCTGGATGGCAACGCTGATCGTGCTCGCCGGGCTGATCTTTTCAATGAGCATCGGTGCCGCCGGAGCGGGAGTCCTTGCGGATCCGACGAAGCCCGACCCATCCATCGAAGGCGCACCCAACGAAGCATCGGGGCAGGATCTCTATCAGCGCGGTTTCTACGAGCAGGCGCTTGCGGAATGGGAGCGCGCTGTCGAACAGAAGAAGGATGGCGGCGCAGCGTTCCAGCTTGCCGAGGCCTATTTCGATGCCGCGGTCGTCGAACGCGATATCGCGAAGGCCGTGAAATACTACACGATGGGCGCGGAATGGGGCGACCCGCGCGCGCAGGCAGATCTTGGCACCTTGTTCGACAAGGGCTGGGGCGTGCCGAAGGATCTCGCCAAGGCCGCCAAGTGGTACGAAGCCTCTGCGAAGCAGGGCCATCCGAGCGCGCAGTACAATATCGGCGTCATGTATGAAGAAGGCGAAGGCGTCGCGGCGGATAAGGTAAAGGCGTACATGTATTACCAGCTCGCGATAGAGGGCGGTTTCCCGAAGTTCGCGACCGAGGCGCTGGAAAATCTCTCCGCCAAGATGGAGCCTGCCGAAATCAAGGAGGCGACGAAAATGGTGCGCGCCTTCAAGCCGATGACGCGTGAGGAAAGCGCGGCGGAGATGAGTGTGACGGCCAGGTCGCTGACTGACGGAGAAGCGGTTTCTCCCTGACAAGCATCCAGTTTTCAGGCATGGAGGCCCCGGTGGTGAGCCGGGGTCTTTTTGTTTTCACGCGCATGGATGCGGCGCATTCGCTATCATTCGTGGAACAGTTCAGCGGAGGCAGCATGACGGATGTCTGGTCCAACTGGTCGGGATGGGTAAAGGCCTGGCCGAAGGCCTTGGCAGCTCCTTCCACGGAGGAGGAGGTGGCGGAAGCCGTGAAGAACGGATTGGCTCCCATTCGCGTGGCCGGGCGCGGACATTCCTTCACGCCGCTTGTCGAAACCGGCGGCACCATCATGACGATGTGGGCGCTGAGGGGCGTGGTGGATCATGACGAGGAGAAGCAGGTCGCGCGTATAAAGGCGGGAACGACCATTCGCGATCTCGGCCCTGAACTCTTCGAGCGAGGGCTCGCGCTCATCAATCAGGGCGATATCGATCGTCAGGCGCTGGCTGGAGCCGTTGGCACCGGAACGCACGGGACGGGAGGTACGCTCGGCTCCGTCTCGGCGGCGGTTGAGGGCTTTCGTCTGGCGACAGCGAACGGCGAAATACTGACCTGCAACCGTGCGGAAAACACCGATGTGTTCGATGCCGGACGGGTGAGCCTCGGCACGCTCGGGGTAATGACCGAGATCACGATGAAATGCCGTCCTGTCTACGCCCTGGAAGAGACGGGAGGGCGGATGCCTATTGATGAGGTGCTTTCCCGCGCGCCGGAACTACGCGACAGCGAGCGGCATTTCGAGTTCTTCTGGTTTCCTTTTGCCGATCAGGCGCTGGTCAAATTCCTGAGGGAAACGGACAAGGAAGCCCGCCCGCGACGCCGCCGGCCGGACGGTGAGATTGCCGCAAGCGACAAGACGATGATGCGTGCCTGCGAGGTCTCACGTTACCTGCCGTTTCTGCGCGGTCCCTTGCAGCGGTTTCTCACCTCGGCCAGCGGTTCGCGCTATTCGGGAGGCGGGGAGGAAGGCGGGAAGGTGCGCTGGTCTCATGACGCCTTCCCAAGCGACCGCAATGTACGTTTCAACGAGATGGAATATGCCGTGCCGGCGGAAAGAGGGCCGGACTGTATTCGTGAAGTCGGCGAGTACATGCGCAAATGCGGGATCAATTTCCTGTTCCCGCTCGAGTTCCGCTATGTGGCGGCGGACGATGCCTGGCTCAGCCCGTTCTATAATCGCGACAGCGTCACGATTTCGGTGCACCAGTACCACAAGCAGCCATATGAAGAGCTCTTCGCTGGCGTCGAAGCGATCTTTCGCCGCTATGAGGGACGCCCGCATTGGGGCAAGCTGCACACGCTTCACGCGGCGGATTTCGAGTCCCTCTATCCGAAGTGGGAGGAATTCCGGAAGGTGCGACGCAGGCTCGATCCGGAAGGAAAATTCCTGAATTCCTATCTCAGGCGCATTTTCGGCGAAGATTAGTCGAGTTCGACTATCGCGACGACCTGGCCTTCCGCTATCGCGTCTTCCTCGGCAACGAGAATTTCGACGACACGGCAATCGGCGGGAGCGGAAACCGGGATCTCCATCTTCATGGATTCGAGGATCAGGATGGGATCTTCCTCCTCCACGTGATCGCCCGGTTTCGTCTCGATTTTCCAGACCTTGCCTGTGATCTCGCTTTTTACTTCCTTCGTGGGCATGGTCCTCTCCCTGTTTCCTGAACCGAGTTCTAGTCCGATTCCGCCGTTTGGCGGCTGCCAGTGCTTCCGGCGATCGCAACCGTCTTGATCAATGCCCAGACCGGCATGCCGGTTTCGAGTTTGAGGAGGCGCGCGGCGCGGCTTGTCACCAGCGCGCGGATTGTCGCTCCTCCCTCGCGCGTGCGGATGCCCACATCGACATCGCTCTTGCCCGCCTTATCGAGCGTCTCGATCTCTCCTTCGATGACATTCTGCACGCTCAGTCCGCGGGGCGCTTCCGTGGCGATGGTGACATCGCGTGCACGGAGACGAAGGCGCACAGGGGCGCCTTGCGGCCGGGGAAGGCGCGGAACGAAGAGACGGAAACCTGCGCCGGAGAGTTCCGTCAGACTTTCGTCGTCGTCATGGGTTTCGATCCGCATATCGAGGATCGTGCCTATGCTGTCATCGTCCGCTTCGCCAAGAATGAGGTTCTGGATGTCGATCCGGTTCAGCACGTCGGCGACGCCGCCGCTGGCAACGACACGGCCTCTTTCGACGACGACGACCCGGTCGGCGAGACGCACGACCTCTTCCATGTTGTGGCTGACGAAAACGATCGGAAGCGCGAGCCTTTCATGCAACGCTTCGAGAAACGGCATGATTTCGCGGCGACGGCCGATATCGAGGCTGGCCAGGGGTTCGTCCATCAGGAGGAGGCGAGGGGCGGAAAGAAGCGCGCGGCCGATTGCGACGCGCTGCGCCTCGCCGCCCGAAAGTCCGTGGGGCTGACGTTCCAGCAGGTGCCTCAGATCCAGAAGGCCGATTACTTCATCGCGAGGGATGGGGGGTTCGGGGCCGCGGCGCCGCAATCCGTATTCGAGATTTCGCATGACGGTGAGGTGCGGGAAGAGGCGCGCTTCCTGGAAGACATAGCCGATATGCCTCTTCTCCGGAGGCACGAAGATGTTTCTTTCCGTGTCGAGAAAGATTTCGCCGCCAAGCGATATGTGACCGGTGTCGGGATGGCCCAGTCCCGCGATAGCCTGCAACGTCATGGTCTTTCCCGCACCCGAGCGGCCTATGATCCCGGTCACGCCGCGCGTTGCCTCGAAGCCGACATCGAGCGAGAAAGCCCCCCTTCGCTGCGTGAGCTCGACCGAAAGGATCGTCATGTCCGGCCTTCCTTCTCCGGGCCGAAGATGCGGCGTCGCATCCGCGCGGCGAAAATCTCGGAAGCGGCAAGCGCACCAAGCGCGAGGACGATGGAAAGGATGAGCAGGCGCAATGCACGTATTTCACCGCCGGGCGATTGCAGTGCGCTGTAAAGCGCGATCGGCAATGTCTGCGTTTCGCCGGGGATATTCGCGACGAAGGTGATGGTCGCGCCGAATTCGCCGAGCCCGCGCGCGAAGGCGAGGAGAAGACCGGTAATCAGTCCCGGCATGATGATCGGCAGCGTCACGCTGCGGAAGACATCCCAGGGGGTCGCGCCGAGCGTACGCGCCGCCTGTTCGAGCTTGCGGTCCACCGCATCGAAGGAAAGCCGCAGCGCACGCACAAGCAGCGGAAAACCCATGATGGCGGCGGCCAGCGCCGCGCCCTTCCAGTTGAAGGCGAGGGTGATGCCGAGATTTTCCTCAAGCCAGGCGCCGACGGGGCCGCGACTGCCAAATGCGAGCAGCAGCAGATAGCCCGTCACGACAGGTGGCATAACGAGCGGCATATGCACGAGAAGATCGAGAGCGAACTTGCCTGGAAAGTTCTTTCGAGACAGGGCCCATGCCGTCAACAGGCCGAACGGCAGGCTGATCAGTGCGCCCACGGCTCCGGTCTTGAAGGAAAGCCAGAGCGCTTCCGCCTCGGCCGGGGTGAGCAGCGTATCCTGCATGCGTCAGTTGATCGGCGCTTCGAGCGGCGCGAAGCCGTATTTTGCAAAGATGCGCGCACTTGACGGGCCCTTCAGATAGGCAAGGAAATCACGCGCTGTCGGATTCTCCCGCCCGGCGACGAGCGACACGGGATAGTTCACCTGATCACGCGTCGCGGCCGGCACGGCCGCGACGACCTCTACATCGGGCGTTATACGGGCATCGGTACGATAAACGATGCCGGCGCGCGCTTCGCCACGCGCGACCCATGCCAGTGCCGCCCGAACATCATCGGCAAAGACGACATTCTTCTTTATGCCGTCCCAAAGGTTCATGGCGGTCAATGCCTGCTTCGCATAAATGCCCGCGGGCACGCCGTCCGGATTGGCCAGGGCGAGGCGCTGGCCTTCAAGCGCTGCTGCAAGATCGGCCCCTTCACTGAACCGGAAGTCGAACGGTTCGCCTTTCGTTGTTATCAGGACGAGCTCGTTCGACAGAAGGTCGCTGCGCGTGTTCTGCAGCGTGAGGCCTTTGGCAGCAAGTTCTTCCATCCAGCTTTCATTGGCGGAAAGGAAGATGGAGGCGGGCGCGCCTGCTTCGATCTGCTTTGCGAGGGTGGAGGAACCGGCGAAAACCGTTGTGATCTCGCAGCCGGATTCCGCTGTGAAAGCTTCGGCGATATCGCGTACAGCGTCTGTGGTGCTGGCGGCCGCGTAGATCGAGACGGGGTCGCAAGCCATCGCGCGTCCCGCCCCCGAAACTGTCAGTAGAGCTACGAAAAGAATTGCAATGCGCATATCAAGCTCTCTCAGCTGTCAGCTGCGTGAAGGCGCTCAAATCCAGCTTCAAGGTCGGCGATGAGATCGTCGATATCTTCAAGTCCCGCATGGAACCGCAGGATCTGTCCGTCGGCCGTCCACTCCGTCGCGGTTCTCATTTTCTTCGGATATTGCGGAATGACGAGGCTTTCGAAGCCACCCCATGAATATCCCATGCCGAAGAGTTCGAGGCCGTCGAGAAAGGCGGCGAGCGCTTTTTCCTGGCAGGGTTCAAGCTCGATGGAAAAGAGGCCGCAAGCGCCCGTGAAATCCCGCTTCCATATCTCATGGCCCGGACAACCCGGCAGGGCGGGATGAAGTACGCGGGTGACCTCGGGCCGCTTGCCAAGCCACTCGGCAAGCGCGATGCCTGTCTTCATGTGACGCTCGAGGCGAGTCGAGAGCGTGCGGATGCCGCGCAGAACGAGATAGACGTCGTCCGGCGCGGCGCATTGGCCGATTGCTCCATGCGTATTCAGCATCTCGGTCCATGCATCTTCCGTTGTCGTGATCGATCCCATCATGACGTCGGAATGGCCGCACAGATATTTCGTTACCGCCTGGATGGAAACGTCCACGCCATGCTCGAACGGCTTGAAATAGAGCGGTGAAGCCCAGGTGTTGTCGAGCAGAACCCGGGCCCCATGGCGATGGGCTACTTCGGCAATAGCCGGAATGTCCTGTACCTCGAATGTGACCGAGCCGGGAGACTCGGTGAAGATCACCTTCGTCTCCGGCCGCACCAGCTTCTCGATTCCTGCGCCAATAAGGGGATCGTAATATTCGACGTCGATCCCGTAGCGCTTGAGTACGCTGTCGCAGAAATGGCGCGACGGCTGATAGACGCTGTCGACCATCAAGAGGTGATCTCCCGCTTTCAGGAAAGCGAGGAGGGCGGTCGTCACCGCCGAAAGCCCCGAAGAGGTCAACGCCGATTTGTAGCCGCCTTCGAGTTCGGCAATCGCGTCCTGCAGGGCGAATGTCGTCGGTGTGCCCCTGCGGCCATAAGTGACGGGTTGCGAACGCGTCTTCACCGCTTCAAGCGTCGGGTAAAGCACGGTCGAAGCATGATAAACAGGCGGATTGACGATGCCGAAATTGGCCTCCGGGTTGCGGCCTGCCGTTACGACCAGCGTGTCCTGTTTTTTCTTCGTCATTCGTTCCGCGGCTCGTTGTCGGAGTTTTGCCAAGGCATTTAAGGGTAAAACCGGAGGCGAAGCAAAAATCCGTGAACCGCGCCTCGGGGGTTTGCGCTGCCGGGTCTGGCGGGTAGTCTGACAGAATCATGACCCTGCCCGGCAAGGACAAATGTACCGCCCAGAAGACATAACGATGAAGAATCCCCTGGTCGCCCTCATCGTGGGAATTCTGATCGGTGTTGGCGGGCTTTATTTCTTCCTGCCTTACGATCCCCTGTCGCTGATCGGCGGCGACACAAGGGGTGTCGTGGCATCCGGCGACGGAGAGGCGCGCGCCTCGGCGGGCGAGACGCTCCGGCGTGTCCGCGACAGGGGTTTCCTGCAGTGTGGAGTCAGCCAGGGACTCCCGGGCTTCTCGAGCCCCGACGAGCGAGGCAATTGGTCGGGCATAGATGCGGATTTCTGCCGGGCACTGGCCGCGGCGATTTTCCACGATCCGTCCAAGGTCCGGTTCAGGCCGCTTTCCGCGAAGGATCGATTCACCGCACTTCAATCCGGGGAGATCGACATTCTCTCGCGCAACACGACATGGACCATGTCGCGCGATACGCAGCTTGGCTTCGATTTTGTGGGCGTAACCTACTACGACGGCCAGTCCTTCATGGTGCGAAAGAATGCAGGGATCGAGACGGCGAAAGACCTTGCCGGCGGTACGATCTGCACTGAGATGGGAACGACGACGGAACTCAATCTCGCCGATTACTTCCGCAGCCGTGGCCTTTCCTACAAGGTTCTTTCCTTCGAGAAGAATGACGAGGCCATCGTGGCATACGACCGCGGGCGCTGCGATGCCTATACGACCGACGCTTCGGGTCTTTATGCGCAGCGGCTGAAACTGACGGATCCGGACGCGAACAAGGTTCTCGACGACATCATCTCGAAAGAGCCGCTCGGGCCTGCCGTCCGGCAAGGCGACCCTCAATGGGAAGATATCGCACGCTGGACATTGAATGCTCTTCTCAATGCCGAGGAGCTCGGCGTTACTTCCGGCAATCTCGACGAGATGCTCGAAAGCGACAATCCGAGGGTGAAGCGTCTTCTGGGCCGGGAAGGCGCCTATGGCGAGGCTGTCGGGCTCTCGCCCGACTGGGCCGTCCATGCGATCCGCGCCGTTGGCAACTACGGCGAGATGTTCGAGCGCAATGTCGGCACAGAAACGCCGCTCGGCATCAAGCGCGGGCTCAATGCACTTTGGACGGAGGGCGGTGTTCAATATGCGCCGCCGGTCCGGTAGGCGCGCATGAGCATGGGGCAGGGGCACAAGGATCATCGCGCGCGCAGTGCCGCGCCGCTTGGCTGGAACAATCCGCGCGTCCGTTCCTTCGTCTATCAGGCAGCGGTGCTGATCGCCGTCATCGTAACGGTCTGGTTCTTCGCCGCGACGGCGCAGGAGAATCTCGAACGCCTCAACATTTCCTCGGGCTTTGGCTTTCTCGACAATACGGCGGGCTTCGGCATCATCCAGACCCTGATCCCCTATAGCGAGCAGTCGAGCTATGCCCGGGCCTTTTTCGTCGGGTTGCTCAATACGCTGATCGTCGCCGTCATCGGTATCGTCTTCGCCACATTGCTTGGTTTTCTCATCGGCGTTTTGCGCCTTTCGAACAACTGGCTGATTGCGAAGCTCGCCGCCGCCTATGTCGAGGTAATGCGCAACATCCCGCTGCTGTTGCATCTCTTCTTCTGGTATTTCGCAGTCTTGCGCCCGCTGCCGGGGCCTGACGAAAGCCTCAATCCGCTGCCGGGCATTTTGCTCAACAATCGCGGACTCATTCTTCCGGCGCCCGTCTTCGATTCAGGTCTCATTGCCTTCCTGGCGGCATTCGTTCTGGCCATCGCAGGAGGCATCGCCCTCATTTTCTGGGCCAGGAAAAGGCAGCGCGATACAGGGCAGCTTTTCCCGGCCTGGCGGGTCTTCGCGGCGCTTGTCGTTATACTGCCAGCTCTCACATGGCTTGTCGCCGGGGCTCCGTTCCATCTGGAATTCGCGGAGAAGGGTGCTTTCGACTACACGGGCGGCATGCGCCTCCTGCCGGAATTCGTCGCGCTTGTTCTCGGTCTCACCCTCTACACCGCCGCCTTCATTGGCGAAATTGTCCGCGCGGGCATTCTTTCGGTGGGCAAGGGCCAGCGCGAGGCCGCGGCCTCGTTGGGGCTCAAGGAGGGAACGACGCTTCGCCTCGTCATCATTCCGCAGGCGCTGCGTCTCATCATTCCGCCGCTCACGAGCCAGATCCTCAATCTAACGAAGAATTCCTCACTCGCGGTCGCTATTGCCTACCCCGATCTTGTCGCCGTTTTTGCGGGTACCGTGCTCAACCAGACCGGGCAGGCGATCGAGGTCATCGCGATCACCATGGCCGTCTATCTCACGCTCAGTCTTCTCACCTCGCTGGCGATGAACTGGTACAATGCGCGTATCGCGCTCAAGGAGCGTTGAGAGATGGCGATGGAAGACGTGACAGGCCGTCCCCGTCCGCCGATGCGGTCGCGTATCTCCCCGGTCGATTGGGCAAGGCGCAATCTCTTTTCAAGCGTGGGCAATACCGCGCTCACGCTTTTCTGCCTCTGGCTGCTCTGGCTTGCCGTTCCGCCGTTTCTCGATTTCACGATCTTCAGCGCTGTCTGGACCGGCGCCACGCGCGAGGTGTGCCTCGGACCGGACAAGGGGGCCTGCTGGCCCCTCGTCTGGGCAAATCTCGGCCAGTTCATCTATGGCCGCTATCCCGAGGATGAAATCTGGCGCGTGAATGTCGTCTTCGCGCTCGGCTTCGCGGCGATCGTGCCCGCGCTCATTCCCTCGGCGCCCGCCAAACGGTTCAACCTGATCTTTCTGCTCGTCATCTATCCGCTCATTGCGCTCGTCCTGCTCGCGGGGGACAGGCCGGGCCTGCGCCCCGTGCCGACGAGCGAGTGGGGCGGACTTCTCGTAACGCTTGTCGTTGCTCTGACGGGTATCGTCGTCTCGCTGCCGCTCGGAATCGTGCTGGCGCTGGGCCGCCGCTCGTCCATGCCTGCTATCCGGACGGTCTGTATCGTCTTCATCGAATTCTGGCGCGGTGTACCGCTCATCACCGTACTTTTCATGGCGAGCGTCATGCTGCCGCTCTTCCTGCCGGAGGGCATGAGCCCGGACAATCTGCTGCGCTGTCTTGTGGGCGTGGCGCTTTTCTCGTCGGCCTATATGGCGGAGGTCGTGCGCGGCGGCTTGCAGGCGATCCCCGCCGGGCAGTACGAGGCGGCGCGGGCCACGGGGCTCACCTATTGGCAGGCGATGGGCCTTGTCGTTCTGCCGCAGGCGCTTCGCCATGTCATTCCAGGCATCGTCAACACCTTCATCGGCCTTTTCAAGGATACGACGCTGGTGCTGATCGTCGGTATCTTCGACTTGCTGGGGCAGGTCCGTGCGCAGCTCAGCGATCCCTCATGGACGGTGCCGCAGGGCGCGCTCACTGCCTATATCTTTGCGGCGCTGGTCTACTGGGTCTTCTGCTTCGGGATGTCGCAATATTCGAACTTCATGGAACGCCGCCTCAACACGTCGCGCGAGCGCTAGGAGCAAAGTCATGTCCGGGGCAAACACACCGAAGAAAATGACCGTCTCCGACAAGGTGATGATCGAGATGACGGGCGTGAACAAGTGGTTCGACGATTTTCATGTGCTCAAGGACATCGGTCTCAAGGTGAATGAGGGCGAGCGCATCGTTATCGCCGGGCCGTCCGGGTCGGGAAAATCGACACTCATCCGCTGCATCAACCGCCTGGAACCGCATGACGAGGGCCGTATCGTCATCGACGGGATAGAGCTTACCGAAGACCTGAAGCGCATCGACGAGGTGCGCCGGGAGGTCGGCATGGTCTTCCAGCAGTTCAATCTCTTTCCGCATATGACGGTGCTGGAAAACTGTACGCTTGCGCCGATCTGGGTGCGCAAGATGCCGGAGAACGAGGCGCGCGATCTCGCGATGAACTTCCTGGAGCGCGTTCGCATTCCCGAACAGGCGATGAAGTATCCCGGTCAGCTCTCGGGCGGTCAGCAGCAGCGCGTCGCCATCGCGCGCGCACTCTGCATGAATCCGAAGATCATGCTTTTCGACGAGCCGACTTCCGCGCTCGATCCGGAAATGATCAAGGAAGTGCTCGACGTCATGGTGGAGCTTGCGCAGGAAGGCATGACCATGCTCTGCGTAACGCATGAGATGGGTTTCGCGCGCGAAGTCGCAAACCGCGTCGTCTTCATGGATGCAGGCGAGATCATCGAGGAAGCGCCGCCCGAGGAATTCTTCAATTCGCCGAAGAACGCGCGCACGAAAGAATTCCTCGCGCAGATCCTCGCTCATTGAGCGCGGGTGTTCAGTCCATCTCTTCCAGCTCGGCCTCTTCCTGCGCATAGGGTGTGAAGCCCATGCGCTGATACATCGGCAGTGCGCGCGGATGGTCGAGCGTGCAGGTCTGCACGATGAGCCGCGTCGTCTCGCGCGACCATGCCATGGCGATTGCCTCGCGCAGCATGAAGCTGCCCAGACCCGAGCCCACATGCTCCGGCATCAGACCGAGAAAGGAGAGTTCGGCGCGCGGCAGGGCGCGGAAGTCGAGCTCGAAATATCCGGCGGGAACGCCATTCGAATAGAGCACATAGATTTCGACATCCGGGTGCTGGACGATTTGCGCAAGCGCGGCATCGGACAGCCGCTTCCGGTTCACCCAGACATAGTCGCGGCCTACCGCGTCGTAGAGATAGCGGTAGAAATGGACAGGCGGGTTTTCCGCGCGCATCAGCGCATATTTTCCGGGAGGCCGCGGGCAGGGCGGCAGGCGCGGCGGCGCCATCATTTCGAGATGGGTCACGACCGTCTTGTGCTTTTTCCCCATCTTCCCGCCTGCTACCTGGTCAGACTTCGACGGGCATCTCGGGTGTCGCGGCCCATTCCGCCCATGATCCATCATAGACAGGAACCTGCGGCTTGCCGAGTACGGCTAGGCCTAGCGCGAGGATGGAGGCCGTCACGCCAGAGCCGCATGTCGTTACGGCCGGGCGAGAAATATCGACGCCCGCCTCCTCGAATATCGCGCGCAGTTCGCCGGGCTTCTTCATCGTGCCGTCTTCGGCGATCAGCTTGCTTGCCGGAATGTTGAGGCTGCCGGGAATATGCCCACCGCGCAGGCCCTGCCGCGGTTCCGGTTCGGTGCCGTTGAAGCGTCCGGGGCTGCGTGCGTCGAGAACCTGCTCGGCGCAGGTATCGATATTGTGGAGCATCGCTTCCCGGTCACGGATGAGGCCGGTGTTGCGCCTAGCCGTGAAATGCCGCGCGGAGGCGCGCGGGCGCATGTCGTCCAAGGGGCGCCCCTCCGCTTTCCACTTCTTCAATCCGCCGTCGAGAACCGCAACGTCTTCATGACCCATGACGCGGAACATCCACCAGACGCGGGCGGCACTGAAAAGCCCCGCACCATCATAGACGATCACGCGGTTGCCATCGCCAAGCCCCATGTTGCGAACGCGCGAGGAGAATTTCTCCGGGCTCGGCAGCATGTGCGGGTAGGGACTATCGAGGTCGCAGATTTCGTCGATGTCGAAAAAGACGGCACCTGGAATATGCTCGCGCTCATATTCCGCGCGCGCATTGCGCTGCATCTGCGGCAAGTACCACGAGGCATCGACCACACGTACATCCGGCGCGTCGAGATGCTTTTCGAGCCATTCCGTAGTGACCAGCGGGGAGGCGGCCTCGTCCATCTTCGTCTTCCTAGAGCCAGTCCGGCGCGGGCAGGTTCTTTTCCTTCAGGAACGCCGGATTGAAGAGCTTGCTCTGATAGCGCGTACCGTAATCGCAAAGCACGGTGACGATCGTGTGACCGGGCCCCATTTCCTTTGCGAGGCGGATCGCGCCGGCGATATTGATGCCGCTGGAGCCGCCGAGGCAGAGGCCCTCTTCCTTCAAAAGGTCGAAGACGATCGGCAGCGCCTCCTCATCCGGTATCTGGAAAGGATGGTCGATCGGCGCGTCCACGAGATTGGCCGTTATGCGGCCTTGTCCGATGCCCTCGGTGATGGAGGTGCCCTCGGCCTTCAATTCGCCATCCTTGTAATAGTGATAGAGCGCGGCGCCCATAGGGTCCGCCAGGCCGATCTGCACGTTCTTGTTGCGCTCCTTGAGCGCCATGCCCGTGCCGGCAAGCGTTCCGCCCGTGCCGACGGCGCAGATGAAGCCGTCCACCTTGCCGTCCGTCTGTGCCCAGATTTCGGGGCCCGTCGTCTCGATATGCGCCTGCCGGTTGGCGACATTGTCGAACTGGTTTGCCCAGATCGCGCCGTTCGGCTCCTTGGCCGCGAGCTCCTCCGCGAGGCGGCCGGAATATTTCACGTAGTTGTTCGGGTCCTTGTAGGGCACGGCCGGAACTTCGATCAGTTCCGCGCCGCATAGCCGCAGCATGTCCTTCTTTTCCTGGCTTTGCGTCTCGGGAATCACGATCACCGAGCGGAAGCCCAGCGCATTGCCGACCAGGGCGAGCCCGATGCCGGTATTGCCCGCCGTGCCTTCCACGATGACGCCGCCCGGCTTCAGCGTGCCGCGCTTCATCGCATCCTTGATGATGTAGAGCGCGGCCCGGTCCTTCACCGATTGGCCGGGGTTCAGGAATTCGGCCTTGCCGAGAATCTCGCAGCCGGTTTCTTCCGATGCCCGCCGCAGGCGCAGCATGGGGGTATTGCCGATTGCGTCGACGAGGCCGTTCTTGATGTCCATGGGATCGGTTTCGTTATCTGTTTTTGAGGCAGGTTGCACTGGAACATACGGAGGGGGTGTCTCCGGTTCAAGGCGTTAGAACGAATAGTTGGCATTCATGCGAGTTGTGACTTGTTCAGCATAAGCCATTGAATGAGAAGGGTTGTTTTGGCATCGCGGATGCGCCCATCCTGAGTTGCGGCATGGGCTTCGGCAAGCGGCACCACGACGGCGCGAATGTCCTCATGCTCGTGGGCCAGCCCGTGAATGCCGCCCACGCCCTCGAGCGATGCAATGCCGACGAAGAGATAGGTCCGCTCGCCATAGCCGCCGGGCGACGACCACACGGTCGAGACGGGGTGAAGGGCGGTCAGCCGGCATTCGGCCTCTTCGATGGCCTCGCGGCGCGCGACTTCTTCCGGCGTCTCCTCCTCACCGCGCATTCCCGCCACGACTTCGAACAGCCAGGTCGCTTCCCCCCAGGCGAGCCCGCAGGCGCGGAACTGCTCGATCAGCAGCACGGCATCGAGCGTCGGATCGTAGGGCAGCACATTCACCGCCTCGCCAATCGTGTAGACGTCACGCGTGACCTCTTCGGACCATTCGCCGTCATGGCGGCGATGGCGGAAGACGAAGCGTTCGATCTTCCCCCAGCCCTGGCCGATCGTGTCGCGCGATTGAAGTTCGACGTCGGCAAGGCTGCGCGGCGTCGGGACGAGACGGGATTCCATGAAGAGCTCCGCTGCGGGTGGGAAGCGAAGCTTAGCAGCGGTGCGCCGTGGCGGCTATGGCCGGGCGAGCGTCACCTGCGTGACGTCGATGTTGCCGGCGCGGAAACCCGCCTCGCAATAGGAGAGGTAGTATTCCCACATGCGGCGGAACCGCTCGTCGAAGCCCTGCGTGCGGATGTCCGGCCAGGCGGTGCGAAAGCGCTCGCGCCATTGCTTCAGCGTCTCGGCATAGTCGAGGCCGAATTCGAGATTGCCCGCCCAGGCGAGGCCTGCCTGCGCTACCTGCTGGCGAAGTGCGGTTGGTGAGGGGAGCATGCCGCCGGGAAAAATGTAGCGTTGAATGAAGTCGGCGCGGCGGCGATAGGTGTCGAAGGAACGGTCGGCGATGGTGATGATCTGCAATCCCGCCTTGCCGCCGGGTTTGAGGCAGTCACGGACTTTCCGGAAATAGGTTGGCCAGTATTCTTCGCCCACCGCCTCGAACATTTCGATGGACGCTACCCTATCGAACTTCTCGTCCACGTCGCGATAGTCCTGGTAGCGGATATCGACCTTGTGCGAGAGCTGCTTCTTCTCCATGCGTTCGCGTGCGAAGGCGAGCTGCTCCTTCGAGATGGTGATACCTGTCACGCGGCAGCCGATTTCGCTGGCGGCATATTCGGCGAAGCCGCCCCAGCCGCTTCCGATTTCGAGCAGGTGATGTTCCGGCCTCAGGTCGATCTGTTCCGCAAGCGAGCGGTACTTGTTGATCTGCGCCTCGGAGAGTTCCTGACCCGGATGCGCAAACAATGCCGATGAATAGGTCATCGTCGGATCGAGCCAGCGCGTATAGAAGCTGTTTCCGAGATCGTAGTGATATTCGATGTTGCGCCTCGAACCGCTCCTCGAGTTACGGCGCATCATGTGTCCGATGCGGGAGATGAGCCGCACGAGTGGCATGCCGTTCAGCCGGTCCTGAAGGGCTTCCTTGTTGCGCAGGAAGAATTGCAGGAAGGCTGTAACATTGGGGCTGTCCCACATGCCGTCCAGAAAGGCCTCCGCGGCACCGAGATCGCCGCCCGAAAAGAAACGTCTTGTGAGGCCGAAATCGCGGATCACGAGTTCGGCATGTTCGCCCGGTTCCGTTCCGCGAAAGATCAGGCGGCGGCCGTCCGGCAGGGTCACCGTCATGGAACCGTGACGGACCCTGGCGAGGGCGCGGAAGACGATTCGCGCCAGACTTGGAATGCCGCCGATGGAAGACACGTTCTCCGGCGTCACGGCGAAGGCTTCCGGTTGGGTCACCACTGCCTGCGGCTGCTGCATGCGGTTCCACTCCTCCATCCTCAGTCCCCAAACAAGTATAAGCAGGAAAGCGCCCTCGGCTCATCCCCTCATTGCCGTCTTGTTACGGGGCCGAAAGCTTCGTGGTTCACGAAGCTGCCATGCTGCCCGTCATTTCCGACCGGGCTTTTTCTCCTCTTCATGCAATTGATTCACATAGGCATCCATCTGGTCGAGCCTTGTCTCCCAGAGTTGCCGTTGCCTGTTCATCCAGGCTTCGGCCGCCGTCAGCTTCGAGGCATCAAGCGTACAAGTCCTCACGCGGCCGGCTTTCCTGGTCTTCACGAGGCCGGCGCGTTCGAGGATGCGCAGATGGGCCATGAATGTTGGCAGAGCAATCGTGAAGCTTCGGGCGAGTTCGGTAACGCTTCTGGGTCCCGCGGTCAGCATCTCGATCACGCTGCGCCGCGTGGGGTCGGCAAGCGCAATGAAGGTGTTGTCGAATGAAGCGGTATGACTGACAGCCATGTCTTTGTTGCGCCAAATTGTTCCGGAAGTCACAAACTTAGCATATCGACTAACAATTGTCCTGCGTGCTGGTGACGCGGAGAGGCTGCGGCGCGTGTCGCGGGCCGTGCGGCATGGCAGTGATGAAGAAGGAGAATGGCTCCCCGGGCCGGATTCGAACCAGCGACCAACCGGTTAACAGCCGGTTGCTCTACCACTGAGCTACCGGGGAGCAGGTCGGCTCCGCTTCGCACGCGGCGCCGATGAGCGGTGCGTATAGCAAAGACATTGGCGCCATGCCAGCCCAAATGTCTTGCTATCGCCACCTTTCGGTCCTATCTGCCGAAACGGTTCGGCGCGTCGCGCCGCGGCTTTTTCTCGGAGAACGGCTTTTCATGGCGGCGGTGCGATTCGGCGACAAGAGGATGCGGATCCCCGGGCCCCCGATCCTGCGGATCGTTATCGGCATCCTGCTGATTCTGGGTGGCACGGTGGGATTCCTGCCGGTTGTCGGTTTCTGGATGTTGCTGCTTGGCGTCCTCGTCCTTTCGGTCGACCTCCATCCGGTAAGACGGTGGCGCAGGCGCTTCGAGGTCTGGTGGGGGCGGCGGCGCCAGCGCAGGCAAGGCGGCGCGAATAGCGACTAGGGCTCAGTCGATCCCGAGGGATCGGACGGGCTTTGCCAGCGCGAAGGGAAGGCCGCTCAGCAGCGCCTCCAGCATCCGCCGGTCCTGGAAATCTCCATTGAGCGAGAGGCGCGGAAGGCTCGTCAGCCGCTTTGCATGCGAAGGCTGGATCAGCCCCTTGCGGGTCGTCGTGGCCGACCGGAAGCCAAGCGCGCCCGCGAGGGCGAAATCCCGCTCTCCCGCCGAGCCGGGATCGCCATAGGGATAGGAGAAGTGACGGGGCCTGTAGCCGAGTTCCGTCTCCATTCGCGCCAGTCCGCGCTCGATATCGCTGCGCGCTTCCGCGGCGGACAATCCCGCCTGGGCGAAATGATCGGCCGTGTGCGCTTCGACGCTCGCCAGCGGATGGGCGGCGAGGGTGCGCACCTCGTCCCATGTCATCGCCAGTTCGCGGGTAAGCGCGCCCATATCTATGCCGTGAAGCAGGGCAAGCCGGCGCACTTCGGCGCGCATCTCATGTTCGGGCAGCGCGCGCAGCGCCCAGTAGATCCTGTTCCAGGCGGCATTCTTCTCGGCGGCGTCGCGCGTGAACATGGTGATCTCGCCGCCTGCCGGGAGTTTCACGCGGATGGCGACGGCGGCGGCAATCGCGCGTTCCAGCGCTACCCACCATATTTCCGCATGACCGTCGGGCAGGCCGGTCGTGAGATAGACCGTGAAGGGCACGCCGTTCCGTTCGAAAACGGGCAGGGCGTCGGTCAGGTTGTCCTTGTATCCGTCATCCAGCGTGAAGACGGCGAAGCGTTTACCATGTTCCCCGGCCTGCAGACGGTTCACAGCCTCATCGAGCGAGATGCACTCATAGCCGAGTTCGCGAACGGTCCGGATCGTCTCTTCGAGGAAGGAAGGCGTGATTTCGAGAATGCGGTTCGGCGCGAATGCCGCGCCGTCATCTTCACGCACCCGGTGCAGCATGAAGATGACGCCGATGCCCGCCAGCGACTTCGGCGCGAGGCGGCAGGCGCCGCTCGCGTGGAGCGCAAGCAGCGTTCGTCCCATCAGCGACGGGCCCGTGCTTGCGGATATGCGGGCAGTCTCTTTCATTGCGCGCATTCTCCGGGAGAAAGGTTAACGCGGTACGACTAGCACACGCCTTGCAACCACCGGTTCGAGACATGGCAGGACGTCCAGATTCGGGAAACGAACGGATGCCTGTCCGGGACGAAACAAGACAGCAAGGCGAGGCCCCCAATGACGCCGCTGACCAGCAAGTTCGAAGACATGACTGCCCTTCCGGCGGGTTTTGAAGCCGGAAATTCGCGGAAATCCGCCATTTTTGGTGTGCCCAGCGGCCGCCCGGAAGTTCTCCTCTCCGTTCACGAGGAGATCGAGCCGCTGAAGTCCGTCTGGCAGGCGCTCGAAAAGTTCGGGGATTGCACGCCTTTTCAGACCTATGGATGGGTTTCGGCCTGGCAGCGTCATATCGGGACGAAGCAGGGTGTGAAGCCCGCCATTGTCGTCGGATGGGACAATGAAGGCGGGGCGCTGTTCATTCTTCCGCTCGGTATCGAGAACGGGGTTTTCTGTCACAGGCTCTCCTGGCTCGGCGGCGATCTGAGCGACTACAACGCGCCGCTGCTTTCGCGCGATTTCCCGCGTTATGTTTCTCCCGCACAGTTTCCCGCGCTCTGGGCCGATATTCGCGACACGCTTCCCACGCATCACATCGTCACGCTGAGCCGCATGCCGGAGCGCGTTGGCGAGCAGGCGAACCCGATGATGACGCTTGGCGGTCTTCGCCGGAATGCGTCCTCGGCGCATATGACGATGCTCAAGGAAGACTGGACTTCTTATTACGGTGAGAAGCGTTCCTCCGGCAGCAAGAAGCGCGACAAGCAGAAGCGCCGCAAGACGGAAGAACTCGGCGCGGTGTCGCTGGTTTCGCCGGAAGACGCGGAGAGCAAGCTGCGCTCGCTCGACATTCTCATGGAACAGAAGGCCGTCACCTTCGCGCGCATGGGCGTGGCCAATCTCTTCGAGAAGCCGGGCTATCGCGAATTCTACCGCGAGGTGACGACCGGCGAGGATGCGGAGGGGCTGGTCGAGGTCAATCATCTGGCGGTCGGCGACACGGTTGCCGCGACCGCCTGGGGTCTCAATCATGGCGGCCGCTATCACTATGTGCTCGCGAGTTACGACGAGAAGGCCGAAGCCTCGCGTTTCTGCCCCGGCATGATCCTGCTCATGGAGCTCATGGCGCGTGCGACGGAAACCGGCAAGACCGGTTTCGACTTCACGATCGGCGACGAGGGCTACAAGGACCAGTGGTGCGAAATCGAAATTCCGCTTTTCGACTATGTCGAGCCGTCCAATCTCGTCGGCTGGTTTAACCTCGGCCCCCGCGTCGCCTATCTCGAGGCTAAACGATTCATCAAGCAGACGCCGGTACTTTGGCAGGGTTTCACCCGGCTGCGCGCGGCGAAGGGCGTTTTCGCCGCGGCACTCACCACCCGGGCCTGAGGGCTAGCGTCATGAATCCGGACCGGCTCCCGCCGCGCCTCAGGCGCGCCGGGCAAAAGATCGCCGCCAGGCTCGGCGATGCCCATCTTGCGGGCGTCGTTCGAGGCGCGGCCTTCGTCATGGGCATCCGCATCGCGGGCGCCGCCATCGCGCTCATCAGCCAGGTGCTGCTGGCGCGGTGGATGGGCGCATTCGAATACGGCATCTTCGCCTATGTCTGGGTCTGGGTTGTCGTGCTCGGTATCGTCGCGCCGATGGGCTTCGGTACGTCGGTTCTCAGGTTCATCCCCGAATACAGGACGAAAGAAAAGTGGCGCCGGTTGTCCGGCGTCCTGAAGGCTTCTTTCGGCATCGTGGCCGCGCTGGGCGCGGCAGCCGCAGGGGCGGGGCTTCTGCTTCTCTGGGCGGTGAGCGGTCATATCGAAAGCTATTATCTCTGGCCGCTCGCGGTTGCGCTTCTCTGCGTGCCCGGTTTCGCGCTGATGGACTGGCAGGAAGGTGCGGCCCGCGCCTTCGGCTGGGTCAATCTCGCCTATGTTCCGAACTATATCGTCCGTCCACTGCTCATCGTGATCGTCGCGGGCGGCATTCTCTTCTTCACGGGCAGCGCAACCGGCCTCGAAGTCACCATCGGCGCGCTTGCCGCGACCTTCCTCACCATGTTCGCACAGCGCTTCCTTCTTGCGCGCCGCGTGTCGCGTGAGGTGCCGGATGCCAGACCCGTCTATCATGTCAGGCACTGGGTCGCGATTTCCGCGCCGCTCGTTCTCGTCGAGGGGCTCTTCCTGCTGCTCACCAACACGGACATCGTGCTGCTCGGCTATTTCGTCGATCCCGACGAGATCGGCATCTATTTCGCGGCAACGCGCATCGCGAACCTCATGGCCTTCATCCAGTTCTCTGTAGCTGCGCTTGCCGTGCCGAAATTCGCGGAGCTCTACGGCGCGGGCAAGCATGACGAGTTGCAGTCATTCGTGCATGGCACGACGCAGTGGACGTTCTGGCCGACGCTTGCCGCGGGTATCGTTCTGCTTCTCGGCGGGGAATTCGCTCTCGGTCTCTTCGGCGACAACTTCGATGCCGGCTATCCGCTGCTCTGGTTGCTGATGGCGGGTTTTCTCGCGCGCGCGGCAACCGGCTCTACCGAATATCTCCTCAACATGACGGGGAATCAGAATGCCGTCGCCTGGACCTACGGCATCGCGGCTGTCGCCAATCTCGCGCTGAACTTCGTCCTCGTGCCTTCCTTCGGGCTGATGGGCGCGGCGGCCGCGACCGCGATTTCCATCGTCACGTCGACGCTATGGCTCGCCGTCATCGTTCAGCGGCGCCTCGGCATCACCGCTTTCGTTCTCGCCGGTCCCGTCCGGCGCACGCTTACCGCTATGAGGGCTGCATGACCGGTCTCGGGCAAATTCCACTGTGGCAGGGCGCCGGAAAGAAGAACATGGGAGAGGATGCACCCTCCGTCGAGGTGCTGAGCCATGCCGCGCGCTATCTGCATGGCCGTCCGCCCAGCGCCGACGTGGTGGTTCTCGAAAGCGCGGATGCGCTGATGCCGTTCCGCGCTGAAATCGATGCGCTTGCTGCCTCCGCCACCGATCGCAATGTCCAGTTCGAGGCGACGACGCTCTCGGCTGCGATGGAGCATCTCCAGAACAAGGGCGATGTCCGGGTTGCGCTTTTGTGGAGCGAGGCGGGCGGTGCCGGGCGCCGGCTTCTTATCGGCCTCGTTCCCTATCTCGTCTCACGCGGCCACTACGGAGCGCCTTTCCCGGTCTGGCGCGTCTGGCAGCATATTCACAGCTTCATCGGCACGCCGCTTATGCGGCAGGGCTATGAGCAGCAGGCGCTGCGCCGCTTCCTGTCTTTCGCGAATGCGCGAGGCGCGGCTCTCGTCGAGTTTCCGCTCTTCGAGGCGGAGGGGGCTTTTGGCAAGGCCCTGCACGAGGTCATGCAGGCAGACGGAATTTCCTTCCGCGAGACCGACAGGCATGAGCGGGCGTTTCTGAAATCCGATCTCGACGAAGAAGCCTATCTTTCGGCGCATATCCGCAAGAAGAAGCGCAAGGAATTCAACCGGCTCTGGAATCGCCTGGCGGAGCTCGGTCCGCTCGAGTTCCGCACGCATGATGGCGGCGACAATCCCGATGAATGGACGGCGGCTTTTCTTGCGCTCGAGGCGCGAGGCTGGAAAGGCCAGCGCGGCACGGCGATGAAGATGCGCCCGAACGAACGCTTCTGGTTCGAAGAGATTTGCCGCGCTGCCCGCCGGGATGGAACGCTTCACTGTTCCGAACTTCTGCTCGACGGCAAGCCGCTCGCCATGCTGACGAGTTTCCGCTCCGGGCGCGGCGTTTTCACCTTCAAGATCGCCTTTGACGAGGACTATTCGCGCTATTCGCCCGGTACGCTTCTGATGCTCAAGGCCATCGGTGCCTTCCTGCGCGACGAGAGGGTCGATTGGGTCGACTCCTGCGCGGTCCCCGGTCATCCGATGATCGACCATATCTGGGCGGAGCGGCGCACGATGAGCAGCATGCTCGTCACCACCGGCCATCGGTTCAGTGCGCCGCTGGCCAGCTGGGTTGCATCCGCGAAGCGCATGGAAGCCACCGCCCGCGCCAAACTCCGCGTCCTTTACGATCGTCTGCAAGGAGCACGACATGAACAGGCTGATTGAAGTCACGAAAGGCAGCGTTACCGAGCCCATGCCGCGTTCGACTTTTCGGGTATCGCACCGGCTAGACGGTCACCCGCTGTTCGCTCTCGACCGGCTTGCAAGGCTTGCCGCCTCGCTTCCCGCCGATCAGGTGGAGTTCAACGGGCCTGTAGCGCCGAACCAGGACCCGTCCTTGACCCCGTCCAACGGTCTCACGCCGGAAGAAACGGTCCGCAGGATCGAACAGGCGAAATCGTGGATGGTTCTCAAGAACGTCGAAAGCGATCCGGAATACAAGGAATTGCTCGATGCCTGCCTCGATCAGGTAGCCGAGCAGACGGGCGGCCTCATGGGCGGCGCGCTCATGCGCCAGGCTTTCATCTTCGTGACCTCGCCCGGCAATGTGACGCCGTTTCACTCGGACCCCGAGCTCAATTTCCTGCTTCAGGTTCGTGGGCAGAAGCGCATGTCGCTCTTCGACCATCGCGACCGCATGGTCGTCAGCGCCGAAAATTCGGAGCTTTATCCGGGCAAGCATCGAAACCTGCCTTACCGCGAGAAGTTCGAGGCGCGAGCGGACCAGCAGCATATCGCGCCGGGTGAAGGCATCTTCGTGCCGATCTTCGCCCCGCATTGGGTACAGAACGGGAGCGAGGTTTCAGTCTCCTTCTCGATCACATGGCACACGGTCGAGTCGCAGCGCCTCGTGAAGCTGTCCTATGTCAACGCGATGCTGAGGAAGCTCGGCATGCCGCAGGCCGACGCGGGCGAACGCCCCCTGTGGGATGGCGTGAAGGTCGCGGCCTATGACGCGCTGCGGCCCGTCTATGACGGGTTGAAGCGCCTGGTCGGCGACCGCCACAAGGCGATTGCGCTGCTCTTCGGGCGCAGGCAGGCAGCAATCGCCAATTAAGGGAGTTTGCGGCGGCGTGTCAGCGCGCCGCCGCTTTTCTGTGTGCGGGCCCGTGGGCGGATCTGTGCGCGGACTGGACGGGATACTCCCGCAGCGCCTCGTCGCCATAGCGGCGGTAGCGGCGCAGGTTCACCCGCGTCAGCAGGATGCCGACACGGCGGCTGCTCGCGGCGGAGAGAAGCTTCAGGGCGCGAGCGACGACGCGCCGTCCCGTCGACGACCATTTCACCACGAGCACGGTCACATCCGCGGCCTTCGCCAGTACCTGCGCATCCGCGGCTGAAAGCGCCGCGGGCGAGTCGATGATGACATAGTCGTAGGTCTGCTGCAGGGCGTTCAGCACCCAGAGCATCTGCGAGGAGGCAAGCGCGGCCGTCGGATTGGCGATCGGCGTTCCCGCCTGCATGACATGGGCGGGGCTCATGGAATCCTTGCGGATGACATGATGGAAGGCGGCCCGGCTCATCAGAAGATCGGCGAGGCCCGGCCGGCGCATGACATTGAGCGCCTCGTGCATCGATGCGTCTCTGAGGTCGGCATCCACGACGATGGTGCGATAGCCGCCCAGCGCGAAGACGCGTGCGAGGCTCGCCGCCGTTTCGGTCTTGCCTTCGCCTTCGAGAGCCGAGGTCACGAGCACCGTGCGTGCGCGCCGGTCGCCGACGCGGGCGAGCAGGACATGTCCCTGAAGGGCGCGGATCGCCTCCGTATAGGGGCCGGAAGGGTCGCGCAGAATATCGTCGGAGGGCGAGGGCGCGCCGCGACGCGGCTCGATCTCCGGCACGAGGCCGAGGAACGGCATGCCTGTCGTGCGCTCCGCCTGTTCGCCGGTGCGGAAGCCGCGGGCGAAGACCTCGATGAGGAATGTCACGAGGAAGGCGAAGATGACGCCGGCCAGCGTCGCGAAAGTCAGAGCGGACGACATGCGCGGGAATGTCGGCTCCACCGGCTGTTGCGCGCGCGAGACGATGCGGGCGTTCGCCGCCTGCGCGTCGGCTTCGGCGCGGGCGTTCGCCTGCTGATAGCGAAGCAGGAAGGATTCGAGCAGGGCGCGGTTCGAGTCCGCGTCGCGCTGCAGGGCCCGCAGCTTCACTTCGTCCTGATTGAGTTGGCCCATCCGGCGCTGCAGCCGGGTCAGGCTGGCGCGAAGCGAGTTGACGCGGGCATTGGCCACGCGGGCCTCGTTCTCAAGCGCCTCGATGACCTTCATGACCTCCTTCTCGATCTGGCGTTCCAGATCGGCGAGGTTCGCCTGTTCTTCCTGCAGCCGCGGATGCGTGGGCAGCATCGTTTCCGACATCTGCGCAATCTGTGCGCGCAGTGCCACTTCCTGCTGGCGGAGGTTCTGGATCAGCGGCGACTGAAGCACTTCGGCGGCCGAGTTCACGGCGTTGCCCGAAGCGAGGAGCTCACGCGCATTGGAAAGTTTGGCCTGCGCCGCCGCGCGGTCGGCTTCCGCGGTCGAGAGCTGGCTGTTCAGTTGTGTGAGCTGCTGCTGCGGCACGGTCGAGCCGTCGGTCAGGAAGAGGCCCGACTGGGTGCGGAAAGCTTCAACCGCCGCCTCGGATTTCTGAACTTTGACGCGCAGCTCCTCGATCTGTTCGGCGAGCCATTTCGTTGCCTCGCTGGTCACGCCGGTGCGCTGTTCGATCTGCTGTTCGATATAGAGTTCGGCCAGACGGTTCGGCACGATCGCGGCCATGCGCGGATCGACCGAGGTAAAGACAATCGCGATCACGCGCGAGTTGGTCTTCTGGTAGACCTCGAGCCGCGACAATACGACATCGGTAATTTCCTCGATGTCGGTCGTGGGCGTGCGGTCGCCTATTCCGAAGGCGAGGAGAATGCGTCCCATGAGGCCCGGCGAGCGGAGCGCCGGGTTGAATTCCGGATTGGAGGCGAGGCCGAGATCGGTGATGAGCCGTGCGACGAGCGGGCGCGAGGTCAGCACCTGGATTTCCGTCTGCACGGTCTGTGCGTCCGGCAGCATCGGCGAGTTTTCATTGTCGAAGGTCGATATCTCGCCTGCGCGCGGCGCGAGCATGACGCGCGTTTCGACCGTGTATGTCGGTGTCGCCGTGGCCAGCCAGAAGACCGCGACCGCCATGAAGCCCGCGAAGGCGCAGAGGATGATCTCCTTGCGCGCCCATACGCCGCGCAGCACTTCCCAGGGCGAAATATCGCCCGCCGTTCCCGTCTCGGGCGGGTTGCGCCTGCGGTCGCCAAAGGTCACGACGGAGTTCGTATGGATATCGGTCATGCGTTCCGCTCTGGATGTAACGCCACGCGGACGGGAAGTCCGGCCGCGCGGAGACACTGCGTCCAGCGTCGTTCCGCAGTAGACGGCCTTTAGGTAACGGAAGACTTAACGGCCTGTCCCGACGGCAGGGTTTTGCTCGCTTTTTCAATCCGTTCACACGCCGCGAGGGGGTGGCGATTGCGAAAAAATTAACCCTTCCGGCCCTAATCTCCGGCTCGAAGCAAGTCCCTCCGGAGAGTTTAGGTCATGAAGCTCCGTCTCGCCCTTGTCCTGATGGCGGTTCTCGCCGCGGTCGCAGGCTGCGCCGAACGGGGCGTCATCGCCGAACGTCCGGTTTCGACGGAGAACGAAGCCTATCGTCTCGACACGGGCGACAAGTTGCGGATCGTCGTCTTCGGTCAACCGGATCTGAGCGGCGACTTCTCCGTGGACAGCACGGGGGCGGTTTCCATGCCGCTCATGCCGCCGATCCCGGCGCGCGGATATACGACCGACGAATTCGAGGAGGTCGTCGCCGCGGAACTGGGCCGCACCCTCCTTCGCAACCCCAATGTCAGCGTTCAGGTCATGGAGTTCCGGCCTTTCTTCATCCTCGGCGAGGTGCAGAGGGCAGGCCAGTACCCTTACGTCAACGGCATGACCGTTCAGAGCGCCGTCGCCATTGCGGGCGGTTTCACCTATCGCGCGGATCAGGACCGGATCAAGATCACGCGTAATCGCGGCGACCGGATCGTCGAACTCGGCGTCGACAGCACGGCGCCGGTTATGCCCGGCGACACGATCCTCGTGCGGGAGCGCTACTTCTGATGGCCACCGCCGCAGGCAGCCGCTCCGTGCGCCGTGTGGTGCATGTCATGCGCCTGCCGATGGGTGGGCTTTTCCGTCATGTGCGCGATCTCGTTGCTGGTCAGCAGGAAGCGGGCATTGCCGTCGGTGTGATCTGCGCCGATGCGCCGGACGAACGTGCCGCCGCCGCGCTCGCGAAGCTCGGCACCCAATGCGGCCTCGGTCTTCACGTCGTTCCCATGTCCCGTCTTCCCGGGTTCGGCGATATCTCGAACATCCGGGAAGTCTCGCGCCTCATCGCATGGCTCAAGCCCGACATCGTTCACGGTCATGGCGCGAAGGGCGGCATGCTCGCGCGGCTGTCGGCCGGTGCGCCGGATGCGATCCGCGTCTACACGCCTCACGGCGGCTCCCTTCACTACGGGGCTGCCAGTCTCGAAGGCATGGTCTATCTCGGCGCCGAGCGGCTGATGCGCCAGCGCACGGACGGTCTCATCTTCGAATCCGATTTCAGCCGCAACGCCTATCGCGCCAAGGTCGGCAAACCCGCGGCGCCCGCAGTCGTCATTCACAACGGACTTTCGGACGCCGAGTTCGAGCCCGTCGTCACGGAGAAGGATGCAGCGGATTTCCTCTTCATCGGCGAACTTCGCATGTTGAAGGGCGTCTCCACGCTGATCGAAGCCGCCTCCCTGCTTCCGCAACCCGTCAGTATCCGGATCGTCGGCGCGGGGCCGGACAGGGCTGCTTTCGAGCGGATGGCTTGCGAAAAGGCAGGCAAGGCGCGGATCGAATTCATGGGCGCGATGCCTGCGCGTGAGGCCTTCTCGCTTGCCCGCATGGTCGTCATGCCGTCCTGGAACGAATCCCTGCCTTATGTGGCGCTCGAAGCCGGGGGCGCGGGCAAGCCCCTCATCGCGACGAAGGTCGGCGGCGTGCCGGAAATTTTCGGTCCGCTCAGCTCGCGTCTCGTGCCGCCGGGCGATGCGCCTGCGCTTGCGGGTGCGATATCGCGCATGCTTTCCGATCCGGCCTCCGCCGAAGCCGACGCCGCTTCGCTTCGCGCGCGGGTCCGCGAGTTCTTCTCCGTCTCGCGCATGGTCGAATCCGTCGACGGGTTTTATGCCCGTCTTCTCGATATGCGCGAACAGCGCAGGGAAGAGGCGCGGGCAGGGCGCGACGCTGCTGCGGCCCGGGCGGGCCTCACGGGCGCGGAACGCTGAACATGGACGGCTGGCAGATCGATACGGGTGACAGGCGGCAGGGCCTTCCGGGGCGTCCCTTCGCCGTGTCGCTTGCCGAATGGCTTGTCGTCGCCGTCATATTGACGAGCTTTTATGTCCGCTCGGATCAGACGCAGGACAACCCGACGCCCTATGATCTGCTGATGGCGGGAACGGTCGCGATCGTCTTCCTCTTCGGACTCCGCTTCCCCCGCCGTCTCGGCTGGCCTGCCGCGCTCTGGGGCCTCGTCATCGCGGGCTTCGGCATCGGCGCGATGGATGCGCTCTATATGGAGCGGGTGCGGCCCGCGCTCATGACATCCGTCTATCTCGTCGGCACGTTCCTCTTCTTCGCATCCTGGGTCTATGCGGATCCGGGGCGGCGCCTTCATCAGATCTTCTGGGCCTATACGGCGGCGGCGACGCTCGCCGCGCTATTCGGCATTGCGGGCTATTTCGCGCTCGTGCCCGGCGCGGAAATGTTCACCGAATATGGCCGCGCCAGGGGCACCTTCAACGATCCGAACGTCTTCGGCCCGTTTCTCGTCGCGCCCGTCATCTTTCTCGGCTGGAAGCTGAGCACGGCGCAGTCGCTCCGCTCGCTCTGGATGGCCGTGCCGCTCGGCATTCTCGTGCTCGCGATCTTCCTCAGCTTCTCGCGCGGCGCCTGGGGCAATCTGCTGCTTGCCGGTCTCGTCTTCTTCGTTCTGACGCTCTCCACCTCGAAATCCTACCTGCAGACGATGCGGCTCATCGCCTTCGGCGCGCTGTCGGTGCTGGTGATGATCGGCGTGGTGGGTTTCGCGCTTTCCAGCCCCCAGGTCGCGGATCTTTTCGAGCAGCGTGCGTCGCTCACCCAGAGCTATGACACCGACCCCGAACATGGCCGTTTCGAAAGTCAGGCCCGCGCCTTCGCCATGACGCTTGAAAAGCCGCTCGGCCTCGGTCCCGCGCAATGGGCGATGATCAATCGCCTCGATACGCACAATGTCTATCTGCATGTGCTCGTGGCGGGCGGCTTTCTGTCGGGTTTCGCCTTTATCGGCTTGATGCTTCTGACCCTCGTCCGGGGGTGGCGCGCCATCGCGCTCGACAATCCGGAACAGGGAATCCTGATCGTCGTCTATGCGGCCTTTGTCGGCCACATCGCGGAAGCCGTCATCATCGACATCGACAACTGGCGTCACTTCTATCTGCTTGTGGGCACCCTGTGGGGCGCGATCCTGGCGGTAGAGGAGCGGGGCGGGGCGCGGCAGCGGCTCCTGCGCATGCCGTTCCGCCCGGCGCGGCAGTCTTTTTCCGCCGCATCCGGCTTTCAGGCATAGCTCTCCGCCCGGCAGGCGGGGTCGCCTGTTTCGTTCCCTGTTTCATTCATTGAGGTGATTGGAGGCCACGCCCGGAATCGAACCGGGGTATACGGATTTGCAGTCCGCTGCGTCACCACTCCGCCACGTGGCCATTCCCTCGCGATTTCCGCCCGGTGGTCGGGCTTCGGTGCCGCATCTCGAGGGCGGGCGGGGTATAGCAATTCCCCGGCCCGGGTACAACGACCAATACGCCCCGAGGGATTACGGCTCCCTTAACCCGCCGGCCGGTCTCCGCGACATTCCGCGAATTGAGTTTGAGGGCCGGGGCCAGTATAAACGCGGACAAATCGCCTTTCAGTGGGCCGCCTCGTGCCGCCCGAGCCTCTGGGACAGATCATGACCGACTTCGCCGCCGCCCGTCTCAACATGGTCGAGAGCCAGGTCCGCGTGAACTCCGTGACCGACGGACGGGTGATCGAGGCCATGTCTTCCGTGCCCCGTGAGAGATTCGTTCCCGGCTCGCGTCAGGGCATCGCCTATATGGACGAGGATGTGAAGATCGCCGACGGCAAGACGCCGCGCTTCCTCATGGAGCCGCGTGTCTTCGCCCGCCTTGCCCAGCTCGCCGAAATCGGCTCCGGCGATCTCGTTCTCGATGTCGGCTGCGGCACCGGCTATTCGACAGCCGTGCTGTCCCGTCTCGCGGGCACCGTCGTCGCGCTCGAATGCGACGAGGATCTTGCCGCCCAGGCCGGCGCGACCCTTTCCGATCTCGGCGTCGACAATGCGGTGGTGGTCTCCGGCCCGCTTCCCGAAGGCTATGCCAAGCAGGCGCCCTACGATGTCATCTTCATAAACGGCATGGTCAGTTCGGTTCCGGAATCATTGCAGAAGCAGCTTCGCGAGGATGGACGCCTTGTCTGCGTGCTCGGCGATGGCGTTTCGGGCCGGGCGCGACTTTATGTCCGTTCCGGCGGCTCCTTCAGCGGGCGGGACGCTTTCGATGCGAATATCCGCTTTCTTCCGGGCTTCGAACCGGTGGAAAGCTTTGTTTTCTGACGATTGCTGGCAGATTGCATCTATTCACGGAAAATACTTCTCGATCTGGGAATAGCATTTCTCTTTTCCTACATTTAGCCTGCCGGTCTTGAGGTTCACCTGCGGATGCGTTGAGGGACGAAGCCGCCTCTTTGCGGAGAAGTAACGAGAATGAAACGATCCAGAACCACGTCCCTGACCCGTATCCTGTCCCTTGCTCTCGGCACCACGGCGCTGACGGGCCTACTGGCTGCCAGCCCTGCCGCATCCGACACGCTGACCGATGCGCTTGCCGCCGCCTATCAGACAAACCCGGTCCTCCAGGGCCAGAGGGCCCAGCTTCGGGCAACGGACGAACAGGTGCCGCAGGCGCTGGCCGGCTGGCGTCCGAACCTGCAGGCGCAGGGCAGCTATGGGGCCGTCGACACGCGCACAGAACTCAATGGCGGCATCCAGACGCAAGACAGCCTCCGGCCGCTCAACGGCTCGGTGACGCTCAGTCAGAACCTCTTCGCGGGCGGCAGGACCGTAAACGCCACCGAACAGGCCGAAGCCTCGGTTCGGGCGGGGCGGGCGACGCTTGAAAGCGTCGAGCAGACGACGCTGCTCAATGCCGTACGCGCCTATATGGACGTCATTCGCGACCAGAGCGTGGTCGAGCTCAACAAGAACAACGTGCAGGTTCTCAAGCGCCAGCTTGAGGCGACGACAGACCGTTTTCGCGTCGGTGAATTGACGCGGACGGATACGGCGCAGGCCGAGGCCCGCCTGTCGCAGGCGCGCTCCAGCCTTACCGCCGCCGAAGCGCAATTGACGGCTAGCCGGTCCTTCTATCAGCGTGTGGTCGGCCAGATGCCGGGCACCCTAGAGCGGCCCGAAAGCGTTGCAGGCCTCCCGCAGAGCGAGGAGGACGCGCGCCGGATCGCCGAGGAGAATAATCCGACGCTTCGCGCCGCCCGTCATGGCGAAGAGGCGACCCGCAGCGCCATCAATGTGGCCAAGGGTGCGCTGCTGCCAACGTTCGACGTGCAGGCGCAATACCGGTATGGCCGTGATCCTTCGTCCACAATCTCCACAATCCGGGATGTGGAGGAAAGCTCGATCCTGGGTGTGCTGACCATCCCGCTTTATCAGAGCGGCGTGGAATATTCGCAGGTCCGCGAGGCGAAGGAGCGCAACAATCAAAGCCGTATGGAAGTGATGGCCGCGCTTCGGGAGGTCGATGAGGCCGTTCGTAACGCCTGGGAAGTACTTCGTGCATCGCGGTCGAGCATCGTTTCCACGACCGAACAGGTCCGTGCGAGCGAGATTGCGCTGGAAGGTGTGAAACAGGAATCCGAAGTCGGTGCGCGCACGACGCTCGATGTGCTCAACGCGGAGCAGGAATATCTGAATGCACGCGTGTCGCTCGTTAGCGCCGAACGCGATCTCGCGGTCGCCGAATACGGGCTTCTCGCGGCGATGGGCCTTTTGACGGCGCAGGCGCTTCAGCTTCCGGTCGACTATTACGATCCTGCCGTGAATTACGACGAGGTGCGCGACAAGTGGATCGGCTTCGGCACCGCCGGAGACGAGTAATCGCGTCGCCGCAAAGGCGCTTCCGCTCGAAGTGTTACCGGGAAATTAAGGGGAAGTTGGCAAATTCGTTCAACTTCTCCTAAGGTTCTCTTGTTATTTCTTGGACAGGACCAGCCGAAACACGGGCGAGCAGGGCGTTAGTTATGAGCAATCAAGGTCAGGCGCAGGAACCGACGATGGAGGAGATTCTCGCCTCCATTCGGCGGATCATTTCGGAGGACAGCGGCTCGGAAGAGACGCCGCAGGAATCCGCCGACGCCGCGCCGCCGCCGCCTCCGGCGCCCGAGACGGAACCCCCCGTCGAGGAAGCCGTCGTCGAGGAACCCGCCGCCGAGGAACCCGCCGCCGAGGAAGAAGACGACATTCTGGAGCTGACGGAAGCGCTGCCTGAAGAAGCCGCTTTCGAGGAGCCCGCGCCGGAACCCGAGCCTGCAGCGCCCGCCTATACGCCGGAGCCTGCGCCGGAACCGGAACTCGCCGCCGACGATATCCAGTTCGCCGAGCCGGAACCCGAACCCGAGCCCCTTCCGGAGCCGGAGCCCGTTTACGAGCCTCTGCCCGAACCGGAACCCGCGCCCGAACCGGAACCCGCGCCCGCCCTTGCCGCGGGCATCGCGCCCCAGCCCGAAGCTGTGGACGAAGCCGCCAACACAGAAGTTGAGGAGCCCGTCATGAGTGCCGATCAATCCACGCTCCTGTCTCGCGATGCCGAATCCGCCGCCTCCGCGGCCTTCGGCGCTCTGGCGAATTCGCTCTCCAGCTCCAATGGAGGGCGCACGCTGGAGGACATCGTGGCCGACATGCTCCGTCCGATGCTCAAGGAGTGGCTCGACGAGAACCTCCCGGCGCTGGTCGAACGGCTGGTCGCCGAGGAAATCGAGCGGGTAGCGCGGCGCAAACGCTGACGCTGCCGCTATCCCGGGGCCGTTCCGGCCCCTGCTGACCAGTTCCAGATGCTTGATAGGGTGGCGCTGCCTGTGTAACACAGGCCCGCGCCGCCCTTTTTTGCGCTCAATTCCACGCCAATCCGATGGATGTGACCCCCGATGCTCGACAAGACCTTCAACCCGCAGGAAGCCGAAGCCCGGCTCTATGAACTCTGGGAGGAAAGCGGCGCTTTCCGGGCCGGAGCGGGCGGACGGGTAGAAGAGGGCGCCCAGCCTTATTGCATCGTCATTCCCCCGCCCAACGTCACCGGCAGCCTGCATATGGGCCATGCGCTCAACAACACGCTGCAGGACGTGCTGATCCGTTTCGAGCGGATGCGGGGCAAGGATGTGCTCTGGCAGCCGGGTCTCGACCATGCGGGCATCGCGACGCAGATGATCGTCGAGCGCCAGCTCGAAGCCGAAGGCAATATGGGCCGCCGCGACATGGGGCGCGAGGCCTTCATCGACCGCGTCTGGAAGTGGAAGGGCGAGTCGGGCGGCACCATCATCGGCCAGCTTCGCCGCCTCGGCGCCTCCTGCGACTGGAGCCGCGAGCGCTTCACGCTGGATGACGGCCTGTCGAAAGCCGTGCTCAAGGTCTTCGTGGAGCTTTACCGCGAGGGCCTCATCTATCGCGACAAGCGCCTCGTGAACTGGCACCCGGAGCTTCAGACCGCGATCTCCGACCTTGAGGTCGAGAACATCGAGGTGAAGGGCCATTTCTGGCATTTCCGCTATCCGCTCGCGGACGGCGTCACCTATGACTGGCCTGTCTATGACGACGAGGGCAACCAGACCGGCACCGAGAAGCGCGACTATATCGTCGTCGCGACGACGCGCCCCGAGACGATGCTCGGCGATACCGGCGTCGCGGTGAACCCGGAGGACGAGCGCTACAAGCCGCTCATCGGCAAGTTCGTGGAGCTTCCGCTTGTCGGCCGCCGCATCCCGATCGTCGCCGACGAACATGCCGACCCGGAACAGGGTTCCGGCGCGGTGAAGATCACGCCCGCGCATGACTTCAACGACTTCGAGGTCGGCAAGCGGCAGGGGCTTGAGCAGATCAACATCCTGACCCCCGACGGCAAGATCAACGACGACGTGCCGGAGGCCTATCGCGGTCTCGACCGGTTCAAGGCGCGCGCGAAGGTTGTCGAGGATATCGAGGCGCTCGGCCTTCTCGACCGCATCGAGGACAAGCTCGTCATGGTTCCGCATGACGAGAAGTCCAAGATGGTCGTGATCGAGCCCTATCTCACCGACCAGTGGTATGTGGATGCGGCGACGCTCGCCAAGCCCGCCATCGACGCGGTGGAGCGCGGCGAAACCGTCTTCGTGCCGAAGAACTGGGAAAAGACCTATTTCGAATGGATGCGCAACATCCAGCCCTGGTGCATCTCGCGCCAGCTCTGGTGGGGTCACCGCATTCCCGCCTGGTATGGGCCGGACGGCGAAGTCTTCGTCGCCTATAGCGACGAGGAAGCAGCCGAGCTTGCGCAAAAGCATTACGGCAAAGCCGTTGAACTCACACGCGACGAAGACGTGCTCGACACATGGTTCTCGTCTGGTCTCTGGCCGTTCTCGACGCTCGGCTGGCCGGACAAGACGCCGGAGCTTCAGCGCTATTACAAGACCGACGTTCTCGTTACCGGTTTCGACATCATCTTCTTCTGGGTCGCCCGCATGATGATGATGGGCCTGCACTTCATGAACGAAGTGCCGTTCCACACCGTCTACATCCATGCCCTTGTCCGCGACGAGAAGGGCCAGAAGATGTCGAAGACGAAGGGGAACGTGATCGATCCCCTGCAGATCATCGACGAATATGGCGCTGACGCGCTGCGCTTCACGCTCGCCGCAATGGCGGCGCAGGGCCGCGACATCAAGCTCGCGACGAGCCGTGTCGAAGGCTATCGCAATTTCGGCACCAAGCTCTGGAACGCGGCGCGTTTCTGCGAGATGAACGAATGCGTGCGCGTCGAGGGTTTCGATCCGGCGAAGGTGAAGCAGACCGTCAACAAGTGGATCGCGGGCGAGGCCGAGCGCACCTCCGCCGAGATCACGGAAGCCATCGAGGCCTATCGCTTCAACGACGCGGCGAACGCAGCCTATCGCTTCGTCTGGAACGTCTTCTGCGACTGGTATCTCGAATTCATCAAGCCGCTCCTGATGGGCGAAAACGAGGAAGCGAAGGCGGAGACCCGCGCGACCGCCGCCTGGGCGCTCGACCGCATCCTGCTCATGCTCCATCCCTTCATGCCCTTCGTCACCGAAGAGCTCTGGCAGCGCACGGGCGAGAAGGGTCCGAAGCGCGAGACCATGCTCGTCACCGCGCCCTGGCCCGCGCGCATCGGGCTTGGCGATGCCTCGGCGGATGCGGAGATGGACTGGGTCATCCGTTTCATCTCCGAGGTCCGTTCCGTCCGCGCCGAAATGAATGTGCCTGCGGGCGCGAAGATCGCGCTTCTCATCAAGGATGCGAACGAGACGAGCCTTGCCCGGCTCGAGCGTCACCGCAGCCTGATCGACCGTCTCGCGCGTTTGTCGAGCGTCGAGATCGCGGCCGACATTCCGCATGGCGCGGTTCAGCTCGTTCTCGACGAGGCGACGCTCATCCTGCCGCTTGCCGACGTCATCGACCTCAAGGCCGAGACGGCGCGTCTGCGCAAGGAGCTCGACAAGCTCGAAGGCGAAGTGAAGAAGATCGACGCGAAGCTCGGCAATGCGAAGTTCCTCGCCGGCGCCCCGGAGCATGTCGTGGAAGAGCAGCGCGAGCGCAAGGCCGATGCCGAAGCGGCAATCGCGAAGTTCGCCGATGCGCTGAAGCGGCTCGAAGGGGCGGCGTGAGCCTCACCCCCTCAGCAGCGCCGCCCAGATCATGAGCGCGACGGCGATCCCGCCCGCCGCGGCGAGGAGCGGTATGCCGAAAAGGTAGAGCAGGAAGAAATAGACGAAGACGCCTGCGAAGAGCCCGACCGCGATCCACAGCACCGTGATGCCAAGCCAGATCAGCACCGGCAGCAGCACGATCAGCGCGATCACCAGAATGATCAGGCTGAGCGGATCGGTGAAAATCAGCGTTTCGTTCATGGAACGGCTCCTTTCCCGTCCATTGAACGCTGGCCCTGCCGAAGCGTTCCTTAAACCGGGTCACGCATCCGTGAACGAAAAAGGCGGCCACGGGGGCCGCCTTTTCCTTTTCCGCCGCGCCGGGCCGTCAGGCGTCGAACACGATCACCGAGCGGGCGAGTTCGCCGCGCTTCAATTCGTCGAATGCCTCGTTCACCTGTTCGAGCTTGATGCGCCGCGAGATCATCTCGTCGAGCTTCAGCTTGCCGGACATGTAGAAGTCCACGAAGCGGGGCATGTCCACCGGGAAGCGGTTCGAGCCCATGATCGAGCCCTGGATGCGCTTTTCGCCGAGGAAATCCGCGCCGTGCAGTTCGATGTTCACGCCGACCGGGATCATGCCGATCACGTTCGCCGTGCCGCCGCGGCCGAGCATGCGGAAGGCCTGTTCCGTCGTCGCCTTGAGGCCGATGGCCTCGAAGGAGTGATGGACGCCGCCGCCCGTGAGTTCGAGCACCTGCTGCACGGGGTCGCCGTCCTTGGGGTTCACGACGTCGGTCGCGCCGAATTCCTTGGCGAGGTTGAGCTTGGAGCCCTGCATGTCGACGGCGATGATGCGGCCCGCGCCCGCAATCGCGGCGCCGTTGATGCAAGCAAGGCCGACGCCGCCGCAGCCGATCACGGCAACGGTTTCGCCGGGGCGGACCTGCGAGGTGTGGATCACCGCGCCGACGCCCGTCGTTACCGAGCAGCCGATCAGCGCCGCGCGGTCGAGCGGCATGTCCTTGCGGATCGCCACGCAAGCATGTTCGTGGATCAGCATCTGCTCCGCGAAGGACGAGAGATTGAGGAACTGGTTCATCGCGCCGGGCGCTTCGCCGAGCCGCGGCTCCTCGCCCGCCTCGCGCTTCGTTTCCGGGCTGACGCAGCGCGACATGTGCCCTGTCAGGCAGTGTTCGCAATGGCCGCAAAAGGCGGAAAGACAGGTGATGACGTGATCGCCCGGTTTCACCGTGCGCACTTCCGAGCCCACCTGTTCGACGACGCCCGCGCTTTCATGGCCGAGCACGGCGGGCAGCGGGTAGGGGTAGGAGCCCTCGACGAAGTGGAGGTCCGAGTGGCAGACGCCCGCTGCCGCGGTGCGGATCAGCACCTCGTGGGGTCCCGGCTTGTTGATCTGGACATTCTCGATGGTGAGCGGCTTGCCCACCTCGCGCAGAACGGCGGCTTTCATGGTTGAATTCTCCCTGTTTCCGGATTTTGTCGATGATTTCGATTCTTGGGTTCCGGTTGGGCGGAATCTTCCCCCGCCCATGCCGCCGGGTCAACTCGCCCTCGCAAACCGGCATGCAGAAAATCATAGCGAACCGGTAGGACTTTATCGCCTTCGCCACTCCGCCTAGTATCCCGCCATCTTCATCGACCAGCAGGAGCCGCCTGCCCGGCGGGCGTAAGTGCATGAACGCAAAGACATTCGACAAGTCGAAACTGCCCAGCCGTCATGTTTCGGTCGGGCCGGAGCGCGCGCCGCATCGTTCCTACTATTACGCGATGGGCCTCAGCGAAGAGGAAATCGCGCAGCCCTTCGTTGGCGTCGCGACCTGCTGGAACGAGGCCGCTCCCTGCAACATCGCGCTCATGCGTCAGGCGCAATCGGTGAAGAAGGGCGTTTCGCAGAGCGGCGGCACGCCGCGCGAATTCTGCACCATTACGGTAACGGACGGCATCGCCATGGGGCATCAGGGCATGAAGTCCTCGCTTGCGAGCCGCGACCTCATCGCGGATTCCGTCGAGCTCACCATGCGCGGCCATTGCTACGATGCGCTTGTCGGTCTTGCTGGCTGCGACAAGTCGCTGCCCGGCATGATGATGTCGATGGTGCGCCTCAACGTCCCTTCCGTCTTCATGTATGGCGGGTCGATCCTGCCGGGCCATTTCAAGGGCAAGGACGTCACGGTGCAGGACGTCTTCGAGGCGGTCGGCCAGCATTCGGCGGGCAATCTCGACGATGAGGAACTGCACGCGCTCGAATGCGTCGCCTGTCCCTCCGCCGGTGCCTGCGGCGGGCAATACACGGCGAACACCATGGCCTGCGTTTCGGAAGCGATGGGCCTTGCCCTGCCGGGATCGGCCGGCGCGCCCGCGCCTTACGAGAGCCGCGACGAATATGCGGAAGCCTCCGGCCGCGCCGTCATGCATCTCCTCGCGAACAACATCCGTCCGCGCGACATCGTCACGCGCAAGGCGCTGGAAAACGCGGCGGTTGTCGTGGCCGCGACGGGCGGTTCCACGAATGGCGGTCTTCATCTGCCTGCCATCGCGCATGAAGTCGGCATCGATTTCGACCTGATGGAGATCGCGGAGATCTTCAAGAAGACGCCCTATATCGCGGACCTGAAGCCCGGCGGCCAGTATGTCGCGAAGGACCTCTTCGAGGTCGGCGGCGTCTCGCTCGTGCTGAAGACGCTGCTCGATGGCGGCTATCTGCATGGCGATTGCCTGACCGTCACCGGCCAGTCGCTCGCCGACAATCTGAAGGATGTCACCTTCAACACCGAGCAGAAGATCGTCCGTCCCGTGACGAACCCGCTCTCGCCGACGGGCGGTGTGGTCGGCCTGCAGGGATCGCTCGCGCCGGATGGCGCCATCGTCAAGGTGGCTGGCATGGCGAAGGAAAAGCTGAGGTTCCGCGGGCCCGCCCGTTGCTTCGACTGCGAGGAGGATGCCTTCGCCGCGGTGGAGAAGCGCAACTACAAGGAGGGCGAGGTTCTCGTCATCCGCTATGAGGGTCCCAAGGGCGGCCCCGGCATGCGCGAGATGCTCGCTACCACCGCCGCGCTATATGGGCAGGGCATGGGCGACAAGGTCGCGCTCATCACCGATGGCCGCTTCTCCGGCGCCACGCGCGGTTTCTGTATCGGCCATGTCGGGCCGGAGGCGGCCGTCGGCGGGCCCATCGCGCTGATCGAGAATGGCGACATCATCGAGATCGACGCCGAGGCAGGCACCATCGAACTGGAGGTCGATGAAGCCACGCTCGAAAAGCGCCGCGCCGCGTGGAAGCCGCGAGAGACGGATTACGCTTCCGGCGCGCTCTGGAAATATGCCCAGCTTGTGGGCCCGGCTCGCAAGGGCGCCGTCACTCATCCCGGCGCAAAGGCGGAAAAGCACGTCTATGCGGATATTTGAGGCCACAGCTTCACCATATTTCGCCATTTAATATGAGTTTCGGGGCCGTTCTGTCAGAATGGCTCCGATGCTTGTCAGGTGCTTCAGGAGAACTCATGACCGTCCGCAAGAGCCTTGCCGTCCTCGCCGCCGCTTTCGGCCTCAATCTGGCCGCGACGGGCGCCGTTTTCGCGGAACCGTCCTATGAAGCGAGAGCCGCCTATGACCGGGGTGTGGCCGCGCAGCAGGCGGGCGACATGGAAAGCGCCGTCACCGAGTGGAAGGAGGCGGCGAAAGGCGGACATACGGGGGCTGCGTGGATTCTGGCCAATCTCTACGACAAGGGTGTCGGCGGCGTGTCGAAGTCCGAAGCGCAGGCCTATGAATATCTGCTCATCGCCGCGCGCGGCGGGCAGCCTGCCGCCGCCGTGCGGCTCGGCGAGATATATCTCGAAGGCAATGAGAGGATCGGGCTCAAGCGCAATTACGCGCAGGCGCTGAAGAGTTTCGAGGCGGCCTCGCTCGCTCAGCGGGCCGACGCGCAATACTACATTTCCCTGATGCACAGGAATGGCTGGGGTACGCCGGTCGACCGCACGGAAAGCCTGCGCTGGCTTCTCCTCGCCGCGAAGAAGCGTTATGCGCCCGCCTTTGCCGAGCTTGGCCGCATTCACATGGAAGGAGAGGGCGTCGCCAAGGACCGGATCGATGGCTGGGGCTATCTCATGCTCGCAAATCGTTTCGGCGATCAAGCGCAGAGGGCGGCGACCGACGAACTCATGGAAAAATACGAAGGCTGGATGAAGCCCGGCGAGAAGGAGAAGGCCCTGGAAATGGCCGACACCTGGGTCGCCTCCCATGGCGGGACGTAAGTCCTATCCGAACACGACCTTCTCTTCGCCGAACCAGAGCGGCGATTTCGCGAAATCGATGAATTTCGCCTCGTCTTCCAGAAGCTGGCGTCCGGCTTCCGCCCCTTCGGGCGTCGACATGGCGGCGGCGATATCGTCGAGGCTCTCCCACCAGAGTTGCGCCACGCCGTCATAGACGGCCGGGGCCTTGTCGAGTGAGCCGGTGCGTGACGTGCGCAGGGCCTCGGCGAGGGCCGGGTCGGCGGAATGCATCTGCACATAGCGCTTGATGCGCAACGCTTCGCGATGGCTCTTCACCAGCGGCGCATGCTTGTTCCACCAGTAGTCCTGGAACTCCTCCACCGTCAACTTCGGCAGGCGGGTGAGGCAGAAGGTGAGCTTGATCATGTTGGTCCTCCCGGTTGTTTCTTCTGATTTCGTTGACTGCGAGTTTGCTACGTCCTTCACCAAAACCAAAGATGTCATCCCGGGATTTATTTCCGGGACCCATTGGCCGCCGTTCTTGCCGGAGAGGTGGATTGGGTCCCGGTGATCCCGGCCTTCGCCGGGACAGGCAAGTTCCGGGACGACACTTGAGTTTCGGGACAGGCCCTGCATCATCGGGGGAGCCCGCGATCAAGGGACATGACGAATAGAAAGTGATTTCTCCATGCGCATTGCCGTCGGCGGCTTCCAGCACGAGACCAACACCTTCGCGCCGACAAAGGCGGATTACGCAGCGTTCGAGCAGGCGGATTCCTGGCCCGCGCTGCAGCGCGGCGAGGGGCTTCTTTCCGCCTTTCAGGGCATGAACGTGCCGGTCGCGGGCTTCATCGACGCGGCCTCGCCCGGCAATACGCTGCTGCCGCTCGTCTGGTGTTCGGCGACGCCCTCCGCGCATGTCACCGAGGATGCCTTCGAGCGCGTCATGGCCATGATGCTCGAAGAGTTGAAGGCGGCAGGAAGTGTCGATGCGGTCTATCTCGATCTGCATGGCGCCATGGTGACCGAGCATTTCGACGATGGCGAAGGCGAGATCCTCGCCCGTGTCCGCAAGGTCATCGGCAAGGACGTGCCGCTTGTCGCTTCGCTCGACCTTCATGCCAATGTGACGGAGCGTATGGTGGCGCAGGCCGATGCGCTCATCGCCTATCGCACCTATCCGCATGTCGACATGGCGGAGATGGGCGCGCGCGCTGCGGAGCATCTTTTCCATCTCGTGAAGTCCGGCACACCTCAGGCGAAGGCGATGCGCCGCCTCGACTATCTGATCCCGCTTACCGCGCAATGCACGCTGATCGAACCCGCCGCGCATCTTTATGGCCTCGTCGCCGAGGAGGAGGGGCGCGTCACGGGTAATGGCCGCGTCAGCAGCGTTTCCTTCACGACGGGCTTTCCGCCCGTCGACATCCCGGAATGCGGGCCTGTTATCGTCGCCTATGCCGAGACGGAAGCGGCCGCGGCTGAAGCCGCCCAGCGCATCGCGGATGCCGCCCGAGAGGCGGAGCCCGATTTCCGTGAGAAGCTCTGGTCCGCGCGCGATGCCGTTGCTCACGCGATCAGGCATTCATCGCCCGGCAAGGGTCCCATCGTCCTCGCCGATACGCAGGACAATCCGGGTGCCGGCGGCAATGGCGACACCATCGGCATTCTGGCGGAGCTGATCGCGCAGGATGCGCAGAATGCCTGTCTCGCCGTTCTCTTCGATCCGGAAAGTGCGGCGCGCGCGGCGGAGGCGGGCGAGGGCGCGACCGTCACGCTCGCCCTCGGCGCGAAGACGGGCGGTGCGCCCGAAGAACGTCCGCTCGAAGGCGAGTTCGAGGTGATGCGCGTGACCAATGGCGAGTTCCTCGCCACCGGTCCCTTCTATGGCGGTTCGCGCATGTCGCTCGGCACGACCGTCCGCTTGCGGAAGAATGGCGTTCAGGTCGTCGTCGCCTCGCGCAAGGGCCAATGCGCCGACAAGGAGATGATCCGTCACACCGGCCTCGATCCGCGCGAGCTCGGTATTCTGGTCGTCAAGAGCTCCGTCCATTTCCGGGCCGATTTCGGGCCGATGTCGAGCGAGGTTCTTGTCGTCGAGAGCCCGGGCCCCAATACCGCCGACCTTGCCAAGCTTCCTTTCACGCGGCTCCGCAAGGGGCTGCGCATCACGCCGATGGGCGATGGGTTCGGCGGCTAGGCATTCTTCACCACGCGCCCAGCTCTTTCAGGAATTCCTTCGCGAGCGGAATGCGCCATTCCGCCTGTTTGTCTTCCGTCATGTCCAGGTTGAGCGCGAAGGCGTGGACCTCTCCTTCGTGCTCCACCCAGCCGACGAACCAGCCGAGCCCGCCGCCCCCTTCCGCGAAGGCCCAGCCGGTCTTGCCGTAGAGACGTTTTCCGTCCTTTTCCTCCAGCAACATGATCTCGCGGACGGCCGCCTGCGTTTCCGTGGCAAGCGGCAATTCGCTCCGGGCGAGGCGCGCCAGGAATTCCGCTTCCTCGACGGCGCTGATCGCGAGCGGCCCGTCGAGCCAGAAACGGTCGATGACCGTGCCGGGATCACGGTTGCCGTAATCGAGTTCTGCGAGCATCGTCCTCATTCGTTCGAGGCCGATCCGTCGCGCCACTTCCTGATAGATGGCGACATTCGACATCGCGATTGCTTCGCGCATGCTCATGTCGCGCTCCCATTTCTCGAATGGCTGCGGTTCGCCGCCATAGGGGAGCACCTCGTCCACGCTTTTGACTGCCCCTGTCTCGAGTGCGATCAGGCTGTTTGCCACCTTGAACGTGGAGGCGGGGACGAACCGTTTTCTCGCGCGTTCCTCGTTCACGACGACAAGCTTTTCCATTTCGGGGTCATAGAGGACGAAGGTGCCGTCGACGCCGCGCGCCGCGAAGAGGTCGGCCGGTTCGGCGGTGACGGCGGACGCCGGAGCGAGAAGGAGGGCGGCGAATGCCATGACAAGGATCGAGCGCATCGGACCTCCGGTTTGCCGGTTCGCGAAATCGGATCCGTTTACGCTCGATTCTTGGTCAGATTGGGGCCGGTCGAAGGCGCAACTACGCCGCGCAGCCACGCGCCTCGATCACCTTCACGTCCGAATAGCGCATGAAGCGGTGCAGCGTCAGTTCGCCTTCGACAAGCATTTCCGCGCGTTCGCTGAAGGCCGCGAAATGCGGCGTGTCGAAATGGGCTTCCATGTCTTCTGCCGAGCGCCAGTTCTCGTAGAGAAACCAGATGTCGGGATCGTCGCCCGACTGATGGACCTCGTAGCCGATGCAGCCTTCTTCCTCGCGCGTCGGGGTCACGAGCGCGCAAAGCTCTCTTCCAAGCTCCAGCGACTTGCCGGGCAGGGCACGGATAAAGGCGATATTCGTCAGTTCGGTCATCTGTTCACCTCGCAACGATGAGGGAAAGGCTGACGCGCCTCGGTGCGGCGCGTGAAACGGGGCAGGGCGGCCTGCCGATTGTGGGCTGTTCGGGGCGCGATCTGAATTACCTCGGAGGTCGTGAAGTCTCGTCTCTCCGGGGCCGGGACCGCTCTTGAGGATGATATTGCTCCTCCCCAGGGGCGCGGCGGTAGACCGTAACTCGGCAGTTCTTGCACGATCCTCCGGAAATGGGCGTCCGGGCGGGACGGCAGGACTTGGGACCCATATATTTATGGCTGCCGGTGAGGCGACAACTCGCTGATTTTACACATATCCGGAGGGTTCAGGGCGATGGACAGGCTTTCCGAACTCGCTTCCCTGATTGATCGATACGCGCCGATGGAAGGCGCGGGTCCCACGGCACTGCCGAGGCTGCATCTTGCCCGTGTGACCAATCCGACCGAGCCCATGCATGCGCTCCAGCAGCCCGCGCTCTGCATCGCCGCGCAGGGCCGCAAACGCATGATCCTTGGTGAGCGCATCTATGGCTATGAGCCGTCGAACTACCTGCTTGTTTCGGCAGATCTTCCGGTCGTCGGTTGCGTCATGGAGGCGAGCCCGGAAAGGCCTTATCTGGGTATGCGGCTCGACCTCGATCCCGCCGCGCTGGCATCTCTGATCCTCGACATGGACGGCGATACGAAGCCCGGCGAAGCGCCCGGCTCGGCGATCATCATGAGCGCCCTCGACGATGCGCTGCTCGATGCCGCTATCCGTCTTCTGCGGCTTCTCGAACGTCCCGAGGATGCGCCCATTCTCGCGCCGCTCATCGAGCGCGAAATTCACTACCGGCTTCTGAGGGGCGAGCAGGCGGCGCGGCTTCGCCAGATCGCGCTCGCCGACAGCAAGTTCAATCAGGTGAACCGGGCCATCTGCTGGATCAAGCAGAACTATGCGCGCCCCTTCCGCATCGAGACCGTCGCCGCGGAAGCGCGCATGAGCCCTTCGTCCTTACACGAACATTTCAAGGCGGTGACGGCCATGAGCCCGCTTCAGTACCAGAAGCAGATCCGGCTTCAGGAGGCCCGTCGCCTGATCATGGCGCAGGCGGTCGACGCCGCGACGGCGGCCCATCTCGTCGGCTATGACAGCCCTTCCCAGTTCAGCCGCGAGTACAGCCGGCTCTTCGGCGCGCCGCCCATGCGCGACGCGGAGCGCCTGCGGGCGTCGCCGGAGGCAGGCGTCGCTGTCTGAAACCGGGGAAAGATTTTCTGCCGGGGATATCGCGCCGTTTTGTGACGTTATGGTGACGTTTCGATGACGGTGGCTGCTGTTTATCCCCGGCACCGGGGATAACTCGCCTCAGTCGAAGTCGAGTTCCGCCCAGATCGGAACATGGTCCGAAGGCTTTTCGCGGCCCCTGATATTGCGGTCAATATCGCTTGCTTTCAGCCTGTCCGCGGCTTGCGGCGAGAGCAGGATGTGGTCGATGCGGATGCCGTTGTCCTTCTGCCAGGCGCCGCCCTGATAGTCCCAGAAGGTGTAGCGATGCGCCTCGCGGTGGCAGGCGCGGAAGGCGTCCGTCAGTCCGAGATTGATCAGCTCACGGAACTTTGAGCGTGTTTCCGGCCTGAAGAGCGCGTCGTCCTCCCAGGCCTTCGGGTCGTGCACGTCGTCGGCGGTCGGGATGACATTGTAGTCGCCCGCCAGCGCCAGAGGTTCCTCGTAGGAGAGGAGCTTTCCCGCATGGTCGATCAGCCGATCCATCCACTTCAACTTGTATTCGAACTTGTCGGTGTCGACCGGATTGCCGTTCGGCAGATAGATCGAAGCGACGCGCAGCACGGTCTTTCCAGCGGGGATCACGGCTTCGATATAACGCGCCTGCTCGTCGCTGTCGTCGCCGGGCAGGCCGCGCGTCACGTCATCCAGCGGATGCTTCGACAGAATGGCGACGCCGTTATAGGTCTTCTGTCCGTGCGTCGCGACGTTGTAGCCGAGGTCTTCGATCTCTCCGCGCGGAAAGGCGTCGTCCACGCATTTCAGTTCCTGCAGGCAGACCACGTCGGGTTCCGCCTCCTTCAGCCAGTCGGTGAGGTTCCCGAGACGTGCCTTGATCGAGTTGACGTTGAAGCTGGCAATCTTCATCGCGGTTCCTCAGCTTTTGCATTCCTGCTTCCCGTCAGCATCGGGAATGAATCCGGCAGACGGGGAATCGATTACGAAGCGTGAGAATACGCGTTGAAGCGAGAGCGCGAAATTCGAATTGCCTTCCTGCCGATGCGGAGGCCGCTCGCGGCTCAGATGGAGAAGGAGGTGCCGCAGCCGCAGGAAGCGGTCGCGTTCGGATTGTTGATCTTGAAGGAGGAACCGATCAGCTCGTCCACATAGTCGATTTCCGACCCTGCAAGATAGGAAACCGAAACGGAATCGATCAGCACCCTCACGCCGTTCCTTTCGATCACCAGGTCGTCTTCCGTCTTCGTGTCGTCCAGCGTGAATCCATACTGGAAACCGGAGCAGCCGCCGCCCTGCACGGACACGCGCAAAACGGTGCCCTCGTCCTCTCCCTCAAGGATTTTGGCAATCTGCTTGGCTGCCCGTTCCGTGAGAGTGATCGGGGTTTCTGTCGCTGCAGGCTCGATGGTCGCGCTGTCCGTCATGTCGATTCCAAGGCTGCCGTCGGATTTGGTTCTTTCGGCTTTCAACGATACTGAATTTATCCTAGCAAATATGTAAGCGCTTGAGGTCCGGTTTTCAAACCGGTAACTGGCTAACACCATATGGAATCGAGGGTTTTCGTGCCTATCGCCAATCCCGCCGCGACTGCTCCCTACGCCACCAGGGCCGCGGAGAGCCGAGGCCGCCTTTTCGAGGAAGAGGAAAGCGCCACGCGAACGCCCTTTCAGCGGGACAGGGACAGGATCATCCATTCGGGCGCCTTCCGCCGTCTCAAATACAAGACGCAGGTCTTTGTCTATCACGAGGGCGACAATTACCGGACGCGGCTTTCCCATTCGCTCGAAGTGTCTCAGATCGCGCGCTCCATCGCGCGTGTGCTGGGTCTCGACGAAGATCTCGCCGAAACGCTCGCGCTCGCTCACGACCTCGGCCACACGCCCTTCGGCCATGCGGGTGAAACGGCGCTCGACCAATGCATGAAGGAGTTCGGCGGCTTCGATCATAATGCGCAGACGCTTCGCATCGTTACGAAACTCGAGCAGCGCTATGCCCGTTTCGACGGGTTGAACCTCACTTGGGAAACGCTTGAAGGCCTTGTGAAGCACAATGGGCCGCTGATCGGGCCGGGCCGAAGCACAGAGGATCTGCCTCGCGCCATCGTCGAATATGCCGAGACGCAGGACCTCGAACTCGGCAGTTTCGCCGGACCGGAGGCGCAGGTTGCCGCGCTGGCCGACGACATCGCCTATAACAATCACGACATCGACGACGGCCTTCGGGCGGGGCTCTTTTCCATCGATGACCTCATGGCGCTTCCGCTTGTGGGTGAGGTTTTCAGCCGCGTGATGGACCGCTATCCGGGGCTGGAGGAGCCGCGCGTGACGCATGAGGCGGTGCGCGAGCTCATCGGCGTCATGATTTCGGACCTGCTTTCCGAAACGAAGCGCCGGCTGGAAGCAGCGAAGCCCGCCTCCGCCGCCGATATAAGGGCGCTCGACAGGCCCATTGCCGCCTTCACGCCTGAAATGACGGAGAACAACGCGGCCCTCAAGGCCTTCCTCTTTCAGCGCATGTACCGGCACTATCGGGTCAACCGCTCGATGGGCAAGGCGCAACGCATCGTGCGCGAACTCTTCTCCCTTCTGCACCGCTCGCCAGACCAGCTTCCGCCCGAATGGCAGCAGGGCTGCGATGGGTCGGAAGGCGTAAAGACAGCCAGACGGGTCTGCGATTTCATCGCCGGGATGACGGACAAGTTTGCCATCGAGGAGCATCAGCGCCTTTTCGATCTCCATGACCCTCGGTCCTGACGGGGCGAAGCGTCATTCCGGGGCTGGAAACGAGGGGGGACGGCGGCTAGAGTGCGCGCCGCCGGGAAAGGGTTCCCGGTCAAGGACATAAGCGGCGGCGGTAATGAATATTTTCCGGTTTTTCGAACAACGGGTGGAGGCGGCTCTTGCTGCCCTGGTGCAGGAGGGGGCGCTGCCTCCGGGCCTGGACTACACACGTGTTGCCGTCGAGCCGCCGCGCGATCCCTCGCATGGCGATCTGTCGACCAATGCGGCGATGGTGCTGGCGAAACCGGCGGGGGGCAAACCGCGCGATCTTGCAGAAATGCTTGCCGCGCGGCTCGCGACAGAAGAGGCGGTAACGGAGGTTTCCGTTGCCGGCCCCGGCTTCATCAATCTTCGTCTGGACCCGGCGTTCTGGGTGGCGCGCCTGCCGGATGTTTTGCGGGCGGGGCCTTCATACGGAGCCAGCGATCTTGGTAAGGACGAAGCGGTCAACGTGGAATATGTCTCCGCCAACCCGACAGGGCCGATGCATGTCGGGCATGTGCGCGGTGCGGTATTCGGCGATGCGCTGGCAAACCTTCTCGAGAAGGTCGGTTACAGGGTTTGCCGCGAATATTACATCAACGATGCAGGCGGCCAGATCGAGGTTCTCGCCCGCAGCGCCTTCCTGCGATACCGCGAAGCGCTGGGGCACGACATCGGCGAGATTCCCGAAGGGCTTTATCCCGGCGATTATCTGAAACCCGTCGGCGAAGCGCTGGCCGCGACCTACGACAAGGACCTTCTGGAAAAGGATGAAGAAGAGGCGCTGCGGATCGCGCGGGAGACTGCCGTCGAAGCGATGATGGAACTCATCCGCGGCGATCTGGCTGTGCTCGGCATCACGCATGAGGTCTTTTTCTCCGAGCTTTCCCTTCACAGGTCCGGAGCCGTCGAGCGGACGTTGAAGAAGCTCGAAGAAAAGGGGCTCATTTATATCGGCACGCTGGAGCCGCCGAAGGGTGAGGTTCCGGACGATTGGGAAGCCCGTCCCCAGACACTTTTCCGCTCGACGGAGTTTGGGGACGACACCGACCGCGCGCTGAAGAAGTCCGATGGAAGCTGGACCTATTTCGCTCCGGACATTGCCTATCATCTCGACAAGTTCGAGCGCGGCTATCGCACCATGATCGACGTCTGGGGCGCCGACCATTCGGGCTATATCAAGCGCATGAAGGCAGCCATCGCCGGTGTCACCGGCGGAGAAGCCGAATTCGACGTGAAGGTCTGTCAGCTCGTTCGCCTTTTCCGGAACGGAGAGCCCGTGCGCATGTCGAAGCGAGCGGGCGATTTCGTCACGCTGCGCGACGTGGTGGACGAGGTCGGCAAGGACGTCGTCCGCTTCATGATGCTGACGCGCAAGAATGACGCGCCGCTCGATTTCGACTTCGCCAAGGTGATGGAGCAGTCGCGCGACAACCCCGTCTTCTACGTGCAATACGCGCATGCGCGCATTCACTCCGTTCTGCGCAAGGCTGCGGAGGAGGGCGATTACGATCTCTCGGATGGAGCCTTGGCGAACGCGCCGCTTGCGCGCCTCTCGGACGAGGCGGAAATGGCGCTCATCCGCCTCATGGCAGCCTTCCCGCGGCAGGTCGAGCAAGCAGCGCTTGCACATGAGCCGCACCGCATCGCCTTCTATCTCTACGACCTTGCATCCGCCTTCCATGCGCTCTGGAACAAGGGGAAGGACGAGCCGTCGCTTCGATTCATCCTGCCCGAGGACAGGGATGCTACGCTTGCGAGACTCGCGCTGATTCGCGCCACGGCACATGTCATTGCCGCCGGTCTTGGGATTCTGGGGGTGGAACCGATCGAGGAGATGCGCTGATGTCGAACAGGGATGACGGCTGGGATGAGGAGCCGGAATACGACATCGATCCCGACATTGAAGAATATGAACGCTACGACGACGAAGAGGGCACGGGCGGCCGGCGCCGGAGCCTGATGATGCTTAGCGTGATCGCGCTGCTCGTCGTCTTCGCCGGCGTTGTTTTCCTTGCCTATCGTCAGGGATCTCAGCAGGGAACGAACGGGACGCCGCCCGTGTTGCGCGCGGATGGCGAGCCCGCGAAGGAACTCCCCGAGAATCCGGGTGGCAAGAAGTTTCCGCATCAGGATGCCGGGGTCTACAACCGCATCGCAGGCGAGGGGACTCCTGAAGCCAGCGAGGGAGAGCAATTGCTGCCTCCCGCCGAAGAACCTTTGGCCATCGACAACGCCGCCATCCCCGCACCGCAGGATCAGCAAGCACTCGATCGTATGGCGCAGGCGCTTGAAACGGGGGGCATCGAAAGTGCTCCGCTGGACGAGGTGCCGCCCTCCGGCCAAGCGGGTGAGCAACCCGCTCCCGTCGAGGAAGCGCCCGTCATTCAGGCGGCCCCCGCGCCAGCTCAGGTCGAGGAAGCACCGCCGCCCGCAGCAGCGGCATCCGCTTCGTCCGGCGACTACGTGGTTCAACTCGCGGCTTTCCGGGACGAGCCTTCCGCTCGTGACGCCTTCAGGAAACTTCAGGGCAAGTATCCCGAGCTTCTCGGTTCGCGTTCCGTCGATATCCAGCGTGCGGATCTTGGCGAGAAGGGCATCTATTTCCGTCTGCGTGCAGGCTACATGGACAAGGCTGCGGCGGACGGGCTTTGCGCCAGTCTTGAGGCGAGGGGCCAAGGCTGCCTCGTGAGGCAGAAGTGAGTTTCGCTTCGGCGATCTATGGATGCAAAGGCCTCGAACTGAATGACAGGGAAAAACGCTTCTTTCGGGAAGCGCGTCCCTGGGGCTTCATACTTTTCTCGCGAAATGCGGACAATCCGGAACAGCTTCGGCGGCTGACCGCGTCGCTTCGCGAGGCCGTGGGGTATGATGCTCCCATTCTGATCGATCAGGAAGGCGGCAGGGTGCAGCGCTTGCGCCCGCCGCATTGGCGCGCCTGGCCAGCGGCGCGACGCTATGGCGAGCTATTCGAGAGGGATGAAGGGAAGGGACTGCGCGCGGCCCATCTCGGTGCGAGGCTGATGGCGTCGGAACTTACTGACGCCGGCATCAATGCCGATTGTCTGCCCGTGCTCGATGTTCCCGTGCCGGGCGCGCATGATGTGATCGGCGACCGCGCCTATTCCGGCGACCCGGCGTCAGTCGCGGCGCTCGGCGGTGTGGTTGCCGAAGGGCTACTCGCTAGCGGGGTGCTGCCGGTCGTAAAGCACATGCCGGGGCATGGCCGCGCGTGCGCGGACAGCCACAAGGCTCTGCCCGTGATCGATGCGCCGCTATCGGAGCTTGAAGTGTCAGACTTCGCTCCCTTTCACGCGCTTCGCTCCCTGCCTCTCGCGATGACTGCCCATGCGGTTTATGCGGCGCTCGATCCCGAGAACCCGGCCACCACGTCTGCGACCGTTATCCGGGAGACGATCAGGGAACGCTTCGGCTTCGAAGGGCTGTTGATGTCAGACGACATCTCCATGAAGGCGCTGAAGGGAGGAATTGGGATGCGAAGCCGTGCCGCGCTTCGGGCCGGTTGCGATGTCGTCCTCCATTGTAATGGCGACATGGCCGAAATGGAGGCTGTGGCGAAGGAGGCGGTTGTGCTCTCAGGCCGTGAGCTTGCTCGCTCGGAGGCAGTTCTCGCCCTGCTTGCACAGCCTTCGGAGCACCTCGATATCGATTCGGCTCTGGCGGAATTCGCCGAAATCATGGGTCTTTCGGGCGAAGATCGCTGGGGATAAGCCAAGAAACAGGGTACCCGCGCCGGGGGGTGAAGGGTATAAAGGCCATTCGCCCTTTGGCCGCCGGGCAGGATCGGCTAAGGGGTAAGGGGAACTCAAAAATCTGGACCGGATGCAGCAGGCAGTCATGACCGAGGCGCCTCCTCAAAGCGACGCAGATGGCGGCGCGCAGCCCGATCAGGCTGTCGGCGCCGATACAGCTGCGTCTTTCGAGGAAGGACCGCCGAGAGGCCCGGCAGAGGCCGATGAGAATACGCTGATCGTCGATCTTGACGGCTTTGAAGGGCCGCTCGACGTGCTGCTGACGCTTGCGCGCAACCAGAAGGTCGATCTCACCAAGATTTCGATCCTGAAGCTCGCGGAGCAATATCTCGACTTCATCGCGCAGGCGCGCCGCATGGAGCTGGACCTCGCGGCTGACTACCTCGTCATGGCGTCTTGGCTCGCTTTTCTCAAATCGAAGCTGCTCCTGCCGCCTCCCGAGGAAGAGGAAGGACCGTCCGGCGCCGAAATGGCGGCGCGGCTTGCTTTCCAGCTGCAGCGCCTGGAAGCGATGCGCAAGGCGTCGCAGGAAATATTCAACAGGCAATGCCGTATGGGAATGCATGTCTTCCGGCGCGGCGCGCCCGAAGGTATTCGCCTCATCAAGACAAGCCAGTACCAGGGAACGCTTTTCGACCTGCTGAAGGCCTATTCGGATCAGCGCCTCAAGGGGCACGACACCAAGTGGGAACCCAAGCGCTTGCCGATCATGGCGATCGAGGCGGCGCGGCACAGGCTCGAACGCATGATGGGCATGATGTTCGACTGGGGCCGGATTGACAGCTATCTGCCGCTCGAGGAAATGAGCCCCGCGCTTCGCCGTTCGGCCATTGCCAGCACATTGAGCGCGGCGCTGGTTCTGGCCAAGGACGGATTGATGGAGATCCGGCAGTCCGGTGCCTTCGGCCCCGTCTTTGTCCGGCGGCGCGAGCCAACCCCCGACCAACCGCCATCCGGACCGGAAGGCACCTCAGAGAACCACGAAGAATGACCGACGAGACGACCCTGAGCGAAGCCGAAAGCGACATCGAAATGGCAGCCGACGAGCAGGAACCGGAGCAGAACGGCGAAGAGACGCCCGAGGGCGACATCTCCGGCGAGGAAGACGCACCGGAGGCGGGTGAGGCAGAGGAAGAGGCGGCGGAGAATGTCGTCAAATTTCCCGTCAATGCGACCGAGCATGCTCAACTGATGCGGATGGCGGAGGCGCTGCTTTTCGCGGCGGCCGAGCCGCTCGACATCGACAGCCTTGCGGCGCGCCTGCCGGAGGGCGCGGATGTGGGGGCTGTCATCGAAGATCTTCAGAAAACTTATGAAAGCCGGGGCGTAAATCTCGTTCGTATCGCGAACAAGTGGATGTTCCGGACGGCGGACGACCTTTCCTTTCTCATGGAGCGGGAGGCCGTTGAGCAGAAGCGCCTGTCCCGAGCGGCGATGGAAACGCTTGCCATCATCGCCTACCACCAACCCGTCACCAGGGCTGAGATCGAGGAGATCCGGGGCGTGTCGGTGTCCAAGGGCACGCTCGATGTGCTTATGGAGACCGGCTGGGTCCGTCTCAGGGGGCGCAAGAGGACGCCGGGCCGGCCGGTGACCTATGGCACCACTGAAGATTTTCTCATCCATTTCGGCCTTGAGAATGTCGGGGATCTGCCCGGGCTCGACGAGCTCAAGGCTGCCGGTCTTCTCGATGGAAGGCTGCCGCCCGGTTTCGACATTCCGACACCGTCCGACACGGGCGGCGAGGGTGATGGCGAGTTCGACGATGAGGGCGCAGAGGAATACGGCGCCGCGCTTGACGATCATCTGGCGCAGGAAAAGGGCGATGGGGACTGATCGCAGTCTTCATCCACAATCTGAAGCCGGGGTGTAATTCGACCTGCTTTCAGATGGTTACGGTGCTTGGTTAATATGCCGATTTGATGCCTCTGCCGTTGCGATGCGCGGGTTTGGTGTCGCAATTTGGGCTCGGAATGCCCATATTGACAGTCGACAGTGCTTTACTTCGAGCAAGGCGGGGCTCACCGCCGTTGGAGACAGAAATGCCGGGTTGGACACAAATTCTGATTGTCCTCGTCCTGATCGTGCTGCTGTTCGGCAGAGGCAAGATTTCGGACATGATGGGCGATGTCGCTAAGGGTATCCGTAGCTTCAAGAAGGGGCTTTCCGACGAAGACGAGGTCAAGTCGGCGCAACCCGAGCCCAAGACGATCGATGCGACCGTCGCCCGCGAGGAAAGCTCGGAGAAGAACAAGGCCTCCCACGGCTGACAGTCTGGGACCGGCCGCGCATGAGGCATCTCGCGTGAGGTGCCGGGCAGAGGCGTTTCAGGACCTCAAATGTTCGATATCGGATGGTCGGAACTTCTGGCCCTTGTGGTCATAGCCATCGTCTTCGTGGGTCCGAAGGACCTGCCGCGGATGATGCGCACCGCTGGGCAATATGTTGCCAAGGTCAGGGCCATGGCGCGCGAATTCCAGAGCTCGTTCGAGGATCTGGCACGCGAGTCCGAGCTCGACGAACTCCGCAAGGAGGTGTCAGCTCTCAAGGGCCAGGTGGCCGAACCCATGCGAGCTCTTCAGCGCGAAATAGACAAGCCGGTGAAGATCGGTGGCGGTGGCGCGGGCGCCGAAGCGGCGGTCGCGTCCGCGGCGAAGGCGGAGGAGGAGCGGGCCGCACCTCTGGATACCAGCGGACTTTCGGACGGCATTGCGGACTCAATACGCGAGGCGGAGGCTGTGGAGGCCTTCGGTCACGAGGCGCCTCCATCGGTAGGTCAGGGCGCTCAGACGAAGCGGGAAGGTGAATGAGCGCCTCTTCCGTCGACCCAAATCCCGAAGATGAAATCGAAGCTTCGCGGGCACCGCTGCTCGATCACCTGATCGAGTTGCGTTCCCGGCTCATCAAAGTCTTGCTGGCTTTCGCTGTTGGCTTCGGCATCTGCTTCTTCTTCGCCAAGGACATCTTCAATCTGCTTGTCGAGCCCTATAACCGGATTGTCGCATCCGACGGGGGTGCGCATCTCATCTATACTGCGCCGCAGGAGTTCTTCCTGACGCAACTCAAGCTCTCGATGTTCGGGGCGATCTTCATCGCCTTCCCCATCATCGCGGCGCAGGTCTACATGTTCGTTGCGCCGGGCCTCTACAAGCATGAGCGGGGTGCCTTCATCCCCTACCTCATTGCCACGCCGATCCTGTTTCTTTCCGGTGCCGCGCTGGTCTATTTCGCGGCGTTGCCGATTACGCTCAATTTTTTCATGAGCATGCAGCAGACTGGCGGGGCGGGAGAGGCAACCATCGAGTTGCTGCCCCGGGTCAGCGAGTATCTCAACCTCGTGACGGCCTTCATTCTCGCTTTCGGGATCTGCTTTCAGCTGCCTGTCATACTGACGCTGCTCGCCCGGGCGGGGATCGTGAATTCGGCTCAACTCAGAAAGGGCCGGCGTTTTGCCATCGTCATCATCTTCGCGGTGGCGGCTTTCCTCACCCCGCCAGACTTCTTCAGCCAGATTGCACTCGGGGTGCCGACGCTCCTCCTTTATGAGCTTTCGATCTTTGCCGTCTCCTGGACCGAGAAGAAACACGCCGAGGCCGAAGCCGAGGATGCCGAGGAGCAAGCCGAAAGCTGAGGCTTTTCGGGCCTTGTCTGGACGCTTCCGGCCCTTCCGCGTATACAGTGCGCAACAAGCGGACGGGGCGATTTGCGGCTGATTCGGCTGTTCTTCACGCTCCGGCGTTCCGGAAAATCTCATTCACCTTCGGGGTGTCATGTTCGACATCAAGGCTATTCGCGATGACGCTGAGGCATTCGATGCGGGGCTCGCGAAGCGTGGGCTCGATCCTCAATCTGGCCGTCTTCTGGAAATCGACGATCGGCGCCGCAAGATCATCACTTCGCTGCAGGAAATGCAGCAGGCCCGTAACGACGCCTCAAAGCAGATCGGTCAGGCGAAGGCGAAGAAGGACGAGGAACTCGCGCAGAAACTGATGGACGAGGTCTCTTCCCTCAAGAGCCGCATTCAGGCCGGTGAGGAGGAGGAACGGGCGGTGAATGCCGAGCTTCAGGCCGCGCTCGCCTCTATCCCGAATATCCCGCTCGATGACGTGCCGGTCGGTCCCGACGAGAGTGCCAATGTGGTGCATCACACCCATGGCAGCGCGCGTGAGATGAATTTCGAGGCGAAGGAGCATTTCGACCTCGGTGAGGCGCTTGGCCTGATGGACTTCGAGACGGCGGCGAAGCTCTCCGGCGCCCGCTTCACGGTGCTGAAGGGGCCGCTTGCCCGGCTCGAGCGGGCCATCGGCAATTTCATGGTCGACCTCCACACATCGGAGTTCGGTTATGAGGAAGTCATGCCGCCGCTCATGGTGCGCGACGACGCCATGTTCGGAACGGCCCAGTTGCCGAAGTTCGCTGACGATCAGTTCGCGACCTTCAAGGGCGAGGCGCGGGACGATCAGGAGAAATACTGGCTGATCCCGACCGCCGAAGTGCCGCTGACGAACCTTGTGCGCGAGAGCATCCTTTCCGAGGAAGAGCTGCCCAGGCGCTTCACGGCCTACACCGCCTGTTTCCGTGCGGAAGCGGGCGCGGCAGGCCGCGATACGCGCGGCATGATCCGGCAGCATCAGTTCTCGAAAGTCGAACTCGTCTCGATAACGACACCGGAAGCCTCGCTTGCCGAGCATGAGCGGATGGTTGCCTGCGCTGAGGAAGTGCTGAAGCGCCTCGATCTTCACTACCGGGTGATGACGCTTTCGACCGGCGACATGGGCTTCGCCTCGCGCAAGACCTATGACATCGAGGTCTGGCTGCCGGGCCAGAAGGCCTATCGCGAGATTTCCTCCTGCTCCGTCTGCGGCGATTTCCAGGCACGGCGCATGAATGCGCGTTACCGGCCGAAGGGCGAGAAGAATACGCGCTTCGTGCATACGCTGAACGGTTCAGGGCTCGCGGTCGGGCGCACGCTCATCGCCGTGATGGAAAACTATCAGCAGGAAGACGGCTCCATTGCCGTTCCGGATGTGCTGAAGCCTTATATGGGCGGGCTGGAGGTCATTGCGCCACATGGCTAAGGGCAAGAGCGGCACGGGCCAGCTTCGCATTCTCGTCACCAATGACGACGGCATTCACGCGCCGGGCCTCAAGGTGCTGGAGAAAATCGCGCGCAAGCTCAGCAAGGATGTCTGGGTCGTGGCTCCGGAAGAAGAGCAAAGCGGCTCGGCTCATTCGCTTTCGCTCGCAAATCCCCTGCGCGTTCGCAAGATGAACGCGAAGCGCTATGCGGTGCGCGGCACGCCATCCGACTGCGTTCTGATGGCAGTCCGGCACATCATGAAGGAAGACGAACCGGATCTCGTTCTTTCCGGCGTCAACCGGGGGCAGAACATTGCCGACGATGTGACCTATTCGGGAACGATTGCCGCCGCGATGGAAGGCACGCAGCTCGGCATCCCATCCATAGCGCTCAGCCAGGCTTTCGGCTTTTCAGGCCAGTCCAAGGTCAAATGGGCGACGGCGGAGCATTTCGCCCCCGACATTCTGAAAAAGCTCATCGCTGCCGGATGGCCCGAAGAGATACTCATCAACATCAATTTTCCGGATGTCGTGCCCGGTTCGGTTACGGGCATCGAGGTCACCCGGCAAGGCAAGCGCGATCAGTCGCTTGTTCGCGTCGAAGAGCGGATCGACGCGCGCAACAATCCCTATTACTGGCTCGGCTTCGAACGCATCCTCAGCAACCCGCCGCAGGGAACGGATCTGCGGGCCATTTATGAGGGCCGCATCTCGATTACGCCGCTTCACATGGATCTCACCCATCAGCGAACATCAAAGGCCCTCAGTGCGGCGCTTGGCTCGCTTGAGGGTCCGGTGAAGCGCCGAAAGCCCTGATTGTCGCGCCCATGAACGAAGACACGCCCATGGACGAAATCGGGCACGAGAAGATCGAACTCATCATGGGGCTGAGGCGCCAGGGCATCCGCGATAATCGCGTGCTCTCGGCGATCGAACGCGTGCCGCGCGAAAAGTTCATACCGGGTAGCTTTCGAAAGCAGGCCTACGAGGATCATGCGCTGCCTATCGAGTGCGGGCAGACAATCAGCCAACCCTATATCGTCGCCTACATGACCGAGCAGCTCCGCGTCGGTGAACGGATGAAGGTGCTGGAGGTCGGTACTGGGTCTGGCTATCAGGCAGCCGTTCTCGCGAAGCTTTGCCGGCGCGTCTATACGATCGAGCGGTACCGGACGCTTCTCAACGATGCCTTGAAACGCTTCGAGGATCTTCGCCTTCACAACATTACGGCAAAGGTCGGCGATGGTGCGAAGGGATGGCCGGAACAGGCGCCATTCGACCGAATCATCGTCACGGCGGCCGCCCCCGCAGTGCCTCAGACTCTCGTCGATCAGTTGAAGGAAGGCGGATTGATGGTTGTTCCCGTTGCCATTTCAGGTAGCCGGGGCGAGCAGAAGCTTGTACGGATCGAACGGACGGGGGATGGTGTGAAACGCGAGGAACTTCTGCCGGTGCGTTTCGTGCCGCTTGTGGAAGGTGTGGCAAAGGAGTCCTGAGCGGGAGCCGGGACGCGGAGGCAGCGGATGGCGCGGCGCGATCGGATGCGGGGCGGGATGAGGCTGGCGGTTGCGCTGGTTTTGTTCGGCTTCGTCTCGGCCTGCGGCGGCGGAAGCGGCGACCGGCCATGGTGGGACGAACAGCAAGGAGCGCGACGGGCTCCGAGCGGTACGCCGCTTTCGCGCCCGATAGATACGGTATCTCCCGGAGGAACCTATGTCGTCAGGCGCGGCGACACTGTTTACAGCATAGCGCGTGCACATGATGTTCCCCTTCGCTCGGTAATCGATGCGAACGGGCTTCGTCCGCCCTATCGGATAGAGGTGGGGCAGCGGCTGAAGATTCCCGCCGGACGGTTTCACGTCGTTGAGCGCGGTGAAACGGCCTACAGCATTTCTCGTCTTTACAATGTGGACGTCACCTCCCTCACCAGCCTGAACCGAATTCCGCCGCCCTACACGATCAAGGTCGGTCAGAAGCTGCAAGTGCCGGGCCGGGAACCCGCAAGGACTTCCTCTCCTTCAGCCAGCCCCTCCGTTGCCTCTGCGACCGGAGGGCCCGTACCGCTGGCACGCCCGGCGGGCGGCGCGCCGGTGCGCACGGCAACCAATGCGACGGTCTCCAAGGAGCCTTTGCCTTCTCCGCCAGCCGCGACGGGAAGTTTCATGTGGCCGGTCGAAGGGAAAATCCTCTCCACATATGGTCCGAAAGCGAATGGATTGCACAATGACGGCATCAACATCGCTGCGGAAACGGGAACTCCTGTGAGGGCGGCCCAGAGCGGCGTGGTTGCCTATTCAGGCAATGAACTCAAGGGCTATGGCAACCTGCTGCTGGTCCGTCACGACAACGGCTGGATGACGGCCTATGCCCATAACAGCAAGCTGCTGGTAAAGCGGGGCGACACGGTGGTTCGCGGGCAGACTATTTCGCTGGCTGGAAACACCGGCAGCGTCGTGACCCCGCAAGTCCATTTCGAGGTCCGGCAGGGTGCCAAGGCAATCGACCCGCAGACCGTGATTGGCCGTTAGCCGAGCGTCTGCCCGAGCCGTCCGGCGAGATCCTGTATGAACTGCCAGGCGACGCGCCCCGAGCGAGAGCCGCGCGTCGCGGCCCATTCGATGGCCTCCGCCTTCAGCGTCTCCTCATCGATCTTCAGCCCGTAATGCTTCACATAGCCGTCGATCATGTCGAGGTAGTCGGACTGGCTGCAATTGTGAAAACCGAGCCAGAGGCCGAACCGGTCTGAAAGTGAAACCTTCTCCTCAACCGCCTCCGAGGGATTGATGGCGGTCGAACGCTCGTTTTCCATCATGTCGCGAGGCATCAGATGGCGGCGGTTGGACGTTGCGTAGAAGATGACGTTCTTCGGGCGTCCCTCGATACCGCCTTCCAGCACGGCCTTTAGCGACTTGTAGCTCGTATCGTCGTGATCGAAGGAAAGATCGTCGCAAAAGATGATCGCCCGGCGTTCCTGGGCTCGCAGCTGCGACATCAGCCGAGGCAGGGTTTCGATGTCCTCGCGGTGGATTTCGATGAGAATGAGGCTGCCGGGTGTTTCCTCGTTCACGGCCGCATGCGCGGCCTTCACCATGGAGCTCTTGCCCATGCCGCGCGCACCCCACAGCAGCGCATTGTTGGCTGGCAGCCCCTTCGCGAAGCGGCGCGTATTGTCGAGCAGGATGTCGCGAACCCGGTCGATACCCTTGATGAGCGACAGGTCGACCCGGGCGACCTCGGTCACGGGATCGAGCCGGCCTGCCTCGGCGTTCCAGACGAAGGCGTCCGCCTGTTCCAGAGATATGGAAGCCGAGGGGGGCGGGGAGAGCCGTTCCAGGGCTTCCGCGATGCGCTTCAGAATGTCGGAGGTTTCCGCGGAACTGGTCATCGGGCGGTACTCGCAAATGGGCATGCCGGCTTGAGGTGAGCCGACGGGCGGCTCTGGAAATCCCTGTATATCCCAAAACTTAGCTGCGTCCACGTCAGGCGGGCGGCCTTGTTTGCAAATGCCCGGCTGGCCGGTATAGTCCGGCGCAAATCAGTCTGAGGCGGCCTCTTCGCGCAAGTGGTTCCGCCGTGCAAACGGCCATAACAGGAGACTTCGATGGGTGGAGGCGGCGGCGCTTCGGAATTTCTGATCCAGCTTTTTCCGTTTATCGCGCTTTTTGCGATCATGTACTTCCTCGTGTTGCGCCCGCAGCAGCGCCGGGTGAAGGAACATCGCGAAATGGTCGCCAATGTCCGGCGGGGCGACACGGTAGTCACCTCTGGCGGCCTCATCGGCAAGGTCACCAAGGTAGATGAAACGGAAATCACGGTCGAAATCGCGGAGAATGTCCGCGTTCGCGTGGTCAAGGGAACGCTGAGCGAGGTGCGCTCGAAGTCCGAGCCTGTGCCTGCCAATACGAATACCCCGTCCTGAGACGAACGACTTAGCCGCCCGGGAGGGGGCAATCCGCCATGCTGCACTTCGACCGCTGGAAGATCGTTCTTATCTACGTGCTCTGCATCGCGGGGCTTGTCTACACGGCGCCGAACTTCATTCCGAAGTCGCAGCTCAACGACGTGCCGGACTGGCTGCCGAACCAGCAGATCAATCTGGGGCTCGATCTCCGGGGCGGTTCCTATCTGCTGCTCGGTCTCGAAACCGATGCACTCGTGCGCGAACGCCTGCAGGATCTTGTGAACGAGGTGCGCAGCGAACTGCGCGATGAGAGCATTCCCTATACGGGGCTCGGCATTCACAACGGTCAGGTGGTGGTCAACATCACCAATGCCGCGGACGCCGAAAGGGCAAGAGAGGCGATAGACGGACTGTCTTCTGTCGTCGCCGGCAACCAGTTCTCGGCCTTGCCCGAGCGCGACCTGCTCATCGACGTCGAAGGACAGACCGTTTCGATCGGTCTCAGCGAGGCGGCAAAACGCGCACGCGTGCAATCCGCCGTGCAGCAATCCATCGAGATCGTCCGCCGCCGTATCGACGAGCTGGGCACGACCGAACCCGTCATCCAGCAGCAGGGTGTGGATCGCATTCTTGTGCAGGTACCTGGCCTCGATGATCCTCGCCAACTGAAGGCGCTGCTCGGCAAGACGGCAAAGATGAATTTCCGGCTCGTCAGCAATGCAATGTCCGGTCAGCAGGCACTTGCGACGCGGACTGTGCCTGCCGGAACCGAGTTGCTTTATACCGCCGACGAACCCAAGGCCCCCGTGCTGGTCGAACGCCGCATCATGGTCGGCGGTGACCGCCTCACCGATGCGCAGCCTGGCTTTGATCAGCAGAACGGGCAGCCCGTTGTGAACTTCAAGTTCGACTCGACCGGTGCGCGCCAGTTCGGCGAAGTCACGAGGGACAATGTTGGGCGGCCATTCGCCATCGTGCTCGACAATGAGGTGATCAGCGCGCCCGTGATCCGTGAACCGATCATGGGCGGACAAGGTCAGATCAGCGGTAACTTCACCGTGCAGGAGGCGAACAACCTCGCGATCCTGCTGCGTTCGGGGGCACTACCCGTCGCCATCACCGTTCTCGAGGAGCGGACGGTCGGTCCGGGTCTCGGCGCGGACTCCATTCGCGCGGGCGAGGTTGCAGCCATCATCGGCTCGATTGCGGTCGTTGCCTTCATGATCGCAAGCTATGGCTTCTTCGGCGTCCTGGCGAACATTGCGCTGATCCTGAATATCGCGATGATCTTCGCCGTTCTGTCGGTATTGCAGGCGACGCTGACGCTCCCCGGCATTGCAGGCATCGTGCTCACAATCGGCATGGCGGTGGATGCGAATGTGCTTATCTATGAGCGAATAAGAGAAGAAGTCGCCGCGGGGAAGGGGCCTATCCCCGCCATCGAGGCAGGCTACAACCGCGCGCTTTCCTCCATTCTGGATGCGAACATCACGACACTCATTTCGGCGGCGATCCTGTTCCAGATGGGTTCGGGGCCGGTGCGCGGTTTTGCGGTCACGCTTGCCATCGGCATCGTCACCTCGGTCTTCACGGCCTTCACTGTCAATCGCTACATGGTTTCGGTCTGGCTGCGCCGCCGCCGGCCCAAGACCATTACTCTGTGATCGCCGGGAGAGAATGACATCATGAGACATCTGAAGCTCATCCCCGACGATACGAAAATTCCATTCTCCCGCTGGCGCTTTGTGGCTGTGGGCTTCTCGCTCGTCGTCATGATCGCGGCGGTCGTGTTGCTTTTCACGCGCGGTCTCAACTTCGGTATCGATTTCGAGGGCGGTATCCTGGTCGAGATCTCGACCGAGGGGCCGGCCGATATCGGGCAAATTCGCAGCGATCTGGGCGGGCTTGGTCTCGGCGAAGTCCAGATTCAGCAATTCGGTCAGCCGGACGATGTTCTGATCCGCGTTCAGTCTCCCAAGGGCGAAGATGCGGACAAGGCGTCTCAGGCCGTCGTATCGCAGATCAAGAGCGTGCTTGGCGACAGTGTCGAGTACAGGCGCGTCGAAGTGGTCGGCCCCCAGGTGAGCGGCGAACTGGTACAGGATGGCGTTCTCGCCATTGTCGTCTCCGTTGCGCTGATGCTCATCTATATCTGGTTCCGCTTTGAATGGCAGTTCAGCCTCGGTTCGGTCGTCGCGCTTGTGCATGACGTGATGGCGACGCTCGCGCTGTTCAGCCTGCTCGGAATGGAGTTCAACCTGCAATCGATCGCGGCCCTTCTGACCATCGTCGGCTATTCGATGAACGATACCGTGATCGTCTTCGACCGGGTTCGCGAGAACCTGCGCAAGTACAAGAAGATGGACCTTGCGGAGCTGGTCGACCTGTCGGTCAACCAGACTCTCTCCCGCACGGTAATGACCTCGGGAACAACGCTTCTTGCGCTGCTTGCTCTCTTCATTTTCGGCGGCGAGGTCATTCGCGGTTTCACCTTCGCCATGATCTTCGGCATCTTCATCGGCACCTATTCCTCGATCTTCATCGCGGGCCCCGTGCTGCTTGCCGTTGGCGTGACTCGCGATACGACGACGGGCGGTCTCGGCGGCGTTGCAAAGGAAAAGGCGTCCGGCAAGGCTTGATCCGGCATGAGCACGAAACCGCGCTTCAAGGGGCAGCCGGCCGTGGATGCCTATGGCGATGGCGGATTCCGCCTTGCGGAGCAGCGGTTCGAAGGCTCGGTGATCGTAACGCCGCTCGGTCTTTATCCCTGGATGCCGAAATCGGTCGAGGAAATCACACCGGTTTCTCTCGCGCCCATCATTGAGGCTATCGGCCATTTTGACTTCGTAATCATCGGTTCGGGCGAGACCACGCTTCGTTTGCCTGCCGATGCGCGCCGCAGGCTTGAGTCGCAGGCGATCTTCCCGGATGTCATGGCGACGGGCGCCGCATGCCGCACCTACAACCTCATGCTCTCGGAAAACCGGCGAGTCGCTGCGGCATTCATTGCCGTAGTCTGAGTAGGGCTTTGCCGGGCTTGGCTTTCTTTCCGGAAAATCCTAGCTTTTCCGCAGAAGGCGACATTGAGTCGCACGATGATGAGGCATGCCATCCCGGGGCTTTGGGGGCGCGTCTTGCCATCCCTACTGGCCGCTGATGCGGCGATTGGCATTCAGAGGGGAGGACTCCATGGCAACAATTCTGACTTCCTTGCGGAACACGGTGATCGCCGGTTTCGTTCTCGCAGCGATCCTGCTGCTGATGTATCTCAACTTCAATGGCTGGGACGGCGCGTCTCTCGGCCACGCCTTCTGGGCGTTCATCTTCCGCTGGCTCCATGTCATCAGCGGCGTGATGTGGATCGGTCTGCTCTGGTACTTCAACTTCGTTCAGATCCCGAACATGCCCAACATCCCGGACGATCAGAAGCCGGCGGTCAGCAAGGTCATCGCGCCTGCTGCGCTGTTCTGGTTCCGCTGGGGTGCGATGGCGACCATCGTCACCGGTCTGATCCTGGCCGCGATGAACTTCTACCTCGTCGAGGCGCTGACGCTCGGAGCGAGCGAGGGCTTCGCGAACCCGAAGAACATCGCCATCGGTATCGGCATGTGGCTCGGCACGATCATGTGGTTCAACGTCTGGTTCGTGATCTGGCCGAACCAGAAGATCGCGCTTGGCATCGTGGACGCTCCGGCCGAACAGAAGCCCGCCGCCGCGCGTACGGCGATGCTTTTCTCGCGGACCAACACGCTGCTGTCGATCCCCATGCTTTTTGCCATGGTGTCGGCGCAGAACATCTACTGATTTCCTCGCCGAGGAAATTGCAGCGGGGCCGCCTTGATGGCGGCCCCGTTCGTTTTAGGTAAGACTTCATGGCGAAGGACGGCAAGGCGAACGGTTTGAGCGAGAGCATGCGCATCTGCCTCGATGAGGTGCGGGCGCATGATCATGACCGCTTTCTGACGCTCCTCTTCGCTCCCGCCGAAAAACGTCCGGCCTTGATTGCGCTATACGCCTACAACCTGGAAATCGCCCGCGTCGCCGAAACGGTTACGGAACCGATGATGGGCCATATCCGGCTGCAGTGGTGGCGGGAGACGCTGGAAGCCTTGCCGAAAGGCGAGACGCGTGGACATGCCGCCGCCGTCGCGCTCTACGAAGCGGATGCTTTTCCGCTCGATGAATTGTCGAAACTCGCGGATGCCCGCGAGCGCGATCTCTCGGAGGATGTGTTCGAGGATATTGGTGCGCTCGAGGCCTATGCGGAGGCAACCTCCAGCGCAGTGATGTCCCTTGCGGCCCAGGCCCTCGACAAGGTGAAGGCGGAGGAGGCAAACGAGGCGATCCGCCATGCCGGTATCGCCTATGCGCTGACTGGCCTTCTGCGCGCGCTGCCGCTCCACGCATCGCAGGGCAGGCTCATGCTTCCCGCCGATATCCTGCTCGCCCGGAATGTCGATCCGCATGATGTTCTGGCAGGCAATGCGAATGAGGAACTGCGTGGCGCCATTGCGGATGTTGCGGGACATGCCCGTGCGCACCTCGCTTCGGCTCGCGCCGGGCGATACGATGGGGCGATCCTGCCCGCGCTGCTACCGGCCTCGCTCTGCGACCGCTATCTCGATCTGATCACGGCACCGGATTTCGACCCGTTCAGAATGCCAGTTGAAGTGCCCGCCTTCCGGCGGCAGCTCCGGCTCATGGGCCGCGGCATCAGGAAATCGATCTGATTATTCCGCTGCTTCGGCGCGGGGCTGGAGCCACGCCTCGAGATCGCGCAGCGCGCGCGAGGTATAGGCGCGCTTGCGCGCCGGAGCCTTTGCCTTGCCGCGAGGGCGTTTGCCGTTTTCATCGCGCGGCACCTCGGGCTCCGGGAAGAGGCCGAAGTTGACGTTCATCGGCTGGAAGGTCGCCGCGTTCGCATCGCCGGTGATGTGGGCGAGCAGGGCGCCGAGCGCCGTCGTGCGCGGCGGCGGTACGACGGCCGCTCCAAGCCGTTCGGCGGCGGCGAAGCGGCCCGCGAGAATGCCCATCGCGCCGCTTTCGACATAACCTTCGACGCCGGTGATCTGTCCTGCGAAGCGGAGACGCGGCTCGTTCTTCAGCCGCATGATTCCGTCGAGCAGGTTCGGACTGTTGATGAAGGTGTTGCGGTGCAGACCGCCCAGCCGCGCGAACTCCGCCTTCTCCAGCCCCGGAATGGTGCGGAAGATGCGCGTCTGCTCGCCATGTTTCAGCTTCGTCTGGAAGCCGACCATGTTGTAGAGCGTGCCAAGCGCATTGTCCTGGCGGAGCTGCACCACGGCATAGGGCTTCACGTCGGGTTGATGCGGATTGGTGAGGCCAACAGGCTTCATCGGCCCGAAGCGCAGCGTCTCGGCCCCGCGTTCCGCCATCACCTCGATGGGCAGGCAGCCGTCGAAATAGGGCGTCGACTTTTCCCACTCCTTGAATTCGGTCTTGCCACCTTCGAGAAGCGCCGTGACGAAGCCTTCATATTGCTCTCGCGTCATCGGGCAGTTGATGTAGTCCTTGCCCGCGCCCGCAGGCCCTGTCGCGCCTTCGCTTTCCTTGTCGTAGCGCGACTGGAACCAGCACACCGACATGTCGATGCTGTCGCGATAGATGATGGGGGCGATCGCGTCGAAAAAGGCGAGTTCGTCCGCGCCGGTGATCTCGCTGATCGCCTTGCCCAGCGCGTCGGAGGTGAGGGGGCCGGTCGCGATGATGACCTTGTCCCATTCCGCGGGCGGAAGTCCCGCGATCTCGCCGCGTTCCACCGTCACCAGCGGATGGGCGGTCAGCTTCTCCGTGACGTAGTTCGAGAAGATGTCGCGGTCGACGGCGAGTGCGCCGCCTGCGGGCACGCGCGCGACCTCCGCCGCCTCCATCATGAGCGAGCCCGCGCGGCGCATCTCCTCATGCAGCAGGCCGACAGCGTTCAGCTCGTGATCGTCCGAGCGGAAGGAATTGGAACAGACGAGCTCGGCAAAGCCCTCCGTGTGGTGGGCGTCTGTTTTCACCAGCGGCCGCATCTCGTGCAGCACCACGGGGCAGCCCGCGCTTGCGAGCTGCCATGCGGCCTCGGAGCCCGCCATGCCGGCGCCGATCACGTGAACGGGTGCGATGTCCTTCGTCATGAGCGAGGAGATAGCACTCCCCGACGCTCAATTCCAGACAGGGGGCTTCCGCCCGGCCCAGGGCAATTCCTTTTCGAGCTGGGCGGCGAGGCGGAAAAGCGTGGCCTCGTCGGCGTAACGTCCGGTGAACATCATCCCGATGGGAAGCCCGCTTTCGGACTGCCAGAGCGGCAGCGAGAGCGAGGGCTGGCCGGTGAAGTTGAAGGGCGGCGTATAGGGGAAAACCTGCCCCTGCCGCTTGTTCAGCTCGCGCGGTTCCTGGTCTGGGCCGAGGAAGCCGATTTCGGGCGGAAGCTTGCCCATCACGGGCGAGAGATAGACGTCCACATCGTCGAAGAGCGACAATACCTGCCGGTTCATAAGCCGAAGCTGCTGCCAGCCCCACATGGCCTGCGCGCCGGTGAGGCGGCTGCCATTCTTGAAGCCTGCCCAGGTCAGCGGCTCCAGTTCATGCTCTTCCGGCTCGCGGCCCATCATCTCGATCCGGCGCATCATGCCCGCCGCGAAGTTCGAGCCCGAGACCGCGCCCTGCGCGCGATAGAGCGTGCGGTAGTCGATGCCGAGACCGCGTGGGCTGACCTCATGGCCGAGCTTGCCGAGAAGCTCTGCCGTCTTTTCGAGAGCCGACTGGATTTCCGGGTCGATGGGCTTCCCGCCCGGCGTCTCGGAGGACCAGGCGATCTTCAGCTTTCCGGGGCTCTTGGTGATTTCCTCCATGTAGGGCCGCTCTTTCGGCGGGGGCGCGTAGGGCGAGGCGGGTTCGGGATAGCCCGTCGCGTCGAGCATCGCGGCACTGTCGCGCACCGTTCGGCTCACCACATGATCGACGCTGAAACCGATGGCGCGGTCGAAATCATCCGGTCCTTGCGGGTTGCGGTCGCGCGTCACCTTCATGCCGACAAGGCCGCAGCAGGCGGCGGGAATGCGGATGGAGCCGAGCCCGTCCGACGCATGCGCAAGCGGCAGGATGCCCGCGCCGACGGCAGAAGCCGCGCCGCCGGAGGAGCCGCCGGAAATGTGGTTCGGGTTCCACGGGTTGCGGCAGGGGCCGAGCAGGCGCGACTCCGTTGTGCCGGTGATGCCGTATTCCGGCGTGTTCGTCTTGCCGAAGAGAACGGTGCCCGCCTCCCGGTAGCGCCGCACCAGCAGGCTGTCATGGTCGTCCACGACGTTGGCGACGAACTTGCTGCCGCTTGTGCGCGGCCAGCCTTTCACTTCCGTGCCGAGATCCTTGATGAGGAAGGGAACGCCCTTGAAGGGACCATCCGGGAGTTTGCCTTTCGCGGCTTCGCGGGCTTCGTCATAAGCCTCGTAGACAATGGCGTTCAACGTGCCGTTATGCCGTTCCGCGCGCTCGATCGCCGCATCCGCGAGTTCGAGCGGCGTCACCTCGCCCTTCTTTACAAGTTCAGCAAGGCCGAGGCCGTCATAATCCGCATATTCCGCAAAAGCCATTCCCATCCTCCCTTGGCCGTGTTGACGTTTCTCAGTTCCATATCGCCGGATGCCGCTCCTTCCAGGGCATGGCTTCTTCAAGCTGCGCCGCAAGCCGGAAGAGCATCGCCTCTTCGCCGAAGCGCGCGGAGAACATCATGCCGACGGGCAGTCCGCTTTCCGACATGCAGAGCGGCAGCGAGATTGCGGGCTGGCCGGTCAGGTTCTGGATCGGTGTGAAGGGCACATAGTCCACGGCAGGCGCGAAAGCCGCGATGGGGTCTGGCTCATTCACGTTGATGAGGCCCAGCGGAATGGGCGGTGAGGCGAGTGTCGGCGTCAGCCATACATCGTGGTTCTGCATGAAACCCGCGACGCGGCGCGTGAGGCCCTGCGCTTCCTTCACCAGCAGGAGATATTGCGCGGCGCTTACCGTCTTGCCGACTTCCCAGAGCCCGCGCGTCAGCGGTTCCAGTTCGTCCTCCTTCGGCCCGCGCCCGCGCCGCGCCGTTTCAAGTTCGATTTCGGAGGACAGCCAGGCCGCCCAGAGCGGCAGGAAGAGATTGCCCGGTTCGTCAGGGTTAAGCGGGGGCATGGCCTCCGTCACTTCATGTCCGAGATCGGCGAGCTGCTTCGCTACAGACTCCACACCCTTCACACAATCGGGGTGAAGTTTTGCTCCAGCCGGATTTGTCTTTGAAAAGGCAATGCGGAGCTTTCCCGGAATCCTTTTCGTTTGCTCGAGGAAACTTTCCTTTACCGGCGGCGCGACATAGGGATCGCCAGGTTCGTTGCCGTGGATACAGTCGAGCATGGCCGCGCAGTCGCGTACCGTGCGTGTCACCACATGTTCGTGGCAGAGCCCACTCAGCACATCGCCATAGTCCGGTCCGAGCGAGGTGCGCGCGCGAGTGGGCTTCAGGCCGACCAGCCCGCAGCTTGAAGCGGGGATGCGGATCGAGCCGCCGCTGTCATTTGCGTGAGCGAGCGGCACGATGCCGGCGGCCACGGCCGCGGCCGCGCCGCCGGAAGAGCCGCCTGTCGAGTGATCCGGGTTCCACGGATTATGCGCGGCGCCATAAAGGTTCGATTCCGTCGTCGGCAGCAGCGTGAATTCCGGCACATTCGTCTTGCCGAGAATGGTGACGCCCGATGCCTTGAAGCGCCTGGCGAGAACGGTGTCTTCCTTCGCGGGCGTTTCCGCGCGGAAGCGGGAGGCAAGCCTTGTCGGATATCCCGCAATGTCGCCAAAGGCATCCTTCAGAAGAAAAGGCACGCCCTTGAAGGGGCCCTCCACCGGCTGTTTCGCCATGTCGCGGCCGAGATCGTAGAGCTTCAGGATGACGGCATTTAGTGCCGGATTGTGTTTCTCGATCCGGCCGATCGCTTCTTCCGCAAGCTCGCTTGCCTTGACCTCGCCCTTGCTTACGAGTTCGGCAAGGCCCAGCCCATCATGCGATGCGTAGTCGGAAAAGCTCATCTCGATCTCCTCGCCCCAATTCCTTTGGCGAGAAGCTTAGCGGGTGACGCCCATCCGTCAAACCGGCAGGGGCCTATCCGGCCTTCTTCTCCCTGTTCCAGGGGTAGGGCGGCACGCCCTCGAAGAGCGGGCCTTCGAGCACAGGCTCTTCGCCACCGGTCCACGGCTTAACGGTGAAGTGGGCCTTGCATGTCACCTTCGATCCGCCCGGCCCGGCGTCTATCTGCACATCGCCGACATTCACCAGCACGGCTTCGGCCTTCTCCTCGTCCAGTGATACGAGTGTGTAGCCATGAGCATCGGAGTCGATGTAATCGAGCCCCGGACTTGCGCGCTCGTTGCGCACCAGATCGAAGAGGTAGTCGGAGCTGGTGTAGTTGACGAGAATGCCGGCGCGCAGACCGTTCACCAGCGTATTATTCCAGTTGGCCTGTGTTCCATTTTCATCCTGCAGCGCCACGGCACGATGGAAGAAGCCATTGTCGCGCGTCGCCCGATCCGCCATCGAATACATGGAGGAAGAGCTGATAGCCGCCGTCATGAATTCGACGGCGGGGCAGAAGAGCGTTTCCGCGTCCGGATCGACAGGTAGACGGCCTGCTGCAAAGGCGTGGTGATCGCCCGCGACCGATATCACATTGCCGATTCTTTCATCCTTCAGGAAAGCCATGAGTTCTTTAAGCTCTCCCGGATAACCCTGCCATGCATCGGTGGCGGCATAGCCATCCTCAAGTCCAGCAAATGGTATCCGCGAAAAGTCGAGCCTCACCTGCAAGGCCGGGCAGCTGTTTGCCCATACGCGCCACGTCGCCGTGGAGGCTTTCATCACCTCCTTGAACCAGGTCTTCTGCGGGCCGCCCAAATGCGTGCCCGGCGGTGCGTCCTTGCGCGGATTTTCGATCTCGCGATCGGCGTAGGAGATGGTGGCTGGCGGATTGCCGTCATTCGCCGTTCGTCCGGCATCGAGCAATTTCACCACGCGCACCGGAGGGACCGGCGCTCCCTCGAGCAGGGCATCGATATTTTCGTCGATAACGGGCGGGCTTCGGTAGCTGCGCAGATCCGTCAGCACGAGATCGAGCGTCGCGCCCCAGCGGAGCGTTCGATAGATGGTCAGAGTTGAAAGCGCTCGCGCATTGTCGCCTTCGAACAGGAAGTCGTCGTCGTATGCGCCCATCGGCGTGTCGTCGACATTTCTGTTCCGGAAGTCATGGGCGGGTGCCGGAATGCCGTGAAATTTCGGCGTGTTCGAAAGAACCGCAGGAATGAATTCAAACCAGGCGCGGTTCGCGGCCACCTTGCGCTTCTGCGCCGGTTCGCCATCGGCAAAATAGCTCGCATAGCTCTGCCACGCATCGTTCGTGAATTCATGGTCGTCCCATGTGTGCACGAAAGGAAAGCGGGCGCGCGCCGCCTGCAGGTCCGGGTCGGTGAGATAGGTCTTGTAGAGATGCCGGTAGTCGGCAAGCGTCACAGCAGCCTGGCCGCCCTTGCGCCACCAGTCATGTGTGCCGTCCGGCTCCCAGGGCTCGCTTCCATCTGGCAGCGGCCCGACGAGCCGTGCGACGGTACGATCCTCCGGCACATCGCCGGTGCGCTCGTAGATGAAGTCGCCCAGATGCAGCACGAAGTCAATCTGTTCCTCCGCCGGCGCTTCGATGTCGTCGTTCGTCATGCGGCGGAGAGCGCCGTAATAGCCGGCCTCATAGCTCTGGCAGGAAATCGCGGCGAAGCGCACTCTGCGCTTGCTGCCGGGCAGGGGGGCGGTTCTTGTCCGGCCGGGATAGGGGGAACGGTCGCTTCCGGCGTAGAAGCGATAATAATAGACCGTATCGGGAGAGAGGCCCTGCACGAAGACGCGGACCGTGTGGTCCGATCCGGAGCTCGCTCGCACGGCCTGTTCGACCACGACCGTCTCGAAATCGAGATCCGTGGCGACCTGCACATAGAGGTCGACGTCGCCATTCGGCAGGGCAGCTCCCGGATCGATCGGTTCGACACGTGTCCAGAGCATGACAGCATCGGGCTGAGGATCGGCGGAGGCGAGACCCTGCGGGAAATGGAAGGCGCCGGGGGCCGCGCGGGCGGTGCCGAGGCGCGGCACGAAAGGCGCTGCGGCGGCGGTCGCCACGAAGCAGCCGGCGGTCGCGCCGAACAGCTTCAGAAATTCTCGCCGATTGAAGGATCCCCCCGGCATATCGGCCCCGCTCCTGCATTCACCAGCCTGAAATCACGGGGCTTTTATAGATAGTTTGGGCCGGGGCGGAAACGCCTGCGTGGACCTCAGGCCTTCTTTTTGGCCCTGGTGTTCGCTTTCGGACTGCCGGTCCTCTTCTTCGGTGCGGCCCTGGTCGCCTTCGTGTTGCTTTTTGCCGCCGCGCTGGCCTTTTTTGGCTTCGTCCCGCCGCCGCTCTGGCCGGGCCGGCGCTTGAACAGTGTCTTCAGGTACTGGCCGGTATAGGAGCGCGGTTCGGCCGCCACCTCCTCAGGCGTACCCGAGGCGACGATCTCGCCGCCGCCATCGCCGCCTTCCGGACCGAGATCGATGATCCAGTCGGCCGTCTTGATGACTTCGAGATTGTGCTCGATCACCACCACCGTGTTGCCGCTGTCCACGAGTTCGTGCAGCACCTCGAGCAGTTTCGCGACGTCGTGGAAGTGCAGGCCGGTCGTCGGCTCGTCCAGAATGTAGATCGTGCGTCCGGTCGCCCGCTTCGACAATTCCTTGGCGAGTTTCACGCGCTGCGCCTCGCCGCCCGAAAGCGTCGTCGCCTGCTGACCGACCTTGATGTAGCCGAGGCCGACGCGCTGCAGCACTTCCATCTTGTCGCGCACGGCGGGCACGGCCTTGAAGAAAGATGCGGCCTCGTCGACCGTCATCTCCAGCACATCGGCGATCGATTTGTCCTTGAACTTCACTTCCAGCGTCTCGCGGTTGTAGCGATGCCCGTGACAGGCGTCGCATTCCACATAGACGTCGGGCAGGAAGTGCATCTCGATCTTGATGACGCCGTCGCCCTGGCAGACTTCGCAGCGCCCGCCCTTCACGTTGAAGGAGAAACGGCCGGGCTTGTAGCCGCGCGCGCGGGCCTCCGGCAGTTCGGCGAACCAGTCGCGAATGAAAGTGAAGGCGCCGGTATAGGTCGCCGGGTTCGAGCGCGGCGTGCGCCCGATCGGCGACTGGTCGATGTCGATGATCTTGTCGAGATGTTCGAGGCCGAAGATCTCGTCGAAGGCGCCGGGATGCTCGCGCGAGTTGTTGAGGCGGCGCGCCACCGCCTTGTAGATTGTCTCGATCAGCAGGGTGGACTTGCCGCCGCCCGACACGCCCGTCACGCAGGTGAAGGTGCCGAGCGGAATTTCCGCCGTCACATCCTTCAGGTTGTTCTCCTTCGCGCCGGTGATCTTGATCCACTTGCCGTTGCCCTGGCGCCGTTCGTCGGGCACAGGCACCTGCAGGAAGCCGGTGAGATATTGCCCCGTAAGGCTTTCGGGGTTGCCCATGATGTCTTCGGGCTTGCCTTCGGCCACCACGCGGCCGCCGTGAACGCCGGCGCCGGGTCCCATGTCAACGACATGGTCAGCCGTGCGGATCGCATCCTCGTCATGCTCGACCACGATCACCGTATTGCCGAGATCGCGCAGCCGCTTCAGCGTTTCGAGCAGGCGGTCATTGTCGCGCTGGTGAAGACCGATGGAGGGTTCGTCCAGCACATAGAGAACGCCGGTGAGACCCGAACCGATCTGCGAGGCAAGCCGGATGCGCTGGCTTTCGCCGCCCGACAGCGTGCCGGAGTTGCGAGACAGCGTCAGGTAGTCCAGGCCGACATTGTTGAGGAAGTGCAACCGCTCGCGGATTTCCTTCAGGACGCGCCCGGCAATCTCGTTCTGCTTGGCGGTGAGGTGCTGGTTGAGATCGCGGAACCAGGCATCCGCCTCGCGGATCGACATCTGCGAAACCTGGCCGACATGGAGTCCGGCGATCTTCACGGCGAGCGCTTCGGGCTTCAGGCGGTAGCCGCCGCAATCCTCACAATCGGTGATGCCCTGATAGCGCTCGATCTCCTCGCGTGCCCAGGCGCTGTCCGTTTCGCGCCAGCGCCGTTCGAGGTTCGGGATCACGCCTTCGAACGGCTTCTTCGTCTTGTAGGAGCGCATGCCGTCGTCATAGGCGAAGGTCACGACCTCTTCGCCGGAGCCGTAAAGGATGACGTTCTGCGCTTCCTCCGGCAGTTGCGACCAGGGCGCGGTCATCGAGAACTTGTATTGTTTCGCCAGCGCCTGAAGCGTCTGCGTGTAGTAGGGCGAGGTCGAGCGCGACCAGGGCGCAATCGCGCCCTTCTTCAGCGACAGGCCGGGGTCCGGCACGACGAGGTCCGGGTCCATGTAGAACTGCGTGCCGAGGCCGTCGCAGGCGGGGCATGCGCCGAACGGATTGTTGAACGAGAAGAGCCTGGGCTCTATCTCGTCGATGGTGAAGCCCGAAACGGGGCAGGCGAAGCGCGAGGAAAAGATGATGCGCTCCGCGTCCTTGCCATCCTTCGCATCGGCCATCTCGATCACGGCGATGCCATCGGCGAGGTCGAGCGCGATCTCGAAACTGTCCGCCAGCCGGTTGCCCAGATCGTCGCGCACGACGATACGGTCGACCACAACGTCGATATCGTGTTTCAGCTTCTTGTTGAGCGCGGGCACGTCGGCGATCTCGTGGAAGGTGCCGTCCACCTTCACGCGCTGGAAGCCCTTCTTCTGCAGTTCCGCGAATTCCTTGCGGTACTCGCCCTTGCGGCCGCGAATGATCGGCGCCATCAGATAGAGCCGCGTGCCTTCCGGCAATGCCATCACGCGGTCGACCATTTGCGTCACGGTCTGGCTCTCGATGGGAAGTCCCGTCGCGGGCGAGTAGGGCACGCCGATGCGCGCCCAGAGGAGGCGCATGTAGTCGTAGATTTCGGTGACGGTGCCGACCGTCGAGCGCGGGTTGCGGGAGGTCGTCTTCTGTTCGATCGAGATCGCTGGCGAGAGGCCGTCGATCTGATCGACATCCGGCTTCTGCATCATTTCGAGGAACTGCCGCGCATAGGCCGACAGGCTCTCCACATAGCGCCGCTGCCCCTCGGCATAGATCGTGTCGAAGGCAAGCGACGACTTGCCGGAGCCCGACAGCCCGGTAATCACGATCAGCTCGTCGCGCGGCAGTTCCACGCTCACGTTGCGCAGATTGTGCTCGCGCGCGCCGGTGACGCGGATGAAGCGGTTCTGTGTGTCGGCAGCTTGCTTCTTCGTGGAGGTGCTCATAGGCCGGAACTCTTACGGGCGCGGTCGGCCGTGTCGGCGGCGCGCGTCATCGGGTACAGGAGATTGAGGCTTGGTCTCAGGCTTCATGTATGTAGGGCGGCGGATGCGGCTTCAAGGGTCAGGAAGCGGCTAGATGAAAGAATCATACGCTATGGAAATATCTTGCCGCAGTTTTTGTGTTGTGAGAACATAATAAGAACAAATGGGTATTTCGAGAGGCGGGGACAGATGGGACTGAGTTTTGATACGTTGGGCTATTCCGAGAGGCTTCAGTCGGCTGGCTCTTCGAAGCAGCTCGCCGATGAACATGCCAGGCTTGCACGAGACATGATCATTTCCGACCTCGTCACCAGGGAAGACTTGCGCATAGCGCTTGCGCACCAGACTTTGCAGTTTGGAGCGATGATGGTTGTGGGCTTAGGCCTGTTGTTTGGCGCTATCTCATTCATTGTTTGATCCACAGCTTTTTTGACTGAGGTGCTGGCTTGGGGCTGCTGCGGCGGCTAGGGTCCGGCGCAGAGACAAATTCCAGCGCGAGGCGAGAAAATCATGGCAGGCAGCGTCAACAAGGTCATCCTGATCGGCAATCTGGGCGCCGACCCGGAAATTCGCCGCACGCAGGACGGTCGCCCCATTGCCAATCTGCGCATCGCGACCTCGGAGAGCTGGCGCGACAAGAACACGGGCGAGCGCCGCGAAAAGACCGAGTGGCACCGCGTTGTTGTCTTCAACGAAGGCCTCTGCAAGGTCATCGAGCAGTATCTGAAGAAGGGCGCCAAGGTCTATATCGAAGGCGCGCTCCAGACGCGCAAGTGGACCGATCAGTCCGGCCAGGAGCGCTATTCGACGGAAGTCGTGCTGCAGGGCTTCAACTCGACCCTCACCATGCTGGATGGCCGCTCGGGCGGCGGTTCCTCGGGCGGCGGTGATTATGGCGGCTCGGACGATTTCGGCGGCGGCGGTGGCGGCGGCTCGTCCCGCGGCAGCTTCTCCCAGGACCTCGACGACGAAATCCCGTTCTGATCCGGCCTGAGGTCATTTTTCGGTTCGGGTGTGTGGTGTAGCCTCGCATCCATGCTCCGCATCCTTGAAACGCTGACAGATCCCGGCTCCGAAAAGGCCAATGAAGACGCCTTTGGACACACCAGTGCCAATGCCTGGGTGATCGACGGTGCGACGGATGTCGCGGACGGGCCGCTCATCGGCAACGAGACGGGCGCGCACTGGCTCGCCAACGAGGCGAGTACGCTCTTCGAGGCCAATGCCGCGCGCTATGGCTCCGACCTTCAGGGCCTCGTCCGCTTCACCATGGAAACGCTCTCCCTCCGTTTCGCTCAGCAGAAGCTGCGCGAGCCGAATGGCCGCCACGAATGGCCGAGCGCGGCGATGGCGCTCATTCATGTTGGGAAGGGGCATGCGGACGAAGCAAAACTCGTCTGCGGCAACTTCGCCGATTGCGGCCTCATCCTGCTCGAGGACGAGAGCGAGGAGGCGCATGTCTATGGCGTGAAGCACACTTCGCGCGAGGCGCGCGCCATGAGCCGCACGGCCGAGTTGATCGAGGCGCTCGCGCCCGGCGAGCGGCCCTTCGAGAACGCAGCCGTCATGGACTATCTGCGCGACAATCGCCGCAGGCAGAACACGCCCGAGGGCTACTGGATTCTCGGCATCGATCCGGAAGCCGCGGCCCATATGCGCCACTGGGAAATCCCGCTCCCGCGCGCCGTTACCGGTCTTCTCTTCAGCGATGGGTTCGGCTCCATCGTCTTTGACTATCACCGTCTCGACCCGGCGACGCTGGTGCGCCGCGCGGTCATGGGCGGGCTCAGATCGATCATCGCGGAGATCCGTCACATCGAGGCGGTGGATGATCCGGACTGCCTTTCCTGGCCACGTTTCAAGCGTCATGACGACGCCACCGCGATCCTCTTTCGCCTGGAATGAAGGGGGCGCCGCCAGGGCGTTCCGAAAGCAATCTTTCAGCCCGAATTTTCGCTTATATTTCAGCGTGTTACAGGCACAGGCAAAGCGCGTTTGAAGTTGCCGTGACGGGGCGGGAATGGTAATCTTGCGGGCAGTAAACGAGAGGGATTCGGCGCCTGCCGGATGACCTCTTTTTCGTTCCTTCAGGGCGATGCGCGCCGGGCTCCCGAAGCCGTGGCGGCAGCGTTCCGCAACAGCCAGAAAAAGACTTGTCGGACACGCAAGACAGCGACATTCCGGGTGATGAGCCGGGCCCGGGCGACGATACCGGCATGGGCGACGGCCTGAACGGCTCGGGCGATATGCCGCCCGGCGGCACGGGCGGTTCTTCGGCTGGCGGTCCGCCGCCGGAGCGCGACGTCGCGCCCATTTCCATCGAAGAGGAGATGCGCAGCTCCTATCTCGATTACGCGATGAGCGTGATCGTGAGCCGCGCGCTGCCCGATGCGCGGGACGGCTTGAAGCCCGTCCATCGCCGCATTCTGTTCTCGATGAACGAGAATGGCTACGACTGGAACAAGCCCTATCGCAAGTCGGCCCGCGTGGTCGGCGATGTCATCGGTAAGTATCACCCGCATGGCGACCAGTCGATTTATGACGCGCTGGTGCGCATGGCGCAGGATTTCTCCATGCGCCTGCCGCTGCTCGACGGTCAGGGCAATTTCGGCTCGGTCGACGGCGATCCGCCCGCCGCGATGCGTTATACCGAAGTTCGTATGGCGAAGTCCGCGCATTCGCTGCTGAAGGACATCGACAAGAATACGATCGACTTCAAGGACAATTACGACGGCACCGAAAGGGAGCCGGTCGTCCTTCCGGCCGAATTGCCGAACCTCCTGGTCAATGGCGCGAACGGCATTGCCGTCGGTATGGCAACCAATATCCCGCCGCACAATCTCGGCGAAGTGGTGGATGCCTGCATCGCGCTGATCGACAATCCGTCCATCACCATCGACGAACTGATCGAATATGTGCCCGCGCCGGATTTCCCGACAGGCGGCATCATGCTCGGCCGTCAAGGCGCGCGTTCGGCCTATCACACGGGGCGCGGCTCCGTCGTGGTGCGTGGCCGTGTCGATATCGAGGAAGTGCGCAAGGACCGCCAGGCCCTCATCATCACCGAAATTCCCTATCAGGTGAACAAGGCGTCGATGGTCGAGAAGATCGCCGAGCTCGTGCGCGAGAAGCGCATCGAGGGCATCGGCGATCTGCGCGACGAGTCCGACCGCAACGGCATGCGCGTCGTGGTCGAACTCCGCCGCGACGCCGTTCCCGATGTCGTTCTGAACCAGCTCTATCGCTACTCGCCGCTGCAGACGAGCTTCGGCTGCAACATGCTCGCGCTCGATCACGGGCGGCCGGAGCTGATGAACCTCAAGCAGCTGCTGGAAATCTTCGTCCGCTTCCGCGAGGAAGTGATTTCCCGGCGCACCAAGTTCGAACTCGCCAAGGCGCGCGACCGTGCGCACGTGCTGGTCGGTCTTGCCATTGCCGTCGCGAATATCGACGAAGTGATCAAGCTCATCCGTACCGCGCCCGATCCGTCCGCCGCGCGCGAGGCCTTGATGTCGCGTGACTGGCCCGCCGCCGATATCGCGCCGCTCATCGCGCTGATCGACGACCCGCGCCACCGCCTCGCGGATGACGGCACTATCCGCATGTCGGAAGAGCAGGCGAGGGCGATCCTCGACCTGCGCCTGCAGCGTCTTACCGCGCTTGGCCGCGACGAGATCGGCGACGAGTTGAAGGGTCTCGGCGAGAAGATCGAGGACTATCTCGACATTCTCCGTTCGCGCGACCGCGTGCTGCAGATCATGCGCGATGAACTCACCGCCGTTAAGAACGAGTTCGCCACGCCGCGCCGCACCGAGATCACGGAAGCGGAAGGCGAGTTCGAGGACGAGGACCTCATCCAGCGCGAGGACATGGTCGTCACGGTGAGCCATCAGGGCTACATCAAGCGCGTGCCGCTCTCGACCTACCGTGCGCAGCGCCGTGGCGGGAAGGGCCGCTCCGGCATGTCGACCAAGGACGAGGATTTCGTCACCCGTCTTTTCGTGGCGAATACGCATACGCCCATGCTCTTCTTCTCCTCGATCGGCATGGTCTACAAGCTGAAGGTCTGGCGTCTGCCGCAATCGACGCCCCAGGCGCGCGGCAAGGCGATGATCAACATCCTGCCGCTTCAGCAGGGCGAATACATCACCACCGTCATGCCGCTGCCGGAAGACGAGGAGAGCTGGGACAGCCTCCATGTGATGTTCGCGACCAAGAGCGGCAATGTCCGCCGCAACAAGCTCTCCGACTTCGTACAGATCAACCGCAACGGCAAGATCGCGATGAAGTTCGAGGGCGACGACGCGGGCGACTCGATCATCGGCGTTCAGATCTGCACTGAAGACGACGATGTGCTGCTGACCACGGCGGACGGCCGCTGCATCCGTTTCCCGGTCACGGAAGTGCGCGTCTTCTCCGGCCGCAGTTCCACCGGCGTTCGCGGCATTCGTCTCGGCGACGGCGATACGCTGATCGGCATGAGCATCATGCGCCATGTCGACGTCACTCCGGCGGAAGCGCGCGCCTATCTGAAGCAGGCTGCCGCCATGCGCCGGGCCGCGTCGGGCGAGGCCGACGAGCCGGATGTGGAAGTCGCCGAACCGGAGGATGGCGAGGAGGAGGCGGGAGACGAGCTCACGCTTTCGACCGAGCGCTATACGGAGCTTGGCGCGAAGGAGCAATTCGTCCTCACCGTCAGCGAACGGGGTTTCGGCAAGCGCTCCTCGTCCTACGACTACCGGACGTCCGGACGCGGCGGCAAGGGCATCATCGCCATGGCCGTTACGCCGAGAAACGGCAAGCTGGTCGCTTCCTTCCCGGTCGAGGTTCAGGATCAGATCATGCTGGTGACGGATGCCGGCCAGTTGATCCGCTGCCCGGTGGACGATGTCCGCGCCGCGGGCCGTGCGACCCAGGGCGTCACCATTTTCCGCACGGCGCCCGACGAGCGCGTCGTTTCCGTCGAGCGCGTCGAGGAGACGGGCGAAAACGGCTCGGAAGAAGAATAGGAGAGGGCATGGCGCGCGTCGGTCTCTATCCCGGCACTTTCGATCCGATGACCAACGGCCATCTCGATGTGATCCGCCGGGCATTGAAGCTCGTCGATCATCTCGTGGTTGCGATCGGCATCAACGCCACCAAGCAGCCGCTCATCTCGCTGGAGGAGCGTTTCGCGCTGATCGAGGCGGAGGCGGGGCCTATCGCAAAGGAAGTCGGCTCGAAGATTTCGACCGCCTCCTTTTCCGGCCTCGTCGTCAATGCGGCGGACGATCACGGTGCCAATGTCATCATTCGCGGATTGCGCGGCGCGGTCGATTTCGAATACGAGACGCAGATGGTCGGCATGAACCGCGTCATGAACCCGCATGTCGAGACGGTCTTTCTTGCCGCCTCGCCGGAGACGCAGTTCATTTCCTCGACGCTGGTCCGCCAGATCGCGTCCATGGGCGGCGACATCACGCCCTTCGTTCCGCCATCGGTGAAGACGAAGGTGCTCGCCGCCGTCGCGGCAAAAAAGTAAGCGGCATGGGGGCCGCAACTGACAGGAGTATCTCATGCGTGGACTGATGGCGGCTTTCGTCGCCCTTTTCGCCCTTGCCGGGCTTTCGGGTAAGGCCTTCGCGCTCGACCCGGAAAACACCATCTATCTCGACCTCAAGGATGGCCGCGTGGTCATCGAGCTCCTGCCGGAGATCGCGCCGAAGCATGCCGAGCGCATCAAGGAGCTGACGCGCGAAGGCTTCTATGACGGCATCGTCTTCCATCGAGTCATTCCGGGTTTCATGGCCCAGACCGGCGATCCCACGGGCACGGGCATGGGCGGCTCCTTCAAGCCCGATGTCGAGGCCGAGTTCACCGACAAGGAGAGCTTCACGCGTGGCGCGGTCGGCATGGCGCGTTCGTCGGACCCCGACAGCGCGAACAGCCAGTTCTTCATCTGCTTCGACGATGCGAGCTTCCTCGACGAGAACTACACGCTTTTCGGCCGCGTGGTGGAGGGCATGGAATATGTCGACAACATCACGCCAGGCGAACCCCCGTCGAACCCGGACAAGATCGTCAAGATGCAGGTCGCGGCGGACGCGAACTAACACGGAATCGAGAGACACATGACCGATATCAAGGATCCCGAAAACATGCTGATCATGGAAATCCCGCATGGGGAAGTCGTGATCGAGATGCGTCCCGACCTCGCGCCGAAGCACGTCGCGCGGATCAAGGAACTTGCGCGCGAAGGCTTCTATGACGGCGTGGCCTTCCACCGCGTCATCGACGGCTTCATGGCCCAGGGCGGCGATCCCACGGGCACCGGCGCGGGCGGCTCGGGCAAGAAGCTCCCGGCCGAGTTCTCCGCCGAGCCCCATGTGCGCGGCATCTGCTCCATGGCCCGCACGCAGGACCCGAACAGCGCCGACAGCCAGTTCTTCATCGTCTTCGGCGATGCGACCTTCCTCGACCGGCAATACACGGTCTGGGGCAAGGTCATCTCGGGCATGGAAGCCGTGGACAAGATCAAGCGCGGCGAGCCCGTGCGCGAACCCGACCGTATCGTGAAGATGCGCGTCGCGGCCGACGCGGCCTGAGCTGGCGTCGCCGAACTTACTTTCACCCTCCCCTCAGGGAGGGTCAAACGGAGCGGCTTTGACGATTCATCGTCAAAGCCGTTCGGTTTGGGGCGGGGGTGAGCGGCGACCATTGAGCAAGATTTTGTCATGCGCGTTTCCGATTTCGATTTCGAGCTGCCGGAGAATCTGATCGCGCTCCGGCCCGCGCGCCCGCGCGATGCGGCGCGGCTTCTCGTCATCGGCCCCGAGGAAAACGCGCTCGAAGACCGTATCGTCCGCGACCTGCCGTCCTTTCTTGCACCCGGCGATCTTCTCGTCTTCAACGACACCAAGGTGATCCCGGCACGGCTCTTCGGCACGCGCACAAGAGGCGAGGCCTCGGCGAAAATCGAAGTCATGCTTCATCGCCGCGTGAGCGCTTCCGAGTGGCGGGCTTTCCTTCGCCCGGCGAAGAAGCTCAATATCGGAGAGGAAATTTCCTTCCCCGGCGGGCTTTCCGCCACGGTCGAGGAAAAGGCGGAAGGCGGCGAGGCGGGCCTGCGCTTCTCCGCGTCCGGCCCCGCGCTCGATGCCGCCATTGCGGCAGCCGGCGAGATGCCGCTCCCGCCCTACATCGCGCGGAAACGCGCGACCGACAAAGAAGATCTCGCCGACTACCAGACCCTTTATGCCGCCGAGCCCGGCGCCGTTGCCGCGCCCACGGCGGGCCTTCATTTCACGCCGGAGCTCATGGACGCTCTCGCCGCGCGCGGCGTCGGCACGGTCCGCCTCACGCTTCATGTTGGCGCGGGCACCTTTCTCCCCGTCACGGCGGAGGACACGGAAGAACACCGGATGCATGCCGAATGGGGCGAGATTTCGGAAGAAGAAGCCGCCGCCATCAACGAGGCGCGGGCGAAAGGCGGGCGCATCGTCGCCGTCGGCACCACCTCTCTCCGCCTTCTCGAAAGCGCCGCGGACGCCAAAGGTGTGGTACATCCCTTCGCGAAGGAAACGGATATCTTCATCACGCCAGGTTACCGCTTCCGCGCCACGGACATTCTGATGACCAATTTCCACCTGCCGCGCTCGACGCTTTTCATGCTCGTCTCCGCGCTCCGCTCGACGGATGAGATGAAGCGCGCCTATGCGCATGCCGTTGCCGCGAAGTACCGCTTCTATTCCTATGGCGATGCCTGCCTGATTTACGGGGCGCCCATGAACGGAACAAAAACTTGAGCGCGTTTTCCTTCAGCCTCCATGCAACAGACGGCCGCGCCCGTACCGGCGTCATCTCGACACCGCGCGGTGAAATCCGCACGCCCGCTTTCATGCCTGTCGGCACGGCGGCGACGGTCAAGGCGATGTATCCGGAGCAGGTGCGCGAGGCGGGTGCCGATATCGTTCTCGGCAACACCTATCACCTCATGCTCCGCCCCGGCGCGGAGCAGGTGGCGGCGCTTGGCGGCCTTCACACCTTCATGAACTGGCCGCATCCGATATTGACCGATAGCGGCGGTTTCCAGGTCATGTCGCTCTCGAAGCTCCGCAAGATGACGGAGGAGGGCGTCACCTTCCAGTCGCATATCGACGGCTCGCGCCACATGCTCTCGCCCGAGCGCTCGATCGAAATCCAGTGCCTGCTCGATTCCGACATCCAGATGCAGCTCGACGAATGCACGCCCTTCCCGGCGACGGAGGAAGAAGCCCGCGTCTCCATGGAGATGTCGCTCCGCTGGGCGCAGCGCTCCAAGGATGCTTTCGTCGGCCAGCCGCATCGCAAGGAAGGCATGGCCCTTTTCGGCATCGTGCAGGGCAGCACCTATGAGCCGCTCCGCAAGCTCTCTGCCGCGGGCCTTCGCGATATCGGCTTCGATGGTTATGCCGTCGGCGGCCTCGCGGTCGGCGAGGGGCAGGCCGAAATGCTGCGTGTCCTCGATTTCACGACGCCCGCGCTGCCGGAAGACAGGCCCCGCTATCTCATGGGCGTTGGCACGCCGGACGATCTCGTGGAATCCGTCGCGCTTGGCATCGACATGTTCGATTGCGTGATGCCGACGCGCAATGGCCGCCACGGCCTCGCCTTCACGCGGCGCGGAAAAGTGAACCTGAAAAATGCGCGTCACGCAGCGGACCCGCGCCCGCTCGACGAGGAGAGCTCCTGTCCTGCGGCGCGCGATTATTCCCGCGCCTATCTCCATCATCTCGTGAAGTCGGAGGAGATGCTGGGTTCCATGCTGGTGAGCTGGATCAACATTCACTACTACCAGCAGCTCATGGCGGGCATGCGCGCGGCCATCGCCGAGGGCCGTTTCGAGGCCTTCCGCCGCGACTTCAAGGCCGCGCAGGCCGCTGGCGATATCGATCCGCTCTAAGAGGCTGAATCCTGCGTTTTTGCCGGTCGAAAGCCGGTTGACCCCGCGCGGAAGCGCCCGTAAGTTCCGGCCACCTTTCCGGGGCGGCGCCAGTTCCGCCCGTTTTCGGCGGGCCCTTAGCTCAGCGGTAGAGCGGCTGACTTTTAATCAGTAGGTCGATGGTTCGATCCCATCAGGGCTCACCACCTTTCCTTTCGGCAGGTGCGGGCTGCGTCGTCACTCGTCCGCCAGATAAGGCTTCGTCCAGTCCGCCTCGAATTCATATTGTTTCACAAGCACGGCGATGTCGTCCCGCAGGATCTTGCGCCAAGTGGCGGCGTCCTCTTCCGTCATGAAGCGTTGCTGGGTCCGGCGCGTATTCTGGGGCGGCATGGGCGTCAGATCCGGAACATCGAGATCCAGGAATCCGAATACGCGCGTTGCCACGGCGATGGGCTCGCGGCAGAGCTCGTCGAAATCGATCAGCATCATGTCTTTCAGCAGGCCGGCCGCCTCATAGGATGCAATCTGATGCGCATAGGAGGAGGCATCCTCCAGAATTTTCGTGTCGTAGCCCTTTTTCCAGCGTCCGCGCGAAATGCTGTGCGCGATATGGCTTTCGATCCGGGCTACGGGATCGCGCATTAGATAGATGATGCGCTTCTCGCCGGGCAGCTCCGCGATGCGCTTCGGCGGATTGGGCCAGCGTTTCGTCTTGCTGTAGCTTGTCGATCCGTCCAGCGTCCAGATGTGCCTCGTCTTGTCCAGCTCGGGAAAGATCGCCTCGTAATCTTCAGCGTTCGTCGCAGTGGCTTTCTGAAAAAAATCCGGCTCCTTCTTCTTTGAAACCGTAACAGCCGGGTGCTGTTCCAGAAGGGCATGAAGGGTCGTGGTTCCGCATTTCATCGCGCCGATGATGAAGGCGTAGCCGCGAAATTGCGTTTCGGTCATCGAGAAGTTCGTCCGGTGGATAAAAAGTCCCGCAGACTACCGGCGCAAGGCGATGGCGGCAAGCTGACCCCGAAGGGCTAGGAGTAAGGATGCTGGAGGGCCAGGCCGCTCACCGCCATGCCCGGCTGCTTGTGCAGCGGCAGCAGCGAAATCGCCAGAATGAAGCTCGCCAACGCGGCAAGCAGCAGGAAGAAGGCCCGGGCCCGGCATCGCGACGCTGCGTCATTGTGTTTGCGGACGGAGCCGATCGCATCGAGAAAGAAACCGGCTTCGTTGTTCCCGCTCAGTTGCGCCTCGATGGTCTGTGGCCCCGCGCCCAGAAACGTGCGCTCCACGCGGCCGAGATAGACCATCGCCGCGAAGATGAGCAGCACCGAAACGACGCTGAGAATGAGCGCCGTCAGCGTGACGGGCTCATACCAGCGGGAAATATCGATCTCCTGCGCGAAGGACACGTAGCCGAAAATCAGGAATGAAATGATGGTCACGGGCACCGCCAGCTGGGAGCGGATCGTCTGGCTTTGTTCGCGTTCGCTCAGGTAAAGATCCTTCAGGCTTTCCGGGCTGAGCCTGCCGATATCGACCTCCCTGGCGGTTTCCGTTTCGCTTCGTGTGGCGGACAAGCATCTTCTCCTTGTTCAGCTTTGTTCAACGCAAGTCGCGGAGTCTTCCGGCACCAACACATGGAAGGGCTTGCAGTTCCGGCCCGCCGGGTGGAGCATTCCGGCATTGAAACGCTGGCGTTAAAACGAAAGGCGCCGCTGGCGCGGCGCAGGGAGAGAAGATGACGATTTCGCTCTATGACCTTACCGTCCCCAATTACCTGCAGGCGCTTGGCGGCGCTTCGGGCTTTCTCAGGAAGGGCCTCGAGTTCTGCGAGAAGGAAGGCACCGACCCCGATGAGGTCGTGAAGTCGCGCCTCGCCGGCGACATGCTTCCCTTCAGCTTCCAGATCGCATCCATCGCCCATCACTCGGCGGGCGCCATCGAAGGCATTCAGCAGGGCGAATTCCGGCCGCCGCAAGACCCCGGCACCTGGAGCTACAGCGATTTGCAGCGTGTCGTCGAGGAAGCGCGGGAGAAGCTCCGGAATGTCTCGCCCGAAGCGGTGAATGGCTGTGCCGGCAAGGACATCGTCTTTCATCTCGGAAAGCATCAGCTTCCCTTCACGGTGGAGAATTTCCTGCTCTCCTTCTCCTTTCCGAATTTCTATTTCCATGTCACCACGGCCTACGATCTCCTCCGCCTCAGGGGCGTGCCGCTCGGCAAGGTGGATTATCTCGGCCAGATGCGCATGAAGATGTAGCAGGCAAGGGGAGGCCTCATGTCCGCCCATCCTGACAATCTGCCGCCTCCTTACGAAGGCGGATGCGCCTGCGGTGCGGTGCGCTTTCGCGTGGAAGCGCCGCCTATCGGCGTGCGCATCTGTCATTGCCGCATCTGTCAGAAGGCGATGGCATCTCCCTTCATCGTGCAGGCGAGCTTTCCGAAGTCCGCCGTCACGGTGACGGGCGAGACCTCCTTCTGGCAGTCGTCGCCGCGCCTGAAGCGGCACTTCTGTCCATGCTGCGGCACGCGCGTGACGATCGAGCCCGCGGATGGAGATCGTCTCGCCTTTCCGCTCGTGACTTTCGACGATCCCGCCGCGCTTCATCCGGAGATGCACATCTGGGTGACATCGCGCATTCCATGGATCGTGCTCGATGACGGGCTGCCTCAATATCCCGAGGCATCGCCCGAGCCTTACAGGACGGCATGAAGTTATGGGCGCGGCGGATCATGCCGCGCCCGTCTTGTCCTTACCGCTCGCGTTCCACTCCCAGCACCTTCAGTGAGCGGATATCGCCATAGCGCGTGCTCCACGAGATCGTCTCTCCGGCCTTCATGCCGAGCAGCGCGACGCCGACCGGCGATGCCAGCGACACCAGACCGTGATCGGCGATGTTGCCTTCCGGCCAGACGAGTTTGAGACGTTCCGCCCGCCCGGTCATGCCGAAGATGAAGGAGACGGTCGAGCCGATCGTCACGACATCATGTGGTATCCGCGCGAGCGGCATCAGCTTCGCACGGTCGAGCTCCCGTTCGAGAAAGAGTCCGACCTCGGGAATGGCGTCCACGAGCCTCTCTGCGACGGAGGAAAGTTCATCGAACTGTTCTTCCGCCACGACGATCGGAGGCAGGTCCTGCGCGGTTGCCGCGGCTTCAGCGTTCATGGCCATCACGCTGCCTCCGGTCCGTCGTCATGCCCGCCGAGGCTTCGAGCGCGGGCTTCCGCTTCCGGCTGATGCTCCAGCATGGAAATCGCGATCCGCAATATGTCGCCCGTGAAGGTTTCGGCCTCCACCGTTTCACCGGGCGTGCGGCCGAGCAGGGCAAGGCCGACAGGCGTCAGAACGCTCACATACTGGCCGCTCGGCACATATTCGCGGCCAAGCGTGAGTACGCGCCGCTCCATGCGGTCGCCGTCGACGCGGTAGCGCACGGTCGTGCCGAGCGTGATCACATTTGCCGGAATTTCCGGCGAGGGCACCACGCGCGCTTCGGACAGGAGCCTGGCGAGGCGCGGCCTCATCGGGCTCAGCAGGTCGAGTTCCTGGAAGGCGGCGACCTCCAGCCTTCCGTAATCATGAAGCCCCAGAAGGGGGCGGCCGGTCCCGTTTGCCGGGGACGGGTGAAGTGAACGCAGGCGCGTCGCGCCGCTGTCTCGAATGGACATCGCGGAAATCCTCTAGGCGGCAAGGCCCTTTGGGCCTGCCGGCGGATGATCTGGAAATGTGGATTGAGGACGATCCCCGGACGTCGCGCGCGCAAAGGCGTCGTCGGCCCGGGGCTAATCTCCCGCGAGCAACGTACCTGGCGTCAGAAACTGGCGTTCACTCTGGTACCGCATGAAAGAGAGCTTAGCCTGCCCTGTGCTTTTGTCAAAAGTCCCGGGTCCCCCTGCAGGGAATTCCAATTGTCGCGCGAGGGAGACAGTCAGGCGCCAATCCGCGTGTGAAACAACTCAAAGAGGGACAAAATCGTACACACTTGTTAACCCTGTGAGGCTAGCCTTCCTTGCGAATGTCGGAGCGGCGGGATTTCCCGGATGACAGGACACAAAGAAGAAATCGGCAATGCCCTTCGCGATGCCCGTCAGAAGGCGGGGCTCACGCTGAAGGACATAGCGGACGCAATCCGTATCAGGCCCATTTATCTGCAGGCTATAGAGGCGGGACAGTTCGAACTCCTGCCTGCCTTGCCGCAGACGGTCGGGTTCACGCGCGCCTATGCAAAATATCTCGATGTCGATGTCGAGCAGCCTCTGTCGCGTCTCGGCGAGGAAGTGCATGAGACGATCGAGCGCGCCGATTACTCCGAACCCGAAATTCCATGGACCATGATCTCGACCGGGAGACTCGCCTGGGTTGGCGGCGGGGTCCTGTTCGGATTGTTGCTGGCGGCCTCATTCGTCATCGATTTCGGCCCGCCGCGTGAGGAAATCGCGGTGGCGAGCGTCGAAGCGGAAAAGGCGGCGGCCATCGCGGCGCGCGCCGCTTCGGCGCCGGCGGTTTCCGCGGAGGTTCGAAGCGTGGCGGCGGTGGCCGATCGCGGCAATACGATATTGCCTGCAGCGCCGGAAACACAGGCATCCGGGCCGGTGGTCGCGGATCTGGTCTCGCGAGCGCCTGCAAGGGAAGCGCCGGCCATGTTGCAACAGGCTTCCTTCACCTCCGGCAACGAGCCCCTGGCCGAGATGTCCGCATCCGAAGCCGCTCCCGCAAGCGCGGAGAAAATGGAAGCCGTTCCGGACGTTTCATCCTTGTCCGGAGTATCTTCCGCCGGGCCGGAAGCGGTCCCTGTCGTTTCGACCGAAGCCGCCCCGGAACCGGCAGTGCCCGCATCAACCCTCTCTGAAGTTCCGGGGGAAGAGCAGGGGGATAATATTTCTTCTTCCGCAGATCCTCATTTCGCGACCGGAAGCGTCTATGTCCGGTCGAGGCCCGACAATTCGGGCAAGATCGTTGGCGTCCTCAATTCATGCGAGGAGGTTGCGCTTCTCGGCCGGGACCGGACGGAATACTGGCGTGAGGTGAAGCGGCAGGATGGCACGAGCGGCTGGGTCTTCCGCGACTATGTCAGCGGTGAAGCGCCGGCCGCCTGCTCCTGAGGATATCTCGTTTCCGCCGCACGGATGGACGGCCCGGTCTTATCCCCGGAGGCGGGGACAATCCGTCCGAATGTGACGTTTCGATGACGTTTGAGTGACGGTCACTCGGTGACGTCGACGAAACGGCCCGTGTCCGGATCGTAGACCGAGAGAATTCCGGTGCCGATGCCGTAGAACCAGCCGTGAAGCTTCAGTTCGCCTTTATCCTCGCGCTCGGCGATGAAGGGGAAGGTCCGCAGCCGGTCGAGCGAGGCGACGACGGCCTGCTGCTCCATCAGGCGCAGAGCGGCAGGGCGCTCGATATCTCCATGTTTTTCAACGACTTGGTCCGCGACGTCCTTCGCCAGGGAGATCCAGTTGGGCAGGAAGTCGCCGGGGGCGGGCTTGCCTTTCGCGCCTTCATAGAGAGCTTCGATGCCGCCGCAGCCGGCATGCCCCATCACGATCACGTCCTTGATCTGCAGGGATTTCACGCCGAATTCCAGCGCCGCGCTGGTGCCGTGGTAGTGACTGTCGGGCTCGTAGGGCGGCACGAGGTTCGCCACGTTGCGCACGACGAAGAGCTCGCCGGGGTCTGACTGGAAGACCATCGCGGGGTCCGTGCGGCTGTCGCAGCAGGCTATGATCAATGCCTTTGGTTGCTGCCGTTTCGCCGCAAGTGACTGATATCTCTCTTCATTCTGGCGATACTGGCCCTTCCGGAAGGCGCGGTATCCGGCGATCAGGCTGTCGATGGCGTCATCCATATCTGCGTCCGTCCGGTCGTCTTCGATTTCGGTTGTGGCCTACATACACAAGCAGATACCTCGGAGGAAGCCGGTCATTCGCGGCCGTGGCCATAAAAACTCGCGGAACTCTGCACAAAACATGGTCAATTGCCCTCAAAACAGTCGCGGCGCCCTTGGTTTTTCTTTCCCTGACGTTGATGCGTCAATGCACTGGCGGAGGCCCGGATTCTGCATAGAGTCCGCGAAGGGCGCGCGCTAGCCGCGCCGAACGATTTGGATGGGGAACGATATGTCGCTTGCTGAACTCCTCGGGAATCTCTCCCTGGAGACCCAGATTTCGATTGGCGGTCTGATCTTTCTGGTGGTGGTTCTGACGGCGCTGCAGGCCAGCAGCCGCAGAAACCAGCGGGAATTGGAGCAGGCACTCGCCGAACGCGAGATGCGAAGCCGCCTGGATCAGCTGATGCTCAAGCTGGATGGAAAGAGCATCGGCCGAAACGGCCGCCTTGAGCCCTCCGTGGTCCGGCTGCGGCCGGTTCGCCGCGCTACCGAGAAGCACATTCCCGCCGCCCGTTGCGATAAGCCCTCCGGTGTGCGAAAGGGGTTTGGTCGGCGCTAGATTTTCGCTCCCTTTTCGATCCGATCCTCGCCATTTTTGGCTAGTTCCTGCTTGCAATGCATCGAATGGGAGATTAAATCACAAGCCGTGACGGGGTTAGTTTTCTAACCCCGGATTTTTCATGTGTTTTGTGTGGCGGCGCCGGTGCCGCCGGGCAGGAAGGCAGTCATGGATCGTCTCGATCAGCTCGAAAGCCAGAGCATTTTCATTTTCCGCGAAGCATTCAACAGGATCGAGAACATCGCGATGCTCTGGTCGTTGGGGAAGGACTCCAACGTCATGATCTGGCTCGCGCGAAAGGCCTTTTTCGGTCACGTGCCGTTCCCGGTGATGCATGTCGACACGGAAAAGAAATTTCCGGAGATGTACGAGTTCCGGGATCGCTATGCAGCGGAATGGAACCTCAACTTCATTCGCGAACTCTGCCCGCCGATCGAGGAGGTTGACGATACGCTGCCGCCGGCCGCGCGCTCGGCTGCCCGCAAGACCGCCGGTCTGAAAAAGGCCATCGAGAAGCACAAGTTCAACGCGCTCTTCGCCGGCATCCGCCGCGACGAAGAAGCAACCCGCGCCAAGGAACGCGTGTTCAGCCCGCGTGGCGCGACAGGGCAGTGGGATTTCAAGGATCAGCCGCCGGAATTCTGGGACCAGTTCAAGACGGATTTCCCTCCGGGTACCCACATTCGCGTCCATCCTCTTTTGCATTGGACGGAGATCGATATCTGGCTCTACACGCTTCGCGAGCAGATCCCGACGATCCCGCTTTATTTTGCGAAGGATGGCAAGCGTTACCGCTCGCTCGGCGACAAGGATATCACTTTCCCGGTGGCCAGCAGCGCAACGACCATCGAAGACATCATCGAGGAATTGCGGACGACGAAAATCTCCGAGCGTTCCGGCCGCGCCATGGACCACGAGTCGGAAGATGCCTTCGAGCGTCTTCGGGCCGACGGCTATCTGTAGGGAGTTCGCACCATGCCCGAAGCATCCGAAGCCAAAGTGAAGCTCGCCGCCGTGAACCAGAATCCAGCCTCGTCGCGCGATCTGCTGCGCATCGTCATTGTCGGTCATGTGGACCACGGAAAGTCCACTCTCGTCGGTCGTATGTTCCATGACACCGGATCGCTGCCTGACGGCAAATATGAGTCGATCAAGGCCATGTGCGAGCGCCGCGGCGTACCGTTCGAATGGGCCTTTCTCATGGATGCCCTGCAGGCGGAGCGCAATCAGGGCATCACCATCGACACGAGCCAGATCTGGTTCAAGACCGATGCGCGCGACTACACCATCATCGACGCCCCCGGTCACAAGGAGTTCCTCAAGAACATGATCACCGGCGCGGCGCAGTCCGATGCGGCGCTGCTGATCATCGATGCTGCCGAAGGCGTGCGCGAGCAATCTCGCCGCCACGGCTATCTCCTTCACCTTCTCGGAATCCGTCAGGTCGCCGTTGCCGTCAACAAGATGGACCTGATCAATTACGAGAAGGACCAGTTCGACCTGATCGAGCAGGAATATCGCGACTATCTCGGGTCGATCGGCGTGACGCCTACTTTCGTCATTCCCGTCTCGGCCCGGCAGGGCGATAACATCGTCACCGAGTCCGACAAGACGCCCTGGTACAAGGGGCCGACGATCGTCAAGGCGCTCGACAGCTTCATGCCGAACGCGTCGCCGGTTGACCGTCCGCTTCGTTTCCCCGTGCAGGATGTCTACAAGTTCGATCATCGCCGCATCATCGCCGGCCGTATCGAAGAAGGGCGTTTCTCCGTCGGTGACGAGATCGTATTTTCTCCCTCGAACAAGACGGCAAAAATCAAGTCGATCGAGTACTGGTCGACGGTGCCTGGCCATCAGCCGCCTACGGAGGGCATTGCCGGTCAATCTGTTGGCATCACACTCGATGAGCAGATTTTCGTCGAGCGTGGCGAGCTTATCAGCCATGTCGAGAACGCTCCCATCGAGACGGACGTGTTCCGTGCCCGGATCTTCTGGCTTGGTCAGGAGCCGATGACCAAAGGCAAGAGCTACCGAATAAAGCTCGGTACGCTCGAGGCGCCGGTCACGATTCAGTCCATCGAAAGCATCATCGACACGAGCGATCTCTCGAACAGTTCGTCGAATCAGGTTGAGCGCAATCAGGTCGCGGAGGTTGTCATCCGGTCGCGCCGCATGCTTGCGCTCGACGAGTTTTCCGATGCGCCGAAGACCGGACGTTTCGTGCTTATCGATAAGTACGACATCGCCGGCGGCGGTATCGTTTCGATGGAAGGCTATGCCGACCAGCGCGGTCTCATCACGGCACGCTCGACCAACATTACCCGCGTCGAACATGGCGTTACCGCAGAGCAGCGTATCTTCCGCAATGGCCACAAGGGCGGTGTCCTCTGGTTTACCGGCCTCTCCGGCGCGGGCAAGTCGACGGTCGCCGTCGCACTCGAACAGAAGCTCTTCGACAAGGGATATAACGTCTACGTACTGGACGGGGATAATGTCCGTCACGGGCTCAACGCCAATCTCAGCTTCTCACCGGAAGATCGAGCTGAGAATATCCGCCGTGTCGGCGAGGTTGCCGCGCTCTTTGCCCGGGCGGGCATGATCGTCATCACCTCGTTCATCTCGCCTTACAGGTCGGATCGCGACCGTGCGCGAGAGGCGTCGGGCAAGGATTTCCATGAAATCTATGTCCAGGCGGACGTCGCTACCTGCGAGGCGCGCGATCCGAAGGGGCTCTACAAGAAGGCTCGTGCGGGCGAAATCAAGGATTTCACCGGCATTTCGGCTCCCTATGAGGCCCCCGAGACACCTGAGCTGGCGATCGATACCTCAAGGCTCTCTGTCGAGGAGTCCGTTCAGATGCTCGTCAACTATGTGGAGACGAAATTCAAGGTATAACCGGGCCTGATCCGAGTTTCAGGCAAGGTGAGCCATGAGCATCCTGGTAACCGGCGGCGCTGGCTATATCGGTAGCCACGCCGTCATCGACCTTCTCAGTGCGGGTGAGGAGGTCGTCGTTCTCGACAATCTTTCAACCGGGTTCGACTGGGCGGTCCAGGGTGCCGCAACGCTTCACATCGGGGATATCGCGGATGAGGAACTCGTCGACCGTATTCTCCACGATCATGCGGTCGAAGCGGTAATCCATTTCGCTGGCTCGGTCGTCGTTCCCGAGTCCGTCAGCGATCCTCTGAAATATTACCTGAACAACACGGCCAAATCCCGGACGCTTATCGAGCGTTGCGTCGCGGGCCGAGTGAAGCATTTCATCTTTTCGTCCACTGCGGCTGTTTACGGCATGCTGGAGGTATCGCCAGCAACCGAGGAAGCGGCGCTGAAGCCGATGTCGCCTTATGGCCGCTCGAAACTGATGACGGAGTGGATGCTTGAGGACGTCGCGGCCGCCCATCCTGTGACATATGCCGCCCTTCGCTATTTCAACGTCGCCGGAGCCGACCCCGAAGGCCGTGTGGGACAGTCCACGCTGAATGCGACCCACCTCATCAAGGTTGCCTGCGAGACGGCGCTTGGCCGGCGGCCCTATATCGAGATCTTCGGTGATGACTATCCAACGCCAGACGGAACCTGCATCCGAGACTATATCCATGTGAGCGATCTTGCGGCGGCGCATACGGCGGCTCTCCATTATTTGCGCAAGGGGGGTGCAAGCCTGGTCGCCAATTGCGGCTACGGTCACGGATTCTCGGTTCGCGAAGTGCTTGCGGCTGTCGAGAGAGCCGCGGGACATTCCTTCGAAGTCAGACAAGCGGTGCGGCGTCCCGGCGATCCCGCTTCCATCGTTTCCGACCCAGGCCGGGTCAAGGCGACACTCGGATGGACGCCTGCGCATGACGATCTCGACCGGATCGTGAGTCATGCCCTTGCCTGGGAAAGGCACCTCGGCGATCGCAACCGCTGATTTCCTTAACCTGTTCCTGAATGAATCAGGGCAACATAGCGAAACATAAATTTATTTCCGGCGAACGCGCCGGAGAGGCAAATTCTTGTCGCGTCAACGAGCGACATAAGGAGACATTTCGAGACCATGACGTCCACCGCCCTCAGCACCGTCATTCTGGCGGCGGGAAAAGGCACCCGCATGAAATCGCGCCTGCCGAAGGTTCTGCATGAGATTGCGGGCCGTCCAATGCTCGGCCATGTGCTTGCAAATACAAGGTTCGAGGGTTCGGCCAGGACTGTGCTTGTCGTCGGGCCCGACATGGATCAAGTCGCGGACTATGCCCACAGTCAGCGGGACGATCTGGCCGTCGTCGTGCAGAAGAGCCAGCTCGGGACGGGAGACGCGGCACGAACGGCCTTGCCTGAGCTGCGGGATGGCGAGGGTGTCGTTCTGGTCGTCTTTGGAGACACACCGCTTGTGCGTGCCGGAACGCTCGCGGACATGGTCGAAACTTGCCGCATGAGCGGCAGTATCGTCATCCTCGGTTTCGAGGCGGCTGACCCCACGGGCTATGGCCGTATTCTGCTCGATAACGGCAAGGTTCGCCGGATCGTCGAGCACAAGGATGCGAACGAGGAAGAACGGCGGACCAGGCTTTGTTTTGGCGGCCCTATGGCCGTTCCCGCGGCACATTTCGGAAAGCTGCTGGAAGGGCTCTCCAACGATAACGCGCAGGGCGAATACTATCTGACAGATGTGGTGTCCCTTGGCCGCGACGCGGGTATCGACTGCGTCTGTGTCATCTGTCCGGAGGCCGACATTCAAGGCGTGAACAGCCGGGCGGATCTCGCCGCCGCCGAGGCATCCCTGCAGCAGCGCATGCGCCGTGAAGCGATGGCGGAGGGCGTCACATTTCTCGACCCGGACACTGTCTATCTGAGTTTCGACACGAAATTCGGACGCGATGTGACCGTTGGCCAGAATGTGGTGTTCGGTCCAGGCTGCGACATCGAGGACGCCGTCACGATCAAGGCGTTCTCGCATCTCGAAGGCGCGAAGATTGCGGAAGGTGCGGAGATCGGCCCCTTCGCGCGAATTCGCCCTGGTTCTGAAATCGGCCGGAAGGCGCGGATCGGGAATTTCGTGGAGACGAAGAAGGCAAAGGTCGAAGAGGGGGCCAAGATCAACCACCTCTCCTATATTGGCGATGCACGCGTCGGCCCGCGCGCCAATATCGGCGCGGGCACAATCACCTGCAACTACGACGGCTACAGGAAGTTCTTCACGGATATCGGCGCAGGTGCGTTTGTCGGCTCGAACTCCTCGCTCGTGGCACCGGTCAAGATCGGTGATGGCGCCTATCTCGGCTCGGGAAGCGTCGTTACGAAAGATGTGAGCGCGGATGCACTTGCGGTGGCGCGCGGCCGCCAGATAGAGAAGGCTGGCTGGGCAGCGGCCTTCCGTGCGAAAAACGAGAGCATCAAGAAGACATCCTCGGGCGACTGATCATGTGCGGTATTGTCGGTATCATCGGAACGGAACCCGTTGCTCCTGTTATCCTCGAGGCGCTGAAGCGGCTTGAATACCGGGGGTATGACAGCGCCGGCATTGCAACACTCACGCATGGCGATATCGAGCGCCGGCGTGCCGAGGGAAAGCTTTTTAATCTCGAAAAGGCGCTCGAAGCATCGCCGCTCGACGGGACGATCGGCATCGGACACACACGGTGGGCGACGCATGGCGCCCCGATCGAAAGGAATGCCCATCCGCATGCGACCGATCGGGTAGCTATCGTTCACAACGGTATCATCGAGAATTTCCGCGAACTTCGGGAGCGGCTTTCGGCCCATGGGGCTGTGTTCGCGACGGAAACGGACAGCGAAGTGATCGCTCATCTCGTCACGCATTATCTCGATCAGGGCATGGACCCGAGAAAGGCTGCGGACACCGCCATTTCCGAGCTGGAGGGCGCATTCGCGCTCGGCATCATCTTTCGCGGCGAGGAAAACCTGATGATTGGCGCCCGCCGCGGCAGTCCGCTCGCTGTCGGATATGGCGTGAATTCGATGTATCTCGGATCGGATGCTTTCGCTCTCGCGCCCATGACCAACCGGGTCGCATTTCTGGAGGAAGGAGATCGCGTCGAGATTACGCGCGATAGCGCCGTGATCCGCGATGCGAATGGCTATGAAGTGAAGCGGCCAATCAAGATCACCGACGTCTCGGCGGCGCTGGTGGACAAGGGAAACCATCGTCACTTCATGGCGAAAGAGATTTTCGAGCAGCCTGAGGTTATCGGTCACACCCTGTCCGAGTATATCGACCCGCTCAACGATACGTTGCGGGACATTGCGCTTCCCGTCGATCTGGCCTCGGTGCCCAAGGTTACGATCATCGCATGCGGGACGGCTTTCTACGCCGGTCTCGTTGCCAAATACTGGTTCGAAAAATATGCCCGCGTTTCGGCGGAGGTCGATATCGCGTCGGAGTTCCGTTATCGCGAAGCGGCCCTGCCGGAAGGCGGGCTCGCGATCTTCATCTCCCAATCAGGCGAGACGGCAGACACCCTTGCCGCGCTTCAATATTGCAAAACGGAAGGGCAGAAAGTCATTTCAATCGTGAATGTGACGGAATCGTCCATCGCGCGCGCCTCCGATGCGATCATGCCAACATATGCGGGGCCAGAAATCGGTGTTGCCTCGACCAAGGCATTTACCTGTCAGCTTACCACTCTGGCGGTTCTCGCCATACGCATGGGGCTTGCGCGCGGCACAATTGCAAAAGGAGAAGAGGGCCGCCTTGTCCGGACGCTTCTCGAAGTGCCTCGCCATGTTGCCGAGGCTCTCGGTCAGGACAACGCCATTCAGGCTCTCAGTGCCGAAATCGCCAAGGCGCGCGATGTGCTTTATCTCGGACGCGGGCACAACTACCCGATTGCACTCGAAGGCGCATTGAAGCTCAAGGAAATCTCGTACATTCATGCCGAGGGATATGCGGCTGGAGAGCTCAAGCACGGCCCGATCGCACTCATTGACGAAGAAGTGCCGGTCGTCGTGATCTCGCCCGTGGACCCCCTTTTCGAGAAGACGATCTCGAATATGCAGGAAGTGATTGCGCGTGGCGGGCATGTCGTTCTGATTGCCGACAAGGAGGGGATTGCGCGGGCGGGAGACGGGCTTTGGGCCAAAGTGGAAGTGCCTGCCGTAGACCCCCTGATTGCGCCGATCGTCAACGCAATTCCGGTTCAGCTCCTCGCCTATCACACCGCCGTTTCCAAGGGCACCGACGTAGACCAGCCCCGAAATCTCGCAAAATCGGTTACGGTCGAATAGTCGCGATTCGCCTGTTTGAAGCGCAGCCGCGGAACACCTGCCATCCACTAAGCGGTTGATTTAATTAAGCAACTCCAGCTTCGGAGATGTTGCGCCGGCCCGTCGTGTTAAATTTCTGCTGTGATTAACCGCTGTCGCCTTTCGAGGGAGAGCCAGCAGATGCGGCGTCTGTTCGAAGCAGGAGAATACCGGCGCCATTGCGGACGGCGCGCATCGCTCGCGCTGGTACCGGCGCTGGCAGGGCTTTGCATAGCTCTAGTCGCTCTGCCCGTTCGAGCGGGCGATGCAAAGGAGGAAGCGACGGCCTTCATGAAGGGGGGCGTGGAAGCGGTGGAGCGGGGCGTCTATGACAGGGCAGTTCCGCAGTTTTCGAAGGCTTTGGATAGCGGTGGGCTTTCCGTCGAAGAGACGGCGCTTGCCTGGCACCATCGCGGCGTCGCCTTCCAGAAGATGGGACAGCGGGAAGCAGCGATCGGCGACTACACAAAGGCAATAGAGAGCGGAGCGCTGCCTGCCAAGGTTCTGCCCAAGGCTTATTACAACCGGGGTATCGCGCTGGCGAATACCGGCCAGGAAAGTGCTGCAGAACGCGACTATCTCGAGGCTCTTCGTCTCGATCCCGGTTACGCGGCGGCCTATCACAACCTTGCCAATCTGGAGAGACGCAGAGGCGATCACTCCAGGGCAATTCTGCATTACAGTGCGGCGATCGATCATATGAAGGGCAGGGAACGCAAGTTGCCGCTTTTCGGACGCGCGCTTTCGTTGGAACAGCAAGGCAAGATCGACGAGGCGTCGGAAGATCTCAAGCTGGCGCTGGCTCTCGACCCCGAATTCGATCTGGCAGAAACGAAGCTCAAGGCCTTGTCACCCATGCTTTCCGAGAATGCGCGCGTCAATGAGGTGGCAAGAAGCGAAGCGCGCGTTGTTCCCTCAACGCTTGCACCGTTCCAGGCCGCCTCTTCAGGCAATGAAGGCGGGCACACCATTCGAGTTGCGAGCCTCGGCGGCTGGCGGACGACAGCTACGCGTTTCCCGACTACTGAAGATGGATCGTCCTCTTTCGTTGAAGCATCGCCGCCCTCCGGCGAACTCGTAACCGGATCGCTTCGTCCGACTGAGGAAGCGGTGTCGCCTGACAAGCGGCAAGAGTTGGCCGCCGACAACTCACATCGGACCCTGGATCCGGTAACGCGCTACCGGATCCAGCTTGGTGCATTCCGGGAAGAAGCGTTGGCAAAAAAGGCGTGGAACGAAATTTCAGGCGATGCGTCCGGTGTTCTTGGTGGCGAAAGTCCACAAATCCAGAGAGCGGACCTCGGCCCAAAGGGCGTCTTCTACCGGCTTCGGGCAGGCGCTTTCGGTGATATCTCCGCCGCCAAATCAGCCTGCAAGGCGCTTGAGCAGCGCAAGATCGCCTGTTTCGTAGTGAAGAGGGATGCCTAGACGGCGACTCTACCCTCGTCGTGGCATTCCTCCTGGGCAGCTCCGGGGAGTCTTATTTCAACTACCGTGCCTAGCCCCACTTTACTGGCGATGTGAAGCGTACCTCCATGAGCCTCAGCGAGACGTTTCACAATAGCGAGCCCCAGACCGGTTCCGGCTTTTTCGGATGCATAGGGATCGAAGCCATCCCGATATGTTCCTGCCTGACGGAAGGGTTCCGTGACTTTGGCCAAATCTGCCTTGGGAATGCCGCGCCCCCGGTCGATTACACGTAAGGCGATCTGGCCTTTGGGGGTGACGGTGGCCTTCACGCGTATTCGGGATGCCTCCGCCGAGCTCTTCATCGCATTACTGAGGAGGTTTATCAGCATCTGGCTCAATCTCACCTCGTCACCCAGCACGGTGAGAGGTCCGTTCATCTCCGTTACATCGATCGAGATACGATGGCGAACCGCTTGCGGCGTTATCAGCTTCAGACATTTTTCGATGACTGAGCCTAGCGCGACAGGACGGCAATCGAGCGAGAGCATCCCTGCGTTGGCGCGAGTAATGTCCAGAATGTCGGAAATAAGCGACAGGAGATGTTGGCCGCTGGTGAAAATGTCGTTCCCATACTCGATGTATTTCTGGTGTCCGACCGGACCGAAAGCCTGGTTGCGAATGAGGTCGGAAAAACCGATTACTGCATTGAGCGGGGTTCGCAATTCATGGCTCATCACTGCCAGAAAATCTGCTTTCGCCCTGTTCGCCTGTTCGGCTTTGTCCAGTGCCTCTAGAAGCTCGACCTGACTGTCCTCGAGTTGTCTGGAACGCAGGACCAGATCCTTGTTCAGCCGTTCAACCGTCGCCGCCTGCGCATAGGCGCGCTTTAGGGCCATCACCGCAAAGCCTGCAAGTACAAGGAGGATTGCGGCGACCCACGGTGCGGTGTGCTTCAGGAAAGCGGAGCCGGGGCGGGGTTTTATCCAACCGAGATACCCCACGGCTCTGCCAAGGTCATCTTCAAGAGGCAGGAAGTCGAAGTCGTCTTCAGACACGCTTGAAAACAGGGTGAGATTTTCAAGAAGATACGAGGTGCTGATCTCCTCAAGATGCTCGTCGTCCAGAACGCGCATGAAGATCAGGACACCGCGTTTGAACGAACCGATCTCGGCTGGTGAGGGTTCTTCCGGGGTCAGCACCGATGCCGCCACAAGGTAGACCCGTTTATTGAGAAGGATGAATGAAGTGCGCGCTTCCGGGTTCAACCAGGAGGTTTGTCGCGCGCGTTCGGCGAGCCTAATGAGCGGGGGGCCGACAGAGAACAATACCTCTTGCGAAGATGTTTCGCCGTCTTTCATTGTATAGAGCGGCGTGTTGTCGGAGCCCAATACCAAGGTGCGAGACATGCCGAGTTCTTCCCAGGCATATGTGCCCACATTGCTGTCGGCCCAGCTAGAGTCCGGGCGCCGGATCAGATTTTCTACTGCGGCGTCCCAGAATCCGTAATCTCGGGTAACGAAAGCCACATCCGCAAGAGATTTGGCTACTGCGGTTTGCGCGAGCGTTCTTGATTGGTCGCGAGCGAAACGGTCCAGCTCCATCGATCCCGCGATGAACAAACCAAGGATGCTAAAGCAGAAGATCCCAAGCACTGCCACGAGCGGCAAAACAGATTTGGGGCGAGCAAATGTGAAGGGAAGCTCAGCCAGATCGCCAGCCTCAACCAGCATCCGATCCGGGGGGACCGGAGATTTCCCTGCTTCCTGCCGATACGGTTGCTCCATGACGGTTCCTCTGGCCCGTAGCTTTAGCGAAAGCCGAAAAGCTGAGGAATGAGTTAATGGAAGACAAAGATGTGAGTCATTTTCAGGCTTTAAGTGCCGCAGGACGGGACGGGAATTGGCGTATGGACGATGGTTAACGCAGCGGCCGATTGAGCCTTTCAGGCCGCCCATTGTGGTGGTTGTGAGCCGCCCCGCATCGCCGGTAAACTGCAGCCAACGATAACAAGTCGGTTCAAAAGGGGAGACGAATGGCCCAGCAAACGGTGGGACTCACCGCCTATGGCGGATACATCCCGCGCCTCAGGCTTCAGCGGAAATCGATCGCTCAGGCGAACGCGTGGGTGGCGCCCAACTTCCTCGGCAAGGGGAAGGGCGAGCGCTCGATGGCGAATTGGGACGAGGATTCCGTGACCATGGCCGTCGAGGCCGCCCGCGACCTGCTTGGTCCGGACGACGACCGGAGCCACGTGGACGCTCTCTACTTCGGCTCAACGACTATGCCATTCAAAGACCGCCTGAACAGCGGCATCATCTCCGCGGCGCTCACGCTGGAAAGCCATGTCCGCGCGGTAGACATCGCTTCGACACAGCGCGCCGGCACCTCCGCTCTGATGCAGGCCCTTTCGGCCGTGAAGGCGGGCGAGGCGAAGAACGCGCTTGTTCTGGCCTCCGACCACCGCAAGACCAAGGCTGTGACGGCACAGGAGCTCGATTTCGGAGACGGCGCTGCGGCCGTTTCCGTCGGCACCGATAACGTGATTGCCAATTATCTCGGCGGGGCGAGCCTCACGGTCGATTTCGTGGACCATTTCCGCGGCGATACGGAAGAGTTTGACTACAATTGGGAAGAGCGCTGGATCCGCGACGAAGGCTTCTCGAAGATCGTCCCGAAAGCCGTGAAGGCAGCGCTTGAGAAATCCGGCGTAAGTGCCGGAGATATAAAGCACTTCATTCTCCCGTGCACATTTGGGATGAAGTTCGTTCAACAGCTCGCCAAGCGCTCGGGTATCGACCCCGAGACGGCGCGCGACACGCTTGCGGCGAATTGCGGCGAGACGGGTGCGGCGCATTCGCTCGTCATGCTGGTCCATACTCTGCAGACCGAGGCGAAGCCTGGCGACAAGGTGCTGGTTCTCCATTTCGGTGGCGGCTGCGATGCGCTGGTCTTCGAGGTGACGGACAAGATCGCCAGTCAGGCGAGCAAGAGGGGCATTACGGGCTCGCTCCAGAACCGGGCCGAAGAGACGAACTACATGAAGTTCCTCACCTTCAATGGTCTGGTCGAGTGGGAAAAGGGCATGCGCGCGGAGCAGGACAAGAAGACCGCGCTCACCACGCTCTACCGCAACGAGGACATGCTCATGGGGCTCGTGGGCGGCCGTTGCACTGAAACCGGTGTCGTTCAGTTCCCGCGTTCACGGATCTCGGTGAACCCGAACAACCACACGGTCGACACGCAGGAGCCTTACAAGTTCGCCGAGAAGAAGGCGAAGATACTGTCCTGGTCGGCGGACTTCCTCTCCTTCAGCATGAACCCGCCGAACCATTACGGCATGGTCGTGTTCGACGAGGGCGGCCGGATCATGATGGATTTCACGGATGTGGAGCCCGGCACGGTCGATTCCGGCATGGAAGTGAAGCTCGTCTTCCGGATCAAGGAATTCGACGACAAGCGCGGTTTCCGCCGCTACTTCTGGAAGGCGGTTCCGATCGTGTCCAGCGAAGCAAAATCACAAACGGGCCAGGCGGCCGAATAGGGAGAAACGGATATGGCGACAGGTATCAAGGACAAGGTCGCGATCCTCGGCATGGGTTGCTCGAAGTTTGGCGAGCGCTGGGACGCTGGCCCCGAAGAACTGATGGTCGAGGCCTATCTCGAGGCGATGCAGGATGCAGGGGTGGAGCCGACACAGATCGATGCGGCGTGGTTCGCCACGCATATCGACGAAATCGGCACGGGCAAGGGCGGTACGCCGCTGTCTCTCGCGCTGCGCCTACCGAACATTGCAGTGACGCGTGTCGAAAACTTCTGCGCCTCGGGTTCTGAAGCGCTGCGCGGTGCGGTATACGCGGTCGCGTCCGGCGCTGCGGATATCGCCCTCGCGCTTGGCGTCGAGAAGCTCAAGGACACGGGTTATGGCGGCCTGCCGGTCGGCAATATGGGCACGCTCAACCCGCAGTGGTCGCCTTCCGGTTCCGCGCCGGGCAATTTCGCGCAGCTTGCCTCGGCCTATCGGGCCAAGCATGGCGTGAACAAGGACGACCTGAAGCGCGCCATCGCGCATGTCTCGGTGAAGAGCCATGCGAACGGCGCCAAGAACCCCAAGGCCCACCTTCGCAATGAGGTGAGCGAGGAGCAGGTCATGGGGGCTCCGATGATCGCCGAACCGCTCGGCCTTTTCGACTGCTGCGGCGTGTCGGACGGTGCTGCGGCGGCCATCGTGACCACGCCGGAAATCGCCAAGGCGATGGGCAAGAAGGACATCGTAACCGTGAAGGCCATGCAGCTTTCCGTCTCGAACGGTCTTGAAAGCCAGCACAACAGCTGGGACGGCAGCTACTTCCATACGGCGCGTATCGCCGCGAAAAAGGCCTACAAGGAAGCTGGCATCGACAATCCGCGCGAGCAGGTCAGCATGATGGAAGTGCATGACTGCTTCTCCATTACCGAGCTGGTGACCATGGAAGACCTCTTCATCTCACCCGAAGGCGGCGCGGTGAAGGACGTCATGGACGGCTTCTACGATGCGGATGGCAAGGTACCCTGTCAGATCGATGGCGGTCTCAAATGCTTCGGCCATCCGATCGGCGCGTCGGGCCTGCGCATGGCATACGAGATGTATCTCCAGCTTCAGGGCAGGGCAGGCGAGCGGCAGCTCCCCAACCCGAAAATCGGCATGACCCACAATCTGGGCGGCGCCCCCTCCCAGAATGTCTGCTCGGTGACGATCATCGGGGCTCACGGCGCCTGATTGCCGAAAAAAACGACACGAAGGCCGGGACAAGCTCCCGGCCTTTTTTATGCCTTGGTTCTCCCTAACATCCCTTCTCCGACGGCGGGCGACCGCCCGATTCCGTTCGGTCTTTCCCCATTCGGGGCTGGAGCTCGTCTCGCCAAGTGCTCTTCAACTCGCCCGTCTTTCTCTTCTGTTTTCTGCCGCTAACCGCGCTGCTTTGCTTCGTCATCCGGGCGAGGCTGGGGCGTGAGGCAAGCCTTGGATTCCTGGTCCTGGCTTCGCTGTTCTTCTATGGCTGGTGGAACCCGGTTTATCTGCCGTTATTGATTGGTCTGGCGGTCTTCAACTTTCTGATGGCGCAGGCAATTCTTGTCGAGCGGACGAAGCCTCGCGGCGGGTGGGCGACGCCGCTTACGGCATTCGGTGTGACGGTCGATCTCGCCTCGCTGGGTTACTTCAAATACACTGACTTCCTGATCGGCACGTCGAACGCGGTGCTGGACACGTCCATTCCGCTTCAGCACATCATCCTGCCGCTCGCCATTTCCTTCTTCACCTTTCAGAAGATCGCTTATCTGGTGGATGCGCGGCGCGGCGATGTCGAGCCTCACTCCTTTCTGGAATATTGCTTCTTCGTGATGTTCTTTCCGCAGCTCATTGCGGGACCGATCGTTCATCACAAGGAAATCTTTTCCCAGACCAAGCTGAAGCGTGGTTTTGCCTTCGACCGCATGAACATGATGATCGGGCTCACGATCTTCTTCATTGGTCTCTTCAAGAAGGTCGTTCTCGCGGACAATGTGGCGCTGGTCGCGACGCCCGTCTTCAATCATGCCGCCAATGGGGGGGATGTCAGTTTCTTCCAGGCCTGGGAGGGCATGCTCGCCTATACCTTCCAGCTCTATTTCGATTTCTCCGGCTATTCGGACATGGCGATCGGCGCGGCGCGGATATTTGGCATCAAGCTGCCGCTCAATTTCCATTCGCCCTATCAGGCGCTCAACATCAGCGATTTCTGGCGCCGCTGGCACATGACGCTTTCGCGCTTCCTGCGCGACTATCTCTACATTTCGCTGGGCGGGAACCGGCGCGGCAAGATCCGCCGCTATCTCAACCTCTTCATCACCATGGCGCTTGGCGGCTTGTGGCACGGCCCGGCATGGACCTTCATGCTTTGGGGCGCCGCGCACGGCCTCATGCTCATTCTGAACCACGGCTGGAACGCGCTGCCGGTACCGCGGATCAACAAGTGGTGGTCGCGCTTCTTCGCGCGCACGCTGACCTTCCTCTGCGTGGCGCTCGCCTGGGTTCTGTTCCGGGCTGCCGATCTCGATACCGCGATGGCGATCTATCGCGGTCTCGTTGCCGTTCCGGATTTAGGTAATATGAGCCGTGTCATGGAGGATATCGGCTGGCTCACCTTCTGGATGGGGATCGTGTGGTTCTTGCCCAACACGCAGCAGTGGCTGGCAATGGTGCGTCCGGCCTTCAACTACAAATGGGCGGACCGGCGCAAAGACCCTCTGCTTCTGCCGGTCGATCATACCCGCTTCCAGCGGCTTGCTCTTTGGCGACCGAGCAAGCCTGTCGCAATCGCAGTTGGGCTTGCGGCTGCGGCATCTTTCCTCAGCCTTCAGCGCATTAGCGAATTCCTCTACTTCCAGTTCTGACCCATGACGATGAGCAAATACGCACCGGCCTATCTTGTGACGCTTGCAGCGACCGTAATCGTCTGCGGGCTTGCCGTATTTGCGTTCAACGCTGCCGTCGATCCGCTCTGGTATTTCGGTGGCAACAAGGTCGGGAATGTGAATTACGCCTTTAACGAAAGACTCAGCAAGACGAACCTCTTTCTCTCTCGTCAAGGCGAGTATGATTGCGTGATTTTCGGCGACAGCCGCGTGACGCTGTTACCGGAGCAGAAGATCGAGGGATATCGTTGCTTCAACTTCGCCTTTTCAGCAGGAAAGGCGGAGGAGGCCTTGGCTTATGCTCGCTATTTGGGGAGCACAGGATTTTCTCCCCGTTTGGTCATCATGGGAGTGCCGGGAGCTGCGTTTCGCGAACGTATAGGCGGAACGGATATTCCGGAGTTTGTTCGCGAGGGGCAGGCTCCGAAGTCTCCCTATCTCGCCTATCTTTCGCTCGACGCCTTGTTCATGTCCTGGCAAACGCTTTTTGGCGCGTCTCCTCTCGATCGTATCTACGACGAGACGTTCACCTGCCGCGTGGCGCCGGGTTCGCCCGACTACGATCCTGCAGTTCCCATTCGCGATATTTTTGCCGGCAGATTTACCGGAACGCAGCGCGTTTCCTTCTACGACGATATGCGAGAAATTTTTCCGAACGCGGAGTTGGTTGGCTATGTGCCTCCTATTTCCGCGTGGGCGATCAAAGCCTACGCGGATAGGGGCTGGCTGAAGGACTATATCGAGGCCATTCATCTTGCCTCGACCAAGTTCGATCGTTTCAAGGATTACGGTGTTCCCTCAGCCATGACGACGAATGTCGGTAATACTTATGACGGAACGCACTATTCCGAGGAATCGAACAGTCTCATCGCGAGTAACCTGCTTTTGCAGGAGGATGATGGCTCGCTGAATTTAAAGAAACTCGATGTCCGGGAAATGACCAGCATATACGCCGCGCGACTGAAGCGTTACGAGCCTGTGCTCAAAGAGGCGTTGAAAAACTAGGTGGGTAGCGGAGGGCGAATTGCACATTCCGTCGCGACCGGGGCGATGACTACGAAGATCTGATCCGTGTTTCTGCCATTTAGAGAGACCGGAAAGACCCCGCGGTGCACGGTAATGAAATCCTTTGCCTTGATAGGAAGGTTTGTCGTCGACAAAACCGGTGCTTCGGTTTCCATGACCCGGGCGAACTCCCTTCTGCGTATCTCGGCGCCCTCAGGGGTCAGATTTTCTCCAAGCATCTTGCCGGTGTAGTCGATGCCAAAGAGCTCCGTACACCCGGTACCGGCAAGACGATACCGAAAGTCCGGCTCATTGCGCGTATGCAGTGTTTCCAGAACCAGCATCCAGGGTAGGATACCGGCTATTTCGGCTGGATTGATCTGATTTCGGAGTGGGATTCCTCCGCTGCCGCGAAGATTGATCCAGTGGGTACAAAAAGCACTGACCGGATGACGCGACGGTATGCTTTCTATGTCGGTCTCGCGATAGCCCACAGATAACTTCCCAGAAAACGCAATGACGCCTTACAGTTACAAACAAGTGCTCCAAGAATGCCTCGGAACGCTTACCAAATCGTCACCTATTGGGAAAAAGCCTTGTTTTCATGGCCTTAGAGGCTTTCCAATTTTCAGGCGCACGCATCTTCAGCTTTCCGAAATTGCGCGGCGGTAGCCGGAGTAATTTGGCTGATCTATGGAGAGCTTGGTGAGCGTCGTTTTCCACAAGTGATCCTTCAACTGAGGATCATCCAGCGCGATCTGCCCACTCCGAATGCGGTTGCACAATTCAAGATTGAGCTCCTCCAGATTGCCTTCACGCCCGAGCAGCTCTTTGAGGCGTGATATTTCTTCGGCATTTGCGGTGGGCGCAACTTCGAGTTCGCGCTTCACGATATCCAGCGCGTTCGCCGCGACGCGGGCATGAAAAGCAGCATGCCCCTGAAGTTGGGGCATGGCATGATTTCTTATGAAATCCGCAACCGCTTCGACGAGTTCTATGGCTGTCGGCTGATCTTGCATCTCCTACACCTCACTGTCGCGGCGCCAGGAGGCGCAGCAGATCGATTTCCGTTTCGGATGAGCGGCGGCCAATAGCCGCGCGTTCTACAGACCGGTCCGCTCCCGTCTTGAATGCCGTAACCATGATGGTGCACATGATGCCCCACTTCATAGTGCCGAGCACTTCCCAGTATTTGACGCGCTCAGGATCGACCTTTGCGCCGCCTGCGGCTTCGTAGCCAGCGAACATGTCTTCGCGCGTCCCGAAACCGCCCACGGGCTGGTCGATATTTCCGAAACGCCAGGAATTCACGCAGATCCAGCCAAGATCTTCCATCGGGTCACCGATGTGAGCGATCTCCCAATCGAGCACCGCCCTGACACCATCGGGACCGATCATCAGGTTTCCGTTCCTGAAATCTCCGTGCACGAGCGTATGAGCCGTTGTGGCTGGCGGTGCGTTATCCGTCAGCCATTTCAGGGCGAGTTCGAACACCGGGTGTGGATGTCCATGTGCTTTTAGAATGTTGCGGTATTGAGCAATTTCGGATTCAGCGGGGGACACGCGAAGCGGCGGTAAGGTATCCCGGCTTATGCTGTGCAGTTTTGCGAGTATCTCTCCGCATTGACGGGCAAGTTTAGGCCTGGCGTCGGCAAACTCGTCATCGCGGAGAATCTTGCGTGCGATGGTTTCGCCAGCGATCCGATTCATGATGAAACCGTCGCCGATGCCATCTTCCTGCTGCAGCACGTATCGAACGGTGGGAACCGGAACGCCCGCACGGCCGGCAAGTTCGATCAGCTTTGCCTCGGTTGAAAGACCGACAGCGGTCTCGCTTGGCGGACGTGTGCCGCCAGGCGCGCGCCTGAGGATCAAGGGTATGGATTCTCCGTCGGTCGTTGCGTCGAATGCCCAGGTTTCCTGGCTGGCTCCCCCGGAAAGGCGCTTGAGACCGGTAATGCCCGATGCGCCTTTCATGTGTTTCTTCACAACCTCGCCAAGTGCGGCCGCGACCGGGTTCGTTTCTCCGCTCATCTCAGTTTCCCGCCCCCACTGGGCGACCGTCCACGATCTGGTCCAGATATTCGGAAAGGCCATAACCTGTCATACCGTTACAGCGGTATTCGGTCATACCTTCGGTTATACGCGTGTTGAGTTCCTCACCGTCGGGCGACTGGCGCCTGTTCCGGAGCGGAATGAGAGAGAGTACCTTGCCCTCGACCTCGTAGGTCACGCCGCTTTCGGTCTCGACATGAGCGCGGAGCGCGGTCTGATACCAATTTTCATCCCACTCGCTGTCGATGGTGCAGGATTTGATGAGGTCGTACTTGCCGTCCTTCAGCACCATGCCCCCCTGACGCTGCTTGCCTTCATCGTTTGTCACGATGGAAATCATCATCCCGAAGTCGCGACCGAAATTCATCGGCAACCAGCGATACCAGTGAATTGCCTGCCAGTAACGCGGCCCCCAGCTCTTGTCACGCAGGCCAAATCCATTGACGTCGAAGCCTTCCTCGCCGATGTGGAAGCGCCCCTTAGCGGCCATATGCTGCTCGTAATGTGCCTTGGCGAAAGATTTTTCGGGGTCCAGATCGAGTGGCGAGCCGTCTTCTTTCACGGTCTCTCCACCGAACATTGGCGAGACACCTTCGTAGTCGAGCTCGACTTCGCACGGAACGACCGGGTTTTCCTTGAAGGCTTTGGCCGGATCGGCCATCTCGGACGGATTCGCCAGCACAACCACTTTTCCGGAATAGGTCAGGCACAGGCGCTTGAAGGGCTCGATGACCTCGATCTTCATTCCGCCGGCATTCATTTCCTTGTTGTCCGGAATTTTCGGCTTGCCATACATGAAGGCGACGCGCCCGCCGGGCAGGTAGAGACAGACCGACATCTCGGCATGACCTTCATTCGGCCTGTTGCCGAGGCGGAACCATCCGCCGATCTTGCTCTCAGGATCGAACATGTTGAAATACATGCTCTCGTTGTAATTCGAGGCGGCATCCGGCGTGTGGGTGTACTCATCTTCCGGCAGGAGCCGGACTTTCGTTCCTGGCTGCGCATTGGCCATGCCAAACTCTCCCTGAATATCGATCTTTCGGGCTCTTACCGGGCCCTCGCTAGTGTCTATCGGAGCATGATGAAACGCATGCGCCTGACAGGGAAGCCCCGCAATGCTATGAAGATGAATGGGGTGCTGGAGGCCAGCGCGCCCCGGCGTCAAGGCGGCGCCGAGCGAAACCCCGGAGAGGATGCGGCCGGCTGAATGAGCGATCAGGAAAGTGGAAGTTCCACCCCGGGGGGTGAACCCCAGTTGATTCTGCCGGGGCGGAACCCCGGCTTCATGACCCGTCTGCGCAATTACTTTCTGACGGGTTTGGTGGTGGCGGCACCGATCGGATTGACGATCTGGATTGTTCGCTGGTTCATCGATCTGGTCGATACCTGGTTTACCCCGCTTATTCCGCAGCAGTATCAGCCTGACAACTACCTGCCTTTCGACATTCCGGGCTTGGGACTGCTGATAGCCTTCGTACTGCTGACGCTGCTTGGCGCGTTGACGGCTAATTTCTTTGGCCGGACGGTCCTGAACTTCGGTGAGCGGCTCGTTGCGCGTATGCCGGTGGTCCGCAGCATATATGGCGCGCTGAAGCAGATATTCGAGACAGTCATCTCTCAGTCCGCCGCCTCCTTCCGCGAAGTCGGTCTGATCGAGTATCCTCGCAAGGGCCTTTTCTGCATCGTTTTCATCACGACGCAGACGAAAGGCGAGATCGTCGACAAGACGGGGCACGAGCTCATCAGCGTTTTCCTGCCGACAACTCCAAATCCCACTTCCGGTTTTCTGCTCTTCGTGCCTAAGCAGGATGTACAAGTTCTCGACATGACGATCGAAGAGGGCGCGAAGCTGATTATCTCCGCGGGTCTCGTCGAACCGCCCCGGCGTGTCCAAACTGAAACAGCGGAAACAGTTCCGGTTTCGAATCCGAAGTCAGCCTGACCTCAGGTAACGTATGGCTTCGTCACGTTCGAACATATAGAGCAGTATTCGCAAGGCCTTGCCGCGATCACTTTCGAGTTCCGGGTCACGATCGATGATCATACGCGCATCATCGTGGGCCGCAGCCAATAGCTCCCTATGCTCCTCAAGGTCAGCCAGCCGGAAGACGGGAAGGCCGCTCTGCCGAGTTCCAAGCAATTCGCCTGCGCCGCGCAAACGAAGATCTTCTTCCGCTATTCTGAATCCGTCTTCCGTTTCCCGCATAATCTTTATCCGTGCAGCGGCCGTTTCGCCGAGCGGTGCATGATAGAGAAGCAGGCAGCTCGATTTTTCCCCACCGCGGCCCACGCGTCCCCTTAACTGATGAAGTTGCGCAAGTCCGAAACGCTCAGCGTGTTCGATGATCATCACCGTCGCCGAGGGTACGTTGACACCCACTTCGATGACGGTGGTTGCGACAAGTATTCGGATCTCACCGCTTTCGAAACGCGCCATGATTGCATCCTTGTCCGTCGCTTTCATGCGGCCGTGAACGAGACCGACCTTGGCACCGAAGATCGAGCGTAAATGCTCATAACGCTGCTCCGCGGCGGCGGCGTCCACTTCATCGGATTCTTCGACAAGGGGGCAAACCCAGTAAATCTGGGCACCACGCTCCAGCGCACGATGGAGGCTCGATACCACTTCCTCCAACCGGTCCAGCGGCAGAGCGCGCGTGTCCACCGGTTTCCTTCCCGGTGGCTTTTCGTCAAGCTTGGAGACATCCATATCGCCATAGGCGGTGAGCGTCAGCGTTCTGGGTATGGGCGTAGCGGTCATCACAAGAACATCGGTTCCCGGTCCGCCTTTGGATGTGAGCATGAGCCGCTGATGAACGCCGAAGCGATGCTGCTCATCCACGACCGCGACGGCGAGAGCCTTGAATGCAACGTCGCTCTGAAACAGTGCATGAGTGCCGACGAGAATTTTCACCTTACCCGTCGCTGCTGCGCTCAATATTTCCTCGCGACGCTTTCCTTTTTCTCTTCCCGTCAACAGCTCGATATCGACACCGGCCGCCTCGCATAGCGGCTTGAGTGTCGCAAAATGCTGGCGTGCGAGAATTTCCGTTGGGGCCATCAGCGCTGCCTGAAAGCCGGCCTCGACCGCTGTCAACATGGCAAGGAGTGCTACGACGGTCTTGCCGCTGCCGACATCGCCCTGGAGCAGCCGAAGCATGCGATGGCTGCTCTTCATATCAGCATCGATTTCCGCCAGCGAACGGAGCTGCGCGTCGGTAAGCGCGAAGGGGAGGGCGTCCACCACCTTGCTGCGAAGTTGGCCCGAGCCAATTATCGAACGGCCGGGCAGCTTCTTCATTCTCAGCCGGACCAGACCGAGAGCAAGCTGGTTCGCGAGCAACTCGTCATAAGCAAGTCTGGCGCGGGCGGGCGCCGCAGGATCGACGTCATTTGGGGATTGAGGAGCATGCGCCTTCAGCAAGGAGGGCCTCCAGGCCTCCCAACCTTGAGCTTTCAACCAGGGGGCATTCTGCCACTCGGGCAGGTCTGGAACGATCCGCAACGCACCTTGCATCGCCTTCTGCACGGGTTTCAGCGTCAGGCCGGCCGTTAGGGGGTAGACCGCCTCAAGCAGCGGCAGGTTGTTTAATTCCCTCAGCGGAAGGATGTGATCGGGATGGGTCATCTGCGGCGACCCCTGATAAAAGTCGACCCGGCCGGAGATTATTCGTTTTTCGCCTTCCGGCATCGACTTCGCGATGTAGTCCGCGCGGGGGCTGAAGAAGACGATCTGCATTTCTCCCGTCTCGTCGAAGACGTGCACCCGATAGGGTAGCCGCGTTGTGCGGGGCGGAACGTGGAGGCCGATCGTTACCTCGATGGTGGCGATTTCTCCGTCGCGGACTTCCGCGATTTTCGGGCGGCTTCGACGGTCGATGAGACCGGAGGGCAGGTGCCAAAGGAGGTCAATGACCCTGGGGCCCGCCAGCTTCTCCACGAGCTTTTCAAGGCGCGGTCCTATGCCCGGCAGCGAGCGCGCCGGAGAAAAGAGGGGGAAGAGGATTTCAGGCCGCATAGCCCAACCGGCGGTTCGGGGGAATCATAGGGCCATTCTAATGACATATGACCCTTCAGAGGCTATATCCCGGCCAAGCGCAAAGGAGAAAGACATGAGCGATAAAGGGGCCGAAAACAGCCCTATCGACCGGGAAGCCCGCCTGCGGCGGCTCCGCTTCCGCGCCTGGCACAGGGGGATCAAGGAAATGGACCTGATCCTTGGCCATTTTGCCGATCAGGTGCTGGATTCACTCCCGGACGAAGAAATCGACCAGTTGGAGAGCCTGCTCGAAGTCGAAGATACGGCGCTTTACAACTGGATCACCGGGCGCGAAAACACGCCTCCCCAGCATGATACGGCGCTGCTCGCCCGTATCCGTACATTCCAGCACATGAAGGGACCGCTCTGGCAACGCTAGCCGGGACGGCATTTCGTTGAAGAACCTCGCGGAGATTGTATCGGCGCCCGGACGTCTCACCCTTGGCGAAGTGCCGGAGGGCTTTGACGCCATGGCGCTTGCCGACATGGCGCGTCAGACGTTCGCGGATTCAGGCGTCGCTGTCATTCATGTCGCGCGCGACGATGCGCGGATGAGCGCGCTTGCCGAGGCCATTTCATTCTTTGCTCCCGATCTGGAGATCGAGACCATTCCCGCTTGGGATTGCCTGCCTTACGACAGGGTCTCGCCTCATGCGGATGTGAGTGCGCGGCGCATGGCGGCGCTGTCCCGCCTTGCCATCCGCAGCGAGGGGAAGGGCGGGAAGCCGCTCGTCGTGATCGCAACGGTCAATGCCATGCTTCAACGCGTACCCGCGCGGGAGATGGTGAAGATCTCCGCCTGGTCTGCGCGGGTCGGCAACAGGATCGATCTCGACAACCTCACTTCCTATCTCGCCTCCAACGGCTATAACCGCACTGGCACGGTGCGGGAGCCCGGCGAATTCGCGGTACGCGGCGGCATCGTTGATATCTATCCGTCAGACTTCGAACTTCCCGTGCGCCTCGACATGTTTGGCGACACGCTGGACGCCATCCGTACTTTCGATGCCGCGACACAGCGTACCGTCGGCCAACTCAACGGCCTGGAGCTCGTGCCAGCCAGCGAAATCCATCTCGACAAGGAAACGATCCGCCGGTTCCGCGCGGCCTATGTCGCGCAGCTTGGCGCAGTCAATGATGGTGATCCTCTTTACGAAGCGGTGAGCGAAGGCCGCAAACATGCGGGCATGGAGCACTGGCTTCCGCTGTTCCACGAGCGGCTTGAAACCATCTTCGACTATGCGCCGGGTGCTTTGATCACGCTCGATGCGCAGGTGGAAGAGGCGAGGAAAGCGCGCCTCGAGCTGATACAGGACTATTACGAAGCTCGCGCTGAAGCACGAAAAACGGGGCGGGATGCAAAGCTCGCCAGCGAAGCACCGAGCTACAAACCCCTGCCGCCTGACGCTCTTTACCTCACGGGCGAAGAGTGGAAGGAGCTTACGAGTGGCCACGCGTTGCGTTCGTTCACGCCCTTCAGCGTGCCTGAAGGTGCAGGCGCCAATCTCGGCGGCAGGCAGGGCCGCAGCTTTGCACCCGAGCGTGCGCAGGAAGGTGTCAATATATTCGAAGCCCTGGGCGGGCACATAACCGGCCTTCGCCGCTCAGGCAAACGCATCGCTATCGCGAGCTGGAGTGAAGGCTCGCGTGATCGGCTCCAACATGTACTTGGCGATCACGGTATCGGAAATGTTCTCATTGCCGATAGCTGGAGCGAAGTTAACAGCGTTAACAAGAATACAGTTTCACTAATTGTTCTCGGCATCGAGGCTGGTTTCGAAACCGACGAGCTGGCCGTCATCAGCGAGCAGGATGTTCTAGGCGATCGGCTCATTCGTCAGCGCCGGAAGAAGCGGGCGGAGAACTTCCTTACCGAAGCATCGAGCCTCAGCCCTGGCGATCTCGTTGTGCATGTCGATCACGGCATCGGACGTTTCGAGCGGCTGCAGTCAATCGACGTCATGGGTGCGCCGCATGACTGCCTTCTGCTCGTTTATCACGGGGGCGACAAACTCTCCCTGCCGGTCGAGAACATCGAACTCCTCTCCCGCTATGGCACGGACGAGAGCGACGCGCAACTAGACAGGCTGGGCGGAACGGGATGGCAAGCGCGCAAGGCGCGCTTGAAGGAACGCATCCGCGAGATGGCGGGCGAACTCATTCGCATAGCGGCTGCACGAGAACTGAAGACAGCGCCTAAGATAGAGCCGCAAGCTGGCTCCTACGATGAATTCTGTGCGCGCTTTCCGTTTACCGAAACGGATGACCAATTGCAGGCAATCGAAGCCGTTCTCGAAGATCTGGCGCGCGGGCGGCCTATGGATCGGCTCGTCTGTGGAGACGTCGGTTTCGGTAAGACCGAAGTGGCGCTGCGCACGGCTTTCGTCGCCGTCATGGCGGGTTACCAGGCTGCCGTTATCGTGCCGACGACGCTTCTTGCCCGTCAGCACTTCAAGACATTTTCGGAGCGTTTCAACGGTCTGCCGGTCAAGATCCGGCAGATGTCACGTCTCGTCAGCTCGAAGGAAATGTCCGAGACCCGGGAGGGGCTGACAAGCGGCGATATCGATATCGTTATCGGTACGCATGCCTTGCTCGGCAAGCAGGTCAAGTTCCGCAATCTTGGACTGGTCATTGTGGACGAGGAGCAGCACTTCGGCGTCGTTCACAAGGAGCAGCTGAAGAAGTTTCGGGCCGAAGTTCACGTGCTGACGCTGACTGCGACGCCCATTCCACGCACTCTGCAACTTGCGCTTTCAGGTGTGCGTGAGCTCTCGATCATTGCGCCCCCGCCGGTCGACCGCCTTGCAGTCCGCACCTATGTTTCGCCGTTCGACCCCGTTGTAGTGCGCGAAGCGCTTCTCCGCGAGCATTATCGAGGGGGGCAGAGTTTCTATGTCGTGCCGCGCATTGCCGACCTTGCCGATGCGGAGGAGTTCCTTCGCCAATACGTTCCGGAAGTGAAGTTCATCTCGGCTCACGGTCAGATGGCGGCGAGCGAAATCGAAGACAAGATGACCGCTTTCTACGACGGAAAGTTCGACGTTCTTGTTTCCACGACCATCGTCGAATCCGGTCTTGATATTCCGACTGCAAATACGCTTGTCGTTCATCGCGCCGATATGTTCGGCTTGGCGCAGCTTTATCAATTGCGCGGGCGCGTCGGGCGTTCCAAGGCGCGCGCCTACGCCTATCTCACGGTGCCGCAACACCGTACATTGACGCCCGGTGCCGAGCGTCGGCTGCGCGTATTGCAGTCGCTCGACTCTCTTGGCGCAGGGTTCTCGCTCGCGAGCCACGATCTCGATATTCGCGGTGCGGGCAACCTCCTTGGTGATGAGCAATCCGGGCACATTCGCGAAGTGGGCTATGAGCTTTATCAGGAAATGCTGGAAGAAGCCGTCGCCTCGATGCGCGGTTCGGGCGAAGAGGAAAACGGCCAATGGTCGCCGCAAATCAATGTCGGTACACCGGTCCTCATTCCCGAAAGCTATGTTCCGGACCTCGATGCGCGCATGGCCCTTTACCGACGCCTGTCGGATGTCGAGACGCGCACAGAGATCGACGGATTCGCCGCAGAGCTCATCGACAGGTTTGGCAAGTTGCCGCAGGAAGTCGAGTTCCTGCTCAAGATCGTCGAGATCAAAGGTCTCTGCCGCACGGCGAATGTTGAAAAGATCGAGGCAGGCCCGAAGGGTGTTGTCCTGACGCTGCGTGAGAACACGTTCCCCAACCCAGGTGCGCTGGTCGAACTCATCAACGACGAACGCGGCAACGCCAAGCTTCGGCCAGATCACAAGCTCGTCTTCAAACGCGACTGGGAGACACCGGAAGAACGCCTGACGGGAACCCATCGCCTGATGTCGACGCTCGCCAAACTGGCCGATCAGGCGAAGGCGGCGTAGTTGGCGGCAATTGTCTGTTGCCGGATGATTTCAATCGATCATAATCACCTCCTTAGCTAAACAAGGGGGGCATCATTGAAGATCAGAAATATCATGGCCGGCGCCGTGAGCGTTGTATTGGCCGGTTGCACGCCAAGTACCAGCGAAATTCGCGGGAGCTATGTGAGTCCCAAAGAATACTCCGACTACACATGCGATGAGCTTGCCGAAGAACGGCAAAAACTTATCGCCGAGGCAAAGGAGATTGGCGACCTTCAGGAAGAAAATGCGGAGATGGACAAGGCGTTTGTTGCAGGCTTCCTGCTCGTCTCAATGCCGCTCCTTGTCGGAACCGCATTTACGAAAAACCGTGAGGAGGAGTTTGCTCTGCTGAAAGGCAAGTTCCAGGCAGTTCACGAAATGCAGTACGACAAGAATTGCGAAGTGCCGGATGAAATCCGCAATCAGGCATTCTACACGACGCCTCCGAAAGAAGAGCCCAAGCTACAACCTTCCAAAAGGTAGCCGCCTGCGATTCCGTCCTTCATCCGCAGTTCGCGAATGCGGGGTCTTGCGGATGAAGGACCGGTTACACGCTGAAGATCAGGCCGGTGCTCTCATGCGCCACAGTCCCCAAATGACCAGTGCCACACCGATTACCATCGCACCAGAGATCGAAATCAGCAAAAACGCGATGACACCTTCCTGGAAGCTGTTGCCCATCAGCCCCTTTGCCGCAATCGGCATCATCGATGCGCCCGCGCCCCAGATGCCGCCGAGGAGAACACCGAGCCAATTCGCAAAGGCAGCATAGACGACCATCCAGAACGCGAAGAGAGAGGCGGTCCGCGAAAGAGCGAGGTGATGCCAGAAAAGACCAAGCACCGCTAGAAAAGTGCCATTCATGAGACCTTCGAGATGTGCGGATAGGCCCATGCGCGGATTGGCAAAGGTGCCTGAGACAAATCCGGTAAGCAGCCCAAGCATAAAAAGGATCATCCCCAGCAGGATGAGATTCCGGCCGAGCGGCGAAAGACTGGACATTCCGTTCCCCCCAGAATTGGCGAAGAATTATTGCGCGGCGGTGGCCTCCGCCTCCTTGGCCAAAAGCTTGTTGAACATCCGGACAAGCATTTCCGGTTCCTGCGCGCCGACCATTACCCACTGCGAATTTATGACGAAGCTTGGGACGCCCTGAATCCCCATTTGCCTGGCCAATGCGTCCTCCTGACGGATCAGCTCCTTGTCCGCATCCTTCGAAAGAAGGTCGCGCACGATGTCGACGTCCATTCCGGCCTCGCTCGCAGCCTCCAGAAGAACCTCGTGCAATCCGATGTCTTCGCCGTCCTCGAAGTAGCGGCGAAAGAGAATGTCGACCATTTCGTTTTGGCATCCGGCCGTACCCGCCCAGCGGATCAGACGATGGCTATCCAAGGTGTTCGGCGAACGCTCAATCCTGTCGAAGCGAAAGTCGATACCAACCGCCTCGCCAAACTCGCGAATCGTATTACCGACCTCTTTTGCGCGCTCCGCGCCGAACTTCTTTTCCATGTAGGCTTTGCGGTCTACCCCCTCCGCGGGGATCGAGGCGTCGAGCTGGAAGGGCCGCCAGGCGAGTGTGATGCCTTCGCCGCCATGCATGACCAGCGCCTGATCGAGCCGCTTCTTGCCGATATAGCACCAGGGGCAGACGGTATCCGAGACGACGTCGAGCTGCATTGCGGGCCTCGTTGCCAAATGTCGATTGAGTTCGATTGTGGGCCGGGCACCGGCGATGAGCAAGTCACGGAGCCGCTTGACGGATGCTGACGGGTTTCTAGGATGCCGCCGACGCGAAAAGCTGCACAAAATCAAACGGATAGAAGGCAAAAATCCATGGCTGACGCAACGGAAATCAGGCTGCCAAGCTATGATCTGACCGGGAAGGTCGCGCTTGTCACTGGCGCCACAAGCGGTCTCGGGCGTCGTTTCTCGCTGATTCTGGCAAAGGCTGGCGCGAGGGTCGCGATCACGGGCCGTCGCGTCGAACGCCTTGAGACACTCAAGGCGGAAATCGAGGCGATGGGCGGTACGGCCTTTCCCATCGCGTTGGATGTCACAGATACGAAAAGCATCAAGGACTGCGTCGACGCAACGGAGAAGGCCCTCGGTCCACTCGATATCCTCGTCAACAACGCAGGCATGAACGTGCAGGCGTTGCCCGCCGACGTGACGCCCGAAGGCTTCGACACCATGTTCGACACGAATGTGCGCGGCGCCTTCTTCATGGCGCAGGCCGTAGGCCGGTCGATGATTGCGCGCGGGCAGGGCGGCCGCATCATCAACATTGCTTCCATCGGCGCCCATTCGGTGCTGCCGGGCCTCACCATCTACTGCATGACGAAGGCTGCCGTGGCGATGATGACGAGGTCGCTCGGGAAGGAGTGGGCGCGTCACCAGATCAATGTAAACGCCATGTGTCCGGGCTTTATCGAGACCGAGCTCAATTCCGAGTGGTTCTCGACCGAGGGCGGGCAGAAGCAGATCAAAAGCTGGCCGCGGCGGCGCCTCGGTGTTGAGGAGGATCTGGACGGCACGCTTCTACTCCTGGCCTCCGATCATGGCCGGTTCATTACAGGCGCCCTCTTTACGGTCGATGACGGCCAATCGCTTTGACCGGCTTGGCAAAATGTCTGTAACATTTTGTTAACTATAAACGAGCTATTTTTCCCATATATCGCGAACGGTGAAACCGAAAGGAATCCGTCGTGGGAAAATTGCTAGGTGGTTTCATTCTTGGCTTTCTGTCGTGCGTCTGGACCTATGGTCTGGACCCGACCGAGGCCGTTTTCGGCTTTGGCGGAAAGCTTGTGGCGGCGCACCATCAGATCGAACGCGACTATCGGGTCAATCCCGCCTTGGGGCACAAAGGTCAATATAGCAACTATCATCGGAGCATAGGCGTTCTGCCGGAGCCCCGGCCGCAGTCGGTTGCCAATCCCACCGCATACTGGCTAAGTCAGGAGGGAGGGCCGCCGGTCATGTAGGCCCGATTGGGGGATTCATGATCGATGGACTGACCACAGGCACCTGCATTCTTCTTGTACTGCCGGCGTTTGCTATTTTCGTCTCGGCGTTCTCGTGGTTTCGGGCATCCCGATGACGGTTATCTCTGGAACCGTCATTGCGATCTATCTGGTCGCCATGCTTGGCCTCGGCATAGCGGCATATCGATACACGTCAAACCTCAAGGATTACATTCTCGGAGGGCGGCAGCTTGGTGGTGCCGTCACTGCGCTTTCCGCGGGCGCTTCCGATATGAGCGGATGGCTGATGCTGGGGCTTCCCGGTGCGATCTATGCCTCCGGCCTCAATCAGATATGGATCGCGGTCGGTCTCGTAGCCGGAGCGCTGCTCAACTGGCACTTCGTGGCGCACCGCCTTCGCCGCTATACCGAGCTCGCAGGCGATGCGCTGACGATGCCCGACTATTTCGAAAACCGTTTCGCGGATCGTAGCCGTGTGCTCCGTGTCGTGAGCGCCTTTGTCACCCTCATCTTCTTCACGATCTACACATCAGCCGGACTTGTCTCCGGTGCCATCCTCTTCGAGCAAGTCTTCTCGCTCGACTATCGAATGGCGCTTATCATCGGTGCTGCGAGCATCCTGTCCTATACGGCGATCGGCGGTTTTCTTGGCGTCTGTTGGACGGATACCGTACAGGGCATCATGATGTTCTTCGCATTGCTCATCGTGCCCGCCATTGCGATTTCCTCGATGGGCGGATGGCAGGAAATGCTTGATGGCGTTGGGTCGGCAGCACCACCTGGCGTGTTCGACGCCTTCTATGACACCACGCTGATCGGAGCAGTTTCGCTCATGGCGTGGGGACTCGGCTATTTCGGACAACCGCACATCCTAGCCCGTTTCATGGCACTTCGTGACGAGCGCGATATGCCGCAAGCACAGATGATCGGCATGACCTGGATGGTTCTCGCGCTTTATGGCGCGCTGGCGACCGGCTTCGCCGGCATCGGCTACTTCGCCGACCGTCCGCTCGACAATCCGGAGACCGTGTTCCTCGCTCTCTCACAGGCGTTATTCAACCCCTGGATCGCGGGCATTCTTCTGGCAGCCGTTCTGGCCGCGATCATGAGCACCGTGTCGTCGCAGCTTCTCGTCTCATCAAGCGTTATCGCCGAGGATTTCTGGAAGCGGCTTCTTCGTCCGCAGGCGGAAGCAAAGGAGCTCCTCAGGGTAGGACGGCTCTCGGTCGCCGCCATCTCAATTGTGGCCTTCCTTCTTGCGCTCGACAGGGAAAGCACCGTGCTTTCTCTCGTCGCCTATGCCTGGGCAGGCTTCGGTGCTGCCTTCGGTCCGGTTGTCCTTTTCTCGCTCTTCTGGCAACGCATGACGAGGAACGGAGCGCTGGCCGGCATGATCGCCGGCGCTGCGACCGTTATCGTGTGGAAGCAACTTTCAGGCGGCCTGTTCGATGTCTACGAGATCCTGCCGGGGTTCATTCTGGCGAGCGCCGCAATCTTCGTGGTGAGCATCGCCGGAAGGGCGCCCTCGGCCGAGGTCCTCGCAATGCATGCGAGCGTCGCACCTCGTTAGCCCCGCTGTCCCGATTTGATACAAGTCATTGATTTTGCTTGTTTTTTACCTTTCCTCTCCGCACCCTAGTCCTGCTGATTCGGCGCGACTTTGAGGGGCAAGGAGGTCCCGGACGGTCATGTCCAATTTTCTGGTCGGTGTGGTCGCTGGCTTCTTCATCTGCGTATGGGCGCTCGATGCAAACCCAGTCTCCGCGACGGTGGCGCTTATAGATCGCGTCCGGCAGGTGGAGGTCAGCTTCGCTGCCGAAGCGACGCCCGATGCAAATGCGGCTGCACTTGAGGCTGACAAGGCGCCCACGCGTCCTTAGCGCTGAACTATCTTTTTGCGAGCGTGCGGCGCATCACCTTGCCGTTCGCCGTGCGCGGCAAGCTCTCCACAAAAACAACTTCACGCGGACATTTGTAAGCGGCGAGCCTGTCTGCCGCCCATTTGAGGATGGAGGCTGCGTCGGGCTCACTTGCTTCCTTTGGCACAACGAAAGCGGCAATCACTGTCACATCCTCCCGCACGTGAAGTTCGGTAACGGCAACTTCCTGGATATCGGGGTGGCCGGTCAGAGCTGCCTCGACCTCCTGCGGCGATACGCGATAGCCCATCGCATTCATCAGGTCGTCAGCGCGGCCGTGGTACCACATGTAGCCATCGGCATCGAAGCTGGCGAGGTCGCCGCCAATGAACCATTCTCCGCGATAGACTTCAGCCTCCTCGTCTGGCCGCCGCCAATAACCGAGCATTAGCCCGGGGTCGGAGCGGTGAACGGCAAGGAGGCCGGTTTCGCCCGGAGGCAACGGCTCCGAACCGTCATCGACAGGTAGCGCGGCCACACAGCGGCCCGGCTGTGGCTTACCGGGGCTGCCAGCCCTTATCTCCATCCCCGGCCCGGTCGAAACATAGGTTGAGCATTCGCTCATGCCGAGCGCTTCATAGAGTTCCTTGCCGGTCGCCTCGCGCCAGTGAGAGAGGAGGGCTGGCGAAAGCGCTTCACCGGCCGTAAGCCCGTGGCGCAACGCCGAAAGATCATGCGCGTCGAGATCGCAATATTTCAGGATCTGGCGATAGAGCGTCGGTACGGCGGCGAAAAGCGTCGCTCCCGTTTTCTCCATCAGCTTCGGCCAGACCTGCACGTCCTTCTCGCCGTTGTAGAGAACGGTCGTCGCGCAGTTCGCCCAGGGATCGGTCAGGCCGACACCAAGCGTATAGGTCCAGTTAAAGGCGCCAGCGTGAAGCATGATGTCGGTCGCGTCCATGCCGTACCATCCGCGATACATGGGCCTGCGTCCCCATGCGCTTCGATGCGCGTGGAGAACGCCTTTCGGGCGGCCGCTTGTGCCAGAGGTATAGACCAGGAAGGCGGGATCGTTCGCGCTCGTCGCCGCATAATCCTTCAGCGGCTCATGTTCCCGAAGCCTCGCGACCGCTTCGGCGTCCAAGATGCGGACGCCTTCTGCCGTCATGTTCATGTCAGGCGCCAGCGCGACGGCGCTTGCGGCGGAGTCCGAGAGCAGGAAGTCGGCTTCGGCTGATGTGAGCTGCGAAGACGAGGGCAGGGGCACTATTCCTGCCGCCAAACCACCGAAAAACATCAGGGCATATTCGGATGTGTTCGGCATACGGATCATTATCCGTTCGCCCGGCTTGAAGCCTTCGGCAAGGAGCCCCGCCGCAACCCTGCGCACGGCTTCGTCAAGTTCGCCATATGTCCAGCATTCGGCCTCGGCGAGTGGCGCATCGGCGTCAGTCACCACGATCAGAGCAGTCTTGTCCGGCGTCTCGGCTGCGCCACGCGCCAGGCAGTAGCGCGCGATGTTGAAGCTGTCGGGGCAGGGCTCGCCGGAATATCCGCGAGCGATGGAGGGGGCGGGCATGACCATATCCCGGTTTGTACGGGCGGCCAGTTCCGGGCGCAAGCGCGACGCTGCGTCAGATCAGGAAGGTGCCCAACTGCGTTTACGTGCCAGCCGCCAGCCTGTACAAATCAGCCAACAAACAGCAACGCCATGTAATGGCTGACTTAACGGGAGCGAAGGTATGGGAAGCGGACCCCTCAGTGGCATCAAGATCGTCGAATTCGCGGGCATTGGTCCGGGCCCCTTCTGCGCCATGCTGCTTTCCGACATGGGCGCGGATATCATCCGCATCGACCGCAAAGGCGCGAAGGGCGGCTCCAAATTCGATATCGGCTCACGCGGCCGCCGTTCGGTCGCGCTCGACCTCAAGAAACCTGAGTCGGTTGAGGCTTGCCTGAAGCTCATCGAAAAGGCCGATATCCTGCAGGAAGGTTTCCGTCCCGGCGTGATGGAGCGCCTCGGCCTTGGCCCCGATGTCTGCCTGAAGCGCAATCCCAAGCTTGTTTATGGCCGCATGACCGGCTGGGGCCAGACCGGTCCGCTCGCTCAGGCCGCTGGCCATGACATCAACTACATTTCGCTCACCGGCGCGTTGCATTCGATCGGCCGTCCAGGCGAGAAGCCCGTTCCACCGCTGAACCTGGTTGGCGATTTCGGAGGTGGTGCTCTCTATCTCGCCATGGGCATGCTCGCCGCGCTTGTCGAGGCGCAACGCAGTGGCAAGGGCCAGGTCGTCGATGCCGCAATGACGGATGGCGCGACCTCGCTCATGGCGATGTTCTATGGCTTCACGGCTTCCGGCATGTGGCAGGAGCCGCATGGCACGAACATGCTCGACGGTGGCGCGCACTTCTACGACACCTACGAGACGAAGGACGGCAAGTGGATTTCCATCGGTTCCATCGAGCCGCAGTTCTACGCGATCCTGCGTGAGAAGGCGGGGCTGACGGACAGCCTTTGGGACGCGCAGATGGACCGCGCTAAGTGGCCGGAAATGAAAAAGAAGATCGAAGAGGTCTTCAAGACCAAGACGCGCGACGAGTGGTGCGAAATCATGGAAGGCACGGACATCTGCTTCGCGCCGGTCCTTTCCATCAAGGAAGCGATCAACCACCCGCACAACAAGGCGCGTGAAACGATCGTCGAAATCGATGGCGTTGCTCAGCCCAATGTTGCGCCGCGTTTTTCGCGCACGGAGTCGAAGATCCAGGGCCCTGCACCCGTGATCGGAGAGCACACCGAGAGCGCGCTCAAGGACTGGGGCTTCTCCGATGGCGACGTCGAGGGGCTGAAGAAGGCCGAAGCGATTTGACCGCACTTCCCGGCACGACGGGCCGCAGGCGCATCTATTTGATGCGTCACGGCCATGTCGATTATTTCGGACCGGAAATCAGGGCAGCAGGGGGCGACCCGAAGGTCGTTCCCCTGACCCCGCTCGGGCAGGAACAGGCGAAGGCAGCCGGTCAGGCGCTTTCACATGTTGCTCTCGACCGGGCTGTCTGCTCCGGCGTTCCTCGCACGCGCCAGACCGCTGAGTACGTTCTGGCGGCGCAGCAAGGCAAGGCGCCGTCGCTCGAAGTCGTAGGAGATCTGGTTGAAATCCACGGTGGCTCGTTCGGGGAGGTGAAAAGCCGCGCCGAACTGGCGGCCCGCATGGCTTACCATTTCGATATGGCCGGGGAGCCGGGCGCCACCATGCTCGACGGCGGCGAGGTTTTCGCCGAAGCGCTCGAGCGGTCGGTTTCCGCCGTGAAGAAGCTGCTGGCCGAACCTGGCTGGCACACAATGCTCATCACTGCGCATGAAGGCATCAACCGGCTGGTTCTCGGCTGGGCCGCTACCGGCTGCTCGATCGAGCGTGCGCTGACGGCGGTACGCTCCTTCGAACAGGATCCCGCCTGCATCAACGTCCTCGATTTCGACATGGTGCCGGCCGCCGACGGCAGTATCGGGACCGAGATCGAGCGTGCGCTCATCAAGTCGGTCAATGTCACGCCTTACAACTACGTCAAGCACGGCATGAACCTGACGAGTCTTGAGTCGATCTTCAATATCGAAGCGCGCTGATCATTCTCCGATCATGGCCCTCAGTTCTCGCCGGAGTACCTTTCCGAGCGGGTTGCGGGGCAGGGCATCCGCGATTTCAAGCCGCTCCGGCAGCTTGTAGGCTGCAATGTCGCTCTGCTGCAGATGCGACCTGATGTCTTCCAGTGTCACGTTTTCTCCGTCGGCGGGGACCGCCACGGCGCAGATGCGCTCTCCCATCACCGGGTCCGCGTATCCGACGACCGCCGCCTCCCTGATTTTCGGGACCCCTGCAAGGAGACCGTCGATTTCGCCCGGCGAGATGTTCATACCGCCGCGAATGATGATGTCCTTCGCGCGCTCCACGAAACGGTAGTAGCGGTTTCCCGGGCCTGCGATCTCGAAAACGTCGCCCGTATGGAAGAAGCCGTTTTCATCTATCGCGTCCAGTGGTCCACCGCCGTCGCCGGCGCGAAAATATCCCGCAAAGACGGTGGCTCCCTTTATGAGCAATTCGCCGGGCTTGCCCGGTTCCGAAATCTCCTCGCCGGTCTGAAGGTCGATCAGCTTCGTCTCGACGGCCGTTGCGATCCTCGCGGGCCAGTCGAAACCTTTTACGCCGAAGCGGGGGAAGAACTGCGCACGCTCTTCCGGGTCGGGTACATCGTCGGCGCCTGAGATGAGACAGGTGCCTTCGTTCGAGCCGAAGATGTTGACGATGGGGAGCCCGTATCGTTCCTGCCATGTCTTCACCATCCAGGGTGAAAGGGGCGCCGAGCCGGAGCCGATACTGCGTATGGCGGAGAAGTCGAGGCTCGCCATCAGTTTTTCTTCCTTCAGAAGCATGGTGAGTACGGTGGGCGGCGCCACCGTATAGGCGATCCTCTCGCCCACGAGTTGCTTCAGGAAAACAGGCAGGTCGAACGGGTGATGCTGAACCAGTGTGCCTCCGGTGAGGAGCCAGGGCATTAAACAACCGCCGATCGCGGCCATATTCACGAGCGGGAAGGGGTTCAGCACCGCATCTCCCGCCTGAAGCCGCGCTGCATCGGCGCAGGCTACACCCGCGATCATCCAGTGATTGTGGCTGCGTGGGACGCCCTTTGGGCGCGCTTCCGTTCCGGACGTCCAACAGATCGTTGCTGCATCATTGGCGTCCGTATCGGGCAGAGCATTCAGCTTTTTGTTGTCTGCGTCAGGCCAGATGGTTTCCTCCGTGACGAACAAGGCCGCTGGGCCTGAGAGTTTGCCCTTCAGTGCATCGAACATTGCGCCGTGGTCATGCCCGCGAATTTGACGCGCCGTGACCGCAGCTTTTGCGCCGACAAACCCGAGAACATCGCTAATCTCATGTGCGCGCCACTGCACGGGAAAGGGCGTCACGATCAGTCCGGCCCGCCACGCGCCGAGATAGACGGCAACGAGATCCACCGTGTTCGGTAGTTGCACCGCTATCACGTCGTCTTTTGTGAGGCCTGTATCGAGGAAAGCTGTGGCGATACGGTCCGCTTCCGCCTCCAGCTCTCGATAGGTGAGACGTCTCGGTACCTGTCCGTCGATATCCTCGCGGTTCGGCGGATCGGCGATGGCGGTGCGATCAGGCGCCGCCGCCGCATTTGCGCGGAAACGAGTGCTTATCGTCTCCTTGCCCCACCAGCCGGCGGCTGTGTGCTTCGCAATATCTTCCTTCGATGCCAGGATCATGCGCGTGCTCCTCCCAAAGCGTTGCGCGACCGCGCCTATCTTTTTCTCGCCGCCTCGTATTCTTCTTTCAGTCTTGCGATGAGGCTTGCCGCAGGCTCCGTGCGGTCGATCAGGCCGACGCCGTGCCCGGCAGACCAGACCTGCGCCCAGCGTTTCGCGCCGGATTGCGGATCGGTGAAGTCGATATCCGGGTTCTTCTCCATCGCGTCGAGGTTCATGCCTGCATTGGCGATGCTCGGATTCAGCCAGTTCGCGGCGACGCCGGTTATCGCGCGGGTAAGGATGAGATCGTCCACGGTCGACGAAACGAGCATGTCGCGATAGGCGGGCGGCGCGAGACTTTCCTCACAGGCGATGAAGCGCGTTCCCATATAGGCGAGATCGGCGCCGAGCACCTCCGCCGCGCGAATACCCGCACCATCGGTGATACCGCCGCCGAGAATCAAAGGTCCGTCGAAGAATTCGCGAACGGCGGGCACGAAGGAAAACCCCGTCATGTTGCCGGTGTGGCCGCCCGCGCCGGCTGCAACGAGCACGAGGCCGTCCACACCTGCAGCGGCCGCCTTTTTTGCGAATGCCACCGAGTTCACATCGGCAAAGACCTTGCCGCCATAGCCATGCACGCGCTCGACGATGGCGCGCGGACTTCCAAGCGCGGTGATGACGAGAGGCGCCTTGTAGCGGATGATGAGGTCGAGGTCCTCGTCGAGCCGGGCATTCGAACGGTGAACCACGACGTTCGCCGCCCAGGGCGCGTCTCTTTCCGTGAGGCCGGAAGTTATCCGGTCGAGCCACTGGTCGAGGTCGGCCACGGTCCGCGCATTCGGGGTGGGAAAACTGCCGATAACGCCTTGCCGGCAGGCCGCAAGCACGAGCTCCGGCCCCGAAATCAGAAACATGGGCGCGGCAACAAGCGGCAGCTTCAGACGCTGCCGCCATTCCCCGATCCGGTCCTTCATGGGCATCCTCCCCGACTCCTTTTTTCCAAAGGATAGCAGGAGAAGATGCTCATGCATCAGAACTTCATGCTGAGGCTCGCATTGACGATATCGGCCGAGGACTGGAACGTGCCGGAGAGGTTTCCCCTTGCCGCATTGCCCGTATCCGCCACCTGCTGGTTCATGTGAGCATCCGGCGAAAAGATATGCGTGTAGGCCGCGTCGATCGTCATGCTCTCGGTGAGATCGTAGCCCGCGCCGAAGGAAAGCCAGTAGCGATCCGAATCCGGGATGCGGGGGGTACGCCGGTCGGCGCTCGGCACAACGCCTTCATCGAAGGCGACGCCGGTGCGCAGGCGCAGCTTGTCGGTCGGCCGGTAGGTTAGGCCCAGCGCCAGGAAGATACTGTCTTCCCATTCTTCCAGCGTCACTTCGCTGGGCTGCGCCGGGTTGTCGAAATCCACGACAAGCTGGTCGAAACGGCTCCAGCGTGTCCATGCGAGTTCCGCAGCCAGCGTCCATTGCGGGTCGAGGTCCTGTTTGATGCCGAGCGTCACCATTTCCGGTGTCGTGACCGAGGCGCTGCCGCCCGTCGGCACCAGCGCGCCGGAAAACGAGGAGAGAAGCTGGCCATAGGCGCTCAGCGCGAAATTAGCGTCGCCCTTGAGGTCGATATCCATCGCCGAGCGGTAGCCGACGCCGATCCTCGTGCCCGGTGCGGGCGTCAGCAGGATGCCGAGCGAATAGCCGTATGACCAGTCGTCGCCCTCGATGGCCGCGAAACCTTCCTGCGCCGGGCTGCCGGGAACGCCACCCGGCGCCCCCTCGATCGTTCCCACCGTGCCAAGGTCGATCGCGCTGGTAAGGCGCGCGTCGGTATATTGCACCTGAATGCCGCCGCCGATGGCAACGCCGGGCGACACCTGCCAGGCGACCATCGGCTCGGCGTTATAGGTCCTCAGCCGCGATCCGAGCGCATGATAGCGGCCGATCCAGTCGGGATCTTCGGAGGAGGTGGTGAAGCCGAAAGGCGCGTTGAAGGAAAAGCCGAGATGCCAGTCCGGCGCGATCTGCCACGAGCCGTAGAAGGCCGGCACGAATGCCTGGTGAGCGAGATTGCCGCCGCTGCCGCCGGTGATGGACGTGCCGTAGATTGTAGTTGCCTGAGCGTTCATCAGTTCGACATCGGGCACGATCCAGGCGAACTCACCTGTCACGTTCACACCGCTGTGGAGAGCCAGCGTTGCAGGATTGTAGAAGATGGAGCTGATGTTTCCGGTGCCTGCCGAAATGCCCGCATAGGCCATACCCTGGGCTTCAGCAGATTGTTCGCGCACCGCGTATCCTGCCGACCATGCTGCCGGCGTAACGGCAACGATGCCTGCAAGCGTTGCCGCCGCAAATGCCGGGGCTGAGAAACGTCTTGTCATTCGGGTCCTCCCTGAAACGCAGGTAGGCCCGACGTCTGAACTTTTCGCCCCACAGCGCCCCAGCTTTCAGACGACGAGCTGGATCGACAGACGCTAGAAAACAGCGAAAGTTCTGCGATGACAATGGAGCGAGAACTTTCTTTTTTCGGCTCTTGATCCGCGGTTTGTGCGATCTATTTTTCCTCGATCCACCATGTGCCGCTGCGATAGCCATAGAGAGATGTTTTTTCCGGTGTCCTGACCTTCTGCCAAAGCGCGAGCCATTGCTCGGGCTGATGGAAGAGCGGAATAATGTAGGCGCCGGAAAGCAATACGCGATCCATCGCCCGCACCGCGGCAATGAAATCCTCCCGCGTGCGGGCCTCCAGCATGGCCGCGATCATCGCATCCACCGCTGGCTCGGTAACGCCCATGTAGTTGCGTGTTCCGGGCATGCGTGCCGCTTCCGATCCCCAGTAGAAGCTTTGTTCGTTGCCGGGCGAGAGAGATGAGAACCAGCTGTTGAAAATCGTGTCATACTGATAGTTGTTTCGACGCTCCTGATACTGGCTTGGATCGACGTTTCGTACCGTGGCTTCGACACCAATGCGTTTCACCATTCTGGAATAGGTGAGGGCGAGGCGTTCTTCCGAGGGCGTCGCCACCAGTATCTCGAATGCGAGCGGCCTGCCCGTCTTCACATCCGCCATCCTTCCGTTCCGGATTTCATATCCTGCCTGCTTGAGCATCGAGACGGCGCGGACGCGATTCTCACGGTCCTGCCCTGAAGGGTCACCCTTCGGAGCCTGCCAGCCATGAGCCATGATTTCGGGTGTCACTGCGCCTGGAAAAGGCGCCAGCAATTCTCTCTCCTTTTTGCTTGCCGCAAGCCCGTGTGAGCCAAGTTCCGAACCGTCAAAGAAACTCTGGGTGCGGACATAGGCGTCGTAATAGAGATTCCGGTTCACCCAGGCAAAATTGAAAAGCTGGATCAGGGCGTCGCGGACGCGCCGGTCGGCGAGGGCGGGACGCCGCGTGTTGAAGACGAGTGCATACATGCCGGAGGGCATGCCGCTTTCGAAAACTTCCTTGCGTACTCGTCCGTCACGAAGGGCCGGGAAGTCGTAGCCGGTGGTCCAGCGACCTGGATCGTCTTCGGGACGGGCGTGATAGATACCGGTCTTGAAGGCCTCGAAGGAGGCATTGGCGTCGCGGAAATATTCGTAGGTCAGACGGTCGATGTTGTTCTGTCCGACATTCACCGGCAGCTCCACGCCCCAGTAGTTCGGGTCGCGGCGATAGGTAATGTTTGAGCCTGGTTCGATCTTCTCGACCACATAGGGACCGCTACCGATTGGTGTTTCAAACCCGCACTGCCGAAGTCGCGCGCACTATAAACATGCTTGGGGATTATCGGCATGAGACCCATGATGAGCGGAATTTCCCGGTCCCCATCTGCATCGAAGACGAAGCGGAATGTTCGCGGACCGAGCTTCTGCACCTTCGAGACCTTGGAATAGTAGGTCTTGTAGTTTGGCCGCCCCTTGTCCCTCAGTGTTTCTAGCGAAAAGATCACATCGTCCACGGTGACAGGCTCGCCGTCTGAAAAGCGCGCCTTCGGATTGAGCGTGAATGTGATCGAACTGCGGTCGTCCGGCATATCCACGGATTCCGCCAGCAGACCGTAAAGCGTGAAGGGCTCGTCATAGCCTCGCGCCAGCAAGCTCTCGAAGACGTGCTCGCGCAAACCGATCGCCGATGTTCCGCGAACGATGAACGGATTGAGGCTGTCGAAGCTGCCGGTCGCACCGAATACGATAGAACCGCCTTTAGGTGCTTCAGGGTTCACATAGTCGAAATGCCGGAAATCGGCCGGATAGAGCGGCCCGCCATGCATCGCAATGGCGTGCCCGGCAAAGGCGGCATCCGGCAGGAACAGGGAGGCTGCGATACAGAAAAGTCCCGCGGCCAGGCAGCGGTACATGCGACTCCTCCAGACAAGGAGCTTGTTCACACGGGCGCTTCGCTTCATGACCCCGTCCGCAATTGGTTAATGTGTGCAGAATTGAGGAATTGGGACGATTCTTCAAAGATTCCCTGTGCCTTCTTTATGCCGAAATGCGAGGGTAGCGCTCAGTGCAGACTGCCGTCGTTGCCCAATCTGACGCGACGGTAAGGCTCGAATGAACGCTCAGTCCTGAAAGGATACCAACTATGCTATTTCGGCGCTTTCTTTCCGGCGTCGCCGCCGCGGCCTTCATCGCCGGCGCGGGCTTCTCCCCGGCCGTTGCCCAGACGGCAGGAGCGGCCGCCGGAGCCAACGACAAGATTGAAAGTTTCGGTACCTGGAGTACCCGCTGCGAGAAGAACGAGGCGGGAGCGGAACAATGCCATGCCTTCGTCGATGTGCGTATCGGCGAAGAAAAACAACGCATCGCCTATGTCGGCATCGGCTACAGCTCCAAGGATACGGACGAAGATGGCCAGCGGGATCTTTTCATGTTCGCCATCACGCCGCTTGGCACCTTCCTGCCCAACGGTATCGGCTGGGACGTGGACGGTAAGGAGAAGTTCAGCCAGCAGTTCATGTATTGCCTTCCCGGCGGCTGTCAGACGGAGATATTGCTGACGCCGGAACGTCTGAACGCGATCAAGAATGGCGCCGAAATGAAGGTGCTCTTCCGTCTTGTGGGCAAGGGCGATGTGAATGTGCCAGTGAAGCTTGACGGCGTATCGAAGGCCATTGCCGCCATTCCGGTACCCAAGTCCTGACGCTTCAATCCGTTCCTGAGGGCGAGAACACGCTCCGGAGCCATCCGAGGGTTGTGTTCTTGCGCAGGAGATAGCGCATCAGATTGTCCATATCCTGCTCAAGCTTTTCCGGATTCCTGAAAAGCGTGGAGCGGCGTTTGAATTCACGCGTCGTATCGAGCTCGCGCACCACGCGCGCCGGGTTGCCTGCGGCAATGCAATTGGCCGGTATATCCCGGGTCACCACAGATCCCGCGCCGATGATGCTGTTTTCGCCGATGGTCACGCCCTTGCCGACGATGGCCCGCACACCCAGCCAGACGTTTTCGCCGATCCTTATGGGGCGGTGTTTGTCCAGCTCCGCTGTGCGGTCGTAAGTATCGTGCCAATCAGAATCCGAGATATAGCAATTACTGGCAATCATCGTGTCGCTGCCGATGACTATCTCTTCGGATGCGACTATGTGCGTGCCGGGACTGATCAGAACGCAATCCCCGATATCTATGCGTCCCTCGCGTTCGCCAGTGCGCCATGTTGCCAATCGTACAAGACTGCCGCGTGACGCATGAAGATGGAGGTGGCTTCCTGCGGTAATCCCGCCTCCCCAGATTTCGATATTTTTCGGGCTGGATACATCGATCCCAGGACCGAGAGAGTCGAATGCAGGGGCGATGAAACGGTTCACATAAAACCTGTTCCAGCCATCCATAATTCTCCGGATAAGATAGGTTCGCCGGTCTTGCCGCAATCTTCCGCCCCCTAAAGGCCTGCACCGCCACGCCTCGCGGCAGAATCTCCTAGCACGGTTTCACCGGAAATTCAGTGCGCGGATTTCGCCCGGACAGCGTAGAAACCGTCTTTAAGGGGGCCGAACAACTCTTGCACCTGGGGGTGCCTCACAGGCTCACCCGACTCGTCGGGCAGCAGATTCTGCTCGGACACATAGGCCACATATTCCGTATCCGAGTTCTCTGCCAGCAGGTGATAGTAAGGCTGGTCCTTGCGCGGGCGTACCTCTTCTGGAATGGACTGCCACCATTCCTCGGTGTTGTTGAAGGTTGGATCGACGTCGAAAATTACGCCGCGGAAGGGATAGAACCGGTGGCGTACCACTTGTCCTATCCTGAACTTGGCTTCCCGGTTCACTTGCATGGCCAGCTTTCGCTTCTCCAGAAACACGCAATTCTAACAGTTAGGCGGGGAGGGTAAAACCCTTGCCGCGACAGAGGGTTGCGCCTCGGCATTGCCATTCGGGAACAAATACCCAATATGGCGCCTATCGCAATTTTTCCCATACCAAGGAGAAGCTTATGAGCCGCTCGGTGGCCCCCCTGTTCGAGCCCTTTATACTCAACGGGCTTGAGTTGCCCAATCGCGTCGTCATGGCGCCCATGACGCGCTCCAAGTCCCCTGGCGGCGTGCCGGGAGCGGATGTGGCCGCCTATTACCGCCGCCGCGCCGAAGCCGAATGCGGGCTCATCATCACCGAGGGCACCACGGTCAATACGCCGGTCGCGACCAGCGATCCGAATGTGCCGCAGTTCTGGGGCGAAGAGGCACTGAAAGGCTGGAAGCGTGTCGTGGATGAAGTCCATGACGTCGGCGGCAAGATCATGCCGCAGCTCTGGCACACTGGCATGACTCGCAATCCCGCCAAGTCGACCAATTCGCATCTGCCGAGCCATGGACCCTCCGGCCTTGCCGTGCCCGGCAAGAAGCGTTCGGAGCCGATGACCCGCGAGGAAATCAAGCAGACCATCGAGGCTTTCGGACAGGCAGCCGCCGACGCACGGGAAGTCGGTTTCGACGGCGTCGAAATCCACGGCGCTCATGGCTATCTCATCGACCAGTTCTTCTGGGCTGGCACCAATGAGCGTGAGGACGAGTATGGTGGGGACCTTGTCGGCCGCACACGGTTTGCCGTCGAGATCATCGAATCCATCCGCCGCCACGCGGGCAAGGATTATCCGCTTATTCTTCGCTTCTCCCAGTGGAAGCAGCAGGACTATACGGTGAAGCTTGCGCAGACGCCGGAAGAGCTGGGCGCTTTCCTCAAGCCGCTGTCGGATGCCGGTGTCGATGCCTTCCACTGTTCGCAGCGCCGCTTCTGGGAGCCGGAGTTCGAAGGCTCGGACCTCAACCTTGCCGGCTGGACGAAGAAGCTCACCGGCAAGCCGAGCATCACCGTGGGCAGCGTCAGCCTCTCCGGTGAGTTCATTGCCTCTTTCGCGGGCGAAAGCTCCGAGGCGACAGGCATCGACGAGCTACTTGAGCGTCTGGAGAAGGGCGAGTTCGACCTTGTCGGTGTCGGCCGGGCGCTACTCGTCGATCCCGCATGGGCACACAAGGTCCATACAGGCGCTTTCGATCAGCTCATGCCGTTCCGTGCGGAGGCCCTCGCCACGCTCTCCTGACAAAGCCCTAGAAACCGTAGGCCTTGGCGAGGTCGGGATCCTTTTCGGCAACCTTCCTCGCCAGGTCCACGATCACCTTGGCCTGTTTCCAGGTGGCGTCGTCCTGCATCTTGCCATCGATCATGGCGACGCCGGTGCCGTCCGGCATGGCTTCGAGGATCTTCTTAGCGAAGGTGACCTCCTCGGAATCCGGGCTGAAAACGCGCTTGGCGATCGCGATCTGGTTGGGATGCAGCGACCAGGCGCCGACACAGCCCATAAGGAAGGCATTGCGGAACTGTTGTTCGCAGGCGTCGAGATCCTGGATGTCGCCAAAGGGGCCGTAGAAGGGGCTTATGCCGTTGGCAACGCAGGCATCCACCATCTTCGCGAAGGTGTAGTGCCAAAGATCCTGCTGCGCGGCGATGCGCGTGCTTCCGTCTTCTTTCGGGTCTTCGAGCACACGGTAGAAGGGATGTCCGCCGCCGACGCGCGTCGTTTTCATCTTGCGCGAAGCCGCGAGGTCCGCTGGCCCCAGGCTCATGCCGTGCATGCGCGGTGAAGCGGCAGCGATCTCTTCCACGTTCTTCACGCCCTGCGCGGTCTCGAGGATTGCGTGAATGAGGAGCGGCTTCTTTACGCTGTGCCTTGCTTCAAGCTGAGCGAGCAGCTGGTCCAGATAATGGATGTCCCATGGGCCTTCGACCTTGGGCAGCATGATGACGTCAAGCTTGTCGCCAATCTCTGCCACCAGCTCCATGACATCGTCGAGCATCCAGGGGCTGTTCAGCGGGTTGATCCGCACCCAGAATCCCGTTGAGCCGAAGTCATGCGCCTTGCCGACCTCGATCACGCCCTTGCGTGCGGCTTCCTTCTGGTCGGCCGGAATGGCGTCCTCAAGGTTTCCGAGCAGTACATCCACTTGCGGGATCATGTCGCCGACGCGCGAACGAACCTTCTCGTTATGACCGGGGAAAAAATGGATCATCCGTTCAAGCCGCACCGGGAGTTCCCGGTAAGGGTCCGGAGCACCGATCGCGAGAGGTTTGTAAAAGTTCGATGGCAGTTTCATGACGGTCCGTGGGGTATAAGTGGAAAGCGGACGCAGTCTAGCTGTGACGCTACGTGAAATCCATGAAGCATTTCAGCGCGGTAGGGGCCTTTCCTGCGCATCGAGAAGAGCGCGCACGGGGCCGGCTGCATACAGGCAGGCAAAGCCCAGAACAGAGGACAATGTGATCACCAGATAGGCGGTCTGATATCCCCCCGCCGTTGCATAAAGGAAACCGAGCAGGGCGGGGCCTGCGGCATTGGCACAAGTCGTAATCATTTGAGCCAATGAGAGAATACGCGCATAGGCTTTTAGGCCGAAGGCTTCGGCCATGATGAGTGGTTGCATCATCTGCATGTTACCGACCGTCGCGCCGAACATGGCCGAGACGATGAACAGGGCAACCATCCCATCCGCGAAGGCAAAAGCGCAGAAAGAAATCCCCTGCAGCACATAGATCGCATAGAGATAGTTTTTCGATGCGATGCGCGAGAGAAGCGACCCGCCAACGAGACGTCCGGCGATGCTCGACGCCGCCATGATCGACACGGCAAGAGCGGCGACATGATCGTCCCCCGTGCGCGTCGCCACGAGGCGGAACTGATGCGCGAGGGACCCAACCTGCGCCATCATCGAGAAAACGAAAGCTCCAGTGCAGAGTATGAAAAAGCGGCTTCGGATCGCTTCACTGAACCCAACGCCGTCGGGCGGCACAAGACTTCCGTCCGCCTGACGCTGTGGCGGATCGCCGTCCGGCGACAGTCCGATCGCTTCCGGGCTCTTTCGCAGCATGATCAGCGCGATAGGCACGACGCCCAGAACGAGCACAAGCGCCAGCCAGTAAGCTGCTTCGCCAAGCCCGTAGCGTTCGACGAGCGTCGCTGAAAGAGGCGTGAAAAGAATGCCGCCAAGCGACAGGCCCGTAGACGCATAAGCGATGGCCTTGGAACGCTGGCGAGTAAACCAGCGCGCAACGATGGTCATGCCTGGAATGACGGCGACTGCGGCATTGCCGATGCCGAAAAGAATGTAGAAGGCGTAGAGTTGCCAGAGCTCGCCGACATGACCGGCGCTTGCAAGTACACCTGCGGATAGAAATGCGCCAAAAGTCACAACCCAGCGAGGATCGAAACGATCGAGCATCCACCCGACCGCAAGGCCCGCGAAACCTGAGGAGATGAAGAATAGGGCGGTGGCATTGGATGTAGCGGAGACGGTGAACCCGCCTTCGGCAACAAAAGCCTTCAGAAAAATCGAGAGATTGTAGAAAATCAGACCGCAGGACACGGTATGGATGACGAACACCGCGCCGACAATGTCCCAGCCGTAAAAGATCCTGCCGCGCGCCTCCGCACGCTGGCTTTCTGGCGCCGGGCCAGTGTCCATTTTTCAGGCTCCAATGGTCGAATATCAATTCTGACCTAAATAGCGCTTTCGGTCAGAGCTCCCAAGAGGAATCTAGGCGTCGGCCGCAAGAGCCTTCATTTCCTTCTCCATTGCCTTCCGGAAGCTGTCCCTTTCGGTCACCCGATGATCGCCACGCGAATAAGCAAGCGCGTTTTCGTAGTAGAAACGTGCATTCATGGCATTGGCGATACGGTTGTTCCTGCTCTTGATCACCTTTGCCGGTGAACCTGCCACAATCGAATTCTCCGGAACTATGGTGCCTTCCGTAACGATGGAATGTCCCGCGACTATCGAGTTTGCCCCGATCTTTGCTCCGTCCATCAACGTCGCGTTTATTCCGATGAGGCAATTGTCCCCGACCTCCGCGCCGTGGACTGTCACATGATGGGTGATCGAACAGTTGTCACCGATGATTGTAGGTGTGTTGTTTCCCACATGAATCATCACGAAGTCCTGGATGTTGGTTCGCTTTCCAATGCGGACTTCATGCATCTCACTTCGTATAACGACGTAGGGCCAGAGCGATGAGCCTTCGCCTATGAAGACCTTTCCATAGACAACCGCGGTTTCGTGGATGAAAGCCGGATTGTCGAGCACGACGTTAGAACCAAAATCACGCATTTGATTTTCTTTCGATCAGTGCACGGACGGGGCCTCCCAAAATGACGAGCAGGAAAGCGAGGCCCGACGCAGCCGCCATGACGAGGAATGCAACGTCATATCCTCCGAGCCATTCATAAAGAAAGCCTATGGCGGCTGGTCCCGTTGCGACTCCGAGCGTCATGAAAAGCTGGTTGAATGAATAGATGCGCCCATAGGCCTTGAGTCCAAATGCTTCGGCGATGAGCAACGGCTGCATCATCAAAAGGTTTCCAACCGTTACGCCGAACAGGATCGTCGTTGCGATAAGGGCGAATCTACTGTCGATCAGCGAATAAAGAACGAGAGCCGCCCCCTGAACCAGCGTGAGAGCCTGCACGAATAGTCTGGACGACATATAGGCAAGACCCCATCCACCGAGCAGCCGTCCAACGATACTGGCCGTTGCCATGACGGCGACAGCAAGAGCTGCAGTATCGTTGCTTTCACTCCGGGTTGCGACGAGCCGGAATAAATGTGCGATCACTCCAACCTGAGCCATCATCGCAAATATGAAGGCAATAGTCGTAAGGACGAAAAAACGACTTCTGATGGCGTTATCGAAATCGATTCCGTCGACGGGCAGGGGGGCTCCACTTTCATCGCGGATGATCGGGTCACCGTCGGGGCCAAGGCCCAAGGCATGGGGTGAGGGACGGATTAAAAGCCAGGAGACAGGTACAACTCCCAGTACAAAGATAGACGCAAGCCAAGGCGATGCACCACCGAGGCCCATTTCCTCTATCATCGCGGCGGCAACGGGGGTCAGCAGTATTCCTCCGAAAGAGAGACCCGTGGAAGCTACCGAAAGCGCGATGGATCGACGCCGTACGAACCAGCGCGCTACGAGCGTTGTCCCCGGTATGAGGGCTGCGCCGGCATAGCCAACACCAAAAAGGATATAGAAGGCATAAAGTTGCCAAAGCTCCTCTACGTAACCGGCCCCCAGTGTTGCCAGGGCGCTCAATAGAGCACCGGCGCTGATGACCCATCGCGGGTCATATCTCTCGATAAGGGATGCGACGCCAAGGCCGGCAAATCCGGAAGCTACAAAGAAGCAGGCAGTCGCACCGGACGTTGCAGACACGGAGAACCCGCGTTCTGCAATGAACGCCTTGAGATAGACAGACAAATTGTAGAAACCGAGGCCTGCCGTCACTGTCATGACCACGAAGACCGCGCCAACGACAATCCAGCCATAAAAAAGACCGCCGTTCGATGTCTCGCGGCCAGCCGCCCGGTTCCCGTCCATTTCTCTTGCCTCCCTATCCGGTCTCCCGCCGGATTGAGCCTAGATAAACACGGAATTGACCTGCGCCAAGACATAAGGACAGCCACGCCATAGGGAGGGAAAGTGGCGTGCTGCGGCTCATTCGGCTAATCATGGACCCATACCGGCCATTTCAAGGAACCGGATCACAGGGAGACATCAGAATGAAGTTCTATAATTCGATCGGGCCGAACCCCCGGGTCGTCAAGATGTTCATGCAGGAGAAGGGTATCGAACTACCCTTCGTCGAGGTTGACATCATGCAGGCTGAGAACCGCAAAGAACCATACCTCGCGAAAAATCCGGCGGGTCAGCTTCCGGCACTCGAGCTCGACGACGGCAGTTACCTCGCGGAGATCACCGCCATTTGCGAGTATCTGGACGAGAAATTTCCGGGCGGGTCCTTGATTGGTACGACTCCCGAAGAGCGCGCCGAGACACGTATGTGGACGCGCCGGGTGGACCTCAATGTGTGTGAGCCGCTTGCGAACGGCTTCCGTTTTTCGGAGGGGCTGCCTCTTTTCAAAGATCGGATGCGCTGCCTTCCCGAGGCGGCCGATGGCCTGAAGGCGATTGCCCAGGACAAGCTGGCCTGGCTGGACAAAATGCTTTCAGGCAAGGACTATCTTGCAGGAAAACGTATGACGCTTGCAGATATTCTGCTTTTCGGGTTCCTCGACTTCGGTGCCCAGGTCGGCCAGCCGCTCAATCCGGAACTCAAGAATATCGGCGCATGGTTCGAGCGCATGAAGGCTCGCCCGTCGGCTGCAGCTTCCGCCTAAAGCAAACCAACCGGGTCCTCCATGTGCGTGGACCCGGTTTCTTTCTTCCCACACCCTTTGCGGATTGAACCAGATATGTCAATCTCGTAAAAGAGCATTACTAGTTGGGGGGGTAGCGTGGGAGGACGCCTAATGAAACTTCTAGTCCAGTTTTGTCTGATCATCGGTCTTGCCGTTGTTGGCATCACCCTGTGGGATGTTGGCGACGTCAGGGCTCAGGGTGTGCCCGAGTGCATCGACTCCGAAAAGTCTGGAAATCCCCAAGCCACGGCCGCCTGGTGGGGCCGGCGTTCCGCCGAAGAAAAGAAATATATCAGCGAGCTTCCCTGCGAAGAGCGCTACATCCCGATGGTTTGCATTTTCCTCTACGATCCCGATCTGCGCGGCTGCACCAACAAGGGCGTCGCCGAATATCGCGCGGATAAAGCCTGCTCGAAGAAGGGCCATGAACTGCTGTCGGTAGAGCACGCCGCCTGCAAGGAAGATTTCAAAAAGACCTTCGCGCCTCCTTTTCCCGCCTCTTCGTGATCTGTAAAAGATAGGCGGAGATTTTATCCGCCTATCCCAGACCGGCCTCTCGATGTATTCGGCTAGTGATGGTTTTGGCGAACTCATCCAGAGGTACGTGCAATGAATGACGCGGCGGAAAATCCCGCGCTGGATCAAGACTGGGAATCGCCTGCCGCCACGACGCTTGGCAAGAAAGTTCTCGAGAAAGACCCGCAGCGAGGCTATATACGCGCCTCTTTCGAGGCGGGAGAGGGCTTCGTCAACCGAGGCGGACGGATCTTCGGTGGCTTTCTTTCTGCCATGCTGGACGGGCTGTGCGGGCATGCGGTACGACTAACGCATGAGGTTCCCGGGACACCGCAGGTAACCCTTGAACTCAAGACAAGCTTCCTTGGGCGGGCAGACAAAGGGACGCTTATCGGAGAGGGGTGGGTTCGGCATCGCGGCAAATCGATCGGCTTCGCTGAAGGCGAACTCCGCAACGAGCGCGGTGAAGTGGTCGCGAAGGCCAGCGCGACATTCAAAATCGGGCAATAAAGCCGAAGGCGGATGCGCCGATTCCATATTGAGAAACGATCCTTCAGGCGCTAACCAAGGATCTGGATGGGTGGCCGAGTGGTTTAAGGCACCGGTCTTGAAAACCGGCGTGGGTTCACGCCCACCGTGGGTTCGAATCCCACCCCATCCGCCATTTCCCTATCTTCCGGTCAAAACCGCGGGCCCCTTATCGAGGGCAACCTGCATCGTCACCGATTTGCCTTCTTGATATTTTGACATTTTGCGTGTCAATTAATGTCAGTCGGCATTCAAGGCGGTGATAAAAATGTCTTTGCTCAATGCGTCCGGATTCTGGACCTGGGGGATAGCACTTTTCCTGACCCTGATTTTTCTAGGTTGGTATCGCAACTGGCGCGGCCCCCTGAAACCGGCCGAGATCGAACGCTACCTCGCCCGACTTCAAGAGGATGGCGGCGGCGAACGCAACGACATATCGGCCGTGCGCAAATTTCTGGAAGAAGATGACGGCCGGGAATTCGTAATGCTCAATCTCGTGAAGACAGTGCGGGAAGCGCCCGATCCCCGAACCGGGGTTCCCACCTCCGGTGCCGTGCTTCTCAATCGCTATACAAGCGTTTTCATGCGGGCGCTTTTGGCGCGCGGAGGGCATCCCGCTATGGCTGCGAGAAAAGTGGGGGGATATATCGATGCGTGGCACACGCACCCGGATCCCGGATGGAACATCATCGGCTTCATGCGCTATCGCAGCCGTCGCGACATGATGGAGCTCGTCATCGATCCGCGTTTCCTGCCGGCACATGACTTCAAGTTCGCTGCGATGGCCGAAACCTTTTCCTTTCCGACGCAACCCGTGATCCGAACCTATCTGAGCCCCGCGGTTTGGGTGCCTCTCATACTGGCGCTTGCCGCAGCGTTGGGACAAATCGCCGTTCTTCTTTCGGCGGCATGAACCAGTTCAAGAAGCAGGAGAGAGAATTGAAAATCCTTCGAACGCCGGATGACCGCTTTGTCAATCTTCCGGATTTCCCCTTCGAACCGCACTACACGGAAGTCAAGGATGATGATGGAACGTCAATTCGCATCCATCACATAGAACAGGGTCCTTCCGATGCGGCGCCCATCCTGCTCATGCACGGAAACCCAACATGGTCCTTTCTCTACAGGAAAATGTTACCAGCCCTGGCGAAATCAGGACGACGCATCATTGCGGTGGATCTGGTCGGATGTGGGCGCTCCGACAAACCCGCAGCCAAGCAGGATTACACTCTCGCACGGCATTACGACTGGATGTCGAAATGGCTCGTCGCAAATGACCTGAAAGACATCACGCTCTTCTGTCAGGACTGGGGAGGAACGATTGGGCTTTATCTCGTCTCGGAATTTCCGGAACGCTTCGCGCGCGTGATTGCTTCGAATACCGGCCTGCCTCTCGGAGAGGGGGAGAGCGATTTCATGAAGATGTGGGTCGGCATGATGAGAGAGGCAAAGGAATTTCCCTGGGAAATGCTGCAACCCGGAATGTCTCACCAATTGAGCGAAGCGGAGAAGAACGCTTACCTGGCACCGTTTCCATCGCCCGAATATGAGGCCGGGATCATTCAGTTTCCGGTACTTATAGCCGTGCAACCGGACAATCCGGGCGCGCCGCTTAACCGGAGGGCCTGGGAAAAACTCAAAAAGTTCGACAAGCCCTTCCTTACGATTTTCGGTGCACTCGACCCTGTCTCACAAGGTTGGGACAAGCGCGCCCAAGCATCGATACCGGGGGCAAAGGGACAGGAGCATCTCGTCATTGATCACGCAAACCATTTCATTCAGGAGGATGCGCCTGAAATTCTTGTCGAGCGCATCATTCGATTTCTGAACCGCTAGGTGACCTGAAGAACGTCCAGCACTTTCGAAAGGGGGGAGAAGATGCTGCCTGAAAGCACGAACGCAGAATACAAGGGAGCGACAGTTTCCGCCTGGTTCCTGATACTGGCGGCAGCGCTCAATATCGTAGCTGGCGGGATACACTTCCTCCTGCCTGATGGTGGAGCGGGCGTAATCGCCGGTATGGATCTAAGCGAAAGGCGCGAAACGATCATCGCCCTTTTCGCATGGATGGGGGCCATGCAGATTCCCCATGGGCTGGCTCAACTCGCCATAGGCCTCAGATACCGCACTCTGGTTCCGCTGTTTCTTCTCCTGCTGATCCTTGAGCGAGGTTTGATGGCGCTCGATGGATGGCTGCTAAAGGCTTCCGTTTCCGGGCATCACCCGCCGGAGCATTACGGAAGTCTTGCCGTTCTTCCGATAGCGCTGCTTTTCCTCTTCCTTTCTCTTCGAAGAAGAGCATAAAAAAGGCCCGCACATGGCGGGCCTTTCTTGTTCTTCTGCGTATGCGTCAGAAGCGGTAGTTGACATTCGCACCGATGCCGAAGCCGTCGGTGTCGTCGCGACCGAAATTATAGCTGACGTCAATGCCTCCGGACAGCGGTCCTTCGCCGAAGAAGGTTGCGCCTGCATTGGCGATGAACTCGTCGTCATCGTCGGAGGGAAGGGGCGCCGCTATCACTCGCTCGTTGTCGATATCGTTGACGTAGGTCAGGCCGATATAGGGCAGCACGTTTTCGGTGTAATAGCTCACGCGGGCTGCGACCTGCAGCTGCCCCAGCTGCGATTCCGTGGCGGCAACAGGTGTACCCGTGCTGTCGACATAAGCCTCATTGTCGCTATCGGAATAGCTGTACCCGAGCCGACCGGTGAGACCGATATTGTTCTCGAACCATTTGGTCGCGGAGATATTTGCCGACGCAAACCAGGTTTCCGCATCCTGATCGCCAGTGACCGTGACCAGGCCGACAACCGAACGATTTTCGATCTCGCTGAAGGTGTAGCCGATGCTGGCGTCGACCGTGAATATCTCGTTCAACATGACCGAAACATAGGGGCCAACGGTGTATGCGTCGGTGTCCGAGCCGCCGCCATTGAAAGGCGTCTCCGTGTCGGTGTTCGCATAGGAGAGGAACGCACCGACGTTCACAGTGTCGCTCGCGGCATAGTCGAGGCCGAGAGAAAATCCATAGGTGTCTGCATCATAGGCAATCGAGGGAAAGCTGTTTTCAGCGTTATTGTAGTTGGCCGATGCCCAAACACTCAGCGCGTTGGTGAGAGCTGCATCGCCTGCGGACAGTCCCGTATCTCCGATCGCGCTCACACCGAAGCTTCCCTTGCCTGCGCGGCGAAGATTGAGCCTGTCGAAGAACCCGCGCAGCACTTCAATGCGCTGCTGCTGTTGGAGAAGCTGCAGCCTCGGTCCGATGACGCTCTGCGTCGCCTCGGAGTGATAAGGCGCGGCGAAAGAAACGCCAGCGGCCATAGTCAAGCCCGCAAAAACGCCAGCGCTGACTTTCAGAACGGTCTGGTACATCGGAAAGGTCCCCCATACGGCTATTGTCGGCGGCGTCCGGCCGAATCCGGCAATCACCGCTTATCCTTTATGGGCGCTGTAACAGCGGGCGCAATTCCGCATTGGTCATAGTTCGGAGGACATATCACTAAAGACATAAGCCGTATGCGTTCTCGCAAATGCCCCGTCACTTTTAGTAACTGAAGGAAGTCGGCTGGTTTTGACGAAGCAACTTCGGGGAAGCAGATGGAAATCCGATACTCCTTATTCGCCGGGCTGATTTTTGCGGCGTTCTTTGCTGTCGGTTCTGCTTTCGGAGCGCCATATGGGCATGGGCATGGCCCCAGCCCTAGGCCTCCCTCGACTCCGCCCAAACCGCCTACGGGTATCCAGCAGCAAATCCAGCAGCAACAGATACTCAAATCGGCATCGCCTCTCTCCAGTGCATCCAGGATGCCGCCTGTTGCAGCATCGCTGGCAGAGGAGGTCGATACATGGAGCGATTTCGGTTCGCTTTCCGATGAGGAACTCGCCGCGCTCTTCAAGGAAATGGGGCTCGACGTTGCGCTGGGAACCGGGTTCAGCGGCGATCAACTCGTCGATATGCTTATCAAGCAGGCGCGTGCCGAAGGTCTTCCTTCGGATCAGATTGCGCAACTCGAAGCAATGTTGAGATCGAATTCAGGCCCACTCGCATCCACCCTCGACAGCCTGCAAAGTTCCGGGGCAACGGATCTCGCCCGGGCCTTCAAGCAGGAATATGCGCGCACTTGCATGTGCGATGATGCGGCCTTTGCGACGGCGCTCAGCCGCGCGGAAACCCGCGTCATCGCGGATGGCGAGGCCAGAATATTGTCGTCGTTGGGCGTTCCCCCTGCCACGGCCAGAGAGATGGCAGGCACCGTTACTGTCGTCTATGACCGGACGGACGACGAAATCAAACTCGCCGGCAATATTGTGTCCTCGGGCGGTGGCGGGAACACGGCTGTGGCCGCCAAACCGCCAGCCGGGTCTTCTTCCGGCAGCAATTCGGGCAGCGGGCAATCCTCCAATCCTGCCCCCGGAGCGGGAGGCGGAAGTTCCGGTGGCAGCGATTCCTCAGATGGAGGCGGCGGCTCGGCTGTTCTCCCTCCGAGTGCCGGACCAGTTGGTGGCGGCGGAAACGACGGCAAGGCTAGCGATAGCGGCGGCGGCAAGCCGGCCTCTCCCCCCATTCCCGGTGGTGGAGGAAAGGACTCCGCAGGATCGCCGCCCCCCGGCGGACCCGGTGCTAGCAGCGGGTCCGGCGGCAACGGTGGTGCCGCAGGCGGAGCAGCCGTCGTTCCCGGCCCGGCCGGAAGCGATGTCAGCCCCGGAGGGAAGGGCGTGCCGCCTCTCCCGGGTTCGGACAATCCGCCGGCCAAGTTGTCACCCGGTGCTTCGACCGGCAGCGGACCGAACGAACCTTCCGGCACTCAGCTCACAGTGCGCGACGACCGCATCGTCGTGGATGAAAAGGGCAATGTCATAGGCAAGATCGTGCCGCCGAACCTGGTTGGCGGCAAGGACAAGGGAAGATGGGAGATTATCGATCCCGACACCGCGCTACCGGTCCGAGAGATCGGCAACATAGCCGATGAGTTCACGCCTGAGCAGGTGAGCAAACTCAATGAGCTCAAGGTCAAGGACCGCAAGGATCAGCTGACCCAGCTGGCCGATGTCCGCCAGGCGTTCATCGATGACGAAACGGCGCGAGCGAACGACATCGAAAATATCGAGGCCGGACTTGAGGCCGTGAAATGGGTTGGAAGTCAGACTGCGGACTATCTCGCAGAGTATGGCAAAGGGCCGGTCAAGACCTGGGGTGAAGGTCTGCAGAAAGCCTATGAGCTTGCCGACTCCTATGGCGAGAACCTTGGGTCGACCGGTAACCAGAAGGACGCCTTGATCGGCATGCTGATCGACACGGGTACGGACAAGATCGGCGGTTTCATTGGCGACAAGGTCACCGACAAGGTCGGCGGTTCCCTTGGCTCCCTAACCCAGAATTCCGGTGGGAAAAGCAATCGCGACACGCTTGAAAAGCAGGTGGTGGGCTTCCTTACCGATGGCGCAGGGAAGGTCGGCGAAGCGGTAGGAGACAAAAAAGGCCGCGTGATCGGCAAGAAAGTCGGACGAGAGATCGGCAAGAGCACGGCCGAAGGCGTTAAGGAAGGTGCCAAGGACGCCATAGGCGACCCGATAAAGAACTTCCTCGGTGACAGTGCCAAAGCCGCAACCGGCGCGGACGGTTCGGGAGAGGCCAAAGGTGTTGTCGGCGGTGTTTCAGAAGCTGCAAGCAAAAGACTCGATGAAGCGACAAAGAGCTTCGAGAAAATCGCGGCGGATCCTGGCGCTGCAGGTAGCGAGATGATGAGTTCCGCCGCCGAGAAGGTCTACGAAGCCGGTAAGGAAAAAGTCTCCGACTATGTTGGCAAGCTGCTGAAGGGAAAGGTTTCCCAGAAAATTTCAGGCGGTGAGAAGGTGCCCAATGCAGCATCTCCTGTGCCGTCACAGAAAATTCCGGCAGTGTAGGGGAGGCTGGCTAAATGCGGTTTACATGGTTCCTGTCGATCGTCGTTGCTTTCTGCATGGCTGCCGCCGCGCCAGCTCGAGCCGAGAATTCTTCCGTAGAAGTCCTGGGGCTCGATCAGCTGCCGCCAGACATGACGCTTGTTGTCGGACAAGTCGCGACCGTTCTCCGCGGCGAAGAGCCGGATGAAGCACTGCCGGTTTTCATGACAGAAGAAGCGCTATCCGGTCTCACCATGTTCGGAACGCTCTCCTATGAAGGCTTTGCCGTCGCAAGTATTGCGATGCTCGAATCCGCCCTTATCGAGGTTGGGCCCGCGAAGATGCGCAGCGACTTCACGCTCATCTTCATGGATGGTCTCGGGCGACGTGCTACGGCGGGGATTGTCGCCGAATATGCCATCTATCCCTCTGGTATCCTCATCGAGAGCGCGAAGGCAGCTCCCGTCTTCCCCGCATCTCCGGAATCCGAGCTTTATTATGTTCCCGCAAAGACCGTCCCCAGTGACCTGCTGACCCGCATGACGGATCATGCCTCGCTTCTGGAGTGGGTACGTTCCAACGCAGTTGTGCCTGGTGCGTCCGGGGGCGACTATTTCGTCTTCGCATGCCTCACGGAGGAGGTGGAAGCCGACGCCGTACTCTCGCTATTGATGTCCTCGATCTCCAAGGGAACTCAGGGCCGTTACCTTCCCGCGCAAACTCTCTACGATGGGGGGTGGCTTGTTTCTGTCGGGCGTCTGGACATCGAAGGGAAGCAGGCCTCCGGTCAATTTATCAAGCTCGTTTTCGGAGGCGGTGCGCACAAACCTGCAGAACTGCGTGAGCCGCGCCTCATTGGCGCCTTTCCCCTGCAGCCCTGATCTCGCATTTCTTCAAGTTCTGCTTGAAATGGTGTGCCTTTTCTACGGCACGAAAGAGTACTTCGCCGAAATCCGTATGGTTAACGTGAATTCTCTTTTGCAAGTGTCGGCAGAGCTTGCCAAAATGGCACAAAAGACGGCAGAAATGCCGCGGGAGTTGTTTTGGGGGGAGTGTCGTTGTGCCGGTTGATTTGACGTCGCCGTGGATTCCGCTGAGCATCATCATGCTGCTCGGCATTTTTATGGTCTATCAGTTCATTCAGGAGCGTAAGACTTCCCGGGCACTGGCCCTGGAAGAGGCCTCAGCCGCTGCTCAGCCTGCTCCGGCACCTGCAACCGAACCGGCCCCTTCAGCCGGAGCCGCGGCTGTCGCAGCCAGCACATCGTCCGCCCCCGAAGCAAAGAAGAAAATGAAACTTCGCTGGCGGACGGCCTGGATCTGGCTGCCATTCCTGATCGGTTTCTTCGGTCAGGCCTATTTGAGCTTCATCAAGCCGATGCTGGAAAACGCGGGATAGGACTCAGGTCCCGATAGGACTTCAGGCAAAGTCCAACCGGGGCAGGGCTCCTTCCGAAGGCAGGTTGAGGATCGCTTCTATGATGGAAGCAGGGTCCGGCACATTTCCGTGCCGGAGCAACATGTCCGCCTTCGCGATCATCTCGTCACGGCTGAGCGGTGCCTCGGGATCGCCCTTGGCGTTGACCCGATCGGCAACCTCTCGAGTACCATCCGAGAGTGTCAGCCGCACCTGTCCTCCCCATGAGCCCGGATAATCCCTCGCCCAAGGATCAGCTACCTGTACCTTGACCCGCGCGGCAAGACCGGCGCAGCGTTCTCGCGCTTCTGCCCCGAAAGCCTCGAAATCCACGCAGGGCAGAAGCAGCGCGGCGGAAACGGCATGCTGCAGCGAAAACTTCGCTTCATAGTCGCTGCTTGCATGAGGGCGGTTGCAGACATCGAGAGCGGCGCGATAGGTCGCGACCTCCACTTCCAGAATATCTTCAGGACTCTTGCCGCTTTCGATCACTCTCTTTCTCAACTCCTCGGCGGCATCGATAACCGGATGGGTGTGGCGGCAGGACGGCCAAGGTTTGATCGAGGTTCGCGTGAGCTGCCAATCCGCGTGGGGGTTTCGCGTGACAGCGGCCGGATCGGCATCCGGGCATGCCGCCCGGAAAAAACCCTTCTCACCTTCGAGAATGGCGGGGGGGGCGGTAAACCCAAAAGCAGCGAGCTCCGCCGCCCTTATGCCGGCTTCAGCCGCATGCCCCGCATGCAGATGCTTGGTCATGGCACCGGTTTCGAGGAACTGCCAAAGCCCCGACGACTGGCTTCCCGCATTGCCAAGCGCATGAACAGTCTGGGCCTTATCGAGGCCGAGCAATGACGCTGCCGCCATTGCGGAACCGAAAGGACCGCAGGTCGCCGTGTTGTGCCATATTCTATAATGCTCCGCCCCCACGGCCATGCCGACTCGCGTTGCCGCCTCGAAGCCGTGAAGAATTGCCGTGAGAAGCTGCTGGCCGCCCTCGCCACGTTTTCGCGCGAGCGCCCAGGCCGCGGGAACCACCACGCAACCAGGATGAACGACGGACTCCCTGTGAAGATCGTCAGTTTCCAGAATGTGGCATAGCGCTCCCATCAGAAACGCTTCCCGTCCGGGATCGGGACTTGCATTGGATACGGAGGCGCGCCACCACTCCAGAAGGATCTGACCGGGGGCCGAATGACGCCCCGCAAGACTGTTCGCGACCGCATCCAGCGTGAAGAGCGCCGCAGCCTCGAGATCGGAAGGGGTAACGGGCTTTGCCCTGATCAGTTCGGCCAGTTGTTCGGTAAGGGAGCCATTGGCGGATGGCGGAAGTGCAGCGTTCACGGCAATCCAGTTCTCTTGAAAGAGGTATTTCTATCGCCGCATGATGGGATCAATCCTGCGGTGCCGCAACATCGCCCGTTCGCGCCGCTCCTTGCCGCTGCGGGCGTGGCTGATTATAAGGATTTCATTGAGTTCGCGGGGTGATTCGCTGTCGCATCCGGCAGCCAGAGTCCTCGGACGGGGTTTTCCGATGCCTATTAGACCCAGAGAAACGGTTCGCCGCGGCTATGCGACGCCGCGCGCCGTGCTTTTGGCTGCGATCTTGCCGCTCGCTCTCAGCCTCGCCGCATGCGGTACGACCAGTACACCCCGAACGTCAGCACCGCTGAAGCAGGGTGGCGGAACCTACAAGGTCGGCAATCCTTACCAAATCAATGGCATCTGGTACTACCCGGCGGAAAACGAGAAGTACGACGCGACTGGTATTGCTTCCTGGTACGGACCCCAATTTCACGGCAAGCGCACGGCGAACGGCGAGATTTTCGACGAGAATGCAATTTCCGCCGCGCATCCGACGCTGCCCATGCCTGTACTCGCCCGCGTAACAAATCTCGAGAACGGCAAATCCATCGTCGTCCGGGTCAATGACCGCGGTCCCTTTGCGGCCGGACGTGAAATAGACATGTCCAAGAAGGCGGCCGAGATACTCGGATTCAAACAGAAAGGCACCGCCAAGGTTCGTGTTCAGTATGTCGGGCGAGCGCCGCTCGAAGGAGGAATAGGCGACGGGCGCGGCGTAGCGGAGACCTTCGTCGCGCCTCCTGTCGTCACTCCCGAAGATGAGCGCCGGGTCTCAGGCACTGCGCCGGTGACGGCCGTCGCTTCAGTCTCGACAACCGCATTGCCCGCGCCTACGGCGGCAGCAGACATTCCGGCCGCGCCCGCCGCAACCATGGACCCCATTCCGGATCAACCGGCAGCGCGCAGCCAGGCGACGGTCGAGCAGGTTCCTGTAACGGGTCCCGGCAACATCTACGTGCAGGCGGGCTCGTTCCAGAACCTTCAGAATGCCGAAGCCGTGAGGCAGGCGCTCGCCGGTGTCGGGCGTGTTGAAATTCAGACGACGATGATCGACGGAACGCCTTATTACCGGGTACGCGTCGGTCCGCTAAGCGATGTCCCCGCCGCGGACAGTTCGCTGCAGAATGTTATCGCGCACGGTCACAAAGGTGCCCGAATTGTCGTCGATTGATGCCGGTTCCCACGGAATCGACGAGAACCAGAAGTGAGATCAATGAAGCATCCGACCTATTTGAGCGTTTTCATTCTTGCCTTGTGGTGCCTTCTGGTCGCCGCACCGCGCGATGCGGAGGCCTTCGATACGCAGGCCGAGTACGCAGTCCTGATGGACTACGAAACCGGAACGATCCTCTGGGGCAAGAACGCCGACGAACAGATGCACCCCGCGAGCATGAGCAAGCTCATGACGCTCGAAATGCTCTTCAACGCGCTGAGGGACGGCAGCGTTGAGATGGACGATGAATTCAAGATCAGCGAGCACGCCTGGCGCGCAGGTGGCGCAGCTTCGGGCTCCTCGACCATGTTCGCTGAACTCAATTCCACGGTGCCTGTTCACGCGATCCTCCGCGGCATCATCGTGCAGTCCGGCAACGACGCGTGCATCGCAACGGCAGAGGCTCTATCTGGATCCGAGTCCGCCTTTGCGGAGGCGATGACAGAGCGGGGCAAGGAGCTGGGCCTTACCAACTCCCATTTCATGAACTCCACCGGCTGGCCCAACCCCGATCATCTGATGACGGCTCATGATCTGGCGGTGCTTGCGCGCCATCTCATTGCCGATTTCCCCGAATATTACCCGATCTTCAAGGAGACGGACTTCACCTGGAACGGTATCAAGCAGGGCAACAGAAACCCTGCGCTTTATCTCGATCCTTCCGTGGACGGATTGAAGACCGGCCACACCGAAGCTTCGGGCTACGGTCTTGTCGCATCCGCAAAACGCAAGGATCAGCGCCTTATTCTCGTGCTCAACGGACTGCCGAGCGAGAAGGCCCGCGCGGATGAAAGCGTGCGCCTGCTCGACTGGGGGTTCCGGTCCTTCAAGCATTACAAGCTTTTTGCCGCTGGCACGCCTGTCGACAATGCGCCGGTATGGCAAGGCACCTACGATGAGGTGCCTCTCGTCAGCAAGACCGATATCGACCTGATCATGTCACCCGAGCAGCGCAAGGAAATGAAGGTGACGCTCGTCTACGACACGCCTATCGCAGCGCCCGTCGATGCCGGACAGCGGATCGGCACTCTGCGCGTTGAAGCACCGGAAATGCCGGTGCGCGAGTTCCCGCTCGTTGCTGGCGGAGACGTAGAGCGGCAGGGCATTTTTGGCCGCGCCATGGACTCGCTCAAGCACATGATACTCGGCAGCTGAGACGGTGCCGCGCGAACGCTTCATCACACTCGAAGGCGGCGAGGGCGCGGGCAAGTCCACACAGGCGCGGCTTCTCGCAGCGAAACTCGAGGAGAAGGGGCATCGCGTGACGATCACGCGGGAGCCCGGCGGCGCGCCAGGCGCGGAATTAATCCGTAAGCTGATTGTTGACGGCGATGCCGACCGCTGGACACCCAGAACCGAGGCCCTGTTGATCTTCGCAGCGCGCGAGGATCACCTCAGCCGGACGATCCGGCCTGCACTGGAGCGCGGCGAATGGGTGATCTGCGATCGCTTCATCGATTCAACGCGCGCCTACCAGGGCGCAGCGCAAGGGCTCGACCGGCAAGTTATTGAAAAGCTTTCCGAAATCGTGATCGGGGAGGACATGCCCGCGCTGACGCTGATGCTGGATCTTCCCGTGGAAGCAGGGCTGGCGAGGGCGGGAAAACGCGTGGAGGATGCAGAGGCGGGGGTGACAGAGGACCGTTACGAGAAGATGGAAATCGAGTTCCATCAAACACTTAGGCGTGCCTTTCTCGATATTGCCAGGGCGGAGCCGGGGCGCTGCGCGGTGATCGATGCGGGGAAAAGCGAGGTGGAAGTGGCGGCTGCCATATGGGCCGAGGTGGGGACAAGACTGGCTCTCTGAGCCTCGACCGTTACACGAACGTCATCGAAACGTCACAAAAACCGGACTTATCCATGGTTAAAGCCGTTTGCCCGGGCGGATGGCATCGACTATAGAAGTCCGGTCAATTTTTCAGATGGAACACACCCGGCGGCCGCGCCGGCCACAGCAGAGAACCAGGATCGCCGATGAAACGACGACACCTCACTCCTTTTTGCGCGTCGTTCTCCCTCCTCGTTCTGCTCGCTCTTTCCTTCCTTCTTATCCCCACAGTTCCGGCGCAGGCCTCTTCAGCCGATCTCGTGATCGCGAAGGGCATCGTGCCGCTGGTCCGCCCCGAGCAGACGCCGGCCACCTATCCGGACAGGCCGCTCCATTTCGGAGATCCACTCGACGTCAGCAAGGCGCGGATGACTTCCGGTTTCGGATGGCGCGTCCACCCGGTGCTCAAGGACAAGCGTTTCCACAAGGGCGTCGACTATGCGGCACCGAAGGGCACGCCGGTCCATGCGACGGAGGACGGCATTGTCGGCATGGCGCAGTGGCGCGGCAATTACGGCAAGCTCATCACCGTCAAACACTCCGAAAACGTCGAAACCTATTACGCACATCTCTCCGGCTTCGCGCCGGGCATCCGCCCGGGCGTGGGCGTGAAGAAGGGCGATGTGATCGGCTATGTCGGCATGACGGGGCTCGCGACCGGCAACCACCTCTATTACGAGGTCGCGGTGAATGACGAACGGATAGACCCGCTTGCCGAGGATCTAAACGCGCAGGTGAACGTGCTCGCCGCCGCCGTGAGGCGGCCGGACGACAAGCGGATCGCACAGACGCGCGACGACGGGCTCAGCACGGCGCGCTGATAGGAGCAGTCTCCCGCGTCCGATCGAGAAAGCGGCGGGCCGCCGACCCCTTCGGCATGTCGCGCCGAAGCAGTATCTTCGTTTCCTTCACAAGTTCAGCATCCGCGAGGGGCAGAGCCACGAGTGTGCCCGCCGCAACCTCATCCATTACGGATGACGCCATCACGAGCGAGATACCGACACCAGCACGCACCGCGCGCTTGACCGCTTCCGTGTTGCCGAAACCGTCGACGGTCGTCAGCCGGGAGACGAGAGAACCGAGCCTCTGGCGCAGAAGCGTGCCCGTGCCCGTACCGCGCTCGCCGCCAAGCAACCTTTCACCGAGAAGTTCTTCTGCGCGGATACTTTCGCGGACAGCAAAGCGATGCCACGGCGCGACGATGACGACCAGCCTCTCGCGCCGCCAGTCATGCGCCTCGAAATCTTCGGAGGGCTGCCAGCACTCGACGATGGCGAGATCGGCCGCGCCCTGATTGAGGCGGTCGAAGACGGCGGGGGTGCTGCCGATCCAGATATCGACATCCGTTCCCTCGCTGCGCCGAAAATCGGCAAGCGGCGATTGCAGCATGTAGGTGCCGATATTGCTGGAGGCGGCAAGACGCAAGGGACCGCCCGACACAACGGCGCGCGCCTGTTCGGCCGTCGCCACGAGAGCGCGGGCGAGGGGAAGAAAGGCAGCCCCTTGCGGCGTCGGCTGAACGGAACCGCGCCGCCGGACAAGGAGCGACGTGCCGAGCTCCGCCTCGAGCTGGCCGACATGGTCGAGAATGGTCGAAGGCGCGAGATCGACGATGCGGGATGCGGCGCGGAAGCCGCCCGCATCAACGACCGCCAGAAATGTTCTTGTATGGAGCAGGTTCAGCATCTTCGATGACTTCCAGAAGGGTACCGGCGGGCGCATTCACGGCGTAGGCCGGGGGACGCCCGGCAAGTACGTCCACGATGCTCCGCGCGGCGGAGAGTTCGATGTCACGGCGGACATCGATAACGGCGGAGCCGATATGCGGCGTCAGCACGGTGCGCGCACCATCGCCAAGGAGGCGAGGTTCGATTTCGCGAGGTCTGTCTTCGCGTGCCCAGTCCTCGCATTCGAAAACGTCCGCCGCATAGCCCGCGATATGCCCCGCGGCGAGGGCGTCCGCGATCGCGACTTCATCCACGAGCGAGCCCCGCGCAGGGTTCACGATGCGCGCGCCGGGCTTCATGCGCGCCAGGGCAGAGCGGCCGATCAGATGTTGCGTCTGCGCGGTGAGGGGCAGGGCAAGGACGAGCCAGTCCGCCTCGGCGATGACGCGGTCCATTTCGGCAAAGGTCACGAAGGGAAAGGCGGCGGAAGAACGCTTTGCCATGTCAGCCGCGAGAATGCGGCAACGGAAGGGCTGCAGGCGCTCGGCAATCGCCTGACCGACAAGGCCGAAGCCCAGAATGCCGACTGTCGCACCATCGAGGCCGGCGCCATAAAGCGCGGGCCGCCATCCGGCGAAGCCTTCTTTCCTGATTGTCCGGTCGCCCTCGAGAATGTTGCGGCCAAGCGAGAGCATGAGGCCGATAGCGAGTTCCGCGGTAGGCACAGTGAGAAGGTCGGGAACGATAGTGACGGTGACGCCTGCGCGCGTGCAGGCATCCACGTCGATATTGTCGTACCCCTTGAGCGCGGCACCGACGACACGAAGGTCGGGACAGGCGGCGATGAAGGCTTCGTCGATCCTGTCCGTCATGAAGGCCATGAGGCCAAAGGCATCTCGGCAATGATCGAGCAACGTCTCCGCCGGCCAGGGCGTTTCGTCTTCATTCACGACAGTGGTGGCGTGGGCTTCGAGAAGGGAGCGCGTTTCGGGGAAGACGCGATTGGTGACGACCACCTTTTTTCTGTTCATTCGTTTCTTCTCTTATTTGAGGGCCTTGCGGAGACGGGAACCAAGCCAGTCCACGACGACGACGCAGGCGAGGATCGACAGCAGGATCGCGGAGACCTGGTCGTAGGCGATGAGACGGAGGGCGGCCATGAGTTCGAAACCGATGCCGCCCGCACCGACGATGCCGAGCACGGCGGAGGCGCGGAAGTGATACTCCCAGCGATAGAGCGTGATGTCGGCAAGCTGCGGGAAGACCTGCGGCAGCACGGAATGCGTGATGACCTGAAGTGGCGTCGCGCCGGCCGCACGCGCGGCTTCCAGGGGCTTCGGGTCCACATGCTCTATCGCTTCAGCATAGAATTTCGCGACCATACCGACCGAATGAAGCGCCAGCGCAAGAACGCCCGGCAGTGCACCGAAGCCGACCGCGGCGACAAAGATGACACCGAGAATGATTTCCGGGATCGAGCGAAGCAGTGCGAGAAGCGTCCGGGCCAATTGACACACCGCCATATTGGGCGAGGTGTTCGGTGCAGCCAGGATAGCAAGCGGAAGAGAAAGAATGACGGCGAGGACCGTGCCGGCAATCGACATGGCGAGCGTGTCGAGGAGCGGCTTCAGCCATGCCTGCCAGCGCGTGAAATCCGGCGGCACCATTTCGGAGGCGAGCTGGGCAAGGGCGGGGATGCCCTCGACGAAGCGGCGGCTGTCGAAGAAGCCCGTGATCCACAGGGCCGCGATGCAGACGAGGACGACCAGGGCCGCGAGCGCCGCGTGGCGAAAGCCGCCACGGCGCTCTTCGGCCAGGATCGTCGCGTAGGTTTGCGACTGGCTCATCTCAGTTCATCTGCGCAAGCTGAAGGTTGAGAAGCTCGGCGGTTTCGCGGAGGACGTCGTAGGAGCTGTCATCCGCCGCCTCGAAACCTTCGACGCGGAAGGCGGCGAGGATCTCCTCATCCTTGAGTTCGAGGAACGCGGCGCGGAGCTTTTCCTTCAGTTCAGGCGCGAGGTAGCCCTGCATTGCGATCGGGTAGTTCGGGATCGGCGCGGTGAGGCCGAGTTCCGTGATCTTTGCCGGGTCGATCATGCCGCGCTCGATGAGCGAGCGGAGGATCGGCTCGGAAAGCGCGCCAGCCGGGATCTGCCCCGCCTGAACGGCGCGGGCGACGGCGTCATGGGTGCCGAGATGGACAGCCTTGTAATCCACGCCGCCGACGAGACCCTGCTTCACGAGATGAGCGCGGGGCGCGAGATGGCTGGAGGTGGAGGCCTGATCGCCGAAGCCGAAGGACTGGCCCTTGATATCCGCGAACGATTTTACCGGGCCTTCCTTGCTCGCGATGAGGACCGAATTGTAGGTCGGCTTGCCCTTCTCGACGCCGACGGCAAAGGCTTCGATTTCCGGCGCCTTCGACTTCGCGAGGACATAGGAGAAGGGACCGAAATAGCCGACTTCGATGCGGCCGAAGCGCATGGCCTCGATCATCGAGGAGTAGTCGGTGGTGACGACGATCTCGATCTTCTTGTCGAGCGTCTTCGCCAGATACTCCTTCAGGGGTTGGGCGTTCTGGATGAGCGTGGCCGCATTCTCGTCGGGCAGGAGCGCGACGCGGAGCGTGTCCGGGTTTGCATCCCCTGCAAAGGCCGACAGGGGCGAGAAGGCGGCGGCGGCCGCGACGACGGAAGCGATCAGGGATCGGCGGTTCAGAAGAAAGGTCATTCGACTGTCCTCAGGCTGTTTTGGCCATCTTCAGAGGCGTGGGGTTTTCCTCTGCGTGAATCTGGCCGGGTTTGACTGGAGCGGTGGAGACGGGGCCGTAGATGCGATCGAGGGCGACGGCATCGAGCATGTCGGAGACGCCGTCGAAGACGATGCGTCCGCCGGCGAGGCCATAGATGCGGTCGCCATAGCGGCGGGCGAGCTCGACCTGATGGAGGCTGACGACGGCGGTGATGCCGTCTTCGCGGCAGATGCGGTGAAGAAGGGCGAGCACCTTGTCGGCGGTGGCGGGATCGAGCGAGGCGACGGGCTCATCCGCCAGGATTACATGGGGCTGCTGGGCCAATGCGCGGGCGATGCCGACGCGCTGCTGCTGGCCGCCGGAAAGCTGGTCCGCCCGGTGGAGCGCGCGGTCGGCAAGGCCGACCCGGTCCAGCGCCTCGAGGGCGAGGATACGGTCTGCCCTGGGCAGGGGGAGGAGCGAACGGAAAGTGCCATGGAAGGAGAGGCGGCCCATCAGCACGTTCTGGAGGGCGGTAAGGCGGCCGATCAGATGATGCTGCTGAAAGATCATGCCGGTGCGGCGGCGGTGACCGCGCAGGACAGTGCGGCTCGACATGATGTTTCCGGCTTCCGCCGAGCGGACCTCGCCCGAACTCGGCCGGACGAGCCCGTTCAGGCAGCGAAGAAGGGTGGACTTGCCCGCGCCGGACGGCCCGAGCAGAACGATGAACTGCCCCTTGGGGAAGCTGGCCTTCGCGCCTTCCAGAGCGGTCACGCGGTTGGCATAGCGGACGGTTACATTATGAAGATCGAGCATGGGGCCCCGCTGTTGGACGCTGAAACCGAACGAAAGGCGGTTTTGATCGGTAATGCCGGTCTAACAGGGGGTGGTGACGGCGATACGACAGGTCTGTTTCAAGTCCGTGACAATTGCCGGAGGCGAGGAGAAGGGGCGCCCCGCCGCCCTGGAACGCCCCCATGACGGGGCGGGGGCCCCGTGCTACCAAAGGGGCATGAGCGAGAGCGAGATTCCCGAAAGCGACCGGCTGGGCGGCTACCCGCATCCCCGGGAAGTGGCCGATTTCAAGGGGCAGGCAGAGGCCGAGCAGGCCCTTTTCGATGCCTTCATGAGCGGGCGGATGCAGCATGCCTGGCTGCTGACGGGGCCGAAGGGGATCGGCAAGGCGACGCTTGCCTATCGCATGGCGCGGTTCGTTCTCCACTACGGGACGCCGGAAAAGGCGAGGGCCGCAGGCGCGCGGGACCTGTTCGTGCCGGAAGACACTTCCGTCTTCCACCAGGTGGCGGCGGGGAGCCACCCGAACCTCATCACCGTGCGGCGGCCTTGGGACGACAAGAACAAGAAGCTCAAGACCGTCATCACCGTGGACGAGGTGAGGCGCATCGGGCACTTCTTCGGGCTGACGGCGGGCGAGCGCGGCGCGTGGCGCGTGGTCGTGATCGATAGCGCCGACGAGATGAACGCCAATGCGGCGAACGCACTTCTGAAAGCACTTGAAGAACCGCCGCCGAACGGGCTGTTTCTGGTGCTTTCTCACCAGCCGGGACGGCTGCTGCCGACAATCCGCTCACGCTGCCGGACGCTGAGGATGACGCCGCTCGATCCGGAGGAGATCGCCACGATGATCGCCGCCGCGGAACAGGCGGCGGAAGCGCAGGCGGCGGGGACGCGCAAGAAGGTGACGCTGACGCCGGAGGGCGAGCGGCTGATGCTCGCGCATCTCGCGGAAGGAAGCGTGGGCCGAGCGCTCTCCATCGCGGGCAGTGGCGGGCTCGCGCTTTACAGGGAACTCGCCTCGCTGCTCGTGCAGTTGCCGCGCATCGACATTGCGGCACTCCATACCTTCGCCGACAAGGCGGGCAAGCGCGGGGCGGACGATACCTATGAGACGATGATCGAACTTCTCACACACTGGCTGCAAAGGCTGGTGCGGGCAGGGGCGGAGCTCGATTCCGGCCCGGACATCGTCGAGGGCGAGGGGGCCGCGATGCGGCGGCTCGCGGCCGGGGGCAGCCTTGATCGCTGGGTCGAGGTATGGGAAAAGATCAGCCAAATGACCGCCCGCGGAGAGGCGCTGAACACGGACCGCAAGCTCGTGATTCTGAACGTCTTTTCGATGCTTGAAGCGGTCGCGAGCGAACGCGCCGGAGCGTGAAGCCCGGCGTTCTTTTTTCTGAAGCGGATCCCGGAATGACGGCCCAGAAAGCCTTCTACGTTACGACGCCCATCTATTACGTGAACGACGTGCCCCATATCGGCCACGCCTATACGACGCTTGCCTGCGATGTGCTGGCGCGTTTCAAGCGGCTGGACGGCTATGACGTGATGTTTCTCACCGGCACCGACGAGCACGGGCAGAAGGTGGAAAAGGCGGCGGCGGCAAAGGGCGTGACGCCGCAGGACTTCACCGACCGTGTGTCCCAGAACTTCCGCGACCTCTGCCAGACGATGAACTATTCGAACGACCAGTTCATCCGCACGACCGAGCCGCGCCATGCGGCCGCCTGCCAGGACCTCTGGAAGAAGCTGGAGGCGAGCGGGAACATCTATCTCGGTTCCTATTCGGGCTGGTACGCCGTGCGCGACGAAGCCTTTTACGGCGAGGACGAACTGACCGCCGGACCGAACGGCAAGAAGATCGCGCCGACGGGCGCCGAGGTCGAATGGGTGGAGGAGCCTTCCTATTTCTTCAAGCTGTCGGCCTGGGCGGAACCGCTTCTCAAATTCTACGAGGCCAATCCCGATTTCATCGCGCCCATAGCGCGGCGAAACGAGGTGGTGAGTTTCGTGAAGGGCGGGCTGCACGACCTTTCGATCAGCCGGACGACATTCGACTGGGGCATTCCGGTGCCGGGCGACGAGAAGCACGTCATGTATGTGTGGCTCGACGCGCTGACGAACTACATGACGGCGGTCGGCTATCCCGATCAGGACGCGGATGCCTACAAGCGCTTCTGGCCGGCGGATCTGCACATGATCGGCAAGGACATCCTGCGCTTCCACACGGTCTACTGGCCGGCCTTTCTGCTCGCTGCGGGCCTCGAGCCGCCGAAGCGCGTTTTCGCCCATGGCTGGTGGACGGTCGAAGGGCAGAAGATGTCGAAGTCGCTCGGCAATGTGATCGCGCCGGATCATCTCGTCTCGACCTACGGGCTCGATGCGTCGCGCTATTTCCTTTTGAGGGAAGTGCCGTTCGGCAATGACGGCGATTTTTCGCACAAGGCGATCGTCCACCGGACGAATGGCGATCTCGCAAACGATCTCGGCAATCTTGCGCAGCGCTCGCTTTCGATGATCGCGAAGAATTGCGGCGGCGCTGTTCCCGAGCATGGCGAGTTCACGGAAGCTGACAAGGCGCTGCTCGGCGCGGCGCACGGGCTTCTCGAGCGGGTGCGGGCGGAGTTCGACGCGCAACTCTTCCACAAGGGGCTGGAGGCGATCTGGTCCGTCTGCGGCGACGCCAACCGCTATATCGACGAGCAGGCGCCCTGGGCGCTGAAGAAGACGGACCCGGCGCGCATGGCGACCGTACTCTATGTGCTGGCGGAGACGATCCGGCATATCGCGATCCTGGTGCAGCCGGTGGTGCCGGATTCCTCGGCGAAGATGCTCGACCAGCTGGCGCTTGGGGAAGACGAGCGCGGCTTCGACAGGCTCGGACCCGCAGGCGCGCTGAAGCCCGGGACGCCGCTGCCCGCGCCGCAGGGCGTTTTCCCGCGCTATGTGGAACCGGAGGCCGCTTCCTGATGACGCTGCCGGTGCTCGTGGACAGCCATTGCCATCTCGACTTTCCTGATTTCGGGCCGGAGGTCGACGAGGTGGTGGCGCGCGCGCATGGCGCCGGTGTCGGACTGATGGTGACGATCTCGACCAAGGTGAGCGAGTTCGACAAGGTGAGGGCGGTGGCGGAGCGCTTCCCTCATGTCTTCTGCTCGGTCGGCATTCACCCGCACGAGGCGGAGAGCGAGCCGGAAATCGACACGGCGAAGCTCGTGGAACTTGCGAAGCATCCGAAGGTCGTCGGCATCGGCGAGACGGGGCTCGACTATTACTACGAGCATGCCCCGCGCGAGGCGCAGCAGCGGAATTTCCGCGCGCATATCGCGGCGGCGCGCGAGACGGGGCTGCCGCTTATCGTGCATACGCGCGACGCGGATGAGGACACGGCCCGGATTCTGGATGAAGAGATGGGGAAGGGCGCCTTTCCGGGGCTTCTGCATTGCTTCAGCTCCGGCCCGCAACTTGCTGAAAAAGCTGTAGAACTCGGGCTTTACATCTCGCTGTCCGGCATCCTGACCTTCAAGAATGCGGTGGAGCTCCGCGAGACGGCGGCGAAGGTGCCGATGGAGCGGCTGCTCGTAGAGACGGATGCGCCATACCTCGCGCCGGTGCCGAAGCGCGGCAAGCGGAACGAGCCGAGCTTCGTGGTTCATACGGCCGCCAAACTCGCCGAGGTGAAGGGCGTGCCCGTCGAGCAACTCGCGGAGACGACCACGGCGAATTTTCTCCGGCTCTTCAGCCGCGTGCCGCCGGAGGCCGTGCTCCGGCCATGAAGCTGCGCGCGACGATCCTTGGATGCGGTTCATCCGGCGGCGTTCCAAGGCCCGGCATTGGCGGGCCTTTCTGGGGCGCGTGCGATCCCAACGAGCCGAAGAACCGGCGGCGGCGCTGCTCGCTGCTCGTCGAACAATGGGACAAGGACCCGACCGAGAAGACGGTGGTGCTGGTCGACACTTCGCCCGACATGCGCGACCAGCTGATCGACGCGAAGACCGGCTGGGTTGATGCCGTGCTTTTCACGCATGACCATGCCGACCAGTGCCACGGGATCGACGACCTCAGGATGCTCGCGATCAACAAGCGCAGGCGCGTGGACTGCTGGATGGATGCGCCGACGAGCGACACGCTTCTGACGCGCTTCGGCTATTGCTTTCGCGAGAAGCCGGGCTCTGGCTATCCCGCGATCCTCAACGATCACCTGATCGAGAAGCCCGGACATCCCATCCATGTCGAAGGGCCGGGCGGCACGATCACGGCGGTGCCCTTCGACCAGGATCACGGCAATATCCGCTCGCTCGGCTTCCGCTTCGGCCCGCTCGCCTATTCGGCGGATGCCGTTGGCATTCCGGATGAAAGTTTCGCGCTACTCAACGGGATCGATTGCTGGATCGTGGATGCACTTCGCTATACGCCGCATCCGACGCATGCGCATGTGGACATGGCGCTGGAGTGGCTGAAGCGCGCGGGCGCGGCCCAAGGCGTTCTCACCAACATGCATGTCGATCTCGACTACAACGAACTGGCCGCGCGATTGCCCGAGAGCGTTCGCCCGGCCTTCGACGGCATGCAGATCGAGTTCGATCTCTAGCGAGACCCCACACGAGAACGGGGCGCATCCCGAAGGACGCGCCCCGGCTTGTCTCCGCGATTTTCGCGACGGCCGGACTTACTCGGCCGGCTGCTCGCCGATGACCGTACCGGCCTCCTCGTCGAACTGGATCGTCACGCGATCGCCGTCCGGGTTGGTCGCGGTGTAGTAGCCTTCGCCTTCCACGGCCGCGTCGCCCTGAGCCTCGACCGGCTCGACATCGGTGTAGCCGAGGGCCTCGAGCTGCGCCGTCGCATCGGTGGCCGCGGCGCTGGAATCCATACCCGTGGCGCCTTCCATCTCGACGGCACCTTCCGTCTGCATGTCGCGTGCGGCGGGTTCCTCACCATAGGTGCCTTCGGCAAGGGCGGGGCCCGCCATCAGGACGAGGCCTGCGGCACCGGCGAGGAGCGTTTTCCTGAAATCAGTCATCTCTTGTCCTCCTGTTTCTGGATAGGGACGCTCGTTCTTTCATCAAGCGGCCTTACCCAATCAACGAAAGCCGAAGAGATCCGTTCACCCGACCATGAAATTGCCCATTACGAGGCTATTCCAAGGCGCTTCACGAAAACGGGGCGCGCCAGACTGACGCGCCCCGGTTCGTTTCATGGGCGTTTCACGGAAAAGGGGTTACTGCTTCGAGGGAGTATCGACCTTGCGAAGATTGGTTTCGCGCACGACTTCGCCGGTCTGTTTGTCCATCACGATCTCGACCGGCTGGCCCATGCCGTCCGCGGCGTGGAAAGCCATCTGGTCGAACTCCGTCACACCTGCAACCTGCTCGACATTGGAATAGCCTTTCCCTTCGAGCCAGGCGATGGGATCGGCGATGTCGGCGTGCTGGCCGATAATCGTCGTCGTGGTCACCGTGGTCGTCGTCACGGCGCCGGTGGCAGGATCGTAATGAGTTCCGGCGGGAACCGTCTGCGTGCCGGTGATGACGGCAGTGTCCGCCATCGCACCCACAGGAGCGAGCAGAAGCGCGGCGCTGGCGACGCTCGCGAGAAACCTGTTTCCGATCTTCGTCATTACCTTGTCCTCCTTCGGTTGTGGACTTATGGCAAGAACGCGCAAGGACGGTTTTCGCTCCCCACGAACCGGGAAATCCCGCGAAGCCTCTTACTGGTTCTTCGACGGCACGGGCAGCGTGCGCATTTCCTTTTCGCGGATGACGCGGCCAGTGGAACGGTCGACGACCAGCAGCACCGGGTTCCCCTTCGGGTCCACGGCATTGAAAGCGAGCTCGCTGCCGGAGGCATGGGTATTGGCCGCAGGCTCGACGTTGCTGTAGCCGCGATCCTCGACGCTCTCGGGAGTGCTTTCCTGCAGGCGTTCAGCCCCCCCGGCGCCAATGGCCGACGACGATGCTTCCGCCTTATAGGCCTGGGCGAGGGCACCTCCGGCAACCAGCGGAGAAACGGCCAACGCCATGGCACCGGCGAAGAGCGTCTTCCGGTATCTGGGGCTGTCGTTGTGGCGGGTCATGAGTTTTCCTCCGAATTCAATTGCAAGCGCCCCAAGCCCGTCTGCCTGCGAAACGAACGGAAGACGGTGGCGTTCAACGAAAATCGCGAAAACTCGAAGCTCACATTTTGCTTCAATGAAAACGGCGCGGAATAACTGACATTCCGCGCCGCTCTTAATCCAGTATCTCAAGCGCTTTCCGTACACGGAAAGCGGGAAGGGCAATCACATCGCCGTATCGGCCGGCTGCTCGCTCACGACGGCGCCGGTGCGCGCATCCACAACGACCATCACGTCTTCGCCTTCGGCGTTGGTGGCATTGAACGCGAGTTCGCCGCCCGCCTGCGCATCCGCCTCCATGGGCTCGATATCCGTGTAGCCCATCTCGGTGAGCTTCCTGGCCGGATCCAGCGTGGACGCGGCCTGCGACGCTGCCTTGTCCGCCGAGTTCGTCACGGGGTCGATGCCGATGCTGCCGCCAGCATTCTGGGCGACGGTGAGGTCCTTGGTGACGGTATTGCCGCGAAGGGCAGCGCCATCACCGATAGAAGCATCCGTATCGGCGTCGACGGCACCTTTGCCTTCGGCGCCAAGACCGGAAGCTGCGCCGGACACCGCCGAATTCGCCTTGCCGGCCGCCTTGCCGGTCATTGCCTCGGCATTCTCTCGGGCGGCTTCAGCCGCGCCCTGGACGCTGTTTTCGATTTCGCCGGGGCTCGGCGCCTCGGCTTCACCGGAAACGGAAAGGCCGCCCTTGGCGCCAGTCGAAAGGCCGCTACCTTCGACAGCGCCGGCACCCGAGGCATTCACATCCGCCGAGGCGCCATTCGCTCCGGCGCCGAGACCGGCGTCCGTGGCAGCGCCGGCGGAACCGCCAAGCGTCTTTCCGGCAGTGGAGCCGGCGGCGTCGACAGCGCCGGAAGCCGCGCCCGAGACCGATCCCGTGGCGCCGCCCAGCACATCGGCGGCATGGGCCGGCGCCGCGGCCAGCGGAGCCGCAACGAGAGCGAGGCTCGCCGCGCCGGCGAGAAGATTGTTCCTGAAGCGCGTCATGAATTCCTCCAGACTTCGAGCCCCCAGAGCCCATCGGGAAGGAAAACCAACGAAAGCGAGATGCGTTCGACGCATCATCGAATTACCCAATATGTGGCGGAATTGGACGACCGTAAGATTGCGTTACGAGAGGGGCTGAACCGTAAAACCCCGGAATTGCACCGTTTTTCGAATGCCTGGCCGATATATTATTCATCATAATATATATTATCGGCGAAACTCATGCGGGTGATCGAGGCGCCAGCGGAATCCGCCGGGTGCCCTCTCTTCCGATAAAAGCGTTCAGGCAGATCCTCGCGGACGGGAAAAAAGAATGGGAGGAAGTCCGGGGGGCGCGACTTCCTCCCAATTGGCCGCCGGGTTCGGGAAGGACAAACGGCGGCTCCGGCGGCGGTGATCCGCAGCCGGATTGTTATTCTTCTCCATCCGCCAGCGCACGAAGCGCGCGGAGGTTCGATATGACGATCTCGCGGGGGCCCGGTACGGCAATCACCCGGGCGCGCTTCAGATCGCTGATGGTTCTGCAGACAGTTTCAATGGTGAGCCCGAGATAATCGGCGATGTCCTGGCGACCCATATGAAGGTCCATGACCGCACCGTCCCTCGCGGTGAGCCTCTGCCTGTCCAGCATCATGAGCAGGAAGGACGCAACACGCTCGCGGACCGTCTGACGGCCAAGCATCAGGAGATGGTTCTGCATCAGCGAGAGCTCGCCGCAAAGGAGCGAAACGAGCTGCGAACGCGCGCCGGGAGAACGCTCGATATCTTCGAGGCAGCTCTGGCGGAAACGCATCACCGTGCTGTCGCTCGCTGCTTCCGCCGTCAGCGCGTATTCATCGCCCTGCCATGCCAGCCCGAAATATTCGCCGGGGAAACAGAACCCGGCGACCTGGCGGCGGCCATCCGGAAAGAGCTTGCAGAGGCGCACGGCACCGCTCGTCACCTTGTAGAAGAAATGCGCGGGATCGCCATCGGTGAAGACGGTCTGGTTTCTTCCGAATTCGAGGGCTACGCCGATAGCCGGAAATCCGGACAACGGCTCTGCTTCCCGATGGTGGGTCTCTTCGCGAGTGGCGGAACGCCCGGCCGCCTCAGGGAAGGCAAGCGCGGCGCCGAATGACGGGAGGTGGCGCGCGGTGGCGGTTTCGAGGCGGTCTATATTGATGGACATTTCGTTCCCCTTCCCTTTGGACCGCGAAGATTCCGCGGTTCTCTGGAATGGTTAAACGATGTCACGCGCGGGTCCGGGCGAACATTGAGGGAAAACACTTATGTCTAAAATCCGGACAGGGATTTTTTCGATCAGAGGGATTTTTTCGGTCAGGCGGCGCCGACAGCAAGCGCGCGCGAAATCTCACGCGTGAGATCGTGTTCCTCGGCGGGCTTTTCGAGCAGGCCGAGGGCACCGGCGCGTTCGACACGTTCGCGCATCGGGGGGCTCGAACGACCGGTGAGAACGACTGCCGGTATCGTGTGACCGGCGGCCTGCATATGTTCCAGCAGGTCGGCACCGCTCATACCAGGCATGTGGAGATCGAGCAGAAGACAGCAATTGCGGCCGAAAAGGTGTTCGAGGGGCTTTTCCGCATCTATGAAGGCGCGTGCATCCGGAAAATCGCGCACCGTCATGCCATGCGACTCCAGCAGAAACCGCATGGATTCGCGCACGGCCTCGTCGTCGTCGACGACATAGATGGTTGGAGAAAGAAGCGCGGACGGGAGCATGGCAGTTTCACCCAAGAGACGGCAAAAAACCTGTCACATGCCGCAACCCAAAATAACAATGTCACGATGCGCTTCATATCCGTATTTTTACGGAGTTCCCTACCCCTTTTTCTTCTCCGCCGGAGCGACCTCGGCCGCGAGGGCCAGGCGGACTGCTTCGGGCAGGCTGCGTACCTTCAATTTTTCCATGAGATGGGCGCGGTGGACCTCGACCGTGCGCGGAGAGATGTCGAGCTCATGAGCGATGACCTTGTTCGAGTGACCTGCAACCAGATGCTCGAGGACCTGTCTTTCGCGCGACGTGAGGCCCGCGACGAGCGCAGCCGCCTCGGCTGACCCCGAGTCTTCCGCGCGGTTTCGCCCGAGCGCCAGCGCCCGTTCGACGGCCGAGATGAGATCATCCGCCTCGAAGGGTTTTTCGATGAAATCGACGGCGCCGGCTTTCATCGCGCGAACGGCAAGCGGCACATCGCCATGCCCGGTCATCGCAATGAAAGGAAGGTGCGCATGACGCTGGGCCAGCTCCTCCTGGAGCTGGATCCCGTCCATGCCCGGCATGCGGACATCCGCGACCACACATCCCGAGAGACCGGATCTGTAGCTCTCGAGAAAATCCGCCGCAGAGGCATAGGCCGCGACATCGAAGCCTGCGGACTCAAGGAGCATACGGAGCGAGGAGCGCACGGCCTCGTCGTCATCGACGACATGTATCTTGTCGCTGGATTTCATCAGTCCCTTGGGGCGGTTGCTGGCAAGGTGAAGTGAAACTCGGCGCCGCCTTCAGGCGCGGGTGTCATCCAGAGGCGGCCACCATGGGCCTCCATAATGGAGCGGCAGATGGAAAGACCGATGCCCATGCCGTTTTCCTTGGTCGTCACGAAGGGCTCGAAGAGGCGCCGGACAACTTCCTCGGACAGGCCCGGCCCCGTATCCCTGAAGCTCGCCAGTACATCGCCCTCGCCTGTCAGTCGCGTCGTCACAGTCAAATGCCGGACCGGCGCATCTTCCATCGCCTCGACGGCGTTTCGCACGAGATTGAGCACGACCTGCTGAATCTGGATGCGGTCCATGGAGATGCCGGGCAGATCCGCGGCGAGGTTCTTTTCCACCTTCATGTTCATGGGGGCCGAACCGACAAGCGCGAGCGCGATCGCCTCTTCGACGATGCGGTTCAGCGATTCTTCCGCGCGGCTCGTATCGCGCTTTTCCGTGAATTCGCGAAGCCGCTTGATGATCTGCCCTGCCCGGCTGGCCTGTTCCGCAGCCTTGTCCATCATCTCCCTTGCGCGGATGACGGTCTCGTCTTCGACGGAGGCGACGGTCCGCTGAGCGGCACGCAGATAGTTCACGATCGCCGCGAGAGGCTGATTGAGTTCATGGGCAAACGCCGACGACATGTGCCCCATCTCGTTCAGGCGCGAGACATGGATGAGTTCGGCCTGCAATTCCTGAAGCTGTTTCAGCGCCGCATGACGCTCGCTCATGTCGTGGACGATGCCGACAAAGACGGGTTCGTCTTCGAATACGCCCTCGCCCACCGACAGATAGATGGGGAAGATGGACCCATCCTTCCGCCGCGCGGTGACCTCGCGCCCGATGCCGATGATCTTGCGTATGCCCGTGGTCCGGTAGGCTTGCAGATATCCGTCATGCTCTTCGCGATAGGGCGCCGGCATCAGCATGCTGACATTGCGGCCGAGAACCTCGCCGGGCTCGTATCCGAAAAGACGTTCGCAGGCATTGTTGAAAAGCCGAACGGTTCCCCGACCGTCGATGACCATTATGCCGTCCACGGCGGTGGAGATCAGCAGCCGGAAAAGGGCCGCATTCTCCGCCTCGCCAAATGGCGGGTCGAATCGCCTCTCCATCAGGGCCCCGGAAACAGTGATTTTATAATTTAAATTAACATTGCAAAAGCTGTTAAATCAAGATCGGGAAGATGTCCACTATCCCTCTTGAGGGGCAAAATTTCACAAATTTCCATCTTCGAAACCGCTGCACCCCTGCCCGAACCGGGCCAGCCCCCCTTCAAGACAATCGGCAAGAAGGGGCAGGCCGGCAAGATATTCGGCCGTTCGCTCGCTATGCGCGGCGCGGGCCTCGGAAAGAGCTTCCTCCCATTCTTCCGGCGCATAGGTTCTCCGGCCGACCCAGCAGAGGGCAACCAGTTCGACCTGCTCTCTTTCGTTCAGTGTACGAATTATTTCCAGAAGTTCCCGGCGCGCTCGATCCTCCGGAAAATTTTCCGGCCTGCCGGTATCGAGGGCGCGCGCCCTCGCGACGATGCGACAAACCTTTCCAGGATCGAGCGTGAGCATGCCGATCACCCCGCCGATACGGAGAGATCAGGAATCCGAGTGAGAATCTTCGCCCTCCATGAGGAGAACGGCCGCGACCAGGAGGGGGCAAACGGTCAGGAAGATCAAGGCCGGCAGTACGCTTCCATCGTCACCATAGAAAGAAAACAGGAAGGCGGAACTGGCTATGCCCGATGCAACCCACAAGGGCAGGAGTACCGGGCGAACTTCCTCTCTCTCATTCGCCCCTTGTTGCCTCACACGACGAAGGAAAGGAAAGACAGCCGAGAATGCCGTGGCGCTTTTCATGTTCATGACGCTCCTCCTCTGCGTGAAAATCAAGCTCCCGAGGATATGAAGATTGCGCCCAGTCTCCGCCCGCCGCCTTGATCCAGGTCATAAACCCGGATTTGTCACGCGGTTTTCCATTCGCGCGAACGATCCATCAAGCCGATCACTTCCGCATCGCGCGTCTGTGTGAAATCGACGTAGTGAAGGCCGACCGCCTGAAAGGGTTCGGGCATGGCGAGACAGATAACCTCGTCGGCAAGGGCCTTCATCTCGTCAATCGTCTCTTCCGGTGCAACAGGAACCGCCAGCACGAGGCGGGCGGGAGCGGAGCGGCGAATACCCGCAAGGGCCGCCTTTACCGTACCGCCGGTCGCGATGCCGTCATCGACGACGATGACTGTGCGCCCGGCGATTTCCAGCGGAGGCGTTCCTCCCTTGTAGGCAAGGCGGCGCCGGTCGATCTCCGCGAGTTCCCGCTTCATTTCTTCTTCGACATAGTCCGGGTTGGCGCCTGTCAATGCCGCCAGTCTTTCGTTCATGACGAGCTGGGGATGGAGACCGTCGACAACGGCGCCGATGCCGAGCTCCTCCTGGCCGGGCGCCCCGATCTTGCGGACGAAGAGAAGATCGAGATCGCATCGAAGCGCCTTGGCAACCTCGAAGGCGACGGGTACGCCTCCGCGCGGAAGCGCGAGGACAATCGGATGCTCATCCGCATATTGCTTCAGCGCAAGGGCGAGCCGCCTGCCGGCGTCGCGGCGATCCTCGAAGAGACGTTCCGGTTGCGCGCTCCTTAAGGTGACCATGTCATGCCTCTCTCAACCGCGGTCTGTCCTGTCATCCAGTCCATGATCAGAGTCCGAATGGATAAGTATCTGCCGCTCCCTGCGGGCGCCCGGCCGGAAGAGGATCCACGGGGCCGGTTTCCTCGAACCAGACATAGGCGTCGAATTGGTCGGCAAGAACGGCTTCGAAGTAATGACTCAGAAATTCGGTCTCTGGGCGGTAGATGACGCCGATAGCCCGCTCGAGCATCGGTTCGCGAAGCGCCTCCGCCAGAGCGGACTTGTCCGCGCCGCGCCAATCCGTCAACGAACGCGAGATACCCGTCTTGCGGAAGGCAAATTCATAGCTGTCGGTTCGTGCCGGAATAATCTCCTTGAATTCCATCGGCCCGCCCCAGTCGCTTGCGGCAGCGACACGACCCCTGTCCGTGCCGAACCCGATGGCGACCGCGTCGCCGCCAAAGGCCTTGCGGCATAATTCCCCGATATTGAATTCCCCATGCCAGCCCATCGAGGTCGCGGCGGCGTTTCCGATATGCGAATTGTGCGCCCAGACGACGGCGCGCGCTTCCGGCCCGCGCGCATCGAGCAAGGATTGAAGCGTATCGAACATGTGCCGGTCGCGCAGGTTCCACGAGTCGACCGACCCGCGATACATGATGCGGTAATATTGCTCCGCCGCCTTGACGATGCGTGCATTCTGAGCCGCGTCGAACCAGGCTTCGCCATCCGCGCGAATGTAGTCCAGCCGGCGCGCGAGCAGTTCCCTCAATTGCGCCACGGCCTCGTCCTCGCAAGGGTCGATCGCACGGTGAAGCACGGCGCGGCCATATTCCGCCGGTTCTTCCTGCCAGGGCGTCAGGCAGCCATACCGGTGGCGCGCCATGCGCGCCGCGTCCGGATCGACCTTTTCAAGGTAGTTCAGGACCGCGTGGATCGACTCGCCCAGACTGTAGACATCGAGGCCATTGAAGGATGCGCGGGCGCCGGGCGGCAATGTTTCGTTATGCGCACGCAGCCAATCGGCAAAGGCGAGTAACTGCTCGTTGCGCCACATCCATACCGGGAAGCGGGAGAAAGCCGGACCGCGCCCCGGCCGTGCCGCATGATGGCGCACATAACGATCGATATGCGATGCATCCGGCCAATCGGCCTCAACCGCGACGATGTTGAAGCCGTGATGGCGAACAAGCTGGCGCGTGATCGCCGCGCGCGCTTCATAGAACTCGGCGGTGCCATGCGTCGCTTCGCCGAGCAGCACGACCTTCGCATCGCCGAACCGGGCGAAGAATCGGCCAAAGGCTTCCGCTGCCTCGGGCGATGGCAAAGCCTCGCAATGTGCCTTTATTGCCTCGGTCAGTGCGGGCTGATGAGAACGGCGATGTTCGTGGGCAACCCGATAATCCGCCATGAAAGCCTGCTCATTCCCAAGGGAGATGGAATGCCTTTTGATTTCAAGTTAGTTGGTGGAGCGTCACGAACATTGACGCCGATCAAGGCGCCCCTGCAAAAGCACCCCTGAGCGGAGCCGCCAAGGTCGACAAGCGATGGGCGAGCCCCTACCTTTCCGGCATCGCTATTCACAAGACAAAGGTTTCCGGTCATGGCTCTCAAGGCCGCCATTCTTCCCGTCACGCCCTTCCAGCAGAACTGCACGCTGCTCTGGAACGACGACAACATGCGCGGAGCGGTCAGCGATCCCGGCGGAGATCTCGACCGTATCAAGCAAGCGGCTGCGGAACTGGGCGTCACAATCGAGAAGATCCTCCTGACGCATGGTCATCTCGATCACGCATCGGCCGCAGGAGACCTTGCCAAGGAACTCGGCATCCCCATCGAGGGGCCGCATGAAGACGACCTCTTTCTCATCGAAGCCCTGCCCGACCAGGCCGCCAAGTACGGTTTCGGCGCCTTCGGCGCCTTTCGTCCGGATCGCTGGCTGAAGGATGGCGACAAGGTGGAGTTTGCCGGGCTCACCTTCGATGTCCGGCATTGTCCCGGGCACACACCGGGACATGTCGTCTTCTTCCATGAGGCCTCGCGCCTCGCCATTGTGGGCGATGTGCTGTTCCAGGGATCGGTCGGCCGGACCGATTTTCCGCGCGGCGACCACAATGCGCTGGTCAGTTCCATCCGGGAGCGGCTGTGGCCGCTCGGCGATGACGTGACCTTCGTGCCCGGGCATGGACCGCTTTCGACCTTCGGCGTGGAGCGGCGGACGAACCCCTTCGTAGCGGACGAGAATTTCGCCTGACTGCATGTTCCGTATTGCGGAAAAGGCCCGCCGACCCTGCGAAACCCATGGACAAGCGGAGCGCAATCGGTTTCCTTAGCGGCACTGACAAATAATCAATAAATGCGCCACGACAGGGATACCCCTCGCTGGAGAGCGCAAGCTGCCGCCATACAGGGTCTGGGGGAAACGAGTGCACCAACGTCGCGTAACACGTCTTCAAATCGGCGCCTTCGGGCTGCCATCGATCCCAATCTCGGCCCTCGGACTTCCGATCGTCGTCTACCTGCCGCCCTTCTACGGGCACGATATGGGGCTGAGCCTCTCAGTCGTCGGCACCGTGTTCATGCTGGCGCGTTTCTGGGACGTTTTCACCGACCCGGTTCTCGGCATGGTTTCGGATCGTTTCCCCAGCCGCTGGGGCCGCAGGCGGCACTGGATCGTGATTTCAGCGCCGATCCTCATCGTTTCGGCCTATATGCTCTTCATGCCCTCTCCGCCTGTGACGTGGGTGTATCTCGCAGGCTGGATGTTCATTCTCTATATCGGCTGGACGCTCATCACGATCTCGCACATGTCCTGGGGCGCGGAACTCTCCGAGGATTACGACGAGCGCTCGACCATTCAGGGCATGCGCGAATTCCTGCTGATCTTCGGCATGTTCACGGTGCTGGCGCTGCCCGCCGTGATCGAGCAGGTGTCCGACGCGGCCGCCGCGGGCCCCGCAAAGATCGCGGCGATGGGATGGTTCATCATCATCCTCCTGCCTGTGACCATCGGGCTGGCCGTCTGGCTTACGCCTGAATTTCCGAGCAAGCCGCATCAGCAAATCCCCTGGAAAAGGGCCTGGGCGATCATCGCGAAGAACCGCCTGCTGCAGCGCGTTCTGGTCGCCGACCTGCTGGTGAACATCGCCCCGGCAATCACCGGCTCTCTGTATATTTTCTTTGCTTCCTATGTGATGGAGCTGCCGAAATCGGCGAGCCTTCTTCTGCTCGTCTATTTCATCGCGGGCTTCGTCGGCATTCCGGCCTGGATTCGCATGAGCCACTGGGCGGGGAAGCACAAGACGCTCGCCATTGCGATGGTCTATGGCGCTGTGACGCTGCCGCTCGTCGTGTTCTTTCCGCGCGGGGAATTCTGGTGGCTTTTCATCGGCAATTCGCTCTATGGCGTCGCCTATGGCGCGGGATCCTTCCTGCTGCGCTCGATCATGGCGGATGTGATCGACACCGACTATCTGGAAACGGGACAGCGCCGGACCGGACTCTATTATTCATTGCTGAGCATGACGGCGAAAGTGGGCGCCGCGCTTGCCGTCGGCATCACCTACCCGCTGCTCGATCTGATCCAGTTCACGCCGGGCGGCACGAACACGCCCGAGACGCTCAATCAGTTCATGGCGATGTATGTCACCCTGCCCTCGATCGTGATGCTGGCGGCCGCCATCGTCATGTGGCGGTTTCCGCTCGACCGCGGCGCGCAGGAAGAACTGCGCCAGCGTATCCGGGAGCGGGATGGCGAGCATGCGCCTCATCACGCAAGCGACGCCGCCGCCGCGGTGGCGCAGGTCGGCACATCGGGCGGTGTCGCCGACAGACCCGCGGAATGAGGGAGCAAATTCTTGAGTGACAAGGGCGGGATCGAAGCGCTTCTCGACATCATGGCGCGGCTTCGCGATCCGCAGGACGGTTGTCCCTGGGATGTCGAACAGGACTTCGCCAGCATCGCTCCCTACACGATTGAAGAAGCCTATGAGGTTGCCGATGCCATCGAGCGCGGCGACATGGACGACCTCAAGGATGAGCTCGGAGACCTTCTGCTGCAGGTCGTCTTCCATGCGCAAATGGCGAGGGAAGAAGGGCTGTTCGACTTTTCGGATGTCGTGCGCGCAATCTGCGAAAAGATGATCCGGCGGCATCCGCATGTTTTCGGCGACGAGGAGCAGCGAAGCGCGGGGTCGGTCAAGGGACGCTGGGAGGAAATCAAGGCGGAGGAAAAAGCCTCAAAGGGCGCGGAACAGGCAAGCATTCTCGACGACGTGCCGCTCTCCCTGCCCGCCCTTGTGCGTGCGATCAAGCTGCAGAACCGCGCCGCCCGGGTCGGATTCGACTGGCCGGACACGTCACAGGTCATAGACAAGCTCAACGAAGAGATGCTGGAACTCTCATCCGAACTTGCAAAGGGCGGAGATGCAGACCGGCTTGAAGACGAGATGGGGGACCTGCTCTTCGTCTATGCCAATCTCGCGCGTCACCTCAATGTCGATCCCGAAGCAGCACTTCGGCGTGCGAACACAAAGTTCAGGCGGCGCTTCGGACGGATCGAAGAGAAGCTCGCCGCGGCGGGAAAACGGCCGGAAGATTCGACGCTTGAAGAGATGGACGCGCTCTGGAACGAGGCAAAGCGCGAGGAGCGAAAGGGCTAACCGCCCCTTCCTTCACGGATCGCCGCGGCTACCCGCTCCCAGCTTTCCTCATCGCGCGCAACGAGATGCGGCCCTTCGAGGGTTCTCGGCGCGTAGTCCTCGTCCGTTTCAAGATTCCTGACGACACCGCCCGCCTCGCGAAGGATGAGCGAACCCGGCGCATGGTCCCAGGGGAGCATGCGGTGATAGGTGATGAAATCGTGCCGACCGCGCGCGACATTCGTGTAGTCGACCGCGGAGCAGAGGAAGGCCGAAGTGGAGCCGACATTCGCGGCGTAGCTTTCGATGCCCTTCTTCCAGTCTTCCGGCATGAAGCGGGTGTAGAAGCTCGCATGCTGCGAGGCTGGGTTAGCGGTGGGACAGCCGGCCTCAAGACGGTGCGCGCCCGATGCATCGATCCACACAGCGCCACCGCCCTGCTCTGCGGCGGCGAGCTCTTGTTCGATGGGCAGGTATATCCAGGCTCTTCGTGTCTGCCCCTGTTCAACGAGCGCGATCATGAGGCCGAATGTCTCCCGCCCCGCCGCAAAATTTCCGGTCCCGTCCACCGGATCGACGGTCCATAGCGGCGTGTCGTCATGGAGATGGGAAAGCAAGGCCGGGGCCGCAGCGGCAGCTTCCTCGCCAAGAACGCGCGACCCGGCAACAAGCCGTTCAAGGCGCGGCGAAAGCCAGAGCTCCGCTTCACGATCCGCAATGGTGACGAGATCGGTGGGAGATTTCTCCTCGATCTCATGGGCGGCAAGCGCGCGAAAGCGCGGCATCACGATTTCCGCCGCCGCTTCCTTCATGAGCAGGGCGACCGTTTCCGCGAGAACGTCCATGGTCATTCGGCCGCGTGGGCGGCCGCCTCGCCGAGGCGTCGGGAGAGATCGGGGAAGCGCTTTTCGAAGCGTCCCGCCACAAGAGGCGTCAAACCGATATCCAGATGGACGATGCCGTCCTCTCCATCCTCCCGCTTGCGGACATGGGCATTGGCGTGAAGCCAGGCGATGGCCTCGCCCTCATTCGAGGGCAGGTCGAAATGGACGTGCCGTTCTTCATCGACGATGAGGCGGTCGATCAGGGCAAGGAGTTCCTGGGTTCCTTCGCCCGTCAACGCGGACACGGCAACGGTGAGCGGTTCTCGCACCGAAAGATTGACCGCGGCGTCATGCGCCTCGCCTTCGAGCAGGTCGATCTTGTTCAATACATCGACAACGTGCTGCTCGTTTTCTTCCGCCGATTCCTTCGTGACGCCAAGCGAGGCGAGCACATCTTCAACATCGCGCTTCTGGATTTCCGTTTCCTCATGCGCGGCGTCGCGTACATGAAGAATGACTTCCGCTTCGAGCACCTCTTCGAGCGTGGCTCTGAAGGCCGCGACAAGATGCGTCGGCAGGTCGGAGATGAAGCCCACCGTGTCGGAGAGGATGATCTTTCGGCCGCTCGGCAGCATCAGACCGCGCATCGTCGGGTCGAGCGTCGCGAACAGCAGATTCTCGGCGAAGACGCCCGCTTCCGTCAGCCGGTTGAAGAGCGTCGACTTGCCGGCATTCGTGTAGCCCACCAGAGCGACGACAGGATAAGGCGCGTCGCGGCGCGTCTTGCGGTGGAGCTGGCGCGTGCGCTTCACCGTTTCGAGCTGGCGCTCGATCTTGGTGATACGTTCCTGGATCATGCGGCGGTCGGCCTCGATCTGGGTTTCGCCCGGACCACCGAGAAATCCGAAGCCGCCGCGCTGGCGCTCAAGGTGCGTCCAGCTGCGAACGAGGCGGCTCTTCTGATAGTTCAGATGCGCGAGTTCGACCTGCAGCGTGCCTTCGCGCGTTCGGGCGCGCTCGCCGAAGATTTCGAGGATGAGGCCCGTTCGGTCCAGCACCTTGACCTTCCAGGCACGTTCCAGATTGCGCTGCTGGCCAGGGCCAAGAGGGCCGTCGACCACGACGAGTTCCACCCGCAGTTCGGCGAGTTGACCTTTGAGCTCATCTACCTTGCCCTCGCCGAGAAGGGTCGCCGGGCGTGGCTTCGCGAGCGGGACAACGGCAGACCCGACAACATTCAGGGAGATGGCGGCGGCCAGCCCCACTGCCTCTTCAAGCCGCGACTCCGGAGAGCGGGTGGAAAACCCCTCGCGTCTTGCCTGCTGCTCGGCCGACTTCAGCAACGGCACGAGCACAAAGGCCCTCACAGGTTCTTTCGGATTTACCTGAAAGCCCTTCTCTCCGCGATTGCGGGTCGTCTTGCTGTCCTCGGTCTCTTCGCTCAATCAGGTCTCGCGGTGGAGGTCCAGTCAGCCCTCATCACCATTTGTATCGGCTTCGAAAAGCTGAACAGGCTGGGCCGGCATGATGGTCGATATCGCATGCTTATACACGAGCTGCGAATGGCCGTCCCGGCGCAACAACACACAGAAGTTGTCAAACCAGGTGACCACGCCCTGAAGCTTGACGCCATTTACCAGAAAGATGGTGAGGTTCGTCTTGTTCTTCCGAACGTGGTTCAGGAACGTATCCTGAAGGTTATGGGTCTTCTCATTCATGGGTAGGCCCCATTTATCGAGTTTGAGTGGGGCCGGACACATGCCGCGACGGGTCCGGCTTTTTTCTTGGCACACACCTGCCCCGGCCAAGTGGCACTGACAGACAGGCGGGCTGCGGCTATCACAAGATACAGTCGGTTTTTTCAAACCATGCTGCAAGTGCGAAATTGAGTTCGCACATGCAAATCAGCGTGATCGGCACCGGTTTTCACCCCCCAACGGGATGGAAAAGGCCTCAGGACAGTTCGCCGACGCGGGAATAGGCCTCACGCAAACGAAGCGTCGTTGAGCCCGGCACCGCATTGCCTACGGGTTGGCCATCGATGCGGATCACAGGGATAATTATGGCCGATGAGGCGCTTATGAAGGCCTCACGGGCCGATTTTGCCTCTTCCGGAGTGAAAGGCCGCTCAACGACCTCGATTCCCTCACGTCGGGCGGCTTCCAGCAGGACTCGCCGGGTGATGCCATTCAGGATGTCGGGACCGGCAGGCCGCGTTACAAGCCGCCCTTCCCTGTCCACAATCCAGGCATTGGTCGAGGACCCCTCCGTGACGAAGCCATCCGCATCCACCAGCCATGCCTCATAGGCGCCCGCCTCGCGAGCGGCCTGCTTCGCAAGAATATTCGGCAGCAGCGCAATCGATTTGATGTCCCGGCGCGCCCAGCGCCGATCCGGCAAGGTGATCACCTCGACGCCGCTGGCGACCGCAGCAGCAATCCGCCCCTCGTTCAGGCGTTTGGCCGTTACCACAAGGGAAGGACGCGCATCCTTCGGAAACGGGTGGTCGCGCGGAGCGACACCGCGCGTCACCTGGAAATAGACCATCCCGTTCGAGATCCGGTTCTGCCGGATCGTTTCACGAAGGATATGCCTCAACGCGGGTAGCGGGACAGGCATGCCGATGCGCAGCTCGCGCAATGAGCGCTGAAGGCGCTCCAGATGAAGCGTCTCGTCCATCAGTTTACCGTCGCGGACACCACAAACCTCATACACGCCATCAGCGAACTGATAGCCGCGATCCTCGATATGAACGCCCGCCTCCGCATGCGGGAGGTAGCGGCCGTTGACATAGGCAATGCGTGACAAGGCGAGCTGCTCCCTACCGTCCCGATGCCTCAGAAGAATTCGAGGCTGACGCGGAACATCTGTTCCACCTTCTTCACCTGATCGGAACGCGCAAACAGGACGACACGGTCGCCAGCTTCGATTTCCGTACCGCCACGCGGGATGATGACCGCCTCGTCGCGGATGACCGCGCCGACGAGAATTCCATCGGGCAGGTTCACTTCGCGGAGCGGCTTTCCGACCAGCGTCGAGGTTTCGAGGGCTTCGGCCTCGATCACTTCGGCGGCGCCGTCATGTACCGACTGCAGGCCGCGAATACGGCCCCGACGGACATGCTGAAGGACGGTCGACACGGTTGCGCCGCGCGGATTGATGAAGGCATCGATTCCGAGTGCACGCATCAGAGGCGCGTAGGTGTTGTTGTTGATGAGCGCCATGGTGCGCTGACACCCTTCACGCTTGGCGACGACGCAGGAAAGGATGTTGGCCTGGTCGTTGTTGGTGAGCGTGACGAGGGTTTCCGTCTCCGCGATGCCCGCCTCCTGAAGAAGCTCGGGATCGAGGCCGTCGCCGTGAAGCACGATCGACCGCTTGAGTTTGTCCGCGGCCTGAACCGCCTTTTCCCTGTCGTTCTCGATGAGCTTGACGCGGGTGCCGGGATGGTTCGTTTCCAGCTCACGGGCAACATGAAGGCCGATATTGCCCGCGCCTACGATGATGATGCGGCGCGCCGCCGTTTCTTCGTGACCGAAGATACCGAGAGTGCGGCGCACATCGCGCACATCCGCGGCAAAATAGGCTTCGTCGCCGACAAGCATGGGATCGTCGCTCTGCGGCACGAAAAGTTCGCCATTGCGCACGATGCCGACGACGCGCGACTTGAGGTCGGGGAAAAGGTCGGTCAGCTGGCGCAGCGGCGTATTGACGATGGGACAATCTTCTTCGAGCGTTACACCGACGACGCTTACCTTGCCATCCGCGAAGTTCAGAATGTCGAAAGCGCCCGGCACGGCGAGACGGCGAAGCACCGCCTTCCCGACCTCGAGTTCGGGCGAGATGATCACGTCGATCGGTAGATGATCCTGCGAGAAGAGATCCTGGAAACCCGGCTGCAAGTAGCTCTGGGAGCGTATACGCGCGATCTTCGTCGGCACCTTGAAGACGGAATGCGCCACCTGACAGGCGATCATGTTCACTTCGTCATGGAAGGTAACGGCGATGAGCATGTCCGCCGACGCGGCTCCCGCGCGCTCCAGAACATCCGGATGGGCGCCATGCCCCACGATGGCGCGCACGTCGAGCGTATCCGAAATCTGGTGAACGAGCTGCGGCGATTGATCGATCACCGTGACGTCGTTCTGCTCGGAGGCCAACTGGCGGGCAATGCCGAATCCGACCTGACCGGCTCCGCAGACAATTACCTTCATGATCGGGGGTTCCCGTTTCGCCGCATTTCAGATGGATCAGGCCGGAATGTCCGGACGGTTGGCGGCCGCGACACCGAGCGATTTGAGCTTCCGGTGCAGCGCGGAACGCTCCATGCCGATGAAGGCCGCCGTGCGAGAGATGTTGCCGCCGAAACGGCTGATCTGCGCCATGAGATATTCGCGCTCGAAAGTCTCGCGCGCCTCGCGAAGCGGAAGAGCCATGATGTGTTCACCGCCCGCGCCATTTACCGTCATCTGCGCTGAGGCGCCAACCTCGGCCGGCAGCATGTCCGCCGTCACCACGGCGCTGGGGTCTCCAGAGGAGAGGATCAGCAAACGCTCGATATTGTTCCTCAATTGCCGGACATTGCCCGGCCAGTCATGCGCTTGCAGGGCAGCCATCGCATCGTCCGAAACGCGACGAACCGGAAGACCCGTCGCATTCGATATCTGCCCCATGAAATGCTCGACCAGAAGAGGAATGTCCTCGCGCCGCGTCGCCAATGGTGGCACCGCGATCGGCACCACGTTCAGGCGATGATAGAGGTCTTCGCGGAACCGGCCCTTCGCAATTTCTTCCAGAAGATCGCGGCTCGACGAAGACACCACGCGAACATCCACTTTCACGCGCGCGGCACCCCCCACGCGTTCGAATGTCTGATCGACCAGAACGCGCAGAATCTTGCTTTGCGTTTCAAGCGGCATCTCGGAAACTTCGTCGAGGAAAAGCGTACCGCCATGGGCCTGCTCGAAGACGCCGACCTTGCGCGGCCCGGCCGCACTTTCCTCCGTACCGAAGAGCTCGGCTTCCATCCGTTCAGGCGCCATATTGGCGGCATTCAGCGCAACGAATGCATGATTGGAGCGGCGCGAGCGCGCATGCAGAAGGCGCGCAACAACTTCCTTCCCCGATCCGGCCGGACCGCTGATCAGAACCCGGCTGTTAGTCGGCGCCACCTTTTCCACCGTTTGGCGAACCTGCGCAATGGCTGGAGATGCACCGACAAGGGTCGTGTCGTCGCCAACCTTCACGCGCAGTTCGTTATTCTCACGGCGCAGCTTGAACGCCTCGATGGCTCGCTGCACAACGAGGATCAACCTGTCGGCCTTGAAGGGCTTCTCGATGAAATCATAGGCGCCCTGCTTGATCGCGGAGACGGCCGTCTCGATATTCCCGTGGCCGCTGATGATCACGACCGGGAGATCGGGATGACGCTCGCGGATGATATCCAGCAGTTCAAGACCGTCGAGCCGGCTTCCCTGGAGCCAGATATCGAGGATGACGAGTCCGGGACGGCGCGCCTCTATCGCGGCCAACGCCTTGTCGCTGTCGCCCGCGCTGCGCGTATCGTAGCCTTCATCGTTCAGGATGCCCGATATCAACTCGCGAATATCGGCTTCATCATCGACTATCAGAATATCAGACGCCATTAACCGCCTCTTCCGTTAGATCGCCCGCAGCGCTGCTCGCGCTTCGGGCTTTCTTCTCTTTTCCCTTGTCTTCGCTGGAACGCCGGCGGGGGAAGACGAGCCGCACTCTCGCACCACTCTCCCACCCCTCGTCAGCCGGCGCATCTTCAAGGACGAGTTCTCCACCGTGGTCTTCCATGACCTTGTTCACGATCGCAAGACCCAGCCCCGTACCTTTCGCGTGGGTCGTCATGTAGGGCTCGGTCAGCCTCGACCTGTTGTTGTCGGGAAGTCCGCAGCCCGAGTCCGTAACGACGACGGTGACATTGTCTTCGTCCTGAACGATGATGACGTGAATACGGCCGATCTTGCCCTGCTGCTTCTCGCTTGCCGTTCCTTCGTCTTCTTCTTCCTCATCATGCCCCCGGATTGCCTCGGCGGCGTTTTTCAGAATATTCGTGAGCGCCTGGCTGACGAGCCGGCCGTCGCATTCGATGATGGTCTCGCCAGCCGGGACCTCAAGCCCGTATTCGATTTCGGGGTGCCCGATACGCTGCAGGAATACCGCCTGACGCAGTATCTCATTGAGGTCGAGCGCTTTCATCGATGCAGACGGCATGCGAGCAAATGACGAAAACTCGTCGACCATCCGTCCGATGTCGCCTACCTGACGTATGATCGTCTGCGTGCATTGCTCGAATATCTCGGGATCGGACGCGATCTCCTTGCCGTATTTGCGGCGCAGACGCTCCGCCGAAAGCTGGATCGGGGTCAGCGGATTCTTGATTTCATGAGCGATACGACGCGCGACATCTGCCCATGCGGAAGTCCGCTGCGCGCGAACAAGCTCGGTGATGTCGTCGAATGTCAACACGAACCCGCCCTGGCCGGAATCCGTCATCTCGCGTGTAACGCGGACATTGAGAGTGCGGTCCTGCCCTCCCTCGGGAATGATGACCTGCGCCTGTGCCGTCCGGTCGGGATGAGCGCGTGCGTCTGCGACCGCCGATGCCATTTCGGGAATCGCCGTTGCCACAGAGCGACCGAGCAGCTTCGCTTCGGTGAGCCGGAAGAAACGGAGCGCCGCGCGGTTCGCATGGGTCACGCGGCCTTCATTGTCGAGGCCCAGCACACCGGCGCTGACACCCGACAGCACTGCCTCCGTGAACTGGCGGCGTTCGTCCAGCTGGTGGTTCGCCTCGATGAGATCGTTACGCTGACTCTCAAGCTGGCTCGTCATCCTGTTGAAGGCGCCCGTCAGCATGTCGAGTTCATCGCCGGTGCCGCTCACAGGTACGCGCGCGCGAAGATCGCCGACACTGACGCGCTCGGCCGCTCTGACGAGCCGCGATATCGGATCCACGATCCTGTTCGCGGCCCAGAGACCGAGCCAGATGGCGGCCAGCAAAGTGATGAGCGCGACCGTCACGTAAATCAATGCGAAGGTTATCTGGAACTGGTTGCGCCTGGTCTCGAGGCTTTCATATTCAGTAACCGCGGCCCGCGTTTCCGCCAGATGTTCCAGCACCTGAGCATCCACGAAACGGGCGACGTAGAGAAAGGTATTATCGAGCGAGGGCAACGCCACCAGCGCGCGGATCTGGTTGTGATCCTCCACGACAAACAGGGCGACATCATCCGACCTCGCCGTATCGAAATAGGTGGCTGCGGGCATGCCCACTTCGACGCTACCGCCCGCCTTTGCAAGGATGCGGCCGTCCGAACGAATGATATAGGCACCGTGCAACGACCGAAGGCGCATCTGCCCGGTCAGCAGACGATGGAAATAGGCAGGATCGGCAAGTATCAGCGACGCCTCGCGATCGATATCCGTTGCCATCGCGAGCGTATCTCCGCGAAGCACCTGCCGATGCTCATTCAGATAGGCTTCGGCGACCGTTTCCGCGTTCGAGATGATCAGCTGGGCGCGTTCGCCGAACCATGTATCGAGGCCGCGATTGAGCGTTACGGCGGCAAACACGGCAACAATGATTGCCGGCATCACGGCGACGACCGCGAACATGGTCACCAGCCGCGCATGCAGCTTCGCCCCGGCGGTCCCGCTGACGCGGGCAAGGATGACCCGGATCAGACGCCAGAAAATGAGCGCGAAGAGGACGAGGACAACGGCCAGATTCGTCAAAAGAAGGGAGATCAGAACCGGCCGCGTGGGCTCAAAGGGCGTGAGCCCCGTGAGCAGCATATAGGTGAAGGAACCAAGGCAGATCGCCGCGACCACAAGACCTATCGAGAAGGTCGTGGAGAAACGGCGGCGGTTTACCAGCTGCCAGAGCCGTCCCTCCCAGCTTCCCGCCCGGTCCTGCCCGGCGTCATGTGCCTGATCTGTCGGTACCATGCCTGTTCCTGCGTGGCGGCGCAGGAGATTGCCTGGGCTATTAACCCGAGATGCATCCGTGCTGTGCCCGATGCGCCACGCTCCCTCTGCGGCAGGGCTGCATTCTGTATCGGCAAACGATACCGTTCAACAACAATGTTGCCTGTTTACATCAGTGTCATAGATGGGCCGGAGCGGCATTAACCACCAGTACCGGTCATTTCAGACCGCGGATGACCTGGATATCGAGTTCGCGAATCTTCTTTCTGAGCGTATTCCGGTTGATACCCAGCAGATGCGCGGCCTTGATCTGGTTTCCCCGGGTCGCCGCAAGACTCATGCTGAAAAGCGGCCTTTCCACCTCTTTCAGCAGACGGTCATAGAGGCCCGGTGGCGGAAGGTCCTCGCCATGCGCGGCAAAGATGCGGTTCAGCGTGCGTTCCACGGAAGAAGACAGCGGTTCGTCGACCGACGCCTGTTCGGCGGGTTTGCCAAAATCGGGTTCCGCCAGCTCCGATTCGAGGATTGCCGAGCCGATCGTCTCCTCGGTGTAGAGCGCGGCGAGACGGCGCACGAGGTTTTCAAGCTCGCGGACATTGCCCGGCCAGCGATAGCGCTTGAGAAGCTCCATGCCCTCGGCGTCGATGGTCTTGGGCGGCAGTCCTTCGTCTTCGGCCTGCCCGAGGAAATGACGGACGAGGTCGGGAATATCCTCCGTGCGTTCGCGCAGCGGCGGCAGACGGATCGGCACGACGTTCAACCGGAAGAACAGATCTTCGCGAAACAGGCCCTGGTTTATGAGTTGGCGCAGGTCACGGTTCGTCGCTGCCACGATGCGCACGTCCGTTTTGATCGGCGTTCGTCCGCCGACCGTCGTGTATTCGCCTTGCTGAAGAACGCGCAAAAGGCGCGTCTGTGCCTCCATCGGCATGTCGCCGATTTCATCCAGAAAAAGGGTACCGCCCTCGGCCTGTTCGAAGCGGCCCGTCGCGCGCTGGCTTGCGCCTGTGAAGGCACCTTTCTCATGACCGAAAAGTTCGCTTTCGATGAGCTCGCGCGGGATCGCGGCCATGTTGACCGCGACGAAGGGACCGTTGCGCCGGCGTCCGTAGTCGTGAAGGGCGCGCGCGACAAGCTCCTTGCCGGTTCCCGACTCTCCCGAAATCATGACGGTCAAATCCGTCTGCATGAGCCGCGCCAGAACACGGTAGATATCCTGCATGGCCGGAGAGCGGCCAATGAGCGGAATCTTTTCGTCTTCCTCCGGTTGCTGTCTTGCAATCGCAGGTTCGCGCGGCGTCGTCATGGCGCGATCAACAACGCGGATCAGTTCGTTCAGATCAAAAGGCTTTGGCAGATACTCATACGCGCCGCGCTCGGCCGCAGTGATGGCGGTCTTGAGCGTGTTCTGCGCGCTCATGACGACAATGGGGAGTTCCGGACGGGCGCGCTTGATGCGCGGTATGAGATCGAAGGCATTTTCGTCCGGCATCACGACGTCGGTGATGATGAGATCGCCCTCGCCCTGACTTACCCAGCGCCACAGAGTGGCCGCGTTACCGGTCGAGCGCACCTCGTATCCGACCCTTCCCAGCGCCTGGTTGAGCACGGTCCGGATCGCCGCATCGTCATCCGCGAGAAGAATAGTGCCGCTTGGCATGGGGCCTCTCCTGTCAGTGCGCGTTTTCGTCGTGGGCAACGGTTGCGCCCGTATGCATGGGCAGCAACACCCTGAATATCGTCCGTCTCGGCAGGCTTTCGCATTCGATGATGCCGCCGTGGTCGCCGATGATCTTTGCGACGAGCGCAAGCCCCAGTCCCGTGCCGGAAGATTTCGTCGTGACGAAGGGATCGAACAGATGCTCCATCAGATCGTCGGGAACGCCGGGCCCGTCGTCTATCACGCATATCTCGAGCGGAAGGCTTACGCGATCGCGGCTACCGGGCATGGAAAGGCGCACGCCGGGCCTGTACGCCGTCGTCAGGACGATTTCGCCATCGGACCCGCCAATGGCTTCCGCTGCATTCTTCACGAGATTCAGGAAGACCTGGATGAGCTGATCCTTGTCGCCGAGAACGGGCGGCAGAGAAGGATCGTACTCCTCGACGATGCGGATGTTCTTTGCGAAGCCTGTTGCCGCGAGTTGTTTCACGTGGCCGAGCACAAGGTGAATATTCACGGGCTCCCGCGGCACCGGCCGTTCGTCGGAGAAAACTTCCATACGGTCGACGAGCTTGCAGATGCGGTCCGTCTCCTCGCAGATGAGGCGCGTCAGCGTCTTGTCCTCGGGGGAGCCGGAAATTTCGAGGAGCTGCGCGGCTCCGCGAATACCGGACAAGGGGTTCTTGATTTCATGAGCCAGGATCGCAGCCATGCCCGTCACCGAGCGTGCCGCGCCGCGATGGGTGAGCTGACGGTCCATCTTCTGCGCCATCGTGCGGACCTGAAGCAGCAGAAGCACGTGACCGGGATATTCGGTGAGCGGCGTCACCTGAATATCGACCTGACGGTCGCCGATGCGGGGCGTGCCGATTTCGACGCCATATTCGTTGACGGAAACGCCGCGTTCGAATACCTGATCGATAAGCGCGATCACCGGACTTCCGAACGCAACGATGTCGCTGAGCGGATGGCCGAGCAGCATGGCCGAGCTCGCAGCGAAGAACTCCTGCGCGCTGTCGTTGACATATTCGATGCGCATATCGCGGTCGACGAGGATCACCGGATGCGGCATCGACTTGAGGATCACATTCGCTTCCGGCGGACCGCCGGGGCCGAAGGCGCGAACAACCTGAGACATCACGCTGCTTCCCTGTCCGTAGTTGAATCCGCGGGCTCGGCCTCGTCATCCGCCCGTTGGTAGAAAGCCGCAATCGCCGCCAGCACTTCGCCCGGTTCGCTCATGCGAACGACGGCGCGTTTCGTTTCCATCGCCTGCTCGGGAAAGCGCCGCGAAGCTTCCTCCAGGTACCAGACGAGGTGCTTGCGGGCGACGCGCACACCAAGCCCCTCGCCATAGAGTTCGAGCATGTCGCGGTAGTGGGCGGTTACGATCTCGCCCTGCCTTTTCCAGGAGGGGGCGGGAAGCTTTTCGCCGGTCCGAAGAAAATGCGCGACCTGGGCGAGAAACCAGGGCCGTCCTTGCGCGCCTCTCCCGATCATCACCCCATCCGCCCCGGAGGCATCAAGAATCGATCGCGCGTCTTCTTCCGTGGTGACGTCGCCGTTTGCAATGACGGGAATGGAGACCGCCTTTTTGACTTCGGAGATGAAATTCCAGTCCGCCCTGCCCTTGTAGAACTGGCAGCGGGTACGGCCGTGGACCGTCACCATCTTCACGCCCGCAGCCTCAGCCCGCATGGCAAGCTCTGGGGCGTTACGGTTGGTCTCGTCCCAGCCGGTACGCATCTTCAGCGTTACGGGGACCGAGGCGGCACCGACCGTCGCGTGAATCAGGCTTTCCGCATGATCGAGGTCACGCATGAGTGCCGAACCGGACAAACCGGACGTCACCTGCTTGGCCGGGCAGCCCATGTTGATGTCGATGATATCGGCACCGGCGGATTGCGCCACACGCGCTCCTTCCGCCATCCAGCGTGCTTCACGGCCGGCAAGCTGGATCGAAAGCGGCGTAAACTCGCCTGCTCCCGCCGCGCGCCTGACCACATCCGGCCTCGCCCTTACAAGTTCGTCGCTCGCCACCATTTCCGATACAACGAGTCCGGCTCCGAGCGCGTGGGCGACCCGGCGAAACGGAAGATCCGTAACTCCCGCCATGGGGGCCAGAAGCACGGGATTGCGAAGTGAATGAGGGCCGATCAGGATGGTCAAACTTTGGGCACCAGCTGGATTTGCACAAATTTTGTCCAATTTAGCGTTTGCCTAAAGTTTCAGCAAGCCAAATCGCTTGCCTATGACCAATCAGGGTGCGAAACGAGCAAACATGAATGTCGCCGCGCTGATTGTGGCGGCCGGCCGCGGCAGCCGCGCGGGGCCGGGCGCTCCCAAGCAATACCGACAGCTTGCCGGGGAGCCCGTGCTTCGCCGGACCCTAATGGCATTCTCCAGCCATCCGCAGATTTCGAGTGTGCTGACCGTTATTCATGAAGACGACCGGGAAGCGTTCGAAATCGCTGCTGCCGGCCTGCCCAAACTGCTGCCTGCCTGCACCGGCGGCGCGACCCGGCAGGCCTCCGTAAGGGCTGGACTCGAAACATTATCCGCTGCCGCTCCAGACCATGTCCTCATCCATGATGGAGCCCGCCCGCTCGTATCAGCGCAGCTCATCTCGGAATGCATTTCGGCGCTCTCGGTTCATGAAGGCGCGCTCGCGGCAATTGCAGTCACGGATACGCTTCGCCGCGCGACACCGGAAGGGCGCGCAGGCGAGACGCTCGACCGAAGCGGCCTCTGGCGTGCGCAAACACCCCAGGCATTCCGGTTCAAGGCCATTCTGGAGGCGCATCGGCAAGCCTCAGGACAAGACTATACGGACGATGTCGCCGTGGCCTCGGCGGCAGGAGTCGAGGTGGCGATAGTCGAGGGCGATGAAGACAACATCAAGATCACCAGCGCGGAAGATCTCAAGCGGGCGGAGCGGATATTGACGAGCACCCTGGATGTGAGGACCGGAACGGGCTTCGATGTTCATCGCTTCGGCCCTGGCGACCATGTCTGGTTATGCGGCGTCAAGGTGCCGCATGAACAAGGTCTCGTCGGCCATTCGGATGCCGATGCCGGCCTCCATGCGATCACCGATGCCGTGCTGGGCGCGATCGGTGCGGGCGATATCGGCCAGCACTTTCCTCCAAGCGATCCGAAGTGGAAGGGTGCGTCCTCGGATATCTTCCTCGCGCATGCCGTCGAACTTGCGCGCGAGGCAGGCGCGCAGATATCCAACATCGACCTCACGCTGATCTGCGAACGGCCGAAGATCGGGCCTCATGTCCTTGCCATGCGCCAACGCATTGCCGAAATCATCGGCGCGGATATGGCGCGCATCAGCGTGAAGGCGACGACGACGGAAGGTCTCGGCTTTACAGGGCGCGGCGAGGGTATCGCCGCGCAAGCACTTGCGACACTCTTGTTCCGGTAGGCCGCCAATGGCTCGACTGACACCGCTCCCCCCTTCCCTGCCGTTTTTTCATCCAGCCGCGCTAGCTGCGACATGGTTCGGCGCCGGGCTCATTCGTCCCGCTCCGGGGACCTGGGGCACCTTGTTCGCCTTCCCCGTCGCAATCCTTGTCGGATGGGCCGGCGGTTCGTGGGTTTTGCTTTTCTGTTCCCTCGCCGCATTCACTGGCGGCGTCTGGGCGGCCGGACTGTTCTGCCGGGCGGCAGAGAAGGACGACGCACCCGAGGTTGTGATCGATGAAGTGGCGGCGATCTTTCTTGTCCTTGCGGCGCTACCCATGACCATCGCAGGTTGGACCGCCGGGTTCTTCCTCTTCCGCTTTTTCGATATTCTGAAGCCTTGGCCGATACGCGCGATGGAGCGCCGCTTCAAGGGCGGTTTTGGCGTGATGATCGACGACATGATCGCTGCCTTGTTCGCGATCCTATCCTTCGTATTTCTAGACACGATCTGGTTGATTTTGACATGAGCATCTTTCCGCGGCGCCTCATTCATCTTGCCGAACTCACACTTGCCGACGCACGGGAAGCGAAACTGAAGATCGTCACGGCCGAAAGCTGCACGGGGGGATTGATCGCCGGACTATTGACGGAGATCGCCGGGTCCTCGGATGTCATCGAGAGAGGCTTCGTCGTCTACTCGAATGAAGCCAAGCGCGACATGCTAGGCGTTCCAGGCGACCTCATCGCCGATTTTGGCGCGGTTTCGGAACCTGTCGCCCGGGCGATGGCGGAAGGCGCATTGAAAAACTCCCGCGCTCACATTGCGGTTTCCGTGACCGGAATTGCCGGACCCGGCGGGGGCACTCCGATGAAACCCGTTGGCCTCGTCCATCTCGGCGCTGCCCGCCAGGGACGTAGCATCCTTCACGAGATGCAACTCTTCGGGGATATCGGACGTGAAGAAATCCGCCTCAAGAGCATCGAGGCCGCGCTCAATCTGGTGCGGCGAATGATATGATCATTCGGCGGTGGTGACCGGGTTTCCGGGCTCGAACGACGTCGCTCCGCGCGACCTGCCGTAAAGCTCATCGGCGCGGTCGACGAATGCCTGCATCATCTTTGCAAAAGCCTTCGCGAACATCGCGTTCATCATCTTCTGCAACGTGTTGCTTCTGAACTCGAAGTCGATGAAGAAGTGGATGCGGGAGCCGCCTGCCGGCAATGCTTCGAACTGCCACTTGTTGTGCAGATAGCTGAACGGCCCTTGCACATAGCCCACATCTATCAGGCGTTCCCCGGGGTTGAGTGTTACCCGGCTTGTGAATTGCTCGCGGAAAACCTTGTACGAGACGATCAGGTCCGCCAGCAATATCTCCTTATCGCCTTCCCTTTCGCGGCGGCGGATGCGCGCGCCGCTGCACCAGGGCAGAAAATCCGGGTAACGATCTATCGCGGCGACGAGCGAGAACATATCGTCCGCCGTGTAAGGTACGTCGCGGGTTTGCTCGTGCGCCGTCATGAGAATTTCCGTCAGCGCCCTGCCGCCGCCGCGTTCCTTGCTTCACGCAGACGGGCAAAGTCCTCGTCAGCGTGATAGGAAGAGCGCGTCAGAGGGCTTGCCGAAACCAGAAGGAAACCCTTGGTGCGGGCAATGCGCTCATAGGAGTTGAACTCTTCGGGCGTGACGAAGCGATCGATCGCCGCGTGTTTGCGGGTGGGCTGCAGATACTGCCCGATCGTCAGGAAGTCGATCGAGGCAGACCGCATATCGTCCATGACCTGCAAGACCTCTTCCCTGGACTCCCCGAGACCGACCATGATGCCAGACTTGGTAAAGATCGTCGGATCGAGCTCCTTCACCCGCTGCAGCAGGCGCAAGGAATGAAAATAGCGCGCTCCCGGACGGATGCCGAGATAGAGGCGTGGAACCGTTTCCAGATTGTGATTGAAAACGTCGGGCTTTGCCGCGACGACTTTTTCCAGCGCGCCTTCCTTTCGAAGGAAGTCGGGCGTCAGGATTTCGATGGTCGTGCCGGGTGAACGCCGGCGGATCGCCTCTATCACCTGAACGAAATGCTCTGCGCCTCCATCGGCGAGATCGTCCCGGTCGACGGAGGTAATGACAACATGACGAAGACCAAGCTTCGCGACCGCGTTCGCCACATTCTCCGGCTCTTCCCCGTCGAGAGGCGCGGGCAGACCCGTCTTCACATTGCAGAAGGAACAGGCGCGCGTGCAGGTGTCGCCCATGATCATCATGGTGGCGTGCTTCTTGGTCCAGCATTCGCCGATGTTCGGGCAACCCGCTTCCTCGCAGACCGTCACGAGATTATTTTCGCGAACGACCTGCTTCGTCTCGACATAAACGGGAGAACCCGGCGCCTTGACGCGGATCCAATCGGGCTTGCGCAGAACCGGCGTATCCGGGCGCTTCGCCTTTTCGGGATGCCGGGGCTTCACCGAGCCCGGCTTCAGCGTGTCTACGATCGTAACCATGAACCCGAAGTACCTTTACCGAGAGCACATGGATAGCCGCTTGGCCCGATTCAAGCAAATCCGGCAGTTTTCCGGGCCTATTCGGCCTTGCCGTCCGCCATGTCGTAGAGCCCGCCTATCACCTGAAGATCGCGCTCATCCACGCGGACAGGGAAATAGGCCGCCTCGTACCGCACATGTTCCAGATCGAGGCCGAGAAAATTTCCCTGCAGAAATGCGGGTTTTTCCGATTGCATGATCCGGTTGTGGAACGCGATCTGTTCCGCTGCCATTTCCTGCGAGTAACACTGCGAGAAGAGTTCGCCGGTGAACTTGCGGCCCAATCGCCGCTCGTTTTCGCTACCTACCAGGCGATAACGCATGTCCGATCCGCCATCCACGGGTTCGACCACGAACATCCCGCCCATGAGCTGCGGCAGATCAAGCGGATTGAAGTCGCTGCGAAGCATGGGGCCGTCGGCCCGCAACCTCTCGCGCCAATAGGCAAGCAACCGGCGGCTATAAGGATGTGCCGGCTCGTTCACCTCAACGACCGTGTAGTCGATGCCGCCATCAAGCGAGTGCGGATTATGCTGCATTGCCATTGCCACTCCTCCGACCAGGAGATTATGCCGCTGGCGTTAACCAAACATTATTCAGGTGGAGCGAGGCCGAGACGCTCGAACTGGCTTTCAGGCGCCTCGATTTCGATGAGTGCCGCCCGAAGCCCTGCCGCCAGTTCTTTCTCAACCGGACTGCCGGCCATGTTGTTTTCCTCCGCGGGATCGTCGCGGAGATCGTAAAGATGATGACCGGAGAAACGCGTAAGCGCCCAGTAGGGCAACATATCCCCCTTCTGCCACTTCTGGTGGATCACGGGCACGCGGCTTCCCGGCATGCGGTCAAGGAACGCCCGTTCGTCCGGCAAGGGTAATTCCTGTTCGCGTTGCAGAAAATGCGTCGGCATGGTGGACCAGCGGTTCGACATCATGCTCAGCGGCGCATTGTCGCCCGCGGGCCCGCGCGCATATTTGTAGCGGCCGTCGATATAGTGGACTTCACGTCCCCAGACGCCGGTCAGCAGCCAGTCGCGTACAGATGAAGTCTCACCGCGCATGAGCGGCAGCAGGGAGCGGCCATGTGTGCGCTGGCGCGCCTCGACACCGAATATATCGGCGAGCGTCGCGAAGAGGTCGACGCTCGTCGTCAGCGCATCGCATGTGCCGGGCGCAACACCCGGATGCGCGATCATCAGCGGAATATGACCGAGAGGTTCGTAGACCGGCACACCGGGTTTGCCCCATATGTCTTTCTCGCCGAGATAGTGGCCGTGATCCGTGCAGAGGATGACGAGCGTATCCTTCCAGAGATCTTTACTGTCGATTTCGTCGAGCAGCTTGCCGAACCATTTATCGATCATGGTGAGCTTGCCGCCATAGCTCGCCCTGATCTGACGCGCCTGACGCTCGTCGATTACGCCCTTCTCGATACCGCCCTGAATGTAGGGAGGCCAAATGAGATGAGGTCCCTGCCAGTCCGGATCGTACATGGACGCGTAGGGCTCCGGCGTATCGAAGGGTTCGTGGGGATCGAATTCGTCGACGAAGAGCATGAAGCGCTCATGCTGCCCTGCGTTCTCCGCAATCCACCGGGCAGCAGCGCCCATCGTGCGAGGACCGGGAAAATCATGCTCGCCCCGGAAGTAGCCGCGCGAGTCGTCATAGGGCATATGTTTGCGCATGAAATTCGGCGCACCCGCCCAGCTCGGATCGGGCCGCGTCTTCCAGGGGTCTCCCTCGTGGCCGCGCTGATAATCCCAGGCGGTGAAGTCCACGTGATAGTTCTCTCCGCCCGTTTCAAAGAGATGGGGGTGATCGGAAATAAGCTGCGTCACCACGCCTTTCTTGCGCAGCTCATAGGTAATCGCATCTTCCCAGATCTCTACCGAACCCCAAGGTCGCCACAGAAAATCAAGAGCGCCGCAAAGAATATCGTGGCGGGCGGGCATGCACGGAAGCGACCCCGTAAAATGACGGGTGAAGCACGTCGCGCGGGCAGCAAAACGATCAAGGTTCGGCGTTGCGAACTCGGCACCGCCGTAAGCGCCCAGCATGTGCCGATTGAGACTGTCCAGAAGAACGATGACAGCGTTCTTCGGCTCCGAGGCCGAACCGTTTCCCAAAAATCCCCCCGTTTCTGGCTCTACCTGCCTCTCGCGCCCACCGTCCGATTCTTTCTTGCCCAGAGGTTCAGCATCTCGACAACAATCGAGAAGGCGACCGCAAAGTAGAGATAGCCTTTTGGAATGTGGAAGTGCAGGCCGTCGGCGACCAACGCAACGCCAATCAGGATGAGAAAGCTGAGCGCCAGCATCTTCACCGTGGGATGCTTCTCAACGAAGGCGCTGACGGGTTCCGCCGCGAAAATCATGACGATCACGGCAGCGATCACGGCCGCTGCCATGATCGGGAAATGATCCGACATGCCAACAGCCGTCATGACCGTGTCGAAGGAAAAGACGATATCGATGATCGCGATCTGAACGACCACGCCCATCAATCCGGCGGCCAGGACTTCCTTGCCGTCTACCTTGCGCGCTTCCCCTTCCACGGCATGGTGGATCTCCACGGTCGCTTTCGCCATCAGGAACAGACCGCCGGCAAGCAAAAGAAGATCGCGCCAGGAAATCTCGTAGTCGCCAAAATCGAATACGGGATGAGTGAGCGTGACAATCCATGCAGCGGAAGCGAGAAGCATAAGTCGCGTTACAACCGCGGCACCGAGCCCCAACTGGCGGCCGAGTTTCTGCTGATGTTTCGGCAACCGGGCGGCGAGGATCGACAGGAAAATGAGATTGTCGACGCCCAGAACAATTTCCAGGATCGTCAGCGTTGCAAGGCTGGCCCAGTTCTCGGGCTGCAAGAAGATTTCCAACATGACCAATAGGAGTGCAGCGTCGTACCGCACCCGTCAAGCGGAAGCTTCACCCGGTCTCAGGTGTGCAAGACACGCCCGTATGCGTCCAGTACCGCCTCGCCCATCATTTCCGACAGCGTGGGATGAGGGAAGACGGTCTGCATGAGTTCGGCTTCCGTCGTCTCCAGTGTCATTGCAACGCCGTAGCCTTGGATGAGTTCCGTAACCTCCGCGCCGATCATATGTGCGCCCAGAAGTTCCCCGCTTTTTGCATCGAAGACGGTCTTCACGAAACCTTCCGTCTCTCCGAGGGCAATGGCTTTTCCGTTCGCGCGGAAAGGAAACCTGCCGACCTTGACCTCATATCCCTGCTCCTTCGCCCTGGCTTCCGTCAGTCCGACGCTCGCTATCTGTGGCGTTGAATAGGTGCAACCGGGAATGCGGCGGGGATCAATCGGGTGGAGGCTCTTGACGCCGGCAATTCGCTCCGCAGCCAGAATACCTTCATGGCTGGCCTTGTGCGCGAGCCAGGGCGGGCCCGCCAGATCGCCAATGGCGTAGATTCCCTTCACGCCCGTCTCCAGCCATTCGTTGACGACGACATGGCTTTTCTCGACCTTCACGCCTGCCTTTTCGAGGCCGATATTCTCGACATTGCCGACGATTCCGACCGCGGAGATGACCTTCTCGGCTTCGAGCTTGTCCGTCTTTCCGTTCACGGTGACGCTCATTTTCGCGCCATTGCCGGAAACTTCCGTCTTGCCGATTTTTGCTCCGGTGAGAATGCGCATACCGCGTTTCTTGAAGGCTCGTGCTGCCTCCTTCGAGATTTCCTCGTCCTCGACCGGAAGGATACGGTCGAGAACTTCCACGACCGTCACCTCCGAACCGAAAGCCCGATAGAAACTTGCGAACTCAATGCCGATAGCGCCTGAACCGACGACGATGAGCGATTTCGGGATCGTCTTCGGTACCATCGCTTCGCGATAGGTCCAGATCACCTTGCCGTCCGGCTCCAGCCCCTCGATCACGCGGGCGCGGGCGCCAGTCGCAAGAATGATATTCTTCGCCGCGATCTCTTTCTTCTTGCCGTCTTTCGTCTCGACTGAAATCGTGCCGTTGTCGGCAAGGCTGCCGCTTCCCTCGATGACGTCGATCTTGTTCTTCTTCATGAGGAACTTCACGCCATTCGACAATTGCGTGGCGACATCGCGGCTGCGCTTCACCACGGCTTCGGCGTCGTAACCGATCTTCTCCGCCTTCAGCCCAAACTCATCGAGACGATGGAGCGTTTCGTAGACTTCCGCCGAACGAAGCAGCGCCTTGGTCGGGATGCAGCCCCAATTGAGGCAGATGCCGCCCAGCGCATCGCGCTCCACGATCGCGGTCTTGAGGCCAAGCTGCGAAGCCCGGATTGCGGCGACATAGCCGCCGGGCCCAGAACCGATCACCACGATGTCGTAACTATCCGCCATCAGAGAAGCATCCTTGCGGGATATTCGACGAAGGACTTGAAGGCCTCCAGGAATTGCGCGCCGAGCGCGCCATCGATGGCGCGGTGGTCGCAGGACATGGTGACCGTCATCACATTGGCGATCTCGAGCTTTCCGTTCTTCACGACGGGTCGTTCTTCGCCCTTGCCGACGGCGAGGATTGCCGCCTGGGGCGGATTGATGACGCCCGTGAAATGCTTGATGCCGAACATACCTAGATTGGAGATCGAGAAGCTGCCGCCTTCATATTCCGCAGGCTTCAGTTTCTTGTCACGTGCACGAGCTGCCAGGGACTTCGCCTCTTCCGAAATCACGGCAAGCCCCTTCTTTTGCGCGCCGCGAATGATCGGCGTGATGAGGCCACCGTCGAGCGCGACTGCGATGCCGATATCGGCGGACTTGTGCTTCAGCAGCGCGTTACCCGCGAAGCTGACATTCGCGTCCGGCACCTTCATCAGCGCCAGTGCCGCAGCGCGGATCAGGAAGTCGTTCACCGAAAGCTTCACGCCCTCGCCCGCTTCCTCATTCAATTTCTTTCGCGCGACGAGAAGTTCATCCAGTTCGCAGTCGATGGTGAGATAAAAATGCGGGATCTCCTGCATCGACTGCGTGAGGCGGCGCGCTATGGTCTTGCGCATGCCGTCGAGCGGCACTTCCTCATAGGAATCCTTGTCGTAGAAGGCGCGCGGATCGATGCTCGGCATGGGCCCAGACGCGGTGGCGTCCGACGTCTGCGCAGCGGGCTTCTTCGCAGCGCCCTTCGGTGCGCCTTCAATATCCGCCTTCACGATGCGGCCACGCGGCCCCGAACCGGAAATCGCAGCGAGGTCGATCCCCTGCTGCGCCGCGATCCGGCGTGCAAGCGGCGAGGCGAACACGCGCTCGCCCTTTTCAGTTTCCGGCGCAGGCGGCGCCTTGCCGCCGGTATCGGGAACAGGCTCTTTCCTCGTTGAAGTAGCCTTCGGCTCGGGCTTCTTCGGCTCCGGGTTCTTCTCCTCGGCCGGACCCTTTTCGCTCTTGCCGCCCGCTTCCTTTGAGGATGCGCTCGCAGGTGCATCTCCCGACGGGTCGTAACCTTCAAGCGCGTCTTCACTCTCGCCCTCTTCAAGCAGCACGGCGATAGGCTTGTTCACCGGAACGCCTTCGGTTCCCTCCTCAACAAGAATGCGGGCGATCCTTCCCTCGTCCACGGCTTCCACTTCCATGGTCGCCTTGTCCGTTTCGATCTCCGCGATGACATCACCCGCGCTGACCGTGTCGCCCTTCTTCACGTGCCACTTTGCAAGTGTGCCTTCCTCCATGGTCGGCGAAAGAGCGGGCATCAAAACCGGTGTCGGCATCGGCGCCTCCTCAGCGGTAGCAGACGGCTTTCACCGCCTCCACCACTTCTTCGGCGCTCGGAAGCGCAAGTTTCTCGAGATTGGCCGCATAGGGCATGGGCACATTCTTCTGGGCGACACGAAGGATCGGAGCATCGAGATAATCGAAGGCTTGCGCCTGCACTTCCGCCGCGATTTCCGCTCCAATGCCGCAGACCGGCCAGGTTTCCTCAACCGTCACCAGGCGATTGGTCTTTTTCACCGACGCAATCACTGTATCCATGTCGAGTGGACGAAGAGTGCGAAGATCGATGAGCTCAACGTCGAGTCCTTCTTCCTCCAGCTGCGCCATTGCCTCCAGGCAATATGTAATTCCGTGACTGTGGGAGACGAGCGTCACGTCGGCGCCCTCCTTCATCACCCGCGCCTTGCCAATGGGCAGCACGTGGTCATCGAGCTTCGGCACGTCGAAGCTCTTGCCATAAAGCACTTCGTTTTCGAGGAAGACGACCGGGTTCGGATCTCGGATTGCCGCCTTGAGAAGGCCTTTCGCGTCTGCCGCCGAATAAGGCGCGATCACGATGAGGCCGGGAATATGAGCGTACCAGGACGAGTAATCCTGACTGTGCTGTGCGGCTACGCGCGCGGCTGGACCGTTCGGGCCGCGGAAGACGATGGGGCAGGACATCTGCCCGCCCGACATGTAGCGCGTCTTCGCGGCGGAATTGATGATCTGGTCCATCGCCTGCATGGCGAAGTTGAAGGTCATGAACTCCACGATGGGGCGGAGCCCGGCCATCGCCGCACCGACGCCGAGGCCGGCAAATCCGTGTTCCGTGATCGGCGTATCGACGACGCGCTTGTCTCCGAATTCCGCGAGCAAGCCTTGCGTCACCTTGTAGGCGCCTTCGTATTGCGCGACCTCTTCACCCATGACGAAGACGCGCTCGTCGCGACGCATTTCCTCGGCCATTGCATCGCGCAGCGCTTCGCGCACGGTCTGCGATACATATTCGGTACCTTCGGGAACATCCGGATCGCTTTTCACTTCGACCTTGGGCTCGCTGGCTTCCTTCTTTGCCTTCTCGCCGCTTTCCCGGCTCGTCTTCTCGCCCTGACCCGCTTCCGTCTTGGGGGCTTCCTTCTTCTCCGCTTTCTGCTTCGGCGCTTCCGATTTCACGTCCGAGACATCCTCGTCGTCACCTGCGAGAAGCGCGATGACCTCGTTGACCTTCACATTTTCAGTGCCTTCATCGACGACGATCTCGGCCACCGTGCCCTCGTCGGCCGCTTCGACCTCCATCGTCGCCTTGTCCGTTTCGATCTCGGCAATCACATCGCCGGCTTCGACCTTGTCGCCCACTTTCACGTGCCATTTGGCGAGCGTGCCCTCTTCCATCGTGGGCGAGAGTGCGGGCATGAGAACCTTGATCGACATGAGCGTCACGCCTCCACTTCGGCGAGTACGTCGGTCCAGAGCTCGGACGCATCCGGCTCTTCGCTCGATTGCGCGAATTCGGCCGCCTCATTGACGATCGCCTTGATTTCCTTGTCGATCTGCTTGAGATCGTCTTCAGAAAGCGATTTCGCCTCCATGAGACGCAGGCGCACCTGTTCGATCGGGTCGTGCTCCGCGCGCATCTTGTTCACTTCTTCCTTCGCGCGGTATTTCGCCGGGTCGGACATGGAGTGCCCGCGATAGCGGTAAGTCATCATTTCGAGGATGTAGGGGCCCTTGCCCGCGCGGCACCATTCGACAGCACGCTTGCCCGCCTCGCGCACGGCGCGCACATCCATGCCGTCGACCTGTTCGCCGGGAATGTTGAAGCTGACACCGCGTTTGGCGAGATTGGTCTGCGCGCTGGCGCGCGCGACGCTCGTCCCCATAGCGTACTGGTTGTTCTCGATCACATAGACGACTGGCAACTGCCAGAGCTCGGCCATGTTGAAGCTCTCATAGACCTGGCCCTGGTTCGCCGCGCCGTCTCCGAAATAGGTGAGACAGACCTGTCCGTTTTCCCGATACTTGTTCGCGAAGGCGAGACCCGTGCCGAGAGGCACCTGCGCACCGACGATGCCGTGGCCACCGTAGAAAGCCTTCTCGATGCTGAACATGTGCATCGAGCCGCCCTTGCCTTTTGAATATCCGCCCGAACGTCCGGTGAGTTCGGCCATCACGCCTTTCGGGTCCATGCCGGTCGCGAGCATGTGTCCATGGTCGCGATAGCCCGTGATGACCTGATCGCCTTCTTTAATCGCACCTTGCATGCCGACGACGACCGCTTCCTGCCCGATATAGAGATGGCAGAAGCCGCCAATGAGCCCCATGCCGTACATCTGACCAGCCTTTTCCTCGAAACGGCGGATCAGCAGCATGTCTCGATAGGCCTGCAGCTCCTCGTCTTTCGAAAGCGGCTCGGGTCCGCTGTCGGATTTTCTTGCCGGCTTCTTCTGAGCCTGTTTGGGGGCGGGCTTTCCCGCCTTGCCGGAAGATGCTTTGGACGCCATTCAGTGGGCCTCGACGCCGGAAATTGAAGACATGCGCAAAGATAGTGGCACAATTCACCACCCGCGCCACACTTTAGAAGTGGCCCATAAATATTTGGTTTCAATGACAAAAACCGAAATTAACTTGATTTCGGTTAAGTGCCGCTGGGGCACAGCCGCCCGCTAGCGTGGGGTCTGCATCCGTCCGGGCTGCGGCTCCAGGAAGATGACGACCTCGTTCGGCCCGCCATAACCGAGCGCCGCACGCGCCCGCTCATCCAGCAGATCGGGATCGAGGCTTTCAGGGCGAAGCAGCGCCACCTGGCGGTCGAGCTGCTCGCGCTTGGCCTCAACCTCGGCGAGCTGATGTTCCAGCGTGTCGATACGATTCTGGATGTCGAGCCACGAGATGAAACCGTGCTGGCCGTAAACGGCGTGGTAGGCGAAATAGCCAAGCACCACGATGCAGACGAACGGGATCAACGCCTGCCTGAGGCGAAGAGGTTCCGAAGTTCGAATCACCGCATAACTGTCCATGGGCAACAGGGAATCACATAGCGATTCCAACGGTCAAGCGAGATTCGCGAAATTCCGGAACGGTGCCGGACTCAGACCTTCAGAATGCTCCGGCCGGCATATTCCGCCGACGGTCCCAGCGCTTCCTCGATACGGATGAGCTGGTTGTATTTCGCGAGCCGGTCCGAACGCGCGAGAGATCCCGTCTTGATCTGGCCGCAGTTCGTTGCGACCGCGAGGTCGGCAATGGTGGCGTCCTCCGTTTCGCCGGAACGATGCGACATGACGGCGGTGTAGCTCGCCTTGTGCGCCATCTCGACACTCTCGAGCGTCTCGGTCAGCGAGCCGATCTGGTTCACCTTCACGAGGATCGAATTCGCGACGCCCTTCGCAATACCATCCGCGAGGCGGCGCTTGTTCGTCACGAAGAGATCGTCGCCGACGAGTTGCACCTTGCCACCGATCCGGTCGGTAAGAGCCTTCCAGCCCTCCCAATCGTCTTCGGCCATGCCGTCCTCGATGGAAATGATCGGGTACTTGCCGACGAGATCCGCCCAGTAGTCAACCATGCCGCCCGCATCGAGCTTCTTGCCTTCGCCCTTGAGGTCGTAGACGCCGCCCTTGAAGAACTCGGTCGAGGCAGCATCGAGGGCCAGATAGATGTCGTCGCCCGGCTTGTAGCCCGCCTTCTCGATCGCCTTCATGATGAAGCCGATCGCTTCTTCCGTCGAGGCGAGGTTCGGCGCGAAGCCGCCTTCATCGCCGACATTCGTGTTGTGACCGGCCGCTTTCAACTCGCCCTTCAGCGTGTGAAAGACCTCCGAGCCCATCCGCACAGCATCGGCAATCGATTCCGCCGCCACCGGCATGATCATGAATTCCTGAATGTCGATCGGATTGTCGGCATGTTCTCCGCCATTCACGATATTCATCATCGGCACGGGAAGGACACGCGCGGCGGGACCACCGACATAGCGAAAGAGCGGCTGACCAAGCGATGCGGCCTGCGCCTTCGCGACAGCGAGCGACACGCCAAGGATCGCGTTCGCGCCGAGGCGGGACTTGTTGTCCGTGCCGTCGAGCGCAATCAGCGCGCGGTCGATCTGGATTTGCTCGGAGGCGTCCATGCCGCCGATGGCGTCGAATATCTCGCCGTTCACGGCGCCGACAGCGTTGAGCACGCCCTTGCCCTTGTAGCGCGAGCCGCCATCGCGGAGCTCCACAGCCTCATGCGCACCTGTCGAGGCGCCGGACGGCACGCCCGCGCGGCCGAGCGCTCCATCCTCAAGCAGCACGTCCACCTCGACCGTCGGATTGCCCCGACTGTCCAGAATTTCGCGACCGATGATGTCGATGATGGCGGCCATGTCGTCCCGTCTCTTGTTTGAATTGATGTGGCAAGGCCGGACGCGAGGCCCGGTGGCGGTTTCATAGCGGAGAGGCGGGGCGGGCGAAAGGGGCTAATCGCCCCTTTTCCGGTCAGGAACGGCCATTTTCCGCCTTACGGCCACCTGCTACCGCCCGGCGGCCTTACACCACCAGCTTTCGTCCCCGATCCCGCTTTTCGGGCGTTTTTCGGGCATGGCGAAGCGGTCCCAATAGGCCACCCGCCCCATGGCGTAAGGATCGTAGAAGGAGGGAATGGCGTAGAAGCCCCACTGCAGAGACCGATCGAGAAGGCGCGCGTAAAGGCGCTTCTCGTCCAGCGTGCGGGCATCGGCAAGCTTGCGGGCGAAACTGTCGACCATGGGATTTTCGAGCCCGATCAGATTGTCCTCCCCCTGGCGAGACACATCCGCCTCGCCCGATCCCCACATCCGGAGCTGCTCCTCCCCCGGAACGACCGGCGGTATGTAGAACCGGTAGGCGATGTCGAAACGCCTCTCTTTCAGCCGGGCCTCATAGGCCGCGTTGTCGATGACTTCGAGACCGGCGTCGATGCCCGCGCGTTTCGCGTTGTTGAAAAACGGCATCAGCACGGCCTCCTGCGACTGGCTGTTCGTGAGAATACGGAACCGGAACACCTCGCCGGCCTCGTTGCGAAGTTTTCCATCGCGGTATTGCCATCCAGCTTCAGCGAAGAGGTCCAGCGCCTGGCGGAAATTCTCGCGATCCCTGCCGCTGCCATCCGTCGCGGGAGGCGACCAGGCCATCTCGAACGCCTCCGGCGGCAATTCGCTGCGCCAGGGCTCCATCAGAGCCTTCTCCTGCTCGGTCGGCGGCGTATCCGCGGCGAATTCGGAGTTCTGGAAATAGCTCCGTGTACGGCGATATGTGCCATGGAACATATTCTCGTTCGGCCACTCGAAATCGAAGAGCAGCGCCAGAGCCTTCCTCACTCGTATGTCGGAAAAGCGGTCTTCGCGAAGGTTGAAGAAAAATCCGTTCATGCCCAGAGGCCACCACGCCTCGACGGTGAAGCGCTTGATGCGCCCCTCGCGCACGGCGGGCGTGTCATACATCGTCTCCCAGCGTTGCGCGTTCATGTCGACGAACTTGTCGATATCGCCCGCAAGAAAGGCCTGAAAAGCGCCCGTCTCATCGAAGAAATATTCAAAGGCCAGTTCATCGAAGTTGAACCTGCCCTTGTTCACGGGCAGGTCCTTCGCCCAGTAGTCGTCCACGCGCTCCAGAATGAGGCGGCGGCCAGCATCGACACGTGCAAAACGGTAAGGACCATTGCCGAGAAAGGGTTCGAGCGTCGTCGCGCCGAAATCGCGGTCACGCCAGTAGTGTTCCGGGATGACTGGCATTTCGCCGAACTCCAGGATCACCGTCGGCTCCATTCCTTCCGGAATCCTGAGTTCGACCGTCTTGTCGTCGAGCGCCGACACCTCAAGATCGCGCAACATGAGCTGATAGAAAGGCCGCCCGCTCTCGCGAAGTGTCTTTGCCGAAAAGATGACGTCAGATGCCTCAATAGGTTCGCCGTCATGAAAGATCGCCCGCGGATCGATATGGAAGACGACCCGGCGCCCCTCCTCGAAGACCTCAACGCGGTTCGCGATCAAGCCATAAGAAACCATGTCTTCATCGGGAGACGCGACAAGCAGCCCATCATAGAGCGCCCCATGGATGGGTGTGGGTGAGCGTCCTTTCACGATCCAGGTGTTGAGGCTGTCGAAGGAGCCGCGCGCAGCTTCCGTCATCCGGCACCCTTTGGGTGCATTCGGATTCACCCAGGGAAAATGTTCGAAGCCTTGCCCATAGAGCGGGTCACGGCCAATAGAGACAGAGGGATAAGCCGGCTCCAGCGAAGCCTGCACATGATAGAGGCTTTCCGCAGCGCTGCCGGCATCGCCTGTGAAGAGCAATGCACCAAATACGACACCTACTACGGCTGCGATCCGCTTCCATTCAAGATAATGCGCGCGGCCGGCTCCTCGTCTCATCACTGCTTCCTCGATTCTTCCTGCATCTCGCTGCGCAGGGGAATGCGCGCGCGGCGCAACATGCCACGATTTTGTTGAGATTGGTTCTCATTTTAATATTGCGAATGACTTTCAATTGCAATATGAGTCGCCCGCGCGTTTCGAATGGCACGCCGAACCGCAAACCCGGCCGCCGGATTTTCTTGTCCGGTGGCGTCCAGTCACACGACCGAACCCGGGGGGCGTTCCATGTCATCCAGCACCATTTCCAGACGTTTCACACCTGGCCTTATCGCCGGCACAGCCGCAGCTCTTGCTCTCACATTCGCAGCCCTCGGCGGCAGCGCTTACGCCCAGGAGACATCCAGCGAAAAAGAAAGCGAAGCCTCATCGACGTCCGGCGGTAACGAGAAGGACGTCGAGGAGGAATCCGCAAACGCCTATGTCTTCTCGCCAGTCACGGTGACGGCAAATCGCGCCGCGCGCTCGCTTCTTGAAACACCGGGAAATGTCTCGCGCATCACGGCGGAGCAGCTCGACCGCCGAATGGACAACACAGTCAAGGAGCTCTTCCGTTACGAGCCTGGCATTTCCGTATCGCGACAGGTCAGCGCTGCGGATCCTTTCGACAGTGCCGGCGGCATACAGATCCGAGGCGTGGGCGGCAACCGCACGCAGGTGATCGTGGACGGTTCGCGCACCATCGAGGGCATCACCGACAATACGCGCGACATCGTCGACACGAGCAACATGAAAGCCGTGGAAATCGTCCGTGGCCCCTCTTCCGTTCTCTGGGGCTCCGACGGTCTTGGCGGTGTGGTCAATTTCGTCACGAAGGATCCTGCCGACTATTTCAGGAGCCCGGACGACATGGTCGCGGGTTCGGCTTCGGCATCCTATAGCTCGCTCGACAATGCCTATGTCGAGTCGGTCACCGGCGCCTTTCGCCTCAGCGAAGCACCCAACGCCGTTGAAGCTCTTCTCACCGTCACGCGGCGGGATGCGAACGAACCGCAACTGAGGACCGCGCGCAATGAATCGACCCCGGGCAACCCGACCTGTCCGCGCGACCCACTCGCCACACCCTGCAATGAACTCGATCCGCAGGACATCGCTTCGAACAATGTGCTGACAAAATTCGTGTGGTCGCCGTCTGAGGGAAACCAGTTCCGTCTCACAGGCGAGTACTACACGCGCCGGACCGATGTCGATCAGAATGCTGCCAACGAAACTACGGCAACCTATGTCCAGACGGGTTATCGCAGACGTCAGGATGTCGAACGCTGGCGTGTCTCTCTCGACCAGCAATGGGATGTCGGCGCCGTCTGGCTCGATACTCTCGATTGGCAACTTACCTGGTCGCCGCAAAACGTCGACCGCACCGGCGATCGCAGGCGGACACTTCTGCCCTCGGGCGATCTTGAACAAAGGCTCGACAGCCTCAAATACTCCGAAACCTTCTACGAGGCGGATATTCAGTTCGGATCGAGCGTCAGTATCGGCGGGATATCGAACACGCTCACCTACGGCTTCGATGGCGACTATGTAGAAACCGAATATGAACGGGTCGACATCACCAACAATCTCACCGCCAACACAACGACTGTCGCGGTGGCAGGCGGCTTCAACTTCGCCAATGCCGACACAACGCGTGCCGACGTCTATCTGCAGGATGAGATCTCTTTGTTCGACGACCGGCTGACGCTCGTTCCGGGGCTGCGTAACTCCTACTACAAGATCACGCCTCATCCGGATGCGAACTATCAAATCGTGCCCGGCGCCGAGCCGCGGGAAAAAGAGGAGTCGGACCTTCAGTTCAAGTTCGGCAGCATTCTGGACGTCTGGGGACCCTACTCCGTCTATGCGAGCTATGCCGAAGGCTTCAAGATGCCGACCGCCCAGCAACTGTATCAATCCCTGAACAGTCTTCCCTTTTTCGCACTTGTACCAAATCCCAACCTGCGGCCGGAGTCCGTGAAAAGCTATGAAGCGGGCCTGCGCGGCGCTTTCTCCCGCGGTTTTTTCTCACTGAATTATTTTCAGGCCGACTATACGGATTTCATTCAGAACTTCGTGTCGGTAGCCGGGTCCGCGACAGATCTCACCTATGACAACCTGTCGAGCGTGAATGTCTGGGGTGTGGAAGCATCCGGGGCTGTACAGTTCAGCCCGAACTGGCGTGCGAACTTTTCGGCGTCACACATGCGCGGAACACAACAGGCGTCGCCTGGCGCACCGGAGACGAACTTCAACGGCGCACTGCCGCTCAACGTGGTGCTCGGCCTCAACTATGTCGAACCCGCGCATGGGCTCGACATCGAACTCGTCACGACACTTCAGAAGGCCACGACCCGCGTCACCGATCCAGCGACGGATTTTGCTCCATCCGGTTATGTGACTTTCGATCTGCTCGCGTCCTGGGAATTCATGCCCGGCGTGACCCTCAAAGCCGCCGGTTACAACCTCCTCGACCAGCGGTATTTCCCGGCCGACACCGCCGGCTTCCCGATCGGCGCGGACGCAACACTTGCCGTCCAGGTCCTCAATCCGATCGAGCAGCAGGTTGGTTTTGGCCGGTTCGTAAAGGTCGGTCTCGAACTGACCTTCTGACGCGGTCCGCAGTACCGCGTCTGCCTGGACGCCCGGGCCGTGCCAGCCCGGGCGTCCATTTTAATTGCAGTGAAATCGCGGCTGTCTGAATCAGCCGTGCGATACCATCGCCAGAGGAACATCCTCAGGACAGCTGCTCAACAGCTCGGCCCCATGCTTCAGGATGTAGTCGCGCTGCGCTTCCATCATCGCCCTGCCGAAGCCGATGCAGAACTTCTGTCCTTCTTGCAGAGTCTCTTCGGCCTCGCGCCGGTCCAGATCGCGCAGGGTCTCATTCGTGTCAGCGAGCCTGTGATCCAGCAGTTCCTTGACCCGCCATCGAGGCAGGAACGGCGCAAAGCTCAGGATAAAGATGAACTCCGAACGGAGCCGATGCCGTGCATCGCCGGACATCAGGGCTTTCAGACAGGCGGCTCGGCCTGCCTCGGTCAACTCATAGACCTTCTTGTTCGGCCGGCTGTCCTGCTCGACTTTCCGGTAGGTAACCAGCCCCTCCGCCGCCAGCTCGTTCAGAGCGGGATAAAGATTCGAGAGGCTCACATCGAGCAACGTGGAGACTTCGTTCTCCATTGTTTTTTTGATGTCGTAGCCCGTCGCAGGTCCCCCCATGAGGACACTGAGCAACAGTTCCTTTGTATTCAATCCGCTTCCTCCCCCGTCAGCAGACCCGGCACTTGATACGCATGCCGTTTCAAGATAAGTCAACGGCCATTAGGTGTTTTTCACCTATAACTTTTTTTAACAACAATGATTGACCTAAAGCGAACTCCCTCCTCGATCCCTCGCAAAAGGTCAGCATCCCTCACCAACTCGTGGCCGGTTCCGGCGGAGCCGGCCGCTACTTCCCAGATCCGCCACCAGTCTAAGGGGCAGACAAGAATCCATCCAAGCGGGAGGAAACTGCAAAATGATAGTATCGGCAGGAAGTTCGCCTGTCACGAATGAACAGGCGAACGAAGCCAGGCGTCGCTCCGGCGCAGTGCTTTACGCAGCGGCAGCCTTCGCTTCTGCGTTTCTTTTTTCCGGTGGGGCTCACGCCGCATCTTACCAATTCGGTGAAATGAACCTCAGCATCGACACCACGGTTACCGCTGGTGTCACGCTTCGTGCCAGCGCTCGCGATTGCACCAAGTACAATACGGTCAATGGCGGCTGCCTGAACGGCGACGGTCGCGGCACGAGCATCAACTCGGATAACGGCAATCTCAACTACGGTCAGTGGGATTTCGTCAACAAGACCATCAAGGCGACGATGGACGTTCAGGGTACTTGGGAGAACTATGGTTTCTTCCTCCGCCCGACCGCGTTCTACGACCACGTCTATAAGGAAAACGACCTCGAGTTCCGCGATCTGAGCCCGGAAGCCAAGGATCAGCTCGACTACGACGCCGACATCCTCGACGCCTTCGTCTATGGCAACTGGGACATTGACGGTCACTACACGACGGTCCGCTTCGGCAAGCAGGTCCTGAACTGGGGCGAAAGTCTCTTCATTCAGGGCGGCATCAATGCCTTTCAGGCGCTTGATGTCACACGCATCCGCACCCCCGGCGCAGAGCTCAAGGACGCGCTGACGCCGATGCCGATGGTCTTCGCCTCGACGACGATCACACCGAACCTGTCGGTCGAAGCCTTCTGGCAGTTTGCCTATGAGTATACGGAACTCGACCCGGCCGGTTCGTTCTTCTCGACCGACGACATCACGGGCCGCGGGTCACTGCCCGGTCTTCTGAATGCCGTGATCGACAATCCCGATCTCGCCAATCCGCCCGGCACCTTCCCGCCCAATCCGCTCGTTCCGGTTACGGTGCAGCGGACGAAGGACCGGATCGAGAGTGAGACCGACCAGTTCGGCGTCGCAGTGCGCTACTATGCGGAAGATCTCGGCGATGGCGTCGATTTCGGATTCTACGGCGTTCGCTATACCAGCCGCCTGCCCTATCTCGGCTTCACGACGGGTCCGGACGATCTGGCAAGCGCATGTGCCGTGGTGCAGGCGATTGTCGTGGGCCCGGCTTGCGGCAGCTTTGGCGATCCTCTCAATGCAGCCGCCTTTGCCTATGCCGCCGGTCAGCTGAAGTATTTCTACAGCTTCCCGACGATCGAAACGCTTGGCGCCAGCTTTGCCACCACTGTCGAAGGCACGACCGTTTCGGGTGAACTCGCTTTCTCCCCCGACATGCCGTTCGGCGTTTCCGATCTCGAGCAGAACGCCTCGCAGCTCGACGGCACCGGCGCTTCCGGCGGCCTCCTCGGTGCGCCCGGCAATGTCAGCTCGCTTCCGGCCACGGGTCCGAACTAGGACACGGTTCACATGATCGAACTCGATGCCCTGCAGGGTCAGATCGGCACTGTGAAGCTCTGGGGCACCAGCGATCCCATTCCGGCCTTCCTGCGCGCCGACATCGCTACGCTCGTCTTCAATGCGGGCTTCGTCTATGTGCCGGATGCCAGCAAGTATCCGCTCAACCGCGTCGGCCCCGAGGGCGCCATCCGCAATCCCTTTGCCGCAGGCCTTCTCACGGGCGGCGTGACAAATGCGGAATATGCCGATGACGTTTCCTACGGCTACCGTCTGGTCTTTGCGCCTACCTACAACAATGCCTTCGGTACCGCCGTCACGCTGACGCCCAGCATTTCCTGGCGTCACGACCTACAGGGCAATTCGCCCGGTCCGAACACGGCCAACTATCTCGAAGGCATGAAGCAGATATCGCTCGGACTCACGGCCGACTATCAGAGCACCTGGAAGGGAAGCGTGAGCTACACCAACATCTTCGGTGCGGGGTTCGACAACCCCAATCATGACCGCGATTTCGTCATGGCGAGCGTTTCCTACTCGTTCTGACAAGGTCTTAGAACAAGATGGCAAGGCCCCGGAAAGCCAGTGCTTTCCGGGGTTTTTCTTTGTCCGCTTGACGGCGCGGGGCGGCTCCTGTTCAACACCCCCGACGGAGCTTCCAGACGATGACAAGAATGGCGAAAAGCAAGGCACTCGTGCTCTTCTCTGGCGGGCAGGACTCGACGGTCTGCCTCGCCTGGGCGCTTGCGCGCTACGAGGAGGTGGAGACGGTTGGCTTCGATTACGGTCAGGCCCATGCCGTCGAACTCGAATGCCGCACGACGCTGCGCGAACGGCTCGCCGCCCTTTTTCCTGACTGGGCCGCGAAGCTCGGCACGGATCACATGCTTTCTCTCGCCGAACTTGGCCGCATCAGCGAAACTGCCCTCACCCGCGATGCCGAAATCGAAATGGGAGAGAACGGACTGCCGACCACCTTCGTGCCGGGGCGCAACCTCCTCTTCTTTACCTATGCGGCAGCGCTCGGCTACCGGCGCGGCGCAACCGTCCTTGTCGGCGGCATGTGCGAAACGGATTACTCCGGCTATCCCGATTGCCGCGCCGATACGCTGAAAGCGCTGGAGCAGGCCATATCGCTTGGCATGGACAAGTCCTTTTCTCTCGAAACCCCTCTCATGCGGATCGACAAGGCCGCCACGTGGAAACTTGCCGAAGATCTCGGCGGGAAGGCGCTCGTGAACCTCATTATCGAGGAAAGCCATAGCTGCTATCGCGGCGACCGCTCCAGGGGCCATGACTGGGGCTATGGCTGCGGCACCTGCCCGGCCTGCGAGTTGCGCGCGAAGGGCTATAACGCCTACGTCTCGGGCGAGGCCTAGCCCATGTATTCGGTGAAGGAACTCTTCTACACATTGCAGGGGGAAGGCGCGAACGCTGGACGTCCAGCCGTTTTCTGCCGTTTTTCCGGCTGCAATCTCTGGACGGGGCGCGAGCAGGATCGCGCCAGCGCCGTATGCACCTTCTGCGACACGGATTTCGTAGGCACGGACGGCGAAGGCGGCGGCAAATTCGCAACTGCCGAAGCCCTGGCGGATGCGGTAGAAGAAGCCTGGGCGAGCGGCGCGGCCCATGACCGTTTCGTCGTCTGCACCGGCGGCGAACCGTTGCTGCAATTGGACGCGGCGCTTATTGCCGCGCTTCATGCCAAAGGTTTCGAAATCGCGGTGGAGACCAATGGCACCATCGCAGCGCCCGATGGCATCGACTGGATTTGCGTCAGCCCCAAGGCAGGCGCGGAACTCAAGCAGACCCGGGGCGACGAACTGAAGCTCGTCTACCCGCAACAAAAGGCACAGCCGGAACGCTTCGAGGACCTGGACTTCCGGCACTTTTATCTGCAGCCGATGGACGGCGCGGAAGTGGAGAAGAATACACGCGCGGCAACGGCATATTGCCTTGCTCACCCCAAATGGCGGCTCAGCCTCCAGACGCACAAGCTGATCGGTATACCCTGATGCGAATCTACAAAGAGTTCTTTTTCGATGCGGCGCATTTTCTTCCCTATGCGGAAGAAGGCCATCCCAACCGTCGGATGCATGGGCATTCGTTCCGTGTCGTCGTCTGGCTCGCGGGGAAACCTGCCGCCGCGACCGGCCTCGTTCGTCATTTCGAGGATCTGGAGCGCGAGGTCATGGCCGTGCGGGAGAAGCTCGACCACCACCTCCTGAATGAGGTCGAAGGACTCGAACTTCCGACGCTCGAACATATCGCCGCGTGGATCTGGCGCGAGCTTGAAAAACCGCTGCCGGAAATCGCCCGCGTCGAGGTCCATCGCGCCTCCTGCCGCGAAGGCTGCGTTTATGACGGACCGGATGCCGATTAAGGGAAGGTCAGAAATGGCGAAATCACCGAAGAAGCCCGGCGCAGGGAATCTCACGCAGCTTGGAACGGCGACGCCCGTTCCAGCCTCGCCCGAGGAAGCAAAACTCGAACGCGTGCCAAATCCCCATGCGGACACGAATTATGTCGCGCGCTTCACCGTGCCTGAATTCACCTCGATCTGTCCGGTAACCGGCCAGCCCGATTTCGCGCATCTCGTTATCGACTACGTTCCGGGCAAGTGGCTGGTCGAATCCAAGTCGCTGAAGCTCTATCTCCAGTCCTTCCGCAATCACGGCGCCTTCCACGAGGACTGCACCGTTGCGATAGGCAAACGTCTCGCTTCCCTGCTCGCCCCGAAATGGATCAGGATCGGCGGCTACTGGTATCCGCGCGGCGGCATCCCCATCGACGTGTTCTGGCAGAAGGGCAAGCTTCCCGCAGGCGTCTGGGCACCCGATCAAGGCGTTGCATCCTATCGCGGGCGGGGCTGACGGCGCGCGAAATCGAATTTCATTTTCCCCGTCGCCGCCTGATCCTCAGGCTGCCTTGGCGTGCTGCTGGATCGTCTCGTCATGATATTTCGAGGCGTCCGTGGTGTACTCCGCGTGACCATACTCGATAAGCAGCTTGTCGATCTTTCGGATGAGCCGTCTGTCCGTGGCATCGCGCAGTCCGGGAACGCGCAGCGCCAGCGAATAGAGCTTCTCGCGGCCGAAGATGAAAAGGCCGAGCGCGATAAAGAGCGGCATGTCGTAGGGACGGAGTTCGACGCCCATCATCTTCGCCTTGCCCGTCTTGTCGCCGCGCAGGAAGGCGCGATTGAAATAGACGCGCGCGAAGGCCCGCTCCAGCGCATTGAAGATCCTGCTCTTAATCGACTTGTCCGACGGGAAATAGGCCGCCATCGTCGCGCGCACCAGCGCTCCGCAGGTCTCGTCGTCATAGCCGTCCCTGAGCGTTCCGGAGTAGACGACCATCGCGTCGTAGATACCTTGCGGCGTGGTCGGCAGCAGTTCTTCCGGCAGTCCGAGCAGCCAGCAGCGATAGCGGTTGAACTCCACGAAAGCGCGCTCGGCGGGCGTGAACTCCGTGCGCCCTTCGCGCATCAGCTTGAAGGCAAGCAGAAACACGGCAATCGTTCCCGCCGGCATCTGGTCCACCTGCGGAACGGGAATGCCGAAAGTGTTCACGTCCCATGTGCGCCCGCTTCGAAGAATGTTGAAGCGCACCATGGAGTGCATCAGGCGCACCATCGCCGCCGCCTTGAAGCCGGTGCCGAAGCGGTTGAGCGCGCCGGGAAGCGAGGTCGTGGTGAAGAAGCTCGCTGTTTCCTTGATGCGGCGGACCGCCGTCTCATGGGAGAGTGTACCCGTCAGCGCCATAGGCAACGCGGAGTACTTGTTGAGGAAGGTCGCGACGAATGCGCCGCGCACGACGAAGGGCGCGAGGTTTGCCGTCGGGTTGCGGCTTACCCGTGCGCCTTCCTCGATCAGGCTCATGTCGATCCAGTCCGGCGTCGCTTCCATCTCGCGAATGAAGGCGATCAGTTCCGGCGGTGCGTCGGGCACGTTCTCCACGCCCTTGTCGCAGGCTTGCGTCAACATGGAGACGAGCGGACGAAATCCGTACTCGGGCATCAGCGCCGCATAGGCATCTGCAGTGGCGTCGCCCAGCATCGTATAGGCGCGCGCACGCGCAACCGTTTCAGGATTGGAGAGAAGCCGCTCTCGCGCGGCGCGGTCGCCCTCATTGAGCTGCATGCTCTTGTTGTCAAGCTCGCCCGCAAAGCGTTCCGGCGTGATCGAGAAATCCACCTTGCCATACATCTGGGGCAAGCGTTCTCGCTGTGCCGCTACCCGCGCCTCGAGGGCTGCCAGACTTTCCATGCTCTCCTCCAAAACTTACGATTCATAAGTTATATTTTGTAAGTTATACTCGAGGCCATAATGGGAGCAAGCATGAATTCGTCCGCCGCAAAAAATCGGGGAACGCCGCGCCGCCGGATGACCGTGGAAAAGCGCCGCGAACAGATCATGGATGCCGCGCGGGACATTGCGAATGCCGAGGGATTTCACGCCGTTACGCTGGACCGCGTGGCCGAGGCCTGCGGAATCACGCGCACCCTGATCTACCAGCAGTTCGGCAATCTTTCGGGCCTTCTCGTCGCGATGGTCGACCGCGAATATACGCGCGCCGCTCGGGACTTTGCAGAGGCCGCAAAACGCCCGCCGAGGAAAGGCCAGTCGCGCTATGGCGCGGGGGTTGCCGGCGTTCTGGAGGCAGTCGACGCCTCCCCCGCCACCTGGCGCATGTTGCTGATGCCGAGCCATGGCGGCCCGCCGGAGCTCTACGAGCGCCTCGAACAGGCCCGCGATCTGACGCAGGAGTATCTCGCGACGGCCCTCCGGGAAGCGGGCGTCAATTCATCGAACTTTGCGAACCCGGACCCGGAGCTCGCCGTCCGGATGCTCCTCGCGGTCTCGCAGGAGCTCGTCCATCTGCGCCTCACCAAGCCGCGGGTCTACACGATCGATCGTCTGGTCGCTCAGGCAGAGCGGCTGATCGAGGTCATGTTTCCGCATTGACGCCGCAAGCTGGGCGGTGCTCAGTGCGACTTGCCCGCCCAGTCGCGCTTGATCTTCTTAGCGAGCGACCATTTGTGGACTTCGGTCGGACCGTCATAGATACGGAAAGCCCGCACCTCGCGGAATATCTGTTCGACGATCGTATCTCCCGAAACGCCCGTGCCGCCCATGACCTGCACGCACCGGTCGGCGATCCGCATCAAGGCCTCGGACACCGCCACCTTGGTCATGGAACTTTCGGCGGTTCCAAGCGAGCCCGTATCGAGGACATCGGCGCACCAGTCGATCATGAGTTCGGCCTGTTTCAGATCAATCAGATTCTCGGCCAGCATGAAGCCGACACCCTCATGATCGATCAGCGGCTTGCCGAAGGCTTGACGGCGGTTCGCATAATCCGTCGCAATCTCGTTCGCGCGCGTGCAACAGCCGAGCCACCGCATGCAATGGGAGAGCCGTGCGGGACTGAGCCTGATCTGCGCATATTTGAAGCCTTCTCCGCTCTCCCCCAGCATCTGATCCGCGGGGAGGCGCAGATTGTCGATCATGACGACGGCATGTCCGCCGGGCATCGAATTGTCGATGGTGTCCAGCACGCGCTCGATGCGGATCGAGGGATTCGGCAGATCCACAAGGAACATGCAGGCACCCTCGTCGCTCTTGGCCATGACAATGCCGACCTTCGCGCCCTCCGCGCCGGTGATGAATGCCTTGCGTCCATTGATGACCCAGTGATTGCCGTCCCTGTGGCAGGTCGTCTTCATCATCGATGGGTCGGACCCTGCGCCGCCCTCGCTTGCCGGTTCCGTCATGAAGAAGGCGGAGCGCGCCTCGCCCGAGACGAGCTGCTTCAGAAAACGCTCCCTGATTTCCGGGTTGCCGATCTTGCCGAGGAGGTACATGTTTCCCTCGTCCGGCGCGCCCGTGTTGCAGGCCACGGGTCCCAGGGGCGAGAGACCGCTCTTCCTCAATACCAGTGCCGTCTCGCGCTGAGTGAGATGGCTGCCGTCCGCCAGAATATGCGGTGTCATCACGCCAGCCTCGCGCGCCTTTGCGCGCAGTTCGGTGACGAGTTCTTCAGTCGGCCCGTGAGCGGTGCAACGCGGATCGCGCTCATAGGGCGCCACTACGTTGCGCACGAAATCCTCAACCTTCGCGGCAATCGCTTCCGCCCTGCCCGGTACTGCCTCTGCCATATCTCTCCGGCTTGCGCCTCTCCTCTTGCCGTCGCGCAGCGAAATTTCCGCGCGTCTCATGGCAAAGCCTATAGCACAGGATTTTCCGGTTTTGGCGAACGCACGTCAGAAAGCGCACGCGCGGCAGACAATGCCGCGCGTGACGTTAGGGCAACCCGTCAGCTTGACCGGGGTTCCGTGCTAGAATTGACCCAGCGCCACGCGGCGAACCGCATCGCTGTCGGTCGGCTGATGACCGACCTTGTGGGCTGGCGCCGGTGCTTCCTGCACGGTGTTCGAGATCCGTCCGACACCCGTCACCTCGACCTCGACGACATCCCCGATATTCATGGGCCTCGAATTGGCGGGCGTGCCCGTCAGCACGATATCGCCCGGCAGAAAAGTGATATGGCGCGAAAGGTCCGCAAATATGTAGTCGATCGGGAAGGTCATCTCGCTGACCGGTCCGTCCTGCACAACCTTGCCGTTGATATAGGTGCGCACGCTTTCCTTGCGGATATCGACGCCGCGCACGATACCGGGACCGACCGGACAGAACCCGTCCTGCCCCTTCACGCGCAACATTGAGCCAGCGTCCGTGTCGCGGAAATCCTGCGCGCCGACATCGTTTGCCGGGGCGAAACCCGCCAGATGGTCCCAAACATCTTCGGGTGCCACATTCCGCATCGGCTTGCCGACGATGGCCGCGATTTCGCCCTCATAGTTGAGGTACTGGCAATCCGCCGGGCGATTCAGGAAGCCGCGATGCGAGTTCAGCGTCGTCAGTGGCTTCTGAAAGTATGTCGGCGTGACCAGCGGCGGCGCCTTGAACTCGACGCGCCGCGAGTCGTAGTTCAGGTGAATGCAGATGATCTTGGTCAGATCGCAAGGCGGCAGATAGGTTGCGTTCGCTTCCTCCACCGTCCGCCCGTCTCCGAGGCGGAGCTTGCCGCCCTCCTCCGGCCTCACCCAGACCGGCGTTCCCTGATGCAGGATGCGCCGCCACTCTTCGCGCGGGCCTTCCAGAACGGACATTGATTTTTCTCCCCTTATTATCCCGATACGGACCTTCAGGCCGGCACCATGAATCCCTTCATGTTCTCGAATATCGGCGAATGGCCATAGGCGTCGCGCTGGTAATATTCCGACTGCCCCGTCGGTGCCCGGCCACCCCATCCGATCTCGTTCATGAAGCCGGAGGGATTCTTGAAATAGAAGGAAAAATTATGATCGTTGGAGTGGCTACCCGGCTCGATGATCACGGGCAATTGCGCCAGGCGCACGAGATCATGTGTGAGCCCGACATCCTCAAGCCGTTCCACTTCGAACATCAGGTGATTGACCGTCTTCTCGGACGGCTCACCAAATGCGAGAGTGTGCTGCCGCGTATTGCAATGAAGGAACATCAGCTCGACATTCTCCGGCATTCCCGGAATCGCGATCTTGTATTCGATGCCGCCCCGCATGCCGAGCAACGAATAAAAAGCGTGCAGTTCCTCGAAACCGGCGCGCCGGTTCAGCATCATGTGACCGAAGCCGCCGCCCGCCGTCTTGAATCCGCCATGCATCCTTCTTCCGGGATGGAAGGGAAGGTCGTACTGGACGAGCGGACCATGGAAGAGCTCAATGGCAAAGCCGTTCGGGTCGGTCACGAACATGACCTCAAGCACATGACGTGCTTCGGCCTCCTCCCGACTGCCGATCCTGACATCGACTCCCGCGGCCTTGAGGCGGTCCGCCATTTCGCGGAACTCCAGCACACCCGCGAGGCGCAGCCCCATGACAAGAAGATCATCCGCCGGATTCTCGACGAGCTTGATCCTGTGGTGCCAGTAGTCCATCCGCAGATAGCGGGTTTTTTCATCCTCGCCCGGCCGGACCTCAAGGCCCAGAACCTGCGAAGCATATTCCTCCCACGCAGCAAGATTGCTGACGCCGAGCGTGACATAGCCCAGTTCCGTAACTTCCGCCGCCATGATTTCCTCCCTCAGGCGAATGATCCCTTGCGGATCGATATGTTCTTGATGTCCGTGTAAAAATCGAAGCTCCAGGTGCCGCCCTCACGGCCAAGCCCCGAATCCTTCGCACCGCCAAAGGGCGCCGCCAGATCGCGGACGAAGAAGCAATTGACCCACACGGTTCCCGCCGTCACACGCGAGGCGATATCCAATGCGCGTTTCTCGCTCCCGCTGAACAAGGTGCCCGCAAGCCCGTAACGCGTGTTGTTGGCAAGCTCGACAACCTCGTCGTCGGAGGAGAAACTCTGCCAGGTGAGGACCGGCCCGAAGACCTCGCGCTGCGCGATCTCGAGTTCCGGCGTGACATGGGCAAAAAGCGTCGGCTCGAAATAGAGTTCGCCGAAGTTGGAGCGTCCCCCGCCCCAGAGCGGCACCGCGCCATCCGCCTTCGCCCGCTCGACGAAACCGGCTACGCGCTCGAAATGCTCCTTGTGAATGAGCGGCCCGACGCGCGTATCCTTGTCGCGCGGATCGCCCACGGTCATGTGACTCGCTGCGCCGCGAACCATCTCGAGAAATTGTTCCTCGATCTTCTTCTCGACCATGATGCGGGTGCCCGCGAGGCAGACCTGCCCGGCATTCATGTACTGCCCGGCGACTGTTTGCGCCGCCGCTTGGAGATCGGCATCGGCGCAGACGATGAAGGGCGATTTGCCGCCAAGCTCGGCGCTCATGGGCGTGATCGACCGCGCCGCCGCCTGACCGATGATCTTTGCCGTGTCGGTCGAGCCGGTGAAGCTGATGCGGTCGATATCGGGATGGTTCACCAGCGCATCGCCCGCGACTTCACCGATGCCCTGCACCACATTCAGGACGCCGGGCGGCAGCCCCGCCTCATGCGCGATGTCAGCCATCAGAGAACAGGTCAGCGGCGCCCATTCCGGCGGCTTGACGACCACGGTGTTACCCGCGGCAAGCGCCGGGCCGACTTTCCATGTCGTCAGCATAAGAGGCGCGTTCCACGGCGTGATGAGGACCGCGACACCCGCCGGGTCGTATTTCACATGGTTCACGACCTCCGGCGACTCGATGACATGCCCATCGAGCGTCATGGCCCAGTCGGCAAAGAACTCGATATTCTGCGCCGCTCGCGGCACGACGCGATGGACGTTGCCCATGAGCAGCGAACCGTTGTCCATGGTCTCGACCGCGGCAAGCTCGTTCACACGCGCCTTGATGCCTTCTGCGAACTTCTTGAGATAGGGAAGCCGCCCTTTCGGCCCGAGCGCCGCCCAGGCGGGAAAGGCCTTCCGCGCTGCCTCGACGGCAGCATCCGCCTCGGCCTTGCCGCCTGCCGAAACATCGGCCAGATGCGATCCGTCGATCGGGGAGAAATCGGCAAATCTCTCCTTCGAGGCGACGCGCTTGCCGCCGATCCAGTGATCGGTCGAAACCTCAACGCCTGCAACCTTCACCCTGTTGCCGCTCATCACACCGCCTCCGCGAGCTTGAGATCCGGCGCGAGGACGGCTTCCTCCTTCAGAAAGCGGTCGACAAGGCGGTCGGCCCTCGTCCTGTCCGCGATCATGTGGGCGACCTGCTGATTGCGTGCGCCGGAGGCGAGATAGAAACGCTCATACTGTTCGCCGCGGCTGCCAAGGGCGCTGCCCGTGAAGTCCCAGGCGAGTCGGAAGAGCCGCGCACGCGTTTCGGCGTCGATTCCGTTGGCGCCATGCATGTAGCGGTCGATCAGCGGACGCAGCTCCGGGTTTTCAAGCTGCGATTGCGTGGGCGCCGCGAGCAGATTGTGCGAACCGAGGAGCCGGATGATCTCGTTCACACGCGGGAACCAGGTCGGCATCATCGACTTCAGTGCGGTCATCGGCGCTCCATTCGGAAACCAGACGCCATTGCCGAATTCATAAGCAGTCTCTTCGGCCATCCGGATGCAGGAGCGGGCGAATTCGCCATAGGACCAGAGTTCCCCGAGCATCTGGATCGATGGCGGCTGGAGGCCGCCGACTGCCTCCGTCATGCGCGTCGCCACACCCCAGGCGAATTCGAGCTTGGTCTGGGCACGGATCATCGTCTGCTGCATGACGTTCGGGAACCAGCCCGTCGCCATGACCTGGTTATAGACCTGCACATTGCAATTGATGTGGATGCGGTCCCAAGGCACTTCGACATCGTCGAAGATCGCGAAAGCGTCCTGTTCGTCGAAGCGCGACGAGAGCGGATGGTCGTGGACGTTCAGCGTGCCCGAGCAGCTGTCGCGGCAGATGAATTTGAGACCCGGCGTGTCCATCGGGATACAAAAGGCGAGCGCATAATCATGCGCATCGGGCCGCACGGGATGGGCCGGATAGACGGCCAGCTCATCCGCGAAAGGCGCAAGCGTCGCCAGCACGCGGGCGCCGCGCACGATGATACCGTGCTCTGTCTCTCCGACCTTATGCAGCGGCACTTCGTTCGGCGGACCAACGATATCGCCACCTGCCTTGTCGATGGTCGGATGGATGATGGTATGGGTGAGCGAGATGTCGTTGCGGCGGAGATACTTCTGATAGTTGATGAGGTTTTCCGCGCCCTGCTCGTTGCCGTTCGCGCCCCATTCATCAGCACGCCCCGCAAAGCCCGCATAGGTGACGTTCATGTAGTCCGGCGAGCGGCCCATGACGCCGACGGTATATTCGGCATGGCGCTGCAGCGCCTTGTGGCGGCGGAATATGTCATCCTTCGAACGAGGGATCATGTGACTCGCATTGATCTTCTCGCCGGTTTCCGGATCGGGGATCAGGCAGTCATCGGCATGCTCATGCTGAAGATCGAACAGGCCCGCAAGCCCGCGCGCCGCGCCCGCAAACGCCGGATGGTCGACGATATCCGTCACCTTTTCGGCGCCGAGCCATATCTCGCGCTTTCCCTTCAGCCCTTTCAGAAATTGCTCGCCTGTCCGTGCAGCCATGGCGCCGCTCCCTCCTTTTTCGGCAGCGCCTCCCAGACGCGCCTTTTGTGATTCGGTTCATTTATGACTACACTCATTTTTATTCCGCAAGTCAAGCGGGATGCATGCCGCAGCAGCGAAGGGCGCAATTGACAATGCGGGACGATCGGCCAAGTTGTTGCCCTATCGGAATTTCTTACGGATTCGCGGGAAAGAGCAGGTCGGCGTGAAACAGGCGGTCGGGAAGCGAGCGGCGAAAGGTGGAGCGGAGAAGGTACCGCCCGTCGGCCGCCGCGAGCGTAACAAGCGGGAAAAGCTGGACCGCATCCTCGCCTCGGCGCGGGACCTGTTTGCCGCCAAGGGATTCAGCGACACGACAACGCAGGAAATCGCCGAGCGCGCCGATATCGGAACAGGCACCCTCTTTCTCTACGCGAAGACCAAGGAAGATCTCCTCATCATGGTTTTCAAGGATGAGATGATCGAAACATCGCAGACTGCATTCCGGAAGGTTTCTCCGGAAGCGCCCCTGGTCGATCAGCTCATGCAGGTGTTCGGAGCCATGGTCACCTATCACAGTCGCGATCTTCCGCTCGCGCGCGCCCTCATCCGGGAGATCACCATTCTCGCAAATCCGGACCGGCGCGAGGACGTGCGCTCCCTGATGCGCATCATCTATAGCGGTATCGGCGACATCATTGCCGGTTCGCGCTCACGCGAAAAAATCCGCGCCGGGATCGACCTTGCCCTCGCCGGAGAGGCCTTGTTCGGCATCTACTATATCGGCCTTATAGGCTGGCTGAATGGACAGATCACGAAGCAGGCTTTTCTCAAGCGGCTGCGCGCGAAGCTCGCCCTGTCGGTCGAAGGGCTGCGGGTTGCGCCGGCGGAACCCGCCACGCCGGCCCGGCGCACGCGGAACAGAAAATCCTGACGCGCAACGCGCCAATTATTGACTTCCCTCATTTATGATGCCACTCAGTATTTGTCCGCCCTCGGTGGCCGGCAAAACGAGGGAGAAGCATCATGACGACGACGCTCAAGGCGCGCTGGGCGATGGACGAGGTTACACTTGGCGCCTGGTGCATGATTCCGGAGCCGCTGACCGCCGAAGCTCTCGGCCGCGCTGGCTTCGACTGGGTGCTGGTCGACATGCAGCATGGCTGCATGGACTACGAAACGGCGCTCAACATGATACGCGCCATCGACACCACAGCCGCCACACCCATCGTTCGGGTCCCCTGGAACGACCCCGGCATTATCGGCCGGGCGCTCGATGCTGGCGCGCTCGGCATTGTCATCCCGATGATCCAGACGCCCGATGACGCGAAGCGCGCCGTCGATGCCTGTCTCTACCCGCCAAAGGGCCGCCGCAGCTTCGGCCCGGTACGCGTCGGCATGAGGGATGGGCCGGGATATTTCATGGAGGCGAATGAGCGCATCGCCGTGATCCCCATGATCGAGACGCCGGAGGCGCTTGCCAATGTGGAAGCAATCGCCGCCGTGCCGGGCGTCGATGCGCTGTTCGTCGGTCCGTTCGATCTGTCGATCGCGCTCGGCCTGCCGCCGGGCGACAATGACGGCAAGCCGGCTTTCGATGCGGCAATCGCAAAGGTCTCGGCCGCGGCGCGCAGCGCGAATATTGCGACCGCCGTTCTCTCCAATGCGAAGGTTGCGCCGCTGCGCATCGAGCAAGGCTTCCGGATGATTTCCACCACCACCGACATCAACGTGCTGTCCATGGCCGCGCGCAGCGACCTCGAGGCCGTGAAAGCCGCCACGCAGAAGGGGAAGTAGCATGCTCGATCAAGCCACGCGCGAAAAGGTTGTGGATGCGCTTTTCGACACCTATCGCAGCCGGACACCCATGCCGCTGCCCACGAAGACCTGGCCCGGCATTGAAGTCGAGGATGCCTACCGCATTCAGCAAACTTTCATCGCGCGCAAGGTCGCTGAGGGCGGCAAGGTGAAGGGATACAAGGTCGGCCTCACCTCCAAGCCGATGCAGGAATTTTCAGGCACCAACGAGCCCGATTTCAGCGCCGTCACCGACGACTTCTTCCTTCCTGAATCCACCCCCATCCCGATGTCGCGTTTCTTCGCTCCGATGATCGAAATGGAAATCGCCTTCGTGATGAAGGAGCCGCTGAAGGGACCGGGCGTGCTACCGGTCGATGTCATCCGCGCGACCGACTTCGTTCTTCCCGCGATCGAGATCGTCGACTTCCGCGTCCAGCGCGAACCGGGATTGAACGTCATCGACAACATTGCCGACCTCGCCTTTTGCGGCGCGGTGGTGCTCGGCGCCAATCCGCGACGGCTCGACCAGATCGACATACGCCGGGTGCAGGGCGCGCTTTACAAGAATGGAAACAAGGAACTCGAAGGCGAGGCATCCGCCGTGCTCGGCAATCCTGTGACAGCCGTCGCCTGGCTCGCCAACAAACTCGGCGAATTCGGCACCTCGTTTCAACCGGGCGACACGATCCTCACCGGCTCCTTCATTCGCGTCCTTCCCGTGGCTGCGGGCGATGAATTCGTCTGCCGCTTCGACCAGGGCCTTGGAGAAGTGGCGACGAGCTTCGAATAGGCTCCCCTTCCCTGCCGAACGGCACCCGCGAACCTCATCCGAAAGGGGAGCGCGACGCTACGTCTTTGCCAGCCGGTTCATTTCCCGACACCCATCCGTTCGCGGGCGCCCTTGTCTTCCCCCGCCGTCGCGTTATGACTCATGCAACGAAAACGCGAGGTCCGGGGAGACAGGCACATGGAAGAGCGTATCAAGACCACGATCACCGACGGCGTTGCCGATGTAAGGCTCGTTCGCACCGACAAGATGAACGCGCTCGACGATGCGATGTTCATGGCCCTGCTTGAAACCGGCGAGAAGCTGAAATCCGACAAGTCCGTCCGTGCGGTCGTCATCTCCGGCGAAGGCCGCGCTTTCTGCGCCGGTCTCGACATGGGCAATTTCGGGCGCATGGCGAGCGGCGAGCGCGACGCCAACAAGTCCGAAGTCACCGGCCGTCTCGAACAGCGCACCCACGGCGTCGCCAATCGCGCGCAATATGCCGCTCTCGTCTGGCGCGACGTGCCCGTGCCCGTCATCGCCGCCGTTCACGGCGTCGCCTTCGGCGGCGGCTTTCAGGTCGCGCTCGGTGCCGATATGCGTTTCGTCGCCCCCGGCACGCGCTTCTCCGTCATGGAAATCAAATGGGGCCTCGTGCCCGACATGGCCGGCATGTATCTCATGCGCGGCCTCGCGCGGGAGGACGTCATCCGCGACCTCACCTATACGGGCCGCATCTTCGAGGCCGACGAGGCGCTTGCCTACGGCTTCGCCACCCGCATTTGCGACGATCCGCTCGCCGACGCGCTCGCCACGGCGCGCGAAATTGCCGACAAGAGCCCCTCGGCGATCCGGGCGGCCAAGCGCATCCTCAATGACGCGCCGGATGGCGATGCCGCTTCCATCCTCCTTGCGGAATCCGTCGAGCAGGACAAGCTCATCGGCGGCGCGCATCAGAAGGAAGCCATCATGGCCAACCTCGAAAAGCGCCGGCCGAACTTCGCGGATTGAAGAAACGGTTCCGCAGATATATCTCAGCCGCCCACGAGATCGCCGCCGTTCGGGTGCAGTACCTGCCCGCTCATATACGAGCTGTCGTCGCAAGCCAGGAAAAGCAGCGACGGTGCCACTTCGTTCGGCTGGCCCGGCCGGCCGAGCGGCGAACTCTTGCCAAACGTCGCGACCTGCTCCTCGGGAAACGAGGCTGGAATGAGCGGAGTCCAGATCGGGCCGGGCGCGACGCCATTCACGCGGATTCCTCTTTCCGCGAGGTTCGCCGACAACGCGCGCACCAAAGCCAGGATCGCGCCTTTGGTCGAGGAATAGTCGAGAAGAACCGGCTGCCCTCGATAGGCGGTGACCGAAGTCACGCAGATGATCGACCCACCCTTCTCCAGATGCGGCAACACCGCCTGGATGATGTGGAACTGGCCGAAAACATTTGTTTCGAAAGTCTGCAGAATCTGGTCTTCCGGGATTTCCTCGAAATTCTTCTGGAAATGCTGTTCCGCCGCGCCGCAAACGACAATGTCGAGGCGTCCGAATTTTTTCACCGTTTCCTCGACGAAGGATTCCGCAACCGCTTTCTTACCGACGTCCCCGGAGAGAAGGAAGCATTCGCCTCCCTCGCGCTCGACGAGTTCGGCTGTCTTCTTTGCGTCTTCCTCCTCCACCTTGTTCTTGTAGAGGATGCCGATACGTGCCCCTTCCCGTGCGAAGAGGATGGATGTCGCACGGCCAATACCGCTGTCGCCTCCGGTGATGACGGCCACTTTGTCCTTCAACCTGCCGGAGCCCGGATAGCGGGGCTCGTAGTCCGGCGGCGGGTCCATTTCCGCTTCGGAGCCAGGCTGGTGATCCTGTTCCTGCCCCACGGGCGCTTCTTTCCGCTTCAACATTTCGTCGTCTCCATTTCCTTACCCGCTTTTATGGTCACGTGACCGCAGGAAAGCCCTCCGCCCGAAGAATTCGCGCCAGATGCGCCGTGTTTCGCGCGAGCATCTTCGCTGCGGAGATAACGGCCTCCGGCACCTTGTCCAGATCTTTGAAATCCTTGCCCTGCATGGCTTCGCCGACCCAGTAGCTGACGGCATTCGGCGCGAGCGTGAATCCCACATCGTTCAGCGCCTGATAGAGTTCGGCGGATACGTGATGCGCACCATCCTCGTTGCCGACCACAGCAACTGCCGCTACTCGACCGTAAGGTGCCATGCGTCCGCCATCGTCCTTCTCGGACAGGAAGGCGTCCATGCGTTCAAGGGCCCGTTTCGCAACGCTCGATGGCTGGCCGAGCCAGATGGGCGTGCCCAGAATGAGGATGTCTGCATCGAGAATGCGCTTACGGATACCCGGCCATTCATCGCCATTGCCTTCATCCGATTTAACGCCGGGTTCGATGCGATAGTCTGCGAGGCGTATCGTTTCCCCCACGACACCTTCGTTCCGAAGGAAACCGAGGATGAGTTCCAGCATCTTGTCCGTTGAAGAAGGCTCGCCACCGCTCTTTTTGAGGGTTCCATTGAGGGCAATGGCCTTCATGTCGCTCCTCCATGAGTCGTTTTCGTTTCGATAAAGCGCGGCAACGCGAATTGTTCCGCCACGGTATCGATCTGACTTCCTTGGCATCGAGCGTAGGCAGGAAAGATGGAACTTACGCGTCGCGGCCTGTTGCCAGCCCCGTGATCTTTCCGTCCAGCAATTCCAATGAATGCATGACGACGAGACGCCGCAGATCCTCCGGACCGATGTCGCCGAACTCTTTTGTCTCGGCGCCGATCGCTTCCTCCCTCGTCCCACAGGCGAAGACCACTCGACCGACAGGGTTGCCGTCTTCATCTTCGGCGGGCCCCACGACGCCCGTCAGGACGAGAGCAATATCGGCCGGCGACCGGGCGAGAGCGCCCTCGGCCATCAGCCGGGCAACTTCCGGCGCAACGCTGCCAACCTCGGCAAGAAGCGCCGCCGGCACGCCCAGCGACATTTCCTTCTGCTGCTTCGTATAGGCAATGAAACCGCCCTGCAGTGAGCTACCTGCGCCTTCCGCCTGCGAGAGAACCGCGCATACGAGGCCGCCACTACAGGATTCCGCGGTGATCACAGAGAGTCTGGCGTGAGTCAGGCGCCTCATCACCGCGTTGGCTCTCGCCACAATGTCGTTTTCGGAAGGTACTTTTTCCACGACTGACTCCGAAGGCGCTGTTGCTGTTCGCCCCTCCCCTACGCAACAGCAACTCCCGGGTTCCCACGGCGGCCGGCCCGGGGTTGGAAATATGAGCGCGCAACCTCCAATTGACTCAGTCGGCCATTGATTTCATTGGGCTTTTGTCTGGGCCGTGACTCGTTTCACGGGTTTAACGTGACTCAGATAGGGCTCTTTCCAAGCTCATTTGACTCATCTCTCTTAAGTGCTTGATTCGAATTAATAAATCCTCCCACTGCTGCGGACCTGGATTTGTGTTTACTTGGGGCGTTTGCACCGCTGTAAGGGACGCGGGAAGCGGATACATCATCGATACGGGGTCGTGCGACCTGCGCCTCGTTCACAAGTCCCTGCGACAAATGCCCTGGATGATGTTCCCTCCTCCTTAGAGTGATCTGCGCCAAGCTAGTAGACGCAGCAAGGTGAACACCAATCGTCCGATCGCGAATATCAGGCAGTGACGCTATCCGCAGTGCGCGCCTCATCAAACCATCCAGCAGCCTGTCGATCATTCTCACTCAACAACCGGATAGAATGGGACCCCCCAATTCTCATGGGGGTAGTCCATCATCAAGTCCACGAAGACAGGCATCAGGAATGTTAGGATCGCTGCCCCGTCTCGCACCTGCGACCTATTCACCCCGCTATTCCATGTGGATCCGCCATGGACGAGCTGATTTCGCAGAACATACAGCCTATCGAAGACGAAGCTCAGAACGCGAACACAGTCCCCTGTTTGGAATGCTTGCGCAAAATTCCGTGACGACGCCCTTAACCTCTCCTCCCAGTCCTCGAATCCATCGATCCCATTGTGGTGCTGCCAGAAAGGATTGAAGACATAGCGGTTGTCCATGAGCATTCGCACCGGACCGGAAAATCGTTGCCACAACGCTTGGTAGATTCGTTGGCTTTGGTCATGCTCTACGAGCCGGCGGAAGTAATCCACGAAAGCGGTGCGCTCGCTTGTGTTGGCAGACTGAAAATCCTGTTCGTCAGCGTAGGCTGCATTGAAGGCAATCCAGAGGAATATGAAACGGGCATCCTCGTCGTCGCCGCAAGCCTCTGCTCGGCCAATCCAGCTGATCGCGCGATGAGCACGTAGGCCCATGGTTTCGGGAAAGCCCTCGCGAATGGCGCGTTGTTTTGTCTTCAATGTTGCGTGATCGAGAGCATCTGCCATTTACATCCCCCAACAGAAGTTCAATTACGGCAAGGCATCGAAGTCCGGCCGTTGATATCCTTCAACCAACGCGCGCAGTCCTGCAGGTGCTACCACCTCAACCTTGTCACCCCACTGATAGAGATGCCAAACCATCTCGAGCCATCCCGCTGCCTTGAACCGGACGATCAAGCTCCCATCATCTTGCAATTCCAGAATCTGGGTCGGGTGAAAGCGAAACTCAGCCGCGCGCTCGGCTGCCTCAGGTGCGAAACGCCAGATCACTTCGCCGTACTGCCCTGGATCTTGATAGACGCCGAAGGCCTTTGCGGCGTAGTCCTCCAGGATAAATCCGGATGTGAAGGTGAAGCTTTCGTCCAATACCTCGGCAGCAAAGACTCGGTCCATGCGAAAGTTCAGTATCGTCTCACTGCGAGCAGGCTGTCGCGCAACGAGGTAGCTGCGATGCCCCAACAGCAAGCCATGTGGTTCGACCACACGCGGTGCGGCCTCCGCCGAGCCATAGATGATACGCAGGCGAAATGGCCCGCGAAGCGCCTCGATCACCGCATCTGTCAGCTCTGGGCGCATCGCAACAGTCGGGCCAGGGCGCATTACATGACCCAGACCAGCCAGTACTGCCTCAGCATCGACTTCAGTACGGAACGCATCTCGCGGTGTCAGCCGCGCCATCAGTCCGTCGCGTATACCATCGAGCGCTTGAGCGTGGCGCAGCCTCAACTGATCCCGGGCGGAGCGGGCAGCGATCTCCAGCGCCTCTATCGCGGTTTCCTGTCGCGCTTGCAGACGCTCGAGGGGTGGCGCCTCAAGCCGCCAGTATTTTCGTCGATCTTGGGCATCCGAGGTTGTGACGTTGGCAAATACAAGTTCCATTGCCTCGGTCATTCGCTGTGCCGTGCGACGCGATACCCTGAATTCTTCGCAAATGTCTCCAAGACTGACGCCTCCTCTTCGTGAGGCGGCCATCTGTGCAAGACGAAGCAGGTCTACGGCTTTAGAAAATGACATTTGACTGTGTATGCCAGAAATTGACACCCTTATAAGCTATTAATGATCGCGCGATCTGTCGAGATGAATCCTTGGTGAGATCGCGAAAACAAAGTGGAGGCTGGGATGTCAGGCAAGGTTGTCAGGATTGAGCGTGTCTCTCCAAGAGATGGTGTTGCTGAGGAGCCCGAGTGGTCTCCAAAGAACTATTGCTTAGCTGATCCAAAGTCTGGAGCCGAAAAACACCATGTGAAGAATGCCGTTTTCGTGAGGACACTCAATAAGGCGGCCGCGCTTGTTTCGGCTGGCTATTCGCTGCGGATGACAGGCCAGAACAAGCGGGCGTCATTGGTGCCGCCGAAAAGCTTGCGCATCGTACGCGACTAGGGGGCGCAGATGCGGAGCGTACGCGGCGATATCTTTCTGTCTGCTTCAGATCTCATGCGCTTCATGGGGTGTTCGCATGCCACCACGCTTGATCTGGCGTTCATGCGAGGTATCGGTCCGAAACCTCGAGAAGACACCGAAGACGCGGCACTGCTGCAAAAGCAAGGGGATGCGCACGAGGCAGCGCATCTAGCAAAACTCAAGAGCGCCGGCCGCAATGTGGTGGAGATCGCCCGGGGTGACCTTGCTGCTGATGCCGAGGCGACGCGTGCCGTGCTGGCAACAGGACCGGAGATAGTGTTTCAGGGAGCTTTTCTTTCGAGAAACTGGGGCGGCTGGTCCGACTTCCTGGAACGCGTAGAGCGACCTTCTACGCTTGGTGCCTTCAGTTACGAGGTGGCCGACACCAAGCTCAAGCGCCGAGCTCATCCAAAACATGTGCTGCAACTGGTTCTCTATTCCGACTTGCTGACCGAGATTCAGGGAGCGGCACCAGAGTTCGCCCATGTCGAGTTGGGGGACGGCACCCGTGCGACACTTCGGCTTTCGGATTATGCGGCTTACGCACGATCGGCTCGGGCGCGCCTCGAAGCTTTTGTGGCCAACCCTGCTCAGACCCGCCCTGTACCATGTGCCGATTGTGCCACTTGTCGCTGGGGGGACCACTGCAACGAGGTCTGGCAGGCAGAGGACAGCCTGTTCAACGTCGCCAATATCAGCCGTGGGCAGGTGAAAAAGCTGGAAGCGGCGGGTGTTGCAACCATGGAGGCTCTCGCTGGTCTCGATCATCCAATTCGTGGTATGGCGGAGAACACACGTACCCGCCTGGTTACTCAGGCGCGTCTGCAACATGCACGCAAGACGGGCGAGCCCGACTTCGAGCTGCGAGCACCTGAATCCGGAAAGGGCTTCGACTTGCTGCCGGAGCCGCAAGCGGGGGATCTGTTCTACGACATCGAAGGCGATCCGCATTTTGAGGGTGGTCTGGAATACCTGCACGGTGTCTGGTTCGACGGTCAGTTCCGCACCTTCTGGGCGCACAATCATGAAGCGGAGGCGGTAGCGCTCGCCGATCTGCTGGAGTTCTTCCGGACACATCTCGCTGCGTATCCCACGGCGCACATCTATCACTATGCTTCCTATGAGGTTACAGCCCTCCGTCGACTGACGACGAAGTACGGCATAGGAGAAGCTTTCCTTGATCGGCTGCTCCGCGAGCGTCGCTTTGTGGACCTGTTTGCGGTCGTGCGAGGAGCATTGATCGGATCCGAGACCAATTATTCGCTCAAGTCGATGGAGGCTTTTTACGACCGCAAGCGCGAAGGTGAGGTCAAGACGGCCGGAGGGTCAGTAGTGGCTTACGAACGATGGCGCGATACCTGTGACCAGAAAATCCTCGACGAGATCGAGGACTACAACCGCGTTGACTGCATCTCGACGGGGGAACTGAGAAACTGGCTGGTTGGCGTTCGGCCTTCGGCTCCCTGGCCATTGCTTGGTCAGGACGCAGGCGCCAAGGAGTTGGAGGAGGATTCAGATACTCAGATGCTGCGTTCGACGCTTGCGGCGTCCGGTTTGCCGGAAGATCGGCAGGAAATGCTGTTCAACCTTGGCCTGTTCCACAAACGTGAAGCGAAGCCCGCGCAGTGGGCGGTATTCGACAGCGTGGGCAAGGACGAAGACGACCTGATCGATGATCTCGATGCTCTTGCCGGATTGGAGGCGGTGGGCGTGGCTGAGCGCGACAAGCGCTCCATGGCTCGTACTTACCGTTTTCCACCCCAGGAGACAAAACTGCGGAGCGGCAAAAGCGCGACGGTGCCTGTTCCTGACGGACCACCTGCGACTGTCAGCATTACCGTGCTGGACCAAGCCGCCGGCAGGGTCACCGTCAAGGCGGGACCCCAGAAGTCGCATCTGCTGACAGACCATTTGACGCTTCATCCGGACTGGCCCCTGAATACCGCCGTCATCGCAGCCTCCCTGCGTGATGTGATTGCCGATCAGTGTGGTCCCCGCCGATTCACGGCAATTGACGATCTCTTGTCTCGGGCGATGCCGCGTCTGACTTCCGATGCGAAACTTGGTTCTTCAGATGATGTTGATCCGGTTCCGGGAGCGGTTGCGGCAGTTGCCGCCATGGATGGAACCGTTCTGCCGATTCAGGGACCACCAGGCACAGGGAAGACCTACGTCACGGCTCGGACGATCTTGTCTCTTGTAAAAAATGGCCACCGGGTTGGCGTCACTTCGAACAGTCACGAGGCTATCCGAAACGTGCTCATGGGCTGTCGTTCTGCGATGGAAGAAGGGGGCATGGGCATCGACCGAGAAGACATAGGTTTGGCTCACAAGGTCAGTGGCGGACAGGATGGGTACCCTGAGGGCTTCACCGGCATCGCGTGCACCACGTCGAACGACGATCCCGTGTTGGTAGAAGCCGATATTGTCGGCGGGACCGCCTTCTACTTTTCGCGCCCCGAGCTTGAACAGACTCTGGACTGGCTCTTCGTTGATGAAGCTGGTCAGGTGGGCTTGGCCAACATGGTTGCTATGGGTCGGGCCGCCCGCAACATCGTGCTGGTGGGTGATCCGCGTCAATTGCCGCAAGTGATCCAAGGATCACATCCGGCTCCCGCGAATCTATCGTGCCTGGACTGGATGTTGGGCGACCATGCGACCGTACCTGCCGATCGCGGCATCTTTCTTCCTGTCTCCCGACGTATGCATCCAGATGTCTGCCGATTTATCTCCAGTCAGGTTTACGAGGGGAGGTTGACGAGCCATCCGAATACGAAACGCCAAGCGCTGTCTGGAACAATCTTCCCTTCAAGTGGTGCCTTCTGGGTGCCGGTCTCTCACGACGGGAACTCGCAGGTTGCGTCTGAAGAAGTCGCCGCTATCAGCGATGCTGTAGAAAAGCTGTTGTCTGGACACTGGACGGAAATGGACGGTACGACACGTCGCTTGCGGCGGTCGGACATCATCGTTGTCGCGCCCTACAACGCTCAGGTAAACGCTTTGAGTGATGCCTTGCCTGAAGGTATCCGCGTCGGCACGGTCGACAAGTTTCAAGGTCAGGAAGCCGCGGTATGTATTGTCTCGATGACAGCCTCATCGGCAGCAGAAGTACCACGTGGCATGGACTTCCTGTTTTCTCTTAACCGCATCAACGTGGCGGTCTCGCGCGCTAAGGCGTTGGCGCTGGTGTTTGGATCTACACACCTTCGCGGTGCAAAATGTGACTCGGTCGAGCAGATGCGGCTGATGAACACACTCTGCGCGTTGCGGCCGATCGGAGGGTAAGAAATGTGGCAGGCAATCGACACGAGGGTAGAAGAAAATGAGCGTGAGCGGGCGTCTCCGCTACGGAAGTCCTTCCTTCGCGTGCTTCACGATTCTGAGATGCAACCCGGACAGATCGCCACAAAAAAGATGGTCGTCCTCGAGTTTGGATCAGGCGACCGCCTCGTGTGGCAAATTGAAGGCACGGGCCAGCATTTCTACTTGCACGAGAAATGGCGAGCGCGCCTAGACGAGGCGGGCTTTGTCACCAAGCTTTTCCCCTATCAAGAGGGCATGAAGGATGGAGGGCGTCACTCTGCTCTTAGTCGCGATTGGTCATTTGGTTCTGCGCATTCCGTCCAGGTCAAGCTAGAGACAACGGAAAATCTACGCAGACTGATTGGACTTCTCCTATCCGGAAACCAAGAATTGAGTTTGGATCCATCCGCTGTGACTCGTTGGATCGAGCGTCTTCGCGTGTTCTTTCCCGACCTCGAACGATTTGACAAGCCAGATCCGGTCTTCGATGCCGAAGAACGCAATTATAAATTGCAGGTTGCTGCAGAGCTGCGCACAGCCCTTGAGGTTGCCGCAGCTGAGCAAGCGAGCGTGGATGCGATTCACTCGGCTTTGGTGAAAAGCAACCTTCTGCCTTGGCGGGCGTACTGGCCGATATCACCGAAGGGTAACGCCAACCGAGAGAAGCTCTGGCCAGCACTTGCCGAGCTTGGCCGTGCGGCACTTGGCAGCTCCGAAGGATACGCTACAGCGTTGGATTCGTTTGTTGCGGTGTGGACGGACGCCGTACCAAAAGGTTCTGAGGATTCTGCCCGCCAGATTGCTGAATTTCTATTCTTGCACATTGCTCCAGCCGAAGGAATCTACATCCGCCACACAGTTCGCCAAGACCTTTGGTTTGAAGCCGTTGGAAGCAAGTTTCCTTCTCATTCCTCAATGGCGGAGGTCTATGCTGACGAGCTGCGCTTTATGAAGGCAGTTCGGCAGGCATTTGAGGAACGTGGTCTTGCACCTCGCGACATGATTGATGTCCAAAGTGCTCTCTGGGTGGTTCACAATTATGCGGACGATGGTGGCGGTGATGCTGGGGATTCGCTGACCCGAGAGGCTGTTGAAATGGCCATGGATGCATATGACGCTTACCGCAAAACCGGTGCGTACAGCGAAATATTCGAAGGTTTCGGTGAGCCCCGCGAATACTGGGTACGCTCCACAAGGACGCGACCAAATCGCGTTTATCCGACGAAGCCTATCGTCGGCTTCATACGCAAAGAGACGGACCTGAACGGTGGGTGGAGCACAAGGAACAGTGGTGCTGCGTGTCTTTACAATTCCGGTTTCATCATCGTCAACCAGCATGACGCCCCTGCAGGGCCATCCAAACCCTATGGTCATCTGGTTCCCGATGTAGAACGCATTCGGCTCTGTGCGCTGAACTATTATATCGAGCCGGCGAGGGAGGCAGACATGCCGGAGGTATCGATACGCGCCGGAGATCTTGCCACGGCCATGGGATTGCAGGATGCCATTCCGAATATCTGCCAGACCCTCGGCGGTAAGAAATTCCAGCAACTGGCAAAGGTGCTCGCACCCGACCATACCGAACCTAACCCCAGCAGTTCGACCATCTTCACCTACAAACTCAGCTCGCAAGGGAAAGCGGATATCGTGACGGATGAAATGAAGAATGCGGTGCCAATAGCTACCAATCTGATCCTCTACGGACCACCCGGCACAGGCAAAACCTACCGAACTGCGTGGGAGGCGGTCAGGCTGTGTCTTGGTGAGCAGGTAGCGGCAGCGCTTCAGGGCGACGAGAAGCGTGACGCGCTGATGACCGAGTATCGGCGTTTGGTGAGGGATGGGCGTATCGAGTTTGTGACCTTCCACCAATCGATGTCCTATGAGGAATTTGTCGAAGGCCTGCGGCCAAGCACGGGCGACTCTGATGAGGGATTGGAGGAAGTGAAGGTCAACACCGGGTTTCGTCTAAAACTCCATGAGGGCGTGTTCAAGCGCGTCAGCGAGCGCGCGAGGCTTGATCAGGTCGATGAGGCTACAACCGCGCGGCTTGACCGGTCCGCCCGTGTGTTCAAGGTCGCGCTCGGTAGGCGGCAGATCGACGACGACAAGATCCGCTTCGGCTTGGACCACGACATGATCCATGTCGGCTGGGGTGGAGACATCGACTGGTCGGACGAGCGGTTTGACGATTTCAACGAAATCGTCTCGGAATGGAGGTCGAAGAAGGATTCCGCGGCTACCGGACACGATGGAAACATCGTGGTCACCTTCTCGTTCAGGGCGGACATGCAGGTCGGCGACTATGTCGTCGTCTCTGATGGACGGGATCGGCTCCGGGCATTGGGCAAAGTCACCGGTGAATATTTCTACGATCCGGATGCTGCATTCCACCCGCACCGTCGCCATGTGGAGTGGCTTTGGCGCGATGACGATGGGACTGAGCGCGCTCGCTTCTACCCGAACGGCTTCAGACGTCATTCCGTCTACAAGCTGGATCAGTCACTCGTGGACTGGGACGCACTGGAAGGTATCGTTTTCGGCGGTGAGACGCCTCGCACAAGCCAGTCAGCACGGGGTTACGTCCTCATCATCGACGAGATCAACCGGGCAAACATCTCGAAGGTCTTCGGCGAGCTGATCACGCTCTTGGAGTCGGACAAGCGGCTGGGCACACAGAACGAAATACGCCTCGTTTTGCCTTATTCCAAGAAGCCGTTCGGCGTGCCGGCGAACCTCCACGTCATCGGTACTATGAACACGGCCGACCGTTCCATTGCGCTTCTCGATACTGCGCTGCGCCGCCGCTTTACGTTTCGTGAACTGATGCCGAAGCCAGACATCCTTTCACGGGACGTCGGTGGGATCGACTTGCAGCGGCTCCTAAGCACGATCAATGACCGCATCGAGTATCTCTTTGACCGGGAGCATCAGATTGGGCATGCCTATTTCACTGGCTGCACGACCCGTCATGATGTCGAAGAGGTCATGCGCCATAAGGTAATCCCGCTGCTGGCTGAGTACTTCCACGAGGACTGGTCCAAGGTTGCCGCCGTCCTCGGTGACACGGAGCGAGGTCAGGCACGATTCCTGGAGGCACGTCGGCTTGATACGCCTGCTGGAATTGCCGAGGACGACTTTGCAGGCGAGAAGCTACGTTGGAATGTAAAGACGGAGTTCGACTTCTCGGAGTTTGCGGCCTGATGCAATCCTATACTGTCCGCGAATGGAACAAACTCACCTATGGTGATGGCGATGGACAGATCCCCGAGCACTTCGCGGACCGGCTCGCAGCTTTGGCGCAATGCTCCCCCTTTGCTGGCAGAGGAGGAGGCGGCGTACTCGAACACGGTCGCCACAGCTTGCGCGCGAAGGGCGTCGTCGGGATTCTCGCCACGAGGGGCTGCAGTCTGGAGATCCTTCCCAAGATCGACGTCGTACCCAGCGAGAGCGTCGATCATCAGAATGCAGCAATCCGGAAACGCCTGATACACATGCTGGCCGTTGCACTCAATCTGAAGGTCGATCTCGGATCGATAACCGATTTGGCGTGGCAGCGAGAGACGTTGCTCGAAATCTTGATCCGCATCTTCTGCGATAAGCTTACCGAGGCGGTCCGGAAAGGAATGCCCCGCCGCTATGTCGAGAAGGAGGACGATCTGCGGGCCTTGCGCGGCGGGCTTGATGTTGCACGCCAGTTCACCCGTCACGCAGCCAATCCTTCCCGTCTTGCATGCCGCTTTGACGAGCTCTCTGAGGACACTGCATTAAATCGGATCATGAAGGCCGCCGTTGCGCACCTGTCTCGAACATCCCGGAGCTCTGCCAATCTGCAACGGCTGCGCGAACTGGCTTTCGTCTATGCCGACATCGCGGAAACTCCGCCCACTACGTTGCGATGGGAAGACGTGGTGATCGACCGCACCAATCGCCGATGGCAAGAGTTGTTGGGCATGGCACGACTTTTCTTGCAGGGGCGTTACCAGACGACGACGGGCGGCGCGGGTCAGGGCACCGCACTACTTTTCGAGATGAACACATTATTCGAGGAATATGTCGGCCGCCTGATTTCCTGGGCCGCGGCCGGGACCGATCTCTCCGTGTCCTTGCAGGGCGGGCGTCTTTTCTGCCTGTCCGCAGAAACGACTGAGCGAGGGCTCTTCCAGACAAAGCCGGATATCCTCGTCCGTCGCGCAGGCACCGTCACCCATGTGATTGATACGAAATGGAAGCGCATTTCCTCCCGGATCGATGATCCGAAACAGGGGGTCTCACAGGGCGACGTCTATCAGATGATGGCATACGCCCAGCTTTACCATGCACCGCGCCTCACGCTTCTATACCCGCATCATTCAGCCCTGGAGCTCGGAAAATTAGTTCATGCTCGACACGTTATAACAGGCCATAACACCATTATCGAAACCGCTAGTGTCGATGTAGGAGTCAACGCCAAGACCATAAAACTTCAACTTCAAGAATTGATCGGCGTCGACGCCAGCGTGGCTTAAAAGATGGCCTAGAAAATTGTGACCTGAGAGACTCGGATAAGCTGTCTAATTTTTTCTCTACATACCGCTCTGTTCTTGTCTCCCCGAATTCGCCTGCTCTCATTTTTCTTCAAGCCACATGCACCGCAAACTTTCTTCTCTCCTGATGCCGCGGAAAGGGAATCTCGAACCAGAAAGTCGCGCCTTCTCCTGGCTTTCCCTTCGCGCCAATTCTGCCTCCCATCAACCGGACCAGCTTTGCGCAAATGGCGAGGCCAAGTCCCGTGCCGCCGAAATTCTTTGCAACAGAGTTGTCCGCCTGCACGAAGGGCTGGAACAGACGAGCCGCAACTTCGTCCGTGAATCCGATCCCGCTGTCGCGTACCTCAAACCGTACAGACAGGTTTTCTGAACTCTGCCCGGCAAGCGCCGCCCGAAGTTCGACGCGGCCGCCTTCTGGCGTAAACTTCATCGCATTCGAAATCAGATTCGAGAGTATCTGCCGCAGACGCCCCTCATCCGCCAGCACCACATCTTGCGGAAGCGCATTTTCGAAGGTCTCGAACGTGATGTTCTTTTCGATTGCCTTGCCGCGCCAGAAGGTCATCGACTGAATCAGGTCCGGCAAAACGAGCGGATCCTGTTCGAGCTCCACCTTTTCCGCCTCGATCTTCGAGAAATCGAGGATGTCGTTCAGCAGGGTCAAAAGGCTCTGTGAAGCGTCGTGAATATACCCGCCATACTCCTTTGCCTTTTCGTCCTTGGATGTAATCGCCAGAACATCGGAAAATCCCACCACGGCATTCATGGGCGTTCGGATTTCGTGGCTCATCATGGCGAAGAAGGCGGATTTCACGCGGTTGGCTTCCTCAGCCCGCTCTCTCTCCGTTTCCGCCTGTTCGCGAGCCTTGTCGCGCTCTTCGAGCAGGACCTTCTGCCGTTCTATCAGTTCCTCGTTCTCAAGTTCGCCGCGGAACCGGGCCTGGTCGGCCTGAATATGGACATAGACGATCAGAAGCACACCGACCGCGAGCGCCGCGATCAGCAAAATATCGACGTCCGTAATGGCGTGACTGCCCGTCAGCGCCGGAAAGGTGAAGCCGAGCAAGGCAACCGCGATAGACGGGAAGGCATAGGTGAGTTTGGGCGCCGGAGATGCCGTGAGGATCGCCAGATGCGTCGCGGCCATGCATTGTATGAGTATCGGATGATCGAAGCCGGGCGCGAAACTCGCCGCCGCAAGCGGCAGAAGATAGGCCGCATAGACAGCCGGCACATAGAAAACAAGCTCAAAGGCGCAGCGGTTGACGTCGACCGTCTTGATGTTTGCCTTTACGCGCCGTCTCCACCGCCAGCAAAGAAGATCCACCAATGTCGGCAAGGCCGCGGAAGCCAAAGCGAGCCAGACCGACTGCCAAGCCGTCCAGCCCACATAGCCCAACCCGAGCTGGAAGAAAGGCGTCCGTAGCTTGAACAGCCAATCCTGCGTTGTGATCCAGTTCTCAAGCGACCGCCGGTTCACCCGTTCAGACGTAATAGCCATAGTTCCCTCGCCCATCTCAGGACATCGGTTATGGCAGCATCCCTTTAAGATGAAATCTCAGTCTCAAATGCAATTTGATTAAAACTGATGGCATTTGCGGTCCGAGGTCGGGGCAAGTTCAACTGGTCAGATCGTGGCCGGCAAAGGTCCAACCCCACCCCCACCCGCGCTTCTCTTCACCACGAGCGATTGCTGCCGGTGCCGCCCGCGGCGGGACGCCGGAAAACTGCCAACCCATTGAATCTGTTGCGTTTGCCCAAAAAAAGCAGCTTTTACCAGTTTGAGGGGCAAACCGTTATGTATCAACAACTTAACCCTGAAAACCCGGTCCAAACAGCCTGGACAGTTAAAGTCAGCGCCTGTCTCTTGCCGCGCAGGCCTACACAGCCGAACTGACGGAAAACAGCCCCGCTATCCCGACGCATCGACCGCGCTTGCTATGTCTTTGTCTCGGAGTTGTAGGCAAGCTGCGCATGCCTCGCCCAATCATCGGCCGACATCGGCCCCGAAAGACGCAAGTCACCCTTCTCTAGCTGAGCGCGTTTGATAGTGAGAAAGGCTTCCGTCAGATCGTCGACCTCGGCCTCATCGTCGCTTTGGAGAACAAGCTCAAGCCGGCCCTCTCCGGTGCGCAGCACATTTAGATGCCCTGACGCAGCCTGCTCTTCCATCATCAGAAGGACCGAGCGTCCCGGCTCAAGTTCGACTGCGGCAGCGAACAACCGATTTCCGCGCAACCCGATTTTCTTCATCAGGGACTTTGTCAGCGTCAACGCAACAGACCGGTCATTCCTCTTCACCTTGATCGACGCCTGCGCATCGATATCACCAGTAAAGGACCGCTTTTCAGATTTCTTCTTCCGGTCTGTCATGGCCGATCTCCCATTGGAGGCAGAACCCGCAGCATATGGAGCTTCGCGGTTTCAGCACTGCCGATCAAGTTGATATCGGAAGGGACCGGGACTTCTGCATCCCGTCTCTGCCTGCTCGCCTATGACGCCTCCCAGACCTTGTTGAGAACCTGTGCCGCGAGCGCCGCCTTGTCCTGCGGCAGGAACCGGCCGTAGTGCTTTGCGACCATATCGGGCGTGTCCTGAATGGCGTAGCTCGCCTGCTCATAGGAGCCGGTCTTCTTCAAAATATGCGTCGCGAGCACATCGCGGACATTGTGGGGCCCATGCGGCAGCAACCCATCGATCGCCCCTCGACGGGTATAGGGATTGTAGATGCCATGCCGCTGTATTGTGAGCCGCCAGGCCTCATAGAAGGTCGTCTGGTCATAGGCAGCACTTGCCGAGCTGGTCTTCACGGTCTTGACGAAGAAAGTGGCGGGATCCGGCGCACCATGAAGCAGCCGCAGCCTGCCACGGCGGATATAGGCATCTATCGCTTCATACAATCCGCCGAGATCCGGCAGCACCAGCTGGAACGGCTTGTTGCCGAAATAGGAAGAGTTCGCGTTCTTGAAAGCGGCCGATGGAATGAGCAGCTCCCAACCTGACATGCGGCCGTTCCATCGCAACTGACCTCGCTTGAGTTCCGTGAGCCGTCGTTCCGATAGCGGAACCTCGCTACGGTTGCAGATCAGGAGCTGGCGCAGGTTCTTCTGACGCAAGCCGGAATGCAGACCGATCCTCAGCATCAGGAAGGAGCGCAAGGCTTCTGCGGCCGCAACCGGGTAACGCCGCTCATCTGGCATGTAACGGAGGATCTCCTCGGTGATCTTCCTGTACTCAGCGAGTGGGCTCTCGGCTTCAAGGATCGGAAGGATGGGCTCGAACGGATCACGATGGACGCGTGACACACGCTCGATCTCCTTCGCGCGGGCGGCCGCGAAGCTGTGCAAACGGTCACAGGCGGCACCCCAATCCGCCTGCACCTCGGTGACCTCGCGCCCCGACACCAGGCCTCCGACCGGCCGCAGCGCCGATGCGAGCTGCGGCGTCTGCCGGATCCACCCGGTATCCTTGCGGGTGAGCGCCAGGGCCGTGCGCAACATGTCGACCTCCCAATTTGTAAAGAAGCCGCGGCGCTGTTCTCTCCAGCGCAGATACCAGTCCCACACCGCCGGAAAGACCAAAAGCGCAAGCGTCATGTCCTCCAGCGGAATGCCGTACCCCCTGACTTCGCTGTCGGGTGGCGCGACAAGCGCACCGAGCATCAGACCGAGATGCTCGAGCTTCTGTGAGGCCGTCTCCTCGCCCCATTGCCCCTGCCTCTGGAACCCGATTGCAGTCAGTGTCGCCATCTTGAAGCTCATGAGCGCCGACATTTCCTGCCTGAGTTGTGCAGGTGCTTCGATCGGTGTCGCAACCCCTGCCGTCACCGCCGTTTCGAGGCATCGCCGCCGCTGCCGGGTCTGGTCGAGGCCGGTGAACTGGATTGAGAAGCGTTGCCTGATCATCATGGCGTGGTAGCGCCGATAGTCCGTCGTTCCCGTGATGATCACCCGTCTCACCCAGTCGACAATCTCCTCGCGTTCCTCGCGGGGACGGCGATCGAAGTCGGCAGGCAGATGCCATGCCATGCGCCGCCGCTCCGGTGCCGAGATATCGGGCAGCTTCCGATGCCCGGTCACAGCGCGCTTTCGGCACTGCAGTTTCGTCTGGAAGTATCCGTGCGGCAGTCGATAGCGCCGCTCGATCCGGCGCAGCATCTCGAGGCTGTCGACATTTGCCGGCAGGTTCTCGCCGCGTGCCCATGCGACGAGCGTTCTTCTGTCGAAGACATCCCGGGGCTTCGTGATCGCCTTGTGCAGATGCCAGGCGCTGTCGCCGTGACGGCGCATGTGAAGCCGCAAGGCAGCATGAAACTCGGCCGGGTCTTCCCATTCACCGGGTTCCGGCTCCGGAAACTCCACCACGGTCCTCGGCGCCGGGCCGGGCTTTCGGCGGGCTTCTCCTGATTGTTTCGCGCTGCTTTGCCTGCGGCGCTGCGTCTTGGGCTTCCGGCGCTCCTCTGATGTGACCGCAGCTCTCACCGCCTTGCCTTGATCCGGGGCATCGGCACATGAAGTCTCAGATGCTGCCTCCGGCAGGTACTCCTTCTCTGGCAGCCTGGGGATTTCGCGCTCGAGAGCGTCGAAGCCGTAGGTGAGCCGCGCACCAGCTGCTTTCAACCTAGCAGGTGCGATCCCCGCACCATGCGCCATCGCATTCCAGTCGTATCTCGATCCGCTTCTGGGCGGAACCTGGCGCTCCTCGATAAGGCGCTGACAATATGAGCGGAGGCCTTCGACTTCCTCGACAGACAACTGAGCCGCCGCACGCTGCCGGAAGAATGCGTCGATCATCCGGACAAGGATCTGATCTGGTCCCATCACAAGCTCTCCTGTTGTTGAGCTTTGGATGATGGCATGCACGTCGCGAAGACCGGTCGGTATGACCAAGCCGGAATTTCAGGCGAATTTCGCCGATTGAAGTTCATTGCACCCCCACGCAGCTAACGCTCCAAGCACTATATCACAAAAGTGACTCGACAGTTACTTTCTTCTAAACTAATTTTCGAAAACAAAACGCGGGAAAAAGGACATATATAGGCGTCTGCCTTCAACACGTGGTGGCCGCGCGCGAAGACAAGAAAGTGACGACCGCCGCCATACGAAACCAGGAGAAGCAGACCATGACATCAGCCCACTCATAGTTGCTGATCGCAGTTTGTCCGCCGGAGCCAGCTTCCGGCGTTAATCAGCCTTTTGACAAACGTGCCGGTAACAACCGGCTCCCAATCTTCAACGACAAGTATTCGTGACGCAGTCCGATTCAGGACTGCGACGGGGTTCGCTTGTCCTTTTTCTGGAGAATTCTCTTGAGCAAAGCCATCGGAGACTTCGCGTGCTTCGCCAACCACAAAAAGGTGAAAGCAGATATCGCAAAGCTAAATCGGGAAGCGCGGATCGTCACGAGCACAACCGGCGGTCCCCTGCGCACAATCGTCACGGGGACCAAACGGCGTCCTACAGGTCAATTTATGAGCACCAAGACCGGTCGTGCGCAGCCATATGAGTCCCAAGCCGAATTACTCTTTATGCAGCAATGCGAAGCCAATCACGAGGTGGTCACCTGGCTTGCTCAGCCTCACCGGCTCGAAATGTTCGTCGAAGGCGAAAAGCTGATCTACTTCCCCGATTTCAATGTTCTCTATGCCGATGGCCGAGAAGTAGTTGTCGAGATCAAAAGAGACAAGACAAAGGAAGTGTATGGCAAGCTTGCCGTCAAACTCGAAAAAGCCGCGTACGTATATCGGTCGCTGAACATCAGATTTCAGATCCTCGACCTTACTGACCTGAAGAAGGACCCCCGCTGCTCAAATGCGGAGGAAATCCATCGGCACGCTCGCACGCGCTTCTTTCACCACGAAGTATTTCCAATCATTGACCAGCTCCACAGATGTCCAAGCGGAACCATACCGCTTGGCCGTGCGGTCGAAATTCTGGGCGGTAATGTCATTGGTCACAAGAAGCTATGCGCGATGATTGTCCGGCGGCACTTCGGTCTGGATCTCGACGCACGCCTGAGCGCGGACACGCCCGTCTTTCCCGTTCCGATCGACTGAAAGTTTCGAGGAGTATCACTGTGAAACTCAATCTTTCTGTAGGCGACGTTATCTCGACGGTCGACGGCACCTTTGAAATCAAGAAAATAATGCCTGACGGCGCTCTCGTACTCCAGAAGCAATTTGGAACCGAGAGTTCTCACATGCCGCAAGATACCCTTCTAACTCTACACGCAAAACGCCAACTCACGTTCTGGAAACGTGATGACCCTTGGCCTAAAAGGGCGCAAACGCTTACGCGTTATACAGCCCTAGACCCTAACGAGAAAATTTCCGCACGAGCTAAAATCCGCCAGTTGCTGCTGATTGACTACGACAAGTCTCCGGTATCTCTCACCGATAAATCACTTAACACATTCATCAAGGAGGCCAAGCTTCCCAAGGAACTTGATGCATGGGGTTGGCGTCCCAGCGCGGGCACACTCAGGCGAGACATACGATCCAGATCCGAAAACGGTCTGAGATCGATAGCTATCATGGGGAGACGACGTCGCTCATCCAACGTTCGCGTTGAAAAGGAGATCGCAACGCTTCTATTCAAATCCATCCACTGGTACTACGAGCATCCTGCAAGAACCGTTGGCGACACTCGCGATCGCCTCGAACGCGTTATCGAAATTCTCAACTTTCGCGCAAAGAGGCAGGGACGCTTCGCTGAGCTTGTATGTCCCAGTCATGAAACGGTCCGACAATGGATCAGGCGCTGCGAAAACTACGATCTCTTAAAAAAGAGATCTGGCGAGCGTGCGGCACGCAGACGATATAAGGGATCGGTCTCCGGCCGGGATGCAAAGCGCCCGCTTGACGTCGTAATGATCGATGCGACGAAAATGGATTCGTTTGTTATCGTTGACCCAATCACAAGCAATGTTCTTGGGCGGCCAACGCTTCTCGTTGCCATCGATGTATGCACGAGAATGATACTGGGGATATTCATTACGTTCGAACCCCCCAGCATCTATGCGATCATGAACTGCATAAAGAATCTCCTGACATGGAAGCGAGAAATTGTTGCCGATAGGTTTCCCGACATACGAAAGCCCTATGTCGCCTGTGGCCGCCCTCAGCTTCTCATCTTGGACAACGGTCTGGAGAACGTCGGCGCTTCAATGCAAGACACATTGCACGATCTCGGCATCGGAGTTGAATGGGCCCCTGTTCGCACACCCGAATACAAAGCCATTGTGGAGCGCTTCTTCGACACGCTGAATAAGGGCCTCCTGCACAAACTACCAGGAGGCATTCCGGCGCCACCGAAGCAGCTGCGTGAACTGGATATCGATCCACGCAAACAAGCATGCATGACGCTCGAGTCCCTCGAAAAGCTTGTTCTCCAATTCATACTGGAAATTTATCAATACCGCCCTCATCGAGGTATTGATGACATTCCCCTGAAGCGTTGGGAACAACTGACCAAGATACATGGGATAGAAATGATCGACGATCTGTCCCGCATCGACGATGCTTGCGGCTACGTCAAGAATGCCAACCTGACTCGGGACGGCATAAAGACGGATGGGCTGGAATTCCACGATAGCGAAATCGTAACCCAGCTTCTTGCCGACCTCCTGCCGTCGGCTCCGCGCCTGAAAAGACGGAAACCAACCAACAGCGTTCCGGTCAAGATCAAGTTTGATCCAGCTGACATTTCGGAGATTCGAGTGTGGAACTCCCGCACGAATTCCTATCAAGCTCTGCCGAATGTACATAAGGACTACAGCAACGGTATGTCCCTTTGGTTTCATAGAGTTCTGAAGAAGAACGCAAAACAGAATCAGGAAGCTTTCGTCTCTGAATCTGATCGCCTAAAAGCTCGCAGGAGGATGGTCCTGGCCGCCGAGAATGCGGGAGCAATAGAAAAGTACAACCGCACTCGAATCTTGAGTCAAATATCATCCACGTCAACAGTCGAGGTCAGCCACGCGCCACCCCGTCACGACGGCAATGCCCCGATAATAGAGGTATCGACAGGCATGGACAATCGCGCAGACGATGGACAAGTGCCTAAAGGCTATTCGCGCGGCGGAGCTTCCCGCAAGAAGAAGAAAAAGGAGACCAGAAAACAGATCAATCATCACGATCATGAGCACACAAAGACTTCATCCAACCTTCTGACGGTACAAAACGCCAATGCCTTCATGGCACGCATCGACGAATCCGAAGGATGGAATGACAATGATTGACGATCATCAATTCTCCCGCCTAGATCGCTTCAATGGGCTCCTCGTTCGATATCCGCGGATGAACGAGGTCTTCAAGCGGTTTGACTTTCTACGCATGAAGGCGAGATCGGTACGAGACCTCACTGCTTCCGACAAACTGAATGTGACCAGCCTGTTTGCTCTTCCTCTCATTGCTCCCTCCGGGAGCGGAAAGTCCCGGATCATCAATGCTTACATGCAGAAGGTGATGAACGAACAGCACCCCGCTGGCGTCACTCCAGTATTGGTCGTGGAGCTCTCTGCGAAGCTGTCGGTCAAGAACTTCTATTCCGACGTTCTGAAGGCGTTTGGCGACCCTAACTTTGAACGAGGTACGCAGCAACACCTTCAGGCGCGGACGCAATCTTTCATCCGCAAATGCGGTGTTGAACTTCTGATCATAGATGAAGTTCATCATCTGATCAGTAGCGAGACAAATAAGGTCAGTTGGGATGTGGCCGAGCTCTTCAAGGGCATATTGAACAACAAGGACTGCTGTCTTGTCTTGAGCGGAATCGGGAAGGCATCCGTTCTTTTTTCGAACAATGACCAGCTGGCCCGCAGGTGCATCAGCCCTGCCCCCTTGGATCCGCTTGATATCCAGAACGCTGCTGAATGGGAAATGTTCATGGGCTTCATTGGCCGCCTCGACCAGATGATGGCAAAGCAGAAGGTGACGGACGGACCAAATGGTCTTCTTGAGGGCGACGTTCCCGCATGCCTCTATGAAATTTCAGGTGGAATAATAGGACACGTCCATCAGCTTCTCTATCACGCACTTCTCTGCTGTTTCGTTCGAGGCGGTTCAATTCTCGACAGACAGGATTTGGCGAAGGCAACTGACACCTGGGCTCTGCCAAACAACATCTCAAAAACAAATCCCTTCAAAAAGAACAAGTAGACCCCGCAAGATGACCATGCCGAGATTCGTTGTTCCGATTTCAATTTTGCCTGGTGAAAGTCTTGCAGGTGTGGTTGCCCGTGCGGCGCATGAGAACATGGTCACAAACCCGCACAGTATCTTTCCGCACTTGAACATGCCGCTTGCTTGCTTGGGGAGTCTCGCAACACGTTACAGCAAGCAATGCGATGAACTTGCATACTTCATGGGCGTTGATCCAAATATTCTTAGCACTCTCTTCTATGGCCGTGTTGACAGGCATGAAGAGGGACTCGGTTCAGAGATAGACTTTTTCGGCTGCCGCCTGGCATCAAGGTGTCGAGAGAAGCAGATACGCCGTCTTTCTCCAGAGAGCTTGCGCGTTTCGCCACATCATCGCGCCGCATGGGAGGTCAAGTTCATTCACTGGTGTCCCGAGTCTTTTGAGTATCTGCTCTCCAAATGCTCAGCTTGCGGCAAGAACTTCGGATGGGGAAAATTCGCAGGTATCCATATTTGTGAGAATTGTGGCGCAGATATTCGGGAGCAGACATCGGAATTCGTCCACGAGAGCGAAAGGGAGATTGCTCAGCTCTTGTCCGGTTTTATCCTCGACCGGGAAGCAGCGATGCGGTTGAGGACATCGCTGCATGAGGACCTTCGTGATCTTTCAGATGCAGATCTTCTGCGTATCGCTCTCATGCTTTCTTCGGGCTTCGAATGGTCCTCCAATGTGGTCAACAATGCGCTCTGTAACAGCGACCGAAAAAGCGCTCCATCGCTTCAATCGTGGCGCCGGGGATTCAGTTTGATCCGCAACTGGCCCGAATCCGCCTATGAGATCATCTGGATGAATCTTGAAGTTCCGGATGAAGATATTTACTGCGGCAGGATCAGAAAACTCGGCCCCGTTGCATCACACCTTATGGCCCCCAATACCGACCTCACAAAACTACTAAAGAAGGTTCTTGAAGGCAGTTTTTCACGCAAGGGGTTGATTGCATCTCATGTCAGCGGAAATTGTGCCGAGTGGTACCGGCCGGGCTGGTTACCCTCCATCGAAGCGAAGAAAAAGCATAAGCTAACAAGCTGGACGGTTGAACAGGCTTTGCGTTACCCCGGAGTCCGGACAGTCTCACAAGACGAGAACGGAACCTCACAGGATTTCCTGCACGAGGAAGATCTTCTGGGGTGGCTTGAGAAACTGAAAGAAGCGCTCGATGTGCCTGAAGCAATGCGCTGTATCGGAGTTCCCGAACATTCCGTTTGGGAGCTGCTGGAGTTTGGACATCTCAAATTCTTGACCTCCGAAATCAGGGTTCTCAATCCTCGAAGAGGATTCATAGACTCCAGTTCTGTGAAGGAACTAGGCGAGGCGCTGCTCAACAGATGTTTGAAGCCCACCAATGAACCGCAAAATCTTGTGGCGCTATCCGAGGCAGTCAAGCTCCCACGTTCCCCGATATCGCCGTGGACTACAGCTATCAGGACAATATTGAATGGCAAGCTGAATGTTTGGCGGCGAGATGGACAGATGTCGGCCTATGCCGACGCATTGCTCGTTAAGCCTGAAGAGTTTGAGATAGCAATCGACGGAAATATTGAAATACCCGAATTCCTCGAAGCTCCAATTCTCATGACCTACAACAATGCAGCTGACCTGCTTCAAACATCCTCCGACACGGTTGTTCAACTGGCAAAGGAACAGAAAATCGAGTCCGAGTTTGGAGGAGCAGGACGGCGAGCAGTACGACGATCCGTTTATTGCTATGCGTTATCCCGAGTCAGTGCGGCTGGTACTCCGCATGATGTGTAATTTTGCCAAATCGCGCGCTGCGTGTTCGGTACCCCTTGCCTTCGACGCTCCCCCACCGAATGTTCGATGCCCTCAGAAAATCCACCTCGCCATCGAGTGCGAAGGTGAACCAAGCCTGTAATAGCGCGACAGCGTCCGAGCCCAGCCAAGATCGGGGGCGAACACATGGAGGTCTGATGTTATCGCGCTCGTTGTGCCTAGAATGGGGTGGTCGATGATCCTGCCCTGAAGCGCTGCTACACCACGTTGAACAAAGGCGTAATCGTCGATGAGGGGTGCGCGCTCAATTTCCTCAGGTGTTGGCCTGATAACGCCGGCGCGCAGCCATTCAAGATCTGCACACAGGCTCTTCATGCGTTCCAGTTGTTCACTCAAGCGCGTCGTCTGCAGGACGCCGTCTCTTCCAACATAAATAACCATCACCAACCTCCTTGTTGACCAGAGGTAGGCTAAACTCACAAAAAGAACATAACAAGAACAAAAACATGTGCGATATCCCGAGTCAAGTCGGAAAAGTTACTCGGGTTCGCTATCGATGCTTTCTCGGCCCGCCTCACAGCAGGCTTCAATCTTCCTGGGCGGATCTCCCTGATCTGAAATCCAATTTCTCATGCGGCATTTCCATTCAAACTCTCTTCTTGTCGCCCGCCTACGCAACCCAACTGGCAGATAACGCCTCGGCCTGACGAAGCACGGTCTGCACGGCCTCGTCCTGCAAATCCGGCGGATAGCCGTGCTTGCGGAGTATCCGCTTCACGAGCACCCGCATGCGGGCCCTTGCGCTTTCGCGGCGTGACCAGTCCACCGTCACATTGCCCTGCAGGCTCTCCAGCAACTCGTGAGCGATAAGCTTGAGAGCATCATTTCCATAGCTTCGACAGCGCTCTCGTTCTCCGCGAGAGCGTCGTAGATAGCAATCTCGTCTTGGGTGAGCCCCGCTGCTCTGCCTTGCGGTCCGGACGTCCCTCACCAGCTCGATCTGCTTCTCCATCACCGAAAGTCTTGCGCCCTGCCTGAAGGAGGCGGTGACTTCCTCAGGCTGCCCCATTCAGCCTTAGGGAGCGGGCATAGAAGCCATCCTGAAAGGGACGCTGAGATTTTAGGCGGCGTGATGCGCCGTATTCGGCCAATGTTGAAGCCTTATACGTAAGGCCGGATCAATTCGAGGCGGCTGTCGCCCCGGATTGGCTCCTCTCCAATTGCGCGCAGCCCCAGACCTGATGACCTATAACGACGCCGCGGTCCTGCAGCTGACTTCGCCGGACGTAGTTGTTCAATTGGCTTGGGCCCGGGAGATAGTGACCGAGATCGGCGGTGCAAGCCGGAGAGCTGTGTGGCGATCAGTTTACGCCTACGCGATAAGATATCTTGTCTCCCCGAAATCTTCTCTGGACCGCTCATGATGCTAAGCTCAACTGGGTATGTCTCCTCCCTCACTCATTCTTTCCAGTATGCTCAATGCGTACTTGGATTGCAGTTCGCTCGGCAGCTGCCGGGGCATCGACGAACAGACCTGCAGTATTTGCTGATCCTTTAGAGTGAGCTTTCTGTCCGCGACGCCCCTCGTCAAAATTTCGCGCCAGAATTCTGCTCCAAGATTTACGACTTCTGATTGGGCGGAAATCCCGTCTTCCTCCTTCTTCTTCTTCCTCTGATCACGCTCACTGGTACGAGCTGCCTCCGCCAGAATCAGACAATCATCAAACGTGGCGCCATAGTTCAGCTTGCGTCCCTTCAAGCCATTCCAGCAAGCTTGCTGCTTGGCCCATTCAGACATGTTGCGTACGCCTGAAGGGGGATGAGTGATTACGTCATTCGCTTCGGCGGCGGCCAATAGCAAGGCACCCAACATGGCTTCCGTAATATCCTGACGCCTCCAGATCGTGTCGAGGTCCAGCACCTGCTTTTCCCCATTGGCGTCGTTGAATATCTTGGCCATGGCGTAGGTGACGATATTGGCGCGGTAGCCTCCCTCATACCAAGGCTGCTTTGGCACCTCTGCCTCAAGCCTTCTGAAGATGATGGCTTTGGCAACTAGTCGGCGGTACCAGAGCTCGTCATACTTCGCGTCGCTCCTCGACCAGGCGTCGCCTATTTCTTTGGCGAATTCGGCGAAGTTCTTCTGCGCACCCCGCGAGACGATGTGAGGCTGTCCGGCGGCGGAGTATTCGAATTTGGCGAGGTCGGTTTTGTTGAAGAGCTGCGCCTTCGGGAATTCCAGATCGAATTTCTTCTGCTGGGCGGGCGTCAGCCGGCCGCGCGCATTGATGAATTGCCCGCGCGACCGTTCGTAAAACCACTTGCTGTCGTGGCGTTCCCCATCACGCGCAGTGAAGATGACGCTGCGCGAGAATTGTTCGATCCGGATGTGGAACGGATGGTTCGAGAAAAAGTCAGCAGCATTCACCTTGTTCTGAGTATTGGCGTATTCCGAGACTTTCGGCACGATGTCCTCCGATCGGTCGGGCGGCACGACCGTCAGCTTCATCTGCACGAAGACCTGCTTAAGTTGCTCTTTTGCGGATTTCAGCGCGGCGTGAATCGATCCAGTCGTCTGCGCGCCGTTTACGATCTGCAGGTTGCTGATCGACGAGATGGCTAGACCATCTTTTGTCTGCACGCAGTTCACATTGTCGGCAGTGGCCGACAGTCCGTTGTTATATGGGAAGAAGAGTTCGGGTTCCTCCCTGACGGTCTTCTGGATCCCCTTGTTCGTCTTGGCCCGCGCTTGGAGGAAAGAACGCACATTTGCCTCGAGTAGGCGCGCCCCCCAACGGTCATAGATTGCAGCGAGTTGCTCGCCGGGCACGATCAGCAGATAGCTTTCGAGGGCCGCGCCGGTCTGCGAAGCCTTGAGCGCGGGAAGTGGGGCGCCAAAGTCGTTCGCGAAGTCGATAGTCATGTCTTCGCGCGCTTGACCAGAGCGATCGAACCGCTCGAACCGCGCCAAATCCCAGACGGACCAAGTGACCGGTACGTCGGCCAGTTCTGCAAGCTTCACCGTATCATCGCGACCGATGTATTGACGATTGGAGACGAGGATTAGCTTCACCTTTGTGACCCGCGACCAGGTCGTTATGATCAAGTCCGAGACTTGGAATGCGGGGTTGACCTCGTTCAGAGCATCGCGGAATTCTTCTGTTCGGGCTTTTTTCAGGAAGCGGATCAGCGGGTTGAGGATGGGCGGAACGTCGCCCTTTGCGAAGGTCTGTACCTCGTCGCTGTCGACAAAGTCGCAGATGATGAGGCCCAGAACCCCCTCGCTGTCGCGCGGGTCGCCAGCATATCCGTCAATCCTGAGCTTCTGGCCACCCTCACCGCTCTGGTAGTACGCGCGATCAGCTACCTCTAATTCGCCCGCTTCAGTCAGCCGCTCGGTCATCCGGTCGAAGAAGGCCTCGACCATCATGATGCCGCTCGCGTCTGCCTCGCGGCGGATATCTGCCATCAGGTTCTGGTGATATTCATCAAGGTCGCTCATTGCCTGTCCTCATCGACAAGCTTCGCCCGTACCTTGTCCCAGCTCGTTTTGAAAGGGGTGCAAGCTGACAGCGCGAGCGCGTAGGACAAATTGGACACGCCAAGCGGGATCGGCGCGGCGATACGGGGAAAGCCTTCTGCAACGGTGTGGAATTCTGGAGCGGTCACGATCCATCGCCAGGCCGAATAGTCATGCTGCGCGTCGTATCCAACGTCGACAAGGTGAAAATCCCAATCCGTGATGGCGGACGGCTCCGTCCGTTCAAGTAGCTCTGTCACCTCGTCCACATACTCCGTCAGCGTCCGGCCATGGGGCGGCTGGACCTTGTCGACTGCAAGAACTCCAAGCCAGAGACGGCGATTAGGCACATCGGCGAGCTGGTGCTCGCTCGTGATCTTCACGAAGGGCTGCGATGCCCCGCGCCGGGCCTTCACCTCGATGCAGTCTGCCTTGAGTTCAAAATCCTTCGGAGCGCCAGAAGGACCCGTCCACGCTGCAAGAGCAGGTTTCGCACCTAAGGTGGCGATCAGGAGCTTCAGGACCTCGATTTCGCCGACGAGGCCCTTCTGCTCTTCTTCCGACAGGACTTCTAGCCTTCCGCCCCGCAAAAGGTAGTGCCAGCGAAACGTGCGCCCGATTGCCCTTTCCAGCGCCTCGGCCTCGGTTTCGGCCTGCTCGCCAGCCGCCATCACGTCGCGACACAAGGTTTCGAATAGCTCCAGTTGAGCGTTGTCCTTCAGGCGGACATATAGGATGGGGCCGCCCGGTAGCGTCTGGAACCGTATCTCGAGGTTCCTGAGCTTCGGCAAATCGGGCGCCGGCCTTGGCAAGTCGCTTAGTTGCAGCACCAGCGCGGCATCGAAGCGCGGCATCACTGCCCAGAACCAATTCCACCTTGCCGACGCGTTCGCGCGGCGTGTGTCCGTCTTTCCAGCCTCAAGGCCCGACCACGGCGTCTCATTAAGGATCACCAAGCGCCTCCTCCTCGATTTCCTCCTCGCCGAACATCTCACGCATGCGAATAGTGTTGACGACGTATTCAACCGTGCCGCCGTCAATTCCCGACGGCGGAAAGCAGATGCTCCAGGCAAGCAGGACGCTTGGCAGCCTCGCACGCAACGCGTCATCGGCCACAAGAGGGTTTACAAAGCGAAGAATGATCAATGGCCGCCGTCCTGAAATCTCGCAGAATATTCGTGGAGGCAGAGTGTCGGGAACTTTCTTCCCTTGCGTAATGAGGGCGCTACGGAAATTGTTGGCCGCGGTATCGATTTGATCTTTTGTCAGGCCGACGCGCTCGTCACCAGGAGAGCCGACACGTCTACTGGTTCCGCTGATCGCCAGAACGCCTTGGCGCAGATCATCCTCGCCAACCGATCTGTCAAATGCCCTCATCTTGAGCCCTTCAAGGTCATCCTCGATCGCATCAGACTTCTGGGCGCTGGCGAACAGGACATCCCATTCCTTCAACTCGCTGTCGGCTCGGGCATCAATGTAGTCGCTCATGAGTCGTGGATCTGTCAGGGGATCGGCTGCATCAGCGCGGAACCCCCGCAGGAAATCACACACCAGCTCAACGGGAACCGATTTGTAAAGGGTACCTCTGGAGGGGTGTTCGGCTTTACGGCCGCGCAGTTTAATTGCAGCAGCCAGCGCTTGCCCTGCTTTCCGGTTTCGATCGAGCTGTTCTCGGTCCGTCCGGATGCGCGTGGTCTCAACCAGTTTACCTGCAAGCCCTACCTTGACCGGGAACTCCCGGCCGGTACCCATCTTGTTCCGCGCGGTCACGATCAGCGATTCCGGATGGCTTCGCACGGCCAGTCCGAACTGCTCCGGCGTGGCCTTGACGAGTTCCATGCGCTGCAACTGGGCTTGGAGGTCCTCCATCGCTTCATGGATGTGGGCGTACCAGCCGACACCATCTGCGGGGATCCACACCCGGCAAAGATCCTCGTAGCCGGGACGATAGCCGAACCAGCGTCCCATCTGCATGAGCGTATCGTACATCATGGAGTTCCGGAGGAAGTAGCTGACGGTCAGCCCTTCCAGTGTCAGTCCCCGCGAGAGGGAGAACCCGCCGACGGCGATGACTGTCACACCATGCTCGCCACCCTGTTCATAGTCCAGTGCCTGTGACCGCTTCGAGGCGTTGACCTCGACTATTCGGGCGGCAATCAGAACCTCGTGCAGTCGCGCTTGAATTTCGGACCAGTCGGCGCCTTCGGCATCTGCATATTCCGTCTTCCACACCGCATGAAGCGCCGCAATCTCCGGATTTCGTAGGGCATCGCGACCTTTGGCTGCGTCGACAGCGACTGCATCCCGGATACGACCTACGACATCGGCGATTCTCGACCGAAGCCGCCCTTGGACGTCCGTGAATCGGGAGGCATTGACCAGCATCGAGGCATGCGCCGCATGTTGACCCCGTGCGTTGCGGATTGCGCGTGCCACGATGAATGCGCGCACCGCCCGAACGAGGCTGTCGGGTAGCACGTTGACCGGATCGTCGATCCTGTGCTTCATCGGCAGGATATCTTCGTTGTCATCAATCAGTCGAACGTGTCGATCGCGGGCGTCGAGGAATACTTTCTGCGCACCGAAATAATTTGTCGGCGCGTCCAGGCCAATGATGAAATGGCGTGGGAAGAGGTCTTGCTTCAGCGCCTCATCGTCGGTGTCGGGATCGATAAATATGTTGGCGAAAGGCGTCGCCGTGTAACCAACGTAGCAGCTGCGGTGAAACAGGGAGAGCAATTCCCGGATCTGGCCATTGATGCGTGTGACTTCATCTCTGGCATAGGCGGTATTGATCGAGGCATTGTCCGCCTCGTCATCAATCAGCAGCATTGGCTGACTGACCATCTGCGTGCCTTGGTGGACCGAATGCTCCTTCAGCCACTCCAGCAAGTTCTTCAGCGTGCTGGAGTTCTTTTTGATCACCAGGACAACTGGAACATTGTACTGGCCGATCTGGCTGGTATTGGTGGTGGCCGTTGCCTTGTTGAAATCACGCAAAGTATTTGTCAGCGAGACCGGGAATTCGCGCTGATCGAACGTACCTACACCAATGATCTTCTGCCGCTGCGCCTTGTTGGCATGGGCGAGCCGACCGGTGTCTCGGCCAATGAACCCCTCGTCGATCCGCGCCTGTGTTTGATTACGCAGGTTATTGTGAATACCTGCGATCACCACGATCAGACGATATCCTGCGTCGGCAGCCTTGCAGATCAAACCAGTGTAGTTCGCTGTCTTGCCGCTCTGGACATGGCCTACGACCATGCCACGCCGGCTCCAAGGGTTGGTGTTATCTGGATCGCCAAGACGGTCAAGTACCCGGTCCGTCACCTCGTCAGTGGCATCGATCACCGACTTCGGCAGTCCCTTCAGGCTCAGAAGACTACGATAGCGACTCCAGTAGAAGTTGCCGACCTTGCCGTTAATTCGCGCGTCGTGCAGCCAAGGTCGGAAATCCTCTGCATCAACGATCGCGCCAAGGCCCATGCTGATGCCGTATTTCTCTTCTATGAGCCGTGCGAGCTCTTCAGCCTCGTCATCCTCCACTTTTCCTGCAAACATCGGTGTGTCACGAAGCTGCGAAATGATTTCCCGGATGGAATCGGCAGTGTGCGGCCCGGACTGCGAGGCCATGTACATGGAGGTCATACCCTCCAAGCTGCTCAGCAGAGCTTTCACTGATCTTCTCTCATTTCGATTGTGGCTGTTACAATGCGCTGAGTGTCTTCCCAAGCAGACCGAAAGGGGTCGACGTCTTTCATCAACATCATGATCTCACTGAGATCCTTCCCAGCTCCCATAAGAACCGCAATGGTTGACTGGACGGCTTGAACCAGAGTGTCTTCGTCTACACGGTCCGCAATGATTTGTTCGGGTGCGCCTGCCATGTCGGCGTGCAAGGTTTCGATGGGAAGGGACGCGCCAACCAAGGCGATGCAATTGAAAAATCCACGCCGAAGCTCCGGGGACAGCTTCTCAGAGAAGTCAGCGAAAGCGGGATGCTCTACGTTTGGGCGATACCGAATTCGTCCTTCGGCCTGTATGCGTTGCCACATGGGCAACCGCTCGTTATTCACAAGCTTCTGGCCGACATTTCGATATGTTCGCTTCGAACCGCTTTGTATGCGCTCAATGACTTTCTTGAGACGATCTCGGACGGCTGGAGGCAACTGAGCTGAGGACTTTTTGACGTCAATTTTCCAGTCGGCGTCCATGCTGTTCGGAATGTCAATTCTCACCCTAGAGAGTTTGGTTAGTTCGGATTGACGACAGAGCCCAAACCAAGTGCCATGAAGGATAAGCCGTTTGCCCCGGTACAAGTAGAATCCCTGAGACTTCAGATGGCCCTCAGGACCGGCAATGTCTTCCCAGTCAGCTTTGTTCATCTGTCGGTGATGGGGTAGCGTGAAGCTCTGGATTTCCACATCTCCATGAACCAGCGAGACCTTTTCCTCCGGGTCGTGAATAGTCGCTGAGTTCTTACTGACAAATGGGTCGAGTGGGTTCAGGCGACGACCATTCAGCATGATGACGAGCGGTTGTGCATCTTCCATGAAGCGGTGAAACACCAAGCGTAGGTGCCGCTCTGTCTCGGCGATTCTCCGGTTGACGATCTCGGTTCGTTTGACGGGGTTCTGCGAAAGGCCACTGGTCAGGCGATCCAGTTTCTGCCAGAGAACAAGTGTCCCAGCTGAACTCAGTTGATCAAGCCCGGGGATGCCAGAAACATTGTCGGGCAATTGTACCGACCATTCGTTCCGCTCTGCGACATCGTCCAGATCCCAAACAGCCGCAGAAGTCTTGCCGGCTTTTCGCGAAACAACGGTGAGTCGTCTGCATTGCGAGAAACTGGCGCTCTTCAGCCCGAGCCCGAATCGGCCGAGATCGGGCTCGTCGCGCGTTGCCAACGGATTTCGACTGCCGGGGCGCATGGCGGCAATGAGCTCGTCTTCGCTCATGCCTGTTCCGTCGTCGACAATGGCTATGTGCGGATTATCCGAAAGAGTTTCGGTGACAATCCGGACGTTACGGGCGCCCGCCGTCACTGAATTGTCTATGATGTCGGATATTGCAGTCTCGAGAGAGTAGCCGATATCTCTCAGGCCTTCGATCAGCGCAGCCGCATGGGGGGTCGCGTCCGCCCGCCTTGAAGAGCCTACTTTCTGCATTCGAACCTTCCCCGAGGATATCGGCGCTTATTTTTACGCGAACAATAGAAGGTTACAAGGCGATCAGGCTTTACGGTGATCGTCGCCTGTCAGAGAAGCACGGATGAGAGCTGCAATTTGTCGAGCCAAGAAGGGGGGAACTGCATTTCCTACCTGGACGTACTGCTGGGTCCGATTCCCCAAGAAGAGATAGTCGTCGGGGAATGTCTGTAGCCGGGCCGCCTCGCGCACGGTCAGGCTGCGGCACTGAATTGGGTCCGGATGGATGAAATAATGTCCGTCCTTCGAGATATGACTCGTGACTGTGGTCGACGCTTCATCGAAGAGCTGTACCCGAAATCTGTCATTGAAGACTCCGCTGTGCCAGTTCCGGTGATCCGGACTGAGCGCCGGAGGAAAGTCGCCGGCTTTCGGGCTGTACCCTCGGACATCACCGAACACAGCCGCAAAGAGATACCGTCCGAGATCCGACACCATATGGCCGCGGGTCTCATGCTGTGCAATTGCGCGAAGATCGGGCCTTTCAATCCAGTACAACAACGCATCGGCTGAAGTGGCATAGCCGTCGGGCAGACATGAGTTCGAGCGTAAGTGCGCTGATCCGCAAGCCATCTGCTGCGCAACGGACAAGAACCGATCCCGGAGATGGCCATCGCGTTTTCCCCTGAAGATTGCGGCCAGCTGTTTAGCGGCTTTGGTGACTTCCTGACGCCACGCCGAAGCATCGTCTCGACCTCGGCTGATGCCACTGCGCAGGGCCGGCATGGCTTCTATGGCATCACGGACCGTCCGCGCTGCCCCTGAAATCACGACCTCGGCGCAGGCGGCCCTGGATACGAGATCGGACCGGATGCCAACAATGATCACCCTATGGCGCCGTTGAGGCACGCCGAATTCTTCCGCGCGGACGATAAAGTCCGAGGGTTGCGCCGCTTCCTGCAGCTTGGCCTTCCCACCCTCCACCCGGATTGCCCGAAGCTCATACTGATGACCACGGCGCTTTCCGAGCGACGAAAGGTCCTCCATAAGCATCTCGAAGACGAGGCGGCTTTCAACTGTCGAGGAAAGCATGCCTTTGACGTTTTCCATCACGAACGCAGCGGGGCGAAGCCTGTCGAGTACCCGGATGTACTCGCGAAACAGGTAGTGCCGCTCATCGTCTTCCGGCACATAGCCAACCTTGCCTTTTGAGCGGGCGCGCCCCACGAGAGAATAGGCCTGACAAGGCGGGCCACCGATCAGGATTGTGTCATCGTTGTCGTCACGAAGCTTCTTGATGGCGGCATCAATTGCCCTCGCGGCGGCGGGTGTGCCGAGCTCGAGTGCCCTCGCTTCGTGGGTTGCAAGGCGCCACGCTTTGGCGTCCACCGCCGACCAGTCGGGTTCGGGAAGCAGTCCTGCATGGAAATCAATGAATTGCTCTGGCAGAATTCCGTGGCGCGCTTGGTACTCGCGCAGAAATGCGCGCAGAGTCAGGGTTCGATGGGCCGAAGCCTCTTTCTCAACCGAGATGCCAATTCTGAAAGTTGCATGCCCACTTTCCCGGAGGGACGCAAAACCCTCGCCCAGTCCGCCCGGGCCGGCGAAAAGGTCCACAATGCCGAAACTAGAGGGCAAGGCTGGCTCCTGCTGAGAATGCAAGCCGTTGTATACTAGGTTCTGACAGGAAAACCAGGGCGCACATGGCCGATGTCGTAGACAAGGAGACCCGTTCCCGGATGATGGCCGGCATCGGAGGCAAGAATACCACGCCGGAACTGGTCCTTCGGCGAGCCCTACATGCGCGGGGATTCCGGTATCGTCTACATGTCACACAACTCCCCGGACGTCCCGACATGGTCCTTCCAAAGTACCGTGCAGTCATCTTAGTGCACGGATGCTTCTGGCATCGCCACGCCGGCTGTCGTTATGCAGCCACGCCCGCTACGCGCTCAGATTTCTGGCAGACAAAGTTCTCAGCGAACGTCGCACGGGACGATATCGTTCGCATCAAGCTTCGTCACGCCGGATGGCGGGTAGCGACAGTTTGGGAGTGTGCTCTCAAAAGGCCTGACTGTGTCGACGCTGTAGTTCGCCGCCTTACTTCCTGGCTTGCCAGCGCTTCAAAGGAGGTCGAGATCGGCGAAACGGAGGTAGTCAGCAGCAAGCCGCAAGAGTGACAGAACTTAGTACGCGAAGTGAGTTTGACCGAAGAGAGATCAAACAGTCCTTCATCAAATGGGGCAATCGCAAAATCTTGAACGCCGCGTCCGCTTTGCGCCAATAACACAGATTTAGTCGCCGCGAGCCAACGGCAACGGTGTTTGGCCAACACTCCCATAGAGACTGGCCTGACGAATGTTTAGATCAAGGCTTATCCCGTTGTCCCAGCCAATCAATATATTGAATTGACCAGTTGATAACGGACAAGTTGAGGCTAACGGCAAGCTTTGGCTCAAATTTTGAGCCATATTCGCCTCAATTAACGGCTTCATGGCCTGGCAGATAGTTTTGAGCCGTATTCGTCTCATTTTCCTTGATTTTCGACCTGCATCTGTTATATGAGCCGTATTCGTCTCATTTCATGGTAACGGCAATGGCTATTCCGGTTTTTGTGACATCGCCTAAGGAATTCGGCGCCGAGATTCGGCGGCGTCGCAAGGCCGGGAAGCTTACTCAGGCTGAGCTCGCCTCAGCCACCGGCGCATCTCGCCGCTTGATCTCGGCTCTCGAGAACGGTGAGCGCGGGGTCTCGATCGAAATGGCGTTGGCAGCTGCCGTAGAGCTTGGTCTCGATGTGCGGCTGGAGCCCAGAACATGACACGAGAGATTGATGTCTTCTTCGAGGGCGAGGATGAGCCGGTCGGACGCCTCTCCGCCGACGAACAAGGCGCGCTCGCATTTCGCTACGGCTCCGGAGCGAAATGCCCGCTCTCGCTCGCCTTACCCCTCGAGCGCGAGATTTTCAGAGATAACGAGGCCCGCGCGTTTTTCGACAACCTGCTTCAGGAGAATTCCTCACTCGAAGCGGTGATGGCCAAGCACGACATCGATCGTTCCGATATCGCCGGACTTCTTTATTATCTCGGACGGGACTGTCCCGGAGCGATCTCATGCGTGCCCGCCGGCGCGGGCCCCGGCAAGAAGCCGGGGAGGCTCGATAGGGACTACGAAATTCTGAGCGCAAAGGATCTCGCCGGCATCATGCGCTCGCTGCGCGATGAACGGCGCTTGCCGCCCGATACCAAAGACCCGTCGCCGCTGGCGGGTGTTCAGGGAAAAATTGCGCTTGCCAGGCTCCCCGATGGCAGCTTTGCGCTTCCGTCGCGTGAAAGCGGCGTGCCAACCACGCATATTCTGAAGGTCCCTCGCCGCGGCGAAGAGGTACTCGTCGATTATGAGTATCGGCTGATGTCGCTTGCGGAGAAGATTTATGCGGACCAGGTTGCTCAAGTAGAGCCGCTGGAAATCGACGATGCGCGCGGCCTTCTCATTACACGGTTTGACCGTAACGTGACGAATGGCGTCGTGAGTCGAATTCATCAAGAAGATTTTTGCCAGGCAATGGGTCTGCCGAAGGGCCTGAAATACGAGCGATACGGAAAAGGCGAACGTATTTTCAATGCTGCCGCTGTTGGCAAACTGCTCGGACAAACACGCCTGCCGGCGAGAGCCCGCCGGCTCTTTCTTCAAATGACGGTTCTGAATCTTGCTGTCGGGAACACCGACAACCATGCCAAGAACCACGCTCTCATTTATCGTGGAAGCACGCCTGAGCTCGCGCCGCTTTATGACGTCGTGCCCGTGCTTCTGGATCGAAGCGCCAATCACGACTTCTCCCTGCATGTCGGCGCCGCCGGCCAGATGGAGGCACTTACGCGAGACGCATTCTTCGAGTTTGTGCGGGCGGTAGGCATAAGATCCCGCGGCAAATCCGCCGAAGAAGAAGTCCTGAACAGCGTTCGGGATACTCTGACCGCCATCGCCGGCAATGTCGATACGTTCCAGGGTGGTCGGATGAAGATCCTCGGCGACATGATCGCCCATCAGATCGCGCTTATTGCCGACGCGCTCGCCATATCCGTAGAAATACCCGAGCGCGACGCGTTTCTCAGGCGAGGCGGTGCATTTCGTTTGCAGAGCTAAGCGAACCAGACTTTGGAACCGCAAGCTTGGCCCGGAAAATCTGATCAAGTCCCACTACCTGCAGTAGAGAGATGGGACAACGGGATAAACCTCGTTCCATCCATCGCCTCCGATACCTCTAAGCCTGCTATCCCGCTCATATATCGAACTACGGGGTCCGCTGCCGAAAGGTTGGTGTACGGTCCACCATATGGCCGAGCTTGCGCGCGTCGATGAAGAGGATTTCATTGCGGCGGTCGCGCAGCTTTTCGTCGCGGGCAACGCCGTTCGAGCGGTCGCGGGCGAGGAACCAGAGGCAGACGGGAATCTGCGTCGAATAGAAGAGTTGGCCCGGCAGCGCCACCATGCAATCGACCACGCCGGGCTTGCCCTCGACACCCTCGATCAGCGCGCGGCGGATCTCGCCCTCGCCGGACTGCGTCGACGACATGGAGCCATTGGCGAGCACCACGCCGGCGGTACCGGAAGGCGAGAGATGGTGGACGATGTGCTGCACCCAGGCGAAGTTCGCATTGCCTGCCGGCGGCACACCATATTTCCAGCGGACGTCCTCGCGCAGGCGGTCGCCGCCCCAGTCCGAAATATTGAAGGGGGGATTGGCGAGGATGTAGTCGGCGCGGAGATCGCGCAGCTCGTCCTTGTGGAAGCTGCCTTCGCTGTTCCAGCGGATGTCCGCGTCGATGCCGCGCACGGCGAGGTTCATCTTGCAGAGCCGCCAAGTCGTGTAGTTTGACTCCTCCCCATAGACGGCGATGTCGCCGATGCGGCCTTCATGCTCTTCGGCGAATTTCTCCGACTGGACGAACATGCCGCCCGAGCCGCAACAGGGATCGTAGACGCGGCCCTTGTAGGGCTCGAGCATCTCGACCATGGTGCGGACGACGGAGCGCGGCGTGTAGAACTCGCCACCGCGCTTTCCCTCCGAGCCCGCGAACTGGCCGAGGAAATATTCATAGACGCGGCCGAGGACGTCGCGCGACTGGCCCCTCTCCTGTCCCAGAGCTATCCCTGAGATAAGGTCTATCAGCTCGCCCAGCATGACGGCGTTGAGCGCGGGGCGCGCATAGTCCTTTGGGAGCACGCCCTTCAGGCTCTCGTTGCGCTTTTCGATGGTAATCATCGCCTCGTCGATCAGCTTGCTGATGCCGGGCTGCTTCGCGCTCGCCTGAAGATGCGACCAGCGCGCCTCCTTGGGCACCCAGAAGGTGTTGTCGGCGGCATAGGCGTCGGGGTCTTCGGCATCCTCGGGATAGTCGGCCAGCAGCTCGGCGCGCTTCGCCTCGAAACTGTCCGAGATGTGCTTGAGGAAGATCAGGCCGAGCGCGACATGCTTGTAGTCGGAGGGCTCCATGTTGCCGCGCAGCTTGTCGGCGGCTTTGAAAAGCTCGGCCTCGAAGCCGAGATCGCCCTTGCTTCCCTTCGATTCCTTCGCCGGCTCGGGCTTTTTTGCCTTGGCTCCGCGCTTTTTCAGCTGCCCGCTGGACATGCGTCCTCTTTCCGCTTGTCGAATGGAGATCGGCCGGCCTCGCCGCTATGCGACCATCCCCCCTTCCCCCGAATCCGGATTTTAGCGAATGATACGGCAAGTCTGAACAACCAAAAGCCCGTATGGCGGGCGCAGACTGTGGCGGGGGATTGGGATGGGACAGCTGGGCGATCAGAGGGTCCTGCACGGCCTTCTAGATGGCTGCTTTGCGCCGATATTGTTGATTTAGTAGCTGCGAGATCGAGAGTTCGTCCGTGGGGCGATGATTTCAGGTCCGCTGACCTGCGTCCCGATCCAGATGG